>ENA-ORMR01000018-ORMR01000018.1-human-gut-metagenome-genome-assembly--contig:-NODE-18-length-215536-cov-41.253173_pt1 | contig 215536 bp, 173 predicted proteins | sample MGYA00242107_ERZ509003 | MGnify/ENA primary metagenome ERZ509003 (study PRJEB26280, sample SAMEA2338699) | human gut metagenome | biome: human gut; feature: human-associated habitat; material...
TCAGATTTTGTGTATAAAAATAGAGACTGCCTAACTTTGGTTGTTAGACAGCCTCACGCATTCAATGCTGAGAATATAAACGATAAGTCTACATGGATTGATGAAGGGCAGTTGAAGATTGCTCCTGACATGACAGACTATAGTAGTTTTTTTATCGAAGTCGATGAAGACAGTCTGGCTCACTGGTTCGACGCCAACCCCAGGGCTAATGTTTATCCTCCGGCTCGTTGGCTTCAGGGCCATCGTCCAGATTATTGGATAGAGTATCAGTATTCTCAGATAACCACTAAAGATGGTGTCCTAACTGAATGGGCAACCATGCCGCGAGAACTTGATTCCGAAAACCTATATTACACAGAGAATCTTCCGCTTTTCGACTGGCAAATTGGGACAGAAACGGCAACAGTATGCGGCTATGAATGTATCGAGGCAACCTGCCATTGGCGTGGCCGTGATTTCACGGCGTGGTTTACGCCGGATATCCCCGTGGAATATGGGCCTTGGAAATTCGGTGGCCTTCCGGGGCTTATTATGAAAGTTTCAGACAACGATGGAATCTATACTTTTGAAGCAGTAGCTGTAGAAAACGGTAATTTCCCAATTTTTGCACCCCGTGGCAACAAATATGCCAAATCCACCCGCGATAAGGTGTGGAAACTTCAGCGTGCCTTAAATGAAAATTATTTAAAAGCGACAGGTTTTTCGGTTTTTAATATCAAGTTAGGGCGTGAAATTTCCTCGCGAGAGCATCCATACTCTCAGCTTGAGTTAGAGTAACCCTTAATTGTAATGAAACGCATATTTATTATAATGACCTTGATGTTTTTGATTTGCGTACAAACAGTTTGTGCGCAAATCAAGTTGTCCGGAAAGGTAACGGACACATCCGGTCAAGCCCTTGAAGCCATGGTTATCATTATGGATGGCGGCAGGATTTTGGCACATACTTTAGCGGAAGAAACCGGGGAATATGCGTTTGAGTTCTCCACGAGTTCTGACAGTATCACTATCAGAGCTTCAATGATAGGCTATACAACCCTCAAAAAGGTTATTGCTGCATCTTCTTGCCGTGTCGATTTAGTTTTACAGGGTGGCAATACATTAAAAGAATTTGTTGTAGTTGCTGATAAGATTACTGAGCGAGGAGATACTTTAAGTTTTAATGTTGCCTCCTACCAAGATAATTCGGATCGTGTTATCGGGGACGTGATAAAAAAGATGCCCGGATTAGAAGTCAGCGAGTCCGGCCGTATCAGTTTCAACGGTAAGGAAGTTAAGAATTTCTACGTGGAGGACATGGATCTTCTTCAGGGAAGATACGGAATAGCTACAAACAATGTATCGGCCAATGATGTGGCCTCCGTTCAAGTCTATCAAAATCATCAGCCGATAAGGGCTTTGCAAGATATAGCTCCTTCCGAAGATATAACCATCAATCTTAAACTCAAGTCTTCGGCAAAAGGCACATGGACAGTTTCAGCGATGGGTGGAGGCGGATATAAACCCGCATTATGGGCAGCCGAATTTACAGCCATGTATTTTGGCAAGAAAGTGCAGAATATTACCACCTACAAGGGAAACAATAACGGGATAGATGTAAATACAGAGCTCACGTCAATGACAGAGGATAATCAACCGATATTAATCAATAAAGCACCACTTTCTGTCGCCACTCCTCCCAATCCCGGAATAGCCTCCAGACGCTATATAGACAATAAATCAAATACAATAAGTATGAATCAGCTATTTAAAGCTGATTCGCTTACAACTGTGACTTTAAATTTAGGGTATTATAATGACCGACTACGTAAATCCGGAGAAGCAATATCTCAGCAGTTTGAACCGATTTCCGGAAATTATCGAAGTATATATAAGGAGTTGACTGCCTGTAACTACATCAATTCGTTATCCGCAGCAACGAACTATAGAAGGAATGATAAAAATTTATACCTGGATAATTCGTTAAATATCAAAGCGAACTGGAACCACGACGATGGTGCAGCAATAACAACCAGTAATTTTACTTCCGGGGCAACAATAGCTGACCAACATCTTGATAATCCGAGCATTGAAATAACAGACCGGCTTAGCTTTATTAAGAATAATGGAAAGCACTCCTGGGAAATGTATTTGTCTACAGGCTGGAATCACAAACCCCAATCACTATCAGTGGCAGGAGATATCAATGATATGACCCAAGGAGATAATCTTATTCAGAACTATACTACTGATGCAGTGTTGGCAAATCTGTTCACTTCGAGGAGCTTACTGATTAATAAAGTAAGGCTGTATACAGGCATCTTCACGGGGTTTAATATGGAAAACGTGAGGTCTGAACTTGACGGAACACAACTGATTGACAAAGATTTGACGCAAAATGATTATCTATTCGGAAAATTCGATATTGGTATTCAACCCAAGGTATCCTATCCAATAGGAAATTTTTATGCAGAGTTAACTTTGCCGGTTTCTTATAACCTGCAGTGGCTTAACGACAAGATAGACAAATCCAGAGCCACGAATTGGAATTATATCATATTAATGCCTCAGATGCATCTGACCTATAAAATGGGGCGCAACTGGTTGGCATTAGACGTGAATTATAACCGAATGAGAGATAATTCTCAACGAGCGGCAAGAGGAATTGTAATGACCGACTACCTGTCGTTCCGACGATCGGAGATTGAGCGTACAATGAAAGATGAAACATGGCTGACATCATTAACTTACTATTTTTCAAATCCGTTCAGACAGATTTTCGGCAATGCAAGCTTATCTTGGAATCAGTTTAGGCATAACAATATAACCGGATATGAGTATGACGGGCTGACCACTGTGAGCGTAACTCTACCATTGCGAAACACTTCTAACCAATACACAGCCAACGTAAACTTAAACAAAGGACTCGGCTTCTGGAATACGACTGTAAAGATTGGTGCGAGCGCGTCGCTATACAAAGGTAATTCGTTGATCGACGAGTCGCTGTTTGCTTTCAGCACAAAATCATGGAGCGGCAGCGTATTAATTTCAACTACTCCGGCCAGTTGGATGGGCGCAGCTATAGCGTTCGCTTACGGCGAGAGCAGAAGCGATACGAAGGGAATAGAAGTCGGTTCGCCATGGGTGCGTTCTTGGACCGGCAGAGCTGACATTAATTTCTACCCTCTTAAAAATCTAATATTCAATATTTCAGCCGAAAACAATTATACAAATCTGACTTCCGGAGACAAGAACGTCTGGTTTGGAGATTCCAAAATAACTTATCGGCAAGGAAGATTTGAATGGAATTTGGCTGTTAACAATATTTTCAACTTCAAATCATTCACAAAAATAAGCTATACCGCGATGGATATTTATACCAGTACATACAGCCTACGCGAGCGGAATATTATGATTACGATGAGATTGAAACTTCTATAAAAATATGATTCACTCCTGAGACATACTCTAAAAAAAGCCTGCCGGGATAGCTCCGCTGTCGGGGAAAATGTATACTTTTGTAGAATAAACCAATCATTAACAGATTCTTCACAGCACTTGACAATGCGTCTCATTTCCCGTATTCTTATTCCGGCAGCCCTGCTTGCCCTCACAGCGTGCACAGGCGGCAGCGGCGACGGCGGCGAGGGCGCCCCGGCAGAACTTGCCGCCCGCTGCGACTCTCTCCAACAACAGAACGAACAGCTCGGCCAGTTCATATCTACCATCGCCGAATGCATCGACAGCATATCGATCGATGACGTATCGATAATGCTCTCCTCGAAAGAATCGCCCGCCGACAAGCGGCGGCAGCTGCTCGACAGAATAACGCTGCTCTCCTCTACTCTCGAGGCACAGCGACAGAAGATAGCCCGGCTGTCGGGACAGATCGACACCCTCAATCCCCGCTCGAACAGCCTGCGCACCCTCATAGCCAATCTCAACACCCAGATAGAGACTCGCGAGGCCACCATAGCCTCACTCAAAAAGCAGCTCGAAAGCAAAAATGCCGACATCACCCGGCTCAAATCGGAGGTCAGCGGCCTTAAGACCGAAATTACCGAGCTCAACGAGCTCACCGGCCAGCAGGAAGAAGCGCTCACCGAGCAGGACAAGATGATCAACACCGCCTATGTGAAAATAGCCACTCAGAAAGAGCTAAAAGACTGCGGACTGCTCACGGGAGGTTCTATCTTCAAAAAGAAAAAGCTCGACACATCGGCCATGAACGTGCGCCTGTTCAAGGAAATCGACATCAGGCAGACGACAAGCTTCGATATCCCCGGCAAAAAGCCCAAGATACTCACGGCCATGCCCGAAGACTCCTACGTGCTCACCGACTACGGCGATCACTCCAGTCTGAGGATAACCAATCCCACCCGATTCTGGAGCGTGTCCAACTTCCTCATAGTACAGTACAAATGAAACTGCGCCGCATACTCTGCGCTCTGACACTCCTCCTTGCCATGGCGGCTACGGGCGTCGCACGCGAACACAAGGTGCTTCGTGGCGAGACTTTCCAGTCGATAGCACGCCAGTACGGAGTCTCCGAGCAGGCACTGCGCGATGCCAATCCGCGCCACAAGAACTGTCTGGCTGGCCTTCGCCTCGCCATCCCCGATCCGCCGCCACCTCCCCCTAAGCCCGAACCGAAACCGGCGCCGGCGCCGCAACCCAAGCCGGTGGCCGCCACGCAACCGCCGGCACCCGCGCCACAGCCGCAGTATCACAGTCAGCCGCAACCGCAGCCACAGCCGCAGACGGTGCAGGAAAGATATCAGTGCCGCATGTGCAAGGGCACAGGCCGCTGTGTGGTCTGCAAAGGCACAGGCCGGTCTTCCATGCCGCCTCTGGTACTTGGCGGGGGCGCTTTAGTATACGAGCCAAGCTGCCCGCTCTGCGGAGGCCACCGCAACTGCACCACTTGTGGTGGCACCGGGTATATGACACGCGAACGCGAAATCTACAACCAGGCCATCTACGAAGCCCAGCAGATGGAGCGCCAGGAGCGCAACTCAGGCTCCGACGGACTGAATCTGCGCTATCCCGAATACCAACAGTACAACGACAAGCGGGGCAACTTCGACAACCGCAAATACCAACAGGAACGGCAAAAACGCTGCAACGCCTGCGGGGGAACCGGAGTCAATCCCTATCCCGATACCGGGCCTGCCGGATCACGCTCGTGCCACACCAACGAGGCCGGCACCAAATGCAAATATTGCGGAAACTATTATTACCATCACCACGACAGATGTTCGTCGTGTGTACCTTAACCCATATTTTTATGAAAAAGCTGATTATCGCTTTCGCCGCTTTGATCGTGCTGCTGTTGGCCGCATGCTCCAAGCCGCAGCCGCGCGCCATCGACACACCCGCGATAGCCGCCACCAACTGCAATGACCTGCGCCTGACAAAGGCCGAACTCACCGACTCGGCCACAGTGCTTTCGTTCCATGTCAAATACCGCCCGGGATGGTGGATACGCATCGCCAAGGAGAGCAAACTGCTCGCCGACGGCAAGGAATATCCTCTGGTAAGCGCCACCGAGCTCACTCCCGGCGAGGAATTCTACATGCCCGAAAGCGGCGAGGCCGATTTCACCCTCACCTTCGAACCGCTGCCTCTCGAAACTACGAGCTTCGACTTCACCGAAGGCACCGATGACGGCTGGGTATTCTACGGCATCGACGCCACAGGCAAGCCGGCCGACCCCAAGGACGCACTCGCAGCTCTGCCCAAAGATATCAGCGGCATAGATATGTCCGCTATCGACGTGGCCCCCGTGCTCGAGGCCGCACCCTCGGAACTCCGCTTCCACATGCTCGGCTACCGGCCCGAATACGGCAAGAAGCTCAATCTCTATCTCACCAATACGGCCGATAACGAAATGGCCACTGTCGTACTCGACGAAAACGGCGATGGCGCTATCTCCACACCCCTCTACGGTACCACCGAGCTCACCGTCATTCCCGACGGCATGAACGCAAACCGTGCAAGTGTGCTCGTGGCTCCGGGCGAAACTACCGACATATACATCTCGCCGGCCATCTTCTCCGACTATATCGAGATGCAGTGGAACGACAACGCCGAGCCGCACACCCCCTATGCCTATACCAACGGCCGCTATGCCGCTTTCAACAAAGCCAAGGCCGACATCAGCAAAGTCGACGGCACCCCCGCCGAACTCGACTGGCGCATGAATGCTGAGGAATATACCGCCGCACAGGTGACCGCACACAACAAGAACGTGGCCGCCATCAACGCCTCCGACCTCCCCGACGCTCTCAAGGCATATGCCATACAGACCCTCAACCTCGAGACCATGGGCGCCATCGCCCATGCATGGAATACCCTTGCAAACAAATACTATGCCGAAAACGGCATGGAAGGTCTGCGCGACTCCGTGACAATACAGATCGAGCCCGAGCAATTTGCAGCCGTTGCCGGCCTCGTCGACGGCGATGATACCGCATATCTTGCGCACCCCTCCGAGCTGATCTATATTTTCGGAAAAGACAAATGGACCGACAACGGCGCCAAAGGCACCATCTTCACCGAGTTCCCCGTATATGCCCAGGCATACCAGAGCGCCAAGGCCGCGAAACTCACCGACCAGGAAACAGCTTCGCTCGAAGCTCTGTCGCAGCCCTTCTATGCCAAAGCCGCGAAATACCGCCAGGCCGAGGCTCAGAAAGCTTTCGAGGAAGCTCAGAAAACCATCGCAGAGAACCCCGAAGTACCCGACGAACTTCTTTTCGACGCAATCGTAGCCAAGCACAAGGGCAAAGTGGTGCTCGTAGACCTCTGGAACACATGGTGCGGTCCGTGCCGCCGTGCTCTCAAGGCCAACGAACCGCTCAAGACCGGCGAACTCGCCAACGACGATATCGTGTGGATATACATAGCCGATGAAAGCTCCGACCTCGGCCAGTATGCCGAAATGATCAAGGAAATCAAGGGCGAACACCATATGGTCAACGCCGATCAGATCGCAATGATCCGCAACCGCTTCGGCGTCGACGGCATACCCTACTACATCCTCGTCGACCGCGAGGGCAAGGCTCAGGGGCACCCCGACTTCCGCGACCACGACAAACTCGTAGAAGGCATCAAAGCCGCCCTCTGACCCATACAATTACCAAAACATAAAAATCGGGTTGCAGATGCCAATATCGTCTGCAACCCGATTTTTCTTTATACTCCGTAAATTAACATACAATTAAAATTCATTCTTTATCGAGTACCAGTATTCAGCATAGCTGCGTTTTTTATTGCGACGCGGCCAATTAGCACTATTGCGCCAATCGCTTTCCGGAATAAGATTATAACCCACATAAATATCCTTTATACAAGATCTTTCAGACCACAAAGGGACACCCTCTTTTTCCGGATCATCCTGTATAAATGCAGAACACGCTACATAATAAGACAAGCTGACATTTGTATTTGGAGCTATCGATATCTTGCCGTCCTCCACATTACCCGATGTTATTATATATGCATATTCCGGCAAATGATCATCCTTACGATCCGAACCGCTATATACCTCTACTGTAACCGTTTCATCGCTTTCGTTATTAATAACATAGACATATTCTGAAGAAGGATCACAGGACATAAAAAGCATTACGATCAAACACAGAGATACAATTTTGATTTTCATAAATTAATATTGAATTAAAGAAAATACAATGTTAATAAATAATTTGCACCACAGCAAATTAATGCCATAATTACGCCTTATATTTTATTGTTCGCACTTTTGATGCCGTACTCGGAAGCACCGGAGCAAAACCTCCGCAGGAGGTTGATTACGCATAGCTCGGCATGCCAACTCGCATGCCGGGTCAATTTGTCATCAGCATAATAAAAGCCTCCGCAGGAGGCTGATTACCTCCCCGGAGACGTACTATTAATCGGCCTCCGTCGGAGGCCTTGATATCGTTGGGCCTTTTTAAACCCGGCGTGCCAACTCGCATGCCGGACTATGCGTGTGCCTGCGTGCCGTCGGCACGCCTCTATGTGCAGTATTACAGAGCTACTTTTACGGTGCTACCGCCTACGCATACCATATAGATACCGTGGGGAAGACCGCTGATACGCGATGCGGTGCCGTTATAAACACATGCACCTGCGGCATTGTAGACTTCGACTTTGTCTGCAGGGCCGGAGATGCAGATATCGCCGTCATTTACACTCACCACAGTATCGGCGGCGATTACACCGTTTATACCCGACACATCGCCTTCTGCGATATTTGCGAAATCTTTCCATACCGCAGCGGCCTTATAAGCATCCAGACTGCCTTCGGGCACTGTCAGCTGTGCTTTCTGCTGAACCGATGTTGAAAAAGCGCCGGAAGTGCAAACAGGAGGCACAAGATTTTTCACCTTAAGAGTTGCCAGCGTCGGAATGTCGAAAGCATACATGTCGATGCTCTTCAGCTTGGCCGGAAGCACTATTTCCTCGGGAGCACAGCCATAGAAAGCGAACTTACCGATAGTCTCGACGCCCGCGCCAATGGTGATATTGCTCAGATTTTCGGCACTCATAAACGCACCCTCGGCCACTGTAACTACCGTCGACGGAATAACGACACTTTCCAGAGACGCAGCCGAAGCAAATGCATAATTACCGATTGTCTCGAGACCTTCGTTGAGCGTGAGCGATTCGAGAGTTTCACAGGTATAGACTGCACCTTCTTCGAGGGTCTTTACGGTCGAAGCCAATGTGAGTTTCTTAAGATTTGCGCAATTACCGATGGCAAAAGCATCGATGGTCTTTACTCCTTCGGGAACGGTATACTCTGTTCTGGCATTACCGCAGGGGTATTGTATCAGCTCCGAGAAATCTGCCTTAAACAGCACACCGTCGGCAGATGCATATACTGTATTTCCTTCTGCTACATTTATCTCGCTGAGATTGGGAGATTCTCCGAAAATATTGATGCCAATTTCAACCACAGATGCCGGCAGCGATACTGTGGTGAGTAGTTTGCAGGCGCTGAAAACGCCTTCTCCGAGTTTCTTGAGAGAATTAGGCAGGCTTATCGTCTTTAGCGACGAGCAGGTGTTGAATGCATTTTCGCCGATAGTCTCAACCGATTCGCCGAAATTCACCTCAGAGAGCGATGTACACCAGCAGAAAGCGAATTCTCCGATGGAAAGAACCGTGTTCGGTATCGTCAGCGAACGGATGCCCGAATAAAAGAAAGCCTGGTCGGCGATCGAAGTCACGGTGTAGTCGACGCCTCCGTTTGTAGCCACAGATGGAATAGAGAGTGCTGCGATTTCTCCGGCCTCAAAACCGGCAAGCTGACACGTTTTCTTTGTCGCGTCGGTAACCTTGAATTTCAGTCCTTGAAACACGAATTCCTGTGCGGAGGCAAAGAAAGGCAATACCACTCCGCACAAAAGCATAATGAAATGTTTCATGAGTACCTATAATATTTGTTATGAGGCCGCAAAGATACTAAAATTTGATAAGAAAACACAAATAATCAAGCCGTCAAAGAGAAGGGGGCGTATACACGAGCTTCGGCTCGGCGGGGTAGGAGTCGGTTACATGGATTTGCTGGGGGTCGCTTGAGGGAAGACCGGGAGTGTACCGGACTGTGTCGGTGCCGCGGTATACGACCTGAATGGTGTTCGCGATGCCGATGCCACAGGGCAGCGACACCGACTGCGTGCCGTTGGCGGGTATTTCTATCGGTTCATACAAATCTATTTCGCAAGGCTCGTCGACGGTTCCGCAGTCAAGCAGGCCCCAGCCCGAACCATAGGTGAATTTGTTTCTGACGGCATAGATGCCCTCGATAACAGAAATTACGGAATTTTCGACATTCACCTTCACATTCTTTCTTCGGGGCATGGTGAAATCGCATGTCATCGTCTCGCCTTCACGCTCGTCGACGGAGAGATGAAATTCGAGTTTCTCGTCAGGCCGCAGATAGGACTGCGGCGACACGCTGCTTAAATCGATGGTAAAAGTATAACGGCGTTGTATATCTCCTGCCGGAGCTTTGTCTTCGCCGACCTCAAAGAAAATGCTATAATGGCCGTTTTTATCGGTCATAGCCTTTCCCTTGTGTTTCACAATATGCGCGACAACCGATCGGAACTCATAGTCGACACAGACCGGAATATTGGCAAATGGCTGACCATCGGGGGTCCGCATGACGCCTTTTATGCATATACTTTCGGGCGTAGGCTTGTTGATGAGGGCATCTTCCTCATGCTCGCATGAAGCGGCTGCAATAAGAAGGAGAGCGAAGAGAGGAAAAACAAATCTGTTCATATCCTTTATATTTATAAACAGCTGCAATATTACTCAATAAATTCCACCCCGCAAAAAATGTAGATTATTTTCGCCGTTTCGGCGTCGAAATTGGCATATTGGGCTATATAATATGCCATTTCGTAGACTTTACTTGTCTGCGGGGTATCATTTTCTTATCTTTGTGAGTCTTTATCACATTCCATAACATAGATGTACTATAAAAACATATCAGTCGGGCTCATGCTGCTGTCAGTACCCATGTTAGCCTGCGCAGAAAATGTAAAGCTATCGCTTGACGAGTGCCTCGCAATCGCACTCTCCGACAACCCCACGGTCAAAGTGGCCGACATGGAGGTGGAGCGCCTCGATTACTCCAAAAAAGAAGTAATCGGTCAGCTGCTGCCTACCATTGACTTCGGCGCTAACTACAACCGCACCCTCGAGAAGCAGACCATGTATATGAACATGGACGGCTTCGGCGACTTCGGCGGCGCGGGCGACGGAGACGGAGACGGCGAAAGCGGCGAAGCCTCCTCGCACTCACGTGCAGGCGGCGGAGGCAACGGCGGTATCAAGGTGGGCCTCGACAACTCGTGGTCGCTGGGATTCCAGGCGTCGCTGCCCCTTATCGCCCCGCAGCTGTGGAAAAGTGTGGCGGTGAGCGACACACAGATTCTCCGCAGCCTCGAGGCTGCACGCCAGTCGCGTCAGAACCTTGTGGACCAGGTGAAGAGCGCCTACTACGGTCTTCTGCTGGCTCAGGACTCGCGCATAGTAATCCAGGAAAGCTACGACATGGCCCGTCTGACCCACGAGACATACGTGAAACAGGCAGCCGCCGGCGCCGCATCGGACTACGATGTGCTCCGCACCTCGGTGGCAATGAAGAATATCGAGCCCGAAATAATACAGGCCGACATAGCCATCAAGCAGGCTCGCCTGCAGCTGCTGGTGCTCATGGGCGTCGACTCGGCGTTCGAGTTCGAGGCGGCCGCGAAGCTCGCCGACTACGAGCAGACCATGTACGACGAAGTCTTTGCTCTCGAAGCCAACTACAGCAACAATGCCGACCTCAGGCTCCTCGACATCGACACCAAGCTGCTTGAGCAACAGGTGGCAATGAAAAAACTCGCATTCGTGCCCACACTGTCTCTGACGGCCAACTACAACTGGACCTCGATGAGCAACGGTTCGCCGGTGAAGAACTTCCGGTGGTCGCCCTACTCGATGGTGGGCGTGACACTATCGGTGCCTATATTCCACGGAGGCTCGCGCTGGAACAGTCTCAAAGCCGCCACCATCCAGGCCAAGGAGATGAAATGGCAGCGTGCCAACCTCGAGCGAAGCATAGCCATGCAGGTCGACATAGCCATCGACAACATAAAACTCAACGTCAAGCAGATAGCATCGAGTTCCGAAAGTGTCGCCCAGGCCGACCGCGCACATACCATCATGGAGAAAAGTTTCGAAATCGGTGCCGCAAGCTACCTCGACCTGCGCGACTCCGAGCTGTCGCTCACACGCGCCCGACTGGCATACTATCAGGCGATATACAACTATCTGATAGCCGGCAGCAAGCTCGAACTCCTTATGGGAAACTATGAATTTTGAATTATGGATTATGGATTATGTAATTTATAATTAAGAATTTAGAATTCCCCTCCCTAAAGTCCTAACCTCCTATTATCATAACTTCCTAATATCCTAACCTCCTCCCCTCCTAATCTCCTAACATCCTATTATCATAACTTCCTAATATCCTAACCTCCTCTCCTCCTAACCTCCTAATCGCCTAACCTCCTATCCGATGAAACAGATATACTATATAGCCGCCATGGCCCTGGCACTGACAGCCTGCGGCAAAAACGACAGCGACAACGCTGCCCTTCAGAACGAAGAGGAACTGCCTCTGGTAACCATCGACGTAGCCCACAGCATGGATGTGGCCCAGACGAAGAGCTACACAGCCAATGTAGAGGCCGAGAATGTGAACAATATCGCGCCTTCGACACCCAACCGCATCAAGACAATCTCCGTCGATGCCGGCGACCGCGTGGTCAAAGGCCAGACTCTCGTAACGCTCGACCGCGCCAATATCGACCAGCTGCGCATCAATCTCGAACAGATAGAACGCGAATACAACCGCGCCGTACAGCTGCTCGAAATAGGCGGCGGCACACAGCAGGCTGTCGATCAGCTCAAGGCTCAGCTCGACGCCGCCCGCTCGCAGTACGACAACCTCCTGGAAAACACCGTGCTCACCTCGCCCATAACCGGCGTGGTGACAGCCCGCAACTACGATCCCGGCGACATGACCGGCAATCTGCCCGTGCTCACCGTAGGACAGCTGTCTCCCGTTGTCAAAGTACTAATCGGCATCAGCGAGAACGACTTGACCCTCGTGAAAAAGGGCATGCCCGTGACCGTAACTCTCGACGCCTTCCCCGACGAGACCTTCGAAGGCACGGTGAACCGCATATATCCCACCGTCGACACCAACACACGCACATTCCAGGCCGAAGTGCGCATATCCAATCCCGGCGAACGCATAAAACCCGGCATGTTCGCCCGCGTGAATTTCGACATGGGGTCGAAGCACAATGTCGTGGTTCCCGACCGTGCTGTGGTCAAGCAGACCGGCTCGGGCAACAAATATGTCTACGTATACTCCAACGGCCGCGTGTCGTACAAGAAAGTGGAACTCGGCCAGCGCCTTGGCGACAGCTACGAGCTGATATCGGGCATCAACGACGGCGACACGGTAGTCACCGCCGGCCAGACACGCCTCGCCGACGGCATCGCCGTATCAATTAATAATTAATAACTCAACTTTCGCAGGCTCAAATTGAAGTTTATAAAGTTAAGAGAGTCAAAAGAGTTAAGATAATAGTATTTTCAGAACCGAAAACCCGACAATTTTTCTCATTCCGATATACTCTAAACTAATATCTTAACTTTTTAAACCATTTACTTTTTCAACTATATTTTTAACCGTGAGCAAGTTGAAAAACTTGCGAAACTCAAATTAATAATTTATAGAAGAATGAGCTTATACGGCAGCGCGGTGAAGCGCCCTATCATGACCACACTCTGCTTCGTGGCTGTGGTAATACTCGGTCTCTTCTCACTCAGAAGTCTACCTATCGACCTCTACCCCGATATCGAGACCAACACCCTGATGGTGATGACCACCTACTCGGGCGCCAGCGCACAGGATATAGAGCAGAACGTGACCCGTCCGCTCGAAAACGTGCTCAACTCGGTGAGCAACCTCAAGCATATCACATCGAAATCGCGCGAGAACATATCGGTGATAACCCTCGAATTCGAATACGGCGAGGACATCGACGTGCTCACCAACGACGTGCGCGACAAACTCGACATGGTATCGTCCATGCTCCCCGACGACTCGGAGACGCCTATCATATTCAAGTTCTCCACCGACATGATTCCTATTATCATGCTGTCGGTGAAGGCCGACGAGAGTATGCCGGGACTCTACAAGATTCTCGACGACGCCGTGGCCAACCCTCTGGCACGTATCAGCGGCGTAGGCTCGGTGTCGATATCGGGTGCGCCCAAGCGCGAGATACACATCTACACCGACCCCTCGCGCCTGGAGGCTTATAACCTGAGCATCGAGCAGATCGGTGCCATCATCGGTGCCGAAAACCGCAACATCCCCGGCGGCTCCTTCGACATCGGCTCCGACACCTACTCGCTGCGTGTGCAGGGCGAGTTCAAATCGAGCGAGGAAATGGCAAACATCGTCGTAGGCTCCTACCAGGGCCGCAACATCTACCTGCGCGACGTGGCCCGCATCGATGACACCCTCGAGGAACGCGCCCAGGAAACCTACAACGACGGCGAACAGGGTGCCATGATCGTAATCCAGAAGCAAAGCGGCGCCAACTCGGTGCAGATATCCGACAAAGTGCTCAAAATGCTGCCTACACTGCAGAAACGCCTGCCCTCCGACGTTCAGCTCGGCATAATCGTCGATACCTCCGACAATATCCGCAACACCATCGACTCGCTTGTAGAGACGGTGATGTACGCCCTCCTGTTCGTAATCATAGTGGTGTTCTTCTTCCTGGGCCGGTGGCGAGCCACCCTCATCATCACCATCACTATCCCTATATCGCTTATAGCGTCGTTCATCTACCTCTACGCAACCGGCAATACCCTCAACATCGTGTCGCTCTCGGCGCTGTCGATATCGATCGGTATGGTGGTCGACGATGCCATCGTGGTGCTTGAGAACGTCACCACCCACATAGAGCGCGGATCCGACCCGAAACAGGCCGCCGTGCACGGCACCAACGAGGTCGCCGTGTCGGTAATCGCCTCCACGCTCACGCTTATAGCCGTGTTCTTCCCCCTGACACTCGTCACTGGCATGACCGGCGTCCTCTTCCGTCAGCTTGGATGGATGGTGACCATCATGATGATCATATCGACCATCTGCGCCCTCTCGCTCACCCCGATGCTCTGCAGCCTGCTGCTGCGCCGCGTGAACCACCACGGCAAACTCTACACCCTGCTCTTCACCCCGGTCAACCGCGGCCTCGACGCCTTCGACCATGGCTACGGACGCCTGCTCAAATGGGTCGTAGGCCACAAGACGGTCACATTCCTGCTGTGTATGGCCACATTCATCGGCTCGCTGTTCCTGATGAAGCAGGTAGGCACCGAGTTCTTCCCCACCGCCGACGACGGCCGTCTGCGCATAAGCCTCGAGACGCCCATAGGCACACGCGTGGAAGTGTCGAAGGAGGTTACCGAACGCCTCGTCGACCTCTGGCGCGAGAAATATCCCGAAATAATGGTGATGAACTACACCACCGGCACTGCCTCGAGCGACAACACCTTCGCCAACCTCAGCGACAACGGCCCGCACATCATATCGATGAACGTGCGCCTCACCGATCCCGGCGACCGCGACCGCTCCATCAGCGAGATCGCATCGCTCATGCGCGAGGACCTCAAGCAGTTCCCCGAATTCAAGAAGGCGCAGGTGAGCACCGGCGGCATGGGCATGGGCGGCCAGACTACTATCGACTACGAAATCTACGGCTACGACTTCACCGAAACCGACTCGGTGGCCCGCATGATGCAACAGGCCCTGCTCAAGATACCGGGCGCAGCCGACGTAATCATATCGCGCGCCGACTACCAGCCCGAATATCAGGTTGATTTCGACCGCGAGAAGCTTGCCATCTACGGCCTCAACCTCTCCACGGCCGCCAACGCCCTGCGCAACCGCATCAACGGCCAGCTGGCGTCGCAGTTCCGCGAGGACGGCGAGGAATACGACATCAAGGTGATGTATGCCCCCGAGCACCGCACATCGCTCGAAGACATCGAGAACATCCTCATCTACAACTCGGCCGGCCAGGGCGTGCGCGTGCGCGACGTGGGCAAGGTAGTGGAGCGCTTCACTCCCCCTACCATCGAGCGCAAGGACCGCGAGCGTATCGTCACCGTGTCGACCACCGTCGAGGGCGGAGTGCCCATGAGCAAGATCGTGGAGGCTTCGCAGGTAGCCATCGACAACATGGACATCCCCCAGGGCATATCCATACAGCTGTCGGGCAGCTACGAGGACCAGCAGGATTCGTTCAGCGATCTGCTCACCCTCGCCGTGCTCATCATCGTGCTTGTATATATCGTCATGGCGGCCCAGTTCGAAAGCTATACCTACCCGGGCATCATCATGACATCGCTCCTGTTCGCATTCTCGGGCGTGTTCATCATCCTGTGGCTCACCGGCCATACCCTCAACGTGATGAGTATGATCGGCGCCATCATGCTTATCGGTATCGTGGTGAAGAACGGTATCGTGCTCATCGACTACATATCGCTCAACCGCGAACGCGGCATGTCGATACGCCGCGCCGTGATCCACGGCGGCGAGTCGCGTCTGCGTCCCGTGGTCATGACCACCCTCACCACTATCCTCGGTATGGTGCCGATGGCCGTGGGAACAGGCCAGGGCGCCGAAATGTGGCGGCCGATGGGTACGGCCGTTATCGGCGGTCTCACCTTCTCCACTATCCTCACACTGCTCTTCGTGCCGGTGCTCTACTGCGTCTTTGCAGGCAAGGGCGTGAAGAACCAGCGCAAAAAACTCCGCAAAGCACTTCTGAAAGCCGAATAACATCAACGAAATGAAAAGCATATTCATAGCCTTCGACCAGGCACACTACGAACGAATTGTCGACATGCTCGAACGCTCCAACTGCCGCGGCTACACCGCCTGGGAGCAGGTTACCGGCCGCGGCAGCGTCGACGGCGAGCCACACTACGGCTCCCACGCATGGCCCTCGATGGCCGGAGCCATACTCACCGTGGTCGAGGATCACCGCGTACCTATAGTCCTTGCCAAGCTCAAGGCTTTCAACGAAGAGCGCCCCAAACTCGGTCTCCGCGCCTTCGTATGGAACGTCGAGGAACAGATCTGACCCCCCTCCGAACTTAAATCATCATCCGAAAACAAACCGGCATTCCCCATCCCCCGTGGCGAATGCCGGTTTGTTCACGAAGATTTTTGGGCACGATTTTTTTGGTCTAAACTCTATATATCAATTATTTGTTGTATATTTGCAAACTGACGAACTACAAAGACGTACAAAACATGGCACGACCAATTAAAGAAACACCGATACTTTACGGCTCCGACGGACGCCGCTTCGAAGAGCGGATGCAGAATCCGCCCAAGGTCTCGCCTAAAAAAAGAGCTGAAATACGTCGCTCGTATGAGGCCGTCATGAAAATGATGGTAAACTGACATGACCCGCGGGGAGTTCCAGGAGCGCTGTCAGGTGCGCAGGCTAAAAATCGGCGACACCATCAGCACTTTCAACTGCGACGACGAAGACCTTAATGATTTCCTCATCAACGAAGCCGCACTTTACCGCTATGCCCTGTTAGCGGTAACTTATGTTGTAGAAGATAAAAAGACAAAAGAGGTACTGGCATACTTCAGTTTGTCTAATGACAAAATTTCCATTGCAGATTTTGAGAGTAAAACTGAATTCAACAGATTCAGAAAACACAAATTTGTAAATGAAAAAAGACTCAGAAGTTACCCCGCCATCAAAATAGGGCGCCTCGCCATAGCCAAACCCGCACAAAACCAAAATATCGGTACATATCTTCTCGAATTCATCGAAGATTACTTTGTTACAGACAACAAATCGGGATGTCGGTTTGTCACGGTAGATGCATATGCCGATGCGATACCGTTCTATATAAAAAACAATTATCAGTTTCTAAACAACGATGATGAAGACCGACGTACTCGGGTGATGTACTTTGACCTCGCATCTTTGCTATAATACTGCAACCCCGGTTGTCTGAAAGGCCAAAATATGTGAAATTCGGGGGAAAATGGGGGCGTGTTAGCCTATTTTTATTATTTTTGCAATTCAATTATAGACCAATCAGCGCTAAATGGCCGAAATAAAGATTGCGGGTGTCATGCGCGCAGGCGCATTCTCGCCCAACCATATAGGAAACGACGCGGCTATCTTCAACATCGTGGCCGAGCAACTGCGTAAACGCGGGTGCATCGTCAACATATACAACGAAGAGCAGTTTATAGCCGGAGCCGTGAGCGAGCGCATCATCATCAACATGTGCCGCGAAAAGCGCTCTATCGAGCTACTGCAGCGTCTTGAGGACGATGGCGCTCTGGTCATAAACTCGGGCTACGGCATAGAGAACTGCATACGCGAACGCATGACGCGCATACTCCTCGGCTCGGGCCTCCCCTACCCCGAAAGCCTGACCGTGAATACCGACGAGGCTATCCGCGACCGTCTCAACGCCGCCAAAGTGGGTTCGTGCTGGATAAAGCGCGCCGACACCCACTCCATGCACAAGGAAGACGTGACCTATGTACGCCATCCCGAAGAAGCCCAGGAGATACTCCAGGAGTACTTCCTGCGCGGCATCAAGCGCGCGGTAATCAACCGCCATCTCAAAGGCCATCTTGTGAAATTCTACGGTATCGCCGGCACCCAGTTCTTCCACTGGTTTTTCCCGCGCAATCCCGAAAGCGTGCCCGAAGCCTTCGATCACCGTCAGCTCAGGGCAATAGCCGAGCGCGCCGCCGATGTGCTCGATGTAAAAATATACGGCGGCGACTGCATAGTCGACGACGAAGGCCACTCCTACATAGTCGATTTCAAGGACTGGCCAAGCTTCGCGCCCTGCCGCGCAGAGGCCGCCCCTCAGATCGCCCGATTCATAATCAACGCCATTAAGAAACACCTCGCACGATGAACAAATACCGCAAGTCGACCGCGGTACCCGACGACGGCGGCCGTTTCCCTCTCTTTCCCAAACTCATAGCCACATCGTTCGGTTTCGGATTCCTCCCTGTCGCTCCCGGCACATGGGGTGCCATACTCGCCATCATACTGTGGCTTCCGCTATATCTGTGGGCATCGCCTCTGGCGACAGTGACTGTCACCGCACTGGCCGTGCTCGTATTCACGGTGCTCGGCACATGGGCAAGCTCCGTGTCGGAGCGTTACTGGGGCCCCGACCCCGTGGTGGCGTGCGTCGACGAGACCGTCGGCCAGTGGATATCCCTGCTGCCGCTTGTACCGGCATGCCCGTGGTGGGAAATACTTGTGTCGCTGGCTCTGTTCCGCTTCTTCGATATCGTCAAGCCTCTTGGCATACGCTCCATGGAGCGCCTGCCGCGCGGCTACGGCATGATGGCCGACGATATACTGGCAGGCATATACTCGGCCGCGATTCTTATCGCTCTCAATCTCCTTATTCTGAAATGAAAACAATATCACAGATAGGTTATAAAGCTCTCAACAGCGACTCGCTCGTATTCACCTACATCCGCTCGATAGTGGCAAGCCAGTCGGCCTCGTGGCTCGACATGGGGCTTGGCTTCGTGCTCTTCGCATGGGCCGGTCTGCTGCCATGGCTCGCCACAGCCATCGGTGCCGTTGCCGGCGGCGTGCTCAACTGCGTGATAAACTACCGCTTCACCTTCCATGCCTCGGGATGCGACTGGCGCGCCATAGCCGTCAAATACACCATGGTATGGGTGGGCAGTCTGTTGCTCAACGCATTCGGCACACAGGCCATATACTACCTCCTGCAGCACTGGAACTGGCTTGAGACCTTAGGCTTCAGGCCCGACGGCTACTATGCCGCCGCCCGACTCTTCGTGTCGCTTATGGTATCGTGGTTCTGGAACTTCGCCCTCCAGCGCTATTTCGTGTACCGCGACAGCAATTTCGACCCCTATGCCGTAGCCGTGGCCGAGCGCATGGGACTTAAAAAAACACCGATATGGAAATGAAAATAAAAACCAAGGCCACGCAGGCCCGCGGAGCCCTGCAGCAAGGCATATATGCAGTCATAAACCCCTTTGTGCGCCTCCTCATCCGCATGGGTGTGACGCCTAATATTGTCACCACCATAGGCATGCTCGGCAATATGGCGGCTGCCGCCGTGCTTGTGGCCGCCGGCATCAAAGCCGGCGAAGGCGAAGGCACCGACTTCGGCATGGTGACGCTTGCCGGCGCCCTCATCATAGGCTTCTCGCTCTTCGACATGCTCGACGGCCAGGTGGCGCGCCTGGGCGGCATGGCCTCGACTTTCGGCGCCATGTACGACTCGGTGCTCGACCGCTACTGCGAGCTCTTCACCCTTGGCGGTCTCGCCTTCTACCTCATAGGCTGCGGCGATATCGCCGGGGCCATCATCACCTTCCTCGCCCTTGTGGGCAGCATCATGGTAAGCTATGTGCGCGCCCGTGCCGAGGGCCTCGACATAGAGTGCAAGATCGGATTCATGCAGCGGCCCGAACGCGTGGTGGTGACCAGTGTGGCAGCCCTTGCCGCCGGCATCACGGGCCAGACCATCGACCCGGCATCGACTTTCGACCCCAACATAATTCTGGTGGTGGCCATGGGCATCATAGCCGTATTCGCCAACCTCACGGCTTTCGCCCGCATATCGCACTGCCGCCGCGAACTCAGCAAGAAGAAATGAGGACCCAGGCCCCTGCTCTGAAAGAATCGCTGTGGTGCGCCGGCGCCCTGGCCCTGTGGCTGGTGGTGACGGCCCTGTTCATAGGATTCCGTCCCGAGCACATAGTCATGGCCGTACTCATATTCGCCCTCTTCTTCATCTGCGGCCCCACACGGCGCCTCACCGTGGCGCTGGCACCGTTTTTCATCTTCGGCATATCATACGACTGGATGAACATAGTGCCGAACTATATGGTCAACCCTGTCGACGTGCAGGGCCTCTATGAGACCGAGAAATCGCTCTTCGGCATCGTCACGTCCGCGGGCACCCTCACGCCAAACGAATTTTTCGCCATCCATCACAGTGCCGCCGCCGACTTCGCAGCCGGCATTTTCTACCTGTGCTGGGTGCCTCTGCCCATTTTCTTCGGACTGTGGCTCTATTTCACCGGCAAAACGGAGCAATATCTGCATTTCGCCATGGTATTCCTGCTTGTAAATCTGCTGGGCTTCACCTTCTACTACATCCACCCGGCGGCTCCGCCATGGTATGTGGCACTGCATGGTTTCGAAGCCGTGCCCGGCACTCCCGGCGATGTGGCCGGGCTTGGACGCTTCGACGAAATGACCGGTCTGGGGATATTCAACGGCCTGTATGCACGCAATTCCAATGTTTTCGCTGCACTGCCGTCGCTTCACTCGGCATACACACCGGTGGCGCTTATCTATGCTATCCGCAGCCGCTCGTCGGCCGCGTGGATAGCCATGCTCGCCATAGTATCGGCCGGTATATGGTGGACGGCGGTCTACAGCTCGCATCACTATATCATCGACGTACTCTGCGGCATCACTTGCGCTCTGGGCGGATTCGCCATCTTCGAGTTCGGTCTCATGAAGATACGGCCTTTTGCCCGCTTCGTCGAAAAATACAACAACTACATCCATGGATAAGGAAAACTACGATATACGCCCCGACGTACTCAACTACGACGATATCCGTGCCCTGGCACCGGCGCTCGACGGCCATCCTCGCCTGGTCAACTGGCTGCTGCACATGCTGTCGGTCGACAAGGTCAATGCCGTACACGCCAAATGCTGCGACACACCCGGTCCGGAATTCGTGCGCCGTCTGCTGCTGGAGGAATTCAAGATAAAACTCCGCATCGACGGTCAGGAAGTACTCGACAATCTTCCCGAAGGCGCTTTCATCACTGTGAGCAACCATCCGTTCGGCGCTCTCGACGGCATAGCCCTCATCTACCTCATTACGCGCTACCGGCCCGAGTACAAGGTCATGGTCAACATGATCCTCAACAAGATATCGGCCATGCGGCCCAACTTTATCGCTGTTGACCAGTCGGCCAGCAGCGACCCCGCCAAACGCGCCGTGTCGGTGGCAGGCATCCGCACGGCTCTGCGCCAGCTCAAGGAGGGACATCCTGTGGGATTCTTCCCCGCGGGGGCTATGAGCAAGACAACGCTGCACGACGGACTTCAGGATCGCCCATGGCAACCTTCCATCCTACAGATAATCCATCGGGCAAAAGTACCGGTAATCCCCATATATTTCCATGGCAGCAACAGCTGGTGGTTCAATATCCTCGGCCATATTTGCTGGCCGGCACGCTCGCTACGCCTTCCTGCCGAAGTATTCCGCAAAGTAGGCACCGAAATGCACATCAGCGTAGGCTTGCCCATATCGCCCGAAGATCAGGCCGCGCACGGCTCCACCCCCGAAGAACTCGGCGCCTACCTCCGCGAGCGCACCTACGCCCTCAAGCAGATAGGCGGTTAGGCAGACAGGCTGACAGGCCTCTTAGAGACGTTGCTGTGGAGCGTCCGCAGCAGGCGCAGAGCGCTTGAATATTCACACAGCCTGGGGTATGGACGCCGCAGGCGTCCATACCCCAGGACAATGCGCCCCATCAAATCCCACAACCGCGGACAGCGGTTGAATATCGTGACGCTGCTGTAATATGCCCGGAATTGCCTCGACAGGGATATTCAACCGCTGGCCGCGGTTGGTGCTCTTTTTTTTGCGATGGTCCTGGGGTATGGTCTCCTGTCGGAGCCCAAACCCCAGGCTATCTGAATATTGAAGCGCCTCGCGCTTCTTTTCGCCGCCATAATCATTGGACGAGAAAAGGCCGCAATCGTAAACAGCCCCATGCGCTTGCGCGTGAGGTGTGTATCATGTCATGGCCGAACGAGCTGACAGGCGGACGTGATAGACACCACAGAGTGGTGTAAGAAGTTAGGCGCGGGTTAAGGACCGCCGACAGGCGTCCGCAACCCGGGTTTACCATATATCCTCCCCTCCAATTACGACTCTGTAGGAGTCGAAGAAATTCCGCCAATGCTGTGCGACTCCTACAGAGTCGGTTCTTTGGGAGAGAGCGCACAAAGAACCCGGGTTGCGGGCGCCTTGCGGCTACCCTTAACCCGGGCCTAATATCTTACACCACTCTGTGGTGAATTGACCAATTCGAAGGCTCGCAATACAATTGCGGGAATGCATCCACGGTGAGTGTCGCCTATGAAAACCTCCGCAGGGGGTTGATTATGAATAGCCCGGCATGCCACCGTGCATGCCGGGATGCGGATCGCCGTCCCGAAAATAGCCTCTGGAAGAGGCTGATTATTTTTGCGTGGTTGGCCCATTAATCGGCTCCTGCGGAGAGCCTGATGTCATTGTTTTTTGTTTGAGAGACCACAAGACATCCCTCCGGGATTCATGATCGGACGTGTCGCCTCCCCCGGGCGTTGCCCGGGGTTATCCACAATGCGGTACCTCCGGCACCTTGTCCGGGCAACCTTTTCGAGGCGGAAATCGCCACTACGTGGCGGGGCGGCCATGCGGTGTTATTTCTCGCGCATGAATACGTTGATGGGGGTGCCGGTGAAGGTCCAGTGCTCGCGGATCTTGTTTTCGAGATAGCGGCGATACGGCTCCTTTACCCACTGGGGCAGATTACAGAAGAAGATAAAGGTAGGCACCTGTGCTCCCTTGAGCATGGTGATATATTTTATCTTGATGAACTTGCCCTTGTTGCTTGGCGGCGGATATGCGGCGATATCTTCCTGCAGCACGGTATTGAGCTGTGAGGTAGGCACGGTGCGACGACGGTTCTCATATACCTCTACGGCGGTCTCGAGCACTTTGAAGATACGCTGTTTTGTCAGCGCCGAGGTAAAGATGATGGGGAAGTCGGTGAAGGGCGCGAAACGCTCGCGGATCGCAGCCTCGTAGTGCTTGATGGCGGCCGTCGACTTGTCCTCGACAAGGTCCCATTTGTTTACCACCACGACCAGACCCTTCTTGTTGCGCTGTATAAGCGAGAAAATATTCACATCCTGGGCCTCGATGCCGCGTGTGGCATCGATCATGAGGATGCAGACGTCGGATGCCTCGATAGCGCGTATAGAGCGGATTACCGAGTAGTACTCGATGTCCTCGTTTACTTTGTTTTTCTTGCGGATACCGGCGGTATCGACAAGATAGAAGTCGAAGCCGAATTTATCGTAGCGTGTGTAGATGGAATCGCGTGTGGTGCCTGCTATGTCGGTGACAATATGGCGCTCTGCCCCGATAAAGGCATTGATAAGCGACGATTTGCCGGCGTTGGGTCGGCCCACGATGGCAAACTTGGGAATGTCGTCGAGCTTAGCCTCTTCGTCGCCGTCGGGCTCGGGAAGCTTCTTTACAACTTCGTCGAGAAGGTCGCCGGTACCGTAGCCGTTGACGGCCGATACAGGATAGGGATCGCCCAGACCGAGAGAGTAGAACTCGGGCACATTGTATATCCACTCGTTGGAATCGACCTTGTTGGCCAACAGTATGACCGGCTTGCGCGAGCGGCGAAGTATCTCGGCCACATGGTCGTCGAGGTCGGTGACACCGTTCATGGCGTCGACCACAAAAAGAATTTCGTCGGCCTGCTCAATGGCAAGCTCGACCTGCTTGTTTATTTCCGATTCGAAAACGTCATCGGAGTTCACCACCCATCCGCCGGTATCGACGATGGAGAATTCCTTTCCGTTCCAGTCGACCTTGCCGTACTGACGGTCGCGGGTAGTGCCGGCAGTGGGGTCGGTGATAGCCGTGCGCGTCTGGGTGAGACGATTGAAAAGGGTCGATTTACCCACATTGGGGCGTCCGACAATAGCTACGAGTTGTCCCATATATTATCAAGAGGGTGTTTTGTGCAAAATTAACGAAAATTATCGGTATTGACGCAGTCTCCGGGTTGAAAAAGTATATGATTCAAAAAGTTAAGACATTAGTTTCGATTGCCGAACCATTATCTTAACTTTTTAAACCCAATACTTTATAAACCACGCATTTCCTGCTCACTCGATGTAGCCGAATTCGCGGAGCTTATTCTCACGGTTTCGCCAGTTCGGCTCGACCTTGACGAACATTTCGAGGAACACACGTTTGCCGAAGAATGTCTCGATATCGTGGCGTGCCTGCGTGCCTACTTTCTTGAGCATGGAGCCACCGCGGCCTATGAGTATGCCCTTCTGGCTGTCGCGCTCCACATAGATCACGGCCATGATGTGGATGGCATTGTCTTTTTCCTCGAATTTCTCCACGATCACTTCGGTGGAGTACGGTACTTCCTTGTCGTAGTTGAGGAGTATCTTCTCACGTATAATTTCGGTGACGAAGAAGCGCGCGGGCTTGTCGGTGAGGGCATCCTTACCGAAATATGGCTCGCCTACGGGGAGCAGCTCTACGATGCGCGTCATGAGATTGGACACGTTGAAGTGCTCTTTGGCCGATGTGGGGAATACCTCGGCCGAGGGCAGCAGCTCTTTCCAGCGTGCCACGATAGCCTCGAGCTCCTTATTGTCCTTGAGAAGGTCGATCTTATTAATTACCAGCAGTACCGGTATCGGCTCTTTGGCAACCTTGGCAAGGAAATCGGCGTTCTTTGTGGGGTCTTCGACCACATCGGTGACATAGAGCAGCACGTCGGCGTCGGTGAGGGCGCCCTCGCTGAAGGCCAGCATGCCTTCCTGCATCTTGTATTTCGGCTTGAGCACACCGGGAGTATCGGAGAATACTATCTGATATTCCGGAGTGTTGACAATACCCATTATACGGTGGCGTGTAGTCTGGGCCTTCTGGGTGATGATGCTTATGCGCTCGCCCACGAGGTCGTTCATGAGCGTCGATTTGCCCACATTGGGATTGCCTACTATGTTCACGAATCCCGAACGGTGTGCGGGAACTTCGGGGAGATTCTTTTCGTCGGCGGGAGTCAGCGCCGGAGTGGTGTTTTCTTTTACTTCCATGAGGTGATCATACAATTAGATGTATCCTTATAACAAAAATAGCACCCTAAAAGTGCTATCTTTGTTTTATTTCGTCGTAAAAAGCGACAGGACGGTGTATTGCCCTCTTACTTAATCAATGTCCCACACCAGATACATGGCGCCCCATGTGAAGCCGGCGCCGAATGCGGTGAGGATAAGCTTGTCGCCCTTCTTGAGCTTGGAGCGGTATTCGTCGAGACAGATGGGAATCGAGGCAGCCGAAGTGTTGCCGGTGTGCTCAATGTTCACAAGTACCTTGTCCATGGGGAACTGTGCGCGCTGAGCCACAGCCTCGATGATACGCAGGTTGGCCTGATGGGGGATGAGATATGCCACATCGTCGACCGAGAGACCGTTGCGCTCCATCACGTCGAGGCTCGATGTGAGCATGTTGGTCACGGCGTGCTTATAGACTGCGCGTCCGTCCTGGAAGAGGACGTTCTCTTTAGCGTCGACAGTCTCGTGTGTAGTGGGTTTCACCGAGCCGCCTGCCTTCATCAGCAGATGATCGCGGCCCCAGCCGTCGACATGGAACACAGCATCCATAATGCCGACCGAGGTATCCTCGGTGGGTTCTACCAGCACGGCGGCGGCACCGTCGCCGAAGAGAGGACATGTGGAACGGTCGGTATAGTCGACCATCGATGACATCTTCTCGGCGGCCACCACGACCACTTTCTTGTATATGCCTGCGCACACATAGGCACGCGCCTCCTGCAGTGCGACAAGGAAACCGGCGCAGGCCGCCTCCATATCGTAGGAGTAGGCGTTTTTCAGCCCGCAGCCTTCCACAATCACCGAGCCGGTGGAGGGGAAGCGGTAGTCGGGATTAGAGGTGGCGCAGACGACGATATCTACGTCTTCGGGGGCTGTGCCGGTGGAAGCGAGGAGCTTCTCCACGGCCTTGATACCCATATATGACGAGCCGGCGCCTTCCTGACGGAGAATGTGGCGTTTTTTGATTCCGACGCGTGTCGTTATCCATTCATCGTTGGTATCGACCATCTTGGAGAGCATGTCGTTGTCGAGGATGTCGGCGGGGAGATAAGATGCGATACCTGAAATGCGTGCGTGTAGCATTAATAGAGGGTGTTTTTATAAGAGATTACATATAAGCACGGGGGCGCCGGCATGTTGTGTTTCTGGCCGGTGCCTCCGGTATACATCAGAAGCCGGAGCGAACGTCTGTGCGCGTGAGCGGTCTGCGGAATAAGGCCCTGGGGCTATTCTCAGAGAGCGGCTTCCTTAACTACAGCCTGCTTGCCGCGGTAGTAGCCGCATTCGCCGCAGACAGTGTGATAGATGTGCCATGCACCGCAGTTGGGGCAGAGAGCCAGTGTGGGAGCCACAGCCTTGTCGTGGGTGCGGCGCTTGGCGGTGCGAGTCTTCGATTGCTTGCGTTTAGGATGTGCCATTTTCTTTTTATATTTCTTAGTTTAAATTTATTCGTCGGTACTGTCGCCGCTCAGCTTGCGCAGAGCGTTCCAGCGGGGGTCGGCAGGAGCTTCGGCCTCGGAGCTGTCGTCGAGCGAATCCATCTCGTCGATAAGATCGTTCTCGAGTTCGGCATCTTCGTCGCCTACGGTTGCCCGGTGTTTCTTCAGCATGGCGCTCATCTGGCGGTTACATTTACCCTGCGGATGAACATGCTTTATGGGTATTGCCAGCACGACGGTGTCGTAGATCATGTAAGCCACATTCAGATAGGCATCGCCGACGGGTATTTCGAGCACTTCGTCGTTGTCGTCGTTATAGTCCTCGCCATATTTCACCACTATGTGATAGGTGGCTTCTATGGGATAGTGGAGATCGTCGAGACAGCGGTCGCAGATCAGCGTCACTTCGCCCGTTATCACGAAGTCGAGGGCGTAAAATTCACCGTTGTACACTACGGTGAGCTTCACGGCCAGATCGGCGCCATGGATATCTGTATTCTCCATGTTGGCGAAGAACTGCTTGTCGAGCTGATACTCGAAGACATGCGTCCCCGCTCCGAGGCTTTTAAGAGGCAATTTGAATGCCGAAAATTTTCCCATTTGCGTAAGGGCTGAAAAAACTGTGCAAAGTTAAGCCTTTTCTGTCAAACTGCAAAGTGACAAGCGTTTTTTTTGAATTTCACATCGGCGAATGACGTGTAAAATGCCCCGGAGGACGTAACTCGCGGGGCATTTCTATGGATTCCGGCGGAATTTCAGTCCTCTTTCTCGAGGTCAACGTAGGAACGCCAAATGGAGCCGAGCACCATCTTGATGCAGTTTTCCACGATATATTCCTTCGATACCTCCTCGTCGAGAAGGAAGGAGTACTCCATGCGCACATTGCCGTCGCGCACCACTGCCGTGGGCAGGTTGCGGCGGCAGTTGTGGCGGTTGGCCAGATGGTATACATCCTGACGAGGCTCATAGCCGGGAGCGCCGGCGGCATACGACAGGCGGTTGTTGTTCACCATCACGAAGATAACCACATCGTGGCCGAAGTCTTCGTCGGCGGTCTGTACGATTACCATGTCGCCGTCATCGTCGAGGCGTGTGGATATGCGGAGCTCGTCGAGATATCCGCGGATAATGTTTTTATCTATCATATCGGTAGAGTTTGGATAGTTGCGTTATTTGGATATCGTAAAAGTACCTAAAAAAGCGGGGCGCCACAAAAAGCATCCCGCGTTTTAGATATTTTTAACAATAGAGTTCTTCTTAAGCGACCCCCTCCGGCCAGTCGGGACACCGGATGCCGTCCCGGCCATCTCCATAATATCAATAAAAAGAATGCTTACTGTCCGTGGCATGATATAGGCCAAACTTACTGCCGCCCGCACTTGTTTGAGAATAAACAAGCAACTCAAATGAACACCAACAGCAGCCATAGCTTCGCGCAACCTATTAAAGGCAACTTTTTCATATTGCTGGCAACGATATTCTTCGGTGTAAACATACCGGTAGTGAAATATCTCATTCCCGAATGGATGAGTTCTTTCGATGTCACGGTATTCCGCCTGTGCGGAGGCTGCATCCTCTTCTGGATAGCCTCGGCCTTCGTGCGGCCCGACCGCATTGCCCGCGCCGACTACCCGAGAATACTGCTCGGCGGCGGCGTGGGGCTCTTCGCGTTCATATTCCTTTTCAACCTCTCGCTGCGCTACGCCAACCCTATCGACGTGTCTATCATCATGACGCTGCCACCCGTCTTTGTCATTCTCATCAATGTCATATTCCGCCATGCCAGGCCATCAAAAGGCGAAATAGTGGGCGTGCTCCTGGCTTTTGCCGGCGCTGCCGCCGTGATTCTGGCCAGACACACCGGCCAGAAGGCCTCCGACGCATTGCTCGGCAACCTGCTCGCCCTTGCAAGCGCACTGTGCTACGCCATTTATCTTGTAGTGCTCGAAGGGCCGACACATAAATACCGCCCGATATCGCTGCTGCGATGGATATTTCTCGCCGCAGCTGTTCCGGCTCTGTTCCTCACAGGCTCACTGCCGCATGCCGCACTTCTGCACGGCGCCCCCGCAGGCCCGTGGCTGATGATAGCCTTCGTGGTCGTGTGCCCCACCTTCCTGGCCTACCTGTTGGTCAATCCGGCCATCAAGCTCATCGGCAGCGAACTGGTGTCGATCTATCAGTATCTCGTACCGGTAATAGCCGCCATAGCCTCGGTGTGCATGCACCTGGCCACACTACACGCCGTCCAAATCATAGCCATGGCCGTAATAATCGGCGGCATGGTCCTCACCAACATCGCCAAGAAGAGAAGGGTGAAGGTTAATGGTTAAAGGGTTATGGGTTATGGGTTAAAGGTTAATGCTATAGCTCTATACCATTAGCCCTTAACCCTCCTCCATTAACCCTTAACCCTCCTCCATTAACCCACCCCCTTTAACCATTAACCCTTAACCCATAACCATTAACCTTTAACCACCCCACAAAAAAAATGCCCGAAAAATTTGGTTTATAAAATAAACCTGTTTATCTTTGCATCGTCAAAGCGACAAAAAGAGCTACATCGCGCGAGTCGGCTCTTTTCTTTTTCCAACTTTGGTTTATAATATAAACCGCCTAAGCCAACACTAAAATGGAAGACAAACAACTCACTCCCCGGGAAAGCATGGCGCTCATCAACGCCATGATCCAGCAGTCGAAACACCGCGTGACCATGGCCGACATCCGCGTGTCGGTGATGTGGGGCATTCTCACTATCGTAACAGCCATTATGGTCACAGTCCTTCTGGTGACTATGCGCGATCCTGTATACAACTACGGCTGGTTCGCCATTCCCGCCATCGGCATACCCCTCAACATCCTCATGCTTCGCGGCAAAGCGAAGCCGAAAGCCCGCACATTTATCGACACCGTCAACGACACCATCTGGAAAACCGTAGGCTATGTGGGCCTGGTGCTGTGTGCGGCATGCATCATATTCAACATCTGCGGTTATCCGCAGGCGTGGCTCGCCATGTACTACTCGGCCTTTATCATCGTGGGCTTTGGCGCGGTGGCAATGGGCGCCGTGATGAAAGAAAAATCGTATATCGCCGGAGGCGCCATATCTATCGTTGCCGGTTTCGGCATAATCATCATGCAGCTCTGCGGCTTCCCGCTGCTGGTGACATGGGTGATGCCGGTATATATAGCCTGCTTCCTGCTCATGTTTATAGTCCCCGCCTTCATAATACACCGTAAACTCAAAAAATCGGCAGAATGAAAGAACTCGATCCTCTGCTCCACTCGCAGCTCCGCCTGGCCGTGATGTCGATACTCATGAATGTAGAGGAAGCAGACTTCGTATACCTCCGCGATAAGACCGAATCAACAGCCGGAAATCTCAGCGTGCAGCTCGACAAACTGTCGTCGGCCGGATACATAACGGTCGAAAAAGGCTTCGCCGGCAAAAAGACGCGCACTGTCTGTCGCGTCACCCCCGCAGGCCGCGCCGCCTTCGAAACCTACGTCGACGCCCTCCGCTCCTATCTTCATATCTGATCTCTCAGGGTGAAAGGTGAAAGGTGAAAAGTGAAGAGAATGGAACTGCGAACGAACTATTCTCTTCACTTTTCACCCTTCACCTTTCACTCATAAAAGCAGCAAGGACACGGCCATCACCGCCATGCCGGCGACGACGCCGATAAGGGCCATATGGTGATGGCCGTGGCGCTCGGCGCCGGGCAGCAGTTCGTCGAACGATATATAGACCATGATACCGGCCACTGCCGCCAGGCACACCGCATTTACCATCGGCGACCAGAACGGCAGCAGGAACACCATTCCGGCAATAGCTCCCACCGGCTCGGCGAGACCCGACAATATGGTATATCGCAATGCCTTGCGCCGGCTTCCCGAACTATGATATATAGGCACATACACGGCTATGCCCTCGGGGATATTGTGGATGGCGATGGCCACCACGATAGGCAGGGCCACATCGAGACCGTCGAGCGCCGACACAAAGGTGGCCATGCCTTCGGGGAAATTATGGATTCCTATCGCCAGAGCAAGCATCGTGCCGGTACGCCGCAGGTGGTGGTTGTCGGGGCGCGTCAGTTCGTCGAGCGTATGGGCTTCGTGAGGATTCTCGTCTTCGGGCACGAGCCAGTCGATAAGAGCTATGAGGGCTATGCCGCCAAAGAATGCGAGAAGCATGCGCAGTGTGGCCCCACGCTCGCCAAATGCCGGCAGGAAGGCCTCGCGGGCTTCCGGCAGCAATTCCATAAACGAGATATAGGTCATAACCCCCGCCGACAATCCCATGGCGAAGGCCAGCATACGCGTCGAACGCCCGCGCACAAACATGGTGAGCAGGCCGCCGACACCGGTGGCAAGACCGGCGAGCACCGTCAGGCCCACCGCAATCCATATGTCACTTAATCCAGGCATATCATTATAACGCCCGAAATGCCGTTTTTATTCCGGCGTCATGCCGTCATTTGTCGCCGTAGTGTCCTTTCATCGACACTACCGTGACAACAACCCGGTCTTCCTCAATACTGTATACCAGCCGCGAGCCTTTGTCGATGCGGCGGCTCCAGTAGCCTGAATAGCTACCTTTAAGCAACTCGACCTGACCGGTACCGGTGGTGGGATGCTCCTTTAATTCCTCCAAAAAGCCCGCTATTTTATTTAGGATTTTTGTCTGGCCAGAACGCTGCCACTCCTTAAGATGCTGCGTCGCCTTGGGAGTAAATTCTATTCTATAACTCATAATCCCAACATAGCGCGTATCTCTTCCATACTATAGGCCTTGGTCTTGCCCTCTTTATGCTGGCGTATACCTTCATCGAGTTCTGCCAGATTCTCGGGGTCGTCAAACCATGGATCGCCCGACGGCGAGGGATTCTCGCTTACCTCGACGGAGACAGAATTGGCCTTCGTGATAAGAATGGTCTCTATATAGTTTTTTAGGCTTTTACCCTGGGCTGCCGCCATAATCGAGAGTTTCTGCAGTGCATCCACGGGAAGATCGATATTTTTACGCTTGATATTCAGTGCTGTTGCCATAGTCATTATTTTTTATACGCCGTAAAGATATAAAATATATATTATATACACAATCACCGCGGACACAAAGTTCACATTCCAAAATTGCTGAAGGGCCCAAAAAGTTCGTTTTGCCCAAATCGGCTGTTTTCATGGCTGCGGCCACGACGGTCATACCGGGCCCTGCAACCATTGTTTCAGAGCATGGTACATCTGCTGCACCGGCATGCGATAATTGCAGATATCTATCTTGTGTTTCTCGAACTGTGACAGAAAGAAAGCCACATCGTCTTTGGTGCCCAACATTTTGCTGAACTGCGCCGCAAACAAGGTGTAAAAGGCGAGCATGCGGTCGTAATCGAAGCGTTTCAGCAGTTCCTTGTACTCAACGAAGAGGTCGGCTATCTTCGGCCTGTTTGCCTTAAGCAGCCCGTCGGCCGCAACAATATCGGAATCATTGATATTGCGGCGATAATTTTCGGCTATCGACCATTCCAGCGCGAAATATTCATCAATATACACCATAATATTGTGTATCAGTTCCGACAGCTCTCCGTTCTTACGGCATAGAGCGACAATTACATCGTACGAATCTATCAACTGCCGCGCATACACGTCCATATGGCCGTTAAGAGCCTGCCCGATATGGGCGAGATCAATCAGAAATCTATAGGCATCACGTTTACGATAAAGAAATTCGTCGCTAAGTTCGAACAGCTCTGTCTTATACTTTTGCATATATTGCTCTGCCAGGCCTACAGTCTTAGCCACCAGACGGTCTCCGTGCTCCGGTATTGGAGTGAGGTTATACCGCCGGTTCACATCATTGAGCGCACCGACAAGCATCCTCACATACTCTATGGCAACAGTCTGCGAATACGACAGGTAGTACTCGGCATTCTCGAAGAATCCGACCGTTATCTCCTTCCATTTGTAGTCGTATTCGATATGGAGCTGTACCAGACGAAGCCGCACGGTCAGCCGATGCTCCTCGTCGGGCTCCATCTTCTCGAGTTTCAGATATGCCTCGTCGAGATAGCGGCAGACGGCGGGAATATTATTGTGCCGTTTATTATAGTAAAGGACTATATCGTTAAGATACAAATACTTCGAGTATGTCTTCGGCTCACACCGACCGATAATCGCCATTGTGCGTGCCACTCCGTCGGCATTGCCAGAGGTGTCGTAACGGTACATCATCGCATCGAGCATCTCCACCGGGATTTTATTCACATCCTTTTCAAGGGCAACATATCGTTCCATCAGTCCGAAACTGTATTCGATTCCCACGCTGTCCTCTCGCGACATTGCTGCGTGATAAAGATTATTGACATACAGCGGATAGTCGCTGTCGCCGGGTTTAAGCAGCTTGAGTTTCGATTTGATACGGTCCAACATCTCATGATGTCTGTGTTCGAGGCTGCATATCAGGGTTTCAATCCCATAGACTTCGTCGGCATCTCTATAGTCCGACAGCCGGGCAAGCGCCGATTTGGCACGCCCTATGGCACCGATTTCAAAAAAGATACGCAGGCGGGGCAACAGGAAATGACGGATTTCCCACTCGAACAGCTCCATAGAGGTAAGTTTGTCGGCAAGCTTATACCGGCAGATATCACGTTCCGACCTGCGCGTAGCACGATAGCGACGGCACATTCGATTTAAACGCACCCAACGCACCAAAAGCCACAGCGGTGGCACAAGACACAGAAGAAGCCACGCTTCCGATAGCTCGAAAGCAATCACCCCCAGGCATATAATGAAGATACAAATAAGTATCACGCGGGCACAGCGGTGCCCCAGACGGTCTTTTCTCTTGAGAGGCTCGAATAAAAAAGAAGCCAGAGTCCCGATTCCACTCAAAAGCGCACCCGCAATGGCTGCCTTGTCTATCGCTATAGGAAGAAACATCATCACAAAAGAACTGCCTGTCAGAATGGGAGCAGGGAGCATGTTATCTTGCAGCCGTTCAGCGGGTCTGTCATAATCATTATTATCTTTTTCACCGGAAGCGCCCTCGAGTTTATATTTTTATCCCAGCCATATCCGAAATAACGATTGAAAAAATCGAGATATTCGCCATCGCCGCCAAGCGTGTAATTGAAACCCTCAAATTCCTCATCATGGCGGCCATGAAGCATCATGCTCATGGTAAAGACATTTTCCGCACTCCTCCCGATATCGAAATAACCGTCCGCCACACATTTCATCTCATATGTCAGATGATCCTGCCACATGACTTTCAGCGGCCTGCTGTTTTCTTTATCGCGGATAAAGCGGATTTCATTCCCCACGTTCAGATACGGATTAGCGTTTTCACCTTCAATCTCAGCAACCATAAACGAAAGGTAAAAATCTTCGACCGTAAATTTCAGAGTCGTCGAAGTATTCATCACCACGTCGGTAACAGTCAGAGTCGACTCTCCGACGGCCGCGGGGACCACGGTAAGCGTACTCGTCTCAATATCGATATAGAATTTCCCCAACACATCCGGGTTGCCGGCAGTGAGTTCATATACACCGCTTCCGTCGACAAAGCTGATGCGGGCGGCTGTACCCACACGTATCGTATAGTCAGTCTGACCGAAGCGTATGGGATAAATCTCAGGACTATCATCCTCGCCATGGCAGCCGGCCAGAAAGACCGCCACAACAAAAAGAACAGGAATCAGAAGCTTGCTCATAATATTAGAGATTGTTGAAGAGAGAAGGCAGCCTGCTGCCTGCCACATGAGTAAAATGCAGCAATGCCAAGAGCCATAATAATATAGATAATATTTCTCATATCGCAAATATACTTATTTTCCGCGAAATCGGGGCTATTCTAACGGTTAATAATGCGTCGGGACATTGCATCTCGGACAGCGCTCATGCCAGTGCGAACCGAGCTTATTGCAGTAGGGACAGCTTTCGTCGCTTTTTACATACTTTACTATCCATTCATGACCGGGCTGTCCGGTAGTAGGATTCGGATTGACTCCTGTCCCGCCGCAATAAGAACAGCGGCCTTCTTTCTTGGCCTCATGCCTCTCTTTCCACCTGTCTGTTGTCCACTCGTAGCCCACTTTCTCCGTTAAGAACCGGCCGTCGGGAAAAACAGTCATAATGGAATTGCACACATATCCCGGATGCTCTTTCCCGAACTTTCCGTTACATAGGGAGCAACGCCCTTTCTCGCCCTGACAGCTCTGGCACCGTCCGCTACTGTTGCACGCCGTGCATGGATTCCAGTATCCCTGTTCCCTCAGATATCTGCCACCCTGACCGTTACAGAAATTACATATCCCTGTTCCATGGCACATGCCGCACATCGACGTCCCTCGGCAGTTCGGGCATCTGGCATAGTAGTGTATCACCTTGGTGCCGTTGGAGTAAAGAAATTTTTCCTGAAAACTGTAGCGGGTGACATTTTCCATCCATTTCTTTACGATATGGTATGATGCCGGTTCTTTGCGACACTTCTTGACTGGATCTTTTTTAGTCTTACCGGTCAAATAAAACGGCTTGCAATAAGTACGGGCAAGCACCTTTCCCTTATGCCTCAACAGAACCTCGACATAATACGTGTTTTTGCCCGGCAACGCATGGATTTCATCGTAGGGAATATTGAGGGTGAAATCGCTCCATTTCGTAAATTTATATGTCGCCTTAGCCGTCTTCGACACGCACACCTTTCCGTCTTTTGTAGAGTACTTTCCGTTGCAGTCAGGCACGCCGACACCCTTTGGACTCTCGACATATGCAGCCACCTTGATATCTTCGCCCTTTAAACCCGAAACCTTGACATAAAAATGCATACTGATGCATTCCCGGCCCTTAACCATCTTACTATACTCATTGCGCAGAAATCTTATCTCACCTTCGGCGCCCAGGACCGAAAAAGAGACACACAGAAATAACACAACCGACAAAAGTCGCGATAAATGTACTGCAAGAGCGCCTGTAATCTTATCCATTGCAATAATCGACTCAATAAAAAGTATAAATCCCAGAAACAAATGCAATATTAGCTAAAATGTTCGAAAAATTCGTGGGCAGCTACAAAAAAGTAGAATTTAATGTCTCCCTTTTTCTCGTCGTTTTCTCGTCAGAACACAATCAGACCTTTCGCATGGAGGAAACGGTGGCAAATACTCTTGCGCAAAACTTGTATGTATTGTATAGGACGGCTAACGAAGTTCCAGAATCTTGCTTTTCAGAGCGGCTCTTTGCTCCGGCGAGGTGCCATACTCAAAAGCTGCAATTTTGCCCGATTTATCAATTACGATAGTCAGAGGATAGCCATTATTACCGATATACTCCTTAAATTGAGTGTCATTAACAAGAGGAATCCAGTTGAAGTTAATCTTATCGAGTACCTGACGGGCTATTTCAGGAGCCTCGTAGGTCGACGAGAAGAACATCACATCCGGCATTTCATCTTTCCATGTCGAGAGTTCGGGCATTTCGCCCCGGCAAGGGCCACAGCCTGTAAACCATAGGTTAAGCACCATGACCTTGCCGTTTACATCTGCATTTGTCCATGTGCGACCTGTTATATCAGTGGCGGAGAAATCGGGAAATTGTTCTCCGACCTTCACAAGCGGCTTTGTGGCCGCCATCGTAAAACCGACATTATTCGAGTTTTCTCGCTGCTCGTTGTACCGACGCAAAAGTTCTGCACCTTCATCCACATTCTCCACAGGAATAGCATAGCGCAGGGATTCTTCGGAAAGTTCGATCGACGGAGAATACATTCCCAGGGCTTTGGTTTCGTTGGGTGTTTCAATAAAGAACATTTTCATGTCCTGTGGGGTCGCGCTGCTTTTAACAGCCGAGGGCAATTCATTAAAGAAATAGCCGTTAACGATGATTATTCTTTTAGGCTTTTCAGCATGAGCCACACTGCCTAAAAGCAGCAAGGCAAGGAGAAGAAATGTACGTATGCGCTTAACCATCTGAGGATATTTATTATTGTCATAATGTCGCAGACAGACCGGGATCTGTCCGATGGCAAAGATAATCATTTATTCCCGATGTACTGACAATCAAACAGAAATAATGGCTGAAAATCAGGTGATTTTCAGCCATTATCTGTACCCGGACCCGGGATCGAACCGGGATGGGTTGCCCCAACGGTGTTTGAGACCGTCGCGTCTACCGATTCCGCCATCCGGGCGTTAGCGGCCACAAAGATAAGGATTTATTTTTTGCCCCGCAAATATTTTTTGGACGCCCTCCTCAGACTGGGGAAGAGTTTACGGAAGCGTACAAGATAGCTTGTAATGGAACCGCCTCCCACCACAAGCGACACCGCAACGATGATAAGCGCCATGCCGGTCCAGTCGCGGGGAGTAAGGTGCTCGGAGAACACGCATACGCCTATTATCACGGCCGTCACCGGCTCGAGCGCCCCGAGGATTGCCGTAGGGGTCGGGCCGATATACTGTATCGCGGCCGTGGTGCAGATAAAGGACACCACCGTGGGGAGTATGGCCAAAGCGAGCACGCATCCCCACATATACCAGTGCTGCGGAGCGAGGAAAGTGGCTCCGGGAGTGAGCAGTATCTTGAGCCCGAACAGGAGCGCGCCTGTGACAAGAACATAGAATATCAGTTTGACCGTCGGTACCTGGCGCAGCCCCGGGCGGTTCACACCCACGATATATATGGCGTAGCTCAGCGACGACAGCATTACCAGCACAGTGCCGGTGATGCTGAGCGTGGCCCCGTCGCCGCCCTTGAAGAGAAGCGCGATACCGCCCAAAGCCGCCAACATACACACGGCAGTAAGAGCTGTGATGCGCTCGCGGTATACGGCGGCCATGATACCGGCCACCATCAGAGGATAGACAAAGAGCAGAGTCGAGGCGATGGAAGCGTCCATGTAGGTATAGCTCTCGAACAGCAGCAGCGACGAAAGCGCCATCATGATACCCATGAACACTATGGGCAGCCCAAGATGCGCTTCGGTGCGGAAGCTTCGGCCGCGGGCCAGTATCATCACCGCCATTATAGGCACGGCCAGCAGATAGCGGTAGAAGAGCACATTGTCGGCGTCCATGCCGTCGGCATACAGAGGCAGTGCGAAAAGCGGGTTGAGGCCATAGGTCGCCGCCGCGATTATGCCGAGGATATATCCTTTTACTTTGGGGTTCATAGTTTGAGTTCGAAATCCTGTCGCGGCAAATGCGGCAGAGCCGCCACCACGGCGCAGCTCCGGCCGGCGAAAGTCATGCCATAGGGCAGTGCTTCGCCGACGGCAGGCAGACATGCGAGCGCTTCCTCGCCGAGCAGGAAAGCATTGCAGGGCATCTGAGCGACGACATTCTTATCGGAAATAATGAAATCGGGGTGCGGACCGTTGAGCGCGGCATGCGGCAACACCTCGCGCACAAGCCGCCCGACGATTGCGGCGCCCTCAACCAGGTCGACTGTCACCGACGCGGGACTGAAAAACGCAAGCAGGCGAACCAGCAGGCGCAGATTGCCGTCGCGTCCGGCCAGGGCATAGGCGTAATAGCCGTAGTTATGCGGCAGGCACAGCACCTCGGTTATGAAGCGGTAGGCGAACGGCGAATGGATGCCGAAGCCGCGACTGTGTCGCCTGCGGGCAAAACTTTTCAGTAGAGCCTGCATCGGCGTCCCTCCTTGAAGACGGAAGCCGCAAGCAACAGATAGATGAGGGTGACACAGGCGTAGGCAACCGACGACGATGTGCGCACCGACGCCGGCTCGAACCGCATGGTCACCTCGTGGCTGCCGGCGGGAAGAGCCATGGCGCGAAGCACATAGTTGACACGGGCAAGCTCGGCCGGCTGGCCGTCGACACTGGCATGCCATCCCCACGGGAAATATATCTCGGAGAACACGCCCACGCCGCCTTTGGCCGTAGATACGTGATATTTAAGATCGTTGGGAGTATACGATGTCATGTAGATGGTATCGCCCGGCATGAGCGAGGGCTCCTCGGGCAGTACGCCGGCGAAACGGCGGTCGGCCACGGCCTGGCGTGCGAAATCGAGTTTTGCGGCATCGAGGGCGTCCATCTCGGCGTCGGCGCCGTCGACCCACACGATATCGTCCACGAGCCATGCGTTGCCGAGGGCGTCGGGATTCTTCACCACCGGAGCGTTTTCATCGCCGGTAATCACATAGCGGGCGTTGAGCATGTCGGCCACACGGTAGCCCGTGCGCAGGCTGCCGGCAATGTCGGCCACGCGCGGATCGTCGAGTATCGGATCGCCCGGCATATAGCCGTAGCGGAGCACCGGCGAAAGCTTGCGCTGTATCAGATCCTCGTAGCGGCGCAGCTTGGCTGCATGATAGCCACCGAGGGTGTGGTGGAAGTAGGAGCGGTCGGCACCGTAGAAGCCCGGGATGTCGAACACGCGGTACTCGCCGACGGTATCGGCCAGAATGGCATTGTCGACGGCATCGGGGGTGAACACTATCTCGCCGCTCTCGTCGGCCGGACCGAATGAGCTGTGCGACACATACCGTTTGTCGGCCGAATAAAGGTCGACAAGCACGAGCACACCCACACCGGCCACGGCCACGCCCCTGCGTGCCTTGCCGCTATAGAAAAGGGCCATCACGCCTGCGCCGAGCAGCAGGAATATGAGCGAGCGCCAGCCGTCGGCACGGACGAGGCCGAAGCGAAGGTCGGTCACAGCCTCGACGTTGGCCGGATTGGCAAGCGAGAAATCGTAGACGGCACGCTGTATCTGTGCGTCGGGCACGCCCGACTGGCGGTAGTAGTCGGCAATCTGCTGCTGTAGCTGCTCGGAGTAGGCGCGGTCGGAATCGTTGATGGCGGCGCCGAAAGCACCGGGAGCCACTATGGCCACAAGGGCGACCAGAGCCGGGAAGCCGAACGACACGCACAGCGCAGTCTTATATTTTTTCCATGCCGACGCACCGTCGCGCACGAGCTGGGCCAGCGCCAGGATGGCAAGCAGAGGCATGCAGAACTCGGCCACCACAAGGATACTCTCCACGGCGCGGAACTTGCTGTACATCGGGAAGTGGTATATCATCAGATCGGTGAGCCATTCCAGATTGGCACCCAGAGCGAGGAGCATCGACAGCACAGTGGCCACGAGGAACGCCCATTTGAGCGGGCCGCGCACTATGAAGCAGCCGAGGATGAAGAATACGGCCACAAGCACGCCCACATACACGGGGCCGTTGGTGCCCTCGGAGTTGTTGAAATACTGCGTGAGATACTGCAGAAGCATGGATGTGGACGCATTGTCAGCATACTTGGCAGCATCGTCGAGCTGCGCAAGGCTCATATGCTGCATGGAGCCCTGCTCGGGACGTGCCGACGCACCGCCGCGGACATTGGGCACCACCAGCGAGAACATCTCGGCGCGGCCGTAGCTCCAGCCCACGATATCCGACTTCGGCAGGCCGCCGGTCGGGCGCTCGGCCGACGCCGTGGCGCCGCCGACAGGAGTAAGCTCGCTCACGGCGCGCTTGGTCTCTTTGGCATATTCATAGGTATTGTAGAGCGACGGCGCGTTGGCACCAAGGGCAAGGATGCCGGCGCCAAGGGCGATACCGGTGGCCGCGAGCCAGCGGCGCACACGATGCATACGTATGGCCTCCACAAGATATGCCACGGCCATTATGGCCATCGTCAGGCCGAAGTAGTAGGTCATCTGGGGATGGTTGGCATTGAGCTGCAGCATGGCGAAGAGCGCAAGCATGGCGGCGCCCGCAAGATGGCGCCCGCGGTACAGTAGGATAAGACCGCCTATCGTCGGAGGCACATAGCTCAGAGCCACGAACTTCCATATATGACCCGCCCCTATTATTATGATGAAGTACGACGAGAAGCCCCACGCCACAGCGCCTATAAGGGCATAGTACCATCTCATTTTCAGCGCAAAGAGCAAGAGCAGGAAGCCCATCATCATCATGAAAAGGAGATTGGACGGAGCCGGGAGCCACAGGCCGTAGACGGTGTTGATCCAGTTGAACAGACTGTTCGACGGATATGTCGGCGATATCTGGAAGGTGGGCATACCGCCGAACAGCGAGTTTGTCCACAGTGCTTTCTCGCCGGTCTCGGCCTCGTAGACGGCGGCTTCGTGGCCGTTGGCCGCGCCCTGCTGCATGTCGGGCTGTCGCAGACTGTTACCCTCGAAGTTGTCGGGGTAGAAAAACGCAAGCGATATGATGGCCATAACAGCCACCGAAACAAAAAAGCCCCACACCTGCGGCCGCTTGAAATATGCCTTTATCATTTCCGATTAATTAGAAATTTATAATTAATTAAAATAATAGTTGAATAAGTAAAAGGTTTAAAAAGTTAAGATAATGGTCTTTAGAGAATGGAGGCAACGCGAGAATCTGTCGGATTATCGGTTTGAAAAGAACTTTTATCTTAACTCTTTACACTTCTTTAACTTATTCTACTTCAATTTGTCGGGAGCCAGCGGTAAAGCCGGTCGGCAGGACGGATTTTAGCGGGCACAGCTATCGAGAAGCTGTCGCCCTTCACGGCCTTGTCCACACTTTTGCCGTCGACGCGTATATCCTCGACCTTCACTATGAGAGCGCCGGTGGTCGGACCGGTTATCACGACTTCGTCGCCTACACACAGTTCGGCACCTTCCATGTAGAACTCACCCACGCCCAGACGCGAGAACCACTTCACACCCTTGGCGACATACTGCTTCACGCGTGTGGCGCTCGAGCCGTACTTGCCGGACCATTCGCCCAGGCGCTGGCCGAGGTAGTAACCGTCCCAGAAGCCGCGGTTGAAGATCGTAGCCAGACGCTCGTCCCACTGCTCTACCTTGTCGGCGCCGTAGCTGCCGTCGCAGATGGCCGAGATTGCCTCGGAGTAGCACTCCACTGCGGTCTTGACATACTCCGGCCCGCGGGCGCGGCCTTCGATCTTGAACACGCGTACGCCCGCATCAATCATGCGGTCGAGGAAGTGGATGGTCTTGAGGTCCTTGGGCGACATTATGTATTTGTTCTCCACCGTCAGCTCGTCGCCGGTCTCGAGGTCGGTGACCCCGTAGCCGCGACGGCATATCTGAGTGCACGCTCCTCGGTTGGCGCTCGAGTTCATCTGGTGCAGACTCAGATAGCACTTGCCCGACACGGCCATGCACAGCGCGCCGTGGCAGAACATCTCGATGCGCACGCGGCGCCCCGACGGTCCGCATATATTCTCGGCCTCGATGGTGTCGGCGATAGCCCTCACTTGCTCGAGGCTCAGCTCGCGGGCCAGCACCATTACATCGGCGAAGGCCGAATAGAAGCGCACGGCCTCGATATTCGATATGTTGCACTGGGTGGATATGTGCACGTCCACGCCATGACGGCGGCATGCGGCGAACACTGCCACGTCCGAGGCTATCACGGCCGAAATGCCGGCCTCGGCGGCCGCAGCCACAATTCCCTCGAGCTTGGCCATCTCACTGTCGTACACTATCGTATTTACAGTAAGATAGGTGTGCACGCCGCGCTCGCTGCACCGGCGCACAATCTCGCGGAGGTCGTCGAGAGTGAAGTTGGCGCTCGAGCGCGAACGCATGTTGAGGCCCTCCACTCCGAAATACACCGCATCGGCACCGGCATCGAGGGCGGCGCTGAGCGATTCGTAGCTCCCCACGGGAGCCATCACTTCAAAGTCGGAACGATTCATATTTCTGAGCACAGTCCGACAAAGGACTGTCTATACAACACAACCCACGAGGGAAAAGCCCCGTGGGAATGCGTATGGATGGGACAAGTAAAGAATTACTGCTCGGCAGCGGGAGTAGCCTCGCCTTCGGCTGCGGGAACTTCCACAATCTCGGCAGCGGCGGCTTCCTCGACAGCAGCGGGGGTGTCGAACTGGCCGGGAACGGCAGCAGGAGCGGCGGGAGCGGCGGGTTTGGTGCGGAGCTCGGTGCCTACCGATGCCTTGGGCATGGTGAATGCGGAAATTACAGAGAGTACTACCAGTGCGCTCACCAGTGTCCAGGTGGCTTTTTCGAGGAAAGTGTTGGTCTGGCGTACGCCCATTACGGCGTTGGCGCCGCCGAACTGCGACGACAGACCGCCGCCTTTCGACTTCTGGATGAGTACGATGCCAATCAGCAGAATGGCTACAATGACTGTCAAGACAATTATGACAACGTGCATAGTTTATATTAATTTTTAGCTTTGCCGTCGCCCTCACGGGCATTGAGACGGCGCTGGTTTATAATCAGTTTTTGCAGAAAACGCAATTGGTCTGCAAAGTAAGCACTTTTTTTTGGAAATTTCAAGCTAAGGCCCGATATAATTTCGTATGCGCGCTCATATCGGCGCTGTTTTATGAAAATATGGGCCAGACTCTCGCTCAGCAGCGAGCCGTCGCTGTGCTCGGGACGCGCCACAGGCCGCGCGTCGGTTTCAGGCTCGTCGGCCGGTTCGGGCTGCGGCTCCTCGTGCCGGGCTGCCGGATGCTGGCTGAGAATGAATGCCGCTATACGCGCGTCCTGGCTGTCGGCGTCGGGAGCCGGCTCTTCGGGCAGGTTCTCCTGCTCCTCGCGGGCCAGCATCTCGCTGTAGTCGGGAGTGGGATTGAATATCATGCGCTCCAGAAGGGCTTCTTCCTCGGGCGAGCACGAGCCGTAGGTGCGCAGGAAGATGTCTATGACATCGTCGGTGCGCTTGGCCTCGCTCTCTCCGGGCGCCGGATAGAAATCGCGCCAGTCGGCGCCGTGCGCGGCAAAGGCGAGCGTACGGCCCGAAGCGGCCTTCACGGCCAGACAGCGTCTGAGGACATCGGCGTCGGCACCGTCGGCATCGTGGCGCAGACGCGCAAGCGCCGGAGCCACAAAATAGGGATAGCTGCGCTGCACGGCCGCCAGAGCGTCGAGCTCGTCGGCGTCGAGGCTGCCTTCGGGCGCCTCATAGGCTTTTTTAAGCAAATCGGCTGAGTCTGCCATCGTCTACCAGTTGCCCAGAGTGGCGTTGAATATAAGTTCGACAAGTTCCTTCGAAATCTCGTCGCAGAGCTGATCCTGCACGTCGGTCAGCATCTCGGTGCTGGGGAAGTCGTGGTATGCGCTGAATGTCTGGTCCACGTCCTTGCCCTCCTCCTTGTTGTCGGTATACTTCACGCGCACGCTTATGGTGAGGCGCGTCATAGAGGCGTAGCCGCTTTCGGCCACGGCCTGCGGCGTGAGGTTGTAGCCGGTGATTTCGCCCTCGATCTGGAGGTCGGAACCGCCTTCGACCACCTGCAGACGTGTATTGCGGTCGATGTAATTGAGAAGTTCGTTTTCGAATACCTGCTGCAGGGGCGGGTATACCAGCGCGGCGCGGATCGGGAACTCCGACACGCTCACGGTCTTATAGACGGTGTAGTCGAGCGCCGAACCGTTGAATTTATAGCTTATGCGGCATCCGGCCACCACCACAAGCACAGCGGCGCACAGCGTGGCGAGGATGATCCGGAGCTTATTCGAGACCATATTCCTTAATCTTTCGGTAAAGTGTACGTTCTGAAATATTTAACTCGGCAGCAGCGGCCTTGCGGCGTCCCTCGTTGCGTTCGAGCGATGCCCGGATAGCCTCGCGCTCGCTGTCCTGCAGGGTAGTAGGCTCGGCGGGTACCACCTCGGAGTAGCCCACTTCCTCCTCGCGGCGCGGAGCCACCACAAGCGAAGTTCCGTATTCGTGGTGCTCGCCCGGCGTCTCGGGCTTGAGCCCGGCATCGTGCAGTATATGGGCGGTGGTATCGGCCGGATGTGCCTGACGGCTGTCGAGCTGCTGCTGAAGGGTGTCGATACGGTTCTGGAGATTGAAAATCATGCCCAGAAGCATGTCGCGCTCGCGTTCGTAGCTGTGCTCGCCGCGCGATGTGGCGGGCATGTAGGCCTCGGCGGCAGCGGGCAGATACTTCTTCAGAGTGTCGGCATCGATTTCACGGCCGGCCTCGAAGAGACCCATCTGCTCGACTACGTTCTTGAGCTGACGCACATTGCCCGGCCAGCGATAGTGGCGCATCATCATCTCGGCTTCCTCGCCGAATGTCACCGGAGGCATGCTGTAGCGCTCGGCAAACGACGAGGCGAAGCGGCGCGCCAGCAGACGGATGTCCGAGCCGCGGTCGCACAGCGGCGGCACGTGTATCTGTATGGTCGACAGGCGGTAGTAGAGGTCCTCGCGGAAGCGGCCCTCGGCCACGGCGCGCACCAGGTCGACATTGGTGGCGGCCACGATGCGGATGTTGGTCTTCTGCACCGTGCTCGACCCCACCTTGAGAAACTCGCCGCTCTCGAGCACACGCAGCAGACGTGCCTGGGTTGTCAGCGGCAGCTCGGCCACTTCATCGAGAAATATGGTGCCGCCGTCGGCCTCCTCGAAGTAACCCTTGCGCGAATCGACAGCACCGGTAAAGGCGCCCTTCTCATGGCCGAAAAGCTCAGAATCGATGGTGCCTTCGGGGATGGCGCCGCAGTTCACGGCTATATATTTGGAGTGCTTGCGCGAGCCGGCTCCATGGATAATCTGTGGAAAAAATTCCTTACCCGTGCCGCTCTCGCCGGTCACAAGCACCGACAGGTCGATGGGAGCCACACGCAGGGCGCGCTCCACAGCCTCCACAAGAGCCGGAGCATTGCCCACGATGCCGTAGCGCAGTTTGGCCTGCTGCACGGCAGGCGATATATTATAAGGTCGTTCGTTTTCCATTTGAGATTGCAAATATACGCAATTTTAATTAATTTTACAGCCACTAAAGCAACTACCCCGATGGAAGAGAAGGACTACGACAGAATTATCGACGAACGTGCCGGCCAGGTATTCGCCGCAATGGAAAGCCAATCGTCGCCCGAGGATATGGCGCGCATCCGCGCCGCCTTCGAGCTTGCGCGGGCCGCTCACGCGCCGCAGAAGCGCAAGACAGGCGAGCCATATATCCTTCACCCCATAGCGGTGGCGCTCATAGCCGCCGAGGAGCTGTCGCTGGGCACAAACCCCGTGATAGCCGCCTTCCTGCACGATGTGGTGGAGGACACCGACTATACCATCGAGGACATCCGCGAGCGCTTCGGCGACGACGTGGCCTTTCTGGTGAGCGTGGTCACCAAGCAGAAGAAGGAAAAATACGAGATGTCGCGTCAGCTCGACAACTTCAAGCAGATGCTCAACTCCATCCAGTACGACATACGCGCCATACTGGTGAAGCTCGCCGACCGCCTGCACAACATGCGCACTCTATCGTCGATGCGGCCCGACAAGCAGATGAAGATAGCCGGCGAGACCGACTATTTCTACGCGCCCCTGGCAAACCGCCTCGGCCTGTACCACGTGAAGACCGAACTCGAGAACCTCAGCTTCCGCTTCCGCTGCCCGCACGAATACGAGGAGCTGACGCGCCTCATCGAGGCCGACCGCCAGGCCCAGGCCGAGCGTCTGGAGGTATTCTGCGGCGAGATACGCGAAATCCTCAAAGACCGCGGCATCAAGGCACGCGTATACATCGAATACCGCCACCCATACAGCGTATGGCGCAAGATGCACAAATTCGGCGACGATTTCAACCACCTCAAATACCGCCATTTCACCGAGATAGTGTTCGAATGCCCGGCAGGCATCACCGAGAAGAACATGGCCCTGCGCATATACTCTATCCTCACCGACCGATTCAAAGAAAAACCCGGCGGAATAACCAACTACATCGACTCGCCGAAGGAAAACGGCTACCAGAGCTTCCACGTGAAGCTGCTGGCCGACTTCGGCCGATGGCAGGAAGTGCATATCAGCAGCGAACGCATGATACGCGACTCGCGCCTGGGATGCATCGCCGACCGCTGCGATGACAACATATGGCGCTGGATCGAGAAATTCCGCTCCATACTCCGCGACATCGCCTACCACGGCCTCGACGGCAAGACATTCCTCGAGAATGTGGCCACATCGTTCTACAACGACGATATAATGACCTTCACACCCAAGGGACAGCCCGTGGTACTGCCCCAGAAAGCCACGGTGCTCGACTTCGCCTTCGAGGTGAATCCCGAACTTGGCCTCCACGCCAAGTATGCCCGCCTCAACAACTTCCTGGCCTCGGTAAAAGCCCGGCTGCACCGCGGCGACGTAGTGGAGATTTTCACCGACCGCGAAGCGCATCCCAATCCCGACTGGCTCGAGTCGGTGATCACCTACAAAGCCAAGAATGCCATCGAGGCCTACCTGGCGACAAGGCCGAAGTGCGAATTCTGCCGGTGCAACCACTGTCTGCCCATACCCGGCGACGAAGTCATAGGCTTCGAGGAGGAAAACGGCGACATAACCATCCACAAGCGCGACTGCGAGATAGCCATACGACTGGCCACACAGCAGGGCGACAACATCAAGTCGGTCGACTACAAGCCCGACGACACTCTCTACCCAGTGGCCATCAACGTTACGGCTGTCGACCGCTACCACCTGTTCATCGATCTGGTCGACTGCATAACCAACGACCTCAATCTGAGCATGGACAGCTTCAACACCGAGACCGTCGACTCCATCGTCACATGCCGCATAGCCTTCCGCGTGCACTCAGAGTCGGAGCTGCAGACCGTAATCCACCACATCCGCGCCATCCCCGGCGTCGACACCGTCGCGAGAGTATGATACAAGTTAGAAGTTACAAGTTACAAATTACAAGTTACAAGTGAGTAGTTCGTAGTGAGTAGTTGGAGTCTCCCAACTTCTAACTTCTATCTCCTAATTCCTAACTTCCTAACCTCCTGATAACCTCACCTCCTCTCCTAACCCTCCTAACCTCCTAATCTCCTACAATGAGACTGGTAATTCAGCGAGTGAGCCATGCGAGCGTAAGCATTGGCGGTGAAGTACATTCGTCCATCGGCCGGGGGCTGATGGTGCTTGTCGGCGTGGCCACGGGCGACACCGAAGACGACGCGCGCTGGCTCGCCGCCAAAACCACCGCCATGCGCATTTTCCCCGACGAAGAGGGCGTGATGAACCGCTCGGTGCTCGACATCGGCGGCGACATCCTTGCCGTGAGCCAGTTTACGCTCAACGCCTCCACCCGCAAAGGCAACCGCCCCAGCTACATCCATGCCGCCCGACACGACGTCGCCATACCCCTCTACGAGCTCTACTGTCGGCTCGTTTCCGAATCCATAGGCCGCCCGGCCGCCACCGGCGTCTTCGGCGCCGACATGCAGGTCGGCCTCACCAACGACGGCCCTGTCACCATAGTGATCGACTCCCGCCTGCGAGAATGAAAATCTTTGCAGCACCCCTACAGGGCTACACCGAAAGCGCCTGGCGCACTGCCCACGCCGAAATTTTCGGGCCTGACGGGCGCCCCGACGCATACTTCGCGCCTTTCCTGAGAGTGGAAAAAGGCGATGTGCGCGCCCGCGACCTCCGCGACCTCGCCGCCGGCCCCGACGCTACCGTACCGCAGATCATATTCAGGGACACCGACGAATTCAGCCTCCTCGCCGACACTCTCGCACAGGCCGGCTACCGGCACATCGACCTCAACCTTGGCTGTCCATTCCCGCCGCAGTGCCACAAAGGACGTGGCGCGGCTATGGTAGGCCGTACCGACGTTCTCGAAGCCGTAGCCGGGCGCATGGCCGCGATGCCCGGCATAGATTTTTCGGTGAAAATGCGCCTCGGCCTGGAAAACCCCGACGAATGGCGCAGTTCGATAGCTGTTATCGACTCGATGCCGCTTACACACATCACAGTACATCCGCGCATAGCCCGGCAGCAGTACAAAGGCGTCCTCCACCTCGACCAATTTGCCCGGTTGCTCAAAAGCGTATCGACGCCGGTAGTATTCAACGGCGACATCACCACACCCGCCGATATCGCTGCAGTGGAGGCCCGCTTCCCTGCCCTGCACGGCGTCATGACAGGCCGCGGCCTCCTCGCATCGCCATGGCTCATCGCCGAATACCGCAGCGGCACCGCATGGACACCCCGGCAGCGCCTCGACGCCCTCCTGGCCATGCACGAGCGCATCTATACCACCTATTCGCGCACCCTCTGCGGCGACACCCAGCTGTTGGCCAAGCTTCTCCCCTTCTGGGAATATCCCGCCGTACATCTGCCCCGCAAAGCTTTCAAGGCGATACTCAAATCGCGCACCGTAGCCGACTACCTCCGCGCCGTCTCCCAACTGACTGAAATCATATAAAATACGATATTACAGACAACCGCCTCGCGGCGATCGTGCCGGGAGGCGGTTGTCTGCGAATAGCCTATAATAACTGGCTACCGGTTTTTGGAGTCGAATTCGACAAATGTCTCGTAGTCGAATTCCCAGCCGGGCCCTTCGGTGAGGCTCATGATGCGTTTGTAGACTATCATGCGCTGCACCGCACTCATTGCCGAGTTTGCGGTACCCATGAGCGAGTTCTCGGTCGAACGCCACAGGTCGTATGGATATCGGTAGGCCCCCTGATACATGCCAGCGAGCCCTTTGTAGCGTTCGTCGGCAAGCATCCGGCTCCAGTATACCTCTTCCGGATTACTGTGATAATCTACATTGAGTCCTATGCCCACAGAGTGCTGGGCGTCGAGCCATGCGCAGAAATCGGCATAATTCTCCTGAGACACCTTGTTGTCATAGTATCCGCTGACAATATATTCATCCAGGAAGCGACCCACGCCATGGCCGCACACTTCGTGGAGCATCACCGGCGATACGCCGCCGTTGCATATGTGGGCTACAGCCCAGCCTTCCGACTTCATGTTGCAGTACGAGCTGCCCTCCCATGCGAGGCGGTTGGCAATGTTCACAATAGTGACGTTCTGCAAATCCACTTCCGGAATTCTGGCGGCGTATTCACGGCATTTTTCATCGTCGTAGTTCAGTGCGGTATTTCCGTCGCCCACGATTAACGACTGCGACACCACGTGCACCATATAGATGTTTATGCGGTCGCTCAGCGATTTGAGCGGCTCCATCGAGAGTATGCTCTCGGCGGCCTCGTTCATAAGCTGTTCATACCTGGCGCCCTCCTCGTTGTCGGCGGCTCCGAATCCGTCGCCCATCAGCACGATGTCTATGCCCCTGGCTGTCGTGGCTTTGTGCAGACATTTGTACTTGCCGTCGTTTCTTGTGTCCTGAATCTCGCTGTTGTCGGGATATCTGAACCATTCGTGTTCTGTCGGCTCGCCGAGGATTTCGCGGGCCGTTTCTTCGACGATGCCCTGATAGTACGAGGATGGCACGCTCCAGTCCCGGTACATTATTTCCACTATATATCCTTTGTCATCTACAAGCAGATTTGAACCGACAACCGATGTAATAGGGTTGCTGTAAAGTGCTTTATATAGATGTACATAACGGCCCCACCACGGATGTTTTATGACTGTTGCCTGTTTCGAGGCCCTGTCTTCAAAAACGGGCAGGTGCAGGGCTATGTTCTGGAACTTATCCGGATACGACAACTGCATATTGGCCAGGAACTCATCGGGCTCGGACAGTCCTATATGGGTCAGTCTGTGGGTGGCAAGTATGTCGTATATCATAGCTGTGCCATCTTCTTCGAATAGATAGTTCACCTCTTCGTCGCCAAGACGAAGATTGCGTTTGTAATTGGTAATACGACGTTGGCCGGAGAAATACGGACTCTGGAATATTACCGAAAGTCCGTTACGATTCCATTCCGGCATAGCCTGAAGCTCGTCGCTGAGGCGTCCGTACAATCCGTTGCCGGATATTTCGAAGTGTACAGGCGTCTTTATAAGAGTCATAAGAGCCTCGTTTGGCACTTCACCCACCAATCGGTTTCGGGCCAGATATATATGAGTGACATATCTGCCACACACCCTCACTCCGTACCAGTCGGCAAGAGGTTCGTCGCTGAGCCAGTTGGCCTTGTCATTCCAGTTGGGGCCGTCTGTCTGGTTGTAGAGATCAATAAGTGCGGCTTTCTGATCGGCTAAAGAAGGCATTCCGGGCGCCATTACCTCGAAACGTATGCCGTAAGGCTGAGAACCTATGCGGAATTCCGTATCAATAGTCGTGCGGATATAATTGTTTTTGCCGATAACATATGTCACAGTACCGGCCTCACGGTCGACAGATATGTCGAAAGGAATCCGTTCGTCGCCTTCGAGGTACCTTTCGTCGGGGTCGCCCACAATCTGGCGCGTCGGACCGATCTCAAACGGCGCATTCTTCATAAATTTAAACACGAAAGTATCGCCGTCGGGCTGCACATAGTTTTTAGGACCAGCCTCAAAAATGACATAGCCCGGTTCCTGCATGGCATCGGTGATAAACGCATCGGCTTCCTGACGTATGTGGAGGGTCTGCTCCGTGGCGCCTGCGAAGCCGAAGTCGAGATCGGCCTCGCGCGGCGCTCCGGTAGTATTGGTCTTTATTTTCAGGTCTATCCAGGAATCCCTGACAGCGCAGTCTTCTATCCATCCAGGAAGGTCCGATTTCAATTCGGGATGATGACCGTAGCAGAGGTCGCCATCATACCGGACAGCCCACCACCGGCATTCCTGATCGCTGATATTCTGAGCATCCCGGTCGACATGGAGGATGTCTGACTCCAGTACAAGGTGCGGTGTCTCCGGCAGTTCAGCGCCTTCTTCGAGCGAAACGAAATGAAGATGATAACGGTTCACCCCCATCGAGAAGTCGACACCGATATCGGTCGTCTTGCCACTGTTCCCGCCGAATATGAATGTAAGCAAGCCGTCCGACGGCGACGGAAGCACCTCGAGTCCGATCCCGGAATCGCCTTCCAGAGGACGTTCTATTCCGTCCTCCGACACACTCTGCCGGATTTCGATATCCTCAATCTCTGTATCCTTAAGAACCTTAAATTCAAACTTACCTCCTCCGGACTCCATATAATATCTCCTTCCGAAATACTTTCCGCCCGCCTCCGGTTGCTCCGGATCGAAAAATATGCCGGCTTCCTGACGCACATGCACAGTCTTGCCACCTGCGATATCATCGAATCCTATCAGCACGTCAGCCTCACGAGGCGAACCGCTCTCATTGACATCGGGTGCAAAGGTGATATAACACCACCCTGCCGTGACATCCAGCCATTCCGGCAACTGCGATTTCACCGCAAGAGTATGACCGTACAACACATTCTCGTCCTGCCATATTGTCCAGGAACTCTTTTCTTCATTTTTATCTATATGAAGAGAATAGCTTTCGAGCTGAATCTTCGGTGTCTCCGGCAGTTCAGCACCATCCTCAAGCGACACGAAATGAAGATGATAACGATTCATTCCCATCGAGAAGTCGACGCCGACATCGGTCGTCTTGCCACTGTTCCTGCCGAATATGAATGTAAGCAAGCCGTCCGACGGCGACGGAAGCACCTCGAGCCCTATTCCCGAGTCGCCTTCCAGAGGACGTTCTATTCCGTCCTCCGACACACTCTGCCGGATTTCAATATCCTCGATCTCTATATCCTTGTGAACCTTAAAACTAAATCTTGCCCCATCGGATCCCATATAATATTTACCTCCGATAAAACTGCCTCCGGCTTCCGGCTGTTCGGGATCGAAGAAAACACCGTCTATCTGACGGACAGACAATTCCGAGTTCTCCGTGCTGCCCGGATATCCGAAAAGAAGCTTGATCTCTCGGTCACAGCCATCATCGTTCCTTTCTATATCGAGGACTATATTAGTTTGTATTTCATCATGATATTTAATCCATAGCGGCAACTCAGATTTACTTTCAACGGGCAGATCAACAAAATCCTCATCCTCTTTATCAATATATAAAGTCCGTGCGTCACCGTCTATGATGATATCAGTATCTTTGAGAATAATTTTTCCCTTTGCAAGAATGATATAGTCAAACTCGTCCAGATCGTATTCCTCTCCCCCGGCCTTCATCCCAAAATGATCACCCGACACTGGAAAGGTTATCGTTCCCGCCTCCTCATACGGTATGAGTTTATTTTTCTCAGGATTTTCATAACTTCTGATAAAAATATATTTATTCTTAACGGTCTGTTCCGATGCGGCCAGCAGAGGAATCAGTGTTGCAAGCAACAGTGTATATAATATCTTCTTTTTCATCTTTTGATATATTTGAATGTCTGGCGCTCCACAGATACCATATAGATCCCTCCCGCAAGGATCGATAAATCTATTACTCTTTCGTCTGAGATCTCTGCTGTCTCTTTCAATACAATTTTACCGGAAACTGTATACACCGACACCTCTACCGGCTTATCTATATTACGAATAGTCATACGCTGATCATCGAAAACCACATTCAGCATCCCACCATGTTCAATGCCTATACCGCTCCACTGTCCAATAGCAAGATAGACTCTTACGCCCTCCGTATTGGGGATTTCATACTGTGAGCCACAGTACTTCACTATATGCACATCCTCTCCGGGAAGCCATTCAGGCGATTGTGCCAGATAAAAGAGATTATTTATCCCTTCTGTATCATTACTAAAACACAGCATATTCAGTATATCTCTTGCACCGGCATAATTCAACGGCAAAAGGAGCAACAGTCCGGAAAGAAAAATCCGCAGGACTCGCTTAAACAAAAAATGAGACATTGCAAAAATGAATTATAATTGATTCCAACATTTTACAAAAATATAACATAATTTACCCCTCCCAATTTATTAACACTAATTAATCTTTATTAACGATCGCATATCCGGCAAACACTCTGTTACAGTTGTCTCATTAGAAAAGAGCGACGATCACTGCACCGAGACCGACTGTCTCCACGCAGTGACCACGCAAAAAGAAACCGCACATCAAAAGCGACTTCTGATGTGCGGTAAAAAACGGAATGCAGTCTTAGCGTACTATCACTTTTTCGGCCTTGCCACCCTGGCGTCTTATGTAGAGGCCTGGGGCAAGCGAGTCGGCCGAACGGCGGATGCCCTGTAAGTCATAATATTCTACCGGGGCTGCCTCGCCGGAGACCACAGGCGCTTCCACACCCGAAGTCTTGGGCAATGTAATGGTGAGAAATCCCAGTGTGGTCCTGTCCGAAAGGCTGAACGAAGGCAGTTGGTCGCCCTGCGCGAAATCGTAGTAGAACGACACCTTGTCGCCACCGGCGGCATATGTGGTGATACCGGTATTTTTATGAATGGTAAATATGCCGTTTTCAGGATAGTATGCGGCGCGCTCCTGGCCGTAGACATAGGCATTATCGTAGGCAAACAAGGGAAGTTTTTCGCCGTCGGGTCCATATATATCGACATCGCAGGTAAAGCGGATCAGTTCATCGGTATTCTCAAGCACTTCAAACTCGAATATGCCCGATTTCTCGTCGAAGGGGAACGACAGGCGCACGTCCTTGTTGGGCATTCGCATCGATTTCAGGCTTTCACATCCGCCGAAAGAATTGGCATTGATGGAAGTGACTGTCGCGGGCAGTACTATAGACTCAAGAGCCGTACAGCCCTGGAATGTTGCGGCAGGTATCTGCGTCAGTGCAGTCGGAAGCGCTACATCGGTCAGCGATGTACAGCCTGCAAAAGTACCGGTGCCAAATGTGACATTGGACATAGACGAAAGATCGGCACTTTCGAGAGACTCGCAATTGCTGAACGCATTATCACCTATATTATTAATGTTCGAGGGAACGGTCACCGAGCTTATCGCCGAATTTTCGAATGCACCGGCTCCGATCTGTGTCACCGGCAGCTCGGTATCGCCGTACTGTATGGCCGACGGTATTTCGACAGCACCGCTGTACGTACCCTCCTCCGGTGCCGTAACGACGGCATCCTGTCCGGTAACGATATAACGAACATCGTCGTTTTCGCTGTAAAGGCCGCTCTGGTTGACTGCCGGCTCTGTGCGGAACATGCAGTAACCGCCCTCATATTCCACACCGAGACCGACCACCGTATATGCCTGCATAGGCAGTACAATGCAGTATTTACCATCGTAGTAGTAATTGGGGCCAAGATTGAAGACGCCGTTTTCATCGGGATAGAGGGGCGTTTTCACATCCTCGCCCACTGCCAGGAACGGTGTGAGTTTCTTACCGTCGGGACCATAGACATTGAATTTGTCGATCACCAGCTCTGTTCTGTCGCCATAATTGCGGGTATAGACATAGATACAGCCGGGATGGTTGCCGACGTTGATCATCATACCGTTTCCGTAAGAGAAATTCTCATTGTGCGCGAGCGACTTCAGATTGATGCGTTCCAGCGATGCGTCGTTGCGCAGGCTTATGTTGATAAAGCTGTTTCGGTCGTCTGTAACATCAAAACCTTCTCCGATGGTAAATTCCGTAACCGCAGAATTCAGCAGGGCACTGCTGATAAGCCCCGACACCCGGTACTCCTTACCTTCGTACACCACTTTCGACGGAAGTTCCAGCGCGCCGGAATACTGTTCGGTAGTCCACTGCGCCGGACGCACGAGTTCGACATGTGTTATCGAATCATTCCCGACGAAACGATACCATGCTCCGTCTATCTCATAGCACTGTCCGGCCACGGGAGCTGCAGACACAGCCATGCCGACCGAAGAAAGCAAAAATGTGAGTATAAGTTTCTTCATAAAATTCATTTTATATTGCCCGCAAAAGTAATAAATAATTTACCCCTCTTCGGTTTGTTAACAATATTTAACAGAGGCATAGTCCATTCCCACAAGCGATTGCGCAAACGCGCCATCTCTACCCCGAGGCCTCTGCGGGAGACCGATTAACGGGCCGGCCACGCAAAAAATAATCAGCCTCTTCCAGATGCTATTTCCGTGATGGCACCTACAAGCCGGCATGCACGGTGGCATGCCGGCCTATTCATAATCAACCTCCTGCGGAGGTTTTCATAGGCGCCTCTACCACGTAGTGGTAAAAGATGTTAGGCCCGGGTTAAGGGTCGCCGAATGGCGCCCGCAACCCGGGTTTTTCGCGCTCTCCCCCAAAGAACCGACTCTGTAGGAGTCGCACAAAACCGGTGCAGGGATGGGCTCATGGGCCACGTCCAAACGTAGTGTCTCGCAACCCGCTCGCCGCGGGTTTGGCTGAATGAGGGGAATTCGAGACGCGGGGTCTCGCTTCGCTCCACCCCGCGCTATTGTCCGTGCACCCGCTCACTGCGGGTGCACCTCCACAGCGTGCTGCGACACCCCGAATCGGCCATCCTTCCGGGGAGACCCGCGGGAGCGGGTTGCGAGACCGCTACCAGGAATTGGGAATCGCCGCTCATAGAGCGTGCGTGCCTCATACATATAGCGAGACCCCGGATTCGGGCGGCTTACTGAGCCTGAATCCGGGGTAAAAGCCTGTCGGCTTGTCTGCCTGTCAGCCTAACTGCCTATACTCATCGGCCGCCGCCGAGAGCCTGATAGAGGTTGATGACGGCGTTGGCGCGGGCAAGATCGGTGTTGATCTGATTGATCTGCGCCTGTAGCAGTCCCTGCTGTGCAGTGAGGACCTCGAGATAGTTTGTGGAACCGGTGGAATAGATGAGGAGGTCGCGGGTATATTCGACCGACTTCTCCAGATTTTCTACCTGACTGGCGAGATAGCCGCTCTTCTCGATGCTCTTTTCATAGACTGTGAGAGCATCGCTCACTTCGGCAGCCGCCGACATGATGGCGTACTCGAAGTTGTTCATGGCCTGCTTCTGCTGTGCCTTGGCGGCCTGCAGACGGGCTATGTTCTGGCCGCGCGAGAACAGCGGGGCCACAAGAGAGCCGGCAAGCTGATAGAACCAGTCGCCCGGGTTCTGCACGAAGCCGCCCAGAAGATTGGTGAAGCCGCCGTTGGCAGTGATAGTGAGGCCGGGATAGAAAGCGGCACGGGCCGAATTGGTGGAATAGTATGCTGCGGCAAGCGACTGCTCGGCAGCCTGCACGTCGGGACGGCATGCGAGTTCGACCATAGGCACGCCCTCGCGTATCATCTCGGGCACACGGAGATCGACGCGGTCGGACACGGCCCATTCCTGAGGCAGCGTGTCGAGCAGAAGGCTCATGGTGTTGTTGAGCTTGTCGAGTGAGGTCTCAAGATCGGTGATGGAGCCGAGGATGCTGTAGTAGTTCGAAGCCGACTGAACAACGGCGGCCTCGGTGACGCCACGTCCGGCCTCCTTGAGGTCGCGCATGGTGCTCACGGTCTCTTTCCAAAGCTCCGATGTGGTGCGCGACAGCTGAAGCTGGCTACGCACGGCAGCGATTGAATAGTAGGTGGAAGCCACAGCCGATATAATCTGGCTGCGGACGGCCTGTGCGTAGGCCTCGCTCTGCAGGAGAGCTGCCTTGGCACCGCGCTTGCTGTTGAGCAGTTTGCCGAAAATATCCACTTCCCAGCTCAGCTGTGCCGGAAGACTGTATGTCCAGCTGATGTCGCTGCCGGCATAGGAGGCACCCGCACCGTTGGGAGCGAGGGCAAGCGAAGGGAGATAGCTCAGACGCGCACCGCGGAGGTTGGCACGGGCTATGTCCACATTGAGGCGGGCATTCTCGAGATTGGTGTTGTTTTCCAGAGCACGCTCGATGAGGCTTGCGAGCATCGGGTCGGTAAACACGCGCTCCCACAGCAGATTGCCGAAAGCAGCCGAGTCGACAGGAGTCTGACGGGCCTCGGCATATGCCTTGGTGAGAGCTGTCGATGTCGGTGTCTCGTACTTTTTATATATGTGGCAGCTGCTCATGGTAGCGGCCATAACTGTCATGACAACGGCAGCGCGCAGTATATTGCTTATTTTCATAGATTTATCGTCGAATCAATTGTCGGTGGCAGAAAACAGGGCTATGCCCGTAATCTCCACCAACAATTCTTAATTCATAATTCTTAATTCATAATCCTACTTGGCGTACTGCTCGATTTCGTTTTCGATTGTGCCGCCCTTTTCCTCGTTCTGCCACTTGATAGGCTTGAATTTCTCCTGGATGAGCTGGAACACGATGAACAGAGCAGGAACAATAAATATCTGGCATATCATACCCAGAAGCATACCGCCTACCGAGCCTGCGCCGAGGGCGCGGTTGCCGTTGGCGCCTACACCCGATGCGAACATCATAGGCAGCAGACCGATAACCATGGCGAGCGAGGTCATGAGGATAGGACGCAGACGCGCGCAGGCGCCGGCGATTGCGGCGTTGAACACGCTCATGCCCGTCTGACGGCGCTCGAGAGCGAACTCTACGATAAGGATGGCGTTCTTGGCAAGAAGACCGATAAGCATGATGAGTGCGATCTGCAGATATATGTTATTGGATATGCCGAACATCTGCGCGAAGATGAAAGTGCCTGCCAGACCGAAGGGTACCGAAAGAATTACCGAGAAGGGCAGCAGATAGCTCTCGTACTGGGCCGACAGAAGCAGATATACGAAGAGGAGACACAGACCGAAAATCATGGCGGTGGCATTGGAGCTGCCCGAACCGGCCTCCTCACGTGTCATACCGGCATACTCGTAGGCGTAGCCCTGCGGCAGTGTCTGGGCAGCCACGCGCTCGATGGCGGCGATAGCCTCGCCCGACGAGAAACCGGGATTAGGAGTACCGGTCACGGAAATCGAGGTGAACATATTGAATCGGTTCATCAGGTCAGGGCCGTAGACACGGGTGAGCTTGACGAAGTTAGATATCGAAGCCATCTCGTTGCCGTTGCGTATCTTGACGCTGTTGAGGGTCTCGGGGTTGATACGGGCCTCGGGGGCGGCCTGCATCATCACACGGTAGATCTTGCCGAAACGGTTGAAGTTCGACACATACATACCGCCGTAGTAACCCTGGAGTGTCTGAAGGATGGTTGCGGGGCTGATGCCGGCCTGCTTGGCCTTGGCGGCATCGATGTCGATCATATACTGGGGGAACGACGGATTGAAGGTGGTGTATGCCGCCTGGATTTCGGGCTGCTGGTTGAGCTGGGCCAGGAAGCCCTGTACAACGGCATAGAACTGGTTGATATCGCCGCCGGTGCGGTCCTGCATCTTCATTTCGAAGCCATTGGTGGCGGAGTAACCGGTAATCATAGGCGGCGCGAAAATCATCACGCGTCCGTCGCGCACATGCTGAGAGGTGAGGTAGTAGAGCTGCTTGATGATATTCTCGGCGCTCTGGCTTTTGTCGCGTTCGCTCCAGTCCTTGAGCTTCATGATGAACGCTCCGTATGTCGGACCCTGACCGGCGATAAAGCTATAGCCGTTGATGGCCTGGCGGATACGGATGCCGGGGATCTGGGCGGCCAGCGAGTCGATCTGCTCCATTACCTTGCCGGTACGCTCCTGCGATGTACCGGCAGGCATGTCGACCATACAGAAGATAACGCCGGTGTCCTCGTTAGGGACGAGTGCGCTCGGAGTTGTCGCCATAAGCCATGTGAGCAGTCCTATAGCCACAATCACTGTGCTGAATGAGATTACTTTGTGCTTTGCGAACCACGACGCACCCTTCTTATAGCCGTCAAGAAGCTTGCCGAAGTTCTTTTCGAACGAACGGTGGAAGCGCTTGCCGAAAAGGCCGAGCACAGCCACTATAGCCACAGCCCATGCAATGCAGCTGAGAAGCACATTATGGAAGCTATACCATCCCAGAACCATGAATGTGATGGTGGCGATAAGAAGTACGAAGGTTATGAGGGGGTGGATGTCGAGAGCGAAGCGACGCTTATACTGCTTTGCCATGACTTCGCCGGTAGCCTTGAAGGCCTCGCCCATGCGTTCTTTCACCGACATCTCGCTGCCGTCGGCTTTGTGCGGCTTAAGGAAGAGGGCGCACAACGCAGGCGACAGGGTGAGGGCGTTGACAGCCGAGAAACCGATGGCTATGGCCATGGTGAGACCGAACTGACGGTAGAACACACCGGCTGTACCGGGCATGAACGACACGGGGATGAACACCAGCATCATGACCAGGGTAATGGACACGAGAGCGCCGGCAATTTCGCCCATGGCGTCGATAGAGGCGCGGCGCGAGCTGGTGTAACCCTGGTCGAGCTTGGCATGCACCGCCTCGACCACCACAATGGCGTCGTCGACCACGATGGCGATGGCGAGCACAAGGGCCGACAGGGTGATGAGGTTGACCGAGAAGCCGATTAGCTTCATCACGAAGAAGGTACCGATAAGGGCCACGGGAATGGCGATTGCCGGGATGAGGGTGGAGCGGATATCCTGGAGGAACACATATACCACGAAGAACACAAGGATGAAAGCCTCGATGAGGGTATGCACCACAGTGTTGATCGATGCGTAGAGGAAGTCGTTGTTGTTCATAGGAATCTGGATCTCGCAGCCTTCGGGAACATCAGCCTTGATTTTCTCGCACAACGCAAGACAGTCCTCGATAATCTTGGTAGCGTTGGAGCCCGGAGTCTGGAACACGATGGCCATGGCGGCGAGGTGACCGTTGGCCTTGTTGGAGAAGCCGTAGGTCACACGGCCGAGCTCTATTTCGGCCACATCCTTGAGGTAGAGCACTTCGCCGTTGGAACCGGTGCGGACCACAATGTCGCCGAACTGCTCCGGGGTGGTGAGACGGCCGCGGTAGCGCATGATGTACTGGAACGACTGGTCGCCCTGCTCGCCGAAAGCACCGGGAGCGGCCTCGACGTTCTGCTCGGCAAGAGCGGCCGAAATGTCGGACGGCATCAGGTGATACTGAGCCATCACCTCGGGCTTAAGCCAGATACGCATCGAATAGTCGGCGCCGAACGACATGACATCGCCCACACCCTGCACACGCTGGAGCTCGGGGATGATATTGATCTTCATGTAGTTGTCGAGGAACTCGGGCGAGTATTTGGCAACTGTAGTGGTATCCACAAGGGCCACACCGAGAAGCATGGATGTCTGACGTTTGCGGGTCTGCACACCAACCTGATTCACTTCCGAGGGAAGGAGGTTGGCGGCTGCCGACACACGGTTCTGCACGTCGACGGCGGCCATATTCGGGTCGAAGCCCTGTTCGAAGTAGACATTGATGGTGGCGGAGCCGGTATTGGTGGCTGTCGACTCCATATATGTCATGCCTTCGGCACCGTTGATGCTCTCTTCGAGAGGAGCGATCACCGAGTTGAGCACGGCGGCGGCATTCGCGCCGTTATATGTTGTTGTCACCGATATTGTAGGCGGCGCGATATCGGGGTACTGCGTCACAGGGAGCGACGCAAGACCGATAAGACCCAGCAAGACGATAAATATCGATATTACCGTCGACAACACCGGGCGATTGATAAATCTGTCGAGTTTCATTGTTTAGGATATTAGGAAGTCAGGAGGTCAGGAAGTTAGGAAGAAAGGAAATTAGGAAGTTGGGATGAAAGGAGGAGAAGAGATCAGGAAGATTCAACTTGTAACTTCTAACTTGTAACTTCTAATTTCTAACTGATTTTAGTTTTTGGGCGATACTGTCAGACCCGGACGCACAACTGTGCCCACACCTTCGATAACGACGCGGTCGCCGGGCTTGAGGCCCGAAGTAACCACGAAGTTCTTGCCGTCGTTGTAGGGGTCGACGGTAATCTGGGTGCTCACAGCCACGTTGGAATCGTTGAGAGTGTAGACGTAGCGGAGGTCCTGGATTTCGTATGTCGCTTTCTGGGGTATTACGAGCACGCCTTCGTTATTGCGCGGTATGATGATCTGGCCGGTGTTGCCGCTGCGCAGCATTCCCGAAGGATTGTCGAAGAGTGCGCGGGCCGAAGCGGCACCGGTGCTGTTGTCGATAACACCCGACACGGTAGCCACCTTGCCTTCGAGCGGATACATGGAACCGTCGGCAAGCTGCAGCTTCACGGCCGGAAGGGCGTCGATCTGAGCCGCGATGCTTTCCTTGCCGCCGTCGGTGAGGCCCAGAAGGTCTTTCTCGGTAAGCGAGAAATAGGCGTATACCTTGCTGTTGTCGCTGATGGTGGTGAGGGGCTGCACGCTCGAGGGCGATGCAAGCGAGCCTTCGCGGTTGGGGATGGTACCCACAACGCCGTCGCTGGGAGCGGTGACGGTGGTATATGCCAGATTCTTGCGGGCATTTACCAGAGCGGCGTTGGCCTGTGCCAGGGCTGCCTTGGCCTGAGCCAGCTGGTTGGCGGCAAGCTGCCATTCGGTTTCGGAGATGATATTCTTGTCGAGAAGCATTTTCTTGTTCTTCTCGGTTATTTCAGCGGTAGATACGGCGCTCTTGGCAGAGTTGACATTGGCTTCAGCCTGGTCGACGGCTGCCTGGAACTGTACCTGGTCGATAGTAAAAAGAACCTGGCCGCGGTGTACGCGCTGGCCTTCGTCTACATGCACTTTGGTGATGAATCCTGTCACCTGCGGACGGATGTCGATGTCGGTCTTGCCCTTGATAGTGGCAGGATAGCTGCTCTGAAACTCGGCATTGCCGGGTTCGACTGTGATAACGGCGATTTCGGGAGGTGCACCGGCGCCCTGAGCGCCCTGATTGTTGCCTCCGCACGAAGCGAGCATCATGGCGGCGCCGGCCATTGCCAGAGCTGCGATGCTGATTGTGTTCGGTTTCATATTGCGTCTATTGGAGTAATTATTGTGCTTATTTACTGAAAATCGCTGCAAAATTACTAATTATATAAGGTATGTAAGTTTCCAAAACGACAATAAAATTTGCCAAAAAGTAAACTCCATAGTTAAATTATGCAAACATACTGTTTCAACCGGCCAACGACAAACTCAAAATGCTGTTTTTTCGTTCACTATACATTATAAAGAAAATTTTGCTTAATTTTGCCGCGACAAATCGAAACCATAATGAGCAAACCCCATAATCTTGTCATAGTAGAGTCTCCGGCCAAGGCCAGGACCATCGAGAAATTCCTCGGCGACGACTACCGCGTGATGTCGAGCTACGGTCATATCCGCGATCTAAAAAAGAAAAGTTTCAGCATCGACGTCGACAACGACTTCCACCCCGTATACGAAATTCCCGACGACAAGACCCAGCTGGTGGCCGAGCTGCGCAAGGCGGCCGCCGACGCCACCACCGTATGGCTCGCATCCGATGAGGACCGCGAGGGAGAGGCCATTGCATGGCACCTGTACGAGGTTCTCGGCCTCAAACCCGAGAACACACGCCGCATAGTATTCCACGAAATCACCAAAAAGGCCATACTCAACGCCATCGCACACCCGCGCGACATCGACGCCGGGCGCGTCGACGCACAGCAGGCGCGCCGCGTGCTCGACCGAATCGTCGGTTTCGAGCTGTCGCCAGTGCTCTGGAAACGCCTCAAGCCCGCACTCTCGGCCGGCCGAGTGCAGTCGGTGGCCGTACGCCTCATCGTGGAGCGCGAGAACGAAATCAAAAGCTTCGTGAGCGAACCATACTACCGCGTCACGGCACGCTTCGCCGCTCCCGGCAGCGACACCGCCGTCAAAGGCGAGCTCACACGCCGTCTGGCCACACAGGCCGAAGCACGCGCCTTCCTCGAAGGCTGCGCCGGCGCCGACTTCCGCGTCGGTGCCGTCAATGTGCGTCCGCTCCGCAAAGCGCCGGCACCGCCCTTCACCACATCCACCCTGCAGCAGGAAGCCTCGCGCAAACTCGGCTTCACCGTATCGCAGACCATGATGGTGGCCCAGCGGCTCTATGAGAACGGACACATCACCTACATGCGTACCGACTCGCTCAACCTCTCGGAAGAAGCCGTGGCAGCAATAGCCGCCCAGATCACCGACCGGCTCGGCGCCGAGTATCTGCACGTGCGCAAATACCACACTTCGAGCAAAGGCGCCCAGGAGGCCCACGAAGCCATCCGCCCCACCTACGTCGACCGCGAGGAACTCGACGACGCCACCGTACAGGAAAAACGCCTCTACGCCCTCATACGCCGCCGCGCCATAGCATCGCAGATGGCCGACGCCGAAATCGAAAAGACCACTGTCGAAATCGAAGGCGCTCCCGGCGGCGAGATATTCTCGGCCACGGGCGAAACCATTAAATTCGACGGCTTCCTGCGCGTATATGCCGAAGGCCACGACGACGATACCGACGACACCGAAAGCCACATACTGCCCCGCCTCGAATCGGGCCAGACGCTCGCATACCGCGAAGTCGACGCCATCGAGCGCTTCACCCAGCAGCCCCCGCGATACACCGAGGCATCTCTGGTGAAAAAAATGGAAGAACTCGGCATCGGCCGTCCGTCGACCTACGCGCCCACCATCTCGACCATACAGCACCGCGAATATGTAGTCCGCGGCGAAAAAGAAGGCACTCCCCGCGACTATGCCGTGCTCACCCTCGACGCCGACGGCAACATAGCGAACACCGTACGCACCGAAAACACCGGCTCAGAGAAAGGCAAGCTCATACCCACCGACATAGGCTGCATCGTAAACGACTTCCTTACAGAATATTTCCCCGACATCCTCGACTATAACTTCACCGCCCGCATCGAAGAGAAATTCGACGAGATAGCCGCCGGCGACCTCCGCTGGGAAGACGAGATAGCGGCATTCTACACCCTCTTCCACCCCTCGGTCGACAGCGCGCTCAACATAGCCGGCGGACCCAAGTTCGGCGAACGCCGCCTCGGTACCGATCCCGCCACAGGCGAGCCCGTGAGCGTAAAGATAGGCCGCTTCGGTCCGGTGGTGCAGATCGGCGAGACCGACAGCGACCGCAAGCCCCGCTTCGCATCGCTGCTCAAGGGCCAGTCGATGAGCACCATCACTCTGGAAGATGCCCTGAAGCTCTTCGAATTCCCCCGAATCATTGGCGAATTCGAGAATAAAGACGTACAGGTGGCCATCGGACGTTTCGGACCCTATGTACGACACGACGGTAAATTCGTATCCATTCCCAAGGACATCGAACCGGCCGAACTATCCATAGATCAGGCGGTGGAACTGATAAAGGCAAAACGCGAGAAAGACGCCAACAAGACTATCAAGACTTTCGACGAAGAACCCGACATACAGGTGCTCAACGGCCGCTACGGCCCCTACATAGCCTGCGCGGGCAAAAACTACAAACTGCCCAAGACAGTCACCGACCCCGCAGCTCTCACCCTCGAACAAGTGAAAGAAATAATAGCGGCTGCCGACGCGGCACCCGCCAAACCTAAACGAGGACGCAAAAAATGAGCCCACGCAGACCATTACCAGCCAAGCCCGGCACACGCCCGGGCACATTCCGCCCCGACAATATCCTCGAATTCCGACACACGGCACCCGAAGAGACCGGACTGCTCGATTTCCTCCTCGCCGCCATGCCCGACCGCAAGAAAACATCGGTCAAAGAGTTGCTGAAGCACAACCAGGTGATGGTCGACGGCAATGTCACCACTCAGTTCGACATGCCGGTGACCGAGGGCGCGACAGTACGCGTCAACACCACCCGCGAGTTCCAGACATTCTACAACCCGCGGCTTAAGATAGTGTACGAGGACAACGACATCATCGTAGTCAACAAAGGCTACGGACTGCTGTCGATGGGCACCGACAAAATAAAGGACGGCACAGCCTACTCGCTGCTGCGCGACTACGTGAAGCGCAAGGACCCGCGCAACAAGCTCTTCATAGTCCATCGCCTCGACCGCGATACCTCGGGCCTGATGATGTTTGCCAAAACCATGCAGGCCAAGGAAGCCATGCAGCACAACTGGAACAACATGGTGCTCGAACGCCGCTACGTGGCCGTGATAACAAACGGCCCGCTCGACCCTCAGGAAGGCGAAATACGCAGCTACCTCACCGAGAACGCCGCCCACGAGGTCTACTCCACCACCGAGCCGGGCAAAGGGCAGCTTGCCGTGACCTACTACCGCACCCTGCGCAACCGCGGCAAATACAGCCTTGTGGAGCTGAGCCTCGCCACCGGCCGCAAGAATCAGATACGCGTGCACATGAAAGAAGCCGGCCACCCCATAGCCGGCGACCGCCGCTACGGCGCCCCGGCATCGCCCATACACCGCCTCGCCCTCCACGCCCAGACACTGCGCTTCGTCCATCCGGTGACGCGCCGCGACATGTCGTTCGCCACCCCCGTCCCCGCAGCCTTCGACAAGCTCGCCTGACCGGAGTTTTCATCCGCATCCTTTTAGTCCGGGAGCTAAACTTCCGGCCATACTCTTGCGTTATTCCTTGTGCCATTTGCCAAAATGGCAGTCGCGGACTGACATTTGGCATTTGGCGCGATTTTTGTATTAAAAAGGACAGAGCTTACGGCTCCATATATTGCAACTAACACACAAAACTATATACTATCATGAAACTCAAACCACTTGCCGACCGCGTCATTATACAGCCTACCGCTGCCGAAGAAGTGACCAGCTCGGGTATCATCATCCCCGATTCCGCTAAAGAGAAACCCCTAAAAGGCACCGTTCTCGCCGTAGGCAACGGCACCAAGGACGAAGAAATGGTCCTCAAAGAAGGCGACGTAGTCCTCTATGGCAAATATGCCGGCACAGAAATCGAGTTCAACGGCGACAAAGTACTTGTGATGCGCCAGAACGAAGTTCTCGCCGTAATCGAAAAATAATCTCTCCTCTCTCACCACAGCAAATAAAGTCAGAATAAAATGGCAAAAGAAATCAAATTCAACATAGAGGCTCGCGAAGAGCTCAAGAAAGGTGTCGACGCACTCGCCGACGCCGTAAAGGTAACCCTCGGCCCCAAAGGACGCAACGTAATCATCAGCAAACAGTTCGGTGCTCCCCATATCACCAAGGACGGTGTCACCGTAGCGCGCGAAGTAGAGCTCGACGAACCCTTCCGCAACATGGGCGCTCAGCTCGTGAAGGAAGTAGCCTCCAAGACAGGCGATGACGCCGGCGACGGCACAACCACCGCCACCGTACTTGCACAGGCCATAATAGCCGTAGGTCTCAAGAACGTTACCGCCGGAGCCAACCCCATGGACCTCAAGCGCGGCATCGACAAAGCCGTGGCAGCTGTAGTGGAAGGCATCCGCAACATGAGCCAGGAAGTAGGCGATGACTTCAAGAAAATCGAGGACGTGGCCCGCGTCAGCGCCAACAACGACGAGACCATCGGCCGCCTCATCGCCGAAGCCATGGAGAAAGTGAAGAAAGAGGGCGTCATAACTGTCGACGAAGCCAAAGGCACCGAAACCACCATCGAGGTTGTCGAAGGCATGCAGTTCGACCGCGGCTACATATCGCCCTACTTCGTCACCGACACCGAGAAGATGGAGTGCGTCATGGACAGCCCCTTCATCCTTCTCCACGACAAGAAAATCTCCAACCTCAAAGATATCCTTCCCGTCCTCGAAGCCACCGCACAGAGCGGCCGTCCTCTGCTCATCATCGCCGAAGACGTCGACCAGGACGCTCTCGCAGCCCTCGTTGTGAACCGTCTCCGCGGATCACTCAAGGTATGCGCCGTCAAGGCTCCCGGTTTCGGCGACCGCCGCAAGGAAATGCTCGAAGACATCGCCATCCTCACCGGCGGCACTGTTATCTCCGAGGAGAAGGGCATGAAGCTCGACCAGGCCACCATGCAGGACCTCGGACATGCCAACAGCGTGACCGTCAACAAGGAGAACACCACCATCGTAAACCGCGACGGCGATAAGGAGCGCATCGCAGCGCGCGTTGCCCAAATCAAGGCCCAGATCGCCCAGACCACCAGCGACTACGACCGCGAGAAACTCCAGGAACGCCTTGCCAAGCTCGCCGGCGGTGTAGCCGTGCTCCATGTAGGCGCACCCTCCGAGGTTGAAATGAAAGAAAAGAAAGACCGTGTCGATGACGCACTCAGCGCCACACGCGCCGCTATCGCCGAAGGCATCGTACCCGGCGGCGGCGTGGCATATATCCGCTGCCTCGCCCGTCTGCGCGACCTCAAGGGCGCCAACGACGACGAGCAGACCGGTATCGCCATCGTAGAACGCGCTATCGAGGAACCCCTCCGTCAGATTGCCGCCAACGCAGGCGTCGAAGGCGCTGTGGTTGTCCAGAAAGTAAGCGAAGGAACCGGCGACTACGGCTACAACGCCCGCACCGATACATACGAGAACCTTCTCGCCGCCGGCGTCATCGACCCCGCCAAGGTTACCCGCGTAGCTCTTGAGAACGCCGCCTCCATCGCTGGCATGTTCCTCACCACAGAGTGCGTGATCGCCGAAAAGAAAGAAGAAAATCCCGCTCCGATGCCCGCTCCCGGCATGGGCGGCATGGGCGGCATGATGTAATGGCCCTATCAGACCCATAAGTCCTATAAGACCAATTAGTCTTATAAGACCCATAAGACCAATAGCCCCGGAAGGCAGCTGACGCAAAGTCAAAACCTTCCGGGGCTCTTTTTATGCCCATAGCCCACGCCATACATCATTAGATTATTTTAATACAAAAATTTATAATTATCTGATGATTTAACATACATAAACAAAACGACCGATTATTTAGAGATGGTTTACAATATTTTACTAATTTTGTCCTGAGAAAATTTTTACACATCGAAAAAACTTTCTACTTTTACGCGCTCAATCCTCAGGCCTCATACGCCTTAGATTGTACAAACTATTGAACTAAATCTTAAAATATTAAATAAACCATTGAAAATGAGCAATGCAAAAGTAAAGCCGGCTAACGGCAAGCTCGGTGTGATGGTCGTTGGCCTCGGTGCCGTATCTACCACATTCATGACCGGTGTATTAATGACCCGCAAAGGTCTCGCCAAGCCTGTAGGCTCCATGACCCAGTACGACAAAATGCGTGTCGGACAGGGCGCTGACAAGAAATACCTCAAATATAAAGATATCGTTCCCATCGCCGACCTCAACGACATCGTATTCGCTTCGTGGGACGTTTATCCCGCTAACGCATACGAATCGGCCATCCACGCCGAAGTCCTCAAAGAAAAGGACATCGAGCCCGTACGCGAGGAACTCGAAGCCATCAAGCCCCTCAAGGCTGCTTTCGACCCCAACTACGCTGCCCGTCTCCACGGCGACAACGTCAAGACCGGTACCCGCTGGGAACTCGTAGAGCAGATTCGCGAAGACATACGCAAATTCAAGGCCGACAACAACCTCGACCGCGTGGTTGTGCTCTGGGCTGCTTCCACCGAAGTATATGTGCCCGTTGACGAAAAAATACACTACACACTCGAGGCTCTCGAGGCTGCCATGAAGGCCGACGACAAAGAGCACATCGCACCCTCCATGTGCTATGCCTATGCTGCACTCACCGAAGGCGCTCCCTTCATCATGGGCGCTCCCAACACCACCGTCGACATCCCCGCAATGTGGGAACTCGCCGAGAAGACCAAAATGCCTATCGCAGGCAAGGACTTCAAGACCGGCCAGACCCTCGTTAAGTCGGGCTTCGCTCCCATCATCGGCACCCGCTGCCTCGGTCTGAACGGCTGGTTCTCAACCAACATTCTCGGCAACCGCGACGGCCTCGTGCTCGACGAGCCCGCCAACTTCCGCACCAAGGAAGTTTCCAAGCTCTCTACCCTCGAGAGCATCCTCGTGCCCGAAGATCAGCCCGACCTCTACGGCGTGAACTGCGGCGGCGAAGGCAACGACCACAACGGCTACTACCACAAAGTGCGCATCAACTACTATCCCCCGCGCAACGACAACAAGGAAGGCTGGGACAACATCGATATCTTCGGCTGGATGGGCTACCCCATGCAGATCAAGATCAACTTCCTCTGCCGCGACTCCATCCTTGCAGCTCCCCTCTGCCTCGACCTCGTGCTGCTCAGCGACCTCGCAGCACGTGCCGGCCGCTACGGCATACAGCGCTTCCTCAGCTTCTTCCTCAAGAGCCCTATGCACGACTACACCAAGAACGAGGTGCCTGTAAACCACCTCTTCCAGCAGTATGTAATGCTCAAGAACGCCATCCGCGAAATGGGCGGCTACGAAGCCGACGAAACCATCGACTAACCCAACCCCATACATACAAAAAACGGACCGTCCCACCAGGATGGCCCGTTTTTTTGTATTCCATATACATCACGGCCCACGGTTTGTATGACTCCTACAGAGTCAGTTATTTGAGAGAAAACACACAAAACCCGGGTTGCGGTCGCCGTTCAGCAAACCTTAACCCGGGCCTAACATCTCTGACCACGCAAAGGCCTCGGAGAGGGCGCCTCTGTACCCAGCCCCATGTGCTCGCGCATGGGGTGAAAAGCCGGAAGCCGAATCGCGCCTCGCAGAGGCGCTACTGTACCTTCCCGCGGAAGCTACGTGTCAGCAATTCCTAATTATCCTTCGGTGCCTTGTCGATGAGATCGAGGAACTGGTCGAGCTTCGGAGTGATGATGATCTCGGTGCGGCGGTTGCGCTGACGGCCGAGTTCGGTGCTGTTGTCGGCTATAGGATTGTACTCGCCGCGACCTCCGGCGGTGAGACGCGACGGATCAACGCCGAAATCGTTCTGAAGCACCTGCACTATCGACGACGCCCGCAGGGCCGACAGATCCCAGTTATTGCGGATATTGGTGCGCTTGATGGGCACCGGATCGGTATTGCCCTCTACAAGCACATCGTAGTCCTTATAGTCCTTGATGATCTTCGCTATCTTCGATAGAGTCTCCATGGCGCGGCTGTTGACCTCGTAGCTGCCGCTCTTGAAGAGCATGTTGTCGGCCAGCGATATATAGACCACACCCTTTATGACACGCACATTCACCTCGTCGCGCTCGTTGCCGTTGAGCGAGCGTGTGAGATTCGATGTCAGGGCCAGATTGAGCGAGTCGCTCTTGCCTTTGGCCTCGACGAGCTGACGGATATACTTGTTCGAAGCATTAATCTGATCGACCAGCTTCGATATGTTCACATTACCCTGAGTGTTCTGCGATATACTCTTGTCGAGCGAGCTCTGCAGTGCCGCATAACTGCTCTTAAGGTCGGCGTTGTTGCGCCGTGCCTCGTCCAGAAGCGCCTGCACGGTCTTCGACTTGGTCTGTTCCTGCTGGTAGTTCGACAGCAGTGTGGTATAATTCTGGCTCATCTCCTGGTGAAGACCTGCCAGTTCGTTGTATTTCTTTTTGCTCACGCAGCCGGTGAGTCCGCCTGCAAGGAGAGCGCCCGCCACGATGGCGGCTATAGCAGTCGTTTTCATATCATATCGGTTTTATTCTTCTGTATATGACATATAAACGCCGCCGGCGCCGCTTGTGTTCAGACAGACACAGGCGGCGCCGGCATGCTTGTATATAGCGCTATCTTACCTTATCACGACCTTGGCCGATGCCGAGCCGACGCGTACTATGTACACGCCCTTCGTATCGGGCGCGAAGGTGCTCTCGCCACGTCCCGAGCCTATTTCGCGGCCGGCGATGTCGAAGAGCGCCACCGCCGCAGAGGCATCCACACCGCGCACGGCGATCACCCCGCCTTCGACAACAACTGTAAATGTCTCGTCGGCGGTGATGCCGGCGATACCGCTTGTTCCGGCAGTGGTAACGCGGATTTCGACCGATTCTTTCGATTTCAGAGAGCCGTCCGACGCACGGACAGTATAGGAATATCCGTGGCCCGGTTCAAGGCCTTCCACAGCATAGGAGGTGACGTTGCCGACATTGACGGCAGTGTAGGCCTCAAGCGGCATGCGGAGTATGTCGTGGCCGTAGCTCAGCTCGATATCGTCGATAGCCACCGATCCGACGGTGCCTGCGTAGCTTATACGCACAGCCGATACCCCTGCGGGAAGCTCGACAGAATGCGTCACACCGCCTACGGCCTTTTCGATGGCGCAGTCGCGCACGTCGGTCCATTCGCCGCCTATTTTACCGCTGATCTTTATCACGCCGGCGGCCTGCGAATTGGCACGGTGCCAGAATGCAACGGTATATATGTCGCCGTAGTCGGGTGTTTCCATGTAGTTTCCGGCCTGGATAGTGATGGCGGGACTTGCCTTTCCATAACGGTTGGCCATGCCGCTGAGCGACCACGACGATGCCGACCACCCTGCGGGCAGAAGCTTGTCATCGAAGCCGGTAGAGAACCGCAGAGGATCGCCCATTGTGAGTTCGTTGACCGTCAGTTCATATTCCACAGCATCGGGGAGCGCCTCCCAGTTGGCCACAAAACTGTTCTTTGCCACAGCGGTGGCGTCGAGGGCTTTTACCGGGAAATAGTCGATGCTCATGCGGCGGGTGCGGACAGCGATTTCGTCCGACACCTCCGAGCGCGAGAACCCGCTCATGGCCGTTACCGTATAATAGTACTGTGTATCCTGCTCGAGATTTTCGACGGTCACCGACGATACCGCGCCCACGTTGGTGCGGTTATAGGCCGTGTATACGGGCTTTCCGGCGCCGTCGAGACTATACACCGACAGAAGATAGTTCAGCCCCTCGACAGCCTCCCAGTTGGCGGTGAAGCGGTCGGTCTCCACAGCTGTCGCCGCAAGTGCCACCGGTTTGTCGATATTGCCCGTGGCCTTGCCGCCGGCTACGTTGAAGCTTATCACACCGGCAGACTCGGCGATATCGGTTATGGGAAGATTGAGTCGCGCGCCGCTCCATGTCTTCATCGATGGCGCAGTGTCATCGGTAAACGATGTCACATTGCCGGTACCGGGAAAGGCGTCGCCGGCACGCGAATATTCGCTTCGGGTATTGTCGGCCTCCTCGATATCCACATACTGGTGCGAGCTTGAGTTATTCACGGCATTGCGGCTCCATATCGAGGCATTGTAGTCGACATGCCATATGAGCATGCCGTGTCCGGGTATATATTTGTCCCACGACACCTGCTGGCGGTTCTCCAACAGGAAATATTCGTTTTCCTTTGCCGTCTTGATGATGCCGCACACATTCTCGCCTATCGACGGGAGCTCGGCGGTCACAGGGCTGTCTATAAGCACAGGCTCGATCCACCCCAGCGCATAGCGCTCGAAAGCCGAGTACAATGGCGGCGTACAGCCGTCGTTGTTGTAGGGACCGTAGTCCAGAGTCGACCATTCGCCCGGTGTAAACGCGCTGCTGTAGTTGGTGGAATAGAGGTCAGGAAGACCCATTACATGCGAGAACTCGTGGATAAACGTACCCACACCGTCGGGACGGCCGCTCATCCACTCGTTGGAGCAGGCATAGCGGTCGAGCTTCACGCCGTCGAAACTCTTATTGATTCCGGCGTATGTCACATTCCATTTATGGGGCCATACGGTATTGGCACCCCCACCGTTGGCCTCGCCGCGACCGGCGTAGAACACGAACACGTTGTCGATATAACCGTCCTTGTTGGTATCATAGAGCGAAAAGTCGATCTGGCTGTCGAGAGCCTCGCAGGCGTCAGCTATCATCTGGGCGGCATTCCTGTCGTCGCCGTTATAGTCGTTGGCACCGTAGTAGCTCTGCTTCTGAGGAAGCGTCACAGGACCGTAGACATCGATCTGAGGCGTGAACTGACCATTGGAGTTTTCGGTAAAAAAGTCGATTGCCGAGCCGGTGCCCCCGTAGTCGCTGAAGCCGGGTTCCATCATCATGCGGCTGAAATAGTCGTGAGGATTGGCCACGGTCATTTTCACATCGGAGTACTCGGCCAGTATCACCAGCACGCGCGGCGAACCGGTGACAGGGAAGTCGGAACCCTCGTCGAGACCGGGACCCTGCGGAGCGCGCATCATGCCCGATGCACCGGCGTTGCGGCGCATAGGCGACTTCTCGGCGTTGTACCGGAGGGCATCGGCGATTTTCGACTTGTCGACCCCGGCCAGGAAGGCCTTGTCGGCGCTGCTGCGGGTAGCGGCCACACGCAGATCGCTCGCCTCCAGGGCGCCGGCGGCTGTAAAACCGGCGTAGTAAAGCGTGCCGTTTTTCTCGACAAGAGGATAGCCGTCGGGGCTAAGATAGCAATGGGCAAATTCGTCGCCGGTCAGTTCCACTTCTATCACAGTGCCGTCGGCCTGGGTGAAAGGAAACAGACCTTTCTTGGCCGGAATAGCATACAGAGCGGATGCTCCGGCGCCAAGAAGCAGGGCGGTAACGATTGGTTTGATATATCTTTTCATTGTGGATTAGTCAAAATGTCCGCGTTTATCTCAATAATGCCTGCAAAGGTAATCAAAAAAGCACAGCAATGAAACCACAGGAGCCTCAAAATACCCCTGAAGCGATATTTTTGCAAGTCAAACCGGGAAAATGACAGAAAAAAAATCACAGGACGCCCGCATGGCGGAACATCCGCTCGTAGTACTCGGCCTTTTTCTCGAGTTTCAGCGGATAGGCACGGCTTGTCGAGGGCATACGCCATATGTCGATGCCGTCGGCCGAGGTCACCATGGTGCCCATAGCCGGCAGCGGCGTGTCGGTGAGCGACGCCACAACACCGGCAGCTTTCTCGCCGGTGGTCACCACGGTTCGGCACGAAGGCATCGATGCGAGGAGTTCGCCCAGCGGCGCCGGCTCTATTATTTCCAGATATTTGTCCGAGGCATTCCCCATGAGACGGCGCACACGCCGGCCGGTATCGTTGAGCGCGATTCCGCGTTCCGTCAGTAGCGCCTTGATATCGTCCAGACGGAAACTGCGCGCCGACGCATCGTAGAGCGCGTGGCGGTCGCCCCTGAATATCAGGCCCATCATAAACCAGAAATCGTTGGTACGGTTGGGATAGTAAAAATCCATCGACCATCGCTTGGACTGCGGCGGGAAAGTGCCCATTATAAGCACACGGGCACCCGCAGGCGCAAAAGGCTCCCACGGATGTGTCTCTATCGGTATTTCAATTTCTTCCATACCATATTAACGCATTCCTGCCGCAAAAGATTGTCAAAAACTTTGGGTATTGGCGCTAAAATGCTTAACTTTGCCTCGCTTTACGATTGCGACAGTAGCTCAGTTGGTAGAGCATCAGCTTCCCAAGCTGAGGGTCGCGGGTTCGAGCCCCGTTTGTCGCTCAACAGAAAAATCCGGCAGTCGGCCCGAGGCCTGCTGCTGGATTTCTTTATGTCTCTTCCGTATATGACGTTCAACAATAGTTCGACTCCGATTTCTGATTGCTCTCATACAGCGGCGTCCGCCATTGAGCAGATGCATGCTCGCATATGCTTCTGTACAGGCGTCTGAACTGCCATATGCCCAGAGCGGATATGGCGAGACTCATAACAATGAACATCAGATAGATCAAAAAATCGTATCTGTTGTAAAAGGCAGAAATCATCAACGCCACGGCCGCCAATAAGCTCACGGCACCAGTCCAGCCCCAAAGCTGCAACAGCCCGGCTTTGCCATGATTTTCAAAATCGCGGGGATAGTTGTCGAGCATCAGCGTCTCCACTACAGTCTTATACTCGGGTACACCGGTCGTCCGGGCATATTTCATGGCCCTCGATTTCATTCTCCGGCTCGCAAGCACACCGCCTTTGGCCTTTTCAATTCTGAAAATATCCAGTATGGCAGTCTGCAGCTTCTCCAGTGGCTCTGTTTTCGGCTCCATCGTCAACGGATTTGGTATTCACTTGCATGCAACGCGGTTATTCCGCCTCGAAGCGGTCGCCGGCGAGTTTCATGTTGTTGTCGCGGATGAATTTAAGTATTTCGGCACGTACGGGCGTATCGTCGATATCCGTTTCGATGCGCTTGAGAGCGTTGAACACCGAGGTCGAGCACTGATAGATATGGCGGTATGCCTTGGCGATATCGTCGATCTGGGCATCGGTGTAGCCGGCATGTTTCTGCATCACGATAGAGTTTACGCCGTAGTAAGTCACAGGATTGTGTGCCATGATGGTGTACGGAGGCACATTCGAGCTGATGCGCGTGCCGCCTTTTATGAGGGCGAACTTGCCGATATGCGATTTTTCGTGTACCACCACACCGCTCGACAGAATGCTGCCGCAGTCGATATGCACGTCGCCGGCTATGGTAACACTGTTGCCCACCACACAATTGTCTTCTATGCGGGTATCGTGACCCACATGGCTGTCGGCGAACACATAGCACCCCGCGCCTATCGAGGTGCCTCCCTGCGAGTAGATGCCGCGGTTCACTATCACATGCTCGCGGATAACGGTATTGTCGCCGATAAAGCAGTACGACGGATTGCCTTTCCAGCGGAAATCCTGTGGCTCGGCGCCTACGATAGCGCCCTGGAACACTCTCACACACTTGCCGAGGGTAGTGCCTGCCATAACGCTGGCATAAGGCATTATCTCGCAGCCGTCGCCTATCACGACGTCGGCGTCTACGAACGCGAAAGGATGGATGGTCACGTCGTTGCCTATTTTGGCCTTGGGATCGACGTGGGCTAACGGACTTATCATGGTAATCTGTAGTTTAGGTGTTTGTATTGTCATTTCATGACTTTAACGCAAATATAGATAAGAATTTCAATAATAACAAATCCGTGGCCCCTTTTTCTCGATTTTAAGGCTAAACTACCAATTACCAGCGGCGCGGAGACGGGAGGGCGGCGCCGACTTTGGCCGGACGTGCCGACGAGCCGACGAAGAGGCCGATGGCACGACTCATCAGTATATCGTCGTGGAAGCCGCGACGGGCGGCGTAGGTACCGCCGGGGCCGTGTTCGTAGGTGGCGAGTTCATTGCAGGCGTCGTTGTCGCGCTCTATGTAGGCCTGCTCGCGCACAAGGCCTTGCAGATTGATTATAAGCATGGCTTTGGTCGAGCGGTTGGTGTGGAAGCCTATGCGCGTGCCGGGTTCGCCGGTGACGGTGTCGTAGCTGCGGCGCCGGTACAGGTTGGGATAGAGGCGCGCCAGACGGTTTATGATAAATTCGGCCGAATCCTCCATCATGGCGTCGCGGCTTTCGAGGGTGTTGCTTTCCACCACCAGCAGAGCGTTGCCGTAGAAACGCGCTATGTCGGCGAGCACGGTCACAAGACAGTCGTGCGGCACATGCCCGCGCCACTGCGCCGCCACCTCGGGCAGAGCGTCGGGAGCGAAAGCGAGCACCGACGCCACCGACCAGTCGCTTCCGGCCCTGGTGCCTCCGATATCGGCCGACACCACATAGCGTATATCGGTCTCGGGCATGCGCCATATGCGCAGCGCACCGGCGGCATCGGCCACAGGCTTGCCACCCGACAGTTCACCGATAAACGGCGCCTCCCGGCACTCCGCGCGCAGAGCCTCGATGTCGGCGGCGTCGAACACTCCGGCACCGGTCGACACGAAAGCCTCTGTATCGTTCGACGGGTACTCCGAGTGCATCTGCTGCTCGCTGGCATACTCGGCGCGCTTGAGCCGGCGCCAGTAGAGACGGTCCAGCGTCAGACCGGCCTCCCACAGCGCCAGTTCATCCTTGCCGAGCGACGCCGCGAACGCAGCCGCATCGGGCGGCTCGAGCCTGTAGATGTCGATTTCGAACCACGGAACGAACACGGCGTGCTTGTCGCCCTCGCCGGCCCGGCAGCGCAGCCATTCGGAATGGAAATAATTGCCCACGCCGTTGGCCGTCGATTCCACGGCAATGAGCGAGTACGGCACCAGAGCCACGCCGCCGCACACGGCGCGTATCACATCGTCGGGCTGCCGCGAGGGTGTGTCGGCCCAGTATGCCATCTCGCTCAGGTGAGCCATGGCATAGTCGCCGCCGCGCACACTGTCGGGACGCTCCGACGATGCCAGTGTCACCACGCAGTCGCGCCCGGCTATCATGCGCATGTTGTGGCTGCCCTCGTAGGCCTTGAAGCACGGTGCGGCGTCGCCCTCCCACAGCTCGGACGGATAGCTGTCGAGGAGCCGGGTATACATGCCGCGTATTGCCGCCGAGGTATCCTTGAGATGCGCACAGATGAGCGAGTACCAGTTGCGCCGGTGGCAGCACTGTATCCATGCCATATACATCTGCACGAGCGTACTGCCGCCCCACTGGCGCGCCTTGAGCAGGATGATGCGTATGGGGCGCCCCGAGAGGCGGTCGTCCTCGAGCACCGAGAGCACCCGGCGCTGAGGGCGGTTGAGCACGAAGGGCACACGCCGGCCGCTGATCTTATCCTTGATTCTTACACACTCCGAGCACCAGTACTCGAAGTCGTGACGGCAGCGCAGGCGCCGCCAGCCGTCGCGGTCGTGCTTCACCCGGGTGTATTCGGGGTCGGCCGTCATGCTCTCGGGCACATAGAAATACCCCTTGCCTACCTCCGGCGCCACGCACCGCACGCGGCGGCCGTAGCAGCCGGTGCCTTTCTGCGGATCGTAGTCGTCGGGGCGGCGGCGGATGGCGTCGACGGCGAGCATCACTTCCGTATCCATGCAAGCCTGAATGTAAACGAACGTATGCACGTACCTGCGCCGGCCATTCCCGACAGACGCACCGACAGCGAGCGCGCCGGAGCCGACACCGCGGCCATCTCCATAGGACTGCGCACCGCCCCGGAAAACCGGCGCTCGGCTATCGGGCGAACCACATTCCCGCCAAGACCGGCAGCTCCTACGGCCAGAGTTGCCCCGATAGAATCGCCCGCTATATCGGCAACCACCGAGCGAAGCGAGAACGGACGGCGCCCGACCGGGCTGAACGTATCGGCATACTCCACGGCTATGCGGCCCGAGCCCGACTGCGCCGACACCCGGTCCACACCCCCGCTGTGCAGCCCGTAGTACTCGCCCGAAGCGCACACGGCGGCCGTGTAAGGCGGCAGAGTGCGCGAGTACATGCCTGCAGTGGAGAACACATCGGCCCGGCCGCCGGCCGACACCGCCCACAGCTCGCCCCGGAGCCTGTCGTAGAGCAGAAAAAGGTAGTCGGCGGCCTGAGCGAGCGGTCGGACGCCTCCCCGCGGCATCAGTGCCACCGGCACGCGCCCTCCCCCGCCCTCTACCAATGCATAGACCTCGCCGTCGCCCACAGCCAGGGCGTCGGAGCGCGACACCCCGCGCCGCTCCACCATCCGCACAGAGCACGCGCCGGTCGAAGCCGTCATGGCAAGCGACGCTATCCCTCCCCCGGTGGCGGCATAGAAGCGGCTGCGGCCGCGGTCCCACGCCTGCTCGGCTCCCGCCACGGCAGCGAGCGCGTGCACCTTGCCGGGCATGCCGCACACAGCCGCAACCGTGCCCACAGGAGCCTCGGCACGGCAAAGCGCCACGACATCGTCGAAAGTCTCGTCGGCATTCTCGATATCGATAAGCGCTCCGGCCGACACTGTGGTAAATTCCGGCGCCTGCAAGCCGGGCGATATATACACCGAGCGTCGGCCGCTCTCGTCGGGAGTGAGACTGCACTCGAAGCGGCGCGTCACGCCCTCCGACCACAGCAGTATGCTCATGGAGCGTGCATCGGGCGAAGGATAGCTCAGCACCGGTCCGAGAGCCGACGGGCAGCCGACGCTCCCCTCGACGTAGCGCGACACTCCGCGCCGACCGTCGAAGCGCACCGTCACCGTAGCATGCCAGGCGGCACCGGACTGCGCGGTGGCAAACACCGGCAGCGGATAGCCCGCATAGCGCAGTGCCCGAGGCGCGCCCCAGGCCACAGCGCTACCGTCGGAAGCAGCCGACGACGCTGCCATCGCATGCGGCGCCGACAGCAAAGACTCGGCAAACGAAGCCCGCTTCACCTTCGCGCTCAGAGCCGCATCAAGAGCCCGCATGGCACCGCCGGCGTCGGCATCGGGCGAACACGCCGTCCGCACAGTCCGCGCCGTACCTCCGAACGGGCTGTTGATACGCGCCACACACCGCTCTATGGCATCCATGCGCGCTATCGCCTTCATCAGGGTCGACTCCGTGCCGCCGCTATCCGCACCCAGAGCGCGGTACGAGCCCGGCAGCCCTACACGCACCTTATAGCCGGAGGCATCGCGCGCCGCCACAGCCATGCCCTTGGCGCCTGCGCGATATGGATGGAACTGCGGCGACAGGCAGATTTCCACTGCCGCCACCTCGTCGGAGCGCTCTGCCGGCACCGACACCTCCACGCGCCAGGTCTTAAGGCTCAGCTCATAGGACGATACCGTGCGGCCGTCGGCACAGGGCGCCTCGACAGTGCCGGCGCACTGACTGCCTCCGGGAAGCGACAATAGCACCGGAGGCGACTCGAACAGTAGCTCGCCGCGCCTGTCGAGCAGGCGGTAGCGGGCCAGTGCGGGCTGCACCATACACCCGGCAGCGGCGGCTTTGGCCACGGCCTCGAGATATGCCGCCTCGAGGTCGCCCACAAGAGCGTCGCAGTCGGCAGCGGTGAGGCGCCCGGCATCGGAGTAAGTCTTCGACAGCGTCCGCACACCTGTCGATGCCGCGGCCACCGACACCTGCACGGCGCGAAGCCCTATCGGCGGATATTCGCAGTCGCAACGAACTATGCTCAGAGCGCCGTCGGCGATGCCGACCCGGGCCGGACCTACCGCGGTCATGACAATGGCCTCGTCGGACGACACGCCGAGCGCACACAGAGGCTCACCCGGCAGCGCCACCAACCCCGGCGAGGGCAATGCATCGCCGCCGGCATCGTCGACCACGGCGGTGGCCGTACCGGCGGTCACGAGCAGCTGTCCGCCAAGGCGGCACAGCGGGCGCCAGCCCTTCAGCGACGCCATGGTCGCCGGAGGAAGAGCCGCCACCAGTTCCATACTGCCGTCGAAAGCCGTGCGGGGCCGCATGTTCACCACGCGGCGCCCGGGAGTCTGCCCCAATGGATCGGGCAAACGCGGAAATAAAGAGACATCCATAATTTTACGTTTTGTCACGCAAAATTACCGATGTCTCTGTGTCCGAAATTCGTCTTTTTGTCACTCGGCGGCGTATTCGCGGACCGTGGGCGACTCCACATCCACGCCATATTCGGCCGCACGGGCCATTATAGCCTTAGCGAGCTTAGGCTTAAGCTCTTCGGGGCAATAGCGGAAATAAGCCTCGGCGGCACGCACATGGGCGGCGTCGGGCATGGGATATTCGCGGCGTTCAGGAAGGCCGAATACCGAATCGGGAAGTTCCTTCTTCTCTTCGTAGGACAGTCTGTCGGTCATGATAGAGTTATATTTAGAAATTACAGGATACATCGTGTCTATATATAACACTCCACCTCCCGCCAAGTTCTAAAAAAACAATATCCCAACCTCCTACTCTCCTAACTTCCTAACCTCATAGTCTCCTAACTTCCTACTCTCCTACCCGAGCGCCGCATCGAGGGCCTTCTCGATGGCCTCGCGGTCCATCTTGCGGCCGATGAACACCAGTTTGATCATACGGTCGCCGTACACCGGATCCCAGTCGGCCAGTATCGACGGATCTTGCTCGGCCATTGCCTCGAGCTCGTCCTTGGGCGCAGTGGCGAACCACATGCCGGCCTCGGTGAGGCTCTTCTGTACGCCGGCCTGCTCGAAGAGATACGACATGTCGGTATTGTGCTTGAAGTAGATAACACCCTTGGCACGGATAACCGATTTCGGCCAGTGCGAGTGGATGAAATAATCGAATTTATTGCTATCAAAAGGCTTGCGGCGATAATACACGAAAGTGCCTATGCCATATTCCTCGGCCTCGCCCTCTTCGTGGTCATGGTCGTGGTGATGATGGTGGTGGCTGTGCTCATGCTCGTGCTCATGCTCTTCTTCATGCTCATGGTCGTGATGGTGGTGATGGTCGTGGTGATCATGATCGTCGTGGTCGTCATCGTCGTCGTCATCATCATCGTGTATGCCTTCGAGCTCGCGCACCCAGGCTGCTGAAGTAGAGGTGCGTTCGAAATCGAAGAGATTGGTGTGGATAAGTTCATAGATGGGCACATCGGCGTAGTCGCACTCTATGATGCGGGCCTTGGGCTGAATGGCGCGGATGATGGCGCGCACACGGTCGGCCTCCTCGCGGGTTACCTCCGATATCTTGTTGAGCAGTATGATATTGCAGAATTCTATCTGCTGTATCACCAGATTCTCGATATCGTCCTCGTCGAGATTCTTGCGCTTGAGCGAGTCGCCGCACTCGAATTCGCTCTTCATGCGCAGTGCGTCGACTACTGTGGCGATGCAGTCGAGGCGCGGAACGCCGCCGCGGGTATACTCCTCGCCCATATTGGGTATCGAGCAGATGGTGCGGGCTATAGGCTCGGGCTCGCAGATGCCGCTGGCTTCGACCACTATATAATCGAACTTGCCCGTCTCGGCGATATCGGCAAGCTGCTGCACGAGGTCCATTTTCAGAGTGCAGCAGATGCAGCCGTTCTGCAGGGCCACCAGGTCACCGTTGTCCTTCCCGCCGACCACGCCGCCTTTCTGTATGAGCGACGCATCGATATTCACCTCGCCGATATCATTCACTATTACAGCGAATTTGATGCCTTTCTCGTTGGTGAGTATATGATTGAGCAATGTTGTTTTGCCGCTTCCCAGATATCCGGTCAGAAGCAGCACGGGGATGTCTTTCTTCTTCATGACTGTATGCATTATACAAGTACAAAATTACACATTAATAACGTACGTTATACCCGAAAAGCACGTTGCAGTGCCCGAAAAAATTCATTTGAGGCATTCGGCGACCGTTGCCGCGATTTCCGCTCCGCGCAGTCCGCGCGCCACGATGCGGCCGTCGGGGCCGAACAGAATTATCATCGGAATAGCGTTGAAACCGTACAGTTCGGCCGGAGTGGCGCCGGCATCGATGAGCTGCGGCCACGGATAGCCGGCCTCCCGAAGTATATGTAATGTCGACTCGACTTTATCCATCACGGCGACACCGAGTATGGTAAACCGGTCGTTATCCTTGTATTTCTCGTATAGCGGCATCAGGGTTTCCCTTGCCTCCCTGCGGCACGGACCGCACCAGCTCGCCCAGAAATCGACAAGCACATACCGGCCTTTGCCGATATAGTCGGAGAATCGGGCCGCACTGCCGTCGGGATTGCGGGCGGAAAAATCGATGAAGGCCGTTCCCTCCGACGCGCGCCCGGCACTGGTGTGGCGGCTGTTGATTTGCCCTACAAACGGCAGCGCCTTGATTTCGGGCGACAATACGGCATACACTTCCTGCCATTCATCGGGCGTACACATCTGCGCGTAGGCCGACAGCACCGATTCCGCCACAGCGTTGTCGGCATTGGCCATGATGCCTTTCTTAAGCTCCGCTTTGTTCGCGGCCACGTACTCGCGCGATATGGCTTTTCGCCTCCGGAGCATCGTCTCGCGGTCGAGCGAATCTTTTTCAAGAGCCTTTATCTGTCCGGCAGCCCGTTCGTACAAGGCCTGCGATGCCGAAAGCATGGACGCCAGGCGCATGTTAAGCTCGCCACCGCAGCTGGGCAGATTTTTTTCGCCGTCGATCACAGTCTGCCCCGGCTCAATTATCAGATGGGCTATAAAGTTTGTCCGCACACCGCCATCGATCTTCTCTTTATAGCCTATGCGGGCATACGCCGGCCGGGCGGCTGTTCCCGAAAACAGATATTTGCCGCCCGAAACCTCGGTGGAATCGACCTCGCGGCTGTCATTGCCGGTTACAAGATAGAGTATCGTACCGTCGCTAACAGGCGCCTTATCTCCCGCTATCGCATAGTCGAAGGCCGATACCGGCATCGCTGCCAACAACAAAAAAAGAGGTATAATGAATTTCATGGCGCAATATTAATCAAAACCGACGGAAAATCAAATATATTATGACTCTCCAAAGATAAAAAATGAAGCGGGACGTCATCCCGACGCCCCGAATCTAATACACAATTATCTATAAAACAACTATTTTGTCCATGAGTCTATTGCTGTTGGCGGCCACACAAAAATGGGGCCGGCTTTCACCCTCACGGGCGGAAATCGGTGTCCAAGCCGTTTATGGCGGCGCAGTTCAAGACTATTATGTCTTTGCAAACCGGTACTCGACTTTGGTCACTTTCGTACCGCAAAATTATTGCATTTTTATTTATTTGTCAAGGAAAATAATGTTAAAAAATACGAAACCATCTCATAACCAGCCCAGAGGCCATTCAAACGTAATATTTCAGCGCATCCTCGAGCTGGCTCCGCAGCATGACCCGCAGTTCGGGCGGCTGCAACACTTCCACACGCGGCCCATACGACAGCAGCTCCGACACAAAGTCGGGAGTGATGCGCATATTGTAGTAGAATATCGAATAGCGGTCGTGTATCACCTCCTCCTGACTTTTGTGCAGGGGAAGAGCACGGAAATACTTGGCCTGACCCGGGTCGGTCCGCACCGCTATGCGCCGCGGTTCGCCCTTGCTCGACACTATTCCGAACGAATAGCGGAAGTATTCGTCGAAATCAAACGACGGATCGATTTCGAATTTTTCATTAAGAATATTTAACGTTCCGATGCGGTCGAGAGCGTAGGTCTTTATGCGGTTTTCCTCCACATTGCGCCCGGTAAGATACCACCGCTGGCGGAATATCTTGAGGAAATACGGTTCGAGGGTCACCTCGCCCGAGCGCGTGCGGTAGTACGGCAGATAGTCGAAGTGCAGCACCTGGTTCTGGCGCATGGCATCGATGGCCGGCGCCAGATGCTGCCGCGCCGACGGCACATCCTCAACAAAAATCCGGTCGGCGAGCTCGCGCGAATTCGACAGCACATCGTTCACTGCGGCGGCATTGAGCAGCCATTCGGTCATATCCTCATTGTGCGAGCCATTTTCGTCGATATAGTATTCATAGGTACGTACATCGCATTTTATATCCACACAGAAAAGCTCCTCGATGGCCTGGCGGTAATTGAAAAAAGTACGCCGGGGCATGGGCTTGCCGTCGGAAAATGCCGAGCGGCTCCAGCAGTCGTCGAATTCGGCGCGCGATATGCGGCCGTAGCGCCGTATGGTGTCTATCATCCACAGATAGCGACGGAAGAGATCCTTGGCCATAGCTTCAGGATAGTTTCTTTACACCCACCGACAGCAGGCGCAGTCCGACTACTGTAATAAAGGCGTTGATAATCAACAGTTCGAAACTGGTCTCATACCCGAAGAAATGACGCAGGCACCACTGCACGCACCACGACAGGCAGGGCGCCGCCACACATACCACCGGCACGAGCCGGTCGCGAACGGGCTTGCGCCAGAACATGCCGTACACGAACAGGCCCAGTATCGGCCCGTAGGTATACGACGCCAGGGTATATACCGCCGAGATGGCATCCTGGTCGCTGAGGTAATAGAATGCTATGATAACCAGACCCATGACCGTCGACATGGCAATATGCACGGCCTTGCGGGTGCGGGTGAGACCCTTTTCGTCCTTTTTCTTATGCGCGCCAAGGATATCGACGGTATACGAGGTGGTAAGCGACGTAAGCGCCGAGCCGGCCGCCGAATAGGCCGCCGACACAAGCCCGAGCACAAACAGTATGCCCACTATCACAGGCACATCGGGATGGGTGGCGACGAGGCCGAATATGTCGTCGCTCTTGGCCGGGCGCTCTATACCCTTGGTATCAAGAAATATAACTAACAGCGTACCCAAGAGCAGGAACAGTGCTATCACGAAAAACTGGGTTATACCGCTCACTATCATATTCTTCTGGCTCTGACCGCTGTCGCGGCAGGCGAGATTGCGCTGCATCATGTCCTGGTCGAGGCCCGTTGTGGCGATAGCCATGAACACACCGGCAAGGAACTGTTTCCAGAAGTAGGTGGCTTCCTTGGGATTGTCGAAGAAGAACATGCGAGAAGTCGGATGCTCCGATATGGCCGAAGTAAGCTCGCCGAACGAGTAACCAAGATTGCGGGCCACAAAGTAGATGCACAGCACCACCGACATGATGAGGCAGAAACTCTTGATGGTATCGGTCCATATCAGGGTCTTCACACCGCCCTGCACGGTATAGAGCCATATCAGAGCGATAGTAACTATGACATTGAAAATAAACGGTATGTGCAGCGGCTCGAAAACAAGCAGCTGAAGTACCGCGCACACCACGAAGAAACGCACCGCCGCACCGAGCATCTTCGACAGGAAGAAAAACCATGCGCCCGTACGGTAAGTCGAGCCGCCGAAACGCTCCTCCAGATAGCCGTAGATCGATATGAGATTCCGCTTATAGAACAGCGGCACAAGCACAAAGGCTATCAGCGCATAGCCGACTATGAAACCAAGCACCATCTGCAGATAGGAATACCCTTTGGCGGCGACCATACCGGGCACCGAGATGAATGTTACACCCGAAATAGCGGCGCCTATCATGGCGAAGGCTACCACCGGCCATGGCGCCTGGCGCTTGCCGGTGAAGAATGTGCTGTTGTCCGAGCCGCGCGAAGCAAAGTACGACACGGCCATAAGCAGGGCGAAATACCCTACTATTGTGATAATGACGATTACCGGTAGAGACATAGCATATTGGCAGTTGAAATTATTCTGCATAAAGGAGATAGGGACGGCGCTGCTGCGTGAAGCGCTCCACGTCGCCGGCCCATGTGGCCTTGATTTCGGCGGCGCTCTTGCCCTCCTCTATCATGCCGCGGATATCGCCACGGCCGATAAGGAGTTCGAAGAACGAACGGAAGAAGGCATCGCCCATGTCAAGGTCGCGGTACGCGTCGATGATATATTCCAGATTGATACCCTGCGCTATCGCCTCCGACTCGGGCAGGCTGCGGAGGTCCACGCCATGGCAGAGCTTGTCGAGCTGCGGAGGATTCTTGGCACCGGGCACACTGCGCGGTGTGAAGTCGAAAGTTCGGCCCTTCATGTCGGGATGTCCGTAGATCTCAAATGGAGAATCGGTGCCGCGTCCCAGACTCACAGGTGTTGCCTCGAAGTAGCACATCGACGGATAAAGATATATCGCAAGCATCGATTTCAGATTGGGCGACGGCGCCACAGGCAGCATATAGCGTGTCTGGTGGGTATATCCGTCGCATGGCACCACTTCGAGTTTCACCTTACCGCCGTCGGCAAGCCAGCCTTCGCCGTTGGCCATCTGTGCGAGTTCACCGAGAGTCATGCCGTGGACCACAGGGATGGGAAGGCGCCCCACGCCCGAGCTATACTTCATGTCGAGTATCGGACCGTCGACATACATGCCGTTGGGATTGGGACGGTCGAGCACCAGCACCTCTTTGCCATAGGCCTTGGCGGCATTCATCAGATCGATCATCGTGCAGTAGTAGGTGTAGAACCGCAGTCCCACATCCTGGATATCGACCACTATCACATCGAGACCGTCCATAATTTCTTTCGACGGCATACGCTTACCCTTGCCGCCGTAGAGCGACGCAATGGGTATGCCGGTAGGTTCGTCCACGCTGTTGCCCACATGCTCGCCGGCGTCGGCAGTACCGCGGAAACCGTGTTCGGGCGAGAACAGCGTCACCACATTTATTCCGTTATCGAGCATTATATCCAGCGTATGGCGGCCGTCGACAATACCGGTATGATTCGAGAACAGAGCCACACGTTTGCCCTTGAGCTGAGGCACATAGCGGTCGGTACGGGCGGCTCCCACAGTGACATCGGCGCGGACTATAGCCGGAAACAGCATTATGGCAGCCAGAAAGAACAAAATTGACAGTCGTTTCATAGTTTCATGATATTGGAGGTCGTAAAGTTACTGCCAAATTTTGGAACAGCCCTCCTAAAATACCGCCAAAAATATTAATAAATATTAAAATAACAAGAAGGCATTGGCGTTTCCAAATAAATGCCTAACTTTGCAACGCAAATAAGCAATGGGGCACTAGCTCATCTGGCTAGAGCGCGACACTGGCAGTGTCGAGGTGAGCGGTTCGAGTCCGCTGTGCTCCACCACAGGCGAATCTTGAGGCAATTCAAGGTTCGCTTTTTTGTCATACGGTTATTATTGCTTATATTTGCAGCGGTATGAAACTGATAGAGATGAACATCGACAAGATCGCAGCCCTGTGCCGCAAGTACAAGGTAGCCAAGCTGTGGGTATTCGGCTCCATCCTCACTCCCCGCTTCAACGACCAAAGCGACGTCGACTTCTCGGTTATCTTCCACTACGAGCAAATTCACGATCTATTTATTACTTTTTTTGATTTCATAGACGAGCTACAGCTTTTACTCGGACGAAAAATTGACCTCATCGATGAGACAGCCATAAAAAATGACTATTTCCGCAAGGAACTGAACAGCACCAAACGCCTGATCTATGGATGAAAACATAAACAAGTCTCTTAGAGATATTCTAAACAGCATCTCCCATATAGAATTGTTTTGCGAGTCCAGGCCAAAAGAATTCAAGGCTTTTTGCGAAGATATCTGTTTCAGGAGCGCAGTTCAGTGGGAAATAGCCATTATCGGCGAAGCGATGAACCGTATATTAAAGGTTTGTCCCGATATACCGATTACGTCTGCCCGCAGAATAGTTAATACACGCAATTATCTTATTCACGGATATGATAGTTTGAGAGAAGACCTGATTTGGGCTATTGTCATAAACCACCTGCCACTTCTTAAAACCGAAGTCACCCGACTCATCGAGATAGAATAAAATCGCTTATATTTACTACGATATGAAACTGATAGAGATGAACATCGACAAGATCGCCGCCTTGTGCCGCAAATACAAGGTAGCCAAGCTGTGGGTATTCGGCTCCATCCTCACCCCTCGCTTCAACGACCAGAGCGACGTCGACTTCTCGGTAAACTTCGACTCAGAAACAATCAACCGCGAAGGTCTTGATTGGGCAGATATTTTTTTCGACTTCATGCATGAACTCGAAGACTTATTCGGTCGACGAATAGATCTGGTGTGCGATGATGCCGTAAAAAATACTGTTTTCCGCAAAGAACTCGACAGCACAAAGCAGCTAATCTATGGATGAATCGGTAAAGAAATATTTCGAAGACATGCTTCAAGCTATTTCTGAATTTGTATACAGCCTCGGGCGCTCGCGCCCGGGGTTTTTGTTGTGATACGGGCATAAAAATACCCCGGGCGCGAGCGCCCGAGGTTGTCTGTCTGCGGCCTCAACAAGCCTGTCAGCCTGTCAGCCTATTAGCCTACACAGTAAGGATTTCCTTCTCTTTGGCGGCGAAAATATCGTCGATCCGCTTGAGATACTTGTCGTGGATCTTCTGCACCGATGCTTCGGCATCTTTCTCCACGTCTTCGGGCATGCCCTGCTTTACGGCTTTCTTCAGGCCGTCGATAGCATCGCGGCGGGCGTTGCGCACCGATACCTTGGCGTTTTCAGCCTCGGCCTTGCACTGCTTCACCAGGGCCTTGCGGCGGTCTTCGGTCAGCGGGGGGATGCACAGGCGGATAACCTCGCCATTGTTCTCGGGAGTGATGCCTACTTCCGAGTTGAGGATAGCCTTTTCGATGGGCTTGAACATAGCCTTCTCCCAGGGAGTGATGGCAATCGTACGCGCGTCGGGCACACTGATGTTTGCCACATTCGACACCGGCACCATGCTGCCGTAGTACTCCACGCGGACACCGTCCAGAATCTTGGCGTTGGCCTTGCCGGCGCGTATGCGGGCGAGAGTTTCGTCGAGATAAGCCACGGCCATTTCCATTTTTTCTTCCGCGGGCTCGATGTAAGTTTTAGGGTCTGTCATATTATTGAATTTAAGATATTTCCTTTTAGGGCGGCGCGTCTCAATAGACGAGCGTGCCGATATTCTCGCCGGCCAGCACCTTGCCGAGATTGCCGGGAGTGTCCATGTCGAACACCACGATCTTCATACCGTTCTCGCGGCAGAGCGTGGTGGCCGTAAGGTCCATTATCTTGAGGCCGCGGTTGTATATCTCGTCGTAGCTGATGGTGTCGAACTTCGTGGCCGCAGGATCCTTCTCGGGATCAGCCGTATAGATGCCGTCCACGCGGGTACCTTTGAGCATCACATCGGCCTTGATTTCTACCGCGCGGAGTGCGGCTGCCGTATCGGTGGTGAAGAACGGATTGCCCGTACCGCCGGCAATAATGGCCACAGTACCATTGTCGAGAGTCTCCAGAGCACGCATGGGGCTGTAGGGCTCGCCTATCGGGAACATGCCTATCGACGTAAGCACCCGGGCCGGCCGACCTATCGACTCAAGAGCCGAGCTCAATGCAAGAGAATTGATTACAGTAGCGAGCATGCCCATCTGGTCGCCTTTCACACGGTCGAAGCCTTTGGCCGCGCCCGAAAGGCCGCGGAATATATTGCCTCCGCCTATGACGATGGCCACATCCACTCCGGCTTCGACAAGTTCCGAAATCTGACGCGCGTAGCTGCCGAGGCGTTCGGGGTCGATACCGTAGCCCTGATGTCCCATCAGCGACTCTCCGCTGAGCTTCAGGAGGATTCTTCTGTATTTGGGTTCCATTGTAGTATTTATGGTTAATGGTTAGCGATTAGCAGTCAACGTCTTCAGTCATTGACCTTTTTAGTTGCCTTGAGGAAGAAATAGAGATAGAGTACGGCCGCCAGAAGCAGACACACCGAGAAACTCAGCACTATGCCATAGAGGCCCAGACCGGCCGGAAAAGCCATGATGTACGTACACGGCAGTCCGACCACGATATAACTCACCAGTGCTATGAACAGCATCGGCATGACCTTCGAGGTGCCTCGAAGAGCGTTGGCGAAGGTTATCTGCGTGGCGTCGCCGAACTGGTAGAGCACCAACGGCACTATCAGCGACACAGCCGCGGCAATAACCGCGCTGTCCGATGAAAAGAGCCCCATCACATGCCGCCCTCCGAATATAAAGAGCATGCACACCAGCAGCATGGTGAGAAGAATGAGATGATACGACGCCCACGCGTAGCGGCGCATGGCACGGCGGTCGCATGCTCCCGCGGCATGGCTCACGGGGATAGCGGCAGCACACCCTATGCTATAGTATATGCAGAAGCCGAACATGCCGCTGATCACCACTATCTGGAATGCCGCAAGCGGTATGGCGCCTATCCACCCGGCCATGATGGCCGAACCCGAGAACGACGCCGTCTCGAATGTCATCTGCATCGACACCGGGAAACCGGTGGCGATAACCTTGCGCGTCATGCCGTCGCCGGGCCGGGCGCCATGGAAGAAACCCTCGAGGCACGGACGGCCGCGCCGTGTGCGGAAAAACACCCAGAGCATGGCGAGCATACACAGCACGCGGGCGCACAGAGTACTGATTCCGGCCCCGGTCAGGCCCAGTTCGGGCGCTCCGAAGTTTCCGTAGATAAGCACATAGTTGCCTGCGATGTTCACGGCATTGCACGCGAGTACTATCCACGTAGGGATAGCGGTATCATTGCGGCCGAAGCTCCATTGGGCCAGTACGTTGAACACAGCCACCGGTATCATACCCGACAGCACTATCAGATAGTAGGGCCGTATGAGGGGCAGAAGCTCCTCGGGCTGCCCGAGCCGATGGATGTTGAGGTAAATCAGCAACATAATCATACTCACCACAATGGTGAATATGGTATTGACCCGCAGACCCACGCGCACGGCGCGGCCGATGCGGGCATGCTCGCCCCGGGCGAACATGGCGCCTACGATAGGTGTGAGACCGTAGGTAAATCCCACGCAGGCGAAGATGGCTATGTTGAAGAAATTGTTGACAAACGACGCCGAGGCCAAAGCCGCCGTGGAGTAATGCCCCACCATGATATTGTCGGCAAAACCGACAGCAATATTGCCAAGCTGACCCAGAAAAAGGGGAAAGGCCAGCTTGGCGATCGATCGGTATGCCTCAGCGTATGTCATTTCATTCATAAGTTTAAAGAGTATGAAGTATAGAAAGTTAAGAGGATGGTTCTCAGTACTATTATCTTCACTTCCTTCACTTTTCACTCTTTTAACTGTTCAATCTGCAAAGATTTAACCTATTAGTCGCGGTTTCCGCCGAAAATACGGAGAAGGAAGAGGAAGAGGTTCACGAAATCGAGGTAGAGATTGAGCGCTCCGATAGTGGCAAGACGGCTCACCATACCCTCGGGTGCAACCATGGCCATCTGCTTGATCTGCTGTGTGTCCCATGCGGTCAGGCCGACGAATATGAACACGCCAATGATAGAGATGATCCAGTCGAAGCCGCTGCTGCGCATAAATATGTTCACCACCGACGCTATTATCAGACCGATAAGGGCATAGAAAAGGAAATTGCCGAATTTTGTCAGATCTTTCGACGTGCAGTAGCCGTAGATAGTCATGGCGCCGAATGTGGCTGCCGTGATGAAGAAGGTCTTCACTATGGCCGCGGGGCTGTATGCGTAGAATATAGTGCAGAGCATCAGGCCGTTGATCACGGCAAAGAGATAGAACATCAGCGATGCGGTCGCGGAGCTTATCTTATTGATGGCACCCGACAGGCCGATGCCTATGCCGAACCATGCTATCACCAGCACCCACATGAACCACGAATGGCCGATGAGGAAATTCATATATCCGGCCGAAGTCGCTGCCAGAAGCGATGTCACGGCGGTGGCTATGAGGCCGAGTGTCATCTTCAGATACACGCGCTTCATCACGCTGCTGACCGTCGAGGTGAGCGAGCCACCGTTGTACGACGAATGATAGTTGTTGTAATTGTCCATTTTTCTGTTTAGTTTGGAGTGAGTATTCAATAATATTTGTAGTTGAATAAGTAAAAGATTTAAAAAGTTAAGCTAATAGTTTTAGGCGTATGTAAGGACAAGAAAGAACTATTATCTTAACTCTTTTAACTCTATTCACTTCATAAACTTCAACTTGAGCTTGCGAAAGTTGAGTATCGATTACATGCGCTCGGGCACGTTGATGCCCAGCAGGCCCATGCCGAGACGCACCGTGCGGGCGGTGGCGTCGGAAATGGCCAGACGGAGCGACTGCACGGCGGCATCGCTCTCGCGCAGGATCGAGCAGTCGTGGTAGAACTGGTTGTACTCCTTCACCAGGTCATAGCAGTAGTTGGCTATGATGGCCGGGGAATACGAACGGCCTGCCTCGGCCACGACGGCCGGGAAATCGCTCAGACGCTGTATCAGCGCTATCTCCTTGTCGTTAGGTTCTACCTTCGAGTAGTCGGCACCACCGGGACCGGCCTCGGCCGCACGGCGGAGCACCGAGCGGATGCGTGCATAGGTATACTGTATGAACGGGCCGGTATTGCCGTTGAAGTCGATACTCTCGCGGGGATTGAATGTCATGTTCTTGCGCGGGTCGACCTTGAGCAGGAAGTATTTCAGGGCGCCCATGCCCACTGTCTCGGCCACGGAAGCGACCTCGGCTTCGTCGAGACCGTCGAGCTTGCCGAGCTGCTGCGACACCTCGCGGGCAGTGTTCACCATCTCGGCCATAAGATCGTCGGCGTCGACCACAGTGCCCTCGCGGCTCTTCATCTTGCCTTCGGGAAGCTCCACCATACCGTAGCTGAAGTGTACCAGATCCTTGCCCCAGCTGAAGCCCAGACGGTCGAGGAGTATCGACAGCACCTGGAAATGATAGTTCTGCTCGTTGCCTACCACGTATATCATCTTGTCGATGGGATAGTCGTCGAAACGCTGCTTGGCAGTGCCGATGTCCTGTGTCATGTACACCGATGTACCGTCGGAGCGCAGCAGTAGCTTCTCGTCGAGGCCTTCGGCGGTGAGGTCGGCCCATACCGAACCGTCGTCGCGCCGGTAGAGAAGCCCTTTCTCAAGGCCCTCGAGCACCTTCTTCTTGCCGTCGAGATAGGTCTGCGACTCGTAGTATATCTTGTCGAACCCTACTCCCATGCGCTTGTATGTGGCATCGAAGCCGTCGTACACCCACTGGTTCATACGCTCCCAGAGCGCACGCACTTCGGGGTCGCCCTCTTCCCAGCGGCGAAGCATGGCGCGGGCGTCGGCCATGATGGTGGAAGCGGCCTCGGCCTCTTCCTTGGTCATGCCCTTCTCCTGCAGTTCGGCCAGCTCGGCCTTGTAGTGCTTGTCGAAAGCCACATAGCAGTCGCCAACCAGATGGTCGCCCTTAGTGCCGGTGCTTTCGGGAGTGGCGCCGTCGAACCACCGTTCCCATGCCAGCATCGATTTGCAGATATGGATACCGCGGTCGTTGACAATATTGGTTTTCACCACCTTGTTTCCGCAGGCGGCGAGTATGTTGCTGAGGCTGGAACCCAGAAGGATATTGCGCAGGTGACCCAGATGAAGAGGCTTGTTGGTGTTGGGCGACGAATATTCCACCATCACCAGCGGACTGTCGGCGCCGGCTTCGGTGATGCCGTAGTGAGGATCGGCCTCAATGGCGGCGAGCACGCCGTTCCAGTAGGTTGGTGTCACAACAAGATTCAGGAAGCCCTTGACCACGTTGAAGCCCGATACTGCGGCCTCATTCTCCACAAGCCAGTTGCCTATCTCGGTGCCGACGGCCTCGGGCGACTTGCGGGCGGCTTTCACCCAGGGGAAAACCACAAGAGTGAGATTGCCCTCGAATTCCTTGCGTGTGGCCTGCGGCACGATTGCCGCAGGGTCGGCGTCGATGCCGTAGAGAGCCTTCACGGCTTTAGCAGCGCCTGCTGCTATAATTTTATCTATCTGCATTTTATAATTATTCGTATTTGTCGCCGAACTTCAGTCGGGCGTCGATAACCATTCGTTTTATTTCCTGTTCGTGGGCCTTGGGACATATCAGAAGCACCCCGTCGGCATCCGACACTATATAGTCCTCCAGACCGTCGACCACCACGAGCTTCTCGCCACGCACTGCGAAGATATTGCCGCGCGAGTTGTAGCTGAGCACGTTGCAGTTCTGCGTCACATTGGTGTCGCTGTTCTTGGGCGAGAGATCGTAGAGCGCGCTCCATGTGCCAAGGTCATTCCAGCCGAAATGCACTGTCTCCACATACACATTGTCGGCCTTCTCCATCACCGAAAAGTCGATCGATATGCTCATGCACGTGGGGAAGAACGCGTCGATAAACTCGCGCTCGGCACTCGGCGAAGTATATGTCGCTTCCAGCGTCGAGTCGAAAACCCGCGCTATATCGGGCACATATCGCCGGAATGCACGGCGTATGGCCCCGACATTCCACAGGAAGATGCCCGAGTTCCAGTAAAATTCACCCGTGCCTATAAACACCTTGGCCAGTTCGAGGTCGGGCTTCTCGGTAAATGTCTTCACCTTGCTGAAATCGCCCTCTATGTGCTCCCCTACCTGGATATAGCCGTAGCCCGTCTCGGGGCGAGTGGGTGCTATGCCCAGCGTCAGAAGGGCGTCGCGGCTCTCCACAAACTCGAATCCGGCCAGAACACTGGCGGTGAACTCGGCCTCGCGGGTTATCACATGGTCCGAAGGAGTCACTATTATCGATGCCTCGGGGTCGCGCGCGGCTATGTGCCAGGCCGCCCATGCTATGCAGGGCGCGGTGTTGCGGCGCGCCGGCTCGAAGAGTATCTGGTCGCGGGCCAGTTCGGGCAGCTGCGAGGACACCTCCTCGGCATAGCGCTCGTTGGTCATGATGAGTATGTTCTGCGGCGGTACCAGATTGCAGATACGGTCGTAGCTCATCTGCAGGAGCGTGCGGCCCGTGCCTAAGAAATCAATAAACTGTTTCGGCAGTCTGGTGCGGCTGTAGGGCCAAAAGCGGCTTCCGATGCCGCCGCACATTATGACACAATACCGGTGTGATTTCCTGTCCATTATAGAGCGTGTTGGTTTCAAAGTGCTAAATTACAAAATTTCTCTCACAATTACGACAGCTTGCGCCCAAGAAGCAGTCTAAAAAACGGGGCAGCCCTCACAGAAGTTCGAGCAGACGCTCCACCGACTCAAACGTGCGCGTCGGCGCCGCTGTCCAGAAGTCGGTATAGGCGGCCATGTTGCCGCCTTCGCCAGGTGTGTCGCTCACTACACGCAGGCACACGAAGGGTACATCCTTGAGCGCGCACACCTGCGCTATGGCTGCCGACTCCATGTCGACGGCGATAGCGTCGGGGTACAGCGCCAGAATACGGCGCAGGTCGGCCGGATCGTCGACAAATATATCGCCCGACGCCAGCAGGCCCTCGCGCGCGCCAAGAGAGCTCCGCACTTCGGCCGGCAGAGGACATTCGAAGCGCGCCGGATAGCCGGCGGCCTGTCCGCGTTCGGTGCCGGGGCCGCACCACACGTCGTGATATGCAATCTCCGAGGCAAGCACTATGTCGAGCACTTGTGCCGGCGGATTGCCGGCGCCGGTACCTCCGGCCACGCCTGTATTCACAACCAGAGCCGGATGAAAAGTGTCGATAAGCGTAAGGGCGCCCACGGCGGCATTGACCTTGCCTATGCCGCACTTGCCCACTATCACTTCACGGCCGCCCATACGGCCGCAATAGTATGTGAAACCATTGGCTTCGACAACACTTTCGTTCTCTATATGCGGCCTCAGGAGCGCCAGCTCCTTGTCCATGGCCACTATTATTGCTGTTTTCATTGATATATCTTTTATGACAGCGTAAAAATACTAAAAACCGCCGACAAAAGCAATTTTGCCGGCGGCGCGTGTCATGGTATAGATAGTATATCAGTCAATATTGGGGTTGAGGGCATGCCACTGGGCGATGGGAGGCAGGACGCCCATGGCGATAACCTCGTCGCGGAGAGCGCACAGATGCTCGTAGCTCTTCTCGAGGTCGGCCTGCTCCTGCTTGTTGCCTCCGACGGGCTGTACATGCACGCCGGTAGCGTCGACGGTGGTTTCCATAGCCATCATTATGTGCTGGAAGCGGTCGTTGTTCACATAGGTGCCTACCGGCCAGCGGAACGACGGGCCGCCCATGGCTGCCGCAATCATCTCGATCGAGAGATAGGCAGGGCTCTGGAACGACGAACGGCCGCGCAGATCGATGATATGCTTGCCGCCCTGGATCACACGCACTTTCATTGCTTCCCATTCGTCGGCGGGAAGCGCTTCGGTGCTTATGATTTCGGTCAGAGGCTTGCCGTCGACAGTAGTGGTCGAGGCGAATACTGCCATCTGCTCGCCATGGCCGCCGTAGGTACGGCAGTTGACGATACGTTCGGCCGGGATGTTGAACCATTTTACGAGTTCATGCTGCAGACGGGTGCTGTCGAGCGCGGCGAGAGTCGACACCTGCGAGGGTTTCAGACCCGAATACAGGAGAGTGATCAGACCGGTGATGTCGGCAGGATTGAAGATAACAACCACATGCTTCACATCGGGGCAATAAGCGCGCACGTCCTTGCCGAACTGTTCGGCGATCTGGGCATTGCCTTTAAGAAGGTCTTCGCGTGTCATGCCGGCCTTGCGGGCTGCGCCGCCGCTGTTCACAATATACTTTGCGCCGGTGAGCGCTTCCTTGATATCGGATGTGAAAGTAAGATTTACGCCTTCGAAGGCGCAGGCATAGAGTTCCTCGGCCACACCTTCGAGTGCGGGTGCATAGGGATCGTAAAGACAGATGTTTGGAGTAAGATGCATCATCATGGCTGTCTGGGCCATGTTGGAGCCTATCATGCCGGCAGCGCCGACGATGACGAGTTTGTCGTTTGTAAGAAATTCCATAGATGGATTGTGTTTAGTTAGTTTATGATTAACGTCGAAAATGACTTAAGGTTTACATGGCTTTATAAATAACGGTGCGCGGCTGTTCTAAGAGCACGCGCACCGTCATAGTTATGGGCTTGGAGTCATTCCTCATTCAGAATATCATCGTCGGCCGACAGCTCGGGGGCTGCTCCGTCAGCAGTAGCCTCGCCCTTGGGCTTGCGACGGCGACGACGACGTTTGGGTTGGGGTTTTGCGGCTGCAGACTCCGGGTCTGCAGAGATCTCTGCCGCCGTATCGGTATCCGGGGCAGGTTCAAGAAGAAGCATAGGCTCGTGAATCTGAGATTCAGGCTGCTCTTCCGGCTCTTTGGGTGCGGCCGTTTCCGGCTGCTCTGCCTTGGGCTGAGGCTTCGGCTGCTCCGCCTTGGGCTGAGGCTTCGGCTGCTCCGCCTTGGCCTGAGGCTTCGGTTGCTCCGCCTTGGGCTGGGGCTTCGGCTTGGGCTGCTGTTTGGGCTTGGCGGCTACGGGAGCTGCCTCGGCCGGTTCTTCGGCGTCCTGGCCTCTGGTGCGGGCCTTGTTGGCTTTTTTATTGTCGGAGCTGCGGCCGGTATCTTTCTCCTCGCGCAGAGCGATTTCCTTACGGTCTTTGTCCACGGCACGGTACTGAAGATAGGCAAGACTCTGGTCGGGCAGTATCTTGAAGCAGCGTCCAAGCGCACGGCGCCATTTGCCGTACATGGTGCTGAAAAGACCTTTCTTGAGATAGGCGTCGACATAGGGGTGCACATAGAGCACGAAGTCGCGCAGACCAAGCTCGCGTACCATATATTCGAGCTTCTCGTAGAGCGTGTCGGTGAAGAGTATCGACGGACTGACACGGCCTTTGCCGTAGCACGACGGGCATTCTTCGTCGACAGTGATGTCGAGCACGGGGCGCACACGCTGGCGGGTGATCTGCATGAGACCGAACTTGCTAAGCGGCAATATATTGTGCCGCGCGCGGTCGTTGGCCATAATCTCGCGCATGTGGTCATAAAGCTCCTGGCGGTGTTCGGGCTTGGCCATGTCGATGAAGTCGACAACTATGATACCGCCCATATCGCGGAGTCGCAGCTGACGGGCAATCTCATCGGCGGCGCGGAGATTCACTTCGAGTGCATTGCTTTCCTGATCGCTGGTTGCCTTGGAGCGGTTACCCGAATTGACGTCGATTACGTGCAGTGCCTCGGTATGCTCGATGATGATGTAAGCACCCGATTTGAAGGACACCGTTTTGCCGAACGACGATTTAATCTGGCGCGTGATACCGAAATGATCGAATATGGGTTCGTCTTTATCGTACAGCTTGACTATATCGCGGCGCTCCGGAGCTATGAGATTCACATACTTGAGAATCTGACGGTAGATGTCGGGGTCATTGACGTGTATGCTCTCGAAGGCGGGGCTGAACACGTCGCGGAGCATGCCCACCACGCGGTTTTCTTCTTCGAATACCAGTGCCGGGGCTGTCGACTGCTGTGCCTTGCGGCACGCATCGTCGAACGATTGTATAAGAGTCTTGAGCTCATGGTTGAGTTCGGCAGAACCCTTGCCCTCGGCAGAAGTACGTATTATCACACCGTAATTGCGGGGCTTGATACTTTCGGCGATCTGATGAAGACGGAGCTTTTCCTCGGCCGATTTTATTTTCTGCGATATCGATATCTTGTCGCAGAATGGCGTAAGCACCAGATAGCGGCCGGTAAGGCTGATTTCGGTTGTAAGACGGGGGCCCTTCGACGATATGGGTTCTTTCACTATCTGCACCAGCAGCTCTTTGCCAGGAGACAGCACATCGGAGACAGAACCGTGCTTGTCGATTTCGGGGAGCGATTTCTGCTGTTTCAGCTGCGGCAGCCGCTTTTTGTCGGAAAGCACCTGCGACACGAACTGCTCGTACGACGCGAAGTGAGAGCCCAGATCGAGGTAATGGAGGAATGCATCCTTTTCATAGCCCACGTTCACAAAGGCGGCATTGAGGCCCGGCATCAGTTTTTTAACCTTCGCCAGATAGATGTCGCCCACGGCATAGGCCTGATTGCGCGCTTCTTTCTGAAGCGACACCAGCCTACCGTCCTCGAGAAGGGCGATAGACACCTCGGAGGCCTGTACGTCTACTATTAGTTCACTTTTCATGAAACTGGGGCTTGATTAGTAAATGCGGGTTAAAGGATGAAGGAAGATTTGGGGAACAATACGGAACACGGCGGCTCCGGCAATAAAAACGAAAACAAACCTGCCGCACCGGGAGGTGCTGTCCTCCCGGGCGCCCAAGCTTGTTTTGTTGTATGCGCGCTGTTGTGCGGCCACGGGAAATAAGCCGGGCTTATTTCTTCTTGTGGCGGTTCTTTCTCAGACGTTTTTTGCGCTTGTGCGTGGCCATCTTGTGGCCTTTTCTTTTCTTTCCGCTGGGCATTTTCGAACGCTTTTTGGATGGTTAGGGTAAATATTTATTTATTGCCGCCGGAACGACAGGTTGTGCGTTGATTATTCGCCTTTTACCTCATCCATGAACACGCGTGCGGGCTTGAAGGCGGGAATCTTGTGTTCGGGGATGATGATAGTAGTGTTCTTCGAGATGTTACGGGCAGTCTTCTCGGAACGGGTCTTTACGATGAAGCTGCCAAAACCGCGAAGATATACGTTTTCGCCATTGGCGAGGGAATCCTTAACGACTTCCATGAAACGCTCGATGGTAGTGAGCACTGCGGCTTTGTCAAGGCCGGTCGACTTGTAGATTTCGTTGACAATGTCGGCTTTAGTCATTTTTGTGCGATTTATATGGTTGGTTATACTACTTTTTGGCATAAACAACGGCAGTGCGCACGCGCCCTGCCCGTTTTGCAGGTGCAAATATCGTGATTATTTTTGATTTACGCATAAAACCAAGGCTCAAAAATGCATTTTCACGCCTCTATTATAGCGAAAAAGCGCATTTTCGAGCCTTTGGAGAGGTATAGCGCCCGATCATAACTCTTTCTTAACCTCGGTTTCAGTCTGGTCGACACTTTCCGTTATGACGCCAGTATCTGCGGCATGGGGCACCTTGCGTAATGTACGGTTGCCCGAACTGATAGCTGCCGATTCGACAAGTGTCATAAATCCGAAAAAGGCCAGCGAAATACCGGTTGTAAGCATTATGGCATAGTCCGACCGGCCCGGCTGCTGCATGAATATGTACACCGCCGCGCCGCAAAGCGCCATAGGCACAAGGAAAAACCAGCTTGAAAGCCTCACTGGTCTGGACCCGAAAAGCAACAGACAAAATTGGAACAGAGCGCCGAACAACAGCAGCACCGCAAACATATAGCCCACCATGGTCTCGAAGACGGTGCGGAACAGCACCATAACCACACCAAGGACCACCGCGGCAGCACTCGCGAGCCACCCTATGGCAGTGCCAACGGCGCCCATGCGCGCATGGCCGTTCTTATCGCGCGAGCCCAGAAAGACTGTCACATTGGCAACACCGGCGAGTATAAACAGGATTCCGCAACCTATCACCACGCTGTTGCTGGCAAGAGCATTGCGAAAAATAATCATTAGAATGCCGATGGCGAGAGTGACGAGCGCCATCAGGATCAGATTGCGTCCTTTCATAGCTTTAATTATTTATTAATCTTATAACAATGAAACTCGCATTCTGTTTGATTAGGAGGATAGGAGGTTAGGAAGTTAGGAAAGCAGGAGGATAAGAAAGGAAGTTAGGGGATTATGAGGAAGAAGGACTTAAAGGCAAGGAAAGCCCAACAGGCATTCCTAACTCCTTAACTTCCTAAATTCCTAATTTCTTATCCCCCTAACCTCCTAATCTCCTAATCTCCTAACTTCCTAACATCCTAATCTCCTACCCTCCTATCCTCCTAATCTCCTACAATGCGGAACGCGCCGCGGAAGTATACGAAGCGGAGGATGCCCGCTCCGGCGAGGTCGGCTACGGCCCGCGACGCCCGCTCCATGCTTACATGCAGCCCGAGGGCGATATCGCGCACCTCCACAGGGCCGTCGGCGCCCCCGACGAAGGCAGCCACAGCCCCGTGCAATTCTTCGAAAGCCACCGGCTCCGTACGCCGGCGCCAGGCCTCCACCATCAGCGGATGCGCCGCTATATTCTCATCGGCCACACGATAGTATGCGCGCCAGCTGCCGTCGGGCTCCGACGCCATCACAGGGCGCTCGGCGCAGGCTGCTATCTCGGCCACTATCACCAGCAGCGTACCGTCCACCTTATAGCCCTTGAATTCCACCGGCACCGCGGGGCGGCAGTATCGGTCGGCGGCCTGTTCCACCACATATATGTCCTCTTCGTTGCGCACACCGGCCACTACGCCGTTGTCCTTCACGCCTATGAGCAGCCGGCCGCCGTCGTTGTTGGCAAAGGCGGAGATAGAACGCGCTATTTTTCGTGCGTCGGAAATAGCGAACTTGAAATCCTGATGCTCGTGCTCGCCCTGGGCTATGAGCGAGTGTATCAGCGAGGCTCCGCGCACAGCACGGAGATCTTTCATTTCGCGGGACTGAGCAGACGTTTGTATTCGGCCGGGTCGGCTATGATGGCGGCGGCGCGGATGTAGGCGCTGTCGCCGGGAAGAGTCAGAACCACACGCTCGCCGTTGTCGTAGTAGCGGGCGGCGATTTCGTCGCGGAGTATATCCTTTATGTCCTGACGGTTGATTTCGAGATCCTGGTCGAGATTATGCTTCAGCATGGCGGCAAGCACATCGAACTGGGCAGCCACCGAGTCTGTCATATACCCTTCGGTCTTGGCAGCCGTGCGCAGATACTCGAGCGCCGACTCGCACTGGCGGTCGTACTTGAAGCGCGCCGGATCGATAAACGCCTTGAAATCATCGAAAATACTGTCGGTGATCACGAAGTCGCCCACAGGCACGGCATCGGGGTGCGAGGCATAGTAGCGGTTGGCGTAGTCGAAAGCCCACATATCGGCTATGATATTGTAGATAAGGCGGTTCATATCCTTGCCTTCGTACACCACGTCGGGTGTAATGCCGCCGCCGTCGCGCACTATGCGGCCCGCGCGGGTGCGGTACTCGTTGGTAAGGCTGTCGGGCGTACGCGCCGGTGTGCCGTCGGGATTGCGGTGCGAATAGTCGAGAGCCTGTATCAGACGCCCCGAAGGGATATAGTAGCGCCCTGTAGTGAGTTTCATTATATCGTCGAAAGGCAGCGGACGTGTGGTCTGCACAAGGCCCTTGCCGAAAGAGCGCTGTCCCACTATCACGGCGCGGTCGAGATCCTGGAGAGAACCGGCCACGATTTCAGAAGCCGAGGCCGTGCCGTCGTCGGTGAGCACCACAAGCGGAATATTGGCGTCCAGCGGCTGGCGCGTTGTCTTGTACACCTTCTCCGAGCGGCGGTCGCGGCCTCGCGTGCGCACCACCTCGGTGCCCTTGGGCACGAAGTTGCCCACTATCTGCACGGCACTCTCGAGCAGACCGCCGCCGTTGCCGCGGAGGTCGAGCACTATGCCCTTAAGTGCCGGATTGCGGAGCATGTCGGTCACGGCTTCCTTCACATGGCGGGCGCTGCTTTCGTTAAAAGTGGTAAGGCGGATAAAACCAGTCCCGCTGGCGTCCACACCATAGTAGGGCATGGGGTCGACCTTGATTTCGGCACGTGTGATATCGAACGACAGAAGAGAGTCCTCTACATAGGGACGGCGCACATCCACATGCACCGTCGTGCCCGCCTGCCCGCGAAGACGGCGGCTGACATCGCCGATCTCGGTGGTGGCGCGGACGGTATCGCCGTCGACACTCAGAATCACATCGCCCGGACGAAGACCGGTGCGGCGTGCCGGCGAATCCCACTGAGGCTCGCTCACAAGCACTTCCGACCCGCGCTTCACTATCGTAGAGCCTATGCCGGCATACTGCCCCTGCGATATCGACAGCAGCTCGTCCTGATCGCCGGCAGGATAGTACTCCGTATACGGGTCGATCTGGTACAGCAACGCACCGATAGTCTTGTCCATGATATCGTTGGCATCGAGAGTATCGACATAATTCACCTGCAGCTCCTTGACAATGGCATTGAATGTGCGGAGTTTGCGGGCAAAATCGTCCTTGCGGGCTGCAGCCGGCTCGGCGGCAGTCGCCACGGCGGCTGCGGCAGCTATGATATAAAAAACTTTCTTCATAACAGTTGAATGCGCGGGCGCCCCGACGCAGGGCGCACTATATATCAAAAAACAAAATTAATCATTTTTTTGTTGACCGCAAAGCCCTGCGTCCGCGGGCCGCGACAATCGGCTCAGTCGATGGCATCGAGGATTATGAAGGGGGCCCAGTAGCGGGGCGAGTCGTAGCGGCCGTTTTCGGCCTGGCGCAGTTCGCGACAGGCCATGGCGAGCGACTCGGCTTTGCCGTGACCGTCGAGAAGATTGCGGTAGAACGAGCGCATGAGTATGCGTGTGGCATTGTCATCGACCTTGTCGACAGCCATGAGTATGGACCTCGCGCCCGCTTTCTTGAACCCGCGCTGCAGGCCGAAGACGCCGTCGCTGCCGCTGTCGCCAAGGGCGCTCTCGCAGGCCGACAGCACCACAAGATCGAGACCGTCGAGATCCATACGCGCTATCTCGGCGGCCGTCAGGATACCGTCCTCCATAGCCCGGCTGCCGCCGAATTCAGTCATATCCACGCCGGCGCCGGCCATGAGCAAGCCCGAGCGGTCGAGCATCGTGTCCTCGCTGCTGCCACCGTCGCCCGGCTGATAGAAGCCGTGCGTAGCCACATGCAGATGCGTTATGCCACGGCCCGAGAGGTCTTTGAACCGTTCCTCCGAGCCTTCGGCATTAAGATACAAATGCGGTGTTGTGCCCTTGGCACCGATCAATTTACCAATATCGTTCACCTCGCTCAGCGTGCCCGGCAGAAACGGCACCGCCGACCCCAGACTCCGCTTATCGATGCCCGAACCGACTGCGCCGCGCTCCGCCGGCTCATCGGACATAGCCGCGATAAACTCCTCCTCATCGGGATAATAGTTAATGCCGCCAAACAGCGCCACCTTGAAAGGACGGCCCGCCTCCGACATCGCACTATCGCGTAAAGCCTCTGTGTGGGCATACTCAAGCTCGCGTGTCGACGAGAGCCTGTACATCTCTATTTTTTCACTCACCGGAATTCCCGCAGTATCTGGCACATGCTCGATGGCTATATCGTGAAATTTCTCCGACGGTGCAAAATACACTTTCTTAACTCCGGGTTTAAGTTCGAGGATGCGTTTCCATACAAGATCGTACAGTTTCGGACTTGTGTAAAATTCATCGCGCGATATGCTGTCGAAATCCTTGTCGTTGCCGAAAATCACAAGGACGGGACGGACGTCGAATCTGCCGAGCTGACACAGGGCACCGTATGCGCGTCCGTCTTCAAACTGGGCTTCGACAAATTCTACAGCGATTTCCCTTTTACCAAGCCAGTAGGCAATACCACTGCTATTTATTACAATGGGAGACAGAACTTTGGTATATGGTTTCACACATGCCGACACACGCTTCGAGAGAACTCGCTCGAGCGAGTCGGCGCTGTGCTCGAGCTTCTTAAGCTCCTCTCTCTGCTCAAGGACGTCGAGATATTCGATTTTCCTCAGGGCAGAACGATATGCAGCATAGTCCGCCCGCAATTCCTTGTCACCGCTGCCGTACACGGCCTTAGCCATATCGGTCTCCATCGACAGGAGCAGCCCCTTGCGGAGCAATTCAGCCCCATAGGCCACACCCGTGTCCACGAATCCCGACAGCGCCAGTTGCGGTATCAGATTCCCCAGCGGGTTGCGGAAACGCTCGCTGTTGTTGAGACGAAAACGTTCCTTCACACTCATGGTAGCGAACATCCTACCCATACATAAACGATATCCTGCCACAAGTCTCTCGGCAAGCTTGCCGGCATCCTTGTAGCGCCCCGCAGTAACTTTATAGGCTAACTCGTTGCCCTGCGACTGTATGAGCGACGGCGCAGTCTCCCCCTGATTGGAATATATTATTGCCGAAGCCAGACCCTGATAATCGCATGCGTCCTCTATATTCCCGCGAGAGTAGTAAACATACGCCAAATAAGAACTCATTGTGCCGATGCTGTTGCTTAATCCGTCGATGTCGCCACTGCTCCGGAATGCCGATTCCATCAGTTCGAGGCCCCGCTCGTCGCCCTTCTTTTCCAAATATCCCCCTATATTAAAGATCATGTCGTAGAACGATACATGCCCCATATTAGCCTCAATGATTCCGAGCATGGACTCAAGAACGCTGTCGGCCCCCTCACTGTCGCCCGATTGCACACAGGCGTTAAAAAACTTGTTGGCATAGAAAAGCCGTTCCAAACTTTCGGCACCATAGATTTCAGCGGCTAATCCCGCGCATTCACTGCGACAGGAGTCTGCCTCGGCTCTTAGTTCGTAGAACGCATACTCCATTGCCCTGAGGTTGAGATAGTCCACATAATCCCGCGTCGAAGGCCTCACAATAGTTTTCAGTCGGTCCAGAACATCGCTGTATGCTACCATGTCGTAATTATCGAAACATGCAAAGGCCTTACGCGCCAGCCACGCCACCTTCTGACTGTCGGTGTCGATAAAAGACTCGGCTCTCGCGAGGGCCTCCAAGGCCTTTTCCGGCTTATTGACCGATATATATACACCGGCCAGATAGTCGAGACCCTCAAATGAAAGAGGTCTGTCGGTCGAATCGATTTCTCCGACCCTTTTCACCACCCATTCGTATAACTTTCGGGCACCACGGTTGGCTACCAGACTTTTTATATATAGTAAATTCTGATGTCTGTCAAATTTAACATCGTATTCATTCGATATGCGATACATTTTGTCGGCGCAGACGAACGCATCGACATCCCAACCCTTGCCGAGATACATTTCCATCGAGTCGCACAAAAGCGCCAACGCCTGCTCCGGATTGTCGATACCCTTCACGGGTGCTTTTTGCTTGCGGCAACTGTCGGCAAATTCGACGGCCTTTTTCGATACTTCGTACGCGCGGTCGTAACCGCCGCACAGCGCGGGAAACGCCGCAAGCAATGCGGCCGCCAACAAGAGTATATGCAGCAATCTGTTCATGCCCACAAAGATATAAAAAAATCGCCGGCAGCCCTCAGCTCCCGGCGATTTTCACTATTATAATAATCTATCAGTCCTTCTTGGGGGCGCGGGGCTCGCGACGCGGGCCGCGGTCACCGCCTTCGCGGCGCGGACGGTCGCCACCTTCGCGACGGGGACGGTCGCCGCCTTCACGGCGCGGGCCGCGTTCGCCGCGGGGTGCGCGCTGGGGCTCTACGTAGCCTTCGGGCTTAGGCAGGAGGGCACGCATGGAGAGGCGGTACTTGCCGGTCTTCTTATCGATTTCGATAAGTTTCACCTGCACCTTATCGCCTTCCTTGAGACCGGAGGCAGCCATGTCCTCGAGGCGTTCCCATGCGATCTCGCTGATGTGGAGCAGACCGTCGCGGTGAGGCATGAACTCTACGAATGCGCCGAAGTCCATGATGGAGCGCACGGTGCCGTCGTATACCTTGCCTTCTTCGGGAAGCTCTACTATAGCGTTGATCATAGCCAGAGCCTTGTCGATGGCGTCGCGGTTGGGAGCTGCAACCTCGATATAGCCGCCTTCCTCGATTTCGTCAATGGAAACGGTGGCGCCGCTCTCTTCCTGGATACCCTGGATAATCTTTCCGCCCGGGCCGATAACGGCACCGATAAGTTCTTTGGGTATGAGCATGGTGACGATGCGGGGCACGTTGGGCTTATAGTCTTCGCGGGGTGCGGGGATGGCCTGGTTGATGAGGTTGAGGATATGGAGACGGCCGTCGCGGGCCTGCAGAAGAGCTTTCTCGAGGATTTCGTAGCTCAGACCGTCGCACTTGATATCCATCTGGGTGGCGGTGATGCCGTCGGCAGTACCGGTCACCTTGAAGTCCATGTCGCCGAGGTGGTCTTCGTCGCCGAGAATATCGCTCAGCACGGCATACTTGCCGGTGACGGTGTCGGTGATGAGGCCCATGGCGATACCGCTCACAGGCTTGCGCATCTTCACGCCGGCGTCGAGCAGCGCCAGTGTGCCGGCGCATACGGTGGCCATCGACGACGAACCGTTACTTTCGAGGATGTCGCTCACTACGCGGCATACATAGGGGAAATCGGCGGGGAACATGCGCTTGAGGGCGCGGTGGGCGAGGTTGCCGTGGCCTACCTCGCGACGGCCTACGCCGCGCTGTGCCTTGGCTTCGCCGGTGGAGAAGGGAGGGAAGTTATAGTGAAGCAGGAAACGCTCGCGGCCCTGGTTGAGCACGTCGTCGAGGATCTTCTCGTCGAGCTTGGTGCCGAGGGTCACGGTAGCGAGTGCCTGTGTCTCGCCGCGGGTAAAGATAGCCGAGCCGTGAGGGCCGGGAAGATAGTCGGTCTCGATCCAGATGGGACGGATATCGGTGGTCTTGCGGCCGTCCAGACGCACACCCTCGTCGAGTATGCAGCGGCGCACGGCCTCTTTCTCCACGTCGTGGTAGTAGCGCTTCACCAGGGGAGCCTTTTCGTCGCGCTCTTCTTCGGGAAGCGATTCGATATATTCGTCGCAGATAGCGTCGAAGCTGTCCTGACGCCAGTGCTTGTCGGCGCAGCCGGCTTTGGCGATAGCGTAGGCGCGGTCGTAGCATTTCTCGCGTACATCGGCGCGCAGAGCCTCGTCGTTCACTTCGTGGCAGTATTCGCGCTTGGCTTTGCCGACGGCCTCGGCAAGCTCCATCTGCACCTTGCACTGAGCCTTGATGGCATCGTGGGCGGCGCGGAGAGCGGCAAGGAGTTCGGCCTCGCTCACCTCGTCCATCTCGCCTTCCACCATCATGATGTTGTCGTAGGTGGCGCCGACCATGAGTTCCATGTCGGCTTTCTGGAGCTGTTCGAAGGTAGGATCGATCACGAATTTACCGTCCACACGGGCCACACGCACTTCGGAGATAGGACCGTTGAAGGGGATGTCGCTCACGGCAATGGCAGCCGAAGCGGCAAGGCCGGCCAGACAGTCGGGGGCGTCGACGCCGTCGGCCGAGAAAAGGATGATATTGACGAAGGTGTCGGCGTGATAGTTGTCCGGGAAAAGTGGACGGAGCACACGGTCGACCAGACGGGCGGTAAGGATTTCGTAATCGCTCGCACGGCCTTCGCGCTTGAGGAAGCCGCCGGGGAAACGACCGGCAGCGGAGAATTTCTCTTTGTATTCAACCTGCAGTGGCATGAAATCTACTCCTTCGCCGGCTTCCTTGGCGGAAACCACGGTGGCGAGAAGCACTGTGTTGCCCATGCGCACTTCTACCGCTCCATCGGCCTGCTTGGCCAACTTGCCGGTCTCGATTGAGATTGTACGGCCGTCGGGCAGCTCGATGGTTTTCTTGATGGGATTCATAAAATTATAAAATGTATGTTACGTCGTAAAATTCGCGCAAAGATACGAAAACAGCGCGCTTTTTGCAAATTTATTTCCAATCAGCCTTTTATTGGCGCCCCGATTGCACTCCGAGGCGCCCGCTTAACATTTTTTCACCGTTGAGGCAAAAACCCTGCCAGAATGTACTGTAGAGGCTTTTTACCTTTCTACACACCCTTGTATCTCATGCGCTCAACTCTACAGGATTTCCTATTTTGAAGAAAAATTGCTTACTTTGCACCGCAAAACGTGAATTTACTAAAATTTAAAACTATACTATCATGTCAGAAATTGCAGATCGCGTAAAAAACATCGTAGTTGACAAACTCGGCGTTGAGCCCGAAAAAGTAACCGAAAGCGCTGGCTTCATCACCGATCTCGGTGCAGACTCTCTCGATACCGTAGAACTCATCATGGACTTCGAAAAAGAATTCGGCATCACCATTCCCGACGAAGAAGCAGAAAAGATCAAAACTGTCGGCGACGCCGTTGCTTTCGTTGAAGCCAACGCGAAGTAAGAATACGACACATCGACAATGCAGCCGCCGCGAATTTCTCTCAACGAAATAGCACGGCGGTTTTTACTATGTACACCCTTTTCTCCTCAAATTTCAGAATAAAACACCCTATACGTTAAATAATGGAACTTAAAAGAGTCGTAGTTACCGGCCTTGGAGCTATCTCCCCCCTGGGCAACGATGTTGCCACTACATGGGAGAACGCCAAAGCTGGCGTCAGCGGTGCCGGACCCATCACCCATTTCGACGCAAGCCTGTTCAAAACACAATTCGCCTGCGAAGTAAAGGGTTTCAAAGCCGAGGATCATTTCGACCGCCGCAAAGCCCGCCAGCTCGACCTCTACGCACAGTATGCGCTGGTTGCCGCCCGTCAGGCTGTTGCCGATGCAGGCATAGAGGCTGAAGATGGCAAGAATATCGACAAAAACCGCGTAGGTGTAATCGTTGCTGCCGGCATCGGCGGACTCCACACCTTCGAGGAAGAAGCCGGATATTATGCCTTGAATGCCGACAAGGGTCCCAAATACAACCCCTTCTTCATTCCCAAGATGATCGCCGACATCGCCAGCGGCCACATCTCTATGGAATACGGCTATCACGGTCCGAACTACGGTGTCGTTTCGGCATGCGCTTCGAGCAACAACGCCATTATCGACGCATTCAACCTCATACGCCTCGGCAAAGCCGACGTAATGATTACCGGTGGTGCAGAAGCAGCCATTTTCCCCGCCGGTGTGGGCGGCTTCAACTCCATGCACGCCCTCTCCACCCGCAACGACAGCCCCGAGACCGCTTCGCGCCCCTTCAGCAAAAGCCGCGACGGATTCGTTATGGGCGAAGGATCCGCTGTGCTTGTGCTCGAAGAACTCGAACACGCCCTTGCCCGCGGTGCTAAAATCTACTGCGAGGTTGCCGGCGGTGGTCTCTCGGCCGACGCCTACCACCTCACAGCCACCCATCCCGACGGCCTCGGCGCCAAGCTCGCCATGCAGAACGCCCTCGAGGACGCCGGCATGAAGCCCGAAGACATCGACTACATCAATGTTCACGGAACATCAACACCTGTCGGAGACATTTCCGAAGTTAAAGCAATCGTGGAAGTTTTCGGCGAATCGGCACACAAGCTCAACATCTCTTCGACCAAATCGATGACCGGACACCTCCTCGGCGCCACCGGCGCTCTCGAGGCCGTATTCAGCATCAAGGCTGTCGAAGAAGACATAGTGCCCCCAACCATCAACCACGATCCCGAAGACAAAGACGAGGAAATCGACTACTCCCTCAACTTCACATTCGACCGCGCACAGAAACGTACCGTACGCGCTGCGCTCTCGAACTCCTTCGGTTTCGGCGGCCACAACGCCACTGTCATAGTCAAGAAATTCGAGAAATAATCGGATTCCGACACAAGCATACCGACGTCCGGCACATCAATGCCGGGCGTTTTTTTGCATATAAGAGCCTCATCCGTTTGCCAAAACAAGATTTATGCCGTACATTTGCGGCATGTTCGACACCATCAAATCATTCCTTGCAGACAACATCGGCACACCCTATGCCGACAGAATAATCACCGCCATCATACTCGCCGGCATCGCACTGCTGTCGTGGGCAGCATACAAACTCACACGCCTCATCCTCCCCTTCATCGAAAAATGCCTCGAAGGCTCCAAACCCGACTGGGACGAGGAAATATTCAACCCCCGCATGCTCAAAGCCATAGCGCAGCTCATACCCGCGCTCATCGTCAACTGGCTTCTGCCGGGCTTCTTCGGCGTCAAAGACAGCGGCATCCACTGGATCGGCATCCTCACCGCCCTCTACATCCTGGGCACATACATCTACATGGTGCTCATATTCGCCGACAACCTCTACAACTACGTCAAAACTCGCCCCAGATACAAGATATGGGCCGTACGCGGCCTCTTCCAGACCATTAAGGTCATTGCCATCTGCATCGGAGTGCTCATATGCTGCAGCATACTCTTCGGCCGAGGACCCCTCGCCATCCTCACCGCTCTCGGAGCCACCGCCGGTATCATGATGCTGGTGTTCAAGGACACCATTCTCGGCTTCGTCGCTTCGGTACAGCTCACCGTCAACAAGATGCTTCATATCGGCGACTGGATCATAGCCGAAAAATACGGAGCAAACGGCGAAGTACAGGAAATAACCCTCACCACCGTCAAAGTCAAGAACTGGGACAACTCCATAAGCACCATACCGCCCTACTCCCTCATCTCCGACTCCTTCCGCAACTATCAGCCGATGCGCGAATCGGGCGGACGCCGCGTCGAACGCTCAATCTACATCGACCTCAACACCGTGCGCTTCTGTTCGCCCGACGAACTCGCACTCCTGCGCGAACGCGGCTGGTTCGAAGGCCTCGACATAGCCGACGCAGCCCATACCGTCAACCTGCATCTGCTCCGCAAGTACCTCGAGCACTACCTCGAGACACATCCCGACATTAACCACGGCATGCTCACCATGGTGCGCCAGATGGCCCCCACACAGTCCGGACTGCCCCTGCAGCTCTACTTCTTCGTCAAAACCGTCGAATGGAAGCAATTCGAGCACATGCAGAGCGACATCTTCGACCACGTCTACGCCATAATCGCCGAATTCGGCCTCCGCATGTTCCAGACCCCCGCCGGCACCGACATCCACCCCACCCGCTAATCCATTTTTGTCCCCTGCACCGGGCGTTTACGCCCGGAAAAATCATCCACAGATACAACAGGCCCCGGACGATTGCGCCCGGGGCCGTATACAGATGTGGCGAAAAGCCTGTCAGCTTAGAACAGGCTCCAGCTGACGGTGAGGCCGGCCATGACGATCGATACCATCGACATGAGCTTGATGAGGATGTTGAGCGACGGACCCGATGTGTCCTTAAAAGGATCGCCAACGGTATCGCCAACGACGGTAGCCTTGTGCACTTCGCTGCCCTTGCCGCCGAAATTGCCCTCTTCGACATACTTCTTGGCATTATCCCAGGCACCGCCCGAGTTGGCCATGAACACTGCAAGCACGAAACCGGCCGAAAGACCGCCCACAAGCAGACCGAGCACACCCGGCACACCGAAGATGAGACCGGTAACGATGGGAGCCACGATAGCCAGCAGCGACGGGAATATCATCTCGCGTTGTGCGCCCTTGGTCGATATCTGCACGCAACGTGCGTAGTCGGGTTCGGCCTTGCCTTCGAGTATACCTTTTATTTCGCGGAACTGGCGGCGCACCTCGTCCACCATATGGGCGGCGGCGCGTCCTACGGCATTCATGGTGAGACCGCAGAACAGGAAGGCCATCATGGCGCCGATAAACATGCCCGACAGCACCTTCGGGCTCATGAGATTCACCTCATAGAGGGTCATGAAGTCGAGGAATGTCATCTGATGTATCTCCACAACTCGGTCGCCAAGCTGTATGGTGGTTTCGCCGAGGCGCTCGAGTCCGATACGTATCTCCTCGATATATGAGGCTAACAGGGCCAGACCGGTGAGAGCGGCCGAACCGATGGCAAAACCCTTGCCGGTGGCGGCGGTGGTGTTGCCGAGCGAATCGAGCGCGTCGGTGCGGGTGCGCACTTCCTTGCCGAGGCCGCTCATCTCGGCATTACCGCCGGCATTGTCGGCGATAGGACCGTAGGCGTCGGTGGCAAGAGTGATGCCGAGTGTCGAAAGCATGCCCACGGCGGCAATACCGATACCGTAGAGACCCATGCCCACATTTGCGAAGTCAAAGCCCGAAGCGAACCAGTAGCTCAGTATGATGCCTACCACAACGGCAACCACCGGGATGGCCGTCGACACCATGCCGAGGCCCACACCCGATATTATGACAGTGGCCGGACCGGTGGTGCCGCTCTCGGCGAGGCGCTTGGTCGGCTTATACGACTGCGAGGTATAGTATTCGGTGGAGCGGCCTATGACCACGCCCACAAGCAGACCCACTACAACAGAGCAGCTTATCCACTGCCAGTTGTCAAGACCAAGCAGCCACAGGATAAGGAAGGTAGCGCCAACGATAAGCACCGAGCTAAGATTGGTACCCAGGGCAAGCGCGCCGAGAAGGTTCTTCATCGAGGCATCTTCCTTGGTGCGTACGCAGAATATGCCCAGTATCGACAGCAGGATACCCACAGCCGCAATAAGCATCGGGGCGATTACGGCCTTATCCTGCATCACCTCGTCGCCGGTGAGCAGATAGGCTGCGGCACCGAGGGCCGATGTGGCCAGAATGGAGCCGCAGTACGACTCGTAGAGGTCGGCACCCATGCCGGCTACGTCGCCCACGTTGTCGCCCACATTGTCGGCGATGGTAGCCGGATTGCGGGGATCGTCTTCTGGAATACCGGCTTCCACCTTACCAACAAGGTCAGCGCCGACGTCGGCGGCCTTCGTATAGATGCCGCCGCCCACACGGGCGAAGAGCGCCTGTGTCGACGCACCCATGCCGAAGGTAAGCATGGTGGTGGTGATCATGGCCAGCTTGGCCGTGCCGGGAAGGTCAACAAGCCAGTCGAGCAGCAGATACCAGAAGGAGATATCGATAAGACCGAGGCCAACGACCACAAGACCCATCACGGCGCCCGAGCGGAAAGCCACACGCAGGCCGGCGTTGAGGGTGGTGCGGGCGGCATTGGCGGTGCGGGCCGAGGCATAGGTAGCCGTCTTCATGCCCAGGAAGCCCGAAAGGCCCGAGAAGAAGCCGCCTGTGAGGAAGGCCACAGGCACCCAGGGGTTCTGCAGCTGGAATCCGTAGGCCATGATGGCGAAAAGCACCACCAGGCACAGGAATACGATGCCGACGATTTTATACTGTTGTTTGAGATACGACATTGCGCCTTTGCGCACATGCGAGGCGATTCGCGCCATGGTCTCGGTGCCTTCGCTCTGCTTCATCATCTGACGGTAGAAATACCACGCCAGCAGAAGAGCTACGACGGCCGAAACCGGAACAAGCCAGAATACGGAATTCATGATGTAATTAGATATTAGGGTGATTATAGTTTTTCAGGGACGGCCGACAAAGAGAGTGTCGACGGCTATTTCCACATCGTAGGGTGTGCCCTTGGGATTTTTGGCGCCTACCTGTGTGCGCGTGTAGTAGAATGCCTGCTGCACATCCCACGACCGCACTCCCACCATGCGGGTCTCGCCCGCCGGTATATCGGCTTCCACATTGTGCGAGGCACGGTGCATCAGATGCTTGTCGAGATCGTAGTAGCTTATGGTAAATGCGATTCGGCGTATAGGCATCTCGCCGGTATTGGTGGCGAAAAAAGTCTCGCGCCGCGAGCGCTGCGGCTTGTCGTAGCCTTTCACCTCCACGCGGTCAGCGCCGGGAGCGACTATGGTGTCGTAGAGCGGCTTCACTTCGGCCGTAGCCGTGGCGGCCTCGGCCCGCGGATGCAGCCGCTGGCGTGTGGTGCGCTGTGCCGCGCAGACTATCGCAGCCGCAATGGCTGCTATTACAATCAGGCTTCTCATAGTATTACAGGAACAGGTGTGGCGTCGATTCTTACGGCTCCGTCGATACCTTCGGGCCTGTTGTCGCCGTCGATAACGGCAAGGCGGAAAAGATATGGCAGCATGCGGCGGAGACTCACACGCTTGCCGCGGCGGTAGGCCCTGAATGTACACGACCGCAGCGACGGGTCGAATTCGACTATAAAATGGTATTTTTTCGATTTAAAGCTGCCAGATGCCGACGAGGGGTCGGTGTAGAACTCCGCATCATAGCATCGCGGCGTGGCTGTAGCCGTCATGACACCGACTTCGGTGCCCGGCTCAAGCCGGTAATCCGACGCTTCGATCACCGCCACGCTGTAGGCGTCGCGTGCGCCGGGTACGCGGCTCAGTTTCAGCGTCGAGCCTCCGGCTGTGGTCTCCCATATGCCGCAGGCGTCCACACCGGAGGTGGAGGCATCTTTGCCCAGCTCCACCACCTGAAGGGGAGGAGCCGCCGCAGCGCCAAGTGCGGCGGCCGCGAGGGCAAAGAGTGCCGTCAGTCTCATATGCTGCTGAACGCGTAGGAAAATCCTATCGACAGTATCTCCTTCATCTGCAGCTTCTTCCACTCGGGATGATCCTCATAGTACGGAGTGAGGGTATCGTAGCGGGCGTTGAAGTTGATCTGCGTCGTAAGGAAGCGGTTGATAACGAATGAGAGAGTATTTTCCCAGTCGGCCTGGAAACTGTCGTAGTTGGAGAATGCAAACATGCGCGAGCGGAAATTGATGTTCTTGCATATGGCCCACCCTATGCGTATCTCGGCCGACGAACCGAAGTTGTGCTTCACCACCCGGCCTTCATCGATGCCGTAGTTGGCCGGATTCATATTGTGGTTGATGCATGTCTTCAGGCCGTAGGAAAGCGGAGCCAGCGACGCGTCGAAGGTAAACGTCTTCTTGGCGTTGGCATAGTTGTAGGTCATACCGATACCTACGGTAAGCTCGCCCGGCGACAGGAACGACGACCTCAGATTGCGGCTGTTGGTGCCGTAGGAGTTGAGAAGCTGGGTCTTGAACTGGCCCGTGAACGAATAGTACCACCGACGTGCTGCTTTCAGACCGAATGTGGTGTTGATCTGGAATATATCGTCGGTTATGTTGTATTTGTGTATGGTATCGTTGGGCGCGTTGTTCATGCCGAGCTTGTACTGTATGGTGGTCTCGAAGAGCAGATTCTTGTGATACTCGGTATTGAGCTTCACGTTGTATATCACGTGGGCCAGCATATTCACGTTGTTGTTGCCGCCCTGATACCAGTTGGGCGACACGTATGCCTGCGAGAACTGCAGCAGAGCGTTGAACGAGCGTATCCAGTGACGGCGCTTCACCGGTGCCGACGATATGGTGGCGCCGACATTCGACGCGCTGGCCATCTCGCGGATCTCGATGGTATGCTTGGACGGATCTACGACAGCGTGGTACTGCTTGGGGGCCTCGGGAAGAAGATCGATGTTGTACGACACATATTCCGGATGCGTCGAGAACAGGCTGTACTTCATGCTCTCCATGGCGCGGTTCAAAGCGGCCTGCTCCTCGAGCCACCGAAGGCTTTCGTTGCCACTGAAGTCGCTTTCGAACGGCTTGTCCTCGGCCTCGAATTTATGATGGTCGAACACCGCCGGCAGGAAGAAATACGACGGCAGCGGCTGCATGCTCATGGTCGATTCATGGGGCAGATAGCGCACCGAGTCGAGGTAAAGGTCAATTTCCTCGATGGAGCGCACGCGATAGAACGACGAATCCGGTGCCTGCGCCAGTATGGAGTCGAGCAAGCTTTGGGTTACAGCCGTATCGGCAACCGCGGGCGTGGCCGGGACTTCGATGACTATCGAATCGGGAGTGACGGAGCCAACCCTGGCGTTCTCGAAGTACATGGCCTGGGCGTTTGCGGCAGTATATGCAGGCAGAAGGGCGCATATGCCCAGAAGAAATGCTTTTATAGTCATAGTGATGGTTTGAATGCGGTATACAATGTGCACACGCCCATGGTGAGCGGACGGAACGAGGCGCCGGTCAGCCCGGCGCTTTCCATAAGGGCGGTCATGGCCGCACCCTGCGGGGCGGCGGCTATACTTTCGGGCAGATAGGCGTAGGCGCTTCTGTCGCCGGCCACCAGACTGCCGGCAAGGGGTATCAGCGCCCTGGTATACAGGCGGTAGAGCGGACGGCACCATGCCGCCGTCGGGGCCGACAGCTCCAGCACCGCAAGCTTGCCGCCGGGCCTGAGTATACGGGCCATCTCGCGGTAGCCGGCGGCGATGTCGGCGAAGTTGCGCACGCCATAGGCTATCGTCACCGCATCGCAGCTGTTGTCGGGCAGTCCCGTGGCCAGGCAGTCGGCCTGGCGGAAATCGATAGCGGCGCCTTGTGCGGCAGCCTTGGCGCGGGCCTTGGCAAGCATGCCTTCCGACAGGTCGAGGCCCGTGATGCGTGCCCGGGGCAGACGGCGCTGCAGCGCCAGCGCCACATCGCCGGTACCTGTGGCCAGGTCGGCGATATCGGCGGGCGACACCCCGGCGACCTCGCCCAGCAGACGGCGAAGCCACAGACGATCCAGACCGAAGGTCATGGCGCGGTTCATGAAGTCATAGGCCGGCGCTATGGCGTCGAACATGGCTTCGACCTGCTCTTCCTTCTGTCTGGGATCATCGCGGTAAGGGCGTATTCTCTCTACCTTCTCCACGCGGATCAGAGCTTGGCGAGAAAATCGAGAACGCCTGTCTCGATGCGCTTTTCGGCATCGGCTTCGGGTGCGGGCACGAATTTACGGCCGGTCACATGCTCGTAGAGCTCTATGTAGCGCTCCGATATGCTGCGGCATATCTCGTCGGTCATTTCGGGCACCTTCTGTCCGGGTTTACCCATGAAGCCGTTGTCCATCAGCCACTGGCGGACGAATTCCTTCGAAAGCTGACGCTGTGCCTTGCCCTGGTCGAAAAGCTCCTGATAGGTGTCGGCATAGAAATAGCGCGACGAGTCGGGAGTGTGGATTTCGTCGATAAGCATTATCTTGTCGGCAAGCTTGCCGAACTCATACTTGGTGTCGACCAGTATCAGACCGCGCTCGGCAGCCATGGTGGTGCCGATTTCGAACAGACGCAGGGCATATTTCTCGATCACGGCGTAGTCCTCGGCCGAAACAAGACCGCGTGCTATGATCTGCTCGCGCGATATGTTCTCGTCGTGGCCTTCGTCGGCCTTGGTGGTGGGTGTTACGATAGGATGGGGCAGACGCTGGTTCTCGCGCAGGCCTTCGGGAAGCTTCACGCCGCAGATTTCGCGGGCGCCGGCGGCATATTCGCGCCATGCGCTGCCGGCAAGATAGCCGCGGACGATCATTTCTACACGGAAGCCCTCGCAGCGGGCGCCGGCGGTGGCCATGGGGTCGACCTCGGCGAGTTTCCAGTTGGGAACCTCGGCGGCGGTAGCATCGAGGAAGTAATTGGCAATCTGGTTGAGCACCTGTCCCTTATAGGGGATACCCTTTGGAAGCACGACGTCGAACGCCGATATGCGGTCGGTGGCTACGAGCACAATGATATCGTTGGCCAGTGTGTATACGTCGCGTACTTTGCCGTGATATACGCCGGTCTGGCCGGGGAAGTTGAAGTCGGTGTGTGTGAGGGTCATGATTGGCTTATTTTATGCTGTTGAGCGTTTATACCGGCAGTGCCGGCTTATTGGGTTATCGGGTTGTCGGGCTGTTCCTGAGCGGCGGCCCGGGCGGCTTCGGCGGCGGCTTTCTCCTCGCGGTCGAAACGTTCGTAGGCCTCCACGATACGCTGCACCAGCGAGTGGCGCACTATATCTTTGCGGCCGAATTCCACCAGGCCCACGCCGGGCACGCCGTCGAGTATCTTCAGAGCCTGCACAAGGCCGCTCTGGGTGCTCCGCGGGAGGTCGATCTGGGTAACGTCGCCCGTCACTATCATTTTGGCGTTCATGCCGAGACGTGTGAGGAACATCTTTATCTGGTGTACGGTGGTATTCTGGGCCTCGTCGAGCACTATGACGGCATCGTTGAGCGTACGGCCGCGCATAAAGGCCAGCGGGGCTATCTGTATCACCTTCGTCTCCATGTACTCCTTGAGCTTCATGGCCGGAATCATATCCTCGAGGGCGTCGTAGAGCGGCTGAAGATACGGATCGATCTTATCCTTCATGTCGCCGGGCAGGAAACCGAGTTTCTCGCCGGCCTCGACAGCCGGGCGCGAGAGTATTATCTTGCGGGCCTCGCGGTTCTTGAGGGCGCGCACGGCCAGCGCGATGGCGATATAGGTCTTGCCGGTACCGGCCGGCCCGAGAGCGAAAGTGAGGTCATTGTCGGCAAAAGTATCGACAAGGGTCTGCTGGTTGGGGGTGCGGGCGCTGATAGGCTTCCCGTTCACGCCGTAGATTATCACCCCGTCGCGGCGTTTCTCCTTCGGAGCGTCGCCTTTTATGATGTCGAGTATCACCTCCTCGGTGAGCTGGTTGTACTGCTCCGCATAGTTGGACAGCTCCTTTATCTTGGCCTCGAACTCGGAGGTTTCGTGTTCTTCGCCTATCACGCGGATCACCGAGCCGCGTGCCGATATACGCAGCTTGGGATACAGATTCTTTATCAGTTGCATGTTGGCGTTGTTGACGCCGTAGAAGCAAATGGGGTCGACGTTGTCGACGATAACTATGCGTTCTATCATAATTGAAACGGGGCCGATTGCAAACCGGTATGCAAAAATACAAAAAATGCGGCGTTTACCACCGGTAATGCCTATACAAAATTTCAAGAAATCATCTCTCGGCCGCAAAAGCGGTCTTTCTGCATATAAAACGCCCCGCGGGCCGCGATGGTTTGCGGCCTATTTCGCCGGACAGAGGGTGGCGATGTAGCGCAGCGCGTCGGCCCGGGCGATATCGCCGATAATCAGCACCACCGGCATCGGGCCGTCGGCCTGGCATACGCCGAATACCCGTTTGCGCGTGCCGTCGAAGGCGGCATATACGCCCCTGTCGTTTACTTTCACCACACTTCCGGCACTGGTGCCTGCCAGTACGGCCGTCAGCGTCAGGGCGCTCACTCCGGTCTTCGGTGGCTGTGTGCCTATGGCGAAGAGAATTGTATTGTCGCGGCTTCGGTACACGTCCATACCCATTTTCGCCGACAGGGCGCTGTCGTACGACATGCCGTCGGGTGCCTCGATCATAGCATGGCGTCCGCGGAGCACATTGGCGCCCGACGCATTCAGGGCACAGGTAGCCAGCGTGGCCACAAGTATGAGTATGCGGAGCAGATGTGCCATATTACTGTGCGGTAAGGCCGCCGTCGACGGGCATGAGGGCGCCGGTGATAAACGGAGCGGCGCCGGACGCGAGAAAATACACAAGTTCGGCCACTTCTTCGGGATAGCCAACCCGACCGACAGGGAAGAGTGCGCCCTCTTCGGCGAAATACTCCTCGACGGGCTTGCCGGTGCGCTCCGACAACCGTTCGAACAGTTTCTCCACAAGCGGCGTACGCACGGTGCCGGGACACACGGCATTCACCTGCACGCCCTTGTCGGCCAGATCGAGGGCTATGCTCTTGGTCATTTGGCCGATGGCACCTTTGGTAAGGCCGTAGGCAAAGCTTGCAGTCTTGCCTATGAACGACTGGTCGGAGGCCATCAGCACGGCCGAACCGCCGCCTCCCTCCACAATCCGGGGGAGTGCCGCGCGCAGAGTGTTGACAGTGCCGTAGAGATTGGTCTGTATTACCAGGTCGAGCTCTTCGTCGGTTATGTCGAGGATGGTGTTCTTGCGGTGGATGCCCGCGTTGGCAAACACACTGTCGAGACGCCCGAAACGCTCCACCGCCGTATCGGCGGCGGCATCGATGTCGGCGCGGCGACGGGTGTCGCCGGCCACGAAAACTGTGCCGGGCACCGAAGCTTCCAGCGCAGCGCCTCCGGCGGCATCGAGGTCCATGAACACCACATTCCAGCCCTCGCCCGCGAATTTACGCACCGCGGCGGCTCCGATACCGGCAGCCCCGCCGGTGATGAGAATTGTTCTCTTTCTGGCCTTTTCCATGCCGCAAAATTACACCTTTTCGCACCAACAGCCCATAATATAGACCTAAAAAATGTAAAAGCTTGTCAATGCGGCACCACAGGGGAAACCGGAATTTGGCGAAGTTTTGCTATCTTTGCACAATGAATCAGAAAGTGACAGCTTTACGAGCCGGCGGTCTGCTGCCGGAACCGACACTGCGCCGACTGCCCTGGTATCTCGCCTATCTCAGCACGCTGAATACCGGACAGGAGACGTACATCTCGACCACGCGCCTGGCCGAGGCACTTTCGGTGGATCCTTCGCAGATAGCAAAAGACCTCTCGTTCCTGGGCATACGCGGCAAAACGCGCATAGGCTACGAAGTGACGGCTCTCGAAAGCACCCTGCGGCAGTTTCTCGGATTCTCCACCTGCCACAACGCCATAATGGCCGGTGCAGGCAGCCTCGGAGCCGCCCTGATGGCCGACTCGGGCCTGCAGCACTACGGCCTCAACATAGTAGCCGGCATCGACACCGACCCGGCCATAGCGGGCACGTCCATAAGCGGGGTGCCGGTATATCAGCCCGACCGCCTCGGCGACCTGGTGCGCAGTCTCGATATCAAGATAGGCATCATCGCCGTCCCCGTCGGCGCCGCCCAGGAGGTGGCCGACGCACTTGTGGCCGCCGGCGTGAAAGCGCTGTGGAATTTCACCCCTACCCGCATCCGCATATCAGGCGACACCGTGGTGGCAAACACATCGATATATTCGCATCTGGCTGTGATGTACAACCGACTTGCAAATATGGGCCATGAAAGCGATAGTAATTGAGCCCGACCGCACGGTGTGGCCCGGCGTCGACTCGGCCGTGCTGCGCCCGGGCGAGCCTGTTTTCGTAGCCGATCCCGCCGATGCGTGGCGGTGCCGTGTCGTGCCTGCGGTGCGCATATCGCGCCTCGGAATGCACATAAGCCCCGCCAATGTCCACCGCCACATCGACGCCATAACGGTATTCCACCTCATGACTCCCGCCACACCATGCGCAGGCATGGCCCCCGGGCTTATCGACCGCACATTCTCGCCCGGAGACTGGATGCCGCTCGACAGCGACGGCTACTCATCTACATTCAGCCTCCGCGTAGCCCGCGGACCGATCGGCGGGGATGCCGCCGAAGAAATCGCCGTAGAATTCTCGCCCGACGCGCTGGGTGTGACCCTCGAGATTGCGCGGCTGTCGCAGATGTGCACATTCCGCACTGGCGATGTCATACTCTTTGCCGAAGCGGGCGCCGAGATCGGGCCGCCATGCCTCGATACATTTGTCCGGGCCACTCTGAACGGACACGACACATTGAATATCAGGATAAAATAGACGTGGTAACCATGTTAAAACGCCTTCTGCTCTCTACCTTAACACTACTCATATTATCCGCCACAGCCAAAGCCACCACCCCGCTTGCATCGGAGCGTTGGGCCAAGGTAAGCATCGACACCACAGGCATCTACGAAATATCGTACGAAAAGCTCCGATCGCTCGGCTTCAGCGATCCCTCCAAAGTGGCGGTCTACGGCAGCGGAGGCATCGTGGCGGCCGACCACTCCTTCGAAGGCCCGTTCGGCGAAGGCCTCGCGCCCGCTCCGGCCATGCACACCGCCGACGGACGCATGCTGTTCTTCGCCGAAGCATCGGTACGCGCCACCATGACTTCAGAAAGACGTCTGACAGTGGTACGCAACCACTACGACAGCAAAGCCTTCTACTTCCTCTCCGACCGCCACGGCGCACCCGCCCCCCTGCCCACCTCGGGCCACGAGGCCCCGTCCGACGCCGTCGGCACACACAGCCATATCCAGTATTTCGACCGCCAGTCGTATTCGCCAGGCAAAGGAGGCGCCATAATGCTGTCGCGTCCGCTCATGCAGGGACAGACCGAGACCTACGGCTTCTCGCTGGAGGGCTACGACGCCGCAGCCGGCATCGAACCCTCGCTTTACGCCGAATACGGCATAAAGATAAGCCGCACCGAGAACATCGGCATCGAAACTGGCGCCGGCATAAACTTAGGCTTTGTCTCCACCCCCTCCGTCTACAGAAGTACCTCCGACAGCGAGGCTTACCGACGTGGCACGGTATCGGCCACATTCACGCCCGAAAGCGGCGCTACAGAAGGCACCGTCGTCTTCCGCTCCAAAACCGACCTCACCGGCAGCTTCACCGCCCTCGACTTCGTATATATAATATACCGGCGCTCCAACACCATCGGCGACAACTCAGAACTGATGATGAACTACAGCGAGACGCCCGAAGCCGTAGCACTGCACAATGCCCCTGTCGACGCCGTGGTATGGGATGTGACTCCGGGCCGCACGCCGTCGGCGCCGGTAATTACCCATCACACTAACGGAAGCGCGACATTCGCCCCGACTGACAACAGCCGCCGCTTCGTGGCATTCAGCCCCTCGGGCAATCACCGCACTCCGGGCCAGGCCGTTGCCGTCGACAACCAAAATCTGGGCGACTCGCCTGCCCCCGATATACTTATAATATGCGCGCCGGCCCTTCAGCCGCAGGCCGAAGAGCTTGCCGCCATACACCGCCACTACCAGGATGCCACGGTACTGGTGGCACCTCAGGACCGCGTGTTCGACGAATTTTCCGACGGCATCCGCACGCCAATGGCATTCCGGCGGCTCGCCAAGAAATTCTATGACCGCGACCCGGAACGTTTCCGTCATATAATTCTCTACGGCGGAGGCACATACAACAACCTCACGCTCGACAACAGCGGCTCGATGCTCGTAACATTCCAGGCCGAGACACCCGACGAATCGCGCAACAAGAGCTACAACTATTGCTCCGACCAGTATTTCGCCATGCTCGACGACGGCTTCAGCATATCTCGGGTCAATAACACGCCCATGTCGGTCAACGTGGGACGCATAGCCGTCAAAACACCCGCCGAGGGCGACAATTACAACCTCAAGATACGCCGCTTCTTCGAGCGCGGCCCGCAGCCGGCGGCGTTCCGGCGCGCCCTTATGTACAGCGATGACGGCGACAAATACCAGCATTATTTCCAGAACGAGGAGTCGTGCGAAGCCCTGGCTCCCGCCGACATGTCGATAGGCCGTGTCGACAGCTACTTCTACCCCTACGACAAGGTCGCCCATACCTATCCCGACCTGGTGCGCGAAGCCGGCATGGCACTCACCCGCGGCGTGGGCTACATGAGCTACTGCGGCCACGGTACAACTAAGTCGATGGGCGATGTGATAACGCTCCAGTCGGCCGACACATACCGCTACGACATAGCGCCGTTCGCCATGTTTGCCTCCTGCGAGACATTCCAGTTCGACCGCGGCGAGTTTTCCATCGTAGAGCACATGACCACCGACCCCGACGGCGGCATACTATGCTGCGTGGCGAGCGGACGCTCGGTGGTGCTTCCCTACAACCGGGTGCTCAGCACCAATATGGCCCAGTGCTATGCCGACCTCGCCCCGGGCGATACCTACGGCGACCTGCTGCGTCGGACCCGACAGCGCATACTGGCCAACACCACCACCTCGATTGCCCGCAACACCATGTGCTACAACTTCTGCGGCGACCCCGCTCTGCCGGTGCCGGCGCCACACTACGGCATAGTTCTCGACAGCACCGCCTCGGAGTCGTTCACTCCGCGCGTAGCCAACCGTCTCACCGGCCACATAGCCGATGCCGACGGCAATATCGTCGACGATTTCAACGGCAGCATCGAGCTTAGCCTGCACAAGGCGCCGGTAAGGAAAACCAACCTCACCGACACCGACAGCGTCCTCACCGCCGACGACTGCCATCAAATACTCGCCTCAGTGGCCGCCACAGTGACCGGCGGCCGGTTCACCGCCGACCTCACGGTACCCCACACCGGAATCGCCGCCGACAAGCATCGGCTGAGCATGGCAGCCGTTGCCGATGACCGCCGCTGCGCCTACGGCGTGGACAGCACACTGGCTGTCAACGCGCGCGAAGCCGATCCGGCCGACATCGACCGTACCCCGCCTGTAATTGTGCGCACCTATATCGACACCGACGATTTTGTGCCCGGCGACATCACCGGCTCCGACGTCTGCTTCCATGCCGTCGTCGACCCCTCGCCGTCGGGGCTGCGTACGGCCACCGGGCTCGAACGCAGCATCAAAATAGACCTCGACGGCTCGCAGAGCGTGCCCAACGCTCCGGCACTGTCGCGCCCCGATGCCGACGGACTCGTGCATATCGCCGTACCCTTCGCCGACCTGGCCGAAGGCAGGCATTCCATAGCCATATCCGTGGCCAACAACGCAGGCGCCACAGCCGGGGCGATGATAGATTTCGTGGTGGGCCGCACATCGCTTTCCGCCGTCCTGGGCCATGATGCCGAAAGCGGCGTCGCACGCCGCGACATCACCTTCACACTCGACGGCGCCGACAGCGCCGACACACGCCTGCTGATCACCGACCGCAACGGCCACACCGTATTCTCCCGCAGCGGCTGCACCTTCCCCTGCACGTGGAATCTCACCGCCGCCGACGGAAGCCGCGTGCCCGACGGCAGCTACCGCGCATGGGTGATGCTCTCCGACGGCAACGCCTCGGGAAGCTCGCAGGCCGTACATTTTACCGTCCTGCGCGACCGCCAAGACAATAAATAAGCCTACAGCAAGTTATATATGTAGGGCCGGGCATAAGTGCCGCCCTGTGTAACCGACAATGAAATCAGCTTATATATCTCTAATTCTCCTTGTGATGTCGGCCCTTGCCGCCGGCGCACAGAAGAACGAATTCAACCCCATCGAGACCGGTGTGACATCGCTCAGCATCGCGCCCGACGCGCGCGGCGCATCCATGGGCGACCTCGGCGCCGCCACAGAGCCCGACGCCAACTCCCAGTTCTGGAATCCATCGAAATACGCATTCGCCTACAGCCAGGCCGCCGTGTCGCTCAACTACACGCCGTGGCTGCGCAAACTCGTCAACGACATCTTTCTCGCCGACCTGGCCGGCTACTACAAGATCGGCCGCGACGACAATCAGGCCATCAGCGCCTCGCTGCGCTACTTTTCGCTCGGCGAAGTGACCACATCCGAAGGCGAGGGCATCGCCGGCCAGTCGCTCAACCCCTACGAAATGTCGTTCGACCTGGGCTACTCGCGCAAACTGTCCGAGAAATTCTCCATGGGCGTCGTTTTCCGCTACATCTACTCGGCCCTCGGCTTCTCTGAGTCCTATGCCGGCGACCAGAGCGTGGGCGCCTCGGCATTTGCCGCCGACATTGCCGGTTACTACACCACCTACCCTATCATCGGGCGCAACGAATGCCAGTGGTCGTGGGGCTGGAACATATCGAACATAGGCTCGAAAGTGTCGTACGACGGCGGCGAGAACCCCGCCTTCCTGCCCACCAACCTAAAGTTAGGCACCACTTTCACCTTCCCGCTCGCCGACTACCACAACCTCAGCCTCGGCCTCGACCTCAACAAACTTCTTGTTCCCGCCAAGCCGCGACGCAGCGACTACCCCGACGGCCTCGAAGGCGAGACCGAATACGCCGACAAACTCGAGGACTGGCGAAACATGTCGCCCATCACGGGCATCTTCAAATCGTTCAACGACGCACCGGGCGGTGTATCGGAAGAGCTTCGCGAAATCAACGTTTCGCTCGGCGCCGAATACTCCTACAACAACCAGTTCTTTCTGCGCGCAGGCTACTACTACGAGAACGCCATGAAAGGCAACCGCAAATACTTCAGCCTCGGTGCCGGATTCTCGCTCAATGTGGTGCGCCTGGACGCCTCGTACATGATGGCTACCGCACAGACTTCGCCGCTGGACCAGACACTGCGATTCTCCCTTACTTTCGACATGGACGGTCTACGCGACCTTTTCGGCAAACGCAGATGAACACCCTACCCGACTTCCGTATCGGCAACGGCTTCGACGTGCACCGCCTCGTCGAAGGCCGCCGCTGCATAATCTGCGGTGTCGACATACCATATGAAAAAGGGCTGCTCGGCCACAGCGACGCCGACGTAGCCCTCCACGCCCTCAGCGACGCCCTCCTCGGCGCCGCCGCCCTCGGCGACATAGGCAAATACTTCCCCGACACCGACCCGCGCTGGAAAGGCGCCGACTCTCGCGCGTTGCTGCGCGAGGTTGTGGCCATCCTCGCCCGCGAAGGCTTCGCTCCCGTCAACGTCGACGTGACAATAATGGCTCAGGCGCCAAAGATGCTGCCTCACGTGCCTCAGATGCGCCTCAATATTGCCGGCGATCTCGGCATAGACATCGCCCGCGTCAGCGTCAAAGCCACTACCACCGAAAAACTCGGCTTCACAGGCCGCGGCGAAGGTATCGCCGCCACCGCCACAGCCCTCATAGCAGGGCGCCTATAATACTATATTCACATCTTTTACACATTTCCGGTAAACCATACGGTTTCACCGGATTTTTTGTTACAACCATATGGCAACTTGTAATATATAACATTCTTGTAACAGTTTATTGTACATTTTACATATTGAATATCAGGGTATTATAACCCTTGTCACAAGATTGTCATTGATTTCACATTTGTTAACATTAAAATTCTTGACTTCGCTGAATTATGCGTAATTTTGAATCGTCAAACAAAACGTGACACCTAAAAATAAGAAAAAAATCCTGTTTCAAGAACTACAAAATTTATCACTATGGCAAGCGCAAAATTTCAATCCAATCTGATGAGCCTTCAGTCGAATCTGCTCAACTTCGCCTACATGCTCACCTCCAATCGCGACGACGCTTACGACCTTCTCCAGGACACAACTCTGAAGGCGCTTGACAACGAAGACAAATACGCCGAAAACACCAACTTCAAAGGATGGGTTTTCACCATCATGCGCAATATCTTCATCAACAACTACCGCCGTTCCGTACGCAATGCCACCGTGGTCGACACCACCGACAACCTTTACCACCTCAACCTGAGCCAGGACAGCGGTTTCGAATCGCCCGAAGAAACCTACGGCGCCAACGAAATCACCGCCGCCATCAACGAATTCTCCGACGAATACCGCATACCCTTCTCCATGCACGTGGCAGGCTACAAATACAATGAGATAGCCGAACACATGAACCTTCCCCTCGGCACTGTAAAGAGCCGCATCTTCTTCGCCCGCAAAAAACTGCAGGAACGCTTCTCTTAACAGCACTGTCGGTATGAACAAAATACAGGATTATTTTTTTATATAAAAGACACCTCCCCTTATCCACCATAATTCAAGAATGGCCTAAGCCAACGATTCAAGTAAAAAACATCATACTTACTGCCATATACTACTGCTGATTATCTATCAAATCTTACACACGTACCTAAAAAAACGCTCCGGGAAAAATTCCCGGAGCGTTTTTTAGTGTATGTTTACTTTTACAGTCGGCCGAGCATCTCGGCGGCCGTAAGAGCGGTCTGCGGATGCCTCCAGTCGGGCGCAAGCTCGGCAAGAGGGCCGAGAACGAATTCCCGCCTCGCCATAAGCGGATGCGGAATGGCAAGCACCGCCGATGTATGGCATATGTCGTCGACAGCTATGATATCGATGTCGATTTCGCGGTCGGCATATGCGCCGCGGGCATCGCGGTGCGGCATGGCGGATATGGATTTTTCGATGGACTTCACATCCGCCAGCAGCAAATCGAGTTCGGCCGGCATCCATGGCTCCGCACGGTGCACCGTTATCATCACACCGACATTTATAAAGTTATTGGCCGATACAAAGCCCCATGGCTCGCTCACCACCTCGTGGCTCACACGCAGGTCGCCGGCAAAGGCCGAACGCAAGGCGGCGACAGCCCTGGCTATAAAAGCCCGGCTGTCGCCACTGTTAGAGCCTATATTGAGGTGTATGCGCGATATCATTCGATGGTGGTGCGGGCCACCTCTTTCTCCTCGAAGCCTTCGATGAGGTCGCCTACCTTGATATCGTTGTATCCGGCTATGGATATACCGCAGTCATAGCCCGAGAGCACTTCCTTGACATCGTCCTTGAAGCGCTTGAGGGAGCCAAGCTCGCCGGTATAGCGCACGATACCGTCGCGGATGAGGCGCACCTTGCAGCTGCGTTTGATTTTGCCGTCGCGCACGATGGCACCGGCGATGGTGCCGACCTTCGACACATGGAATGTCTCGAGGACCTCGGCAGTACCGGTAATCTCCTCCTTGATTTCGGGAGCGAGCATGCCGGCCATGGCGTCCTTCACTTCCTCGATGGCCTGGTAGATTACGGAGTAGAGACGTATCTGCACACCGTCGCGCTCGGCGGCGCGGCGGGCCGCAACGCTCGGGCGCACCTGGAAACCGATGATGATGGCATCGGAGGCGGCAGCGAGAGTTACGTCGCTCTCGGAGATTTCGCCGACAGCCTTGTGCAGCACATTGACCTGTATTTCCTCGGTCGACAGCTTGATAAGCGAGTCGGAAAGGGCCTCGATGGAACCGTCGACGTCGCCCTTGACGATGATGTTGAGTTCCTGGAAGTTGCCGATGGCGCGGCGGCGGCCGATATCCTCGAGGGTAAGCATCTTGGTTGTACGCAGACCCTGTTCGCGGGCCAGCTGCTCGCGCTTGCCTGCGATGTCGCGGGCCTCCTGCTCGGTCTCGAGAACGTTGAAGGTATCGCCGGCGGTAGGAGCGCCGTTGAGACCGAGAATAAGGGCCGGAGTAGCGGGACCGGCTTCCTTGATACGCTGGTTACGCTCGTTGAACATGGCTTTCACCTTGCCGAAATGGTTGCCGGCGAGTACCACGTCGCCAACATGGAGCGTACCGTTCTGCACGAGCACGTTGGCCACATAGCCGCGGCCCTTGTCGAGCGACGACTCTATGATCGTACCCACGGCGCGGCGCTTGGGATTGGCCTTGAGTTCGAGCATTTCGGCCTCGAGGAGCACCTTGTCCATAAGTTCCTCCACACCAATGCCTTTCTTGGCCGAAATATCCTGGCTCTGATACTTGCCGCCCCATTCCTCCACGAGGTAGTTCATGGCAGCGAGTTCTTCCTTGATCTTGTCGGGGTTGGCGTGAGGCTTGTCTATCTTGTTGATGGCGAAGACGATGGGCACACCGGCAGCGGAGGCGTGGTTGATAGCCTCGATAGTCTGCGGCATGACGCTGTCATCAGCGGCCACGATGATGATAACGATATCGGTCACCTTAGCACCGCGGGCACGCATGGCCGTAAATGCCTCGTGGCCCGGGGTATCGAGGAAGGTGATGTGGCGTCCGTCGGCGAGCTTGACGCTGTAGGAGCCGATATGCTGGGTTATGCCGCCGGCCTCGCCTGCAATGACGTTGGCCTTGCGAATATAGTCGAGAAGCGAAGTCTTGCCGTGGTCGACGTGACCCATCACGGTAACTACCGGCGGACGGCTCTCCAGGTCTTCCTCGCGGTCTTCTTCCTGGTGGATGGCGTCGGCAACCTCCGCCGACACATACTCGGTGGTGAAACCGAATTCGTCGGCCACAATATTGATGGTCTCGGCATCGAGACGCTGATTGATGCTCACCATTACGCCCAGATTCATACATGTGGCGATGACGTTGTTCACAGGCACGTCCATCATCACGGCGAGATCGTTGGCGGTAACGAATTCCGTTATCTTGAGCACGCGGCTTTCGGCCATTTCGGCCTGCATGTGCTCGCGCTCGCGGTTGGCGTTGGCCTCGCGCTTCTCCTTGCGCCACTTGGCGCCTTTCTTCAGGTTCTTATCTTTTGCGGTGAGGCGTGCGAGCGTCTCTTTTACCTGACGCTGTACGTCCTCTTCGTGTACTTCGGGCTGTACGGGCTGACGGCGGTTGCGTTCGCTCTTGCCGCCGCCCTGCTGTCGTGGCTGGTCGCCTCCCTGACGCTGACGGTCGCCGCGCTGGCGGTCGTCGCCCTGACGTTTGCGGTCGCCTCCCTGGCGCTGTCCTTCGCCGGGAGCGGCGGCCTGGCGGCCTGCCTTCTCGATATCCACCTTCTCCTTGCCGGTTATACGGCGACGCTTCTTGCGGTCGGTATCGCCGCCCTGACCGCCCTGTGCGGCACGGCCGTTGCGCTCGTTGCGGCGCTCCTCCTTGCTCTTCTTTTTGGGACGGGTGTTGAGGTTGATGGCATCGAGGTCGATTTTGCCTACAATATTGAGCGACGGAGCCGGGGCGGTACGCTCGAGGGTGAATACCTCGGGCTCGCTTTTGGACTCTTCGGCCTTGGGTTCTTCCTTAGCGGGAGCGGCAGCCTTGGGGGCCTCCGCCTTGGGTGCCTCGGGGGCTTTGGGTGCGGGAGCGGCAGCCTTGGGCTTCTCTTCTTTGGGAGCGACGGGAGCCTTAGGTGCCTCCGGTGCCTTGGGCGCTTCCTGCACGGGAGCTGCCTTGGGTGCCTCGGCCTTTGGCGCGGCGGGAGCCTCTGCCCTGGGCGCTACAGGGGCCTTCGGAGCCTCGGGCGCTTTGGGCGCTTCCTGCACGGGGGCTGCCTTGGGAGCCTCGGCTTTGGGTGCGGCCGGGGCCTCGGGCTTCTTCACCTCGGGCTGAGCGGCCTTGGGTTCGGCCACACGGTCTTCGGGACGGCGCACCACGGGATTGCCGTGAGCGTCGAGCTCGAGCTTGCCCAGGATGTGGGGTGCACGGGGTGCGGCGGTGAGCTTCACCTCTTCGACAGGAGCGGGCTCCGGAGCGGGTGCGGCCGTGCGGGCACGGCTTTCCTTACGCTTGGTTGCCTCGGCTTCGGAGCGGTGTTTGAGGTCTTTGTCGCTCATGAACGCTCCCATGAGCAAATCTACCACCTGATCCTCGATGCGGGTATTGGGATTGGGATTTTCGTCGATTTCGATATTTTTCTTGCGCAGAAAGTCGATAACGGTCGATACCGACACGTTAAGGTCTCTTGCGACTTTGCTTATTTTCGTTTTCGCCATATATTGTTCGGTCGTTTTTTACTGTGGTTGGGAAAGGTGGATAGAATCTCGTCGGAAGCTGGGCTGGCAGGAGAGAGCGCCCGGCGTTTTAGAGTGTGTTTGAAATTGACTTATGTTAAGATTTAGAGAAGATTTCCGAGAATGTTTTGAGATTGAATGAAGGAATTATGGGGTTCCATAATGACTGAATGAAAGCTCAGAACAGGCCGGAAAGGCCTCTAAAGATTTCATAAAGTTAAATTCAAACACTCTCTTATTCCTCTCCCTCCCCGACGGGAGCCTCGGGCTCTTCGTCTTCGTATTCGCGGCGGAGCACTTCGAGTACTTCGTCGACGGTCGACTCCTCGAGGTCCGATTTGTCGATGAGTGTCTGGCGCGGTGTGTTGAGCACGCTCTTGGCGGTAACACAGCCGATGTTCTTGAGGGCGTCGATAACCCATGCGTCGATTTCGTCGCGGAATTCATCGAGGAAGATATCGTCTTCGTATATCATCTCGGTATCGCGGTATACGTCGATTTCGTAGCCGGTGAGCATGGTGGCCAGTTTGATGTTGTGGCCGTTCTTGCCGATAGCCAGCGACACCTCTTCGGGACGCAGGAACACCTCGGCCTTCTTGGCCTCTTCGTCGAGGCGGATGGTAGAGATGCGTGCGGGCGAGAGGGCGCGCTGTATGAACAGCGAGGGGTTCGAGGTGTAGTTGATCACGTCGATATTCTCGTTGCGGAGTTCGCGCACGATGCCGTGGATACGCGAGCCTTTCACACCCACGCAGGCGCCCACGGGGTCGATGCGGTCATCGTAGCTCTCGACGGCGATTTTGGCGCGCTCGCCCGGTATGCGGGCCACGGCGCGTATGTTGATCAGACCGTCGTGAACCTCGGGAACCTCGAGTTCGAACAGACGGCGCAGGAAGGTGTCGTTGACACGCGACACGGTGATCTTGGGGTTGTTGTTCTTGTTGTCGACACTGGCAATGACAGCGCGCACGGTCTCGCCCTTGCGGAAGAAATCGCCGGGTATCGACTCGCTCTTGGGCAGCAGAAGCTCGTTCTTCTCGTCATCGAGCAGCAGTGTCTCGCGGCTCCAGGTCTGGTAGACCTCGCCGGTCACGAGCTCGCCCTCGAGTTCTTTGAATTTGTTGTAGATAGCCTCCTTCTGCAGGTCGAGGATGCGGCTCTGCAGAGTCTGGCGGAGGTTGAGGATGGCGCGGCGGCCGAATTTCTCGAATATAATCTCGCGGGTATGCTCCTCGCCGACCTCGGCCTCGGGATCGTCGTCGGCACGGGCGTCGCTGAGCGATATCTGCAGGTTGGGATTCTCGACTTCGCCGTCGGGAACCACCTCGAGGTTCTGGAATATCTGCACGTCGCCCTTGTCGGGGTTCAGGATAACGTCGAGGTTTTCATCGGTGCCGAACATTTTAGCGAGAACGTTGCGGAACGACTCTTCCAGCACGCTGATCATTGTGGTCTTGTCGATGTTCTTGAGTTCCTTGAACTCGGCGAACTGCTCGACCATATTGGGAGTTTCCTCTTTCTTTGCCATTATATTGTGTTTTATATATTTATCAGAATTTGAGATCGTAGCGCACATATTTGCACTCCGATGCCGTCAGAGGCACGCGGCGGGTGACGGTGACAGGGCGCTTTGCGCCGGGCTCTTTCTCGCGGCTCTGCACCTCGAGATCGAAAGCTATGTCGCCGCCGTCGGCAGCGGTGGCGCCGGCAAGCACGCCGCGGAGCTTGCGGCCGTCGCGGGTAAGCACCTCCATGTCGTTGCCCACATTTTTGGTGTACTGGCGCAGCACTTTCAGCGGCGAAGTGAGGCCGGCCGAACCCACTTCGAGTTCATAGTCCTCGGCATCGCGGTCGAACACGCCTTCGATCAGGCGGGTGATGCGGGCACAGGTATCGATATCGACATTGCTGTCGGAGTCGATTTCCACGTTGATTTCATTGGCCGGGCTCACGGCGACTTCGACAATATACATGTCGGTACCCTCGAGGGCCTCGGCGACTGTCTTTACGAGTAGTTCCTTATCAATCATATCAGTTTGACGGCATCCTCAAATAAAGAGGAGGAAGCTTGCGGCCTCCTCCTCTGCGAAGATGATATGCAAAATTAATAAAAAATGCCCACACAGCCAAAATCGCCCCCTCCTCCCCCACTCCCCATCCCACAAATTTACACAATATTAAATTTCTTTAACCTTAAATAACATGCATACAAAGCGACTATACAGAAAGAAGGCGGTGCACCAGAACTATTACCTTAACTTTTTTCACTTCTTTCACCTTTTCACCCATTAAAAAAACCGTATCTTTGCCCATTATGGAATTCGAAACATACTCTGTGCCCGGAGGCGACATACGCATTCCGGTGCCCCGCAGCTACTCCGACTGCGCCGAACTGATAAAATCGGACTACTACCGGCACAACGGACGCCGCCATTCGCTGTTCCGCATATGGCTCGGGAGCCTGTCGCGCACCAGCATGGGGTTCTCCTTCTGGTTCCGCCTGTCGCAGTATAAAGGCTGGCTCTACCCCTTTACCAAAGCCATGCTGCACCGCTACAAGCGCTACGGACTCCTCATACCGGCCCGCACACGCATAGGCTACGGATTCTACATACAGCACTGCTGCGGCACCGTGATAGGCGGCTCGGTGGTGATAGGCAACAATGTGAACATAGGCCAGTTCACCACCATAGGGTCGAACGTACCGGGCAAGGCAGCTGTCGTGGGCGACGGCGTGTACATCGGGCCGGGCACAAGCATCGTCGACGAAGTGCGCATAGGCTCGGGGGCCTGCATCGGCGCAGGCGCCGTAGTAACCCGCGACATCGCCCCCGACACCACCGTCGCCGGAGTGCCCGCACGCCCCATCGCCGCACCGCCCCACCCCGAATACATCCGCAACCCCTGGCCGCTTGGATTAGGAGATTAGGAGGGTAGGAGCTTAGGAATTTATGAGGTCAGGAGGTTAAGTGATTAGGAAATTAGGAAAGGAGGAGGTTAAGAAATTAAGGGGGGGGAGGAGGAGGTTTTTGAGGAATAAGCGCGAAGCGCTTAAATAATCACACAGCCTGGGGTTTGGACGCCGAATGGCGGCCATACCCCAGGTCAATAGGTCCCACAACCGACATCCAACCGCGGCAGCGGTTGAATAATGCGGTTGCAATATTTTTCGCAAATAGCCTTGCTTTTAACTTTCGGACGCCCGATGCGGCGGCGTCAGAGGCGGGGGAAGCCGGAGTCGGTGGTGTAGGGTTTATATTCGATCCACTCGTCGATTTCTTCCTTGCGGGTGGGGCGCGGCACGGTATAGGTCTCGCCGCAGCCGTTGATGAGTATGCAGTCGGGTTCGAAGGATATCAGCGACCAGTAGATACCGCCGTCGGGAGTGAAGGTGCAGCGGTCGGGCTGGAATTTGCTGTTGTCGATCTCGAGATCGCCGGCTGCCACCGCGAGGTTGGCGGGGTCGATATGCATGGTGTATTCTCCGGTATTATTGTTTTTCATCATACGGATATTCTGGAAAAACAATGTGCCGTTATTGTTGTTTCGCGTGGCGGCCGCACGGATATACACCATCGAGGGATTGACAAGATAGACAAACATGTGCCGGTTGGTGTTGATTTCGCAATAATAGAAACCGTTTTCCGCACCGTACTTCGCGCCCGAGCGCCACTGCTGCAGACACCGGCCCACATCGTGGCCCGACGTGCACTGAGGCATGGTGTAGGGCGGCACTATGTTTATGTCCTCGACTTTACGGAGTACACGGCCGTCGACTGTGAGAGTATTTTTGTCTCTGCTCATTACAAGCGGTGCCGGAAGGGAGTCGGTCGACACCTTGCCACCGGCGGCGAAGACAGTACGGTGGCGCAGGCCGGCTCCGGGAATCTCGAATACGGCCTGCATGGTGCTGTCGACGCGGAAATAGGCTACGCACACAGAATCGGTGACCACGACCTCGGTACTGTCGTTGGCCCAGACTCCACGGAAGGCCGACAGAGATGTGCCCGCATTGGCCGCCATCCACACGGCAGCGCACACGAGAAAGGCAAAGTATCTTCTCATAATCAGAGGGGATTGGTAGTTATTTCAATATAAAGACACCGTGGCCGCCCGGATGTTACACCATATGCGCACTTTTGGTTATCCGATGAGCTCGAGAAGCTGCCCGGCGGCGTTTTTGGTGTCTACTTTCTTTATCACATGGGTTATGACGTGGTCGGCATCGGTGACGAAAGTGGTGCGTACGGTGCCCATATACTCGCGGCCGCACATTTTCTTCTTCTGCCACACGCCGAAAGCCTGGTTGACGGTTGTCTCGGGGTCGCTCAGAAGCGTGAACGGCAGATCGTATTTGCCGGCGAAGCGCACGTGCGAGGCGGCCGAATCCTTGCTTATGCCTATCAGCGTATATCCGGCGGTCACAAGGTCGCTGTAGCCGTCGCGCAGCGAGCAGGCCTCGGCAGTGCAGCCGGGAGTGCTGTCCTTGGGATAGAAATAGATGATGAGCGGCTTGCCGGCGTAATCGGCGGCATTCACGGCACGGCCTTCGGCATCGTAGCCGAGGAATTCGGGTATTTTTTCGCCTGTTTCTTTCATTCGTCTTCGGTTATGGCCTCGCTCAGACGGATAAGGTCGATTCGCGCGGCCGATTTTTTAACAATTTCGAGCCTGAAAGCTCCTATCATCACGGTATCGCCCTGCTCGGGGATGGTGCCGGTATTGTGGAGCACAAAGCCGGCTATGGTCTGGTAGCTGTCGTCCTCGGGGATATCGAGGTGGAAGCGCTCGTTGATTTCGGCTATCTCGCAGCGGCCGGAGAACTCGTAGATTCCCGGCTCGACCTCGCGCGCGGTGTACTTGGCGGTGTCGTGCTCGTCCTCGATATTGCCGCATATCTCCTCCATTAGGTCCTCGAGGGTGAGCATGCCGGCCGTGCCGCCGAACTCGTCGACCACCACGGCTATCGAGCGTTTTTGCTGCAGCAGACGGCGCATCATGGTGTTGGCCAGCAGGTTTTCCGGAGCGAAGAGCACCGGCTTGATGTGATCCTTCCAGTTCTTGGCGGGGTCGAATAGCTCGCTCACATGGATATAGCCCTCGATGCTGTCGATGTCGTCGCGGTACACAAGTATCTTGGAGCGGCCCGTGCGCGTGAACAGATCCGAAAGCTCCTCGCGGCTCACGGTGTCGATATTCACGGCCACGATTTCGTTGCGGGGCGTCATGCAGTCGCGCACGTGGGTCGAGGAAAAGTCGAGCGCGTTGCGGAATATCTTCACTTCGTTCTCCACGGTCTGCTTCTTCTCCTCGAGGTCGTCGATACTTTCCTCGATGTAGTCGTTGAGATCGCCTATCGATATGAAATGCAGGCGCCGCGAGGAATCGCGCACACCGGCCAGACGCATCAGAGCACGCGACAGCCACGCCGTGAACACCGACACCGGATAGAGCACGATATAGAATATCCACACCGGCAGGGCGAAGATCTTGAGCGAGTTGTTGGGATTGATGCCGAATATCGTCTTGGGTAGGAACTCGCCCGTAAGCAGTATTATGGCAGTGGATATAAGAGTCTGGCAGATGAGTACAAAGAATTCGTTCGTAGATATTTTCTCGAGAAAAGGCTCTATGAACATCGCCGCCCCCATACCGTAGATCACAAGCATCACGTTGTTGCCCACCAGTATGGTGGATATGAAAAGCTCGGAGCGCGAGTAAAACAGGTTGATGATTTTGGATATGAGGCCGCCGCGCTTCACATCGAGCTCCACACGCACGCGGTCGGAGGTCACATATGCCATCTCGCAGCCCGAAAACAGAGCCGAAAACAGCAGAGATACCAGCGTTATTGCAATCCAGATTCCTTGGTCGGAGTCCATCGGTTATATTGATTAGTTAGGTTTGTTTTGTTTCTTTTGCGGCCTGTCCGCGTTGTCGCGGGAGAAAGGGACTACAGTCGGGTCGTTATCCTGCGGGCGGACAGCCGGTGCGGCATCGCCGCCCCGGCGGCTTCCGCGCGGCGCCGGCTCCGTGCGGCCGGCGCTGTCGGAGGCCACACTGTCGGTGCGCTCCCTGCGACCGGGCATGCTGCTGGCCGGGAGGATGGCCGTGGGAGTCTTGACGCTGTACCACAGCATATTCTGGTCCGACTCAAAACCGTAGCCTTCGATAATACGGTCGGAACGCACGATATGGATGAAAGAGTCGGTGTAGATCTTGCGGCTCGTCTGCTCCCAGAAGAGCTGCTGGGTGAGAAAGCTGTCGCGCTCGGTATTCACCATCACCACGTTGCCGTCGAGGCGCCACATGCGTTTGCGCGAGTAATATATGGCCGAGTCGCAGACAACATTCGACTCGGGGTTCATGTCGTGGTCGTACTGCTCGAGCTCTATCCCCTCGGGAAAGCGCCAGAACGGCTCGTCGGCATCCTCGAACATCTGCCACAGCGGCGTCACCACTTTGTAGCGCGTGTAGCCGCTGTCGCTGATGAGGGTGGTGACATCGGCCGTCGACATGGTGGGCGTAAGCTCGCCGCCAAGTGTATTGGGCACATAATGCTGCTTCTCGGGCGTACAGCCCGAAAAAAGCCAGGCGACGGCTCCGAGGAGGGCCGCCGCCGCCGGCAATGCGTGCATTCTGTGGCCGGTAGCCATCAGTCGATCTTGCTTTGACCGAACCACATCTCGTTGAAGTTGATGCCGAGAGTGATATTGAAGTAGTTCTCCTTGATAAGGGGATTGGGGTGTGCCTGACGGCGCTTCCACTCGAAGCCGAGGCTGACGATGGTCTTGAACACCGGCACCGGGAAGCCGAAACCGCAGGTGACGCCGTATTCGCGCAGACGGTTCGACTGCACCATCAGATAGTCGTTGTTGTAGTACAGGCCGGCGCGGTAGCGTATGCGCTTGAAGTAGCCGCCGCGGAGGTTGGGCGTAAACTGCATGCCCAGGGCATACTTGCTGCGGTCGGCGAAGGCGTTGGAGGCATTGTCGCCGCTGAATCCGCGGTATTTTGCCTTGCTCCAGGGCTGATATGTGTAGTCGAACTCAAGCAGAAGGCGGCGGTCGAAATTATAAGCCACACCGGCGCCCCATGTCTCGGGCAGCGAGTAGTTGTCGCGGAGCTTGTACTCCTCGGTCACCTCGGGCTGCGAGGCGTCCTGGGTGTCGTAGTATATCATTCGGGCATGGCCCAGGAGAGTCTTCTCGGGGCTGTATGTGAGGCCGAACGACAGCACGTCGGAACCGCGGAGCGGAAGGTTGTACTGCGCGCCGAAATTCAGATGGTAGTCGCGCACCTCGAGCTGCTTCTGGTAGAGGGTGCTGTAGCCGGCATCGGCCACGGCATAGGTATCGTTGAGGAGGGTGCCGAAGAGATACGACACATTGGCACCCACCGAGAAGCCTTTGAACGGCCGGCCGGCCACGCCGACATACAGCTCGTTGAGGCTGCCCGAGCCCTGGCGCGAGTCGATACCGTTTTCGATTTCGCTGCCGAAAGAGTAGCCCACCGACGAAAACGGCACCAGACCGATCGACATGCCCATGTAGCGTCCCAGCGGGAACTGCATGGTCACATAGTCGAGGCCGCCGCCGAAGTTATTGTCCTTGCGCACGGTACCGTCGACAGTCTCGGTCTGCCATAGGGCCTTCACATCGATACCCATGTCGAAAAGGAACGTAAGGGTATCGATAGCGGCGTAGGAGGCCGGGTTCATGGCGTTGATCTGTCGGCCGGAGTTCATGGCGTAGCCCACGCCGCCCATGGCGCGCTGTGCCGAGGTGGCATGGTCGCTGAGTATGCCGTAGCCGAAGCCCGAGTATGGTGTCATGGTGCCGTTCTGAGCGCTCGCCGCCGCTGCGGCCAGCACAAGAGCGAAAGCTGCTATGATTTTAGCTATTCTCATTGTAGTTTATGATACTGTTTAGACCGCGGAGCACAAGGTGCGGGTCGTGGATATGCTTGAAAGTAACAAGATTGTGTCGTACCAGATAGTCGGCGCCGCCGCCGGTGAGGACGATCGCGCAGCCGGCCGGCGCCTTGGCCCGGTAGAACTCGAGCTCGGCGAGCATGCCGTAGACGGCGCCATTGAGCAGGGCTGTGGCCGTGGAGTGGCCCCACAGGCTGTCGGGAACCAGGTCGGCCGACACTGCCGGAAGTGCCGACGTATGCTCGTGGAGAGAGCGCAGGCGCAGAGGCACGCCCGGTGCTATGTTGCCTCCGCGGTACACCATGCCGGCGCCGGTGGCCTCGAGGAGGTCGAAGGTGGCGGCGGTGCCAAGGTCGGCGACAAGGGCGCTGTGCGGCCCCGTGAGCTCTATGGCTCCCGCAAGCGCCGCTATGCGGTCGGCGCCAAGTGTGGCGGGCGTATCGTAGCTGTTGACGAAAGGAAGAGCGATGGAGCTTTTCACATCGTAGACAGGGCACGACAAAGTCGAAAGGATATCGAGGTCGGCACTGCGGGCACCGCTCACCACACTGCTGTAGGCCACTGCAGAGAATGCCGTGGCGCCGAGCACGTCCAGAGCCTCGGCCATACATGCGTCAGCGGGCAGCGTCGCAACCTTCAGCAGGTGTCCGTCGCCGTCCCATATCGCGGCCTTGAGGGCTGTATTGCCGCGGTCTATAGTCAGCCTCGTTATCATTTCGGGGCAAAATTAATATAAAATCGGCACTCCACCCAAATGAGGCCGTCTTTTATAATAAATTAACCGTTATTTAAGGAGGATAGGAAAAAGGAGGTTATGAGGTCAGGAAGACGTAAGAGAAAGAAGATATCTGTAAAGGAAAAAGACAAACAGAAGGTTTTAGCTCCTCATTTCCTGATTTCCTAACCTCCTAACCTCCTGATCTCCTAACCTCCTAATTTCCTAACTTGAACGCAAGGGCGTAGGCGCGCATCTGCTTCACCATGGCCACGAGGCCGTTGCTGCGGGTGGGCGACAGGTGCTCGGCCAGGCCTATGCGCTGTATGAAGCTGAGGTCATCGGCGAGGATTTCGTCGGGCGTATGGCCCGAAAGCACGTCGATGAGCATCGATATTATGCCCTTCACTATGATGGCGTCGGAATCGGCGCGATACACCACCTTGCCGTCGGGCGTTTTCTCGGCGTCGAGCCACACACGGCTCTGACAGCCTTCGATGAGGCGGTCGGGGGTCTTGAGCGAATCGGGGATCGGCTCCAGGGCATTGCCGAGGTCTATAATATAGGCATAGCGGTCCATCCAGTCATCGATATCGGCGAACTGGTCGACCAGTTCATCTTCTTTTTCCTTTATGGTCATTGCAGTTTCTCTTTATATACCACATTGAGCACCGTATTGCCCACAGCGCCAAGAGTGCGGCGGTCGATATTGCTCATATCGTCGCCGAGAGTATGCCACGACGGATGGAACGATGTCGTCTCGGGGTGCTGCGACTCTATGATGTCGGTAGTGGGAATGCCGGCGCGGGTGAGCACTATATGGTCGTCGATAACGGGCGAGCCCTTCTCGCGCACAAAAACATCGGAATATCCCAATCGGTCGGCCTCGCTCCACACCTTAATTGTAGGGACACGGGCTTCAGACTGCGAAAATATCTCGTAATGGAACTGCGCTCCGGCAGCTCCGACCATATCAAGAAGAATGCCATAGACAGGACGATTGCGCATGCTGTAGGGAGTCATGTGCTTCACCCAGTACTGCGAACCCAGACACCATGAGTCGGCCTCGCCGGCAAAGCCCTCTGACTGGCCGTAGTCCTCGGCATCGACAAAAAGAATATCAACGCCTACCTGAGGCGCTTTAAGGGCTAGATTACGGGCTATCTCCAAGAGCACGCCAACACCACTGGCGCCATCGTTAGCACCGGGGATAGGTTTGGTGCGATCCTCAGCTGTCGACTCCTTGTCGGCCCACGGGCGTGTATCCCAGTGCGCCACAAGCAGCACACGCTTGGGCGAAGCCATGTTGAAACCTGCGAAAATATTGGAAATCGGCAGCACGTCGCCGTTATAGGCTGTAACCTCGGCATCCTGCACTACCAGGGTATCGGGATTGAACGAGCCCAAAGTCTGCAACAGCCACTGTCGGCATGCTTTATGACCGTCCGATCCGGGAACACGCGGCCCGAAAGACACCTGACGCGCCACGTAGCTGTAGGCGCTGTCGGCGTTGAACGAGCCGAGGAGTTCGGATTTTTGGCTGACTGCAGAATCATTTTTGCTGGCGTTGACATTGTTGCCGCAAGCACTACAGCAGCATAGAACGACACCAAGCAGAAAAATATGGTTTATTTTCATGGCCTTTGTGTCTATTATTTGACGGCAAAGTTACAAAAACTTTTCAAAACACCAAAATGGAGGGAAGAGGGGACTCTTTTGAGGGGCGAGGGGGCGGGGCAATGGACGTGCCGGAGGCACGGCATCGTGGATAACCCCGGGCAGCGCCCGGGGAGCGGGACCACACTCACCAGCCAGTCCCGGAGGGACGTCTTGTGGGGCCAGCAGATACATCACAAACCGCCCCGCCGGGGCTATATGCCTCTGCTTTCGGCCTCCCCGGGCGCTGCCCGGGGTTATCCACAACGCCGTGCCTCCGGCGCGTCTCTCGCCCATCACAGGCCGCACACCAAAGAGCCCCTCGCTCCTCGCACCAAAAGAGCTCCTCGCCCCTTGCCCCTAAAAAAGCCCTCGCCCCTCAAAAGAGCTCCTCGCACCTCGTACCTAAACTTTTTTTGGGGAGTGTAAGGAATTTAGCTAACTTTGCAGATTGAAAGCGGCTAAGACTGCCGAACCATATCATTACAACACCTCAAATGAACGTATCATATAAATGGCTCAAGGAGTACGTAGACTTCGATCTCACCCCCGAAGAACTCAGTGCTGCCCTGACCTCGATAGGCCTCGAAACAGGAGGCATTGAAACGGTAGAATCCATTCGCGGAGGCCTTGCCGGCATCGTTATCGGAAAAGTGCTCACCTGCGAGCCGCACCCCGACAGCGACCATCTGCACATCACCACCGTAGAACTCGGCCAGGGCCCTGTGCAGATAGTATGCGGCGCACCAAATGTAGCCGCCGGCCAGACTGTGGTCGTAGCCACCGTGGGCACCACTCTCTACGCCCCCGACGGCAGCGAATTCAAAATCAAGAAATCGAAGATACGCGGCGTTGAATCGTTCGGCATGATATGCGCCGAAGACGAAATAGGCCTCGGCAACTCCCACGACGGCATTATAGTGCTGCCGGCCGATGCCGAGGCCTTCATCGGACATCCTGCCGCAGAATACTACCACATCGAAAACGACTATGTGCTCGAAGTCGACCTCACGCCCAACCGCATCGACGCCGCTTCGCACTACGGCGTAGCCCGCGACCTTGCCGCATGGCTCAGCTGCCACAAGACGGCCACCGAGGCCCGCCGTCCCTCCACCGACGCCTTCAGCATCGACGACCCCGCCGGCAAAGCCGTGACAGTGACCGTAGAGGCTCCTGAAGCATGCGTGCGCTACTGCGGCCTCACCATCCGCGGCGTCAAGGTGTGCGAAAGCCCCGAATGGCTCCGGAACCGCCTCGCCGCCATCGGCATGCACCCCATCAACAATGTGGTCGACGTGACCAACTACATTCTCCACGCCATCGGCCAGCCACTCCATGCTTTCGACGCCGCCACCCTCAAAGGCGACAGCATAGTGGTGCGCAAGGCCAAGGCCGGCACGAAATTCACCACCCTCGACGGCGTAGAACGCACTCTTGCCGACACCGACCTGATGATATGCGACAGCGAAAGCGAGAAGTGCATCGCGGGCGTGTTCGGAGGCCTCGACTCGGGTGTGACCGAGAACACCGTCGACGTTTTCCTCGAAAGCGCCTGCTTCAACGCCACCTGCGTGCGCCGCTCGGCGCGCCGCATGGGCATCAGCACCGACTCATCGTTCCGCTTCGAGCGCGGCGTCGACCCCAACGGCTGCCTCTACGCACTGCGTCTCGCCGCCATCCTCATACAGCAGACCGGCGGCGGCACAACCACCGGCGACATAGTCGACTGGTATCCCGCACCGGTGGCCCCCTATGCCGTCGACATGGAATTCGGCGACTTCGCACGCCTCATCGGCCGCGAGATACCCCGCGACACCGTCCTGGGCATACTGCGCTCCCTCGAGATCGAGACAAAAGAAAACGGCGACGCCCTGAAGCTTGCCGTGCCCACATACCGCGTCGACGTGCAGCGCCCCTGCGACGTAATCGAGGACGTGCTCCGCATCTACGGCTACAACAACATAGCCATGAGCGACGAGCTGCATGCCTGCCTCTCGTTCAAGACTCCCGTCGATGCCGCCGATGATCTCCGCCGCGTAGTGGCCGAGCAACTCACCGGCGCCGGATGGAATGAAATACTCAATAACTCCCTCACCGCCGAGGCCTACTACCGCGATCTGACCGACTTCCCCGCATCGGCCTGCGTGCACCTGCTCAACCCTCTGAGCCAGGATCTGAACGTGATGCGCCAGACCCTCCTCTTCGGCGGTCTCGAATCGATAGCACACAACATCAACCGCCGCTGCCCCGACCTGGCATTCTACGAATTCGGCAACGTATACTTCCTCAACCCCGAGAAACAGTCGACAGCCGAAGCGCCTCTGGCACCCTACCGCGAGGGCGCCCGCATGGGCATGTGGATGACAGGCGCCACCCGCGCCGCCAACTGGCTGCGCCAGAGCGAAGAAGCCACGTTCTTCGACCTCAAGGCCGCCGTGGCAAACGTACTCGCCCGCTGCGGCATCTGCCCCGAATTCAAGACCGAAGAGACGGCCGAAAACGGCATTTTCGCCGCCGCGCTGGCCATTACCAACGAGAAGGGCCTCGTGCTGGGCCATGCCGGCATCGTAGCCGCCGGTCCCTGCCGCGCCGCCGACATCAAGGTGCCGGTGATGTATGCCGAACTCGACTGGGACGCCGTATGCCGCCTGGCCGCCCGCCACAACGCCCTCTACACTCCCCTGCCCAAGACGCAGGCCGTGAAGCGCGACCTCTCGCTGCTCATCGACTCGACCGTGACCATGGCCGAAATCGAAGCAGCCGTGCGCGAAGCCGAGCGCAAGCTCCTGCAGGGTGTCGAGCTATTCGACGTATACGAGGGCGACAAACTGCCCGCAGGCAAAAAGTCGTATGCCATATCCATACTTCTGCAGGACCCCGAAAAGACCCTCCAGGACAAACATATCGACAAGATAATGAACAAAGTGATCGACACTCTGCGCCGACGCTTCAACGCCGAACTACGATAACAATTCAAAATATATAATCTCCACAACTCTACAATGGGAAGAGCATTTGAATACCGTAAAGCCCGCAAGCTCAAACGCTGGGGCAACATGTCGCGCACTTTCACGCGCATAGGCAAGGAAATAACCATCGCTGCCAAAGCCGGCGGCCCCGATCCCGACACCAACCCGCGTCTGCGCGCGCTCATGCAGAACGCCAAGGCAGCCAATATGCCCAAAGACACCGTAGAGCGCGCCATCAAGAAAGCCACCGAAAAAGATGCCGGCGACTATAAGGAAATATCCTACGAAGGCTACGGCCCCTTCGGCATCGCCATCTTCGTGGAAGCCGCCACCGACAACAACACCCGCACCGTGGCAAACGTACGCTCCTACTTCAACAAACACGGAGGCTCACTCGGCACCCAGGGCTCGCTCACTTTCCTGTTCGAGCACAAATGCGTGTTCCGCATCAAGCCCCGCGAAGGTGTGAGCCTCGATGATCTCGAACTCGAACTCATCGACTACGGCGTCGACGAACTCGGCCACGACGAGGACGAGGACGGAAACGAACAGGTGGTACTCTACGGCGCTTTCGAAGAATACTCCAACATACAGAAGTATCTCGAAGAAAACGGCTACGAAATCATCAGCTCCGAATTCGAACGCATCCCCAACGACCTCAAGGACGTCACCCCCGAGCAGCGCGAAAGCATCAACAAGCTTCTCGAGAAACTCGAAGACGACGAAGACGTGCAGAACGTATTCCACAACATGCGCGAAGAAGAAGGCGAATAATCGATACCGGCTATGTTCAAGAAATTTCTCTGCATCCTTGCCGGATGCCTCATGCTGTCGTCGACAGCCTACGCACAGTTCAATGTAGGCCGTGCTCTCAAGAGCGCCAAAGGCGCCGTCGAAGCCCTCACGCTCACCGACCAACAGATGGCACAGTATGTAAAGGAGTATATCACCTGGATGGACGAGCACAACCACGTCACACCCGCCGATAACCCCTACACCAAGCGCCTCGATTCCATTACCGAAGGTCTTACCTCGGTCGAGGGCATACCTCTGAACTTCAAGGTCTACGACGTTATCGACGTCAACGCCTTCGCCTGCCCCGACGGCAGCGTGCGCGTGTTCTCATCGCTCATGGACATAATGACCGATGACGAACTCCTCGGCGTTATCGGCCATGAGATAGGCCACGTGGCCAAAAAGCACTCCAAAAGCTCCATGAAGCAGGCTCTGCTCACCTCGGCGCTCAAGGATGCCGTGGCATCGACCAACAACAAGGTAGCCGCCCTCACCGACTCGCAGCTCGGCTCGCTCAGCGAAGCCCTCGCAAGCGCCAAATACTCGCGCAAGCACGAGGACGAAGCCGACGACTACGGCTACGAATTCCTCATGGCCCACGGCAAGAACCCGCGCGCCATGGCACTGGCATTCAAGAAGCTCCAGCAGCTCGAAGCCGAAGCCGGCGCAACCAAGACAAACAAACTCAATCAGCTCTTCTCCACCCATCCCGAACTCGACAAACGAATCAAGAGAATGGAACAGCGGGCTGAGAAAGACGGAATCTGATACATTCACTCTCAAATAAAGATGAAGAGTCAGGATAATGGACAACCTCAAAATCCATTTCCCTGACTCTTCATTTTAAACATTCACCGATCTATATCGTTCTGATAATACTATGAAGATACACAATTTTGCCGAAAAACCGTCGCTGGTGAGCCAGTACCTTGCCGAAATGCGCGACATCAACATACAGTCCGACCGCCTGCGCTTCCGCCGCAACCTCGAGCGTCTCGGCGAGATATTCGCCTACGAGATCAGCAAGGACCTCAGCTACAAAACCGAGCGCATCACCACGCCGCTCGGCGTCGAAGCCTCCTGCGACATCCTGGCCGAGAAAGTGGTGCTCGGCACCATATTCCGCGCCGGCGTACCATTCCACCAGGGCTTTCTGCGCTATCTCGACAATGCCGAGAACGCTTTCGTGTCGGCATACCGCAAATACAAGGAGAAAGAAAACTTCGATATCCTCATCGAATACCTCGCCTCGCCACGCCTCGACGGCAAGACCCTGATACTCTGCGACCCCATGCTCGCCACCGGTGCTTCGATGGAACTGAGCTACAAGGCACTTCTCACCAAGGGAACGCCCGCAAAGGTGCATCTGGCATCGGTCATAGCCTCGCAGCAGGCCGTAGACTATCTGCAGAGCGTCATGCCGGCCGAAGCCGAGCTGTGGGTAGGCGTTATCGACGAAAAGATCAACGCCCACAGCTACATCGTGCCCGGCCTGGGCGATGCAGGCGATTTAGCCTACGGCACAAAAGAATGATTTTAAACAATTTGATGATCTCCGGCGTTGTACATACAAAGTCGGAGATTTGATGCCTGCTGGCGTCGCGGGATCGTAATCCCATCATAGTCGGACGGCTGAAAGTGCTGCCGGCGACCCTCTCTCCAAGTCTCGCGACCGCTATCTATTCCAAAATTCAAACAAGTAATACGGGATAAGCACACCGGCTCACCGCCGCACTGCTTATCCCCTATTAATTATACTTTCGCAAGCTCAAGTTGAAGTGAATAAAGTGAAAAGTGAAATTCAGGCTTCGCCTGAGTGAATATAATACTTCCTTATACATAACTATTATCTTCACCATTCACCCTTCACGTTGAGCAAGTTGAAAACTTGCGAAAACATTAATTATTGCACGCGGAAAAGTGAGAAATTGACCGAACCGTAGGTGCGGTGGTCGAAAAAGCCCGGCAATGCCGAAAAATCGTGGTTGCGCGAGTGCTCCACTATCACCAGGGTACCCGGCTTAACGGCCTTGGAGGCAAGTATGCGGCCCGGAATCTCGGCGAAACCCGGCATATCGTAGGGAGGATCGGCGAAAACGATGTCGAAGCTTCGCGACACGCCGTCGAGATAGCGCAGCACATCGCCGCGCACCAGACTGAGGTTGTCGGCACCAAGCTCTTTGGCCACTTTGGCGATGAAGCGCTGCTGTGTCGAGGCCTTTTCCACGGCAGTGGCCGTGCGGCATTCGCGGCTCAAAAATTCGAAGGTCACAGCCCCCGTACCGGCGAAAAGGTCGAGCGTGTCGGCACCCTCTATGTCCACAAGGTTTTCGATGACGTTGAATATGTTCTCGCGGGCAAAGTCGGTGGTAGGCCTTGCAGTGATATTTGTGGGGACGTCGAAGCGCCGGCGTCCGTATTTTCCTCGTATTATTCGCATAGCGGTATCAGAATCAATGGGAACGGCGCCTTCAGCACATCGTGGCCGCCACGGAAGGCTGCCGAAGGGAAGATAAAGGGCAGTACATTGGCCGCCAGCCGACCAAGCTCGGGCGCAAGCGCCAGGCGCGCACTGGTATCACCGCATAGATATATGCTGTCGGCAGCGGTGTCGATGCCAGCCTCGCGCGCACCGGCCATTATCCAGTAGGCGGCGTCAGCCACCGCCGGAGCGGGCTTGGTGCTGCACATGAGCAGCGAACCGTCGCGGCCGAAAGCCATCATGTCGACTGTAGGATTCACGCCACCGCCGAGGTGGGCGTAGAGCTTGGCGGCATTGCCGCCGGCGTTCTTGACACCGAAGAAACGCAACAGAGGGCTTATGCGGCATCCAACACGCGGATTGCGGAATGTACGGGCCAGGAAATTGGCCACGGTGGTAAGGCACGGCCATACCACCGTGGCCTGTAGCGCCGGAATATCGTCGGTATGCAGCTCTTCGCCCTCGTCGGCTATGCAGCAATAGGAAGCGGCCTCAAGCGCCGCTTCGCGGCCGAGCGATGACGGCACTACGATATAGTCGGAAGTATCGACGAGAACGTCGACCGACGCGAAATCGGCCGTAAGAAGAGGCACGGCATATACGGCCTCCTCAACGGCCTGCAGAAGGCCGGAGGACGTCGGATCGAAAGGCACGGTGAAAGCCACGGTCTGCACATCGTCGACAGTGCTGAGGGCCAGTGCGCGTATCGAGCTCCCCTCTATCAGCACCAAAAGGCGCCAGAGCGTCGGATTGGTTATTTCCGGTTGTTCCATAGATTGCAAAATTAGCAATTTATTTCGCCTCCACCAAAATGCCGTTTCATTTGTTATTCTATCAGAAAGATATTAAACCCTACAACAATGAAAGCGAAATTCTTACTCATAGCTATCGCCGCCGTAGCCATGGCGGCATGCGCAGACCTCGGATTCGGTGTCGACGTCGACTCCGGTGGCGTCGATCCATATTTCTACGGAGGAGGCTACTATGGCTATCCCTGGGGCAACGTAGGCCTCAACTGGGACTATCCCCTCTATGCTCCCCCTGTGGCACCGCCGCCACGGCCGCCAATGCTTGGCGGCCCGGGCCCGGCGCTGCCTCCGCAGATCAACAACCGCCCGCAGGTGCGTCCGCCCATGAACGGTGTGCCCGCCACCGGTCCCTCGGGACAGATGCGCCCCGGCAACGGCGGCATGCCATCGGTCACAGTCCCGGCCACCCCGGCCCTCTCCCCCGGCAACAACAACGCCCAGCGCGGCCGGTGAGGTTCAGGAGATTAGGAGGAGAGGAGGTTAGGAGGCTAAGAGATTAGGAAATTAAGAATTTAGGAAGATAAGAAGACAGGAGGTTAGGAAGTTAGGAGATTTTTTGGCTTCCTAATCTCATTCTTTCCTAAGCTCCTAATCTCGTTTTATGGGCGGACAAGCACTTTTTCGGCCGTGGTGCCGCGGCGGACAATGTAGAAGCCCGGTGTGAGACCTTCGAGACTGTCGCCAACTTTCAAGCCGTTCAGGTTATAGACCTCCATGTGAGTATCGTCTTCCACTACGACGCCATCTATGCCCGAAAGATCACCTTTGATATTATAGAAATCCCTCCAGAAATAGGCGTTGCGGTAGAGCTCAAGCGACCCGGCCGGCACATGGAGCGTGCAGGTCGATTTATTGACCGATTTCAGTACATTGCCGTTTGCCACCATCGGAGGCGTGGTACTGTTGCAATAGATATCGCTCACGCCGGAGACATCGGTAAAGGCATAGTCGGCAAGGCGCTCAACATCGGGGCCGAACTCGATGGAGGATATAAGCCGGTTGGCAAATGGCATATAATCTATTGGTATGCCTCCGAACCCACGATAGTATGTGATTTCACTGGCATTACAATAAATCTTAGCAGCAATACCTTTATCAGAGCCAAGGGCAAACGACGCGCATTCGATAGACCGGACGCCACGTCCGAGTCGGATCTCGGCAAGTTTGTAGCAGTCGGCAAAGCAGTCGCTGAGCAGCGTTTCCACATTGTCCGGAATACTCAGAGTCTCAATGTCTATTGCCTTGAACATATATTTCGGGATCTCCTGCACTGTCTCGCCTATATTGAGGTTCTTGAATTTCGGGCAATCCGAGAATACCGGATTGGCATGATGACCCGTAGTGGTATTTACTGTCACCGGATAATAATTTACCGTCTCCAGATTTGCGCAGCCTTTGAACGATCCGGGTTCAATATCGCGTACTGCAGACGGAATGGTGACCGACCGCAGCAAACCGTTGCCGGCAAAAGCCCTTGACCTGATACCGATAACAGTACATTTGTCGCCATAAATATCAGCTATTTCCGGAATTACCACATCGACAATGCCCTTGGCCTGTATACCTATTACGGACGCCGTGTTGGTGATAGTTTCATATTCGTACAATAACATATATGAATTATCTTCCGCGAAATCATAAGCCTCCACTTTTTCAAACAGACTCCACGGTACAGTCGCCTTAATCTTATCCATTGCCCCGGCTTTTACATACAGCGTCGGCTTCGAATAGTCGGAGAATACATTTTCATTTGCCGCTACGGGCTCGTCGGCTCCGTAATGGACCTGTTCAAGTGCGCTACAGTCGCAAAAGGCATGTCGCCCGATTGCAGTGACTGAACCGGGAATGGTTACCGACGTCAGACCGCTACAGCTAAGAAAAGCTTCCCAACCGATTGTTGTGACTGAAGCGGGGATTGTCACCCATGTCAGACTGCGGCAGCCGAAGAACATCATGTCGGGGATTGATGTCATTGAATTAGGGATGGTTACCGACTTAAGGCCGCTACACTCGCGAAATATGCCGCGACCGAGTTCTGTAAGTGATTCGGAAATCGCTACCGACTTAAGACCGGTACATCCCTCAAAAGCATAAGCAATAATAGTTGTCACTGAATTGGGGATGGTTATCGACGTAAGACCGGTACAGCGTGCAAAAGCGCTGTGGCCGATTGTTGTCACCGAATTGGGGATCGTTACCGAAGTAAGACCGGTACAGCCCTCAAACACGCTCTTGTTGAGCATTGTCAATGAACTGGGAATATCGACCGAAGTAAGTCCGGAGCATCCCTCAAAAGCGGACGAGCCAAGTGTTGTCACTGAATTGGGTATTGTTACCGACCCAAGACTGCTACAGTCTTGAAAGGCAAATCGGCCGATTGTTGTCACCGAAGCGGGGATCGTTACCGACCCAAGACTGCTACAATTGCAAAAAGCAAATTCACCGATTGTTGTGACTGAATTGGGGATCGTTACCGAAGTAAGAGAGCCGCAATAATAAAACGCCGAGTGCCCAATGGAAATCACCGAGCCGGGGATCTCTACCGATGTGAGTTTTTTATTGTTTTCAAAAGCGTTTTCGCCGATTGCCGTGACTTTATACATCCGGCCTTCATGCTCTATATTTTCCGGAATCGCAACATCGACATTCTCCACGTCTGCTATAACCGAAATTCCGGTAACCGTAGCTGTAGAAGCATCCGCATCGAAGGAGTACTTTAATTCATATGAAGACTTCATCGCTTCAATCTTCGCAAACTTACTCCATGGTATCGTGCTCTTGATTTTATTCATCGCCTCCTCATTGACATAAAGCGTCGGCTTCGAATAGTCGGAGAATACACCTTCGGATGTCGCAATCGGCTCGTCCGCTCCATAATATACTTTTTCAAGGCTCTCGCAGTACGCAAAGGCATTCCAGCCTATTTTTGTAACTGAATTGGGAATTTTTACTGACGTCAGACTACTACAACAGTAAAAAGCGTCCTCACCGATTGCAGTAACCGAATCGGGAATCCTTACTGATGCCAGACTGCTACAGTACTCAAAGGCTCCCACATCTATTTCTTTGACTGAATTTGGAATTTCTACTGACGTCAGACTACTACAAGAGTTAAAAGCGCTCCAACCGATTGCCGTGACTGAACCGGGAATCGTTACTGATGTCAGACTGCTGCAGTAGAAAAAGACGCAGTCATCAATTTTTGTAACTGAATTGGGGATCGTTACTGACGTCAGACTTCTGCAGCCATAAAAAGCATGTGTACCGATTGCTGTGACTGAATCGGGAATCCTTACTGACGTCAGACTACACCCACTAAAGGCATCGCCGGCTATTGTTGTGACTGAATTCGGAATTACATAATTGGAATCGGTTTTACCCATAGGATAACAATAAAGCACAGACTTGTCTTTATTGAAAAGGACTCCATTAATCGAACAATAATTCTGGTTGTTTGAGTTGACATTAATAGCCACTAATTTTGCACAGCTTCCAAAAGCTCTTTCACCGATTGATGTTACTGAACCGGGAATAATTACCGAAGTCAGGTTATTACATCCCTCGAAGGCACCTTCGCCGATTGTTGTTACTGAATTGGGAATTCTTACAGAACTTAGCCCACTGAAGCAAAAGATTCCATTTTCGAGTTCAGTAACTGAATCGGGAATGGATATAGAATTTAGGCCGGAACAGGAAGCAAAAGCGACCTTACCGATATATTTAACTGAATCAGGAATGGTTACATGACCCAGGCTACTGCACTCGAAAAATGCTTCATCACCTATTGTTGTGACTGAATTGGGAATTGTAACTGATGTCAGACTGCTGCACCCCCTAAAGGCAGACCGGCCGATTGTTGTGACTGAATTTCCTATTGTTATTGACGTTAGACCGCTACAGTACTTAAAGGCAGACGCACCGATCGTTGTGACTGAATTGGGGATAGTTACTGATGCCAGACTGCTACGGTTGGAAAAGACACTCTCGCCGATTGCCGTGACTTTATACATCCGTCCTTCGTGCTCTATATTTTCTGGAATTTCAACATTATCGACATCTTTTGGGCAAGCATACACAACGCATTGACCATTATCGATAATATCATAAGTCAGAGTCACATCTTTATAAGTGTGATTGAATCGCGCCCAGGTTGCCACAGCCGACAGCAGGCAGATGAGTAGAATAAGCGCTTTTTTCATTTGCAGTTAGCCGTTTGGTTATCATATTATTTTGCAAAAGCAAAAATATACAAACGGACCTGTGGCAAAAAATATAATTTGGTTCAAGTTGGTTCACGCCATCCATTTTTCCGTCCAACCGGATAAGAGAGTAGGAGGTTAGGAAATCAGGAGATTAGGAGGGTAGGTGATTAGGTGATTAGGAAATCAGGAAATTAGGAAGTTAGGAGACTAAGAAATTAGGGAGTCGTGAGTTAGGATTTTTTAGCTTCCTAATCTCATATTCTCCTAATTCCCTAATTTCTTAGTCTCCTAACTTCCTAATCTCCTAATTTCCTACACGCCTAATATCCCAGCAGGCCGAGGGCGTCGCGGCCGAGGGCGCTCTTCTTTTCGATGTGCTCCCTGACCATACACACGAAGGGATCGGAGTTGAAATCGCCGCGCACGTTGATAAAATCTTCGTCGGCATCCTCGTCGGGGCTGTCGATGCCGAAGCCTGTGCGCGAAGTGAGCGAGTATTCCTTGGCGGCATCGTCGAGGAGCATACGGTCGAGCTGCACCACGCTTTCGAGCCAGCGGTTGACGATGGCGGCGGCATCGTCCATGGTCATATCGTCGACATCGTGTCCGCACCACTCCTTCAGGTGCGAGGCAACCCAGGTCCACTCCATGTCGTAGTAGTCGGCGTGGAGCTTCTTCCATCGGGCCTCAAGGGCGTCGAGGGTATCGATGGTGCCGTCGGCGATGGCGTTGCATATGTCGTCGACCTCGCTTTTTGGCGCGAAGAGACCGCAGATGTCCACCCATCGGCCTTCGCCGGCGGCATGGGTGGGGCGCAGACGGCGGCGCAGCTCTTCGTCGCTGTCGATGGGCTCCTTGCCGATGCGGTGTATCACCGAATTGCCCATGAACTTATCGATGGCCATGCGGTAGAAACCGCGGCCCTTGCGCAGGGCGCTTGCCTCGATGGTCATAGTCTGGAAGGTGAAGCGGCTGGCGGTGAGACCGGCGGTGCGCTCGAGGTCGTCGAGCAGCTTTATGCCACCCATCATCTTGCCCACGGTATAGGGGCTGAGAAGATTGAAATTGATGCTGTCGAGGTGCTCGGGGTCGCGGCGCTTGTCGCGGCGGGGCCACTTCTGGGCGTCGCGTATGGTGCCCACGCTGCGCAGATTGACGCCCGGCACCAGGAACGAATCGCCATGGCTCTCGATAAGGTAGGAGAACGGCAGGCGCGAGGTGTCGGGGTGGTTCACATGGCGGCCCATCACCAGCGAGAAAGCGCCTATCTTGGCCGGCCACAGGATATAGGAGTCGCTGGTGGTCTTGGAACCGCGCTCCACCACGCCCTGGTGGATGGGACCGAGCTTGTACATGTGGTTGCTCTGGTTCGAGCCCGAGCCGGCATTGAGGAAGGAGAACATGCCCGCTATCAGCAGGCTCGATTTATGCATGGTCACGGTGTAGGGACCGCCGAAGATAGCGGCAGCCTCGCCATTTTCGCAGGCACAGTTGGCAAAGAACAGCGAGTCGTGGGCCGAGAAAAGGTGCGACAGCTGTGAGGCCTGCCCCACGAAGCAGTGGGTTATCACGGCGCCGTCGTCGACCTTGGCCCCCGAGGCGAATATAAAGCCCTCGGCTATGACATCGCGCCCCACAAACACGGGGTCGGCCTTGACCGACGATATGGTGCCGTCGGTGAGGCGCGCAACACCCTTGATGCGGGCATATTCGCCTATGTTCACATTGTTGATGGCACCGGTGTTGACAATCTCGCAGCCCCGGCCTATGGTGCCGCGGCACCCGAAGCCGGCGTCGGCTCTGACCTTGACAATGGTCACAAGCCGGCGCACCATCTCGCTGCGGTGGCGGTACATGGCGGCCAGATAGGCCGTCTGGGCCGACATTGTGGGGTAGATGGGCACCTCGCGGCCTCCGGTCTCGTTGAGCACCGACACCTCGGTGCCGATACCGAAAGTAGAGTCGAGAGTGCCTACGAGCAGACCGATATTGTCGATATACACGCCGTCGGCGATGTCGTAGTTGGCTATGTAGTTCGACACCTTGCCTATGTACACGCCGTCGCCCACGCTCACATTGTGGAGAGTGGCGTCGGAGATTCCCGAGCGGCGCTCCAGACCGCCCGGGCGGTGGAACACGCCCTCGAAACGGCCGAGCGACACTTCGCCCGAAAATTGTACATTTCTGATTGCCGACGGGTCGAAGCCGTCGGCCACGCTTACCTTGCTCCAGTCGCCGGCGGAGCATCCGCGGCTTTCGAGTACTCGTATTTCGCCCTCGGTGAGGGCTCTGCGGGGAGTAGACATACTTGAATAGAGGATTATGGTTAATTTGTCGCAAAATTAGCCCAAAATCCCCATTCGTGCAATATCTGTCACCGGAAAGTGTAGGTGATGCGGGCCGTGGAGCGTTCGGGCGCCTTGTCGTCGTTGCGGGTGAAACGGCGGCGCTTCACCTCGGCCATGCAGGCCTGCACCAGGGCGCGGTCGGCGGCGGCAGGCGATTTACCGCCGGTAAGCTCTACCGACAGCACATTGCCGTCGGGGCCGACGATGGCCGTAAGTATGATGCTGCCCGTCACCTCCGATGGCACGCGGGCATAGCGCGGCATGGTCCATCCGCCGCCGACAGTGCCGCTGCCGGTGCCGTTGGCGTCGGAGCGGCCGCCTTCGGGCGAACCGCTGTCGCCGCGCTCGCGGCCTTTCGACGATGTGTTGTCGGGAGTTTCCGATGTGTTTTTAAATGCATCGCCAACGCCTTTGCGGGCCTTTCGGCGCGCTTCCTCCTCGACGAGGGCTGTCTTGTCTGGGCCGGTCTCGGGGGGCACCGGCTTTTCGGGGCGCTTGACTTCGGACGGCCGTTTCGACACAACGTCGGGCACGGGAGCCGCCGCTTTGCCGGCGTCGGCCTTGTCCTGACCCGAGGCAACATCGGCGCGCGAGTCGCGTTTCACCGGCTCGGGAGCATATGCCGGCGAGGGATCCGACGGCCCGTACGATATGTCGAGCAGATCGACGAATTCCTCGTCGATTTCGGCGATCTCTGCCGCCGGGCGCGCCGTGCGGTCGGGCACAGGCGGCTCGCTCAGATGCAGCAGGCACAGAAGCACCACCAGAATGACTGCGGCTATGACAGTGGCCGCCGCTGCCTGTCGGCGCGGTGTCATGGCTGTGGCTGTTTTTCAGCGGGCGAGGCCGGTTTTGTGGCCAGCACCATCTTGATAGCGTTTTCGGCACCGATATTGAGCACCTCGACCACCTTGCCGTAGGGCACGCCCGCGTCGGCATACACGGCCACGGCCCCGAGCGAGTCGGCAGGTGCAATAGCCTGTATGAAGATGGCGAGCGAGTCGGCAGGCACCGCCACAGGGTCGGCGCCTTCGGCCGAGACATAGTAAGCGCCCTCAGCATCGATAAACATGCGGGCCGAGGGCTTCAGAGGCGTCTGCTGCGAGCTTTCTGGCAGATCGACCTCGAGGGCCGTGGGGAACACGAAAGCCGAAGTGACCATGAAAAACACCAGCAGCAGGAATACCACATCGGTCATAGAGGCCATCGAGAAGGTGGCCAGCATGTCCTGTTGTCGTTTGAGAGCCATATCAGGCGGGTTCGTTAAGGAGGTCCATAAAGTCCATGGTGCGGGCTTCCAGACGGTTCATAATCTTATTGATGCGCGCCACCAGGTAGTTGTAGGCGAACAGCGCCACGATACCCACGATAAGACCGGCCACCGTCGTCACCAGCGCCGAGTAGATGCCGTCGGCAAACGAATCGATGGTAGCCGAGCTGCCGGCCTGAGCTATGGCGTAGAAAGCCTGCACCATGCCCACCACGGTACCCAAGAAGCCTATCATCGGAGCACCGGCGGCTGTGGTGGCCAGCCAGGGCAGACCGCGGCTGAGAGTGGCTATCTCGAGGTTGCCGGTATTTTCGATGGCCACGAGCACATCGTTCATCGGGCGGCCGATGCGCGATATTCCCTTGGCGATGAGAGCGGCCTCGGGGGTCGGGGTGCGCTTGCACAGGTTGAGGGCGCTTTCGAGTTCGCCGCTGTGTATATAGGCCTTTATACGGTTCATGAAGTTGTCGTCTTCCTTGGAGGCACGCGATATCACGATATAGCGCTCGGTGAAGACATATACGCACAGCAGCAGCAGCGCCGCCAGCGGCACCATGGTCCAGCCCCCTTCGAGGCAAAGTTTCCAGAGAGACACGGAGATTCGGAATTATGAATTAAGAATGATGAATTATGTTTTTTGATTACGGATTATGGATTATGATCTCTTACATAATCCATAATTTATGAAAGTTGTGCTTTGTAGCGGGCTACGGTTTCGGCAAGGCCGAGATAGAGGGCGTCGCAGATAAGCGCGTGGCCTATCGACACTTCGCTCAGGGATGGGATGCGCTTATGGAAATAAGCCAGATTTTCCAGGCTCAGGTCGTGGCCGGCGTTAACACCCAGGCCGAGCTTGCGGGCGGCTTCGGCAGCCTCCACGTAGGGCGCCACGGCCTTTTCGGGGTCGGTGGGATAGAGGTCGGCGTAGGGCTTGGTATACAGCTCCACACGGTCGGCGCCGGTAGCGGCGGCGGCTTTGACGGTATCAACATCGGGATCGATGAAGATAGACGTACGTATGCCGGCTTCGTTGAAGGTATCGACCAGCGAGGTCAGCAGTTCGGCGTGCGCTGCCACATTCCAGCCGGCCGACGAGGTGAGCGCATCCGGAGCATCGGGCACCAGAGTGACCTGGGTGGGGCGCACGGCCAGCACAAGATCGATGAAGCGCTTGTCGGGATAGCCCTCCATGTTGAACTCTGTGTGCAGCAGCGGCCGCAGCTTATACACATCGTCGCGCTTGATATGGCGCTCGTCGGGACGCGGATGAACCGTGATGCCGTCGGCTCCGAAACTTTCTATGTCAAGAGCCACGGCGCAGACATCGGGATTGTTTTCGCCGCGCGCATTGCGCAACGTGGCTATTTTGTTTATATTAACGCTTAAATTAGTCATCAATCTATGAAATTCGCGGAAATGTTTGTAAATTTGTGGTAGTACTTTTGCCCTACAAAAGGGAATATACATGCAAAAGTACTCAGAAATAACAAAACGACGAAAGATTTGGCTTCAAATAAGATAAAATTCCCGGAAAACGAGTATCTCTTCCCGCCCGTGGCCGACAGCTCGAGGCTGCTCGTGGGCTGCCGGCGCGAGGACTACAGCGCCTCGCTCATAGCCCGTGCCGTGGAAGACTGCAACGCCCATCTGCTCAACCTCAACGTCACTTCGCTCGGTAATACCGGCGATTCGGGCGACGATGAAGCAATGGCCGCGGCCGATCCCAAATTTCCCGTAGTATTCGACATCCGTGTGAACCACCGCGACACCGCAGGCATCATGCGCTCGCTCGAACGCTACGGCTACACCGTCATCGACACCCAGAACGCCCGCGGTGCCGACGACGATACACTCCGCGACCGCATCGACTACTTCTTCAAGTATATCCAGTCATGAGAATAGCAATCTACGGCAGCCGCCGGCAGCAGGACGCCGCTCCCACGGTAGCTCGTTTCCTCGACATTCTCGCCGCCCGCGGCGTCGAGGTGGTGATGCACCGCAAGCTCTACCGGCACCTGCTCGAGCTCATTCCCGAAGCACTGCAGCACACAGGCACCGTCACCGACTCCCCACACTTCAACGCCGACATGGCCGTAAGCCTCGGGGGCGACGGCACATTCCTGCGCACAGCCATGTGGGTGGCCGACAAGCAGATACCCATCGTAGGCGTGAACACCGGCCATTTGGGTTACCTCACATCGCTCACCATCGGGCAGCTCCCCTCGCTGCTCGACCTCGTAGGCTCCGACCACTTCCGCATCGAACGCCGCAGCCTCATACGCCTCGACTCGCCCTTCCTCGGCGAGCACTTCTACCCCTACGCCCTCAACGAAGTGTCCATCATCCGCGAGGACACCGCCTCGATGATCACCGCCAGCGTGAGCGTCGACGGCATCGACCTGGGCGACTACCGCGCCGACGGCCTTATAGTGTGCACATCTACCGGCAGCACCGCCTACAATCTGTCGGTAGGCGGCCCCATAGTGCAGCCTACGGTCGACGTCCATGTCATAGCCCCTGTGGCGGCCCACTCACTGGCCATGCGCCCGCTGGTGGTCGACGGAAATGCCGAAATAAGCATCGTGCCCTCGGGCCGCGCAAACCATGTGCGCCTGGCCCTCGACGGACGCTCGGCCGACATCGAGATGGGCACACGCATCTGCCTCAGCAAAGCACCCTTCAAAGTAATGGTCATGCAGCCTGCCGACCATACATTCGCCGACGCTCTACGGGAAAAACTGCACTGGGGCACCGTATGAGCGGGCGCGAACCCACCGTAGGCACCTGCCGCTACCGCCACGAGGAATATGGCGATATAAGCATAAAAGTGAACGCTTCGGCCCGGCGAATAGTGGCCCGGCGCGTGGGCGCCGAACTGCGCATCACCATACCCAAAAACCTTCCCGAATCGAAGTACCTCCGGTTTCTCGAGGAAAACCGGCAGTGGATTCTGGAGCACAAACCGGCTCCGACGTACAGCGTCGGGCAGCGCATCGACTGCCCCGAAGTCGATTTCAGCATAGTGGAAGCGTGGGAGAACGACCGCTCCGACATCTTCCTCACCATGGTCGAAAAGACCCCGCAGCGCCATAAATTCAAAAACTACTACATACACCTGAGCGCCCGGGCCGTCGAGAACATCGCGCGGGCCGAGGTGCAGGAATACATCTACAAAATACTCATCGCCGCCGCCAGAGACGCCACCGGCCGCTTCGTGGTGCCCATGGCGCGCGAGCTCGCAAGGCGAGTAGGCCGCAGTCCTCTCGGGTGGGCCGTAAAAGAATCTAAAACACGGCTCGGCTCATGCTCCTCGGCCGGACTCATCACCCTCAGTCCGCGCCTCATATTCCTGCCGCACGAACTTCGTGAATTCGTCATATACCACGAACTGGCCCATCTATCCGAAATGAACCACTCGGCCGCCTTCCACGAAATCTGCAACAGCTACTGCGGCGGCCGCGAAGCCGACCTCTCGCGCCGCCTCCGCACCTTCCGCTTCCCCCTCCTCTAAACTCACCTCTCCGCGGGTATAAGGCGCATAAAACCTCCGCAGGAGGTTGATTATGGATAGCCCGGCATGCCACCGCGCATGCCGGGTCAATTGCCATCATCATAAAAGCCTCCGCACGGAGGCTGATTACCCACCCGCATTCGCACCATTAATCGGCCTCCGCCGGAGTCTTATGCGACGGGCGTTTGCCGGCGGAGGCGTATCGGCGGCGGTGGGCCAGGACGCCTTTCATATTTTTCTGCGCCCACTCCGTGAGCTGCATTATCAGGGGGATGAGCGACTTGCCCGTGTCGGTGAGGCGGTATTCGACCTTCGGGGGCACCTGGGCATACACCTTGCGGCCCACAAGGCCATCTGCCTCGAGAGTCTTAAGCGTGGTCGAAAGCACGCGGGTCGAGATGTCGGGAATCATACGGCCAAGCTCATTGAAGCGCACCACACCGTTGCCGTCGATCACAAGGAGCACCAGCAGCGACCACTTGTCGCCGAAGCGGGCCACGACATTACGTATGGGGCATATCTCTATTATCGAATTCGATTCTTCTTTCTTCATATAGGCAATACTTTACTTTGCAAAGTTACAACCCAAAATGCGCATATGCAAACAAAAGAAATTATTACAGAAAAATGCCGCCGATAAATACCTGGCACTCTGCAAAAGTAATAAAAAGGTTACTATGGGACGAAAAAGTAAGTTCTTGACACAAGCAAAGTTAGATTGTACCTTTGCACTGTAAAAAAACGCATATCCAGTCAAAAAACAGCACCTACAAATGACTAATAACTGCCAAAACATAGAAGCTATGGATAAATTCATACGCTTCATAAATACCGGAGACATTGAATTAGGCCAATCTGTAATTTCACCCGACGTAGTGTTCCACGCCCCGACGTCTCCTGAGCCCATGCATGGTTTTCAAAGTTATATAAGCGTTCTCGACATGATGCGCGGCGCTATGCCCGATGTCAGCTGGCATGCTGAGGAATTTATATCTGAAGGCGACAAAGTGCTTGTAAGATTCACAATGACAGGAACTCAGACGAATCCCTTTATGGGCTTACCTGCAAGCGGCAGGAAAGTACATGTCACCGCCATGAACATCTATGAGTTTAAGGAGGGCAAGATAATCCGTGAACACGGACTTCCCGATTTATTCACTATGCTGATCCAATTGGGTGCCATCCCTGTCCCGGGGAACGAATAAATAATCATAACAATATCACAATAATATATTCCGCATGAAACAGACTCAGACACTCGCGGCAGGCGCCAACTTCAGCGCAGCCAACTTCGGAAAACTCTCCGACATCAAAGACTACGTGCTCGAACTCGGTCCGGAAATCAAAATTCCCGGAAAGGTATTCGGCGGTCAGGCTGTAGGTGCCACCGGCGGCGAATTCTCTTTCCAGGTATTCGCTCCAGGCCAGGAAACCGGCTTCCTCCACACCCACAAAAACCACGAGGAACTCTACTTCTTCCTCGCCGGCAAAGGCGAATTTCAGGTCGACGGCGAAGTATTCCCCATTGAGGAAGGTTCGGTAGTGCGCGTGGCCCCCGACGGTCGCCGCAGCGTGCGCAACAACGGCACAGAGCCTCTGGTGATGCTCTGTGTGCAGTACCGCGGCAACACATTCACCTCCGACGACGCCACCGACGGCAACATCCTCGCCGAAGCCGTCAAATGGTGAAAAACCGGCCACGCTACCACGTAGTGGTATAAGAAGTTAGACCCGGGTTAAGGCATGCTGACAGGCGGCCGCAACCCTGGTTTCTGTATATCCCTCCTTCAAAAATACGACTCGGTAGGAGTCGAACAAAACCGCCCATCGTCTCGCAACCCGCTCACCGCGGGTTTGGCCGGAAAGGGGCATCCGACACGCAGGGTCTCGCTCCGCTCCACCCTGCGCTATTGTCCCGCCACCCGCTCGCCGCGGGTGCTTCATCCACACGCACGACGTAGAAAACCTCCGCAGGAGGTTGATTAAGGATAGCCCGGCATGCCACTGCGCATGCCGGGTCAATTGTCACAATTATAATAAAAGCCTCCGCACGGAGGCTGATTACCCACCCGCATTCGCACCGTTAATCGGCCTCCGGCGGAGGCCTTGATATCGTTGAACATTTTTGACCCGGCATGCACGAGGCATGCCGGGCTATTCGAAACCGGCCTCCGACGGAGGCCTCCGCGACGCTCTATTGTCAGGGCACCCGCTCACCGCGAGTGCTTCAGCCGGAGGCCTATACGACGAGCGTCGCCGTCACTATTATCTTCACCATTCACTCTTCACCTATAAATGCAACAAGAGCCGCTGCCCGCAGGGGCAACGGCTCTCATTGCATTTATAGGACAGGCGCCTATCAGGCGACCTTTTTCTTGGCTACCGCTTTGCGACGGCTGTCGGTGAGGTAAGCCACGGGGCAGGCCACATAGATGGTGGCGAGAGTACCGATGATTACACCGAAGAGCATCGCGAATGTGAAGCTGCGGATAGCGTCACCACCGAGGATGAAGATACACAGAAGTACCAGCAGGGTCGAAGCCGAGGTCATGATGGTACGGCTGAGGGTGGTGTTGATGGAGTTGTTGATAGTGGTGAAGAAATCCTGCTTGGGATAGAGACCGATGTTTTCGCGCACACGGTCGAACACCACCACGGTATCGTTGATCTGGTAACCGATAACCGTCAGTATCGCCGCTATAAACGTCTGGTCAACCTCCATTGCGAAGGGCAGGATGCCGTAGAATATCGAGTAGAAACCGATGATGGCGAAAGCGGTGAAGGCAACGGCTGCAAGCGCGCCCAGCGAGAAGGCCACGTTGCGGAAACGCAGAAGGATGTAGAGGAACATAGCCAGCAGCGAGATAGTCACTGCGAGGTATGCCTTGGTCTTCATATCGTTTGCAATCGACGGACCGACGAGCTGGGAGCTCACGATGCCCTGGCTGGCGTCGGTGGTGGAGAATTCGGCGGCGCTCATGCCTTCGCGGAGGTAAGGCTTGAGGGCTTCGAAGAGTTTGTCGGTGATTTCGTTCTCTACGCCGGCTTCTTCGGAGTTAATCTTGTAGTTGGTGCTTACACGAACCTGGTTCGAGCTTTCGATGGTGATAACCGAGGTGGAAGCATCGGGGAACTGTGCTGCGAGCACTTCCTGAAGTTCCTGAGTGTCGACAGGACGCTCGAACTTGACGATGTAGTTGCGGCCGCCCGAGAAGTCGATACCGCGGTTGAGACCGCGTGCGAAGAGCGAAACAGCCACAATAACGATGATGATGCCTACAACGGTGAAGCTGATCTTACGCTGGCCGAGGAAGTTGATGTGAGCGTTGACAAACATCTTCTTCGAAAGACCGGTGCTGAAAGTGAGGTTGTTGAAGACCTTGGTCTTGGAGAACCAGAGGAAGAACAGACGGCTCAGATATACAGCGGTGAAGAAGGAGCAGATAAGACCGATGATAAGGGTTGTGGCGAAGCCTTTGATAGGACCTGTACCGACAACGAGCAGGATCACACCGGTGATGATCGATGTGAGGTTCGAGTCGAAGATAGCCGAGAAAGCATTGCTGTAACCGTCGGCGAGGGCGTTGCGCACGTTCTTGCCGGCGCGGAGCTCTTCCTTGGTACGCTCGAAGATGAGCACGTTGGCGTCGACAGCCATACCGAGCGACAGCACGATACCGGCGATACCGCTCATGGTGAGCACGGCCTGGAAGGATGCCAGAATACCGATGGTGAAGAAGAGGTTGCAGATGAGGCAGACATTGGCGATGAGGCCGGGCATGACACCATAGAAGGCGATCATGAATATCATCAGGAGCACCAGAGCCACAACGAAGGAGATGAAGCCGGCGTTGATGGCCTGCTGACCCAGCGAAGGACCGACAACCATGTCGGAGATGATGTGCACCTTGGCGTCCATGCGGCCGCTCTTGAGCACGTTGGCGAGGTCTCGGGCCTCGTCGAGGTCGAAGTCGCCGGTAATCGACGAGGAGCCGCCCTCGATCTTGTCGTTTACGTTAGGAGCGGAGTAAACCATGTCATCGAGCACGATGGCCACCTGCTTGCCGATGTTCTGGCCGGTGATGATGGCCCACTGACGGGCGCCGGTGGCGTTCATGCGCATGGAAACCTCGTTGCCGCGCAGAGGATCGTAGTTGGTGGAGGCGTCGCTCACGGCCTGGCCGTCGAGGCGGGCTTTGCCGCCGCTGGTGCGCAGAGCGTAGAGAGCGGTACCGTAGTTGATCTCCTTGCCGTTCTCATCCACACGTACGGTGGGCTTCACGGCCCAACGGAGCTTGAGGTCGTTGGGGAGAAGAGCCTTTGCCTGGGGAGTGGCGAGCACCGCGTTGATGGCATCGATGGTCTTGGCGTCTTGGGCATAGCCTACGGTAGCGCCGTAACCGGCACCCTGCTGCAGCATGGCGATGTAGGGAGCCACGTTCACGGTGGTGTCGTTGGCAAGAGCGTTGGCCAGAGCGCCGAGTGCGTTTGCGATCTCTTCGGCGCGGTAAGTTTCGTAGAACTCGAGGTTGGCCGAGCGCTGGAGCAGGTCGCGCACACGCTCATGGTCTTTCACACCGGGGAGCTCGAGGAGTATCTGGCCATCCTTGCCCTTGAGAACCTGGATGTTGGGCGATACCACGCCGAACTGGTCGATACGGTTGCGGAGCACGTTTGTGGCGGAGTTGTCGACACGGTCCTTTACCTGCGACTTGAGGGCTGCGGTGGCAGCGTCGTCGCTCATGCCGGGCTTAACCACGTCCTGGAAGAGAACGGAGAAGTCGGCCATAGGCTTGGACTGGCGGTAGCTCTTCACGAAAGAGCTTACGAAGTCATCGGTCTGGTGGGAAGCCACCAGCTTGTTGGCTTCGGCGAGAGCAGCCTCGAACACCGAGTCGGTGTCGCCGCTCTTCATGCCGCGCATCATGTCGGGCATGTCGACCTGGAGGATAACGTTCATACCGCCCTTGAGGTCGAGACCGAGGCCTACGCCCCATTTGCGTACCTGATTGAGAGTGTAAGCGCCCATGTACACTTTGCGGTCGCCGAGCGAATCCATGTAGTGCTTGTAGGCCCTGTTGTAGGCTGCGTCGTCATTGTCACCCGACTGCTCTATGGCATAAGCGGCCGCCTGATTCTCGTATTTGCTCGAAATGAACGTGAACGAGAGGTAGAAGAGGCACACCAATACCAAGAAAACGGCGATGACACCGGCTACGATGCTGCCCAGATTTCCTTTGCTTTGCATGTGAAATTTATGGTTTATTGATTAATTGAATTTACAAGGTGTCGTTTTCGGCTCGCAAATATAGTGATAATTCTGCATACAAAAGTCATTTTTAGAGCTTTTTGTAGCGTCAGACACTATGTTTGAGCTTATTTTTCGGTCACCGACGGCTTTTGGCAGCGCTTGGGATTGGCCGGAAACCACCCTTTCCGCACTCTTTCGCGCTGGTCGAAGATTTCCTTCACCGTCCAGAACGACGAGAACGCCGTCACCCCGGCAAGTGTCGAAAGTATGCCGCTGTCAACAGCCACCGATACCACGCACATGGCCAGTCCGAGCAGCAGGAACCACCACCAGCAGCGCACCCCGAAGTAGTACTCGCATTTTATCACCACAGGGTGGAAAGCGCCTATTATCAAAAAAGTGGCCAGACCCACAACGAGGCCCTCGATGTGCCACTGGGCAAGTATTTCTGTCATATTTTCAGCTTGTTTGAAAAGTACAAAATTAGCCAAAGAAAGCAGCATGGCAAAACACGGAAGCGGGCACCGGCAATCCGTTAACACAAGTTAACGTTGTGTCGACGGCTTGGAAACGTTTGTTAACGCTACGTCATTTTCACCGTTCAATTTGTTAATAATGAAAGCGAAAGGTTGTACCTTTGCACCCGACTACACCAAGACACATTTAGATGCCCAATATACTCACACACATAATCGAGCGGCAGACAGAGCATTACGGCCGCGACCGTGTGGCAGTCACCACCATCGACACTGCATCGCGCTCGCTGCTTCCGTGCACATGGGGCGAGCTTTCCGACCGTGTGACACACGCCGCCTGCGCTCTCGAGATCCTCGGCATCAGGCCGCAGGATACTGTGGCCATACTGGCACCCAATTGCGCCGAAACGCTTATCACCGACTTCGCATGCTACCGCAACCGCGCCGTGCCGGTATCCATCTATGCCACCAGCAGCGCCGAGCAGGTAAAATATATAGTGAACGACGCCCGCGCGCAGGCCATCTTCGCAGGCACGCAGGCACACTACGCCATAGCCCGCGCCATAGCGGCCGAGTGCCCCACCCTTCGCCATATAGTGGCGTTCGCCCCCGATATACAGTTCGACGCCGACGACAGCACATCGATGCACTTCGATGCCTTCGAGCGTCTCGGCGCCGCCGCTTCGGCCGACTGTGTGGCCGAGGTCGCCCTCCGTGCCGCCCAGGCCGGCCCCGACGACATCGCCACACTCATATACACCTCGGGCACCACCGGCGAGCCCAAGGGCGCCATCCTGCCCCACAGCTGCTTCGACGCAGCCATCGACATCCACAAAGTGCGCCTCGACACACTTTCCGACAACGATACCTCGGTGTGCTTCCTGCCGCTGAGCCATATATTCGAGAAAGCCTGGACATACTTCTGTCTCAGCATGGGAATACGCGTGGACATAAACCCCAATCCCAAGGAGATACAGGCCGCCGTAGCCATAGCGCGCCCCACGAGTATGTGCAGCGTGCCGCGCTTCTGGGAGAAGGTATACACCGCCGTGCAGGAAAAGATAAGCGCCACCCGCGGCTTCACAAAGATAATGTTCGAGCGCGCTCTGGCCACAGGCGCCAAACGCAATCTCGAATATGTACGCACCGGCCGCAAGGTGCCCTGGCTGCTCGAACAGCGCTACCGCTTCTACGACCGCATGGTATTCTCGCGCCTGCGCGCGGCCATAGGCGTCGACAAGGGCCGTTTCTTCCCCACGGCGGGCGCTCCGCTGTCGTCGGCGATAGTGGAATTTCTGCACGCCTGCGGCATCAACATCATCATCGGCTACGGTCTGTCGGAAACCACCGCCACGGTATCGTGCTACCCCACTGTCGGCTATGAGATAGGTACCGTAGGCACACCCCTGGCCGACATAGAGGTGAAGATAGGCGAGAACAACGAGATTCTCGTAAAAGGCCCCACGGTGATGCGCGGATACTTCGGCCGTCCCGACACCGACAACTCCGTATTCACCCCCGACGGATGGTTCCGCACCGGCGACGCCGGCCGTTTCGACGAAAGCGGCTCTCTCATCCTCACCGAGCGCATCAAGGACCTCTTCAAGACCTCCAACGGCAAGTATATAGCCCCGCAGGCCATCGAGAGCCGTCTGGGCGAGGACCGCTATATCGAACAGGTGGCCGTAATCGGCGACCAGCGCAAATATGTCACCGCATTCATCGTGCCGGCCTTCGAGGCCCTCAAGGAGTACGCCCGTCAGAAAGGCATCAGCTACTCGTCGATTGACGATCTGGTGAACAACAGCGAGATACGCCGTTTCATCGCCGAGCGCATCGAAAAGCTCCAGAAAGGCTTGGCCGGGTTCGAAAAAATTAAGAAATTCACTCTCCTCCCCCGCGAATTCACCATCGAGGCCGGAGAACTCACCAATACACTGAAGATACGCCGCCCCGTTATCAACTCGGCCTACGCCGACGAGATCGAAGCGATGTACTGCTGAAATAAAAGGTGAAAAAGTGAAAAGTGAAAAAAGTGAAGATAATGGCCCCGCGCCACAACATTCATCTTCACCTTTCACCCTTCACCTTTCACCACAGACGCAATTGAACGATGAAACAGAATTCCATCATAGCACAGGGGGCGCAGCCCGAACGCGCCATTCTCGTAGGCCTCATCACTCCCACCCAGGACGAAGCCAAGTCCGAAGAGTACCTCGACGAACTCGCCTTCCTGGCCGACACCGCCGGTGCCGAAGCCGTGAAGCGCTTCACACAGCGCCTCGACTACCCTAACCCGCGGACGTTCGTCGGCAAGGGCAAACTCGAGGAAATCAAGAAGTATATTGAGGACGACGGCGACATCGCCATGGCCATCTTCGACGACGATCTGTCGACCAAGCAGGTGCTCAACATAGAGCGCGAACTCGGGGTCAAGATCCTCGACCGCACCAATCTGATTCTCGATATTTTTGCCAAACGCGCCCAGACTGCCAATGCCAAGACACAGGTCGAGCTGGCACAATACCAGTATCTGCTGCCGCGCCTCACCCGAATGTGGACACACCTCGAGCGTCAGCGGGGCGGTATAGGCATGCGTGGCCCGGGCGAGACTCAGATCGAGACCGACCGCCGTATAATCCTCACCAAGATATCGCTGCTCAAGGAAGAACTCAAGGCCATCGACCGTCAGAAAGCCGTACAGCGCAAGAACCGCGGCAAACTCACCCGCGTGGCCCTGGTCGGCTACACCAACGTGGGCAAGTCGACTATCATGAATCTGCTGAGTAAGAGCGATGTATTTGCCGAGAACAAGCTTTTCGCCACTCTCGACACAACTGTCCGCAAGGTAGTTATCGACAATCTGCCTTTCCTCCTCACCGACACCGTAGGCTTTATTCGCAAACTGCCCACACACCTGGTCGACTCGTTCAAGTCGACACTCGACGAAGTGCGCGAGGCCGATATCCTGGTCCATGTGGTCGATATATCGCATCCGAATTTCGAAGAGCAGATAGAGGTGGTCGACAAGACACTGCGCGAGGTATGCAACGGCGCCGACAAGCCCATGCTGCTCGTATTCAATAAAATCGACGCATTCACCTGCACACCCAAGGCCGATGACGACCTCACTCCCCGTCAGCGCTGCAACCGCACTCTCGACGAGCTCAAGGCATCGTGGATGGCAAAGATGAATGATAACTGCGTGTTCATATCGGCAAAAAAAGGCATCAACATCGACGAGCTCAAGGACCGCCTCTACACCATGGCCCGCGAGATCCACCTCACCCGCTTCCCCTACAACGACCTTCTTTACGAGACTTATGAGTAAGGGTCTATGGAGTAATAAGTTTAATGAGTTAAGATAATAGTCCGTAGTGAGAAGGGCTATGGAGTATTAAGTTGAAAAAGTTAAGAGAAATGCGCCGGTGCGAGATTGCCGCCGGCGCATTTCTTTTTAACTTTTTAAACTTATTACTTTTTCAACTCTCCGGACACCCGCTAAAGATCCGTGGCGAAAGGAGCGACAGGCAGCCCTGCGGGACTGTAGAGATTGCCGCCGGGATAGTCAGCCCAGTCGTAGCGAGCCACAGTTGGCTTGGCGATAAGAGGCGAGCTGAGCACCACGGTATTGTCGCCCTGCATACGGGCATTGGCATAGGCAAATTTGCCGTCCTTGTCGCCGATAATGAAGCCGGTGACGGCAACGGATGTCGGTTTCACGGCACCGTCGAAGATCAGAACCATCTTATTGCCGTCGGCCTTGGTCGATTTCAGCACAGGAGCCTTATATTCGATGTCCTTCTTGCCGTAATCGCGGTTGAGAGCTATGACGCTCAGACGCCGTGCCACCTCCTGCTTGTCGGAAGGATGTATGTCGGCCGGATTGCCAAGATCGATAGCCACGGCCATACCGGTGTTTGGCAGTTCGAGGGCCTTGGCCTGGCTGTTGCGCAGCAGAGCCCACTCCGATTCGGGCTGTACATTTTTCTGTGCCAGATATCCGGCGAGCTGCACAAAATAGAACGGCATGTCGGGATTGCCGAAAGTAGTGCGCCAGCTGCCGATAAGCGATTTGAACAGAGGCTCGTACTGCGCGGCACGGCCCACATTGCTGCAGCCCTGATACCAGATGGCGCCCTTGACGGGCAGCACTTTCAGCGGATGGAGCATGGCGTTGTAGAGCACTGTCGGATAGTTGGGACCCTGCGGCGACACAGGCCGTGCGGGCATGTCGGCGAGAGGTATTGCCGCCGTGATATCCCATTCGCCGTCGAGAGGATAGCGCACGCCGTCGACAGTGGCTGCGAGCGTGCCGCCCTTGATGCCGCCTTCGCCCATGAAATCGACCATCCGCACTGTCACGGTATTCTTACCGCCCTTCACCAGTTCGCCGGGAACGGTATAGACACGCTGTTCGCTCGGCGCCTCATAGCCGCCCACACGGACACCGTTGAAATATGTATCGTCGAGATCGTCGACAACACCCACCTCGAGGGTCAGCGGCTTGCCTGCGGCTGCTGCGGGCAGCACGAGCTCGCGCTCTATCCACACAGCGCCATCGAACGACGGAAGCACCGTCTGCTCCCACATGCCCGGGACGGGCATTTTTGAGGGAATATTTTTCATGACAGACGCACCTTTTTTCATCTGACTGTCAAGTAGCTTCGACCATTCGCCCATTTTTGTGCCATATACAGCGCCTATACGGGCCGCATCGAAATCATTGTCTTTGAGCAGAGCGAGCTGAGGTCCGAAACCGTCGACAGACTCAAGAGGCGCGAAAGGCGTCCAGGCCTCGGCCACGGTACCGCCCCAGCTGGTATCGATCACGCCCACGGGCACTCCAAGCTTGTCGTGAAGCTGTTCGGCAAAAAGATATGCTATCGCCGATATATCCATGGTGGCGGGATTGGCTTCCACCCATCCGCCGTTTGCCACATCGGCATCGTCGAGAGGTGTATAGCTTGTACGGTGCTCCAGACGCAGAAGCCGTATGTCGGGATGCTGCGAGGTGGCCACCACGCGGTCGGCGTCGACCAGAGTGGAACCCCAGTTGTTGCGGTTCACCTGATACTCCATGTTCGACTGGCCGGAGCACACCCACACCTCGCCCGAAAGGAGATTGCAGAGCACCGTCGGCTCGCCGTCGCCATCGGATATGATCATGGTGAAAGGACCTCCGGCAGCCGGAGTCGGCACCGCAATGCTAAAGGCACCCGAAGCATCGGCCTTGACATTCAGCGGTTTGTCAAGCCAGTCGGTTTTTACGGTTACACGGGCGCCCGGGGTTGTTTTACCGGGCAGAGTAAGGGTTGAATTCTGTTGCATCACCATATTGTCGGTGATGAAATGAGGGAGAGTCACTTTTGCCGTAGCAGATGCGGCGGCAAGCACGCTCATAGCGAGCAGGCAGACTTTTTTCATATAATAGATTAAAAGATTTATAGAAGTCGGAATGTCATGCGGTGGAGAGGGCACGGACCGTACTCGGCAATGGCGGCGCGATGTGCGGCGGTAGGATAAGCCTTGTTCTCGTCCCAGTGGTACTGAGGATACTGCCTGTGCGCCTCGAGCATATAGAGGTCGCGCGATGTTTTGGCCAGCACCGAGGCGGCCGCGATATTGGCGAAACGGCCGTCACCTTTCACGAAACATGTGTGCGGTATGTCGGCAAAGGGTTTGAAACGGTTGCCGTCGACGGCTATGGCTCCGGGGCGGACCTTGAGCTGGGCCAGAGCACGGTGCATGGCTTCGATAGAGGCGTTGAGAATATTGATGCTGTCGATTTCGGCGGCATCCACGCTCGCCACAGCCCATGCCACAGCCTCGGCCATTATGACCTCGCGCAGCTCCATGCGGCGCCGCTCGCTCATTTGCTTGGAGTCGTTGAGCCACGGATGCGAGAAATCGTCGGGGAGAATGACGGCGGCGGCGAAAACGGGGCCGGCAAGACAGCCGCGGCCGGCTTCGTCGCAACCGGCCTCGAGTATGCCCGGAACCGAACATGGAGGCAGGGGCGCGTGCTTAGGCAAGAAAGTCATGGTTTATCACATTTTCTACAAGGTACAGACCCTCGATATCGGAGCGGTTTATCTCGATATCGTCGTAGTCGGGATTCTCGCTGTGCAGTATCACTTTGTCCGGGTCGGGATGACGGCGCACGTACTTCACCACACGGAAGTCCGCCAGCACCACGACATAGATCTGTCCCCACGAAATAGTACCTTCGGGTCGCACGGGCCGGATTGATATATAGCAACCCGGATTGAGCCGCGGCTGCATCGAATTGCCGCTCACCCGCACTATAGGAAGTTCGGGATTGATGCCCGGAAGGTTGACGCGACCTATTATGCGCTCGTCGGTAAACATGCGGCTAAGGGGTGTCGTGCCGGCTGTGACATCGATATTATACACCGGCGCACCCTCGGCCCGACGCACTGCCTCGGCACCAGCGCTGCGCGGGAAAGGCACATCGGCGCCTGATACGAGCCAGGCCTTCGACACTCCAAAGTTCACCACTATACGGTTGATAAACGCCTCGTTGGGCGAGGCCTTACCCTTGACAACACGCGACACTGCCGCAGGGTCGACACCCATGCGTTCGGCAAACTGCGCCTGCGTCATACGCATCAGTTTCACAAGATACTTTATGCGGTCTACGATATCGGCCGCAGGCCCGGGAAGCGCCAGGCCGTCGGGAGTGTGGTCCATAGTCAGTCACTTTTGCGCAAAAATACAATTAAAATTGCATTCCCGCAAACATTTACCACCTTTTCCCGCAAAAAATCCAAGAGTATATTTACTTTTGACTTATGTTAAGATTTAGAGAGGATTTCAGAGTATGTTTGGATATTGAGTGAAGGAGTTATGGGGTTCCATAACGACTGAACGAAATCTTCAAACAGACCTGAAAGACCTCTAAAGATTTCATAAAGTTAAAAGTAAACATACTCTAAGGTTTCAGTTTTTCTGGAACTCGGTGGGCGACATGCCGGTTAGATGCTTGAAGTATTTGCCGAACGAGGACTGATTGGAGAAGTTGAGAGCGTAGGCCACCTGCTGTATGTTCTTGCCCGAGAAACGAAGCAGATTCTTGGCCTCGCTGATAACAAAATAATCGATCCATCGTGCGGCCGAACGTCCCGTAGCCTCCTTCACCAGCAGCGACAGGTACTTTGGCGATATACACAGACGCGAAGCATAGAAATTGACCGAGCGTTCTTTGGTATAGTAGAGATGCACAAGCTTCATGAATTCGTGTACATAGTTATTGCGATGCACACCAGGTCGCTCTGGGTCGGCAAGTTCGAGACGCTTGTAGAGGAAAGCTACTGTCTGATAGAAATATGCGGCTATGATATTCGACACGATATGCCTGTTAAGCTGACTGTTGAAGTTATCGCTCATCACCGTATGGATAAGCTTGAAATAGCGCAGCAGTATCGACAGTTCGCGGTCGCGCAGCAGAAGCACATGCGACGGACGCGAGATAAAAGCCTCGCCCGAGATAGCCGAAAACGAGATATTTATATCCTGTATAAACTGTGGCGACATCGCCAGGACATATGCATCGATCTCCGCCCAGTCGCTGCTATCGATTTTCAGCAAAGTACCGTGTGGCGCAACCACGAGCGATGGTTCCGTCACGGAAAAGCGCTCGGAATTGAACTCCACCTCTACCGAGCCTTTGGTAAGGAAAAAGCACAGTATGCCCTCCACATTGCTGCGGGTAAGGTCGAGTTCCCGAAAGTGACGGCTCACTTCGGAATCAAGATGAAATATCAGACAATCGTTTTCAAGATGGCTGTAATCGGCTGATTTGCCTGCAAGTCGCTGTATGCTGTTTGTAAGATGTGATTCCATTTTAGGCATTTTGTACGGCAAAGTTACAAAAAACATCACTCATAGAGCCACTCATGCGACAATCCGGACATTTTGTACGCCATTTACACCACACATATGCCGTCCTACGAGGGTGCGGACGCTATGATTAGTTCAAAAAAATACGTACATTTGCATTCGTAAAATATTAGAAGCTGTATAAAAACATGGAGAAAAAGAAAGGCTCCCGTCTGGGGCAGCTGATGAAATACATCATACCGCTGATAATCAGCATCGGTCTGTGCTACCTTCTGTTCACCGGCATAGACTTTAAGGAGATGATGCACATCATCCGCACCCAGTGCGATTTTCGCTGGGTGGCAGCCGGTTTGGTTCTGGCGGTACTATCCCACATAATACGTGCATTCCGTTGGGGCATACAGCTCAGAGCCCTCGGAATCGATGCGCCCAAACATGCTCTGATATACAGCATATTCGGCACCTATGCCGTCAATCTTGTCTTTCCGCGTTTGGGCGAGGTATGGCGCACCGGATATATATCGCAGCGTCAGCGCGCGCCCTTCACCACCGTATTCGGCTCCATGGTGGCCGACCGCCTGGCCGACACCATTACCGTGCTCCTGCTGGCTCTGCTTGCATTCCTGATATCGTCGAAAGCCATTCTGAGCTATCTGCACCAGAACGGCGAACAGCTCGACGCCATCGCCCGCCTGCTCGAATCACCATGGTTATGGCTCTCGGCAGTAGCCGTAATTGCTGCCGTATGGATTTTTATGGCCCGGAAAAGTTCCAACACAAAAATCATCAAAATACAGAATGCTGTCCGTGAACTCTGGCAGGGATTTGTGGTAATTATCAAAATGCCACACAAAGGCCGATGGCTATTGTTGACCGTAGCTCTATGGGGGTGCTACTTCCTGCAGAACTATATCGTATTTTATGCCTTCCCCTTCACGACGGAGATTATACAGCAGCATGGTATCCAGGCGGCTCTTGTTGTCTGGGTCCTTGCTTCGATCTCCATGGGCGTACCATCCAACGGCGGCATCGGCCCCTGGCAGTGGGCTACAATTTTCGGCCTGAGCATCTACGGTCTGGGCGCAACCCAGGGAGGCGCATTCGCCAACCTGGTCCTTGGGGCAAACACCCTCCTCATCATCGGCCTTGGCATCTTCACCTTCATAGCCATCGCCCTCGACAAAAAACGCGTCCGCCCATGACCCCCACACAAGCAAAAGAGATCATCGGAGGAAAATGCCTCGGAGCCCCAGGCCTGAGTAGGTCGGCTATATACACAGCAGCGCCTCTACGAGGCGCATCCGTCTTTTCCATCGATAGACCCCGGGCTATAGCCCGGGGCTGCACACAGCATGGCCTCTTCGAGGCCTCACTCGCCCCAATATATCTCTCCAGCCTAAAATTGATAGAAAAATGCCTCGGAGAGGCATATCCGTATACAGCCCCGGGCCTTGGCCTGGGGACAAAAACCGCCCACCTACACGCGCCTCGTAGAGGCGCTGCTATATAAACAGCGTATTATGAGTAGAGTACATTCATTTCACCATATAGTATTCGCAACAGCGAGACGGCAACCTTCTCTCAACGCAAAAAACAGGGAAGCGCTGTTCCGCTTTATCTGGAGCGAACTAAAAAACCGAAAATGTACTCTGATCCGAGTTAACGGAATGTCGGATCATATACATATGCTTATTGATCTCCACCCGTCGGTAGCCCTTGCCGACTTAGTAAGAGAACTCAAGTCGAAAAGCAGTTTTTGGCTAAAACGATGTGGGATGTTCCCTAAATTCGACAGTTGGAATCCTGAATATTTTGCAGAATCCAAAGGAATAGCCGAAATAGAAACAGTAAAGAACTACATAATAAATCAGCAAGAGCATCATCGTGCAAGAAATTTCCTCGAAGAAATACGCTCCCTGCACGAAAATGCCGGTCTTGAATGGAGGTCTCAGGATTATGAATAGATCGGCCTTATACACAGCAGCGCCTCTACGAGGCGCATCCGTCTCTTCCATCTATAGACCCCGGGCTATAGCCCGGGGCTGCACACAGCATGGCCTCTTCGAGGCCTCACTCGCCCCAATATATCTCTCCAGCCTAAAATTGATAGAAAAATGCCTCGGAGAGGCATATCTGTATACAGCCCCGGGTCTCGGCCTGGGGACAAAAACCGGCCACATACACACGCCTCGTAGAGGCGCTGCTGTGTTTGCCGGGAAAGTAGCTTCGACATAACAAATCATAAAATATATAATAAAAGATATGGCAAAAGTAGTTATCATCGGCTGCGGAGGCGTGGGCACTGTTGTGGCCCACAAGTGCGCCCAGCACCCCGAGGTATTCACCGACATAGTCATTGCATCGCGTACCCGCTCCAAATGCGACGCCGTGGCCAGGGCTATCGGCAAACCCAACATCAGCACCGACAGCGTCGACGCCGACCATGTGGACCAGGTAGTGGCCCTGCTGGAGCGCCACAAGCCCGAACTGGTTATCAACGTCGCTCTTCCCTATCAGGACCTCACCATTATGGAAGCATGCCTGCAGTGCGGAGTCAACTACCTCGATACAGCCAATTACGAACCCAAGGACGTAGCCCACTTCGAGTATTCGTGGCAGTGGGCCTATCGCGAGCGCTTCGAGAAAGCCGGCCTCACAGCCATCCTCGGCTGCGGCTTCGACCCGGGCGTAAGCGGTGTCTTCACAGCCTATGCCGCCAAGCACTGGTTCAGCGCCATGGAGACCCTCGACATCGTCGACTGCAACGCCGGCGACCACGGCAAGGCTTTCGCCACCAACTTCAACCCCGAGATCAACATCCGCGAGATAACACAGAACGGCCGCTACTGGGAAGAAGGCCGGTGGGTGGTGACCAAGCCCCTCGAATTCCACAAGACACTCAGCTATCCCAATATCGGCCCGCGCGAGAGCTATCTGCTCTACCACGAGGAGCTCGAAAGCCTGGTGCAGAACTTCCCCACCATCAAGCGCGCACGCTTCTGGATGACATTCGGCCAGGAATACCTCACACACCTGCGTGTGATACAGAACATCGGCATGGCCCGCATCGACGAAGTGGACTACAATGGCACCAAGATAGTGCCTCTTCAGTTCCTCAAGGCAGTTCTCCCCAATCCCCAGGACCTCGGCGAGAACTATCACGGCGAAACATCGATCGGCTGCCGCATATCGGGCAAGAGCAAGGAAGGTAAGCCCATGACCTACTACATCTACAACAACTGCTCGCACGAGGAGGCCTACAAGGAAACCGGCATGCAGGCCGTGAGCTACACCACCGGCGTACCCGCCATGGTTGGCGCCATGATGTTCCTCACAGGCAAGTGGAACCTCAAGGGCGTGCGCAACGTCGAGGAATTCGATCCCGATCCCTTCCTGGCCGCTCTCGCCGAGAACGGACTCCCCTGGCACGAAGTCATCGACGGAGACCTGGAGTTAAGCTGACAGGCTGATAGGCTGACGGGCTTTTGTTAATTCAGATATTTTGAAATGCTGTCTGCGACTATCATCACATACAACGAAGAGCGCAACATCGAGCGTTGTCTTAATTCGCTCATCGGCGTGGTCGATGAGATAGTGGTTGTCGACTCGCACTCCACCGACGCCACCGTCGACATCTGCCGGCGCTATGGCTGCAAGGTGACCGAGCGCGAGTTCACCGGCTACGGCTCGCAGCGCCAGTATGCCGCCGGCCTGGCAAGCGCGCCCTATGTGCTGTCGATAGATGCCGACGAAGTACTCTCCGACGAGCTCCGGCAAAGCATCATCACTCTCAAGACCGAAGGTTTCCGGCACCGCATGTACTGCTTCCGGGTAGTCAGCTACGTCTGCGGACAGCCCGTGGCGCACAGCGGTATGCATCCGGCCATCGAAACGCGTCTGTTCGACAAGCGATATGCCTCGTGGGACCTGCTCGACGTCGGCGAACGCCTCACATATGCCGGAAGCATCAATCCGCAGCTGCTGGGGGGCGACATGCTCCATTTCCGCTGCTCCGACATAGGCGAGCTCCGGTTCAAGGAGCTGCGCCATGCCGAGCTGCGGGGACGCCTCATGGCAGCTGCCGGCATCAGTGCGCCGGCACCGTTCCGCTGGTTGCGGGCGGCATGCGCTTTCGTCCGATGCCATCTGCACGACGGCGCCATACTCGACGGCGCCACCGGACACGACATCGCCAAAACGCGCTTCAAGGCCACCCTGCACGCCTATCGCACCTCACGCAAAATCATCAAGGGAGGAAAATAGAAGATTAGGAAATTATGAGGTTAGGAGGGTAGGAAATTAAGAAGAGATGATATTAAGAGAGGAGGAAATCAGGAGATTTTTCTTCTATTTCCGCTCCTACCCTCACAACCTCCTTCCACCCCCGACTTCCTAAATTCTTAGATTCCTAACATCCTAATTTCTAACCTTCTAACCTCCTCTCCTCCTAACTTCCTCTCCTCCTAACTTCCTAACTTCCTAATCTCCTAAATGAACATCGTCCATCTGGTATCCAACAAAGCCTGGGGAGGCGGCGAGCGCTACGTGCTCGACCTTTGCCGGCGCAGCGCGGCCGCAGGCCACAGCGTGGCCGTGGTGACGCGCCGCAGCGAGGCCGTCGACAAGCCGTTTACCGCCGCCGGTTTCACCCCGGGGCATCTGCCCCTGCGCGGAGCCGTCGACTTTTTCAGTCCGATGGCCCTGGCCCGCGTGCTCAACCGAATGGACGCCCCAATCGTACTTCACGCCCACAACTTCAAGGACGCATATACGGCTGTCCGCGCCCGCAGGCTCATGCGCGAGCCCGGCAAAGTGCGTGTGGTTGTGACGCGCCATCTGGTCAAGGAAGCGAAGAAAAGCGCCATGGAGCGCGACCTCTACCGCCATATCGACGACATCATCTTCGTATCGGAGGCCGCCCGAAAGGCATTTCTCGACGGACATCCCGGCTGCGACCAACGTAAGCTCCATGTGGTGCACAACTCCATCATGCCGCCCGAGCCGGCACCCGAAGAGAACTCCGGCAACGCCGTGCGCCTGCTCTACGTAGGGCGCATCGCTCCCGAAAAAGGCATCGACGTACTCATCGAAGCCATGGCCCGGCTCACCGATCTGGACATAAGGCTGACCATCGACGGTGTCGGCAATGCCAAGACAGTGATGCCCCTGATGGCCCGCTGCCGCAGCCTCGATATCGCCGACCGCGTGATGTGGCCGGGACACAGCGACAACATATACGCCGACATAGCACGTGCCGATATCGGCGTACTGCCGTCGGTGCAGCCCGAATCGTTCGGCCTCACCGTGCTCGAGTTCATGAGTCAGGGAGTACCCGTAGTGGCCTCGAATGCCGGCGGACCGGCCGAAATCATCACCGACGGCACCGACGGCCTCCTTGTGCGCCCCGGCGATGCCGACTCGCTGGCCGCCGCAGTGAGGCTCCTTGCCGCCGACCCGACACGGCGACGCAGCATGGGCGAGGCAGCACGCCATACATTCGTGGAGCGGTTCGGCTACGACCGCTTCTACAGCGACATTGAAGCCATATATGAAGGCACTTATCGACATAAACAATAGTATACCCGGCGCCGATGCCATAGCCGCCGGCCTGCGCGACCACGGCCCGGACCCCGACAACCGGGTGATATACCGCGGCCGCAACACTGTCGCCGTCACCGCCGGCGACAAGCCTCTTTGCGTGAAATCGTTTGGCGTTCCGGGCTTCATCAAAGGCCTCATCTACGGCCTGCTGCGCACGCCCAAAGCAAAACGCGCCTACGACAACGCCGTGCGCCTGCGCAGTCTCGGCTTCGACACACCCGAGCCGGTAGCGGCCGTATGCATGATTTCGGGCGGCCGTTTAGGCGCCTCCTACTACGTATGCCGCTATCTCGAAGGCTGGAGCGACCTCCGCGGCGCCGAAAACCGGCCCGACTTCGAGGCACTGGCACACCATCTGGCTCTGCTGATGAACCGTCTGCACACCGCAGGCGTTCTGATGAAAGATTTCACTCAGGGCAACGTGCTCTTCCGCCCCGACGGCAATGGCGGCTACAGCTTCGCTCTCATCGACATAAACCGCATGGAGTTCGACGTCCACGACCGCCGGCGCCTCATGGCCAACTTCGGCGCCGTCCTCGACACCGCCGAGGGACTTGCCGTGCTCGCCCGCGAATACGCCGCCCTTTGCCCCGACCCGGCAACCGTGGAGCGCGAAGCCAACGAAATATACCGCCGCCGCCAGGCGCGTCTGTGGCGTAAACGCCATATCAAGGAATTCCTAAGAGGCAAAAAATGAACGAACGACCCAAAATATCGGCTGTCGTGCAGACCTACAACGCCGAGAAGCACCTCGACCGCTGTCTGGCGGCCCTCGAGCCTTTCGACGAAATCCTTGTCGTGGACATGGAGAGCACCGACGCCACCGTCGACATCGCCAGAGCCCACGGCGCAAGGGTGATAGTGAAAGAGCGCGGCGAGCACCGCCTCGTCGAGGCCTACCGCGACTTCGCCATCAAGGCCGCCGCCAACGACTGGGTGCTCGTGGTCGACGCCGACGAAATAGTGCCGCCTGCTCTTGCCGACTATCTCTACGCCGAAATAGCACGCGACCCGTCGCCCCGCGCCATAATGATACCCATCCGCAACTACTTCATGGGACGGTGGATGCGCGCCTACTATCCCGACTATATCCTGCGATTCTTCAACCGCGACGGCGCCGACTGGCCCTACGAGATACACTCGCGCCCCAGCCACCGCGGGCCCAAGGTGTATATCCCGGCACGGCGCACCGACCTGGCATTCATACATCTGGCCAACGAGACAGTCGGGCAGACCTTCACCAAAATGAACAGCTACACCGACCGCGAAAAAAGCCGTCGGCGCCAGAAATACAAGCCCCTCAAACTCTTCTACGAACCCGCATTCCGCTTCTTCAAAAGCTATGTGCTCAAAGGCGGAATACGCGACGGCCTCCCCGGCTTCATCCATGCCGTCCACGACGCCATCTACCGCTTCTCCACCCTGGCAAAAATCGAAGAAGAACGCCAGGCCGCCCTCCCCGACAAAGACATCGATAAGGACTGCGCGTCGGTGGTGGGTGAAAAAAGTAATAAGTGAAAGGAGTTAAGAGAATAGTTTCTATAATTACAAATTACAAGTTAGTAGTTAGGAGTTCCCTCTTCACAACTTGTAACTCCTAACTTCTAATTCCTAACTTCCCAACCTCCTAACCTCCTAATCTCCTAATTTCCTATCATGATACGGATTTTCTGCAAAAATATAGAAAGATATATCGACATCGAAGGAGGGTCGACTCTGCTCGAAGTCGCACACCGCCTCGAAGGCGAACTCGGATTCAGCCCCATCTGCGCCCGCGTCAACAACAAGACCGAGTCGCTCGCCTACGAAATATACACGCCTAAACTGGTCGAGTTCCAGAGCCGCACACAAGGCTCGGGACCCCGCGTATACACCCGCTCGCTGTGCATGCTGCTGTTCCGCGCCGTCACCGCCGTTCTGCCCGGTACACGCCTCACCATCGAGCACTCCATAGCCCACGGCTACTACTGTCTGCTGCACGGTGCGGGGGCCGTTACCGACGAAATCGTGACCGCACTCAAAGCCGAAATGCGCCGCCTCGTTGCTCTCGACCTGCCTTTCGAGCGCTTCGACACACTCACCGCCGACGCCGTCGACATATTCAGCCGCGAAGGCCTCGACAGCACCGCACTGCTGCTGCGCACCGCGCGCCCACTCTACACCACCTACTACACTCTCGACGGCCTTAGCGACAGCTACTATGGCGCTCTGGCACCGTCTACAGGCCATGTGGCCGTCTTCGATCTCCACCGCTACAAAGAAGGCTTCCTGCTGATGCCCTTCGACCCAGAAAACCCCGACAAAGCCGCACGCCCCATACGCCAGGAAAAGATGTACGGTGCTTTCACCGACTATCTGCGCTTCAACCGCATCGTGGGCGTGAGCACCGTAGGCGAACTCAACACCTACGTCAACAGCCGCCGTGCCGCCGACCTCATAAACGTGTCGGAAGCCCTGCACGAAAAAGCCCTCGCCCACATCAGCGACGACATAACCCGCCGCTACCGCCAGGGAGGCGCCCGCATAGTGCTCATAGCCGGACCGTCGTCATCGGGCAAAACCACTACCACCAAGCGCCTGGCCATACAACTGATGACAAATCTGCTCAAGCCGCAGATGATATCGCTCGACAACTACTTCGTCAACCGCGAGGACACTCCCCGCGACGCCACCGGCGACTACGACTACGAATCGCTCTACGCCCTCGACCTCGAGCAGTTCAACAGCGACTTCAACCGCATCCTCACCGGAGAGGAAGTGGAACTGCCCACCTACAACTTCGAACTTGGCCGCCGCCAGTATCTCGGCGACCGCATAAAGCTCGAAGACAACTCGATACTCCTCATCGAAGGCATACACGGCCTCAACCCCGAACTCACCGCCAATATCCCCGAGGCGATGAAATACCGTGTATACGTGTCGGCTCTGACCACCCTGTCGCTCGACGAGCACAACTGGGTGCCCACCACCGACAACCGCCTGCTGCGCCGCATTATCCGCGACCACAAATACCGCGGCACATCGGCCGAGCAGACCATACGCCGCTGGCCGAGCGTACGCCGCGGCGAAGAAAAGTGGATATTCCCCTATCAGGAAAACGCCGACGCGATGTTCAACTCGTCGCTGCTCTTCGAGCTCGGCGTTATCAAGGACTACGCCGAGGCCGTGCTCCGCGGCGTGCCCTCCGACGTACCCGAGTACGCCGAAGCCTACCGCCTCCGCAAATTCCTGAGCTATTTCGTGCCTATCGACCCCGCACTGGTGCCTTCGACAAGCCTTCTGCGCGAATTCCTCGGCGGCAGCTCGTTTAAATACTGACCCAATGAGACCTCTCCTTTTCACACTGCTGCTGTGCGCCGCGGGAGCCGCGGCCGCGCACACCGCCGACAAAGCCCTTGCCGACAAGGCCGACCGCGCTTTCGTCAACAGCGAATGGGCCGGCGCATCGGCCCTCTACATGCTTCTGTCCGATAAAATTCCCGACGCCGCCCTGCCCTACGCCCGCATTATCGTGGCGCAGGAGATGTGCGCCGACACAGCCGGCAGCATCGCCACCATGGAACGCGCGCTGGCCAACACCGTACCCGTCGACTCGGTGCTCGAGCCGGCGCGGGAGGCGGCATTCTCGCTGAGCCGGCCCGACCTGTATGAGAATCTGCTGCTGCGGCTGCAGCGCTCGCTGCCATATCTGCACCGCGTGATCGACATACGCCTGCTGCGCTACTACACCCTGCGGCGCGATCCGGCGAAAATGGCCGATTACAGCCGACGTATGCTCGCCGGAAATCCCGCCGACACCGACGCCATAGCCACCATAGCCGATGCGGCCGTGATGGAAGGCGACACCGATGCCGCCATTGCCGCATGGGAGCGCATACTCGCCATCGACCCGGCTAACTACAATGCTCTGGCGGCGCTCGCCAACACACTGGCGTCCACCGACCCCGTGCGCGCGGCCGCTTATGCGGAGAGGGCGCTGGCCATACGGCCCAACAACGCCCTCTCCTTCTTACTGCGCAGTCTGAAGTGACAGCCGGCCCGCACGCCGCATGTCCACCGCCATGGCGGCGCGGCCGTCGGCCGATGCCGTGAATGTCTTTTTATCGCCCGGCATTGCCAGAACGTAGCGGCCGCCGGGTTCAAGACCCGAAAATCCGATTTCATAACGTCCTTTTCCGTCGATGCTCCATGCGAGCGCCGTCCGGCCCGTGTTTTTCTCGAGCGAAAGCACCATAGCGCTGCCGCCGAGAGGCTTCACGCCGAGCACTATGCCGCGGTCGCTGTTGCCGGGGAACACGCGCAGGCTGCCGTCGGCATAGTCCACGCCGAAGGCGCCGTCAGAGGAAGCCGTAAAGCGGTCGGTCGAGAGTGTGTTGCGCCCCTTGGCCAGGGTCACACTGTAGTCGGTGCCGCGGTGGGTGTAGCGGAACGATGTGCCCTCGAGTTCGGGAAGCATATGCGGTTCCAGGCCCATGCGGTTCCATTTGGGCCGTATGCCGTAGATATCGCTGTAGAGAGCTGTCACCGAGGTGCATATGCCGGCCAGAATATCGCTGCCCACACCGGTCTGCGAACGGCGCTCATAGCGCTGCGACGACAGACCGTCCTTGCGGTACTGGGCCAGGATGTTGCGTATATATTTCAGCGCCAGTTCGGGCTTGTAGCCTGCATAGGAGCGTACTCCGAGATAGCCCCATGTGGGGAAGATGTCGCCGTTCTCATAGCGCGGGAAAGGCCAGTTGCCGCCCTCCACTTCCTCGCGGGTGTACGAATCGAAGCATAGCGGCCAATGGAATAGCCCCTCGGAAGCCGTGCGGCGCTCTATCTCGTCGAGTACGCGGGCCTTGCGGGCCGGATCGTCGCAGATGCCGAAGGCTATGGCCGCGAAATTGACGGGCGTCACCATATTGTCGCCGTGCACACTGCCGTCGTCATCGAGCCAGTACACATACTGTCCCTTTTCCTCCGACCAGAAACCACCCTGCTCTACCGGACGGTTGAATGCCTCCTTAAGCCTGTCGGCGGCGCGGTCGTACATCTGTGCACGTGCGGTATCGCCAAGCACAGTCTCGCATGCTGCCCACTGACGGAGCGCCTCGTAGAGCTGAGCGTTGACAAAGGCATTCTCGTAGCTTGCCCACACGATGTCGAGCCAGTCGCTGGCGGTGCCTTCGCGGTGGTTGCGGTTCATCATCTCGCACAGGCCGTTGCCGTTCTCATCGCGCGCCAGGAGCCAGTCGAGGGCGCGCTCGCAGGTCTCTTTCTGTCCGGCAAGCCATTCGGTAGAGCCAAGAAGATCGAAAAGCTCGGTCACGTTTATCACATATCCCGTCTGCGAGTCGACGGTGTATCCCCAGCGGGCCTCGTAGTAGCCTGTCTGATAGTTATATGTACCGGGCATTTGGTCTTCGTCGGCATTATGCCATCGCGACAGCACACGGCCCTGCGGGGTCACGGCGTGCAGCGCCTCCTGATGCAGGCTTTCGGCAAGATTGCGGGTATAGTTTGTATCGGCCAGAGCCAGACCTATCTGCGCGAAAAACGGCTCGTGCAGGCATTTCCAGTTGGTAGTCCATCCGTTGGCGCCTACGATACCGTTGTCGACCACGCCGTAGCGGCCGGTAGTGTTCATAAGCTCGCGCACCGACTCGGCGTCGATGCCGCGCAGATTGCCGCGCGAATAGGCCTCGGGGTAGTCGACGTAGCTCAGGCGCACCGTCACGGTATCGCCTCCCTCAACTATATAAGGTGCGAAAACATCCTCGCGGGCGCCGACGCAGCGACTCAGATCGTAGCGCATCTGCAGCGGTCCGGATGCCGGTATATGCTTTATGGTGAACACACCGTTCTTGCCGTGGCTGAATTTCTGGTGCATTACACCTCCGGTCGACGTTTCGATGCGCAAAGCACCCGGCCGCTCGGGATTCCACAGGGTTATGCCGCCAGTATGCACGCCATAGGTATCGTCCTCGCTTCTGAGGTACTTGCACCACACCATGCCGCCGTTGTCGAGAATACCGCCTTTCCATGTGTCCATGGCGGCGAAATCCCACTGCGGCACTAAGCGGTCCTCCACGCGGGCCAGTGCCGTGCCGGTATTGCTTGCTATGGTCCATACTATGGCGTCGCCGCAGGGCTCGAAGCGCCACGATTCGGTATAGGCCAGAGCACCGTCGCCGTACACTATCGAGTCGACGGTGAGAACATCGCCCCGGCGGCTTACACGCGGAGCGGATTTTACAGCGCCTGAGGTATACGCGCCGCCGCGGGTGCGGACGCCTGTGCGGACGCCGCTTCCGGCGAGCACCTCCACGCCGTCGACAGTGAGACTGCCCACACGGCAGCCGCCGTCGAGGTCGAGAGTGAGGCCTATATGGCCCGAGTGGTCGGAGACATGCAGATTGTCGGTGGCGAAAGCTGCCGGAGCCATCGCCGCAAAAGCGCATAGTATGAGATAATGAGGTCGTGTCTTCATGATATCTAAAAGGATTCCAAATATGTGTATACAAAAATAGCAACAGCGCCTTTTAAACGCTGTTGCCATTTTTGCCAAATATGTCGCGCCGCTATTTTGCGGCACTGTCTTTGGCGGCTTCAGATGCTTCGTATGCTTCTTCGGCTACCTTGAGAAGTGCCTGCGACTGCGGGTCCTTCTGCCAGTGGAAAGGCACGAAATCGCTCTTGGGATTGATCCACGACGGTTTGCGGAATGCCAGAATGATGAAAGGCAGTATCACGAACAGAGCCACGCCGCCGAAAAGCACGGCGAACCACACGGTCTTCGAGCCCATGGCAATCTGATCGGGCGGGAAGAAGCTGAGCACGAATGCGAGCAGCGAACCCAGGAAGCCTACGCCGGCCACAACCCAGAGCAGGAAATTGCCCTTGGAGCCGATGCGGAATGCACGCTTGGCATTCTTCATGGAATAGCGGAGATAGATAACCGCCGCGAACATGAGCAGATATGCTATAAGATAGAGCACCACGGTGAGCTGAGAAAGAATCTGGTAGAAACTCTCGACCGAAGGCATTACCACGAACAGCGACGAAAGCAGTGTCACGGCCACGCCCTGGATGATAAGGATATTTTTCTGCACACCCGACTTATTGGCCTTCTGGAAGAACGGAGGAAGATATCCGGCCTGCCCGACGGCGAAAACACCTTTCGACGGACCGGCAACCCACGTAAGCACACCGGCAAGAACGCCGAATGCCAGAGCCACGGCTATAACGGGTGTAAACCAGTTCATGTGGAAGGCCTTGAAGTAATTGTCGAAACCAACGAGCAGACTCTGTACCAGATTGATGTCCTTGGCAGGTATGATGACGCCGAGCGAATAGGTGCCGAGCACAAAAATCAGCACGGTGACGAGGGCGCCGCCGAATACCGCCTTAGGATAGTTTACTGTCGGATTCTTGATGTCGCGCACATGCACGCCCGACATTTCCATACCGGCATAGAACAGGAAGATCGAAGCGGCCAGAACCACATTGTCGAAATTAGTGAGATCGGGGAAGAAATCGCCGTGGAAGTCCATCTGCGACTGTCCGCCCGTTGCCAGAAAGGCCACTCCGCACACAACAAGAATGCCGGCCGGGATGATGGTGCCCACCATACCGCCGATTTTCGATATTTTGCCCACCCATCCGAGGCCTTTGAGCGAGATAAGGGTGGCGATCCAATAGATGGCGAGCACCACGATAATGGTGTAGTACTTATTGGCGGCCAGATGCGAATCGGCCACATGGTCCATGCCTATGAAGGCCAGCGACACGGCGCCGAAAGTGAGCACGGTCGGGAACCAGATGGTACTCTCGACCCACTGAAGCCATATGCCGAGAAAACCGAGTTTGCTGCCGAAAGCCTCGCCGATCCAGCGGAACATACCGCCTTGCTGATAGGGGAAGAGCGATGCAAGTTCGGCGGCCACGAGCGATACAGGAATCAGGAATACAAGTGCTGCGAACAGATAGTAGAACGCCGAACTCATGCCGTAGACAGCCTCGGCGGGGAGTCCGCGAAGAGAAACAACGGCCACGATGTTCATTATCATCAGGGTACCAACACCTAATTTGGCGGCCGACTTTACCGTCGCCGCGGTGGTGGAAGCGGGTTTTGTAGCCATATGAGTAGTTTTTTAGAGGTTATCATTCTGCGATGGTGACACGGTCGCCGTTCATGACGCCGAGTCCGAGAATACGGGCGAATTCCTTGACGGCCGCCTGTGCCTTTACCGAATTTCCGGCCGGGTCGAGAGGAGGAGCGAACGCGGCTATGCCGAGGAGGCCCGGCATCACGCCGAGCACACCGCCTCCGACACCGCTCTTGGCGGGTACGCCCGAGGTATAGAGCCAGTCGCCGGAATTCTGGTAGAAGCCGACAGTGGCTATGAGAGTGGTGATTTTCGGCGCTATCTCCGGGGCGAAGACGCGGGCATGCGTCAGCGGATTGACGCCTCCCGCGGCTATGGTGGCCGCCATGACGGCAAGCTGGCTGCATGTGATGCCGAGCGAGCACTGGCGCGTATACAGATCGAGGCTCATGGCCGGATCGTCGTAGATGCGGTTATAGTTTTTCAGCAGCCATGTGATGGCACGGTTGTTGAAATTGGTGTCGCTTTCGCTTTTGTAGAGCTCGTCGATAAGCTCGGGCGCCGAGCCGCACAGGGCGGTGATATTGTCGGTAATGGCCTTCCATTTGGCATCGGAGTCGCCTTTGGGGTCGATCATGGAGCATGCCGATATTGCGCCGGCGTTGACCAGCGGAGTCGACGGATGGTCGTTCTCCAGCAGGATTGCGAAAATAGAGTTGAAGGGCAGGCCGGTGGCGTCGGCACCGATCTTTTCGAGCACCCCTGCGGGTGTATGCTGTATCATGGCCAGAATGGCCGTCGGAACTTTCGACACCGATTCGATGCCGAATTTGTAGGCGGTGTCGCCGAAATCATATCCGGTGCCGTCGGGGAGCATCACGCTGAGTCCGAACAGCCCTGAGTCGATATTGGCCAGATAGGGGATATAGTTTGCATTGGCACCGCCGGTGATCTTCGACGCTTTGGCGTAGGCCTGTTCGGCGGCATCCTTGATCTGTTGCCTGGTAATAGTGATATCCATAGTTGATACGTATTAAGTAGAAAGCCGGCCGGAGGACGCCCCTTGTAATCGGCGGCCACCGGCCGGCAGATATGTTTCACACAGGCGGCGATGCGCCCGCGGAAGTATCGTTACTTACCGGTATGGTTGAAGGTCTTGGCGACCAGAGGTATATTCTTCTCCATGGAGATACGTGTGGGAGTAGGATACTCGAGGGCGTTGAGCTCGTTGACGGCGAAGCGGATGTCGTTGAGGAGCTGGTCGGCCATGTCGCGGCTGAATCCCTGCTTGCAGAGCACCCGCATTACCACAATGTTCTGGATGTCGGCGGGCAGAGTGTATGCGGGCACCATCCAGCCCTTCTGGGCGAGCTTGTCCTGGAGGTCGAAGAGGGTCCACTTGGCATCTTTCTGTACCTCGGGTTTCATGAGCCATGTAAAGATGGGGTTAGGCACATCGGGCGAGTAGGGCTGGAACTCGGGCATGGCGCTGACCTGCGAGTGCAGATACTTGGCCACCGACAGAGAGTTGTACTGAACGTTCTTGTAGCCTTCGAATCCGAGACGGATGAACTGATAGTACTGACCGAGAATCTGGGCGGCCGGACGCGAGAAGTTGAGGCCCACCTGGCTGATTTCGGCGCCGAGATAGTTGACGCTGAACGACATTACATCGGGCAGATACTGTTTGTCTTTCCATACCACCCATCCCAGACCGGGATATACGAGGCCGAACTTGTGGCCCGAAGTACTGATGGAGAGAACCCATTTCAGACGGAAGTCCCATTTCTTCTCCGGGAAGAGGAACGGCAGGATGAAGCCGCCGGTGGCAGCGTCGACGTGGATAGGAATATTGTAGCCGGTCTTGGCGTTGTAGGCGTCGAGGGCCTTGTCGAGGGCTTCGACATCGTCGTTAAGGCCGGTCCAGGTAACGCCCTGGATAGGAACGATACAGATAGTGTTCTCGTCGCACATCTTAAGAGCCTCCTCGGGGTCGAGAGTGGTCTTTTCGAGTGTCAGAGGCACGGTACGCATCTCGATCTGCCAAAGCTGGGCGAATTTCTCCCATACTACCTGGTAGCCGGTCGAGATCACGAAGTTAGGTTTGTCGTAGGGCTTGCCTTCTTTCTGACGGCGTTCGCGCCACCTGATCCATGCGGCAATACCGCCGAGCATACATGCTTCCGACGAACCGATTGCCAGGGCTCCCGTTTTCCATGTCTTGGTTTCGGGGGTGTTCCAAAGATTGGCGATGATGTTGATACATTTGCCGTTCATCACGGCGATACGGGGATATTCGGTTTCGTCGATGTAGTTGATGTTGATGGCTTCGTTCATCAGACGGGTAGCGTATTCGTCCATGTAGGTGGTGACGAACGTAGCGAGGTTGAGTCGCGGCTGAGTCTGGGCAAAGGTTTCGTCCTTTACCATCTGATATGCTATCTCGGGGGTTGTGGAACCTGCAGGGATGCGGTCAACGGGGGCAGCCTGAAGCATGGCGTCGGAACCGAACACATCGGTTTTGGCATCTCCGTTGCGGAAGTTGGGGTCGAGTTTCTGGTCGAGCATAAACAAAATTATTAAAGAGAGAATATAAAGTGTTTTATGTAGTAATATTTAAAGATACCGTCGATAAGCGGGTGTCCGGTGCGGATAGTAAGGGGCAGCCACCTGTCTTCTTTCATCTATTGTCTAACACCGGGCATCCTTAAAAAGTTTCCGCTGCTGTCTGTTATTTTTTTATTACCTCTTCCAGAAACCAAATAAGCCCGCTTTATGTTAAGATATAGTCTTCACAGATAATAACAATAAGTAACATATGGATTGGATCGTTCACGTATTGCGCGACAACCCGTCGCTCGCCGTATTCCTCACTCTTGGCATCGGCTTTTTTATCGGTCAGCTTAAATACAAGTCTTTCTCGCTCGGCACCGTTACCTCGGTGCTCCTTGTGGGCGTAGTGGTGGGTCAGCTCGACATACCTGTGCCCGGCCCGCTGAAAGATGTCTTTTTCCTGCTGTTCCTGTTCTCGATCGGCTACAGCGTGGGCCCGCAATTCTTCAGCGCCCTCAAAGGCGACGGAATAAAACAGGTGCTTTTCGCCGTTGTGGTGTGTGTGCTGTGTCTGCTCTCCACATGGGGCGTGGCACTGTGCATGGGCTACAATGTGGGCGAAGCCGTGGGACTTCTGTCCGGCTCGCAGACCATGTCGGCGGTAATCGGCGTAGGTACCGACACCATCAATTCGCTCGCGGCCACTGCTGCCGACAAGCAGCAGTGGATAGGCATGATACCCGTTTGCTATGCCGTGACCTATGTTTTCGGCACCATCGGCTCGGCATATATCCTTGCCAACCTGGGCCCGCTGCTGCTTGGCGGACTCAAGAAAGTGAAGGCCGAGACCGTGGAACTGGAAAAGAAGATGAACTACGGCACCGCAAACTCCGATCCCAACTATATCAAGGCACTCCGCCCCGTAGTATTCAGAGCCTATAATGTTACCGACAGTTTCTTCTCCACCCCGCGGACCGTCGCCGAAGCCGAGGATTATTTCCGCGAGAAAGGAAAACCGATCCATGTGGAGCGTCTGCGTTCCGACGGCAAAATAGTGGATATCACTCCCGGCCAGGAGCAGAAGATAGCCATCGGCGACGATATAGTGCTGAGCGGACGCCGCGAATTCATCATCGGCGACGAAAGCTGGATCGGACCCGAGGTTGTCGACGCCGAGCTCATCGATTTCATGGCCGAGGACATCGACATAACCATCGCTTCCAAAGCCGTCGACGGCATGAGTGTCGACGAGCTTCGCCGCCAGAAGTTCATGTACGGCATATCGATCAAGCGTATCAGCCGCGGCGGTGTCAACGTGCCCGTGCTGGCTCAGGTGAAGATAAAAAGGGGCGACGTGATATCTGTGGTCGGCCTCGAGCGCGAGGTAAATGCCGCCGCCAAAGAACTCGGCTACGCCGACCGCCGCACCACCAAGACCGACCTCGTGTTCGTGGGCATAGGTATATTCCTGGGCGGCCTCATCGGCTCGCTGGCCATCCATCTTGGCAAAATACCCGTGAGCCTCAGTGTGAGCGGCGGCGTGCTCATCGCCGGCCTCGTGCTCGGATGGCTGCGGTCGAAGCACCCGACCTTCGGACGTCTGCCCCGCTCTGCCGTATGGCTCATGGACAATCTCGGCCTTAATATGTTTATCGCCGTAGTGGGCATTGCCTCGGGTCCGTCGTTCGTATCGGGCCTTAAGGAAGTGGGCTTCGAGCTCTTCCTCATGGGTATAGTAGCCACTTCAATCCCCCTTATACTGGGCATGATAATAGGGCGGCATATCTTTAAATTCCCGGCAGCCATCAATCTGGGGTGCTGCGCCGGCAGCCGCACTACCACCGCATCGCTCGGTGCCGTGCAGGACGCCATTGGCAGCTCCATCCCGGCCATGGGATATACCGTTACCTACGCCATCGGCAACACCCTGCTCATACTATGGGGCGTAGTGCTGGTTCTGCTCATGAGCTAAAACAGCCAAGCATCTGTAAAATAGCGGCATATCCTGCAGTATGTGCCGCTATTTTATGTCTGGGAAGATGCAGCCGACAATTTACCCAAACTTAAATCGGCCGATTAATCGCCACATACACGGATTTTTGCGTATCTTTGCAAGTTAAAGCAAGATAATGACACAAAATATATGAATCCACTCGAACTCAGCGAACAGGAAGCCATACGCCGCAACAGTCTGGCCGAACTGCGCCGCCTCGGCATTGAGCCTTATCCCGCGGCAGAATTTACCGTCACCGGCCACAGCAACGAGATAAAAGAAAACTTCGAAGACGACGCACCGCGCCGCGAAGTAGCCGTAGCCGGACGCATCATGAGCCGCCGCATCATGGGCAAGGCATCGTTTATCGAGCTACAGGACGCCTTCGGACGTATTCAGGTATATATATCGCGCGACGAGATATGCCCCGGCGACGATAAGGAACTCTACAACACCGTATTCAAAAAACTTCTCGACATCGGCGACTTCGTGGGCATCCGCGGCTACGTGTTCCGCACACAGACCGGCGAGATTTCGGTCCACGCCCAGGAACTTACCGTGCTCAGCAAGAGCCTGCGTCCGCTGCCCATCGTGAAAGTGAAGGACGGCGTGACCTACGACGCCTTCGACGACCCAGAGCTGCGCTACCGCCGCCGCTACGTCGATCTGGTGGTAAACGACCATGTCAAAGAAATATTCCTAAAGCGCACAAAGGTATACAACTCCATGCGCGAATACTTCAATACTGCCGGCTATATCGAGGTCGAGACACCTATTCTCCAGAGCATTCCAGGCGGTGCATCGGCACGACCATTCATCACCCACCACAATGCGCTCAATATACCCCTCTACCTGCGTATTGCCGACGAGCTATATCTCAAACGTCTCATAGTAGGTGGATTCGAAGGTGTATATGAGTTCTCCAAAAACTTCCGTAACGAGGGCATGGACCGCACCCACAACCCCGAGTTCACCTGCATGGAGATTTATGTAGCCTATAAGGACTACAACTGGATGATGAGATTCACCGAGCGCATGCTCGAGAAAATATGCATGGACGTCAACGGCACCACCGAAATAAAAGTCGGAGACAACATCATATCTTTCAAGGCACCATTCCCGCGCGTGACCATGGCTCAGGCCATCAAAGAGCACACCGGCGTCGACATCACCGGCATGGACGAAGACCAGCTGCGCAAGACAGCCCGCGAACTCGGCATAGAAGTGGACGATACCATGGGCAAGGGCAAGCTCATCGACGAGATTTTCGGCGAAAAGTGCGAAGGGCTCTATATCCAGCCTACCTTTATCACCGACTACCCCATAGAGATGTCGCCACTGACCAAGCGCCATCGCGAGAACCCCGAACTGACCGAACGCTTCGAGCTGATGGTCAACGGTAAGGAGCTTGCCAACGCATACTCCGAACTCAACGACCCCATCGACCAGTACGAGCGCTTCGTGGAACAGATGCGACTCGGCGAGAAGGGCGACGACGAGGCCATGATCATCGACGGCGACTTCATCCGCGCCCTCGAGTACGGCATGCCTCCGACATCGGGCATGGGCATAGGCATGGACCGACTCGTAATGCTCATGACTGGCCAGACAGCCATCCAGGAAGTACTGCTCTTCCCGCAGATGCGCCCCGAAAAGGTCGAGAAGCGCGACAGCGCCGAGGCTTTCGCCGCCGTCGGCGTGCCCGAAGAGTGGGTGCCGGTGATCCAGAAAGCCGGCATACTCACCGTTGCGGCCCTCGGCCAGGCAAATCCGGCCAAGGCTCACCAGGACTTCTGCGGCCTCAACAAAAAGCACAAGCTCGGACTTAAGAATCCCACGCCCGACACCGTGGCAGAGTGGGTGGCCGCAGCAAACGATTACAAGGCATAAGCGGTTATAATATAAGGGCATGTCCGCGCGGCATGCCCTTATACAACTATTCAGCCAATGGACAACAACACTTTCCCGGGTAAGATAGCCGTAATGGGCGGCGGCAGCTGGGCCACGGCCCTGGCCAAACTGCTCATGGCCAACTGCCCCGAAATAATGTGGTACATGCGCCGCGACGACCGCATCGAGGAGTTCCGGCAGCTGGGCCACAATCCGGCCTACCTCACCGACGTCCACTTCGATACCGACCGCATACACTTCTCCAGCGACATCAACCAGGTATGCACCGAGGCCGATACCCTGCTCATGGTCATGCCCTCGCCATACTTCAGCGACCACATAGCCAAAATAAACGTCGATCTGAGCGGCAAGACCGTAGTATCGGCCATAAAAGGAATAGTGCCGCAGTCGAACGAACTGATATCCGACTTCATGGTGCGCCGCTTCGGCGTCGACCCTTCGCGCATGATCGTTGTCAGCGGTCCGTGCCATGCCGAGGAAGTAGCCCTTGACCGTCCTTCGTATCTCACCGTAGGATGCCGCGACCTGGCTAATGCCGAGGCCTTCGCCGCCCTGCTCCGCGGCCGCCGCAACGGCGCCATATGCTCCGCCGACGTCGACGGCATAGAATATGCCTCGGTACTCAAGAACGTATATGCCATTGCCGCCGGCATAGTGCACGGCACCAAGACCGGCGACAACTTCAATGCCGTGCTGGTGTCGAACGCCATCCGCGAAATGGACCGCTTCCTGCAGGCCGCATGCCCCGCCGAGCGCAATATATGCGACTCGGTATATCTCGGCGACCTCCTCGTAACGGCCTACTCGCGCTTCTCGCGCAACCATAACTTCGGCTCGATGATAGGCTGCGGCTACTCGGTACGCAGCGCGCGCATGGAAATGAACCAGACCGCCGAAGGATACTACGGCGCACGGTGCATACACGAAATCAACGACAGCCTGTGCGTCGATATGCCGATACTCGAAAACGTATACAACATCCTGTACCATGACCTGCCGGTGCACCGCGCACTCGTGGCCATGGCTCATACATTCAACTGATGGACAAACTCCTGGGACTGAACCCCGAACAGCTCGGACAGGTGGCCGCATCCGTGGGACTGCGACCCTTTGCCGCACGGCAGATGGCCGCGTGGCTCTACCAGAAACGCGTCACCGACATCGACGCCATGACCGATCTGCCCAAAAAAGCCCGCGAAGAACTTAAAAAGACATATACCGTGGGGCGCGAGGCTCCCAAATTCGAAGCCCGGAGCACCGACGGAACAGCCAAATACCTCTTCGAAGGCGTCGGTGGCCGAGACATCGAGGCCGTATTCATCCCCGACCGCGACCGCGCCACCCTCTGCGTGTCGAGCCAGGCCGGATGCCGCATGGGATGCAAATTCTGCATGACAGGCCAGGGAGGCTTTCAGGGAAACCTCGACACCGGAGCCATCATCAACCAGATACTGTCGGTGCCCGACAGCGAGCGCCTCACCAATATCGTGTTCATGGGCATGGGCGAGCCCACCGACAATCTCGACGCCGTCATCGGAGCCATCGACATCCTCACATCCAAGTGGGGCATGGCCTGGAGCCCGCGGCGCATCACCGTGTCGACCATAGGCAATACCCGCGGGCTGCAGACACTGCTCGACCGCACGCAGGTGCACATAGCCCTGAGCGTGCACACACCGTTTGCAGGAGAGCGCGAAGCTATTATGCCTGTTGAGAAGGCTTTCCCCCTGCGCGACATCATGCCGCTGCTAAAGGCCCACGACTTCGCCCACCAGCGCCGCCTGTCGATGGAATACACCATGTTCGCCGGACTTAACGACGACGAGCGCCACGCCGACGCCCTCGCCCGCATGCTCCGCGGCACCGATGCCCGCGTGAACCTGATACGCTTCCACCGCACGCCCGGTTTCGAGGGGCGTCCCAGCGACACCGCCACCATGGAGGCCTTCCGCGACCGCCTCAACGCCGCCGGCATCACAGCCACCATACGCGCCAGCCGCGGCGAGGACATCATGGCCGCCTGCGGCATGCTTGCGGGCAGCAAGAAGGCAGGAGATCAGGAAACTAAGATATCAGGAAGTTAGGAGTTCAAGATAGTAAATACTATTCTCTTAACTTTTTAGACTTAAAACTTATTTAACCCGACTTCAACAATGAATAAAATACGAGTGGGTATCACCCACGGAGACACCAACGGCATAGGCTACGAAGTTATCCTCAAGACTCTCGAGGACAACCGTCTGTCCGACCTGTGTACGATCGTGGTCTACGGCTCGGCCAAGGCGGCATCGTTCTACCGCAAGGCCATGGAGCTGCCTCAGGTACAGTTCAACCGCATCGACAGCGCCGCCGATGCACGCGACGGCGCATACAACATAGTCAACGTCGTCGGCGAAGACCTCAAGATAGAGCCCGGCACAGCGTCGGAAGCAGCAGGAGCGGCAGCACTGGCCGCCCTCGAGGCCGCCGTGGCCGATCTGCGCGCCGGCAATATCGACGTGCTGGTGACAGCGCCTATCGACAAGCACTCGATCCAGAGCCCCACATTCCACTTCCCGGGCCATACCGAGTATCTGCAGGCCGCTCTCACCCCCGAGGGCGAGCCCGAAGCCAAGGCCCTGATGATACTCTGCACCGAATATCTGCGCGTGGCCCTTGTCACGGCCCATCTGCCCATAGCCGAAGTTCCGGGCGCTCTGACCAAAGAACTCATAGTCGACAAGATAAAGGACTTCGACCACTCGCTGCGCCGCGACTTCGGCATCCAGAATCCGCGCATAGCCGTGCTGTCGCTCAATCCCCATGCCGGCGAGCGCGGACTCCTCGGCAAAGAGGAAATCGACACCATAGCCCCCGCCATTGCCGAGACTCAGGCAGAAAAGATACTCGCATTCGGCCCCTATGCCGCCGACGGCTTCTTCGGCAGCGAGAACTATCGCGCCTTCGACGGTGTGCTCGCCATGTACCACGACCAGGGTCTGGCGCCCTTCAAGACCATTGCCATGGACCGGGGTGTCAACTTCACCGCCGGGCTCCCCTATGTGCGCACATCGCCCGACCACGGCACCGGCTACGACATAGCCGCCAAAGGCCACGCATCGCCCGAGTCCATGCGCAGCGCCATATACATGGCTCTCGACATATTCCGCAACCGCGCACGCCACGAAGAAGCATACCGCCGTCCCCTGCGCACGCCGGCCCACGACAAAGGCTCCAAAGAAACAAAAAAAGGCGCAGAATAAACAGCTCTGAGCAAGACATGAAAAAAAACGCATCGGCCAGACAACCGATGCGTTTTTTATGCAATATCAGGAAAGTTACTTCACGGCGACTTTGGCTGTTACGCCGGCAGCTTTGACCACATATATGCCTGCGGCCACGGGAATGCTGACAGTGTTGTGGCAGTGAGCCACGGCCACGGTGCGGCCATCGACTGCGTATACGGCGACTTCACCGTCGGCGAGGCCGCTCACGGCTATGGCGCCGTCGCGGGCTGTGATGCTGACAGCACCGGCATCGATACCGCCGATACCCGAAACCCAGACAGAAGCCTCGTTGGAGCGACGCGACTCGCCCTTGTCGTAGACGGCGGTGACATAGTAGCTGTGGGTGCGGTCGGCGCTCACACCGCGGTCGGTGTATGTGGCGTCGGTGATAAGTTCGCTGTTCACCTTGTTGCCGTTGCGGTACACATTGTAGCCGCTCAGAACCACCGGTGCGGGAGTACCGTCGGCAGGAATGAAGGTAACATCGTCGATGAAGAGGAAGAACTTGTTGGTCGAGCGGCTGCGGATAGCGAAATACTTGGCGCCGTCGGGGAGCATGAAGCGGTACTGAGTCCATGCGTTGGGCACATCGATTGCAGAACCTACGGATTTGAAATCGTCGGTGTTGGTCGAATTGTCGGAGTACAGAACCTCGAATGCCTCAAGATACGCCGGGTCGAAGCTCTTGGCATAGAATCTCAGAGCCTGCGGGCCGCCATAGAGCCGGGGCGAGATAGCCCAGTCGTCGCTCTGCACGGGCGAGTTGCCGCGCTGCACATACTCCGAGCAGATAAACTTGAAGCCCTGATGAGCATCCCACATTTCGGGTGTCTTGTTGTTGGCAAAGCCCGTCCACTGGCGGTCGGCCACAGCCCACGATGCCATGCCGGTAATGGGGAAGTTGGTTACTTCGATACCGCCTACAGGCGCCTTGTCCATATCCACTATCTTCCAGCCGGCAACAGCGCTGCTCCAGCTTTCGGCATTTTCAAAGCCTTCGGTGAAAGCTTCGGCCGGAGCCGTGCTTTCGTCGGGACGCGTCCACGACAGAACGATGTCGGCACCGCTTACCGATGCACTCAGATCGGTAACGGCCGGCACGGCAGGCGATACAATACCTACCGTTACCTCGGTGGTCTCGTTATCGGCCTCAAGAAGATCGGAAGTGCTGAATATAACAGCCTTATATGTGGCGGCATCGCCGTCGATGGCATTGAGAACCTGAGTAAAGGTGACCGCACGCGATGTTGTCGCATCGAGACGGCCGCAGTCCTTGAAATCGACTGTCTCACCATCGCGCTGCAGCTCGACGGTATACGAACTTACGGGCTGTTCGCCTGTATTTGCCACGGTCACTTCGATTTCGAATTCCTTACCGGCGTCGGCTACAAGCGGCGCTACGATGCGCGAGGCCGTAAGGTTGCTCTCCACATGGCTTGCCACGCGGAGATTATCGAGAGTATAGAATGCCAGAGCGGCATCGGTGGGCACTATGCGGAGCACCACCGACTTACCTTCGTAGTCGGCAAGCGATACCACCACCTTGTTCCACTGGTTGTACGGGCCGGTTTCGGCCACGACATTGCTCTGCACCTTGACGAAACCACGTCCGTCGCCCTCGTCGGCCTCCACCACTATGGCGTTGGTGGGCACGCCGCTCGACATCTGGTAGTTATATGTATAATATGTGAAAGCGGGATTGTACACGCCCTCGAGCGATATCTTGCCGGTGACAAGGGCAGTATAGACGCCGTAGGCTTCGAAATAGGCAAAACCGCCGTCCTCGTCGGACGGAGCGATACCCCAGTCGGAGGTGCTGACAAACTGCCAGGGCTCGCTGCCCTTGATGTAGTTGTAGCCGAAAATCGACGAAACCGAACGGCCGGCGAACGACTCGGCCCACGGTGTCTCGTAGGGCTTGCCCACGGGTTTGTAGGCTGTGCCTGTGAGCTTGTCGGACTCACCGCCGGCAGTGACGGCATAGACGCCGAACTGCACGAAGGCCTGCTCACCTTCCTCGACGGCCTGTACGGTTATCGAAGTACCGGTGACATTGTCGGCAACAGTATTGTAATTGCGGTCAATCACGCGGTAGGTCACGGCGTCGGGCTTGAATTCGTTGCCGTCGACATCGGTGGTCACGGCTTCCCAGCTGATGGTCACTTTACCGGTATTGCCTTCCTCTATCATGACGGCAGATGCTGGCGCCACAGGTTTGTGAGCGCCGATAAGAACCTCGCCTTCGGTGACGGTGCCGCGGCCCATTGCATTGACAGCGGCAACACCGTAGGTGTGTGTGCCGGTGGTAAGGGTTTCGTCGCGGTCGGTATATTCCATCGGCACGCTGTTGCCCAGATTATCGGTAAGAATGGCAATCACTTTGCCGTCGCGCAGAATCTCGACAGAAGTAATGGCCTTGTCGCCCTCGAGGGCCTCACCGGCGATATCGGTGGCCGGTGTGGTGAACGAAACAGTAGCCTCGCAGGTGCCGTCGACCGGAGAGGTGACTTTAAAATCGCTTACAGCAGCAGGAGCGCCGTCAGCCTTGCCCTCGCCGATAGACAGAGCGCTGACACAGATAGCCGACGACCGCTCTTCGGTCTTGGCATGGATGCCGATATAGACCGGACCTGTAACGTTGGCGGCGATATCGCCTGTAAAGGCAGTGTAAGAGCTGTTTTTCAGTTTGGTGTCGGGGATTATGACGTTTGTCATGGCCTCGGCCGTAGGCTCGGTACCCCAGCATACCTCGAATGTCTCTTCGTAGTAGGATGTGGTCTTGACCGAAATCGAGAACGGATATACCGAACCGGCGACAACATTTACGGCCGGCGATATGGCCCAGTCGTTGAATCCGGCGGAGTTATATGCGCGCAGAGCTTTCTCGTAGGAGTAATATGCCCATTTGGAGGCGGCGTCGCCATTGCCGATAAGAGTCCAGCCGGCCAGCGATGCTGCCGACGTGAAGGTTCCTTCGTAAGGCGGATCGATAGGCCCAAGCGCGAGCACAGCGCTCTTGACAGGGGCAGAGGTAAGACCGTTGACAGTAGCGGTGAGCGTGTAGTAGTACTCGGTGCGTTTTTCGGGCATCTCGATAACATCGGTCAGCGAGTAGCCCGGACCGTTGTCGAGCAACACTTTGCCGTCGGGATAGCGCACGACGGTGTATGTGGCTTTGCTGTACTCAACATTACCGCCATTGACACCGGTCGACGATGGCGAGCGCCATGCCAGTTTCACATTGGCGCCGTCGAGGCTTAGAGTGAAGCTCGAGGGAGCCTGCGGTTCGTCGGGACCTACAAACTTCTTGGCATTCTTCTCGGGCGATTCGCCGGCGGAGTTAGACACTGTCACCACAAAATTATAGCTGTCGGGCTCGGTCATTTCTACTTCGGCCGCTACCGACTTGCCCGGGAGTTCAGTGCCGGTGGTTATCACCTTGCCGTTGGCCCTGATGGTATAGGTAAGGCTTTCGTCATCGGGAAGACGGGTCTGTTCGCCCGAGGGGCCGAAAGTATAGCGGGGCATAGTGAAGCGGATGGTGCCGCTGAGGTTAGCACCGCTGAACGACGGATTGACCGACGATACGGCCGCCGGCACATTGTCGGCATAGGCATGGTTGTCGGGGATATACATGCCGCAGATCTGCTCTTCGTTCTCCATGGTGTAGAGCTTGTGGGCTGTTGCGGTCTTGATGTCGACGCTGTAGAGGCCGAAATCGGTATCGGTGGTCACCGACCAGTACATGGTATCGGTAGCCGGGTCGATAATGGCGTCGCCCAAATATGTCGAAGGGACACCGGTGCTGCCGACCAGAGTCATGACACCGGTCTTGGTGTCGACGGTGTAGAGGTCGCCGTTGCGCTCTATGGCATAGAGCGTGCCGTCCGACGAAAAGGCACAGCCGCTCCAGGGGCGTTCGATAGCGCAGATGATTTTCTTGGGAAGATAACGGTCGTAATCCCACTTCACGAAGTTATAGCCGTTGCGCTCGGGGTTTATGAAGCAGCCGAAGGCCTCGTCGCGGTCTTTGTTGTAGGCCATGGTTGTGGCCACATACTCTATTTTGCCGCTATAGGCATCGTACTCGCTCCAGTCGGCCAGCTTATAGGAATAGGTCTTGATTTCCTCCAGACCCATCATCTCGCGGTAGGTGTTGCAGTAGTAGAGATCTTTGGCAGCAAGACCGCCGCCGGTGGCATAGATGATCTTCGACATCTGTACGGGATCCCAGCTGTCGACACCATAGCTCCACATGCCGATGACGTTATCGGGATAAACAACTGAGCCACAGATACGCAGACCTTCGGAGGTATCGGACTGCGACTGCGGCAATTTAAAGACAGGGGTATACGGCACTGCGGCAGAGGCCGAGAATTCGGCCGGCGCCTTGGCAGTATCCCTCAGGCCCAGCATTTGGCCGAGCGTTCCGGGAGCGCCCTGAGCCGGTGCGGCAGATACGCCTACGGCAAAAGCGGCTCCCAGAAGAGCGGAAATGATACGTTTCATTGCAGAATTTTAAGAAAATGATAGTTCCTGAATGGTGCAAAATTACAAATAAATGCAAATTTATGCAATAAAATGTCTGCAATATCTAACAAAAGTTACTCAAACGAGAATATACACCACCCCAGACAGCGGGTCTCGTACCATAGTTCGCAGCGATATGTACCCTTCGACCAGGAGCCGACGGTGCTGTTGCCCCAGCCGCCGAGACGCATTGTCTGCCCCGGGCCTTCCTCCACATTTTTTTCTTTGAAATAGGTGCAGCCGGCAGCCGAGTTGGAACCCTGTTGCAATTTTCCGGTCAAATTGTCGTATATTTTTATCTTCAGCTTCTTAGTTCCGGATTTCAGACCGGTATATTTGATCCACGGGCCGGCATACTGTACATCGGATGCATAGATAGCCTTGTTGTGGGGCGTGATAACATCCAGACCGTTGGTCACATTGTCGACATGAAATTCCTCGATTACCAGCGGGAATGCATTTCCGACAGTATTTTGTAATTTCTGCAGTTCGAGTTCGGCAGTCTCTCGGGCTTTGTCGAGCTGTGCGTTCTGCCCGCGCAGTTCTTCGACCTTCAAGCCGTATTCCCTCTCGGCATCGGCGATACGGTTCCTGTAGTACTCCACATCGCCGACAGCCTCACCATAAAGCACCACCAGCCCGACCACAGCCCCCAGAAGAAGCACGATTACAAGCCAGTAGCCCCATACCCGGCGCTTAGGGTGCTGTTCAGTATTCCGCGCCGGCGACCGGCCGGGGCGCGAGGGCTCGCCGCTGCGCTCGAGATAGTCGATGTCGATATTATGTTTATCGGTATCTGTGATATCCATTATTCAAAAGAAGCGTCGCGTTTTTTATTGGACTGACGGTAGTCTTTGGGCGTCATGCCGAAGCGCTTGTCGAATTCCTTGTAGAAATGCGAGCGGTTGGAGAAGCCGGTGCGGTATATTATTTCCTGCACGGTGAACGATGTGGTCAGCAGCAGTTTGGCCGCATAGGTTATGCGGTGATTCTTGATAAAATCGTTCGGGGTGGGCTGGTTAAGCTCCTTGAATTTGCGGTAGAGATTGCGCAGGCTCATCTGCAGGCCGGCGGCAAGCTGGTCGGGCGACAGATCGGTGTCGTCGATGTGGTTGTCGATATATTCGACCACGCGGGTGAGGAAATCCTTGTCATCGCGGTCGAGCAGATGTCCGTCGGTGTATTCGAAGGCGCTTGCCGACGAATTGTAGTACTCGCGCAGAGTGTTGCGGCTCTCGAGCAGACGCGCCACAACGGCCCTCAGATACGACACGCTGAACGGCTTGCCGATGAATACGTCGGCGCCCGATACTATGCCTTCCACTTTCTCCTCGTTGCTGGTCTTGGCCGAGAGAATGATGAGCGGCAGATGCATGGTGTGGCGGTTGGTCTTTATCTGGCGCGCGAAAGTAAGGCCGTCGGTGCCGGGCATCATCACGTCGGTGATTATCACGTCGGGACTCTCCTTCTTGAGCAGTTCCATGCCTTCCTCGGCCGACTTGGCAGTACGTACCTTGTAGTCGGACAGACTGTCTGACAGAAGCGAGAGTATCTCCACATTGTCGTCGATGACAAGCACGGTACTCTTGCTTCTGTCGGGTTCAGCGGGTTCCTCGACAACGAATGCCGGCCCGGAATCGCCATCGGACGCAGGAACAGGAGGCGGCACGGGCCTGGCGGCCTCATTGTCGTGGATAGCCGGAGCCTCGTCCTTGGTATTGGTCTCGAGCATGGGCAACGACACCACAAAGCGCGCATAGCTGCCGACCTCGCTTTCGATGGCAATGTGCCCGTGAAGCATCTTGACCATGCTGTGGCATATGGCCAGGCCGAGACCGTTGCGCGAGGTAAGACCTTTTACGGCCTTTTCCTCGACATTATCGAGCACGCTGTAGCGGTTGAATATACGCTCGCGGTCTTTCTCGGCTATACCTTTGCCGGTATTGTACACCGCCACAATCAGGTTTTCGTCTTCGACACGCGTCTCGACTTCTATACGGCCACCTTCAGGAGTGTATTTGAACGCATTGGAAATAAGATTGTTGAGAATCTTGCGAAGAGAACTGAAATCGGTATTCCAGCTCACATCGGGCTGTATGTCGGCTACGAAATCGATATTGTTGCGCTCGGCCAGATCGGAGAAAGTAGCAACGGTATCGGTGCAGAGTTCGCTGATATTTACCGGACGTATTTTCAGTATCTTATGACCGGTTTCAATACGACGGAAATCGATCAGTTCCTGTATAAGGGTATTGAGACGCTCGACATTGGTGCGCACAAGGCCGATGTACTTTCTGATATAATCGTCGGTGCCTTCGTACGACATTATGCGCTCGCAGGGTCCGTAGATAAGGGTTAGCGGAGTGCAGAATTCATGTGTGATGTTGGTGAAGAAGCGTAGCTTCTCCTCGTATACCTCTTCGCGGTGCTGATGCTCGAGAATCGACATCTCCTCGGCCCGCTTGCGGCGCTGGCGCCACACATAGAAGAATACAATGCCGCCGACCGACGCCAGCAGCAACAGCACATATATCACCTTGGCGATATCGGTGAGATACCACGGTGCCTTAAGGTCGATTTCGAGATGATAAGGTTCACTTTCGACTCCGGTGACACGGTTCACATACTTCACGCGCAGATTGTACTTGCCGAAGCTCATCTTGTTGAAGGCAATGGTTCCGTTTGAACCGTTGTTGATCCATTCGCGGCCGTCGAGGGTATAGAAATAGTTGTAGTCGAGCGGATGCAGGAAATCGGGTGCGGCGAAAGTTACGGAGAAATGATTCTGGTCGGGAGCAAGCTCTAAACGGGCGTCGTCGCCGCCGTACCGGATGTAGCCGTTGGGGTTGACATTCTCTCCTAAAATATATAGGGTCTGCAGCGATATGGCCGGGCTATAGGGCTGCGCGAGTGTGAAGCCCGGAGTCTTCGACACGGTGACAATACCGTCGATACCGCCGAAAATGAGCATCGCCCCGCTGTTGTAGGATGCGCCGTCGCTGAATTCGGTCACTTTCACACCGTCCTGACGTGCGAACACCTGGGTTTTCTCGGTGAGCGGATCGAAGCGGGAGAGGCCGTTGTTGGTCGATATCCACAGTTTTCCCTCGCTGTCGGGCAGCATGTCGTGGATGGTATTGTTGATAAAACCGTTCTCGAGACCGAAGAACAGCTTCTCGCCGCCATCGGACACTTTAAGAAGGCCGTGTCCTGTGCCGAGCCAGCTGGCCGAATCCTGATTGACGACCGAGAATACATCGAGTACCGAATTATTGTCGTATTTGCCGGTGAGCGCCACACGCACCAGCGAGTCGCCCTCGAGCACAAAGCCACCGAGGCCGCGGTTGGCGAAGAGCAGACGTCCCTGGCTGTCGGCATCCATGTCGAAGAAATAATTCGAAGTGCGGTTGCCGCCGTCGACCCTGTAAATTTTCACGACCTCAATGGCAGGGCTGTCGGCCGGCCCCGATATACGGCAGCGCACTATACCGTTGCCGGCGGTAGCCACCCAAAGCGTGGAGTCGTTTTCCTCATGTATGCCATAGATAAACCGTAGAGCGGGATCGGCGACACAATGGCCTATACGGCGGTTTTTATAGCTGTAGTAGTTGACACCCCCATCGGTAGCCACCCAAAGCACCGGGCGCGAGCTGCCGGCAACGGCAAAAATAGAATTGCTGCTCAGGCCGCTGTTGGCTGTGGTGAAAAGCTCCATTGCACCCGAGGCGCTCTGCCTGCCGGTGAAATCGCTCACACTCAGCAGACCGCCTCCCTTGGTGCCGAGCCACAGGGTATCGTCGCGATCGAGATACACGGCACGTACCGGATGGTTTATTTTTTTATCGAAGAAAGCGAAGTCATACGACCGTATCATATACTGACTGTCGTAGCAGGTATAGAGGCCCTGACAGTCGGAACCTATCCATACGACAGGCTGATGGGCCGATTTTTCCAGACAGAACACACCCGCCTTGAGGCCCAGATCGGCAATACGGTAGTCGCCGGTCTGTGTCTTGCGGGCACGTATCACACCGTCCGATTCGAATGCCACATATATATCGCCGTGCGAGTCGCGCAATACGTCCGACACAGCGCCGCGCCGCTTTATCTCCCCGTCGATATCGAGCAGCTCGGTGACATCGCCGCCCCACGACACATGTCGCAGACGGCCGTCGGTGCCCGCCACAAGCACACCGGTATCATCGTCGTGAGCCACAGCCACTCCGTCGGCCGAAAGCAGCCGTCCGCCTTTGAGACGCGGATGGCCGGCATCGAGCGATAATTCGTAGGCTACCACTCCATCGGCTCCGTACACTGTGAGAATGTCGGATACCACTGTAATAAAAACAGTATTGTCGTACGACAGACCGTCGGAAAGTATCTCGATAAAGTCGCTGTCGGATCCTCCCGGCAGATAATAGAGACGGCTGTCGGTGCCGAGAACAAACAGATCGCCGCGGTCGTTGAAGCAGATACGTTCCTGACCGTTGAACTGTCTGTACGACGACAACTGCATGGTTGCGGTGTTGAACCGGTCGAGACCGTGGTTGGTATGTATCCACATATACGACTCGGGGGCCGACATTATATTTTCTATAAGATTTCCCGAAAGCGATACACCCGGATACAACTCGGTGAACGGCTTGGTAGAGGAGCCGTCGGTGATGCATATGCCGTCGAGAGTGCCGAGCCATAGGAAACCTTCCGAATCCTGGGCCATGGCATGCACTGCGCTGCTTGAAAGACCGTCGCTATTGGATGTCTGGCGTATGTTGTATGCCGCCATCTCAAGGCAGCAGAGCATACAAATTGTCAGAATGACGGTACGAAATGTATACAATCGGTTCATTTACGGGTAGATTCAGGTTGGGTTTGCAAAAGTAACAATTAAAATCGATATACACTGATTATGAACTGTTAAACATCGACGCTTTGTCAAAATTGTTATCATTTCTGCCAAATATGTAAACGCCGCAAATGTGAACATCTGTGGCGCAAACAAGTTACAGTGCTTAGTTTTTTAATGAGTAATTTTGTATCAGAAAAAAATGGATTAAGGTATATGGTATTAATGCTTGCCGTTGAGGCAAGTGCAATCGCAAGATTGGTTATTTATGATTTTGGATAAGGATTGTTTTTAGGATTCCAATCTTTGCTAAGGTAAACTTTCCGCTTCTGTCGCACAGCAGGAGCGGACTTTTTTTTAGGAGATTAGGAAAGTAGGAGATTAGGAGATTAGGAGATTAAGAAAGTAGGAAATTAGGGAAGTTGGGTATGGGGGGGGTTGACAATCGGACGCGCGGTCCGGGCAGGCGCGGAGGCCTCGGAGAGGCCGCTCTGTGCGCAGCCCCGGGCGCTTGTGCCCGGGGTAATCTCAAGCCTCATAAAACGCGCCTCGGAGAGGTGCTGCTGTGTCCCGGTTTTCTACAGCAGCGCCACTCCGAGGCGCGATTCCCCTTATATATGACGAACCCCGGGCGCGAGCGCCCGGGGCTGTATACAGAGCGGCCTCTACGAGGCCTTTGTTGCCTATTCGCTTGTCAGCCTGAAAGACCTGTCAGCCCGTCAGCCTGTCAGCCTTAAAAGCCAAACCTCAGCTGATGCTGTTGAGAAGGTCGATCTTGCCTTCGTTCACAAGCTTGAGGATGAGTTCGCCGAAAAGGGTGTTCTGCCATGCGAACCACTCGCGGGTGAAGTTGCTGGCATCGTTTACATTGAACGATTCGTGGATGAAACCCTTTTCGGCATCGGTTGCCAGAAGCATGGCTATGCAGTCGCGGATTTCGTTGTCGTCCTGCGATGTGAAAGCCTTCATCATTATGCTCATGGGCCATGCCATGTCGTAGCCGATGTGGGGACCGCCTATGCCTTCGCCGGCAGGGCCGCGGAAGAAATAGGGATTGTTCTCGCTCCACACATAGCGGCGGGTATTCTGATAGATGGGATCGTTCACATCGACATCGCCCAGATATGCCATTGCCAGAAGGCTGGGCACGTTGGCGTCGTCCATAAGGTGATGGTTTCCGAAACCGTCCACCTCGAAAGCGTAGATCTGGCCGTATTCGGGATGGTTGTATACGGCGTGTTTCTTCAGCGCGGCCTCGACCTCGGCTGCAAGCTCGGTGCAACGGCCGGCCAGGGCGGCATCCTTATTGACGGTATTGAGTATCTCGGCGGCCTTGCGCAGGCAGGTCACAGCCATGAAGTTGGAGGGCACCAGATACTGGAAAGTGGTAGCGTCATCCGACGGACGGAAGCACGACACGATAAGGCCGCAGCCGCTCACGGGCGAGCCGTAGCCGTCGTTGATAAGAGTGTCGGAAGCCTTGGGAGTATTGCGCTGGAAGCGGTACGGACCCATGGAGTCCTTGCGCTGCTGCTCGACGAAAGTGGTGAGCACCGCATTGATGGCCTTTTCCCAGGTGGGACCGAACACGCTGGTGTCGCCGGTAACCTTCCAGTACTCATAGGCCAGACGGATCGGATAGCACAGCGAGTCGATTTCGTATTTGCGTTCGTGGAGTTCGGGCTTCATGTCGGTGAAGTCGCTCATCCATTCGCCGCCCTTGGGGCCGTCGTTGAATGCGTTGGCATAGGGATCGATGACAATGCACTTGAACTGGCGGTTGATAACGCCGGCAATCATGCGCTGAAGATCCTTATCCTGGTTGGCCAGCTGTACATAGGGCCACACCTGGGCGCCGGAGTCGCGGAGCCACATTGCATGGATGTCGCCGGTATACACAAAGGTGTCGGGGTTGCCGTCCTCGTCGGTACGGTAGTGAACGGTGGTATCGAGTGTATTGGGGAAACAGTTCTCGAACATCCAGGCAAGCTTGGGGTTCTTGAGCATTTTCTTGACACGCTTGATCTCTTTTTCCACCGCTTTGGATTTGAAAAGACGAGCCGACTCGGCAGGACGGTTCGTCACGGCATAGCGCCCGGCCGAGGTGCTGACGGCCGTATTGTCGCTGGCGCAAACGTTGGTTCCGGCGGCATGGACAGTACCACAGCACATGAGCATTCCTGCCGAAATCAATATCGAAAGAGTTCTCATACTTTATTTATATATTGTCGTTGTGAGGAGTATACCCCGGCGATCCGAAGATGCGCATCGCCGGGATATATGGCGGTATTACTTGTTCAGGCTGTTGCAGAGGGCCTCGTTAGCTTTGCGAAGACGGTCTTCCTCGACCTTGATAACCTTGCGGTCGTAGGTCATAAGGCCGTTCACTTCGTTCTCTACGTCGGTGGTCTGGGTGTAGACAGCACCGGTGTAGCCTGCGGGCACAAGCTTGAGCAGTGTGTCGATATACTCTACATACTGGTCGGTAACCTCCTTGGGAGTGTTGAACTGGGTGTAGCCCCAGTTGCGCTTGGGCGACCAGATGTGGTCTTTCACCACCAGGCCGATGCCACCGTATTCGCCGAGCACATTGGCACGCTCGCCGTCGAAGAGCATCATCTCGGGGCCGGGATATTTGTGTATGTCGAGCATGTCGCCCACATGGTAGTGGTTGCCGCCGCTGGCGGGGTTAACGAGACGGCTGGGGTCGTAGGCCTTGGTCCATTCTGCGATTTCCGGACCCTTGAAATGGCCCCATGCCTCGTTGAAGGGCACCCAAACGGCAACACAGGGATAATTGTAGAGGGCGTCCATTATTTCTTTCCATTCGCGGCGGAAGTTGGCTTCGCTTTCGGCGGAGCGCTTGCGCTCGGTGCCGTTGAAGTAGTTGTGCATCTGCCATTCGGGACCGCGGTCGCCGCTGGGCATATCCTGCCATACGAGGATGCCTTTCTTGTCGCAGTAGGTATACCAGGTGGGCGGTTCTACCTTCACGTGCTTGCGGATCATGTTGAAGCCCCAGTCTTTGGTCTTATCCACATCGTAGATCATGGCTTCGTAGGTGGGAGCGGTGTAGAGACCGTCGGGCCACCAGCCCTGATCGAGAGGACCGAAGTGGAACACGTCCTTGTTGTTGAGCTGCAGGCGCACGATACCGTTTTTATCGCGTGCAGTGGAGTATTTGCGCATGGCGGTGTAGCTCTTTACCTTGTCGACGGGCTTGCCGGCGGCATAGAGTGTGATGTCGAGGTCGTAGAGGTTGGGGGCGTCGGGCGACCAGAGCTTGGCGTCGGCGGGCATGGCCACTTCGATGGGCTGGCCGGCGAGGCTCTTGCCGGTGGCTACGGTCTTGCCGTTCTCGCTCACCTTGACTTCGGCTACCAGAGTGGGATCTGCCACGGCGGGAGTAACATCTACGGTAAGTTTGTGTGTATCGATATCGGGCACGGTCTTGAGCGAGGCGATATGGTTGGCCGGCGATACGGGCTCGAGCCATACAGTCTGCCATATGCCGGTGACGGGAGTGTACCATATGCCTTCAGGATTGTTCACCTGCTTGCCGCGGGGCTGGTAGCCGGCGTCGGTGGGGTCGGTGACACGCACGGTGAGTGTGTTCTGGCCTTTGGCGTTGAGGGCCGGGGTGACATTGAGGCTGAAAGGAGTGTAGCCGCCCTTGTGCGAGCCCACCTTCACATCGTTCACCCACACGTCGCAAGCCCAGTCGACAGCGTCGAAATTGAGCATCACGTCCTTGCCCTTCCATGCGGCGGGCACGGTAAATGTGCGGTTATACCACAGTGCTTCGTCTTTTTTCACGCGCTTGCCCACACCCGAGAGGCTCGACTCAACGGCATAGGGCACCAGAATCTCGCCCTGCCACTGTGCGGGCTGTGCTTCGGCCTGGGGTACGATGGCATACTGCCACAGACCGTTGAGATTTTCCCATGCATTGCGTTCCATGATCGGACGGGGATATACATCCCATGGTTTTTCAGGATTCACATCGGCGGCCCAGGGGGTGGCGATGTGGTCGCCGGCAGGTTGCCAGGCGTCGGCGGCGAGCGGTGTCAGAGCAGCGGCGATCGCCAGGAGTGATACATATACTTTTTTCATTGCAGAAGATTTAGATAATTTTCATGGTTTATCTGAAAGCGGATTTGCGCATTCCACTTTTCAAATGCAAATATATCGGCAGGAGTCCGATTATTCTGTTTCCGATATTGTCAAATAAGTGGTGGCATAACTATATACATATCTATATACTTTTTTGGCAGAGACGATAACATTTCCGCCGCGCCCGACACGGCCGCAGACTATATCTTAACCTATATAAATGCCCATAATGTAGCATTTTGGCATAACAAACGACACACCTGCGCAACACAAATTAGTATCTTTGCACAAAACCAATTCTCTTGCTATGAAAAGAATATATATGAGTACTGTCGCCGTTGCCGCTCTGGCTCTGGCCTCCTGCACCGGCAACAGCGTCTCCAATCTCCGGTGCGAATATCTGACCGACCCCGTAGGCATCGACGAACAGGCACCCCGATTCACATGGACAGTAGCACGGCAGTCCGCCCCCTATGTTGTGGAAGTGGCCGAGACCCCCGAAGACCTCAAGGCTAACAAACTTATATGGCAGTCGGAAAAGCTGCCTGCAAGCACTCTGTCGGCCGTATACACAGGCCCGGCTCTCAAAAGCCACCACCGCTACGCCTGGCGCGTCGCAAGCGGCGACAACACCTCCGATGCCGCCTCATTCGAAACCGCCAAAATGACCCCGGCCGACTGGCAGGCATCATGGATCAGCGACACTCTCGACATGGAGTACGAACCCGCACCCATGCTGCGCAAGGAATTCAAACTCGACAAAGTACCCGCCCAGGCACGCGCATATATATCGACCAACGGATACTATGAACTGTGGATCAACGGCGAGCGTGTGGGCGACAGCCACATGGACCCCGGATTCACCCACTACGACAAGCGCAATCTCTATGCCACCTACGATGTCACCGACCTTCTCAACGAAGGCGACAACACTGTAGCCGCCGTGCTCGGCAACGGCTTCGCCAACTGCCAGAGCAAGGCCGTATGGGACTACGAGCGCGCACGCTGGCGCCGCCGTCCGGCCATGATATTCGAGCTCCGCGAACCCGACGCAGCCGAAGCTATAGTGGTTTCCGACAGCACATGGCGCACTGCCACAGGCCCCTATACATATAACAACATATACAGCGGCGACCGCTACGACGCACGCCTCGAACCGGCCGGATGGCGCAAACCCGGCTTCGACGACAGCGCATGGAGCGCTGCAGCAGCCGTCGAAGATCCGTCGCCCCTGCTCAAGGCACAGGCCATGCCGGCTATCCGCCCTGTAGAAGTCATCGAGCCCAAACTGCTGTCGAACTTCGGAGATACTGTCTATGTTTTCGACATGGGCAAGAACATTGCCGGCGTATCGTCGCTCGAAGTCGCCGGTGAGAACGGCACACACTTCAGGATGTCGCACGGCGAAATGCTCAAGGACGACGGCCGCCTCCAGCAAGGCAATATCGACGTATACTACCGCCCGCAGAAGCCCGGCGAAAAGTTCCAGACCGACGAATTTATCCTCGCCGGCACAGGCAAGCCCGAAAGCTTCCGTCCCGGATTCACCTACCATGGTTTCCGCTATGTCGAAGTGGCGGCCGACCGTCCTGTAAAACTCACTTCCGACAATGTCAAGGGCTATTTCATGCACACCGACGTACAGCCTGTAGGCTCTTTCGAAAGCTCCGAGCCGCTGCTTGGCAAAATCTACGACGCCACCATGCTCAGCTATGTCGACAACCTCCACAGCATACCCACCGACTGCCCACAGCGCGAGAAAAACGGCTGGACAGCCGACGCACACGTGGCCATAGACCTTGCCCTGCAGAACTACGACGGCATCACCCTCTATGAGAAATGGATGAACGACTTCGCCGACAATCAGCGCGACAACGGCAACATCGCCGGCATCATACCCTCCTGCGGCTGGGGCTACGGCAACTGGCCCGGCCCGGTATGGGACGCCGCTCTTTTCGTAATCCCCGAAGCTCTCTACAACTACTACGGCGACTCCCGCGCCATCGAGCGCATGTACCCCGTGATGGAGAAATACTTCGAATGGGCACGCTCTAACGAAAAGCCCGACGGACTCTTCACCGACGGTATCGGCGACTGGCTGAGCTATAGCGCCCAGACACCCACCGACTACACCTCGAGCGTATACTACTACCTCGACAACGTGCGCATGGCTCGTTTCGCCGACATGCTTGGCCGTGACGCCGCACCCTACCGCGCCAAAGCCGAAGCCCTGCGCGACACTATCAACGCCCGCTGGTTCGACGAAGAAGCTGCCACCTATGCCAACGGCTCACAGGCAGCTCTCGGGGTGGCTCTTGCCTCAGGCATAGTGCCCGAAGGCAAGGAAAAAGCCGTGGCAGAGACTCTGCATAAAACTGTCGAGGCAAACGATTACTTCCTTGACTACGGTCTTCTCGGCAGCAAAACAGTGCCGGCTATGCTCACCCGCTACGGATATGTCGACGACGCCTACAAAATGGCTACAAAAACCGACGCACCTTCGTGGGGCTACTGGCTTGAGAAATGCGGCTACACCACCCTGGCCGAGACATGGACACTCAGCCCCGAATTCCACGACGCCTCGCTCAACCATGTGTTCATGGGCGACATCTGCTCGTGGATGCGCACCGACCTGGCAGGCATCAACTACGACCCCGCCAAGCCCGGTTTCGAGAACATAATAGTGCGCCCCCACTACCCCTCCGGGCTTGAGTCGGCAAGTGCGACCTACAACTCCGTACGCGGCGACATCAGCTCGTCGTGGACCCGCAAAGGCAACGACATCCGCCTCACCGTCACCGTGCCCGGCGCAAGCACCGCCACCGTCTACGCTCCCGAACCTGTCGAGGTAGGCGAAGGCACCCACACTTTCAAATTCTCAATCTGATTCCCGGAACCATGCACATATTGCAAAAAATACTGTGTGCCGCCACACTGCTGCTCTGCTGTCCGACGATGAAGTCGTTCGGACAGGAGCAGGCGCGGAAGTACGACGTCGCCGCCTATGTTTACCCGGGATATGCAGCCGACGATCCCCGTCTGCGCACATTCTGGCCCATGGGCATAGGCGAATGGAAACCGTGATGAACATGCAGGACCGCTATCCCGGCCATTACTGGAACCGGAAACCTCTGTGGGGATATGTCAACGAGGCAGACCCTGCCGTGATGGAAATGGAAATCGAAGAAGCCACAAACCATGGCGTGAATGTGTTTATTTTCGACTGGTACTGGTACGACGGACGTCCTTTCATGGAAACGACCCTTACCAACGGCTTTCTCAAGGCTCCCAACGTGGACAAGATGAAGTTCTATCTCATGTGGGCCAATCACGACTGGTCGGACTTCGTGGATACACGCCTCAAAAACGACGGAGTGGTCAACAACGTATGGGAAGGCGGAATCGACCGCGAAGAATTCGAGAAGATATGCAAACGCAATATCGAAATGTTCTTCAAGCATCCGCAGTACTACAAAATCGACGGTAAACCCGTGTTCATGATCTACGACATTCCCGAGTTCATCTCAGGTATGGGCGGATATAAAGAGGCTGCCGACGCCCTCAAGTGGTTTGACAAAGAAGTGAAGAAAGCCGGCTTCCCCGGTCTGGACCTGCACATCACCATGTGGGCACCAAACCTGAACTACAGCGGAGTGGATGCCGGCAAGACCGACAACCCCGAAAATGAGTTCGTCCGCAAGCTCGGATTCACCGGAGGCACACACTATCAGTTCGCACACTTCACCAATGCCGACGGCGAGTATCTCGATGCCCTGAACCATGCACAAAGCGAATGGAACCGCATCACCGACAACTTCGACATGACGTTCTATCCCCACATCAGCATCGGCTGGGACAACAGTCCCCGCACCGGCCACAGTGCGGTCCTGAAGAACAACACCCCCGAAAACTTCGAGAAAGGCCTGCGTATGGCCAAAGATTTTGTCGACAAGCACCCCGCCCAGGCTCCTCTCATCACCATCAACAGCTGGAACGAATGGACCGAATCGAGCTATCTTGAACCCTGCACCGTAAACGGCTACGGCTACCTCGACGCCGTAAAACGCGTATTCAAGCCCTGACATCACCATACCACACCAACGGCCGGCATCCCTCTGAAAAAAACGGCGGATGCCGGCCGTTTTTTGCTGATTTTCTTTTTTTGCTAAATTTGCCGCTGAACCACCCAATCATATCTTATGAAAATAACTGTACCTTTAATCCTGCTTTCGATAGCGCTGTCGGCCAACGCCACAGACTACGAGGTGAGCGGCCGCGTCAGCGACATGGACGGCAACACCTTCTACATGACCGATTATTTCCGCGATAATGCCGTGATCGATTCGGCCACGGTGACCGACGGGCGCGTCCTCTTCAAAGGCAGCTACGGGCGCGGCGCATTCGTGCGTGTGGAGTGCGGCAGGGCATTCTCCAACTGCATACTCGACGATACACCCGTGGTGCTCGATTTCGACACACATTACCCCGTGTCGGGCGGTGACTTAAACATGAGGCTCAAAGAGGAGGAAGCGGCCCGCAATGCCCAATACCGCTATCTCGACAGCTGTCAGAAAGCATTAAGAGGGTGTTTCATAATATCTGTTAAACTCCAGGCCAAAAAGTCGGAGATGGATT
>ENA-ORMR01000021-ORMR01000021.1-human-gut-metagenome-genome-assembly--contig:-NODE-21-length-200246-cov-25.936860_pt1 | contig 200246 bp, 181 predicted proteins | sample MGYA00242107_ERZ509003 | MGnify/ENA primary metagenome ERZ509003 (study PRJEB26280, sample SAMEA2338699) | human gut metagenome | biome: human gut; feature: human-associated habitat; material...
TATACCCTTTTCCTTTAAATATAGTACTACTGCTAACTCCTAACAGTCCTTCCAGAAGGATTTTACTAATCTTCTTAAGGCAATAAATTTTGATAAGCAATTAAAAAAGGAACCCTGCTTCCTTCAACTCCTTCAATTTTGGAAGTCATAATAGTAGTATAGTCATTTTCAAAAGTGAAAGTAAATAATGTTCCATCAATATATTCTTTATACCCTCCAATATATTCTATATTTTTAGTTGCTGGAGATATTACAGCTATTGATGGATATAAATTATAATATTGACTACATATCACCAATATGCCATTTGCTTTTATTCTTTTTGATTCACCTTTATGTAACGAAAATGATTCACTAGTAAAACCATTGATAATCTTATTTATCTCTAACAGTCCTTCCAGAAGTGCAAACAGATAAATTTTATGTCAAAGAAACCGTCTTCCAGGTTCCCCAACCACCATTCCACCATTTTATTCTAAACACTAAAAAACCACCATAGTTATTAGTTCTAAATTGTACTGTTGACTGTCCCAGATTATGACTGAAGACAAGAAGCGTTTGATCATTGTATGAAGTGCCTTTTATTGCATATACTCCAGGCTCATACACTTTATCAATATCGTCTTCAGTTTTTAATTGGATATACCCTTTTCCTTTAAATATAGTACTACTGCTAACTCCTAACAGTCCTTCCAGCTCTCAAATATTGCTAAATTCTTGTCAAGATATAGGAATTTCGATTGCGTCGGATGGTAAATCTAGATTGTTTTCATGGCTTAGTTTGAGCGACCCATTCATGCCAATGCACAATGTACTGATATACACGTATGCTGATGATTTTACATAAACAATGGTTTTGTTCTCTTTTTTTTGATAATAAACATTAGTTAAATAGATTCCTCTTTTTATCGAATTAACGGATAGATCATCGCTATATCCTGTTAATAAAACAACAGACGGAGATGAATTTTCATGGTTCTTAAATACTGAAATAAGCATTGATATTCCTGTTAAACGATTTCTAAATTCGGCAATTTTACAATACTTCTGCTGGTCTTTTTGATATGAAGTGGTCATTCTTTGAATTGATGGCATCAATCCATCTTTTTCACTCGTAGCAACACCAATCAGTTCTTCCAGAAGGATTTGTATCAATGACTTTTGTATTACAATATTATTTTAAATGTTTGTTGGTCTATATATCGTTTATTCTGTTCTTTTTTTCATATAATGATTCTTTTTTAAATATTTGTTATAGCTTTGCTATGACAATTAATAATGTTTTTTCATTTATTAATTTTTGAATGCCGTGAGGTATTTTAATTAATAAAAAGATTTGTGTATGGAATTGGGCAGGATTGGCGAATCCTGCCTTTTTGATACCGTACGTCAACTACATAATAATTTGGGCAAAACAAAATTTATATATAACTTTGTAGCATCTATATTGAATTAAACATTATTCTAAATCACTAAAAGAGTTTACTGATAAAAATGTCTAGATGCTATCGTTCGTGATGAATAATGGCATCTTTTTTACAAATGTTTTTTTCACAGACCATTTTTTTATAGATATTATACATCTTTACTTGCGAAAGTGGGGGTGTATTTTTTATTGGCTAAATTTTGCAGCTTGGAACAGAGGATGCATCTTTGCGGAAAAATGGATAAAATCAGATACCGTCTTGTATATAACCGCCAGAACACACTTAACAGGCAGGGCACGGCTCTTGTACAGGTTGAAGCCTATTTGAACCAAAGGAAAATCTACTTGAAGACAAACGTGTACCTCAAACCGGAGTGCTGGAGCCGTGAGGGGGCACAAGTCATTAACCATCCCCAGTCTAACGAACTCAACACAATGCTCTATGAATACATCCTGTATCTGCAAGGCATAGAGTTGGGGTATTGGAAGCGCGGAATACCTGCCACACTCTCACTACTGAAGGATGCTGTCAAGAAGAAAAGTACGGTGAATGTCAGCTTCTCCACTTTTGCCAAATCAGCCATTGACAATTCGGACAAGAAGCAGTCCACCAAGGACAACCTGCACTCGACACTGGCGGTCCTGCATGATTTCCGTTCCGGATTGGACTTCAAGGATCTTACCTATACATTCCTTCGTGATTTTGAGCAATACTTAAGAGAAAAGGGCAATGCGGTCAATACGATAGCCAAGCACATGAGACAGCTCCGTACCTTGGTCAATGAAGCAATCAACCAGGGATATATGCACGCAGATGCTTATCCGTTCAGAAAGTACAAAATCAAACAGGAGAAAGGCAGACATGAGTTTCTTACCCCGGACGAGCTGAAGAAGCTGGAAACGGTCAAGGTGGAAGAGGAGTCCATGCGTCATGTGCTCGATGCCTTCCTGTTCTGTTGTTATACCGGATTGCGCTATTCTGACTTCTGCCAGCTCACACCTGAGAATTTCATTAGAGTAAACGGCAAACGGTGGCTGTACTTCAAATCCGTCAAGACAGGGGTGGAAATCCGTCTGCCGTTGCATCTGCTGTTTGAAAGCAGGGCATTGGGCATTCTTGACCGCTATCCGGATATCGGAAGTTTTGCCGCTTTGCCTTGTAACTCGGAAGTGAATAAGCAGCTTCGAAAGCTGGCCGGATTGTGTGGTATCAAAAAACGGATAACCTACCATGTGAGCCGTCATACCTGTGCCACCCTGCTGGTTCATCAGGGAGTTGCGATTACAACAGTCCAGAAGCTGCTCGGACATACTTCCGTAAAGACCACACAGATTTATTCGGAGGTACTTTCCAGCACCATTGTGCGTGACTTGAAAAATGTTCAAAGGAAAAGGAAAAAAGTAAAGATGTTTCCCGATAAAGGCTTGAGAACATCTGATTTTATAGACAACCGGTAGATTTCATGAATCCTATTTGTTTTCTATTAATATTGTGATTCTTTAAATTCTTCGGATAATCGAAATATTGCTCCTGATTATTTTTTTCAATATGGATTGAATATGGAATAGTTTTCACTATCTTTGCAGTGTAACCAGGAGCTTGATGGCAATAAATATTGTCATCAGGCTCTTTTTTTATTGTCTATCTGTCGAATAATGGAATCCCCCGTCTGGCTTCACAGTCTGACGGGGGGAGGTTAAATCCAATCAATAATAGTTTTGAAAGAATCAGGTCAACAAAGTATTGACAAAGATAGTGAAATATGAATAGTAAGCAATATGGATATGGATTTATTTTGCATATATATAAATTCTCGGCATTTTTTCAGGAAAGATAGGGACAGTTGAGAAATAAAGGAAACAGGATGAATAATTTATCATATAATAATTAAACGGTGAATGTAATGGAGATAGATATTGCAAACATTATTAGTGCTGCCGGAACATTGCTGGCAGCTTATTTCGCCTATAATCAGTATACCAAAAACAAACTGACTGATTTAAAAGTGGAATATTTTAAAAAAGAGGAGGAAAGAAGAAGTTACCACCGCAGCGAGAACTCCGCCAAGGTGTTCGGTGAGCTGTGGCGTGTACTTTATGAAACGAAAGCAGACAGGGTATATATCGTACAACCCCATCCTTTAGGGCATATAGCTTTTCTTTCGGTGCAGTTCGAAGTAAAACGAAAAGGTATAGCCGGAATGCGTGAAAACATCCAATCACTTCCCATGAGTGAAGTGGCCGTTTTTGCAGAAAATCTCGCAAAGAATCTTTTCATGTTCTACTCAGATATTGATAACCAGGTTAAGGATAAGGTTGCCAAATCTCTATTATCAACAAATGGATGCAACAGCGTCGCTATTAAACGGCTTAATTCATCTCAAGATTGGGTTGGAAATATCTTTTGTGAGTTTACAGATGAAACGGATTTGAATGAAGATGAACTTCATAAGGTCTTGCATGAAGCAGCGGTCAACATACAATATATCCTGCCGGAATTCAAAGAAAATAAAATCGAATAATTATAATTAATGAATAGTATGGCTGACGTAAGAAAACTTGCACCGTTTATCCTAAAGTGGGAAGGCGGTTTTGTAAATGACCCTGACGATTTGGGAGGGGCTACCAATATGGGCGTGACTATCGGCACATGGAAATCGTGCGGCTATGACAAGGATGGTGACGGTGACATAGATGTGGATGATCTACATCTGCTTACTCGTGAGGACGTTGTTAATCGTGTACTCAAACCACATTATTGGGATAGATGGAAAGCTGATTTGATACAGGATCAATCTGTGGCAAATATTCTTGTGGACTGGGTGTGGGCATCCGGTGCGCACGGAATTAAGATTCCTCAACGCTTGCTTGGTGTTACGATGGATGGCATTGTAGGTCCCAAGACCATTGCCGCAGTAAATGCCAAGAATCCGCGTGAGTTGTTCGACATGATTAAGATTGCCCGGTTTGACTTTATCGAGGATATATGCCGGAAACGCCCAGCAAACAACAAGTTCAAACGGGGGTGGATGAACCGCATAAATGATATCTCTTATGTTGGTTAGAGTTATGAACTGGGTAAGCCGGCATATATTGCTGGCTCCTTTCATGTGTCTGTTCCTGCTGTTCGGATCATGTGGCAGCTCGCATAAATCTGTCAAGTCAGACACTAAGATTATACAGAAAGATAGTACACGTGAATCTGTCAATATCGTACACGGATCAAGTACGTCTTTGAGCGAACTCATTACCACTAATGGTAACTATGTAATTGATTTCCGTATCTATGATACCCGAAAACCGCCCGACAGTCTGACTGGAAAACCTCCGTTATTGGCAGACGGTCATGTGGAAGGTGATTTCAGCAAGAATAAAAGGAAGGAAACTGCAATCAAAGACAGTACGGAAGTGAAAGCTGACAAGGAAACCACTTCCAATACCCGTGAAGAAAACCGGTCAGAAACCATAAAAGAGAAAAAAGAATCCACGCTGCCTGAACAAATCGGTTTTGCCTGTGTTTGTGTAACCGTTTTGATTGTCGTTATGCTGATAGTAAAGCATTGGCGCAATAGACAATCTTCATCATAAGACTTTAAATTTATAAATTGGACTGCCCCAGCTCGTGATGAGTCGGGGCTATTTTTGTAATCTTTGCCGGAACTAACATTAACTTATGTATTATGGCTGAAAAAAAAGAATCTTATTCCGAAGAGGAATTGAATGAAATGATCGTATGGTTCAACAACCATGCTGATGAACTTCCCAAAGAAATGCAAATTAACAAATCCGCTTTCACACCGGATTTGAAACTTACTGTTGAATCCTGTATCATGCAAGCCAAGCAATGTCTGGGCAACTATAAGATGGCCGGAGCTTTTAGATTACTTCAACAAATCAAAGCGAAGATTGAGGATAATAAATAAAATCTCATATTTTACTTTTTTTAGAATATCAAGCGGCCCAGTGACGGGTAACCGCTTAATATCTGCTTACTAAAAATCTCCTTGATAATTTTTTATAAGATCATTGGCTTCCTGTATATCATGAGGCGTGTAAATATCTGTCATCAATATACTGCTGTGACGAGCTTGGTCACGTACGCTTAACACATCATAATGTCGTAACATATTCGTTATACCTGTATCTTTTAAGGAATAAAACTTATATTGGGCGGAAAGCTTTAAATCTTTTCTGAGATGATGTGCCCACCAGTCCCGGAACATTTTTTCAGATCTTTTTGTTTTACCGGGACGAAACCCGTCAGAGAATAAATAATAATCACCGGGATTGTTGAAAATGTGCAGGTCCAACATGAGATGTATGACTTTTGATGGTAATGTAATAGTGCCATCTTTGCGATTTTTTGATATATTGTCTGATACGAATATTGTTTGCTTTTTCAAACTTATATCGTTTAATCTCAATCCTACCATTTCCGCCGGTCGGATAAAACAATAGTATAGAATATAGCTTGCCAGCAACATATAGGGGTTATGGTTCTTTAAGTAGTCGCTCACTTTTGCAAGTGTTTCCGGTGGCAGGATGTTGCGTAGCTTTTTTTTCCCTTTTCTTCCCAGACTACTGATCCCGGCTGTTGGATTCTGTGTTAAATAGTTATGGTTCAGACAGAAGGTGGAAAAAGACTTCAAAAAACCGAGATAGTTATCGCGCGTAAATGCAGTGTTATCCCTAGTTATATACACTTCGTCAAGCAGCATAACACAAAAATCCTTATCAAATTGGTAAATGTAGGTGATAGGGACCTTTTTCTCTTCATTGAAGATTTCCATATTACGAAGGTAGGAGCTATAAGATTTGATCGTTTCTTGTCGGTATCTCCCGTCCCTTTGCATTTTGGCGAGAAAAGTGCGGTATTTGTCTATTACATCTTTGAACAGTAGAAAGGCGTTGCCGCATTCTTGCTCAATCCAAGGATTCCATCCTGTTGCGAGTTTTTCTGATAGTCTGTTGATGCATCCTTTGGCGTATGCCCTTCTTTCCTTAACGGATTTGATGAAGTTCAGTTTGATCTTTTTCCGTTTCATCACTCCGTCAACAGGATTGAATGCGTAAAAGTCAATGTACCAATCTTTACCCGTATGTAATATAGGTGGTGTGTAACTCTTGATTTCTTGGATTTTGGACATTTTTTTTTATTTGTTTTTGCTAACAGCAGAAACAAATGGTTAATAATTCCCGTCCCGATTTCGTCCCGGCGGATTTGCTTAAAATGAGATAAGCCACTGACTTTCAGTGGCTTATCCTTTACAGTGTCGGAATGAGGCGACTCGAACGCCCGACCCCTACGTCCCGAACGTAGTGCGCTACCAACTGCGCTACATTCCGTTTCTGTTTTGCGAGTGCAAAGGTAAGGCATTTTTTTGAAATCAAAAAGAATTTCACAGAAAATTTGTAGAAAATTTGTAGAATCAAAAAATATGTCTACCTTTGCAACCACAAACGAGAAGCTAAGGTTTTTTATTGAATGTGCTGAGAAGTAAGTTCCTATGTGCTTAACCACTGACTTGGTGCCATAGCTCAGTTGGTAGAGCAAAGGACTGAAAATCCTTGTGTCCCCGGTTCGATTCCTGGTGGCACCACCAAAGAGAGTACATAGTTACTTCTAAAGCATGAAAACCCTTGAATTAGAGATAGTTCAAGGGTTATTTTTTTACCCCTCACTACACATTCCACTACATATTTGTGCATTTGGAGATTGTCCATTCGGTGGCTTTTTCTAAGGCTTTTGAAAAAGCCATAAATCGCATCATACTTCATTGTTTTTCAATCTTTTGCAATCATTATCTCCAAGTGTAAAAAGCTAACTTTGCACACTTGTCCGAATGGGAATTGAAATTGTAAACGGAAGTTAAATTCGAGAAAGGACGAAAAATTCCTTCTCCACCAGAAAGGGGAATCGAACCCGGGACACACAAGGCAATTCGAACCCGAAAAATATGGTAAATCTATGGCTTTTCGATTGCTTCCATAAAAAAGCCACCGAATTTAACTTTCCAATACACCTTTCCAGCCCATCCGGATTTGACGAAACAAACAGAATGTACCACTTCTAAAAGAAAAGGATTATGAAACAAGGAACTATGAACATTCTTTTTTTCGTGCTCAAGACGAAACTGTTGAAAAATGGTGAGGCCCCTGTCCTGATGAGGATAACAATCAATGGGGACTATGACGATGTGCGCATCCAAAGAAGCGTACCGTTGAGATTATGGAACGCGGCCAGAGGATACAGCAAGGGAAAGGACAGAGCCTCCAACGAGCTGAACAATTACATTAGCGAACTCCACGCGCGTGCTTTGGAGAAGCATAAGGAACTGACGCTTGAACAGGCCCTGATCACCCCCAGGCTGATATTGAAAAGAGTGTTTGGGAAAGACACGGAAATGCGCACGCTGCTCGGCACCATGCAGGAAGGAATCAAGGAGATGGAGGCGCTGGTAAACATAGACTACTCTCCCGTTACCATCAACCGGTATAAAAACGTGGTCAAGAAACTGCGACAGGCCATCCCTGCTTTCTACGACAAGGAGGACATCACGTTCCACGAACTGACCCCCGAGTTTATCAAGGCTTTTGACCTGCATCTGAAAACGGAAGCCGGACTCTGCCGGAATACGATTGTCCGTTATATGAAATGCTTCAAGAAGTTCACTAATATGGCACTGGCGAAAGAATGGATGCGCAAGGATCCGTTCTACGGCTATAAGATGGAACAGGATGAGACAGACCCGGTATTCCTCACCTATGACGAGTTGCAATCCATCATGAGAAAAGAGTTCTCCATACCAAGGCTGTCCCTTGTAAGAGACATCTTCGTCTTCGCTTCGTTCACCGGCCTGGCATTTGCGGATGTGGCCACTTTAAGCAGGGAAAACCTCGTACAGGACAATAACGGGGACTGGTGGATCAGAAAGGGACGTGTCAAGTTGGAGCGCCGACGCAGAGCGTCATCCATCAGTAACATACCGCTTCTGCCGGTTCCGCTGGCCATTCTGAAGAAATACGAGGATAATCCCGTATGCGTGAAAAAAGGGTGCTGCCTGCCGGTATTCTGCAACCAGAAAATGAACAGCTACCTCAAGGAAATCGCCGACTTTTGTGGGATAAAGAAAAATCTGACCACGCATGTCGCCAGGCACACTTTCGGAACCACTGTCACGCTCGCCAACAATGTCCCCCTACAGGATGTGTCAACCATGCTCGGCCACGCCTCCACACGCATGACACAGCATTACGCGCGGGTTATGGACTCCAACCTGAAAACATCCATGAACCATGTGAAAGAACGGCTGGGGCAATAAGACAATCCATGGTGGAATATGTTGTGACAGACATATTCCACCTTTTAATATATATACTCCCTTATCAGAACAATCATACTCTCCTTACTCAACATTTCCCAAAAGAATAGTCAAGAAAACATACACTATCTCTTTTTCACCTGCAAAGGTAGCCCTGTGCCCGGATAGTGCAAGGCCCGGCCCTGCGGGTTTGCTGAAAAAATCATCCTCGCCCTGCGGGCTTGCGGTATTTTTTCGCAAAGCCTTGCACTATCCGGGCACAGGGCAACAGGGCAGGTAAGAAAAAGAAATAGTGGCTCCACGGAGCCGGTAACCATTAAAAAAACATCGTATGGAAAAGTATCACGTTTGTATTGATTTCGGTGGATGGGCACGAACTTACCTGTTTACCGCGGCATCACCCGAAGAGGCGATTGCAATGGCCGTAAAAGAGTTCCCAAAAGGACGGGATTTCATTATCATCAATCCGGATGACGATGATTTTTAACAAAATGAATGTATAACAAAAAGCATGAAGAAAGGACTGAAATCATGAGTAGAAGCAACTTCACCCCAATGACAAGATTCCACGAGATTCTGGACCGGTACGGTCTGAGACTGATGGAAGTGGGAATCAATCACCTGAGAATATTCTCCGGCAGTCAAAAACTGTTCGACTATTATCCCTTACGGATGAAACTGTTCGATTACCGGCAGTGGCAACAGCTGACCTATCCGGCACTAACCGGAGGGACAGAACAATGGGAAGCGGAACTTGAGGGCATTATCAAAACGCTGATAAGCAAATAGTAAACACTAAAAATGAGAATCATGAATAAGAACAACAGGAAAACAATCGTATGGGACAATATTCCCGAATGGGCGATTTTCGCATTGGAGTACGGCATCGAAGAGGAATTATTCCTGACGGATAAGGATTTGGAGATGATAAACCGGTTCACCTGCGAGAATTTCCCGAATGGCTATACGATGAGCGTGGACTGGGAATCATACGCGGAGTTCAATCCATGTCCGGCGTTCGGGAAACCGTGCAAAACGTATAAGGTAACTTTTCTAACATTATAAATCAACTTGAAATGAGAAAGATAACATTAAGCGAATACAATTCAATTCTGGAGGATTATCGCGGTATCTGGACTGTCGAACGCCCGGACCTGCCGGATTGGGCAGAGATACGGGAAAGGCACATGGGAAAGCGTACCATGATGGTATATGACAAGGGGACATGCCTGCTGGTTGAAGGTATCGGCTTTGAAATCGTGGATGACAGTTCATGGAAAAAGCCGGATGAAGCCAAAAAGGAAATAGGCGACCGATATCTGAAATTCTACAGCGAGCAAGGGTGTGAACCTCATTACGCAGACTGTATCATCCGATGGAGTGACACGCTGGAAACGGTGGAAGTGACTATCGCATTGTCTATGGATTCCAATACGGAAAAGGACGATGAGATATTCTTCTACTGCAACGGCCTGGAAGATTTGAAATCACTGGCGGACAAAAGCAATCAGGATTTTACCATAATCGGATGCCTCGATTTTGGGATGTACGAAAACTTATTATAAACAACTTAAAATTATCGGATATGAAAATCAAATGTCAGGAACACTACGAAGAAACCGTAAAGTATGCGGAAAGCATTGGTGACAAAACATTGGAACAGTGCATGGAACGCCTTAAATTATGGGAAAAGAACTCCAATGGGGTATATGAAATCGAACTTTATAAAGATTTCGCACCTTATTCGTTCGGTTTTGCCGAGAGAACGGCAGACGGACGAACCGGCATCGTCGGAGGATTGCTCTACCATGGCCGGCCCGACAACTCTTTTGCCGTACTTCTTGAGCCGTTCCACGGCTGGAGCATCCATACCTGAACTTCTCCATTTATGAGAAAAAATATCCGGAACTGGCTGTCCTACAGAATCGAAAGTACCGGATAAACAAAGAACTTAAAAACAAACAGCCATGAAACATTCGGATTTTTACCAAAAGACGAAAACCATAAAAGAACAGGAGTACGCGGAGCTATATACCGCAATAAAAGCGCATGGGAATTGTTACAGATGGGATTTATCTGCGGAAACAGATTATCCGATTATCGCCGTCAACGTGGACGGAATCTTCCCTAACCCGACAGATATATGCGTTTATAAGGTTTCCATTGAGAACCATGCACTAAGGATTTACGGCGTAGAGAAGGAATACGGACACGAGGTGGACATCAAACCGGAATGTGCCTTTGCCGGTCACCTCTCGTTCATTATCGACCATATCACACCAACGGATGGGATGGAAGACGTAACATCACATCGGGAGGATAACTTTCCTGTCGCGTTCATTACCCGTCATGATGTGGTCTCCCGAGGATATGACATATCAGATTTCACAAATGACAAGATGCGTGAGCTGGCCCGGAAGATGGGAAACACATATCTGTACAACGGGTATTGGAAAGACATGAAAACCTGTGCGGAAGCTATGGGAATTCCCATGAAAGCCGGTAGCAATCATCAAGACAAACAGCAGGTATAATGCGGAACATCGCCATGAAAAGCCTGCCATTCTTTCAATTTCTTACCTGCAAAGATAGTCCTTCGCCTTTCGATTGGGCAAGGCGGCCCCTTTCAGGGGCTGGTCGGCTAAAAGAAAATCATCCTCGCTTCGCTCCGGTATTTTCTTTTGCCGAGCCTTGCACAATCAAGGCAAAGGACTGTCCGGCAAGTAAGAAATCGAAATTCTGGCTCCATGGAGCCGGTCATGTCCAACTTAAAAATCAACAAGATGATGACAACGATGACAGTCAAAGAGGTGCGTGAAGAACAAGTAACGGACCTCACCGTAAAAAACGCATACCGTGTCAGCCTGATACGGGAGAAAGGAAAGGAGAATACCTCACCGGTTCCCTTCCACTTCAGGAAAGTACACAAAGGAATGCACCATTATGTACATCTGTACGGCAATCCGGAGGATAACAGGGAACTGCACCCGTCGGATTTTAAGAACTGGGATGCCGTGGGATTCAAGTACCCCGGCTATTTGGACGACATGCGACAGCAAGCCTGTGACGCATATAACTGGAGCTCATTCAACCCGGACATACGGGGAGAATCGGACATCATGATTTACGGAGAAGAGCTGCATAATGATCTGCAACTCATGCCGGAAGAGGAACGGGAAACCTACATCACCGCCTACCGGCAAAAGCTATCCGCCCAGTTTTCAGCCCTGTCCCATTGTGCCAATCCCATGATAACCGGACCTGCCGGCTTTGACCGCTACAAGCAGGAGAAAACGGAGAAAGCCTACCGGAACCGTTACGAGGAGTTTCGTAACTGGAGGGACAAGGTACTCAATAGCATTCAACGCAGGAAAGAGGCAGCCCGTCCCGAGGAGGAGAAGCGGGAAAAAGCATGGCTGGGGCTCAAACGTGACATTGAGAGCAGCGCCGACACAATCCATGAGATTGACACCGGAAAATGCCGTGGATACAACCGTGCCCTCTTTGTCAGCAGCATACTGAACAAAGTAAACACCTATGCCGGTCATGGCGAGGTGGAAATCGTGCAGAAGGCGGTTGACTTCATATCCGCGTACAACGCCAAGGTGAAGAAACCGGTCATAACCGGACGGAACAAGTTTTTCCAGCTCCCCGAACTGGCAAGGAAGATGAGGGAGAGACTGGCTGTTGTCAGGGGCCAGGAAAACAGGGAACTTCCCTTTGAGGGAGGGACGCTGGTCTGGAACTACGGGGAAGACCGCCTGCAAATCCTTTTCGACAAGATTCCGGAAGACTCCAAACGGAAAGAGCTGAAATCCTCCGGTTTCCGATGGTCTCCCAAAAACAAGGCATGGCAGCGCCAACTCACCTCCAACGCCCTGTACGCGGCCAAAAGAGTGTTGAACCTTCAAAACATCTGAGCCATGAAAAATACAAGACCGAAATTCGTCGTTGACCCGTACCGCTTCAACGGGAGCTTTTTCACTTCCATGGCGGACGGCATACACTGCGATTACACCCACAAGACATTGGAAGAACTGAGAGCCGGGGAGAACAACCCGGCCCTTGCCGCCGTCTCAAGAAATACGGCTGACAAAATGCTCCGCATACATCTGAAATCCCGGTGTCTTCCATTCAAGGAAATAACGGAAGAGGAATACTATGAGAAAATGGATATACTACCTCCCGTCCGCCATTCCAAAAATTTCTTTTTCATAGGCGAGCCTTACTTCAAGGACTTGTACACATTCTGTTTCCATGTGGACGGACGCTACTTCACCGGACTGCGCTCTGTCACCACTCCCAGAAAGGAGCTGGAGAGACAGATGGAGGGGCATTACCGGAGCCTCACGTTCAAGGGCCGTGTCACCCGGGAGCAGACCTACACCCTTACCGACAAGGAAGGCAAGGCGTGTCTTCTCACACCCTATTTCTTCACAGGCACCGACGGAGAGAAGAAGTTCATCTGCAACCTGGTTACCGGTCCGGATGAAACCCCAGATATTCTAAAAGCAAGGAAAAACATGGCTGAAATCCTGCTCAGCCTGCGCCGCCACCACTTCCTTTATTTCTCGGAACACAAGAGACAGGATGATATGGCGAACCTGCTGGAAGAGGTAAGAACAAAAGGATACACCCTGCTGGCAAACGGGAAGTTCTTCCAATATCCCATGAACCGGGAGTCCGTATCGTTTGCCGGAACGGTCAAGGAGACAGGCGAGCCGTTCTTCTTCCGGATTTACGACAGGGATGTGTTCATGCACCTGTTGCATGTCCTGCGGGGTGTCAAAAGGGAAAAAGCTAAAATATAATGGCACATGACAACTAAAAAAGACAATGGAATCATGAAGACTATGACCAAAGAATCACTTGTGACAGGAATTTCCTGTCCGCAATCATGGAAAGACTATGTGCCCCGGTCGGTCAGCCTATTCTATGTGGACTACCGTGAGAATCTGGACGGCCATGAGGACTTGCAGGAGCGGTGCATCCGCCAAAACAGCCTTGACCCGCTGGAAGAGCAAATCCGGGAATGGTATGATGAACAGGAACACGATAATCTGCAAGGGTATCTTGCGGATATAAAGATGAAAATGGAAGCGGACGGGAAATCCGCAGAATACACCCTGCATGAGGACAACCTGAAAGACCTGCTTTGCGAGCGGAACGATACCGACCCGGCAGATGAGCTGATAGACAACTCCGCTGTCACCAACATGTTCTACTCCCTGGGTGTGGAGATAGAAGGATATGTGTACGGCAGTAATGCCCGTGGAGAGTCCGAAGCCATGTCCCTCCACAAAATCAGAAGGGCGGTCAGGCTGAAAAAAGGACAGTTCGAGGACGAGCTCCGTGAACTTCTGGGCAATGCCCCGTACGGAGGGGAGTTGCGTATCTATTTCAATGCCATATTCTCCCGGCTTCTCACACACGACAATGGGAATGATTTCAAGCGCATCCGGTTCCACGGGGATGTCATCATCGCCATCGTGGACAGCCGCAACGGTTCGGGCCACCACGTCAGCCTGCCGACGGACATCACCCTCCCGTTTCGCAGGGAAAATCTCTTCGTGGACTCACAAGTGCATTATTCCTACGCAAACGAAATCTGCGGCATGTTGAACAGCTGGTGCGACTCGACCCGGTGGGAAACCGGAGTGAAGCCGTTGAAATCCACCCTGCGGAAAAGCAGGATGAGCGGACACCAGAAGCAGGAGGCACTTTACGCGAAGAGATTCCGGGAGGGCGGATGCACGTTCGGTGACATGAACCATACCCGCCACCGGGATACCTATTATATCAACAGCTTCCCCTGTGGAACCAAGTGCCCACACTGCGGGACATTCTGGATAGACTGAAAAATATATTTACCCACCATAAAATCAAATGAAATCATGGATAAGGAAAAAGTAAACATGCTGGGCGAGAACCTTGCCCACTACAAGAGACTACAAGAGAATGAGACCGTGAACCTGGTTGAGTTCCATACGTCCGACGGACAGAAATTCGGCATCGGCAATCCTGTCGCCGTCAAATTATTGCTTTCAGTAGCCATAATCGAACTGGAACGCCAGCTTCACACAGCCCGGTTCGGGGATATTTCGGAACGGCTGGAGCAGAGTCGCGAATATAAAGCGGCCAAGGAGCTGGAACGGGTACTGAATGACTTTAGTTTCAATCCCGAACGCTTTGCCGAGGCCCTCCCGTTCTTCCATAAAACATTGGAGCAGACATTCTTCAGGATTGTAAAAGCCTGCATCATAGCCATGGCAGAACGCAATCCGCAGCGTATTGACGGACGAAATGAAGCATCTTACGAAATGTGCCGGATGCTGGCTCCCATGCTGGAAGACACACGCTTGCCTTTCATCTGATGGATAACACCCATCACTGCCTATATCTTTCAGAAGTGGAAGAATGAAACGTGTCTGTATGCTTTTTCGCAGAGTCTCAGTAAATCCACCTCACAATGACACACAGTCATAGACCATAACAAGACAAGCTATTACAGCTTCATATCGAAGTGTATAATAGCTTGTTCTTGCCGATACCCACTTCTTGAGAAACGCCTTCAGGACTCATTCATCCATTATTCTGCCATGTGGAAATGGAAATGACAATCTTTCAGATTGATAAATACCCCTCAACCCGAATAAAAGAACTCTTTTAGAGAAATAATTACCTGGCAAATGAGATATTCACAATAATAATTCATATTTTTACCACATAACAAAATTTAAAGACATATGGTACCATTTAAAATTACAGTCTCCGCCTGTGGTACGGAAAAGTATAACGCAGGCTCATACAATCAATTTTCAGGTGATAAATATTATATTTATAAGTATATGTTGAAAATTAGTTTATATCATAATTATTGCTTAACTTTGTGTAAACACATAGAGACACCATTCTATGGCAATAATCAAAGTTATACAATTGACAGACCAGCAACGCTTGCAATTAGAGGATGGCTTTCGCAATGGCAAAAGCCATGCATATCGTATGCGTTGCCGCGCAATCCTGCTGAAATCACAGGGTTTGAAATCGACAGAAGTAGGAGTACAGACAGAAATGACGCACATCTCCGTCAATTCGTGGGTCAAGCGCTTCGAGAGGGAAGGCGTCAAAGGCTTGGAAACCAAACCAGGACGTGGACGCAAACCGATAATGGACTGCTCCGACGAAGAATCAGTACGCCAAGCCATCGAACAGGACCGACAGAGTGTGAAGAAAGCCAAGGAAGCGTGGCAGCAGGCCTCCGGCAAGGAAGCGAGCGAAAGTACTTTCAGGGCTTTTTTATCCGCATTGGCGCGAGATATAGACGTATAAGAAAACGTCCCAAGGGTAAACCCTCGCCGCAGCTCTATGCGTACAAGAGCGAGAAGCTGCAAGAACTCGAAATACAGGCAAATGACGGGCTCATAGACCTTTACTTCGGCGATGAGAGCCACATCTGCACCGAAGGGTATGTACCTTACGGTTGGCAATTTCGCGGTGAGGATGTCTACATCCCTTCTCAACGAGGCTACAGGCTTAACATTTTCGGGATGATTGACCGCAACAACCGCTATGAGGGCTTCACCACAGATGAAAGCATCACAGCGGAGAAAGTGGCTGATTTCCTTGACAGATTGTCTATGATAATCACAAAAGACACCTTTGTGGTTCTTGACAATGCAAGCATCCATCGAGGAAGAATATTTGCAGAGCTCAGACCTGTATGGGAGAAACGCGGTCTTTTTCTCTTTTTCCTGCCGCCGTACAGTCCGCATCTGAATATTGCAGAGACTCTTTGGCGTATACTCAAGGACAAATGGATCAGACCTGCGGATTATGTTTCCACAGATTCCCTGCTTTATGCCACAAACAGAGCATTGGCGGCACTCGGATCTGAACTGCATATTAATTTTGTACATGCGGCTTAGTATAATTTAATTTTTACGACTTACTTATCACAGTCGGAACACTTGAGGGAAATATGGACAGCCCGGTAAAAGCGGTACGCTTTGCCGGAGAACAGGTCCATGTCGAACAAGGCGCACAGGACAAACGTCAAGGGGGCGCTACCAGTTATTGGGATTTCAAATTTTGCGTAGCCAACATTATCATGGGACAAAAGTCAAGCAGTTCCTTTGTCGGAAAATACTATTTTGAAACTGAAAAAGGCACTATCTACACATTTGACAATAGCGGACAGGATTTCGTGTATAATAAACAAACTGCCTACGATTTGTTGGGAACAATGCAACAATCCTTGGATTTCTGACCGGATACCGGTTTATTCTAAAGAATACAAAAAGAGGGGAAAGCTCGAATATATCGGCTTTTCCCTCTTTTTTATTTCCATCCACCCCTTTCCGAATTCCACAACCGGCATAGTCCAACCGGACTACTTTTATTTGAATAGATTCCTCAAAATCCTAACCTCATACATAATCGGCAAGCCTCCCTCAGAACCCGGAAACCGAAGTCCGCTTTTTCATTTCTTGCTGTAAAGATAGCCCTTTGCCGGGTTGATTGCGCAAGGCGGCCCCTTTCAGGGGCTGGTTGGCTAAAAGAAAATCATCCTCGCTGCGCTCCGGTATTTTCTTTTGCCAAGCCTTGCGCAATCCCCGGCAAAGGACAAAGGGGACATCAAGAAATAAAAATGCCTACCCACGTAGGCTGATGTCTCATTTAAAGAACAACGGATATGAATACATTGGATTACAACCAGTTGCTGCTTATTTCCCTATGGCAGTACAACCACCACGTGGAAGAAGGGCTGGGGCTTGAACTTTTCAAGGAAACCTTCGGTGAAGCCGACGGAGGACACTATTACGAGAAATGGAACGGCTATTTCAACCGCAACCTCTGGGACATGATCGCCTATTTCAAGTGCGAGAAGGAAAACGGGCAGAAATTCTGCGACATGGTCAGCCGGCAAATCAAGTTGTACCAACAAAACCGTAAGCGATATGAAACACGACAATAACGATTTCTACAACATGGAAAAGTTGCAGAGTTTTTGCAGCCTTCACAATCCCGGGTACCGGATAACCGAACGTGACGTGGAGAAAGTAAACCGCCTTATCACATGGATCAAGGAGGACAGGAAGGAAACCGGAGAAGTATATCCTGCAATCGGTGACATCGTTGAATATACCACCCGTAGCGGTGAGTATCACGGACGGAGCCATATCGAGTACATCGGCGATGACAGTATAACCGTATGTCTGCATCCCGGCATTCCATGCTGCTATGAAGATACAGGCCGGATTCGATATACGACCCATGGTAAGAGTTACAGCACGCTGGACAGGAAAAACCTCGAACCGGCAGGTTCCGCACCCAAGGAGTTCAAGACATGGGGACATGCCGGACGAAATCCCCGTGGAACCGTCTATTTCCAGACCTCCGTGCGTATGTGGCGTTATATCGAACCGCAACCTTATTTCGAAGGATATACGACACAACACTGGACAAGTTATTTATTGGAGGAATATCCCGACCCCGAACGGAAAGGCGAATGCACCTACGAGTCCGACCACTTCACTTTATACAGCAAGGAGGAACTGGAAACACTGGTGAAAATCCTGCGTGGAAAACTTTTCAAGGGATTTTACCACGATCTGCTTATACTTTGGGGATACCGCATGGAATGGAAGGAACTTCCGCCATGGGAATGGAACGGGCTCAAAGCGGAGACACGCCTCTCTCTTCTTGGAATCTCTCCGGTCAAGATACGGACCGACCACACTACGCATACAGTAACCATCTATAAAAAATCAAAATAATATGGCACAGTACAATACACCGCAAGCGCTACGTCCGCTTGAAAAACTAATCGGCAATTTTGCCTATACAAACGGTTATGAACCGATGTCCGTCTTCAACGACTTCCTGCGTTACGTCATCCACGGCTTCTCTCCCGGTGCGCCTCCCATCAAGGACTGGAAATACAAACGGCAGCAGAACCGGATATTTATGGAACTGCTTACCGAATGGATACAGCTTATGCAGCGGGAATTACAGACCCATGAGTGGTACGACGCATTCGGCGACCTGTTCATGGCAATCTCCTCCCGGAGCGGACAGCAGGCGAACGGGCAGTTTTTTACTCCCGCACATATCTGTGACCTGATGGTGGGATGTACCGAAACGGACGAGAAACCGGTGGACAAACGCATCAATGACCCGACCTGCGGAAGCGGAAGGTTCCTTCTGGCATACCATGTACGCAATTTGGGCAATTACCTGGTGGCGGAAGACATCAGCCGTACCTGTTGCCTGATGACCGTCTGCAACATGCTTATACACGGATGCGTGGGCGAGGTCATACAGCACGACAGCCTGCTGCCTGAAGATTTCAAGGACGGATGGTTTGTCAATCCTTCCCTGACCATGACGGGCATCCCCACCATCCGGAGAATGAGTGAGGACGAATACCGGGCAAGCCGGAACATCCCACTTACCGGACTGAAAGAGCGTATGGCGCAATTCCGTAAAAAGAAATCCATCCCTCAAGAACAGACTTTACATGTTTAACTCAAAATACCGCATCATGAAACTTTATACAAACAACAAATTAAAATTCCGTTTGACTCATGAGGCAACAAACGGAAATGGACGGATTACGATTCATAGAGTAGCCAATACAAGCTGAATCCTTCTGTCAATAGACAGAAAGAAGAACCATAAGAATGATTTCTGTTTTCATGGAATTTTTTTCAAAAAAAATAATCACCAACATTTTAAAAAGAAGAATATGGAAGTAACAGTAATGCCGAATCCCGCATCGGTACAAAAACAGCAGGGACTCAACCAAGTGGTTATCAACAAAGTGCAACGAATGGTGGAAGGCAAGCGGCAAGGAGTCGAGGAAACCATCACACGATTGCTGAGAGAGGGAAGAATGGCGCAGGACTTCATCGCTCCCATCGGAGTAAACCTGCGTAGCAATGAGAAACAGCCCGTTATCTCATTCCGGGCAGGGAACCAGGTGCAAATGACCATGCCGGAAGGAAATTTCAGTCTGCATGGCAACGCCATCAGCCAGATTTCAGAGAAAATGGGTGTACCGGCTAAATACCTGCGTGAATTGTCCGCCGGGGATATCTGGCAGAAACAGCTCTGCGCCACCATCCTGAACGAACATTCCGGCTGGACGCAACGCACACGGGTGCTCATCCGGGCGGTAGGTACGGAAGTCAGGGGCGTACTTTCCGACTCGTACCGGAGGCTCAACTCGGTGGATATCCTGACCGCATTCATCCGGGAAGCGGACCGACAGGGAGCTGTCATCTCGGACGCTTACATGAACGACACCAAGGTATGGTGCGAGACCATCCTGCCCACACCCATTGAAATTCCCACCCGCAAGAACGGGACAGTCATCATCTTTGCCGGAGCACGTTTCTCCACCTCCGACTATGGAAACGGGTCGGTGGATATGCGCTCGTTCCTGCTCAACGGGGCGTGCCTGAACGGAATGGTGCGTGAGTCTGTCATGCGGCAGGTACATCTCGGGGCAAGACTGCCTGATTCACTGGCATTGTCACAAAAGACGTATGAGCTGGACACACAGACCACCGTATCGGCAGTGTCTGACCTGACAAAAGGGTTATACGATAAGGACACACTCATGCAGAAAGCCATCGAGATTCAAGGAGCTTCGGAAATAGACGTGGACTTCGACAAGGAACTCAGACAGCTTGTCCAAAAAGGCGGCTTGTTGAAAAACGAAGGGCGGGAGGTGGAAAAGCTGCTGATGAACAACAATCCGGAGGATGGCATAACAGGAGGGGCCACCCTGTGGAAACTGACACAAGGCATCACCGCTTTCGCACGGGAACAGGAGCCGGAACGGTGCCGGGAACTGCACGAGATATCGGGACAACTTATGAACCGGGTAAAAACCAACTAATAAATAACATCTAATAATCAGACATTCATGTTAAGCAAATCTACTACATTTACTCATTACATAACTTTAAAACAGATATAATTATGAAAGCAAAAGTATTCAAGTACAAGTTTGACGGGAATACCGTCGTCGCTCCTTATATGGAATTGGAGCCGTATGCAGAGAATGTTTATCTCTCATTATCTACGAAAAACGAATATGGAAACGTAAGCGAAGACATATTCCATGTTGTCTGTAAGATAGAAAATGTCTTCTTCTCTTGCGGACAGCATTCACGCCGATTCCTTGACAGGAAGGATCGCAAAGAAGCAACTGCCGCCTATTGTAAAAATTGGATTACAAATACACTTCAAGATTCAGAAAGAGAAGTTCATATCTCTCTTCTTTCTATCCGTGTGTTTGAAGCTCTTGGGCTTGATACTGCACCTTTGTTGCAGGCCCGTGAAGCGTACTTAAAAAGACAGGAACAAAAACGGCTGGAACTGAAGGCTAAAGAAGAAGAGGAACAGCGATTCAAGGAAAAGGAATGGCAACAGCAAATTGACGATGGTAAACAGAATTTTCTAAATGGAGAGCGAATTGAGGCAAATGTTTTTCTTGAAATGGCCAAACGGGACGGTTTTGAAATCCATATCCGTACCAAAGGTACATTCAACAAATCCGTAAACGGTCTTACAAAATCGGGAACTATCTATTTTAGAAAGTGTAAAGGCAAACGGACACCTGATTTCACCGGCTGCCAGCGTGCCATTGCGGACTATCTCAAATTTCTTGCATCAAGGCAATCTTGAAATTATGGCACGAGAAAGAATTGACGGCTGGTAGGAATATGCCAAATACCCGGCAAAAGCCGAGAGAGAATTACAGATAGAACGCTGGGGGTATATCTCCATCGAGTATACGGATGAAGCCGGACGGAAGTATCGGCTTCATCCGTATGACCTGCCTCGTGAATTGCATGAACGTTACCGTTGGGTAATCCGTTGGCGCAAGGCCAGATTGCAATGCCAATATCCGCGTAAAAACATCAACACGTATTACAACTATTAAGACAAGCGTACCGGGCTTCGTGCCGATTTCAATTCCTGCCTGATGAAACTTGCCGTGAAAAAAGAAAAATATATGAACTTGAAAATGAATATAAAAAATCAGGTAAAACAACATTATGAGGGTAAAGCCAGAACTAAAATGACTACTCCAAAAAGTTACAGATTGTAACTATAACATCTAAAAGGGTCGTTTCAAACTCCGTTTTGATACGACCCTTCCTTTAGTCTTTTGCTATCTGTTTATTTTATGGAATATACAACAATTCAAACTCTTTCTTCCGCCGTCGCTCGATGCTCGGCACCACTTTTCCCTTATAACATCGGAACGAGATATACTCCTTGTAGATATCCCTGTTGCCGGATTCCAATTTTTGAATCAGCCTGCTTTTCGGCGTCTTCCCGTACCCGACCAACCGGTAATATCCCACATTATAGGACAGCGCTGTGACGAGCAAGGCATCTTTTCCGAAGCGGCTGCACATCTTATACAGTTTCCTCAAATCGGCTCTCAACAGAGAATCCGCCTGCGCTTCCGTCATATCGGCTGTCAGTTTCTCGTGGGGAAGAATCTTGTGGCCGTACCCCACATAAGGCAGATGGTTTCCGTGCCAGCCTTCCACCCGTTTGATGAACTCCACGGCCTTGTCAAACAGCGAATCCGGCACTTCCCCCTTTCCTTGAGCAAAGACGGAGGAAGCCACAAGCGCCATAAACACTCCGACCGTCAGCTTGAGCCATGTTCTATTCATTGTCCGGAACGTTGTTTGCCGCATCATCCACGTTAAAATCGTATGTCAGCTGTCGCATATTCCCCCAGTTGTCCTCAAAATAAAGGTCGATGGTCTGTGACTCATCCGCGCTCTGTGACGTATAGTACAGCCGGAATCTCCGTTCGTTCAGCAGGTAACGGTCGTTCGGTTTCAGCACCGTCCCGTCCTCCATCTTCAGGCTGCCCTTGCCGTCCGGCTGGAAATACCTCAATGTATAGACTGTCCCGTTGAAGTTGCCTTCCGGGACGATTTCCAGACGGATTTCCACGGTCTCCCCGTTTGCTATCCCGTCCGCCACCGGCATGGCCTCCACCGCGAACGGGTATTCCTGCCGGATATCCAAACCATTGTCACAAGAAACAGTACAAAAAAGGGCGATTGCCAGACAGCAGGCTGCCATCACGCAATCAAGGATTTTTCTTTTCATGGATATATATGTATGTAAAGTTAGAGAATGTATTTTACGCCGATTCCATATTGGAAGTGACACCGCCCGGAGGCGCCGCCCCATACAAACCGCTCTCGGATACGTGCCAGGAGCACAATCTTGTCAGACAGGTAACCTTCCGCTTCCAGTGTCACGGCACCGCCGTAAATGAACGATCCGCACTTGCGCAAGGCGGCTCCGTCATCCAACAGTTTTTTGCCGCCGTTCACCGTCTCATACCCCAACAGGCCCGAGACACCGAGATTCAGGAACAGCGCCTTGTCCGGCGAGGAGAGAAACGTGTGGTAATATCCGCCTTCCCCCGTATATTGGGCCATCGGGACATGTCCGTCCCGGTAAGGGGTATTCCGTCGTAAGACCTCACCTCCCAGCACCCACTGGTTCCCTTTTTGGGTATAGGAGGAAACCGCCAGCGAGAAGGCGTAGCCCGCATCATGGCGGTTCGCCCCGCTGTAGAATCCGTCAGCCATCTCCGCCAGGAAGCGGATCTCCTTCATCCCCGGCAGGCGGCGCTGCGCCTGTGCCTGCCCCGCAACGAGGGCAAGCAGGGCAAGTATAAGATACAGATGTCTTTTCATGATACTCATCTGACTTGCAGCTCATCAATGGTTTCCGCACGCACCAGGTCCTCATTGTCCACCTCGAAGCTCTGGTGGCGGCCTCCCTGTTTCTCATACATCTCCACGACCAGTTTCTTGTCGTCAGGTATCGTGAACTTGGGCAGGGCGAACACCGTCCTGCCGTCCTTCTTTCCGTCCACACGTGTCACATAGTTGAATGCGCGCAGCGGATGGATAACCTGTTCCTGCATGGCGGTACGTTTCACGATTTTCTTGTCCACGATTTTGAAGGTCACAAAGTCCACGTCAAAAGGCACGTTGGAGAGGTTCCTTGTCTGCACATGGAAATAAAGCAGGTCGCCATAGGTGTAGAGCCCCTTGAGCAAATATTGCACACCGAACTTCTTGCAGCCGATGTGTTTGATTTTCCGCTTGTCCTGCTGATAGACACTTCTCATGATCAGCCGTACCAGACGGGGGGACTCGTCAGCCAGTTCCTGCAAATAGATTTCCATCGCGTTGTTGGGGCGGTTTACCGCCTCTCCGTCGTGGATGAAGTCACACATCTCCACATTGAGCAACAACGGCTCATCCGCGTACTTGACATTGAACGTGTAAAAATTCCCGTCCTCGGTGATGACGCTCATGTTCGTCTCGTTCCTGAAATCCTTCCGGGTGGCCTTCACACGTATGACATTCTCCGCGCCGTCGGCTTTCCCGGCTATCAGGTCGGGAGAACCCAGGTCCACATACCTTACGGGAGACGGGAATATGACATGCACCGTCTTGTCATAGGTGATTTCCAGTCCGTGGGGTGGAATCATCCGGCTGAAGCCTATCTTGCGGCTCAGCCCCTCATAATAATCCCCGTTACTCTGCTGCGCGTATGCAGCCACTGCGCCCGTTATCAGGGCAAACATCATCAGAATCTTTCTCATGTCCGATTGGTTCTTGATTGGTTGGTGAATAAATGTTCTTTCTTCTCTGCTCTTTCTCATTCCTCGGGAGCGTGCAGCAACAGCCTGTGTCCGGCCTTCAATGTAATCTTGACCGTACGCATCTTCTTCGTGATGTATTGCGATACGCCCTGAATCACACCCTTTCCCACATCCGAGGCTATCTGTGCGCCCGCATCCGTCGAGATGTTGATGCTGCTTCCCAGCGAACTGCCCATATTGGCGGCTATCTCACGGGCGGCGTCATACTCCATCGAGTTCGGGACGAGTATCCCCTGCTGCCCGTCGGCGTCATATACCTCCAGTTCCACCGGTATGACCGCTCCCCGGTATTCCACCGTTTCAATGAGTATGTCCAGCCGTTCCCCCTGTATCCGTGTGCCGCCAGTCAGCACCGTACCTTTGGGGATGAACCGGTCGTCCACCGCCATCGGCTCCAGCAGGCGGATATGCAGGAGCTGCCCGTCCGATACGGTCTGTGTCCCGTGCACACAGGCGGCGATGGTATTTTTGTCCCGGGCGAGAACCTTGCCGACCGGAGTATGGAATCCCGTATTCCTCTCTCCGGCAATAAGATGTCCCTCACTCGCCGGCTGCGACAGGGAGGAAACCACCTGGTGCCTCACCTGCTTCACCGGTCTGGCAGCCTTCCTTTCTTTCCGGTCCTCTACGGTGGAGACGGTCGGCGTCTGCTTCCCGTTGTACCGGGCAGCCAGCTCGTATGACTTTTCCATCAGCGCCATCTTCTCTTCCAGGCTCTGGTCCTCCACCTGCTGCTCTCCGGTCCGTTTTTTCTCCAGTTCCTCTATACGTCGGAGCAGTTCCTTCTCCCGGGATGTTTCCTTCGGAGTGTAAATGGTATTGAGCGAGCGGTTCATGTCACGGTAGGCGGAGGTGGAGGAACGGGCAGGATTATGCACGGGTACCGTTTCCGGACCGGATGGCAGTTCCAGGTTTGCCCCGCTGTCCACCGGCGGCACGCTGTCGTTCCCCGCCTTGTTCCGGTTGAACAGTTCCGCCATTTCCTGGAAGGTATTCCTGCGTTTTCTCTCCTTTTTCGCCAGGGCTTCCTGCTCGTAGGCGCTGACCTTGTTACCTTCCATACGGGTTTCCTCGGGGGACGGTATTTCCGTATTGAATCCCCGGCCTTTTTCCGCTTCCGCCTTTTCCTTGTCCGTCGGACTGTATATCAGCAGGATGAATCCTGCAAACATCAGGAAGAAGAGCGGATAAATGACAAATTTCGCGCGTCGGCGTTTCTCTTCGGGAGTCAGCGGCCTGTCACCTGACAGCCCCAGCCGTTCCTTAATCTTCTGGATATCCATTTTCATAAGCATCACTGTTTGGATGGGTTGTTGTTATCCCCGGCTGCAAGCCAAGCGGCCGGATATGTTCTATTCTCACTTCTCCTGAACCGGAAAATGCGGAAAGGATGGTGTACAGGCAGGCGGCCACAAACAGGAGGGTCGCCATACCCGTCACGATATTCCGTTGTCTTCTTGTCAGGCGATGGCAGAACAGCCGTATCCGGCTGTCCGCACGTTTCAGGTATCCTTGTCCTTCTCTCATCGCTCCATACTTCTTATATCCTTGTTTTCCAGGATGGTGAATTGTTCGATGATGAATCCGTTCGGGTTGTCGTCCGAACGCCCCGTGTTCTGAAGCGTGCAGGATGTCACAAGGCTGCGCTCGGTCACGTTGCTCTCCCTGATGATCATCTGGCGGGCGTATGTCCTGGCCCCGTAGGGATAGCGGGTGAAGTCGCACACCACACTGTCCACCTGTACCACCTGGTTGATGTTGCCCGATATCAGACGGTTGTAATACCCTTTCTCGGCAAAGTCCACGTAATAGTGGTAGGCGCTCTTATCCGCCAGTTGCAGGGCACGGTTGATATTGTGGTCGATGGCCTCCTTCTGGGGAGAGAGCGAGAAGAACAGCTCATGAAACCGTCTCACATGCTCCCTCGCCTCGGCGGGACGGTTCTGCGAGAGGTCCTGCGAAAGGGCGAGCATAAGCGACTTGCCGCCGTCCAGCACATAAATCTTCTCACGTTGCTTTTCCGCGAAGCGGTACGAGCTCCATAGCGCGTAGCCTGTGACGAGCGCACAGCAGCCGGTAAAGACCGCCAGCATCATGCGGATGCGGCGGAAGCTGCTCTCGATGTTGGTCAATGACTTGAATTCCATATCTGAATCATTTTTTATTGTTTCTTTTCTTTCTCATCCGGCCTATGACATTCCCGATGGAGGCACCCGCCGCTCCCGCGGCGATTCCACCCGCTTTCGTGGCCGTACGGTTCAGATTACGGCCGAAATTACCGGCTCCGCCCGCCTGCACAATCCAGCCTGCCACCGTCGGAACGGTAAAATACCCGATGATTCCTATGAGCATGAATATGATATATACGCCGTTTGAATTGTCTATCGAGTACTCCGGATTGCTCTGCAATTCCATGATGTCGTTCTGAAGCATCAACACCTGCAATTTGGCAAGCATGGTGCTGAACAGGTCGCTGACCGGAAGCCACAGGTAAACGGAGATGTACCGGGTGAACCACTGGCTGAGCGTGGACTGGAAACCGTCCCATACGCTGAAGGCGAAGGCTACCGGCCCCAGGATGGAAAGCACGATCAGGAAGAAGGTCCTCACCGTGTCTATCAGCAGCGAGGCAGCCGCGAATATCAGTTCCAGCAGGCTGCGGAAACCGTCACGGATGGTTTTCTCCAGGTTATACATCCCCACCTCCACATACATGCCCAGCCGGTAGGCGGTGTCGGCGGGAGACCATCCCAGCTCGTCTATCTGCCGGTCGAACTCCTCGTCACTCACCAGATAGGCGGTCTCGGGGTTACGCATCATGGCCTCCCTCTCCAGCTCCTCCTTCTGTGTCCGGTACTGCTCCATGTCCATCGTCTGCCCCTCAAGCATCATGTGCGTACCCTGCACTATCGGGCTGAGCACGCTGTTCAGCGTACCGAGCACCAGTGTCGGGAAAAGCAGGATGCAGATGCCTATGGCGAAGGGGCGCAACAGCGGATATACATCTATCGGTTCGGCACGGGCCATCGACTGCCACACACGCACGGCGACATAGAACAGGGCCCCCAGCCCGGCAAGTCCCTTGCCCACGCTCATCATTTTCTCGCAGAGGGGCATCATCTCATCATACAGGGTTCCCAGTATGGTATGCAGGTTCGCGAAATCTATCGACAAAAGTACCATGGGCTACCAGTATTTGGAGGTTTCGTTCCCGTAGAGCCGCATCACACGATCCAGGTCATTTTTCTTTTGGGCTCTCAGATAGCTCACGGCGATGTTCTTGTTCGTATAGTAGCTTACCAGGTTGCGGTAGCGCCGCATGGAGTAGTAACAGTTGTCCACCACGTCCATACGGTCCTTGTCGGTCATGGAGAGCGTACTCACGTTGATGACCTGCTTGAGGTCCTGCAACACGCCGTTGCTCTCCTCCAGCAGCCGGGTATAGCCGAAAGCGATGGCGTCCAGCTCACCGGGCGAGAAGTTCTCGTCACTCATCATCTTCCCGAAATTCGTCACATAGATGTCGGATACGTCACCCACCATCAGGATGATGTCACGCACCTTGCGTGCGTCCTGTATCAGGTTGTTCACCGCCTTGAGCTGGTCGTAATATTTTTTTGCCTGCTCGTAGATTTTCACCGTCTCGGCAAAACTCTCGGCCGTGTTGACCGCCGTCTTGGAGGTATGGGCGATATTGTCCGACATGTTGATGATACCCTGGGCAAGATTGCCCGGGTCGCTCACCACCCATTGGGCACGGGCACCGGTCACGCTCAGGACAAGTGCCACGCCGATTAGGAATCTCCTTGCTCTCATGGGCGTTCCTCCTTGCGCACATAGTCACCGTTAGGAGAGAATGTCAGCACGTCCGTCGCCTCATTATAGGACACGTCGATACGGTAGCCCGTGTTGATGAACAGGTTGCCGTTCTCCTCCACCAGCAGGTAGGTCTGCGGTTTCAGAAGACGTGTCCTGCCGCTGCGTGCGAACACCGTCACCTTGTAGGCTCCTCCTTCCTTATATACCAGCACGTCCGGCTTGCCTTCCACGCTGCTCCACGATCCGCAGAGCTTGTCGCAATCGGTCATGTTGTTTTCCAGGCAGCTTTGCAACATCAGGGTGGCGATACCTATCAGGCATACCGCCAGTTTCATAAAGGGTTTGTTCTTCATAATCGTTTTCATTTTAGGGTTGATACTTGTTTCTGTTCCTCCCGCTTCTTCTCCGCCAGCCGGCGGACAGCGAGTTCCAGGTTGCCACCCGGCTCCCCGGCGAGCCTTTGCACTTCCAGCTTCTCGGATTCCTCCGTCGTGAAGGTATAATACTCTTCCGCACTTACTTCCGTGGCATACACCGCCGAGTGCGTACCGCCCAGGCCAATCCAGACCTCCCGGTAGAAACGGCCGGGATGGTTCGCCTGGTTGATGGACAGGATCTGTCCCTTCTCCTTTTCCGTAAGTCCCAACAGTTTCTGGATATGCTCGAACTTGTTCATGTATTTCCTTTGGTCAAGCAGAATCTTGCAATCGGAATTATTGATAATCGCCTCTTTCACAATCGGGGAGCTGATGATGTCGTCCACCTCCTGTGTCACCACCACGGCCTCGCCGAAATACTTTCTGACCGTCTTGAAAAGATACTTGATATATTCACTCATGTTGGCGGACATCAGAGCCTTCCAGCACTCCTCTATCAGTATCATTTTCCGGACCCCCTTAAGCCTGCGCATCTTGGCTATGAAGGTTTCCATGATAATCAGCGTAACCACCGGAAGCAGCACCTTGTTACTGCTGATATTGTCCAGTTCGAAGACGATGAACCGCTTATTGGTCAAATCCAGCTCCTTGTCCGAGTTCAGCAGGAAGTCATAGTCGCCACCCCGGTAGAAGGGTTCCAGCACATTCAGGAAACCGTCAATGTCAAAATCCTTCTCGCGCACCCTCTTCTCCTCAATCATCCGTCGGTAGTCGCAGGCTACGAACTCGTAGAAACCGTTGAAGTCCGGCTTGACATCCCTGTTTCCCGATATTTTCCGCAGATAGGCGTTGACAGCCCCGGAAAGCGCCACCTCCTCCGAGCGTTTCGGGGCCTCGTCCTCCCGTTTCCACAAGGTCAGTATCAGCGTCTTGATACTTTCACGCTTCTCCACGTCGAACTGTCCGGAATCAGTATAGAACGGATTGAAGGCTATCGGATGCTCCTCCTTGTATGTCAGGTAGATTCCGTCCTCCCCGTGGGTACGGTCGTTAATCATCCGGCACAAGCCTTGATAGCTGTTGCCCACATCCACCAGCAGGACATGCGTGCCTTGCTCATAATAGTTGCGTACCAGATGGTTGGTGAAAAAGGACTTTCCGCTGCCCGAGGGACCGAGGATGAACTTGTTCCTGTTCGTGATGATTCCCCGCTTCATGGGCAGGTCCGAAATGTCCACATGTACCGGAATGCCGTTCTGGCGGTCCGCCATGCGGATGCCGAAGGGACTGGGCGAGCTCCGGTAATTGGTCTCCCCCGCAAAGAGGCATACCGCCTGTTCCAGAAAGGTATAGAACGACTCCCCCGCCGGGAAATCGCCCGCGTTGCCGGGAATGCCCGCCCAGTAGAGCACCGGGGTATCTATGGTATTATGCCTTGGCGTGCATTCCATCATGGCAAGCTGGCTGCCCGTATCGTTCTTGATACGGCGGAACTCCTCCGCGTCCTCCGCCCAGGCGATGACATTGCAGTGGCATCTGACGGGCAGCAGCCCTTGCCCGTGTGCCTCGTCCAGATACATCTCCGTCCATTCCTGGTTCACGGCGTTGCTCCGGCTGTACCTTGACAGCGAAAGCATGTTGCGTGAATTTTTCTCCATCATCCGCAGGATTTCCTGCGCGTCATCAATGAACACGTACTGCGAATAGATGTGGTTGCATGACAACAGCAGCCCCACAGGAGCGGCAAAGGAGAGGCGGCAGTCGCTGCGGTCCGTGGACATCCGCTCGTAGCGCATGTCGGTGGAAAGTGTTCCCGGCAGGTCTTCCGTATCCGAAAGGGTATGCAGGCAGAGCCGTTTGTCGCCGATACGCATCCGTCCGGGCTTGAGGCAGATGTCCTGGAGCACGGCGGTATCATCCTCCATCGAGAGGGAGAAATATTTCTCCACCAGTCCGGGACGTTCCTTCGTACCGGTAATCTCGTCCGTTTCCAGCCTGCGCAGCCTCACATGCCGGGAATCGTTCATGATACGCTCAAACTGCTCCACAGCCTCCAGGAAACGGGCGGCCATATCCTTGTCCGTAATCTCCCTCGGTAGCAGGAATCCCCGGCAAAGGGTGTTGAAGTCACTTTGCCGGCGGCTGCGCTCGCGGGTCGTCTTCGTCAGGAACAGGTAGCACTTGTGGTTCAGGTACGGTCTCTCATTGAAATGCCGTTCATAGCTCCGGGTGAGAAAACTCTGTTCCTCCCCGCTCTCTTTCGGGCGGTAGGTCTGTTTTGTGAACCAGTCCTGCTTGCAGACGACGCTATGCTCCGGCAGCACCTTCATGGCCTTTATCCAGGAGGAGTGCATGGCCTCGTACTCGGCGGCCGTCACCGTGTACAGTTCGGGCAGTTCCACCTCGAAAGCCACGGTAAGGTCGGCGTCCTTGCTGACTATGCAGCCGTTCTCCACAGACAACAGGGGAAATTTCCGCTCCAGCGTTTCCGCCTTCAATACATTTCTCATGGTCGTTTTTTCTTTCTTTTCGTGAATAATCGAAAAATTCTCTTGCGGTGAATCAGATAACGGGGATGGCGTCTCTCGGCCAGGCGTTTCATCAGCCCGTGTTCACCGTAGCGGGCGTTCAACCGGAATGTCACCCATACCAGCAGGCTGCCGGATATGCCTCCGAAGGGAATACATATCCACTGGTCCACACCTGCCAGATAGAGGATGACCACCACAAGGAGTACCACTGCCAGTCCGCCGGCAAAGACGAACAGGTATTGCGACTTGAGCCCCTTGAACTCGATCGGGTTGCCCGCACCTTTGTTTACCTGATACTCCATGCGGTTAGAGGAAGAAGGAACGCAGGATGGTAGCCGCCACAATCAGGAAGATACAGGCGAAGAACCAGCTCGCCGCGGTCTTCGACGTGTCGGGGTCGCCGCTGGAGAACTTGCCATAGGTCTTGATACCGCCTACCAACCCCAGCACGGCACCGATGGCGTAACACAATTTGGTCGCGGGGTCAAAATACGAGGTCATGAGGCTGGTCGCCTCGTTGATACCGGCAAGGCCCTGGCCCTGCGCAAAAGCGTTGGCGGCAATCGCCGCGCACAGCATCGAAAAAAGGATTCTTCTTTTCATTGTCGAATCATTTAGGTGAGACAAATTTGAATTCGACTGCGAATGTATAGGGAGATAACACTCTATGGATCAATGGTGTCATCAGATGTCACTATATGTCATCAGTTGCCATACCAACAATAAAATTACGATAACGATGAAAATACAAATTGCTGCATTTTAGGCGAAAAAATTATATTTCAAATTTTATATTTATTACTTTTACAAAAAATAATCGAAGTTTTTTATTACATAGAATAGTTATGGACTCTGAAATCAGAAAATATTGTAAACATATACTCAAAGTACATATTGAAGTACTTCGCCATGATAGACAAAAAGGAGTATGGTATTGGGACTATCCGGCCGCTGCATCAATATGTTATTCTTCACAGAAAGGCAAACAAATAAAACATCGTGGCTATTCCCATAGTCCAAAAGGAACAAAATGGCATCATATTTTGCGTAAAAAAATGGAAAAAATAGGCGAAATCGGAAAACCTCCATACAAACGTGAAACAAAAAATATCATCGGAAATTGTGCCGAGCAACACGCTGGCAATAATTTAATGAGAAAATATAAAATAAATGAATTAAACACACTGTCTTTTTCTTACGCAGTTAGACCAAGAACAATGGAAATCATACCTGCTTGCCATAACTGTAAATCAATATTCCCAATTTTTAATTTATGAAATACTCAGATGATTATATGTATTCAAAGGACATTGACTGGTTTTGCATTATCAATAAATCTTATGTCCATGTAGCTTCCGCTGGAGGTCTATTACCTGAAATTATCAATGATAGAGCAAAGCTTAGGAAAACACAAAAACAAGTATTCAATTTACCTTATATTATTAATGATAATGACATAATTATTAATGACAGGTTTATAAACGAACGATTCAATAACTATGAAGACAAAGCAAGTTATCTTAGTTCTTTTATAGATATGGCTAAAAAAGGATTTATTTCTATGGATAGAACAAACTTGCTTGATCTCGATGATCAGTCCTATCATATTGTTTGTATGCCCAATAAGATAATACAATTAGATCTTGAAATAATTAAAATAGAACAGGACGTATTTGAACCCAATAGACCTACTGAAAACATTAAACTACTTGAAATATTCAAGAAAAAAAAGTAAATGTTTTAAATGCCCATGAAAAACTAGTTGTTTGGTCATGGGCATTTTCTTCAGCACTCTTTTGTACATTTAAGGCGATACAACTGATATAAAAATATCATACAATCATACCACATAAATGTCATTAAACTTGCCATTAATTCTCAAACCAGTTTCCTCCAATCAACCACAGGCTTCCCCCTATTCCTTTCTTTTTTCACCGGCAACGCATTCCCTTCCTCATCCACATACCTATCCATCAGCTCATCAATCAGCCTTTTATTCTCCACCTGCGCCGAAATCATTTCGAACAAGTCCGTCTCCCGGATGATATGCAGTGTCACGGCGGCCCGGTGTGATTTCTCCTCATCCGCCCCGGCACCGTTCAGGTTGAACAGCACGTCGCCGACATTGAGCAGGTCGGCCGATGTCACCGCAGGAACCACTGTTTCCGTATCACGATACTGGCTGTCCAGTTCCTCCTGCTCCTCCCGTAACATATTCATCTCTTCCAAAGGCAGGTTACATTCCACCTCCTCTTCCAGCACCTCCTCATCCTCGCCGATAAAATCACTGCCCATCTCCAGTTGCTGGCTCATATAAGGGGTGGCGGTCTTTCCAGCGTTCTCGTCCAGATAGACGAAACGTGTCGCCCCCATCACGTTTGCCTCATTCGCCGGTGCCGGTGGAGCCGTTTCTTTTTCTTTCTTCCGGACCGGAGTGTAAAAGAGGTCGCACAAGGTGCGTAATCTCCCTTTCTGTTCCCAAACCTTATATAAAAGGTAGGCGGCACAACCAAGACGTACCGCAAAATAAATCATTTCTTCCATATCACTCTATCGCCTCCTTCGACGCTTCTTCATTATAGATTGCATTGATTACGTTCTTGTACCGTTTCAGATGTTCGGACAATACGCTGTTCACGAAAGTGGGCACTGACATATCCGGAGCGATGACCGGAAGTACCTTGGCGCACATCCTGTAAAGGGAGTCATGGATATAGGTCTGCCTTCTGGCTCCTGTCAGTTTCATTTGCAGGAACCGCTTCCGGTACTCGTCCAGCTCATCCGCCTGCGGGCTTTTCTTTCCGCCGGACGTTTTCCTGTCCGGGGCAGCGGAGGCTTTCCGCTCCGCTTCCCCCTTCTCTTCTGGCGCACCGGCAGAAGTATCGGCATTTGCCGGTATCTGTTCCTGTATCTTTTCCAACGCCGTAATATCTCCGGCTACCATGCGCTTGAGCGCATCCTCGTCCACGTCATAGACGCTTCTTCTCGTCTTTGTCATGATTCGGTTTATTTGAAGTCAAATATGGCGTCCATCTCGGCGACGAGGGAATCCAGTCCGCTGCCTTTTAAGGAGGCGCAGGAAGGGGGGAACAGCGTGCTTCTGAACAGTGCCCCCTTCATGCCGGCATCCTTGTTGTACCGTTCCGCACTGGGGATGGCTGTCTCCAGCACAGGAATCTTCAACGAACGGAAAATGGTCGTATAGGCATTGTACAAGTCTTTGGAGACACGTTTGTCCATCCGGTTCCAGAACATATATATGCCGCGCAGGGACACTTCCTTATGATAAAGCAGGTATTCACGGACGGCAAGGACAAAGCTCATGCTGCTCAGCATCACCATCCTCTCCTGTGTAATCGGGGTGAACACAAAATCCATGTTGAGGATGGACTGGAATACACCCGTCGTGTTGAGGGTGCCGGGCAGGTCGAAAAGCACCAGGTCATAGTCAAGGTCCGAATGCTCGATGAACTGGCAGGCGGTCTCTTTGGCTTCTTCCGGAGTGGAGGGCAGGATGTTGTAGGCTTTCCTTCCGCTTTCCCCGAACTGCTCCACCAGCAGGCTTTGCAGGCGTGTGTTCTTTTCCACGTTCTTGATGTCCCACTCCCGCATCGTTTTGACACTGTGCTGGGGATAGTCACAATCCACCACCAGTACGTTCTTGCCTTTCAGGTAATGGTAATAACTGGCAAGCAGTACCGTAAAGGTGGACTTGCCCACACCGCCCTTTTGGTTGCTCAGGGCTATAAACAAAGGTTCCTTCTTCATAATCGTATGAATTTAAGGGTTGGTAATTATGTTTCTTCTCTCTCGTTTTCTCATACCGGTTGATGCCATGAGTCACGGTAAACCCTCTTTTCCTGCATGGCGGTTTGTCATGTACCGCTGTATCCGTACAATGCGTCTTATCATCCGTCATTGTATCGTTGCATGGCATCCGGCCTTGTGTCAAGTCTGCGTATCCATTATTGTATCACTTCTGTAATACTTTGCGTCATTCCATAGGTTGAAGCATCAGTATAGTATAAGTATCTCCGCGATGTTGCACGGCTGGCGGTCACGTTTGCCGGTATGTAATGCACCGCCGCATGACCTGCCTTCCTGTATCGGTACAATCTGTTTTACATCGCGTCATAACAGTCTCCACCCTCTTGCGTCACGCCAAAAATAGGGGAGAATCCCGGTACTTCCACCCAAATTTCCCTCACCTGTCATCAGATGTCGTCACCTGTCATCAGATGTCACACTATCAGCTGTTTCCCACCTCTCAGAACCATCCTAATTTTGCAAAATCAAAACCGGACAATGGGGAAATCGGACCACAGCACGCCGTGAACGTCGCGCAGCAATCCGACCATAGGAGGATTCTCTGCTCAAACGAGCAGAGCAAGTTGTGTCTTCGTCCGACAAAAAGTCTTTTGTCCGACGAAGACCAACCTGCCCTCCCTCACGGTCGGGGAATCCGCTCCAAAGTCGCGGATTCAGGAAGAGAGTGAAGTACAAACCGAAAATCTCGATATACATGGAGAAAACAACAGGAAGAAGAACAGGCAGGAAACCCAAGAGCGATCCGGCGGACCGCAAATACAGTTTCCGCCTGAATGCCGAGGAGAACACAAGATTTGAAAGGCTGCTGGCGGATTCGGGTGCCAAGGACCGCACGCTGTTCATCAAGAAATCCATCTTTGGAGGACAAGTCAAGGTGGTAAAAATCGACAAGGCGACGATGGACTATTACATCCGCCTGACGGAATTCCACAGGCAGTTCCAGGCTGTCGGCAACAATTACAACCAGGTCGTACGCTCCCTGAAGAATAATTTCGGGGACAAACGGGCGGTAGCGTTGCTTTACAAGCTGGAGAAACTGACCGTCGAACTGATGCTGGTCTGCAAGAAAGTGATGGCGCTAACCGAAGAATACGAGCGGAAATGGTTGCAAAGATAAGTCACGGCTCCAGCCTATACGGAGCGCTCTCCTACAATCATGAGAAGGTGGGGAAAGGAACGGCTGAAATGCTTTCCGGCAACCGGATGATTTCAGACCGTCTGGGAATGCCGAGTGAGGACATCCGCCTGGCGTTGCTCTCATTCGAGAACTACCTGCTGGCGAACCGGAATACGGAAAAGCCCGTCCTGCACATCTCGCTCTCTCCGGCACCGGAGGATGTCCTTACGGACGGGCAACTGACGGAGTTGGCAGAGCGGTACATGCAGAAGATGGGATATGGCGACCAGCCCTATATCGTTTACAAACACGCCGATACCCACAACGCCCATATCCATATCGTCAGTGTCTGCGTGGACGAGGCGGGAAGGAAAATCAGCGACTCGTACGAGTATCGCCGTTCCATGACAGCCTGCCGCGAACTGGAGGCGGACTTCGGGTTGCGTAACAGCGCGGATACGGAAAAACGGAATCCGAAAGCGGAATTGAAAAAGGTGGACGCCTCATCGGGGGACGTCCGCCACCAGATGGGCAATACCCTCAAGGCGGTACTGGAAAGTTACCGCTTCCAGACCTTCGGTGAGTACAATGCCTTGCTGTCCACCTTTAACATTGAGGCGAGGCAGGTCAAAGGGGAATACAACGGTCAACCCTATACGGGCATCATCTACTCCGCCACCGATGACAGCGGCAAGGTGGTCAGTCCGCCCTTTAAGAGCTCCCGCTTCGGGAAACGCTTCGGAAACGAGCAATTGGAGAAGCGGATGCTGCTCGACCTGAAAGAGCTGAAGGAAGGGAAATGGGCGCCGTCCATACAGGCGGATATCGCCCGTGCCTTGCAGCAGGCTGCTTCCCGGAAACAGTTTGTGGAATTATTGGAAAGGAAACGTATCAACGTGGTATTCCGTGAGAATGAGCAGGGACGGATTTACGGTGTCACCTTCATTGACCATAACCGCAGGCAGGTCTTCAACGGCTCCCGTATGGGCAAGGAATTCTCTGCGAACATGTTCAACGATTATTTCAGATGGCTGGACGGCATACCCGACCATGAACGTGACGGACAGGACGCTGCGGAGCTCTGGCAGTCCCGCCGCCACAGGGTGGAACCGGAAAGCGCACTCTCACTGGCGGCAGGCATCCTCTCCATGGAAACCGGCCCGAGAGATTACGAGGAAGAGGCTTTCGCACGCCGCATGAAGAAAAAGAAGAAAGCCGGACGCAAATCACGCGGCATTTAGACAAAATGATTGACAACCCGTTTAACCCCAATCCCTATGCAACAGGAAGACGATTTGAGAGCCCTTGCCAAAATCATGGAATTCGGCAGGGCAGTGAGTATTTTTCTTTTGGTGGTACACATCTATGTGTACTGTTATCCGAGCATCGCCGTTTGGCACCTGAACCTGGAGGTGATAGATAAAATCCTGCTGAACTTCAACAGGACTACCGGCATCTTTGATTGCATTCTCTGGAGCAAGCTGGTGGTGGTACTGCTGCTGGCAATCTCCTGCCTGGGCACGCACGGTGTCAAGGAGGAGAAAATCACCTGGCCGAAAATCTATGCGGCACTGGTCGCCGGATGCGTGCTTTTTTTCCTGAACTGGTGGCTGTTGGAGTTGCCGTTGCCCCACGTGGCAAGCACTTCCCTCTACATATTCACACTCGCCACGGGCTACCTTGGCCTTCTGATGGCGGGCCTGTGGATGAGCAGGCTCTACAAGCACAATCTGATGACCGACGTGTTCAATAATGACAATGAGTCCTTCCAGCAGGAAACCCGGTTGATGGAGAACGAATATTCGGTCAACCTGCCGACCAGCTTCCGTTTTCAGGGCAGACAGAATGAGGGGTGGATAAACATCGTGAATCCCTTCCGGGCCACCATGGTTCTGGGTACACCCGGCTCGGGAAAGTCCTATGCCGTGGTCAACAACTATATCCGCCAGCTGATAGCCAAAGGTTTTGCGGTTTACATCTACGATTACAAGTTTGACGACCTTTCCACCATCGCTTACAACACGTTGTTGAGGAATATGGATAAATACAGTGTGGCCCCCCGGTTCTACGTCATCAATTTCGATGATCCGCGCAGGTCACACCGCTGCAATCCCATCAACCCGGAATTCATGACGGACATATCCGATGCGTATGAGGCAAGCTATACGATTATGTTAAATTTGAATCGCACCTGGATCGAAAAGCAGGGCGACTTTTTCGTGGAGTCCCCCATCATATTGCTTGCTGCAATCATCTGGTATTTAAAGATTTACAAAAACGGGATTTATTGTACTTTTCCCCATGCGGTGGAGCTGCTTAACAAGCCCTATTCGGACTTGTTTACCATCCTCACCTCTTATCCGGAGCTGGAGAACTACCTTTCCCCCTTTATGGACGCGTGGAAGGGAAATGCCCAGGACCAGCTCCAGGTGCGCCCGTAAGGGCATATAATAAATATAGCTTTGGCAAGCTATTAGGTTCGTGTTCTTTGAAATAATAACCTATCACCAGCCGACTTATCCATTCAACGAAAGACGATGGGGAGTGTAGCATGTCGGTAAAGCCACGAGTGAATTAACTGTCAAGTTCTGACCGTGTGGCGAGGTGAAACGATAGATACGAGGATAAAGCCTATACTGGTTGAACGATAGTCTAAGCGGCTCGATGGTTAAGCCTTGACGGAAGACAGTTACAAACGTCAAGCCGTGATACCCAGCTTCGCCTTGTAGGTTGCATGGGCAAAAAGAACTTATCACGGAGCAACTACATACATAGTAAAGGACGAAAGTCGTATCCGACAATCTATCATGCCAATAGTTATTATATGTCTAAACGGGGATTGCCTAAGTGGGGCAACCCATATGGCAACAGAGCTTCCGTAGTAGTCCGAGCAAGGGAAAGCCTTGTACATGGCGAAGGGAAGCAGCCAATATCGTTTAATGTCAAATTTTGGAAAATGTGAGAGACATGAAAAGAAATCCAGAAAAGATATTAAACAGTCTAACACAACATAGTTCCGACTTGGCTTACAAGTTTGAACGTTTGTATCGGTTACTGTTTAATGAGGAGATGTACTACATTGCCTACCAACGTATTTATACGAAACAGGGCAATATGACGAAAGGTGTCGATGGAAAAACCATTGACGGTTTCTGTATATCCCATATTGAACGGTTGATAGGTACACTCAAAGATGAAACGTACCAGCCAAATCCCTCTCAGCGGGTGTACATTCCCAAGAAAAACGGGAAAATGCGACCGCTGGGTATTCCGTCATTCATTGACAAACTTCTGCAAGAAGTTATCCGAATGATTTTGGAAGCAATCTACGAGGGCAGTTTTGAAAATTCTTCTCACGGTTTCAGACCACAGAGAAGTCCGCAGACTGCACTTTGGAGCATACAAAAGACATTCAATAATACAAAATGGTTCATCGAGGGAGACATTAAAGGTTTCTTTGACAATATAGACCACGAAGTATTGATAGCCATTCTTTCAGAACGTATTTCAGATATGCGTTTTCTACGCCTCATCCGAAAGTTTCTGAATGCCGGATATGTGGAAGATTGGGTATTTCACAAATCGTATAGCGGAACACCACAAGGTGGGATAATAAGTCCTATACTGGCAAATATCTATCTTGACAAGTTCGACAAATACATCAAAGAATACACTGAAAAATTCAACAAGGGAAAAAGGCGCAAAGAAAATCCGATAGCAAAACAGCTTGGGCAGAAAAAATACTACTTGACAACAAAGCTGAAACAAGCAAAGAACGAAACGGAACGGCGACTACTGTTGAAACAAATTGGAGAAGTTGTCAAAGAACGTCTGAAATATCCGGCAGGTGATGAAATGGATGCGGATATGAAACGTCTAAAATATGTGAGATATGCGGATGATTTTCTCATTGGTGTTATTGGCAGCAAAGAGGATTGTATCAAAATCAAAGAGGACATAAAGCAATTTATGGCAGACAAATTGAAATTGGAACTATCTGATGAAAAAACGCTGATAACCAATGCAAGAAAACATGCTAAATTTCTCGGTTATGACGTATTTATACGCAAATCCAATGACACCCGTAGGGATAAAAACGGACATTTGACAAGAAGCTTAGACCATAAGATAGTCCTGTATGTGACTACTGAAGTGATGCGGAAGAAGCTCCTTGAATATGATGCGGTAAAGATTACTGTGCAAAAAGGTAAGGAGGTTTGGAAGCCCAAAGGACGTACATATATGCGCTGTCTTGATGATTTGGAAATTATAAGCCAATATAACTCCGAAATCATGGGGCTCTATAACTTCTATTCGATTGCAAATAATAGTCCCGTCATTGACTCTTTTTATAACATCATGGAATACAGTATGTATAAGACATACGCCGCAAAGTACAGCACTTCTAAAAAGAAAATCATTGCGAAGTACAAGAAAAACGGAGTATTTGCCATACCGTACACCAATAAAAGGGGATATGAGTTCAAACGTGAGTTCTACGACAAAGGCTTTAAGCGAAAGGAACTGCCCAATCGGTATTTGGATGACAAACTGCCAAACACAGTTGCCATAACAGGCGGCAGAAATGGACTAATCAAGAGACTTCAGGCACGTGTATGTGAAAATTGCGGTGCTACGGACAATCTTGAAATGCACCATGTACGCAAATTGAAAGACCTAAAAGGTAAAAGTGATTGGGAAATAAAAATGATTTCACGTAACCGCAAAACATTAGCAGTATGTTCAGTATGCCATCACAAAATACATGCAGGAAAGTTAGACTGAATGAGAAGGTGGAGAGCCGTGTACGGGGAGACCTGTCAGCACGGTTCGGAGGCGAGTGCTTGGAAACCTACCACTGTAAAAGGTGGCAAGGCGCCGGGTGCTTAGCCTATGGACAGATAGCTTCCGCCAAAATCCCCCTTACACGTATGATTTCGCCGCAGCTCTACTGGGTGATGACCGGCAATGATTTTTCACTGGACATCAACAATCCGAAGGAACCCAAGCTGCTCTGTGTGGGCAACAACCCGGACCGTCAGAACATCTATTCGGCGGCGCTCGGCTTGTATAACTCCCGCATCGTAAAGCTCATCAACAAGAAGGGACAGCTTAAAAGCACCGTGATTATCGACGAGTTGCCCACCATCTATTTTAGAGGGCTGGACAACCTGATTGCGACGGCAAGAAGCAACAAGGTGGGTGTACTTTTAGGATTTCAGGATTTCAGCCAGTTGAACCGTGACTATGGTGAAAAAGAGTCGAAAGTAATCCAGAATACAGTAGGCAATATCTTTAGCGGCCAAGTGGTTGGAGAAACTGCCAAGACGCTCTCCGAGAGATTCGGCAAGGTCCTCCAACAGCGCCAGTCCATATCCATCAACCGCCAGGACGTTTCCACTTCCATCAATACGCAACTCGACTCGCTCATTCCGGCATCCAAGATTGCCAACCTCTCACAAGGCACGTTTGTCGGTGCCGTATCCGACAATTTCGGGGAAAAGATAGAGCAGAAAATCTTCCATGCCGAAATCATCGTGGACCATGCCAAGGTCAGTGCGGAGGAGAAGGCTTACCGAAAAATCCCGATTATCAATGAGTTCAAGGATAAGGACGGCAACGATATCATGATGCAACAGATACAGCGCAACTACGACCAGGTCAAGGCGGATGCACAAGCCATTATCAATATGGAGATGGACCGCATTAAAAGCGACCCGGAACTCTGTGAACGGTTGGGATTAAACAAAGAAGACACTTCCAAGAAAAACTAAAGTGAAGAGGAGAAGAATACTTATTTGTTTCTCCTCCTCTGTTTCATAAATCTGAATATTAATTTTCTTGTTGCTCCTTAAAAGTATATTTGCTCAATTTAAGAATTAAACAAAATAAGACAACAACCTTGTCTAATGAATATTCTTCAATCTGAAGCAAAGAGTGAGCAACTTCATTCCTCAAATTCCATCCTATTTTTTCTGACATTATATATTTGAGCATAGTAAGATGGTCCTTAACAAAACCAGAAGGTCTTTCTGGTGTACCTTTGAGATCTGCTATGATATCATCAAAGAGCTTCTCCATCATTACTTCTCCTCCATCCTTCGAACGCCTTTTTGCAAAAGTAGGAATTTGAAGTCTCTCGATAAAGAATCTCAAAAGTCCCTCAATTTTAAGTGTCAGACTATCTATAATAGTAACATAATCTGGAACATAATCTTCTTCCGTATGCCTAAGTTCCTCAAATATTCGCTTCAGTCCAGGTTTAATAGTATCTAAAGGAACAACGGCTACTTTTTTGCCATTATAATTTCTTTCAATAGGTTCATTCACCCATGTTCTCTCCAGATAAGTTAAAACCAAATCATATGATAGTTTTTGGGATTCAATGGCAGCCATAAATAATTTGATCATTTTCAATGTACCAATCTTGAAGAAAAAACTATATGTAGACCAGAATTTACCTTCTTCAGGTGTATATGTTTTAATCATGTTACCACGCTTATCCATGCTTGATAGAGGGAGGTCATCTATTAGTCCATTTTCCGTAGCCTCAGCTAAGGTTTGGATAGAGTCATCCGTCTCATACCAAGGAGTATCTGCAAACTGGTCTAATAATTCATCTTCAGTACAAACTTCTATCATTTGCTTTACAGCATCATTAATGGCTTTTATATAGTCATCAGGAATTGGAGTGGAAATCTCTGTTAATTGAAATGTATTTCTTTTTTCAGAATACAATTTTTCCATCTCTTCAATTTTAGTATTATCTTTCATTTTCCGATAAATATCTAATGCTAATTCTATAAAGTGCACTGATGCTATATCCCCCTTTCTCATTTCGGCTATCTTTTCGTATATCTCAGCCCTATGCCTCAAAGAATCCTCTATTGGTAATTGGATTTTTTGTTTTATTTTATCAGTAAACATTATGGCATCAGCGGCACTATAAAGATTTTCTTTTTCTATTAGACTGATTGCATGAGTATTACGTTCTACTACTTTTGTAAAGTCTATATATTTTTTACAAATAGTATAATGTTCCAACATAAGTCTTGAATAATTCAAAGGAACATGTCTAGTATTTGGAGTATCATCAATATTCCATTCCTGTTGTATATTAAAAATTTGCTCCACAATCGTTTTTAAGCAATCCTCAAATTTACCATTTATTGCAATTCGAAGTGCCAATTCCAAAGTATTAAGAGTATTTCCCAGCTTAGAATAATCTCCTTCTTGAGCTTTATGATAAAATTCTTGAGAAAGAGATAGTAATTCTTTACACAGCTGAAGCTTGAAACGGTTGTCTCTTGACCAATCAGTTTTTTGTCCAAAATAAACCATTAAACCATACTCGGTTTTTGCATAGAGATTATTAGTCGCTTTATAACGCTGCTCGAAATACTCAAAATCTGTTTTAGTGAATTTTCTAACATCAGGCCAATAAAAGGGGACCTCTGTTCCATCTTTTGTTTCTTGTACACCTGCTATTTGCCAAGACAACCCCTTGACAGTTCCTTGTATTTCATCGTCTTGATATTGAAAAGATTTTCTCGTAGAAAATACTTGGCAATCTAAATCTAACCGTAAAGTATTGTCATTCAATTCTTTTTGTATAAATTCTCCTATTATTTCCTGAAAGTCACTATTAATTTTAGAAGAGTCTCTCTCTTTGTAATCTATAGAATCAAACCTGGCTAGGAATTTTTCATATAAATCTTGCTCGTCTTTACTTCTCATATTTATATTGTTTAATTGTTTATTTTGAAAACACTTTCTTGGTGAATGTATAAATCTTTTTCCTTTTTTCGTCCTTCTGTCACCTTTTCCCATATCCTACATATTTATATGTCTGATTTTACACTCCAAACCCCACAACAATCTCCACCACTTTCCCATGTTCCTTTCGTATGTTCAACATCCGTGCCAGAATTCCGTAGTTAAAACAACATTGAATAAACTCCATACCGATAAATACTCCGGTATCCGAATCTCCGGGTATATTCCCATCCTTATTGCGAAATGTAACGGAACCACTCATTGTTTCATGCCTTCTCTTACGATACTGCTGCTCTTGCTGGAACATCATGGCAACCTCATTTCTGACAATCTGTACCTGTTGCCCACCGTTTTGCAAAAAATCCAGATAGTTGTCCAACAATTCTTTCGGGCAACCACTTTGGGTCAGTATTCCCCTTGCTCTATGTATTTGAATCAAATCATCCATCTTTCCTGTCATTTGGCAATAATCATTTTCTTATCCTTGATGATAAGCGTATCCTTTCCTCCGTTTTTTATCAGACTTACATTTTCTAAATCAATCCGGCTGTTGGAAATAGAGAATTCCTGATGAATGGTATCATTCCGTAAAAAGTGGATGTCTTGCTTATACAAGTTCGGAATTGAAAAGAACAGAGCGATGATTCCGATAAAGCAGAGCACCATCAATACCGTAAAAGTAATAAACCAGCGCTGGTATGTATGACTTTCCACTACCTTCACCTCAATAGGAAGAGGCTCCTCTTGATAGCTTACCCGTTTCTGTTTCCATGTTATCCGACAACGCAAATTCGGAAATTCATGCAGGCTGAACAGCTCCGGCAGTTCTTGCAAAAAGTGCAGGTACTGCTTGGTTTCCATCAGTACTTCCAGTTCCACGGTCACACGAATGACACTGCGTTTCATTATCTTGGGTTTTCCCGATGCTCCCGTGGGTTTGGCTACATTGACAGGACGGATGTCCGAAGCCCCGTTATCCATGCTCATGGCAAGTTCTAACCCAGTGTCTCCCAAAGAAGGGGCATCCGCAGGATGGGTACCAAAAAGAGAAGAATTGTTTCGTTCCCCTTCTGTACCCTCATATTCTGCTATCAGGTTTGCCATTTCACGAATGTCGGTCACAGTTACGTTCTTTGCCTCTGCGTTGGCAAAGGTTTCCACCTTGGCTTTAACCGTATCAGTCAGAAAGGCTTTTATCTTGTCTTCACTCTTTTTATGGATGAGGTAGCTGGGATACTTCTTTGTGAAATTCCGGGCTACATTCTCCATATAATCCATTGTATAATCATATCTATCTACAATAGATAAGAAAAACGTGAAAGACAAATTAAACAGATTGGATGTTTGAATATTGTTCATACCCTTTCTAATAAACAATGATTACTAAATCTTTTTGAGCCTCAATAGCCTCATCAAAAATGAAATTCAAATCATCCATCTCTTCCTCATAATCATAATCACCAATACCATTTCCCTCTTCTAAAGCAGCATATTGCTGTTTTTTAACTTCCAATTCTGACACGGGAATACTTATAATATAAGGAAAATCATCACTAAACGGGATAGGTATAAAGGCACTCTGTTTCTCCAGTTGCCACAGATTTTCTGTATTATAGATAATCCGCCCATAATATTCACAAATCTTTTCATATACATATCCATACATAAAAGCCATGTGTGAATAATGTTTTTCTCCGTTTACGATATCCGCCAAGACACTATAAGCATCTTCTGACGGAGTTATTTCACTTCCAAAGTAATTATTTAAGCTGTCTAACTTTTCTTTTAAAGAAGAAGTTAAACGATTCAATAAATCCACATCATGTGAACCGTAAACGGCCTTTACCTTGTCGGCATCTACTAAATAAGCGTGAACATAGTAACTCATATCACTTTCATTTTAAATTTATCACTTTGGGCCATCTGCCCAATGAACCATATCGTATGGATAATAAGGAAGCCCTTTTAAACGGCTGTCATCCAATCCTAAGATTTTAACCAACGCACCGCTTTCAAAGCTCCAATAACCATCATGGTTAATTCCATATTTATGGTCATTGTACCAAGACAAATCTGAATGTCCCCGATACCATTCTTTTTTGAGGTATTTTTCCAAGCGCTTTACCGCCTCTATTTTATCTAGTTTCACCAATTCTGTAACAGATATAATAGCCTGATAAGGTGACGGATATAAAACCACATCAGTTGTTGGTTCCCACTCTGGAAATCTATATTTAATCAGAATATCATAAATATAATCTTTCGCACCTTTATCTTTTATCAATTGAACCAAATTTAACATAAGGTCATCGTCATAATTCAACATAACACCAATTGATAACATCCATAACATTTCAATGTAAAATCCGTTTTCCGTCCAAAAACGTGGCATTGTTTTGACAGCTTCCACATAGGTTACTTTTAGATTATCAAGTCCTTGTCCAACGGAATACTGCACCAGTAAGGAGCGAAGCCTGTAATTGAATAAGGAGTCATAACCTACATGATTGCCCAAATGGTGTTTTTGCTCATAAATCCGAATCCTCTTATCGTACAATTCCAGTTGCGATAAATATTGTTCTTCTGTAAAAAGTTTGTCCCTTAGTTTCATATCTATTTAATTTTTTATTGTCATGGCCAATCTTCAAAAGTAAAATCAGAAGTCTTTGAATGTATTGATTCAACTTCTCGATTTTTCATCTTTTTAGTTTTAACTTCACCATTTGCAGAAATATGAGAAACTATTCTATCAATACTACCAGTCTCTATTGCTTCTGTAATTTTGTCTAATAGTTCTAATGTTATAATTCCTCTCTTTTCTAATCTAAGAACCTTATCCTTAATCCATATCTCTCCCATCTGAAGCCCCTTTTGGGTTTGGTTTAGCATTGAAGTCCCATACTTTGTTTCATCAATAACAAAATCTGGCACAGGTGTCAAATTTTCATAAATGCCATCAATACCTTGCCTTATTTTTGAATCCAAACTATTAGGTACATCATCGCCAATTCTTTTCAAGTTGTACTGTTTGCCATTTACACCTTTCTTCAATTTCTCATTACTGAGCAAATTAAGGCAGGACTTCATTTCTCCATAATTACCTTTCTGCTTATTGCTCGGTTCGTTATCATTATCACTTTGTAACAAACTATTAAATCGTTCTTCTTCTGTTTTCAAGATTTGTTCCATTTGCTTCACTTGAGCATTAACAACTGCTTGTTCGGCTTCTGAAATCATTTTAGAAGAATTTGCGGTAAAGTTAGCATTCTCTTGAGAACCCGCCTTCTTTTTTGCTTCGGTTTTACTAACATTTTCTGCACTATGCTGAGTAGAAGGCTCACTCTCCTTCCACACCTTCTCCCTCGCCTCCAGCCCATTCCTCTTAATAATCCCTGGTGACAGAAACACAGTCATCACCATCGGAAAACTCCCGGCTGCCATACTTTCCCTGATTCCCACACAATAGCAGTCCCAGAACCGGAAGACATCCACCGTCTCCACCTCATTATAAATGAAGTGAATCTCCCCATTCCGCATACTGCCTCCATTCAGCCAGTCATAAAAGAACAGCTCATCGCCCGTACATTCAAACGTCAGCATAATCAAGTCACCTTCAACCGGCAGGTCCTCCCGGTTCCCGATTTCACGGCACACCTGAATATGAAGCTGTATAATCTTACCCAGGTTCGGGTCGTCACAATGCAGGATGTGGCACTGATAGTTATAATAAAGTATCGGTATCTCCCTGCCACCACTGATTTTTAATATTGCCTGATAAATCATGATGATAAAATTTCGGGTAAACAACTATGGTAACAAATCACGGCTAATCCAATAATAAGTCTGTCCGTTGGATTGGAACGACTTGCTTGCCGCCTCGTCCAACATTCTTTTCTTTTCCTTGAAATACTCTATCAGCATATCCAGTTCCACATCCGTAATCATCTTTTTCTTCCGCAAGTCCTTCACCCGATAAACTTCAAAGAACGGATAATCCACCGGGCAGGAAGTGAACCGTTGCAGGGCTTCCGCTATCGGCATCCGCAGGAAGCTCCTTCGGCCTACCTTGCAATATTTGTCCTCGTTCCGTTGGGTAAGGAAATGCCGCACAAGCTGTCTTCGCACACGACGGGTCGAAGCATATTCGGGAATATTCAAGCTGTCCTTTTTTATACGCACGGTAGATTCTTCAAGCTCCGTTGTCAGGTAATCATCCGGACAGTTGCAAATGTCCACCTTGGCCTGCTTTTTCTTCTTTACAGCCTCATATTTGTAATCGACAACCAGTTTGGCAGGCATCTCCACATACTTCCGCAAGCGCTTGAACTCCTCCTCATTGGCAAGCAGGTAATACCCCAATGCGGGTGACAGCGAATCGGGGAGTATGACCGGCTCTGCCGGTAGGCGCCATCCCGGTTCGCTGCCCGGCAGTGTGGACAGTATGGGCTGTACACCCGATTGCCGGATATGGTGATAGTTCACCAGTGTGGAGTCCAGCCTGTACCGGTGGGTTCCCACTTCCTCAAAGGCTTTGGTCAGGCTGTTGCTAAGCAAGGTATTGTCAAACTTTACCTGCAACAGCATGGAGTCCACAGCCGTGGTCAGCCCTTCCAGTTCCAGTGACTCGTTCTTCTGCGGAAATACCAGCCACCCCTGTGTCATGCTCCGGTTGGGAAAATCCAGGCAATAAGTGTTATGGTTCACTTCCGAATACTCGTTCATGTTTCTGACCTGGTCGGGATATACAATCAGCTCACGCTTTTTGCGGCTGATACGTGGGGCATAGCAGTCAATCATGTTCCCTATTTGCAGGACAAAATTGTTAAAGTTATCCGGTTCTCCGCCATAGAGCTGGAATCCCAGCAAACGGCAGTTGTTCTTCACCAGCCTGTTTACCAGGGTGGAGTCCGCCCATTCGCTGTTAAATCCCTTGTCCCCGACAACAACCAGCAGATTGGTCTCATCCGGACATTTATTGAACATATCCACGCCGATACGGATGCCTGACCAGTTGCCGAACCGCCCGTAAACCGGTTTCAGTTCCGCCGCATGTTCCGTTTTCTCGGACAGGAAATCCAGCATCTCCATATAATCGGGTGTCAGTTTGCAAATGGGGTCTTCCGGGTTGTCCGGCTCATTGAAGGTAAGCACGGCGCCGAACCGGAAAGAAAAACTCTCGTCGTCCGTCAGTTGGGACTGCAACCCTTGTATGGCGTTTACGATGGATGGAAACTGCTGGATGGTGTTTTCCTTGCCTTCCATGACAAATACCAGGTTAATGCGTTGCAAGTCCTTCTCTATCTTGTTTTTAAATGTATCATAGTAAATCGGATGCCCGTTCACGTTCAAGACATAGCTCCCCCGCTTGTCTATCACCGGCATGGGTAGATAGGTACGGAAACAGACGGTTGTGTCACTGTTGCGGTAAGACAGTACCGGACTGTATCGGACGGCGGCGTGGTGGCTGGAAAGCAACAGGCTCTGTCTCAGGTTACGGGTATTGAAAGGCAATGTGTCTTTTTGCCCGCTCTCCAGGAAACGGAGCGTACTGTCCGGTAGTGAGGCTATGTCCACATGCAGTTGCTGTCCGAATGTGGCGAGCAACCGGTTGTCTATCCACCCGATATTCGTTTGTGCGATGCTGTCCGCATCCAGCATGGAGCGGTTCGTAACCAGGGTGCGCGAGCCGTCCGCCGATTTCCGGTAAGGATAGACCAGGCTGTAAAAAGGTATCTTCCCTGCTTCCTGTGTCAGGTCCGCGTTTTTAAACAGCCTGACGGAATCATTGTCGAAATACTTACCGGGCGTTGCCAGTGCCGCCGTATCATCCAGCAGGACTACCTGTTTGTTTTTCAGCCCCGTTACAATGTCCGTTACGCTGCTTCGTGTCAGCAGCAGGTCGCCCTTGTTTATCCAGCCGCAATAGTTGGCTTTCTTCCACTCTTTCAACTTCCCGTTTTTCAGGATGGCAGGGTCATATTGAATCAGGCGGAGCCAGTCCCCCTTGCTTTTGATGACCAGAAACGCATCCATGTATTCCACACGTTTCATCTCGTTCTTCCCGCTGGGGCTCTGGTAGGTCATCCCCGGTTCATGGGCGAAGACAATCCACGGATTGTGTTTGAACAGGGACAGGCTGCGGGGTGCCTTCACACCCTCTGCGGAGTAGTTCCGTACATATTCACGGGGCACGTTCTTCACCCGTGTGAAGCGGTGTACCGGTCCGCAGGCGACCAGGCAGACGATGCATCCGCATAACCATCCCGTTTTGAACAAGGTCAATAGGCTATTCTTTCTCATACCTTACTTTTTTGATTCGGAAAAACGTTCATGTTGTGTCACCATCAGCTGCATCACGCATTCATTATGCAGATTATCCCCCATATCGACAAATACCTCGTCGATAATTGTTTTCCGACGGGCTATGATTTTCAGTCCTTGGCAATAGGAGTAAAAGTCATTCTTCTTATTGTTGTTGACCGTAACCGCAATGTCCGGATTTCCACAGAGATATTTCTTTAATATATAGTTATAATGGGTATTGAACGGTTGTCCGTCCACGATGGCTTGGAGGTGCTCCCGTATGTCATTGCCAATCAGGACAAGCACGTCCGTGGAGTCGTTCTCCGTATATTGGGGAAGAATCTCGATGGTGTGCCGGACAGGGTACTGGGTATCTTCCGTCGTCAGCTGTATTTCATATCTTCCGGCTTCCGAATAGGTATAGAGCGGATTTTGCTCACGCGAATCGACTATGCCCGACTCGCCGAACTGCCAGCGCCACTCTTTGGAGGGCCCGTATCCCTTGAATGAGACAATCTCTCCCTGAAGGGCGGTTTCCGGAGCCCGCATCCTGACAAGCTGGTCGCTTCCGTAATCATTCGATTTCTTGCGGACCGTGACAATCTGCCTTTTTTCCAGCGAGTGGTCCACCTGAAGACGGACCTGGTACCGTCCTGCTTCCTTGAATACATACCGCCCGCTTCGTTCATGGGAAACGTCTCCGTTGCCGAATTCCCAAAGCCAGACATCCGCGTTACGGGTACTGTCCGCATAATAGACGGCTTCTCCGGCCTCCACTTCCATCGGGGTCAGTGTCATCCGCACGGTACGGCTGGAAAAGAATATCCGGATCAGTATGGCAATCAGGATACACAGCAGCAGGGCGGCGACTACAAACAAAAACTTTCTGGTATAAATCTTTCCCATATCATTTACTTTTAGTGCCTGAACGCAGGTCTTCTATTTTCTTTTGCAATCCTATCTCACACTCCTCCAGATTGGCCTTGAACAGGACTATGTTCTGCTGGATGCTCCACAGCTGCTTCTTGTCGGCAAGCCACATGTCATAGAAGTCCGCTATGTGCATGAACAGCTTGTACCGCTTGTCCCAGCTGTTCCGTTCATAGGCGTTCCGCAGGTTGTTTATCAGGTAGTGGATGTCATCCTCCTCATACTGGGCATACACGCCCGGCTCGAAATGCTCAATCTTGCGGAACAGGGAATCCACCGGCATCTGAAAGTCCTCCTGCGCCTGCTGGTACTCCCGAATCCGGTTCATCTTGATTTTCACAAACTCTTTCTGCTCGAACATCCTGAAGTCTGTATTCCACATGAATATGGCGAGGCAGCAGACGACGGTTGTCAGAAAAAAGAACAGGAATACATAGGCGTGCCCCATGATGACTTCCCGCTTGTTCAGTGTCTTTTTACTATTGTCCATAACTTCTTGCTTTTTATTTGCCCTTACTGTTTCCCACGTTCAGGTTCCGTCTGGTCTTCCAGTTGTCCTGAATACATTGCATAAGATCCTTTTTCACCATCTCTTCCTGGATTTTCTGCAAACGGATGGAATCCTTTACCCCCAGGAACAGGTTTATATTCTCCAGAAGTTGCCGGTAAAGCCGGCAGTCCCTGGCATCCATGGTACCGGTATATCTCAACAGGTTCATCTTGCGTGTACTGACCGTGCTTTGCAGGAGCACGTCGTTAATCCGAGGCGAGGTGTTCATCAGCTTCATGTACTGATAGACGGAGTCCATGCTGTTGGACAGCGATATCTCATTCGCATAGACCTGGTCATATTCCAGCGCTTTCTCGGTAATCCGCCTCACCTCGATACCGGATGTTTTAAGGAAACTGGTGAAAATCATCACTGCGAGAATGATGCAGGCCATCAGGTGGCAGGAGAATTTCAGGTAGGCTTTCCTTACCTCTGTGTTATTTCTTGGTTTCATTGCGATAATGTTTTTATGTTTATAGGTATGTACTGATTCCTAAATAGGCTCCACGCTCGGCCGGATCGCCCAACCTGAATTGGGCGTCCTCCTGCTGGATGATGTAGCGCACTTGCAATTCCTTGTCTGCCGGCAGGAACAGCTCCATCAGGGCGGTCAATATCCGGTTGTCGATGGCGCCCGGGAAAAAGGTTTCCATCTTCCTGGCGGAGATCGGACCGATTTCGACCGACAGCCGGTAAGTACCGTCCGCAAAACGGTTTCCCAGTACCATCGTGTCTCCCAGACGGCATTTCCCCAGTTTCGGTATCCGGCTTCGGTCGGCATCGACCACGCATTTGTCGCCTCTTTTTATATGGACGGGCACTCCGGTCAGAATGCTCATGCATTCCCCCGTCCTTTCCATGCTGACGGTTATCTGTTCCAGATAGGTCAGCAGGTGGATGAGCATGACCGCCAGATGGAGCGGCAGAAGTTTCAGCACCGGCCATTGTTCGGAAAAGACGCTCACAAAGTCCGGATGTACGTTCATCTCGTCTATGCGCCGTTCCTTGTTCTGGAAGGCGACCAGCATATAGTCCAGCGTGATTTCAAACGGCTTGAAAAAACGGCGGGCGAAGAACTCCTCCTCACGGTGGATGCGGATTTCGTCCAGCACCTGTTCCTTGGAGGTTTTCTCTGACGGGCCTGAGTTCCTGTGGAATATACCTTCCGGCAGTGCGTCATAAAGGCTGCGCCTGTTCACATGGAGGTACAGGTAATCCGTCAGGTCATAATGGGAATACTCCGAATGGATGGCATGGATATCTTTGGAATATCCGCGCCGTATGTCCCCCCGTCTGAGAATCAGGGTACGCTCCGCGTCATATCCCAGCTCTTTCAGCCCGCTGGCAACCACTTCCGCCTTGAAGTCGGTGCCCGGCAGGTTGAACGAATGGGGTTGTTCGTCAAAACATACGATTTTGTCTGTTGCTTCTTCCATGGCGGTTCATTGATGATTGGATTAATCCAGGATGCTCCAGCGTGATTCGCTGGCCTCTTTCGGTTGCTTGGAGCGTTCGGCGACCACAATGTTCTCCTTGTGTTTGCCGATGTATTCCAGCCTGCTGAGGGTTGTCCACAGGTCATTGAAAAGATACAGGAAGCGTTCCGTCGTCACCATCAGCAGGCGGATGTCATGGTGGTTGTACAGCAGGCCGCAGTTCTCCCGCAGGAGCCCTTCATAAGCGCCCGGGCTGATGCCGTTCCACTCATAGAAGTATTTCAGCAGCTCTTCTTTCTCCTCCTTGCTCATGAAACCAAGGCAGACATACAGATGATGTGCCAGGGTGGAGAACACGTTCAGAAAACGCAGGGGCGTAAAGTACTGTCCCTCGTTGCGGTAGGAGAAATATATATCGGATATGTACTGCATGACATGCCGGCACAACATACCGATATTCACCGCCAGCTCGGTTTGCTTGTCCGCGTTCTCTACTTTGGCGAGTATGTCGAAAGAGGCTTTCTCTATGGAGTCGATGAGCTGGCCGAACTTCTTATAGTAGTTTTTCAGGTCGGGATGGCTGGACATGCTGGTACAGGGTGGGATAAAGTTCCCGTCCACCTCGCAGCGGTTCCCGTTTCTGCGCAAGCGCCCTATCAGCAGGAAATGCCGTCCCAGCTCGTTGCCGTCCGTCTGTCCTGCCGGCTGCACGCTCAAGGCGTATCTGGGCAGCGCATCGGGTTGGCGCGGGCTGAGCTCTTTTTCGTCCGGAATGCCCGAAGGCAGATGTTCAAAAGGGTCCGCCATCAGGATGACATCCCATTTTTGCTCCTTCTCCTCCGTCTCGTCAATGGAGATGTGGAAGGTGTCGGTCAGTTCGTCGTCGTCACCGGAACTGTAATCAATCAGATACCCGCCGGCTGTAAGCGCATGGCAGCGTTTTAGGCGCACTTCCAGCGTGCCTGTCACCAGCTCCGTTATGCTGAAATCCCCGGAGACGGGTTCTCCTTTTCTGAATGGCAACAAACCGTAATTGGTCCGGTTCAGACGATACGACTGGTACTCGCACAAACGGTTCGTAAAATGGTCCTCCTGCTGGATAAAGTGCTCCTTATTGACAGGCATCCCGTCCGCCCAGTTTACCAGCGGATGTTTTTTGTTCTGATATTGTTTTCCTACCATAATGTTGGATTTTAAAATTCTTGGTATTTGACAAGTTCGTTGGCCACACGCTTGGCAATAATCACATCGTGTCTTCTCAGCCGGTTCCCGGCGAAGGTGAGGTCAGGGTCGATGTAGGACCGCCTTCTGAAAAAGGAGGGCTTGGTATAGAACACCCATTCATAATAGGCGCCTCCCTCATGCTGGTACACGATGGGCGAAGAGGGCGATTTCAGGTTACAGTCATCAATCATGCGCTGGAACCATTGCCCGAACAGGACATCCTCGGACGCTTTGCCGGTAATCCGCTCGGAAGCGGGGTCATCCACCTTGCGGAATATGTCCACGTCCACCACGATGCTGCGCTCACGGTTGATGTGCAGCAGTTCCGAGTCGTATTCCTCCGAATATTTCCACACCTTGTAAATCTCAAGGGGAATGTCAAAGTAGCAGGCAGCCGTCTGGGTGTACAGGAGCGGAAAGACAAAGGGCAATAGGCAGGTGGACGCCCAGAAACCGTATTGGAGCTCGTTGCAAAGGTTGAACACCAGCGAGAAAAGACCCGCTCCTAACAGTGTGACCGAGATGACCAGCAGGCTGCGGATACCGAAAGAGGGCATCTCCTTGCCGGAGGAGAACACCTTTCTCAGCAGGAACTGGTTATAATATCCCGCCACCCAGTACAGGATGGCCAGCAGGATATAGACATAGGGCATGAAGCTGTAATCCAGGAACCCGAACAGCCCGGGCAGGGCGAGGACAATGCCGGACAACAGCAGGTAGATAATCAGCTTCTTGTTATTGAGCAGTTTGTTTTTCCGTGCGATAAAATAGGCTGCGACCCCGAATATGAGGGTGAGCAGGGGCATCAGCAGATACGACGAGACGAAATGTAGTGTTACTGGATTCATACTGGTTATTGTTTATGCTTTATTATATTCAATGAATACCCGGTAGTTGAAGGTGTCCGGCGAAGAGGCGGCGAGCTTGGTCCGCAGGCTGTCCTTCATCTGTTTCTCCTGGGCGGGCTCGCTCAAGGGGGTTCTCAGAATCAGATGGACTTCCTTGGTGCGTATCAGCCCTTCACAGGGAACCGGGCTTATCTCCACCCCGTTGTTGATTTCTGTCCGCTCCAGCAGTTCCCCGAGTTCCTTTTTGCAGAAACTGGCAATGTCGTTCTGGGTCAATATCCGGCGGTGTGATATGAAGCCGTACTTATAGATGTCTATCAGTTCCTTGTCTCCCGGTGCCTGTTTCCCTCCGTATGTGGTGCTGACAAGCGCCAGTGTCTTCGGGAGCAGGTAGGTTGTGGCATGGGGCGACAATTCCACCCCGGCCTGTATCCGGTTCCCTATCTCGCCGTTGGTTGTCCAGTATTTGACGGTTATCTGCCCCTTTCCGGGCATCCGGTCTATCATCAGGTAGGATGGAATCTCCCTGGACTCGTTCATGTGGTCCGCTGTCTGCCTCATTTGGGCCATCAGCAGTTCCATCTGGCTGACAAGTGCCCGCAGCTTGATGCTGGATACGGCGTTGAAGGCATGGCTCTCGTCGTCCAGCAGGTCCAGCAGATAGGTAAGCAGTTCCTTGGCGGAACGTGAATCGAAACGCTCGCATCCGCCCTTGCGGATGGAGTAGGTACCGTAATGTGCTGCCTTGTCCTCCTCCCGGTATAGCCGTTCATGGTATGCCTTGCCGTCCGAATCTTTCACGCTATGCACGGACAACAGGGATTCATGGCTTCCCGTATGCAGGGGAATGACCCTGAAAGTGTCCTCGATGGCTGTCACCTGTTCATGCAGTTGCTTGTTTTCAACGGGTACGATATTGAGCCCGACATGCAGTTCTTCCAGAACGGTTGGGGTGAAATGGGCGGGAAACTGTATCTCTACCCACACCAGTTTTTCCTGCATTTTTTCCCGCACGGCTTCTTTGAAGCAGGGAAGCAGTGCCGCCGGTAGGGTCTCTTTGCAATCCTCGTCCACGGGAACAGGCTGCGAGACTGTCAGGTAGTGTTTGTTATAAATATCCATCACCTCCCGGTCTATCATTTGCATCACGTCATAATCACGGAAGAAATCGATAGTCGGGTGTCCGGGAGATATACTTTGCTCATAAATTCCCCTGCGCATGGTGACCGGCTCTCCTCCGATGTACCATTCCGTACATGGAAGCAGGAACAGGTACTCGTAGCTTTCCGTCAGATTGGGAAAGTCTAAATAGAAAGAGAAGTCTTTGAAATCGGAAATGGCATCGTCCACGGCTATCCCGACCCATACGCTCCGGGGCGGCATCCTTTTCTCCGAACGGGCAACCATGCTTTTCGACAGGGTATGGTCCGTCTGGTAAAGCAGGTCGTCACAGACCATGTATCTCACGTCGGCTTTATGCAACAGGGTATCGCAGGCGGGATAGAAGGATATGCTTCCGGTAGATAGCCTTTGGGAAAGCGAATCGCTCTCATAGTACATGCCAGATTCCCGGGAAAGCGCATATTCCGGTTCGAGGGGGAAAGCGTGTACGGCACCGTGGGCGGGCAAGGGCGAGGTCAGGATGTCCGGTGTGAGAACCCGGGCGGTTTTCTCCAGCAGCCTGGTTTCTATGGCGGTAAAATCCTCTCCCAGCATATAGACCTCGTTGGCGAGTGCTTCCAGCATCAGCTTGACGACCGGGTCGAAATTCTCCGCCTTTTTGATACCCCAGAAAGTCGCGGCGTATTTCAGCATGCGGTTCCTGATTTGCTCTTTGTTATATTTCTCTGCACTCATATGCTTGTTTATTTGGTTGAAATAGGTCCTAGGTAAATCACATAATAAAAGGTGCGCCTTTCTCCGGTATGTATCAGGTTGCCCTGCACATAGACTTGCACACGCTTTTTAATGGCGGGTGCCTCAAACAGATTGTCCTGTCGGGTGGCATCGTCAATAACCACCCGGACGTTTACGTTCGTGAGCCGCTTTTCATAACGGGTGATTGCCTTGGTGATGTATTCCGAGAACTGCCCTTCCCAGCGGGTATGCGAGACAATACTCTCAAAATCAAGATAGAAAATCTCGCAGCCGAACTCCTTGTCAAAAGCGTGTTCGCCCGGAGCGGTATCTATCAACAGCTCGATGAACTGGTCGATGGAGTCGATTTCCGAACAGGCGGCAAGCCGGCAATTCTCGACATCCTCGCTCAACAGGGTCTCAAAATCCAGAGGCAGTTTGCAGAATTTCATTTCCATATCCATCAGTGCCATTCGTTTTCAAATTCTTCGTCCACAAATCTCAGCAACCGTGCGGCAAACAGGATAACCATGCTATGGGTATCGGAGGCACGGTCAACCGTCCTTTGGAAGCGGATGCAGTTGGCATCCACGCAACGCAAGGCGAATACCGCGTTCTCATCCGGCTTATCCTTTTCATAAATCCGGATCTCACCGGTTTCGTTCCGGCGGTTGTCGGCACCCCATCCCAACAGCCCGTTACCGGGCATTCCGGAGAGGGTGCAGGTAATGAATCCGCCGTAGGCTTTCCCTTCCGGCAGGTCATTACGGTCTGTGTCCCGCTTGAAGCGCAGGTCAAACTCATCAATGGTGTATGCCTCATTACACACAACCAGCCTCATCACATACCGGTCATTCGCCGGTGCGGAACTTTTTCGCTTAAACAGGGAACTGAACCAGCTCATGGCATCATCTGAAATTTAGGTAACACGAATCGCCGGTCTCCATTTCACGGAAATGGATGAACAGCGAGGTAAAACTCTCTTTCACCGTGGAGTGTACACGCAAGTCAAGGCAGCGGGCACCTCTGAAACGGATTACTTCTTTCGGGGCACCCGGTATGCCGGAACTGTTCATCACCTCTCCATCCTTCAGGATTTTCGAACTGAACATCCATTCCAGCAACTCTTCCGGTGGAAATCCGGCAATGGATACCCGTATTTTCCCCCCGTGCATGATTCCGGTCACTTGCCCCTTCTGGGTCGCCTGCTTATGAAAGTAATATGCATAACATAACAGGTCGTATGCTTGCACCTCTTCATGTTCCGAAGGTTCGGTAGTCCACAGTTTGATATACGATTGCGCACTCATAATGTCTATAGTTTATTCGTCCTCGGTCATTAAATCGGTTTGAAGCATGGCTGTCAAAGTGCGGTCGCTGTTCATGCGTGACTCAATGAACAATACCTCGTCCGTACTTTCTAAATGCTTACAACTGTAAACCCGCAGATAAGCTTTGAAGGCTTGTACTTTGGTACGGTACTCTTCTAAAGGAAGAGCGAAAATATCTTGCTCTCCTAATCGTTCCAATCCGTATCTTTCCAATTCAGTCTCAAATAATTCCTTTGATTGTTCATCAGAGACTGTGTAAATAATAGACTTCTTGTTGATTTGTTTTTGTATATGCGCGCGTATGCGTGCGCGTTGCAGGGCAAATTTCCGTAAACTCTAATTAATATTTTATATTGCTTCATATTTGTTTGATTAATATCCTTTCCAAATTCTTGTAAAAAAATTCTTTGAAGGTTTTCGTGCAAACAACTGGGCGATCTCTTCAAAGGACTTACAATCAAATAGAGTATTCTTAAAATCTTCTACATTCTCCCAACAATGTGAATGAAACCATCTTGATTTTGGGAATTTATCCAAAATTATTTTCTGAAGAGTATTTAGTGAAATTTTTTCAGGGAACTCATCATATTCATAATCAACAGAAATCACACGCCCTTGCATACCTGTAAAGTACCCATATATGCCCTTCCAGCCTGTCATAAATATATTTTTTTCAACATATCTCATACCTGATGAATCGATTATTACACTATTCTTCTTCCATTTCTTTATGAGAAGAGTATTTGTTGTTTTATAAAGTCTTTCTTCCCAAAAAACATAAGGCATATTATTATTGGGGACGAAGATAAATATCGGGAATACCAGTTGAGCTTTCATAGTCTTCATCTATTATTTGTTCATAAATTAGTTTTCCTCCATCAATTAATTGATCACCGGATGAGAAAACACTTAACTTAAACCATGCAGGTGTACCATACCATGCCCGTTCCCACCATTCACCAGGGGGAAGCCCTCTCCATGAAGTTCCATGTCCAAAACGCATATGCGAAGCTGCATCTGGAAAAGTTTTCCAATTCCAAGGTTGGTTAGCCAGCCATTCAAGATTATATTTTTCAGCTGTCGCCTGATGAATCAGCCAATGATGCACTGGCTCTCCTTTTTGTGCATACCCATGCTTCAATAACCATTTTCTAGTTGCATTCCATGTATGCGAACCTGCTTTCCAAGCTCCTTTGGCTATTCCCTGACCAATTGATTTTACCAAGAAAATATCAGAAATAGCCATAGCTACATAAAATGTCCCCCAACCATAATTCCCTTTTTTAAAATTAACATACGCTGAATATCCAGAGCCGAATACCGGTATCAGGCTTACCCAAAAATTAGGCTCTTCTAACGATTCTACATTGTACGATTGCTTCTCATCTTTTGATGGATATAAAGCAGATGGATGGATATTAAATATTGACGGTAATTCTTGCAAAGAGCAACTTGTAATTTGATTAATTTCATTGCCATTTTCTAATTTGGCATTTAATGACACATATACTTGAAGAGAAGAATAATCTACATTAACCGAGAAATTTGTTTGAATATTTTTAGGTATAACAATAGTCTGCCCATTTCCCATATTGAAATAATATTCTCCACCTTGCACATACACCAATAAAGATGTAAGTTTATCTGTGGATATTTGCAAACTTCTAATAATAGCTTCAGAAGATGTATCCATTGCTTGTACAAACATAGGTTTGCAATTCCAATAAGAACAATTAACGGCAGACCAGTCCATTGGAATTTCCAAAGAAAAATATTCTGGATATGTATAACCAGCTCCACGAACAAATCCAGTATAGGGAATTCCTAAAGATTGTATCACTTTAAATTCATCTAAAGTAATATAAGATTCATTATAATTAGCCATATTATTTCACCCACCTGTTATCAAATTCAATTCCATTCACACTGACCGTTTCAGGCGAAAGAATCAAGGTTGTCGTCAACCCTTGTCCCAATGCCTCCACAACCCGTTTCAAATTGATGCAGGACGCATTCGTAAACCCCACCTCAAATATCACCCCGGACGTACCGGTCTTGAATAACACCGCACCGCTCTTTCTTACCCACGGTTTCACCGCCCAGCCATAAATTGAACTTTTTACGGTTTGTGAAAGGGTAATCATAATACGTCCGCCACGTACCTCGCTTTCCGGTTGGTTCTTTATACCATTAACAGGTTGATGAAAACCTATTTTGAATTGCTCTACCGCATACTCGTCACCGTCAATGCTGAATATGACATTCACATTACTATCTACTTGTGGAAAATTAAAGAGTCCCATAATATTGATTTTTGTTAAAACGCCCACTGATTGTCAAACTCCTCCGTACCGAACATCAGTTTCTGAGCCTGTATGGTCAATTTGGTTGAAATATAGCTCTTCCCTTGCCGGATATAGTTGATTTCCATATCCACGCAGGTGGCTTTCTCAAAGAGTACCTTTTCAAGCGTGGAGCCTTGGTTGTCATGAACGACAATGGCTCCGCTCTGGTATTTGCGGGCATCCAGCATCCACTGAATCATGTCACGATTGGGCAGATGGGGATAAGTCACATAAAAGGTGCCGCCTTTGACTTCCGTCTGCACCTGTCCCTTGAAGTCTATCCCTTGGGAGAATCCGAACTCACAGCCAATCAGTTGGTAACTCTCCTTGTACATATCTACCAGTGAGGTAGCAGCCAGGTTGCCGATTTTTAAGAATACTGTATATCCAAACATATTGCATTTGATTATTGGTGAATATTCCAGGTTAATTCATTCTGTTCGTCCAGACCGACCTCCAGGCTCTTTCCCCGGCTCAACTCCTCCTTGATGATAAGGCGTGAAATCGGTCTGCGTAGATAGTTGCGGATGACACCGGCCACTTGGCGGGCGCCGTATTTGGGTGTGAAGCCTTTATGGGCAAGCATCTTACGGGCATCGTCACTGATAGTGATGGCAATGCCCTGCTTGTCCAGCAGCTTTCTGACTCCCTCAAACTGTATATCGAATATTTTCAACAGGATATCTTCGCTGATGGGGGAGAACGGGACAATCTCGGACAGACGTGCCAGAAATTCTGGACGGAAATACCGCCCCATCACCTCCATTATCTGGTTGGTGGTCGGCACATTGCCCGATTCCAGTTGCTTCGTCAGCCATTCGCTTCCCACATTGGAGGTGAACAGGACAATGGAGTTGGAGAAATCACCTTCCTTGCCCAGCCGGTCGTGCAGTTTTCCCTCATCCATGATTTGCAGGAAAATATCATACACGGACGGATGCGCTTTCTCTATCTCGTCAAAAAGGACGACGGCGTATGGCTGCTGCCGTATTTTATTGACCAGCATACCGCCCTCCTCATAACCTACATATCCCGGAGGCGCCCCGTATAGCAAGGCGGCGGAATGCTCCTCCTTGAACTCGGACATATCAAAGCGTATCATGGATTTCTCATCGTTGAACAGGGCCTCTGCCAATGCTTTGGCAAGCTCCGTCTTACCGGTACCCGTTGGTCCCAGCAGGAAGAAGGAGCCGATGGGTTGCCCCGGCTTGTTCATGCCGCTGCGGGATTCAAGGATGGCATCCGTCAGTGTTTTCAGGGCTTGGTCCTGTCCGACAACACGGCGGCGCAGGTACTCCTCCATATTCAGCAGGCGCTCCTTTTCCTGGGATTGAATCTTACCGATAGGAATCCCCGTTTTGCTGGCAACAACGGCGGCGACTTCATAGATGCCGACCTCCTCTATCTTATCCGCTGTAAATTGCAGGATGGCGTTCAACGCATTCCGCAGATAGGCGGCCAGCTCGTCACATTGTTGCAGCTCATTGACATCCGTCTCGTCCGCTACGACACCCAGCAGGACAGGACTCAGCTTGTTACGCATCAGGAAGAGCAATGCCTTCAGCTCCTCGGTTTTCTCCGGGCATTCCTTTTCCGTTTTTTCTATGGCATCCAGTTCTGCCAACAGCGTTTCGGCATCCTTTTTCCCCGTTTCATTGACCATCTTGATGGCGGACAGTGTCATATCCAGCAGCCCGATGGCGGAATCCGGCAGGCGGCGGTCCTTCACATACCGTTTGGCTAACCGGACACACTCGCCTACGGCATCATCGCTGATTTTTACATGGTGGTAGTCCACATACTGTTCCCGGACGGAATGTAGCATCTGGATGGCGGACTTGATATCCGGTTCACTGACTTGTACGACCTCAAACCTGCGGCTGAAAGCATGGTCCGGTTCTATTATCTTACGGTATTCGTCAATCGTGGTGGCGCCGATCACGGTCAGGTCTCCGTGTGACAGCTCCGGCTTCAGCACATTCCCGGCGCCGGAATTACCCTGGCGGCTGTCCAGCAGCACATGAATCTCGTCAATGAACAGGATGGCATTCTCAATATTCCGCAACTCTTTCAGGATATTCTTGAGGCGGTCTTCAATCTCCCCTTTGTAGGTAGCGCCTGCGATGAGCGAGGCGTTGTCCAGTTCGAAGACACTGGCTCCCTCAAGGAACGAGGGGACCTTGTGATTGACAATGTTCCAGGCAAGGCCGTAGGCGAGGGCTGTTTTGCCGACACCGGCGTCACCGATAATCAGCACATTGGATTTGCTGCGGCTGCCCAGCACCTCCATGACCATTCGGTTCTCACGCTCCCGGTTGATAATGGGGTACAGCCTGTGTGCCGCTACCGAAATAAGGTCCACACAATACTTGGAGAGGAAAGAGGTGCTTCCCGATGCGGGAACGTGGCTTTCTACCGCTGTCGCCACAGGAGCGGCTACCGGTTCGTTACCTATATATAAGGAGAGAATGTCTTTTTCCAGGATGGGGAAAGACCGCAGCTGGTCACCGGAAAAAGCGACACCGGGTTTGGAGAGTGCTATCAGCGTGCAGATGGGGTTGATGTCGAACAACCCCAACTTTATCCGCACATCATCGGCGGCACGGAGAACCGTGTCGATCTTTTCCGACTGTCTGATGTCCGAAAGCTGGGTGGACTTCGGGCATTGTTCAATATGGACATCGGCCCACTCCTCCAAATACCCCAGGTCCTTACCTATACTGATTATAAAATCCCTTAACCCTACATCTTTGTGAAGTAGAGCCTTTAATAAATGTGACGGCGTATAATGCTCGTTCGCATTCTCACGGGCCACCGCCTGTGCTATGTTAAGCGCAATTTTTAAGGAATCATCCAGATTAATGAAACCAACTCCTGTATCCATAATCATTTAGATTTAAAAATTGCGCAGGAGAACACCGCAAATATAAAGCAAAAAAAACAAGAATGCTACTATTTGAAACCGTTTTTTTATGTCAGTGAACATATTTCTTTCAAAAATCGAAAAAAATCATGGAATTTTCTTTGTCGTTTTCTGAAAATGCCATATATTGCCCACCGAAATCAAAGGCCGAAAGTGGTGAGGACACGAGCCGCCCGACAGCCGGAGGTCTCAGAATTAACAATTTTATTAACTAAAAAACTTGAAGAATATGGCATTTAAAGCGTCATTTAAGTTTTCGGACTCAAGAGAGTTTGATGTATTGAGATGGGATGTCCAGTTCAATCGGGATGTGGACCCCAAAGGCCGTCCTTCATCGGACATTTATGGCGGTACTATTAATGTGGAAGTGGAATCGACTCCTGACACCATCGTGCTGGACAAGATGTTCAAACAGTATCAGCCTGTCAATGGAAGTATTGTCTTCAAGAAAGCGGATGAAGATGCCAAGATGAAAGAATTGGTATTCGAAAACGCCTATGTGGTGAAGTACAAGGAGGCACTGGATGTGGCAAATGACTACCCGATGACAATCAGATTCTCCATCTCTGCACAGGTGGTGAAGATGGCTGAGGCTACATTTACACAGGACTGGCCGGAAAACAACTAACGGTTGTTTCTGGATGTGAGTTTTTAAGGTGCCGGAATATACCAATTCCGGTTATTTCGGCACCGAAAAACATACCGACCAGTCGGATTAAATAGTTTGGATTTTACAATAACATAAAGAATATGGGAGCAAGTTTACTGAATCTGGTAGCCACCAAAGTGACCGTGAAGGGAGAGGAACAGAAGTTTGTTTCGCTGCGCCTTCATCAGTTGTTCAACGGACATCACCGCTTCACCGTAATCGTGAATTATCTGTCGCCGAACAATACTTTCCAACAGACGCCGGAAAAATTCATCAACTACATCGGGGAAACTGCCGGCATTTCATTTGTCCACAAACAGACTGGTGACAGTTACGACTTTGAGGGAATCGTCACTCGGGTGGAAATGGTCGGAAGTATGGGCGAGACAGGTGGAATAGCCATTCATGGTGCAAGCCCTACTATTCTGTATGAAAACAATAAGACACTCGATTCCTGGATGGATCAGCCGTTGGCTGCCATCATCAAGGAAGCCACGCAGGAATATGGACAAGTGAATCTTGTCTCCAACCCCAAATACACGGCTCCTATTCCCTACTTGGCACAGTACAATGAGAATGTGTTCGAATTCATGAACCGCCTGTCCGCCCAATACGGCGAATGGTTCTATTACGATGGGGCGAAAGTGTACTTTGGCAATCCCGATAAGAATGATACGGAGAAGATAACATACGACGTGGACCTGGAAGAGGTGCGTTTGGTAGCCAATCTGGTACCGGGGAAATCTGCAAGATACGATTATGTAGCGCAGGAGAACAAACAGCATAACGCAGATACGCCCGCCAAACCGGATGGCATGAACGACCTTCAGTCCATAGCGCATGGCTGCTCGGAGAAGGCTTATGGTGCCAAGACCACCTCTGCCGCCAATCCCCACATAACCGACAAGGCGGGGCTGGACAAGCAGATGAGGATTGTAAAGAATGAGTCGGGAGCCGGTCTTCTGAATATCAAGGGAATCGGGAAGACATGCCGTATCAGGATAGGTGAGATTATCGATGTGGTTTTCCCGGATAAGATGAATCTCGCTCCGCTCGGCAAGTTCCGTATTGTCGAGATAACGCACGAGGTGCGTCGTGACGGCCACTATGCCAATACGTTTGTGGGCATTCCGGACGGTACGGTACATATTCCCGTACCCGATGTGAGGCTTCCGCTGGCACTGCCGGAGCTGGCAACGGTAAAGGAGAATGCCGATGAGAAAGGACAGGGGCGTGTGAAAGTCAGCTTTGACTGGCAGAAAAAGGGAAAAACGACCAACTGGGTTCGGGTGCAAAGCCCCAATGCGGGGGTAAGTGATGCGGTACCCAAGAACCGGGGATGGGTCTTTGTGCCGGAAGTCGGTGACCAGGTGATGATTGGGTACCAGCATGGCAGTCCGGACCGTCCCTATGTAGCCGGGGCGATGTTCCATGCGGATTCCGGTAAGGGCGGTGACACGGATAATAAAATCAAGAGTATCATGACACGCAGCGGAAACGCCATTGTTTTTGACGATGAGGCGGGAAGCATTGTCATCACGGACCGGACAGGAAAACAGTTGGTGCTTCTGGATGGAGAAGATACCATTACCGTTATGGCAAAGAAACGCATCATGATTACCAATGAGGCGGAATCGGTGATTGTGATGGAGGACAAGTCGATTGGCTTGCAGGCGGACACTGTCTGCATCGAAGGCAAGAAAAGTGTTACGCTGTTGTCAGGCAGTGAGAACGTGGTGCTCAGTAGCGAGAAAAAGGCAATAGCCGGTAGTGGTACCAACATAAAGCTGGAAGCCGGTACGGAATATGAACTGACGACAAAGGCCGGAACCATGAAAGGGACCAACCTCATAATCGATGGTACGGCAGATGTGACGGTGACGGGAGGAATGGTAAAAATTAACTCTTAATCGGATTTTAGGCATGGGAGCATCTTCATCCGTTATACAGGAATACTACAAGGCGGTCGATTACTGGGCGGACATAGCCGGTAAGACAGACTGGAGGCTGGCGATATGGATTGTCAAGGAGACCGATATGGATCTGGTGGACAAATTCATGGAGATTGAGCGTTCCCCCATAGGACAGTTCGATGACATATTTTTCCGTTTTGATACCCCGTACCGGGGGGAGGACGATGAATATACCGAACAGCTCTGGCAGGAGTATGCCGGTTGGTTCACGGAAAAGGTGGAGGAGAAATATGACATGTTGAAGGCACTGCGGCACGACAAGCTGCTGAAAGCGGATTATCGCCCTGACACGTCCGTGGCGCATACACCGGATAATTTATGGAAGGAGTTGCTGCGTTTCAAAGCCTCTGTGTCCCATTTGGAGAATGTCTCTTTCTGTTTCTATTTTCCCCCGGCGCAAAAGGACGGTCCGGAGCGGACAGAATGGTTCAGGCAGGTGCTGAAAGCAGGTGTTCCGCAAGGCATCCGGCTAACGACCATGGACTGGGAAAAGGACAGGAAGGTCAGGCTGGAAGAGTCCGGGACGGTCGCCTGCATACGTCCCCGGTTCAACATGGCGGAGGCATTGCACAACCGGATGGCGCAGACGGATGCCGGAAACGACCTGATGGCTCCCGAAAACCGGTTTAAGCGGCAGGTGACCGCCACCATGGAGTGTACGCGGAAGCAGGAGCGGAAACCGTTGGACAAAGAGGTCGGGAAGTTATTGGATGCCGCCAAGGAGTTGAAGGATGTGGCAATCTGGATATCGGCTCTGTTCATTGCTTCCGAAGCGTATTATGCAATCAAGGAATACAAATGCAGCATAAGGTACAGCGACTCCACCATCCGGGAAGCGGAGAAGGCGATGGCGGATGGCGAGGTGTCGGGATACAGCTATTGGAAGATGGCAACCTCGATGAAGGCGGCGATTCTGACGGCTGAGAAGAAACGGGAGGAGGCGATGGCGTTGTATGAGGCGGTCGCTCAGAAAGCGGTCGCACAGAAAGACCCTTATTATGTAATGGAGGGATACCGCATGTGCGGCTTCTTAAAATACGAGGAGGGTAAATGGGAACAGGCGTTCGAGTATTTCCTGCTTTCCCTGGCGGGAGGCAGCTACCTCTCCGAAGAAATCAGGCGGAGCTCCACTTTCATCTATGCGGCGCATCTGGCGCTCCATACGGGAAGACAGGTACGTGCCCCGCTGGATGTGGAGATTCTGGAAAGGCAGCTTCAGGAATGGCTGGGCGAGGACTGGAAGGAACTGGTGGATAATCCGGATATGCGACAGGCGAAAGCCAGACGGAAAGGTTCCGTATTCAACTGAAAGAGATTTAATTAACATATATTTTTAATTTAAACACCGAATAAGTATGAATCTTGAAAATTATGGAATTGGTGGAAACGAGGTGAAAATCGATGCTTCCGAAGGTATTGCGGAAATCCCGCAGAACCGTACGTTGCTGGCTGAACAGCTGACGAAAGACGAGCCGGTCGCTCCCGAAGTCGTTACCGGACTGACCAATATCGACGAGGTATTCGCGCATTTCCAACCGGAGATAGATATTGAGTTTACAGATGCGGAAGGCGCTCCTGTGGAGGAAAATTTCCGTTTCCGGAACGTGGGTGACTTCTCGGTAAACAAGATGACCGAGCACAGTCCTTTCCTATCGGGATTGAACACGGAGAAACAGTTCGCCGACAGGATGGAGAAGTCGTTGCGTTCAAACAAGGTATTGCAACGGGTATTGGAGAATCCGGCTACACGGGGCGCTTTTGTGAACGCGCTCGCTGCCATGTTGGATGACCTGAAGAAAAACGAGAAGTCTAACCCTGTAAATGAATGATGGCTATGAGTGAACAGAATATACAGAAGGAAGCTGCCGTACAACAACAGCGGCAGACGGTCGCACAATCCGTGAACCTGAATGCGGAATTGCAGGCATTGGCGAAGTTCGGAGGTTTCAACGTGCTGGAGTCTTCCGTGGACGGCATACAGAACCTGAACCCGGAACGCAAGGCACGCCGTAATATTTTCCTTACTGACCCGGAACGGGCGACGGAGCGCAAGGAACTGGAAAAAAGACTCGAAATGTGGGTGGAGATGCTGGGCAGCGGAAAGTCCATCAGCGAAATGATTGAGCTCTGCCAGAAGAAGTCGGCCGCAGTGTCCGACCTGCTTTCACAAAACCAGCTGAAAGCGGTAGAGGAAGTGAAACCGTTGGAGAAATCCTACCGTACGGTGATGTTGTTCTACAAGAACACCGACTCCGACAAGATTAAGAATATCTCCGTGGTCAATGCTTCGATGGCGCAGCTCACCGATTTGGACAACTCTTTCTTCATCGATGCCATCGCCAACGAGCTCCGGGCGAACTACGACCGATTGGACTTGCGTACCAACTACTCCTTGCTGGTCATCCCCGGGTACATGGGTTCCAACAAGGTGGTGGAAAAGTGGGCGAAAATTGCGCACGATAACAAGGTCATGATTTACACCGATTTTGCGGACCTTGAAAAACCGGATGATGTCATCGAGATGTTCTTCGACTCCAACCTGTCGGGAGGTGATGTGTACAAGTCCAATGTCTGCATGAGCTGCAACTACCTGGTGGGACGTGGGCGTTATGCCGAACTGGGCGAAACGGATGATTTGTTGATTCCGCCTTCTGCGGCGCTGGCTGGCAGTGTGTACAAGACAGTGATGGCACAGGTGACCGCCGGTAAAAAATACGGCTCCATGAGCGAGGTGGACGGTGTCGCTTTCAACCTGAAGAAAAGTGAGATTTCCGAAATCGAGAAAATCGGGCTGATTCCGATGGTGAAGGAGTACGGCAAGGTCATGGCGTTCTCCGCCAAGACGCTTTTCAACGGTGACAACCTGGGCTTGCAGACCTATTCGGTGGTCCGTGTATTCGACTGGGTGACCAAGGTATTGATGGATTTCCTCAACCGCCGTGCTTTCGAGAACTGGAACAGCAAGGCTGAAAGGGATCTGCGCAGTCAAATCAGTAAATTCCTGGACAGTATCCAGGGACCGGGACGCCTCATTGAGAAGTTCAAGATTCTCCGTTTCGAGCGTGACCCGAAACAGAAAGACCGTATCTTCCTGGACATCCACCTTACCCCGTATTTCCCGGCAAAGAGCTTTGTCATCAAGCTGGAAGGCACCAAGGGGGATGATGAAAACGACTGGAACAGCGACTATGCGCAGGATGCGTAATGAATCCTTTTCCGGGACGGTCGGGACATGCAGGCATGATTTCCCGGCTGTCCCCCACTTCATATTTTAAAACGTTCTTGATATGTCAGATGTGAGCAACATGATAACTGGTGCTACCGGTAGTGGTAGTGCCAGAAGGGGCTTCGCCGACCTTTTTGCAGGCGCCAAGGAAGCTCTTGACAAGGTTCAGGCTGGGCTGGGAGGACTGTTGCCTTCCATGCCGGGTATGCCTGTCGCCAAGTTCGGTGACCTTTCCATAGGGATAGACATGCACCCTACGGTTACGCCGCCTTCGCCCATCATGCCCGTGCCCCACGTGGGCAAGGTGTATGACCTGATGGCGGATATCATGGCGCAGATAGCCGTTGCCCTGCCTCCCGTTTCCGAGGGGGTGGCGGGAGTGGCGTGCAATGTGCTCAAGAGCATGGCTCCGTCGGTAAAGGTGCATAACCAGTGGATAGCGCAGGCGGGCATCAGCATCTTGCATCTCCCGGCATTCGTCCTGCATCCGGCTCCGCTGGTCAGCGGCATGTCCGAATCGGAGATGTGGATGGGCAGCTCGACCGTATTGGCGGATGGCGCCCCTTGTTCCACACTGACACATCCGGCGCTCTCCTGCAACATCGTGGGCGTACCGACGATTCCCCGGAAAGGAAAGCCCAAGAAAGTGAGCAAGGCGCTGCTCGCCCCCACTTCCATGCTTTCCACCATCACTTCCGTGGGCAAGCCGGTATTGGTGGGCGGTCCGCCCACCATTGATATTTTTGCGCTGGCAATCAAATTTGGGCTCAAGGGATTGGGGAAAATATGGAAAAAGATAGGCGACAAGTTTCAGGACTTTATCGACAGGCTGAGAAAACAAGGCAAAAACAAGCTGGCGGATATCCTCCAGCCCATCAAGTGTAAGGTATTCGGTGAACCCGTGGATGCCGCTACTGGCAGGGTATATCACACCAATGTGGATTTCGAGTTGCCCGGTCCCATCCCCATCGTCTGGGAACGCACGTATTACAGCGATGCCGCCGTGGACGGTCCGTTGGGGTACAACTGGCATCACAGCTACAACCTGGGTATCCGGAAGCTGGAGGAGCAGGCTTTTGTATTCCGCCATGCGGACGGTCGGGAGTCGTTCCTACCTGTTCTCGAACCGGGAGGCAGCTATCTGGACCGGAAGGAACAGTTGGAGTGGACGCTTGACCGGGAGGGCTACCTGCTTACTGACATCCGGGGGCTCCAATACCGTTTTGGCGGACCGGAAAACCGTTTCGGCTACCGCATGGTGTCAAGCATCTTCACGAAGGACGGTTTCCGGGTTCGTTTTGAATATGCCTCGGCAGGACGGTTGGCGGGAATAGTTTCTTCACGGGGCGAGTTTCTGAAAGTGGAAACGGATGAGTTGGGACGGGTGCTCTGCGTCTCCATGAAGCAGGACAATGAGGATATAAAGCTGGTACGCTACCGCTATGATGGGCGGGGCGATATGGTGGAGACAACCGATGCGTTGGATGTCAGCAAACGTTTTGTCTATTCCGACGGGCATCTGCTGGTACAGCTTACCAACCAGGGGGGCATGTCTTTCCATTGGGAATACGAGGGTAAGGGTGAGAATGCCCGTTGTGTACACACGTGGGGTGACGGCGGTGTGATGGAGTACTTCATCCGCTACGGCAAGGGATGTACCCGCATCCGCAACGGGGAGGATGCCGAGACCGAATATTACTATGGCGAGGACAAACTTATCTATAAGATGGTGGATGCCAACGGAGGAGTCACCCGGCAACGGTACAACGAGTATCAGGAACTGGAAGTCACGGTCAATCCCGAGGGCTATACTCGCAAGACTGCCTACAACGGGTTCGGTCAGCCGACCCGGATAACGGATGAAAACGGGGAGGATACTTACTTGGATTACGACAAGAACCGCAATCTGGTTTCACTCCGTACACCGGGAGGAAAACAGCTGTCATGGAGCTATGACGAGCAGGACCGTGTGGCCAGTCGTACTACACTGGGTGGGGAGATTATCAGATACGCTTACGAGGACAGTGTATTGCGCACCATTACCGACGGACGGGGACGTACATATACGCTGACCTTCAACGACCGTTACGATTTGGAGTTGCTGCAATTCCCCAACGGCTTGTTCCGCCGGTGGGAGTACGACGGCAGGGGCAGGCTGGTACAGGCGGTGGACGTGAAGGGCAATGCCACCCGCTACGCCTACGACCGTGCCGACAATCTCATCCGGCTGGAAGAACCGGACGGCAATGTACACCTCTTCGAATACGATGCCATGGGAAACATGGTCCATGCGAAGGACAGCATCCGTGAGGTGAGGTTCACTTACGGGGCATTGGGCGTACTGAAAAGCCGTGAACAGGAGCGTCACCGAATCACTTTCGGTTACAACAGCGAGTTGCAGCTCCGCCGTATCGGGAACGAGGCGGGCGACAACTATTTCTTCGAGCTGGACGGTCTGGGACAGGTCGTGACGGAAATCGGGTTCGACGGGCTGCGGCGTGAATACGAGCGTGACGGCGTCGGACGGGTCACACGTGTCAACCGTCCCGGGGATAAGTGGACGGAATACCTGTACGACGGGCTGAACAACATCCTCAAGGAGGAACAATATGATGGTGCTACTTCTCTTTATGCGTATGACAAGGACGGTATGCTCGTCAAGGCGGAGAATGAGGAGAATCGGTTGGAATTCACCCGTGACAGAAAGACGGGGCAGGTCACCGAAGAGAAACAGGGGGAATATACCGTCAGTCGGACGTATGACGGTGAGGGCAACTGTACCCGAATCACCAGCAGTATGGGCGCTGACATTCGCCATACCTATGACGAGGAAGGTTATCTCCACACCATGCAGGCAGGCGAAAAATGGCAGGCTTCGTGGGTGCGTGACAATACCGGGCTGGAGATACAACGTACCTTCTCCGGCGGTGTAACCGTCGGGACCGAGCGTGATCGTTTCGGGCGTGAGGTGCGTAAGACCGTTCGCTCGGGAAGTATTGAACGGGGGGGCTACCGTTATCAATGGGGCATCGCCAACCGGTTGCTTAGCAAAGAAAACGAGATAACGGGAACGGTTACCCGGTATGATTACGACCGCTTCGATTTCCTGATTCGGCAGGAAACCACCCGGGGCTCGGAAACGGATGTGATTTACCGTGTGCCGGATTTTATCGGCAACCTGTTTGAGTCACCGGACAAGAAAGACCGGAAATACAGTGCCGGGGGAAAGCTGGTGGAAGACCTGGAGTATTTCTATCATTATGACGATGAGGGCAACCTGATTTTTAAGGAGTTCAAACAATCACCCAAAGAGGTTGTTCTTTTTAACCGGAAGCAGATGGAAAAGGAATTGGGTATCAAATTACTGGGTTCCGGTACGGGGTGGCGTTATGAGTGGTACTCCAACGGTATGCTCCGGGAAGTGATACGCCCGGACGGAAAACCGGTTACTTTCCGGTATGATGCTTTGGGCAGGCGTACAGCCAAATCGTTCAAGGGTGAGGTTACCCGTTGGGTATGGGACGGTAATGTCCCGCTGCACGAATGGAAATACAATGTTCGGAATCAGGAAGATTCTGAAGAAAAGGTCATTAGACCTATTGGCGATGCTATTACTTGGGTGTTTGAGGAAGGTACATTTATCCCGACTGCCAAAATACAAGGTGACAGGCAATATTCAATAGTAAGTGACTACTTGGGTACTCCTATCCAGATGTACGATGAACAAGGGAATAAAATTTGGGACTGTACGTTGGATATATACGGGAAAGTGCTTACTTTTGACGGGAGTTCTTTGAACGATTGTCCATCCAGGTTTCAGGGGCAGTATGAGGATGAGGAAACGGGGTTATATTATAATAGGTTTCGTTTCTACGACTCTAATGCAGGGATTTACCTAAGTCAAGATCCAATTAGGTTGTTAGGTGGTAATCCTATTTTATATGGTTATGTAAAAAATTCTAATACTTGGGTTGATATTTATGGATTAAATGTTTTTTGGTCAGGTGGTAAGGCTGCACAAAAAGCAGCGGAAGAATTTGCAAAAAGTGAAGGTGGAATTAGAACAATCTTAGAAACTACAGATTTAGGAAAAGCTGCTGCTGAATTAGCCGATGAAGCTTCAGCCAAAGGAATTCCTTGGCCTAAAGGTGGGGGGGTCGCTTTTGATATGGCATCTGAAGAGTTTGCACTGAATGCTGTAAGTGATTATAAAGCAGGAAAATTGGATTCTGTCGATATATTTATTGATGTTGATAACTATGGTAAATACGGGGCTCCAACTTGGGAAAGAATTGAAAAACCAATTTTGGAAAGTAATAATGTTCCAATTAAGGAACATAAGTTTAATTCAGGATTACATTAGTTAACAAATGAAAGTGCTTATAAAATACAACAATCAAAATAATCAAAAGGAATTGGACATTAATCCCAATATAACTCTTAACGTGTTTTATGGCTTAATAGTGCAATACGATGTAGTATCCCATCCCTGTGATTCAGTATGGATTATTCGGAGTAATGGTCACTTGCAGGTTTTAATCTATTTTCAAAAGATAAACAAATTTATTTTTCCTAATTCGTATCCGGGAAATACAGTAGGAGAAATATGTAAAAAAGAAAGGAGTAATTTTTTTACTATAGAAGTTTATAATTCCCCAGAAGAATATGGAAAAAAACTTTTTATCACTTATGGTGGTGATACGAATTCTCTTTTTAGAGATGGGTGGTATGATGTATATAAATTGTGTAATATAACAAAAGATTTAGAAAATAAGTGGAAGCAAAAAATAATAGAAATGGGGCTATAATAGTTCTTTGATTTAGCCAATTGGCTTGGTAGGGAATAACTAACCATATATGGATATGTATTTGATACAAATATTTTGATTGATATTTTGGGACATTTAAATTCTAACTCATCTGTCAATTATTTTGGGCTTTTATAGAAATACATTTACAATATACAGCAAACAATCTATTTGATTTATCAAGAAATAGACATGAAACATTTAGCAGAAAAAATAAAAAAATTAATGGCGGTATTTAGCCATAACCATTACGAGTATATGATGTTTGAAGAATATGGGAAACCTGATTTTTCCAACTTATCTGAAGAAGAATGTTATGATTGTGAACGTGACTATGAAATGGAAGAACAAGAAAGAAAAAATTCTTTAAGCTATATAGCAAAAAAATTACTTCCTTTAGTACAAGCCTATATTGAAGCAAAACACCTTCCTAATTACTATAGTTCTTTTCTTGCAGAAATTATACCCTTCTATGAAAAAGAGAAAATACTATTAAGTACAGAAGATATGGATAGCGAACTGATACATGTTTATAGAAAATATTTGAATGCATTCGACGATTTCAGTATTACATGTGCTCATAAAGAATTTGAAATCTTAGAAAATATCTTGAATAGTACCGCAATTCTACTTGATAATTTTCATATATTACCAAAATCTGAGGCAGATGTGTACAGACCTATGGCTAATATTTGTAAAACAGCGTTTCCAGACAATCATAGTTGTAGCTACAAATTTCAAAAGACTGCCAAATGCTATAATCCCGATATACTAATCCCTTCATTAGAATGTGCGATTGAATTTAAATATGTAAAAGATGAAAAAGAACTTAATAGAACGATGGATGAAATTTTGGCAGATGTCGAAGGCTATAAGGGTAATCCTTCATACACAGTGTTCTATTCTGTCTTTTACGCTACAGACTCTGTTTGTTCACTAAAAAGATTCAATTGTATGTGGGAAGAAAAACATTTTCCGGAAAATTGGAAAGGCATTTATGTTCAAGGTAAATGAGATACGAACATCTTTGTTAGGTCATCTCATTCAGAAACATTATTTTTGCGATATGTCTATATAGTGAATATATGAATAGAATTAAGATTAAAAATTTCGGTCCGCTCAAAGAGACGCTATCTGTAGCGGACGGATGGATGGATATAAAAAAAGTGACCATCTTTACCGGCAATCAGGGTAGTGGCAAAAGCACGGTTGCCAAGTTGGTTTCCACTTTTACATGGATGGAGAAGGTTTTGACACGGGGTGACTTTAAAGAGAAAGAATTCACTGCCGCACGGTTTAAGAACAAATATTGTGGGTATCACCGCATCTCTAATTACTTCATAAAGGAGAAGACGGAGATTTTCTATGAGGGGGACTCCTACAAGTTTACCTATACCAAACAGGGGGAACTCATCATCGAAAAGAGGGAGGACACCTTGGATAGATATGCGCTTCCGCAAATCATGTATGTCCCTGCCGAGAGGAATTTTATCAGCATGGTCAATAGCCCGGACCTGATTAAAGACTTGCCGGATGCCTTGCTTGTTTTTCTGACAGAATACAACAAGGCAAAACAGAGCATCAAGGGAAGCCTGGAACTGCCCATTAACAATGCGCAGTTGGAATACAACAGGCAGAACGATACCATGTCGGTCAAAGGGGAGGATTATAAGGTCAAGTTGATGGAGGCTTCCAGTGGCTTCCAGTCCATCGTGCCGCTTTATCTGGTTTCTTCATATTTGTCTGACTCCGTAAGGGACCAGGCAAACAATGCCCGGAAAATGAGTAGCGATGAAGCCAAACGGTTCGAGGCGGAGGTCGCACATATATGGAGCATGACGAATCTGACGGATGAGCAGCGGAGAATCGCCCTTTCTGCTCTTTCCGCAAGGTTCAACAAGTCGGCTTTCATCAATATCGTGGAGGAACCGGAACAGAACCTCTATCCGGAATCGCAATGGGTCATCATGAAGCGGTTGTTGGCGTTTAACAATTCGCTAAAGGCTAACCGGCTGGTGGTCACGACACACAGCCCGTATCTTATTAACAGCCTTACGATTGCGGTAAAGGCAGGTATGCTGCTGGCTTCCGGCAATCTTTCCGAGGAAGCCCGGGAAAGGATAGACGCTGTTTATCCCATAGAGGCGGCAATCCAACCCGATGAGATAGCCATTTATGAGTTCAATGAATTAGACGGGACGGTAGCTGTGCTGGACACCTATCATGGCTTGCCTTCCGATGACAATTTCCTGAACAGGATGTTGGAGAAAACAAACGATGACTTTGCCGATTTATTGGAAATACAACAGGAATTATGATTGACTTCTTCCCGACAGAACACATTGCTTCGTCAAGCAAAAGAAAATTCGGTATATGTGACCGTCCGGCTCCTGCCGCCGAAAAAGCCTACATTGCGGAAAAGCAGGGGCAGGACTGGATTGCGGCGGTGGACAACTATTATCAAATCAAAGTGAACTTTGTACCCGTTGACCACTGTATCGAACTGCGCAGACCGAGTGGAGTAATGGATAATCGCTGTGATGGCTGCTTGTTTTATGAGGACACTATCATCTTTGTGGAACTGAAACAACGCAAGGGCAAAGGAAGCCAATGGGTAAAAGAAGCCGAGCAACAGCTCCGTTCCACCATCACCCATTTCGAGCGGCAGGATGAAGCCAGGAATTTTCACACAAAGAAGGCTTGCATAGCCAATAGTGAGAAACCGTTCTTCCGTATCGGGCAAGCGGAGCGGATGGAACGCTTTTATATAGATACGAACTACATACTCAAGATTGAAAGTCGAATAAAAATCGAATAATCCGGTAGTTTGCACTCATTTTTGTCAGAATTCGGAACTCCCTTACGGAAGCCATCGTTTATATTTGCATCGTTAACAACAAGTTTCACATAATACGAATAAATTATGGACTATATTCAAACAATCAAGTTGCTGTACGAAGTGGTTTCTAAAACGCTGCCACAAGATGTGGATTTCACCCCTCAGACTGGTGCCTATTGTATAACCCTGTTAGCCACACAAGCTGTGGACTATGTGGGCGACCGGCAGCGGGACTTTAAAATCATGGGACGTATGGAAGAAGGAAAAACGCTTTCAGCTTCCCTGATTGTCGGGAACGATACACGCTGCAAAGTGGGTGGGCTTCCTTATGTGGCGCACGATGGCGACCGTACACCTATTTATAAAATCCTACGTGCGTCCATTTACTGTGCTTACGGAGCGTTGCAACTCCCTTGGTTACACCGGAAACTGAAGCAAGTGGCTTGGTCCGATTATCCTTTCACCAGGGAGGATAAGGAAGAACAGCAAAAGGCGGAAGTCAAGTTCACAAAAAAATTGGCGGAGGTATGCAGTGACAAGAAGTTGCACACCGTCGCCCGGGCGACGCTGATACATCCCTCCTCTACCCGGTTGAAAGAGGTCCTGATGTACAACAAGGAGTGTGAGCCGGATATATATGACAAGATGAAAGCCTCCATAGAGGCATTAAAGCCCTTTGCGCCCGGCAAGGAAGATACTGCCGCCACCCCCGATATATTCATCTGGGATTGCGACCCTGACTATCCCAGGACAACAGACAACCACCGGGTATTCACGGTCAATGCCAAACTCAAAAGCAAGCAGCAGTTTTGGTGGGATTACCTGAAGCTCAACATCCTTCTTGGCGACTTGGACTATAACTTCGGATATTATGTCCTGGTCAACCGCTGGCGGCTTCCGGCTCTCCAAAAATGGATTGCCGAATACCGTGAGAAAGGCTATTTCGAATCCCAACGGGCAAAAGACTTCCTGCTGTTCTATGTGAAATCAGGAGAGAAAACCAAAGTTCGTATTTTAAATTCGGACGGCATACAAATTTCAATCAAACTGCCTTCAAGATAACCTTCCTGGCACCTTTCCAACAACCAAGGGAAAGATGAAACCCAATCAGCAATAGCGACCATATTTGTCACTATTCTACGTGGTTTTCATTTTTCTCTTTGTTTTTATCTTGAATATTCATATCTTTGCCCAATGAAAAGATACCGACTGAACGGTTTTTTTACAAACAAAACATAATATGTGGAAAATCATAGGGTAATTTTTTAAAACCGTTTGAAACGATATTAAAAGAATAGAGGCAATCCATTAATTGTATATATCTGATCTTACATTATTTACGGTTATAACGATAGTCTATAATAAGTGGATAGCAGAATACTCAGAATGCAAAAACAAGGCATTAGGAGACATTCACTAAAATTACATAATAATAATTAGTGAAATCTTATGCCTGTAAAGCAGAAAGAGGAGGCTGATTAACAATAAAAGTAACTGGCACTATGCTACCAAAGCAATAAATAACAAGGGCATAGAAGTCATCTCTCTTCGTTATTCCGTTTTCCGTTTGAGTTTCTTCTATGCCCCAAACAAGACCGACTAATCGGCTTATTTTTGTAACAAAGATATAAAATGTTTCACAGAATCATTCTTTTTCATAGCAAAAAACGTGCAATGATGGAAATACATTTTAAAATTAAAAAAGCACAATGAATAATACTTTTATGGATTCGTGTCTAATAAATCATAAAAGAGTGAGAAAAAGTCACTTGAATATGTTATTTTTGTACATTACAAAAATAGGCATATTTATGAAAGGAATGAAAGGAACAGAAACGAAAGGATTAATAAGGGAGACTGCATTCAGACTGTTTCTGGTTAAAGACTTCAACATTGTCCCCCTTAAGCAAATTGAACAAACTCTCCATTTGTCAAGAGGTTGTATGTCGTACCACTACCCGACTAAGCAGGCTTTGTTTAATGATGTTATTGATTATTACATATTGCATAAACAAAATCCAAACAACAAAATGCAAGGTGCGGCAAATCTGACACTTTTAGAATTTATTTACTTTTACACGGATAAAGTCGCTAGCACAAAAAAGGAGCTGCAATTTTTCCTTAGTGACGATAACCCTAATAATATAACCAACGCATATCTAAAATTAATATCCCAAGCAGAATGTTACTATCCCGATTTTAAGCAGATAGCTCAGGAAGTCAAGCAGTATGAAGTGATTCTATTTGAAAAGATTATCAAGAACGCTCAAAATAGAAAAGAAATAAAGTCTGACTTGGACAGTTTATTGCTGGCTCAACAATTTAGATACCTTTTCTATGGACAATCATACGATGACGCTTTGAATAATGGCTTAAATGTGGATAAATTGAAAGAACAATTTTTATTTTTATACAGCATTATCAAAATTTAATTTATCAACTAAAGTTATGAGAAACGATGTTTTTATAACGGCAATAGCAACTTTCTTCCCTAATAATCCTGTAGATAACGAATCTATGGAAGATTACTTAGGGTTGATATCTGGTCAACATTCAAGAGTGAAAAATATAGTTTTGCGGCAGAATGGCATAAAAAACAGATATTATGCACTCACTGCAAAACAAGAAGTCACTCATACGAATGCTGAGTTGGCAGCTAATTCCATAAAGTCTCTTCTTGGAAAACAAAAGTTTCCAGAGAAAGAAATAGAACTGCTGACTTGTGCGACAAGCAATGCGGACCAGTTAATGCCATCACACGCTTCTATGGTCCATGGATTATTAAAAAATAAACCTTTGGAAATTTTTGCTACTGCCGGTATTTGCCTGTCATGTATCCAAGCGTTAAAAATTGCTTATTGGGCTATTCGTACAGGAGAAAAAAAGAATGCGGTATGCAGTGCGTCTGAATTGCCGTCACCGGGATTGCTTTCTAAAAACTATGACATTGAATACGAATTGTGTAGTAATGTAGGTACAGAACCTTACATGGCACTTGAAAAGGACTTTTTACGCTTCATGTTAAGCGATGGGGCAAGTGCGGTTCTTTTACAAAATAAGCCGGATAATGATAAAGCTCTTAAAATAGAGTGGATTGAAATGGTTTCTTATGCTAATGAACTCCCGACTTGTATGTTTGCTGGAGCCGAAAAACGAGATGACGGCGAACTGAAAGGTTGGAAAGAATTTGAGAGTAGCGACTACGCTGGAAAATCTTTGTTTACAGTCAAACAGGATATCAAACTTTTAGGAAGGGAACTTATTCGATATTGGGTTAATCACATCGAAGATAGCTTGTCTAAGCATAATATGGCTCTCAATGATATTGATTATGTCATACCTCACGCTTCTTCTATGATTATCTATAAGAACCTTGTTTCGGAAATAAAAGATAGAGGCATATTATTTGATGAGAATCGATGGTACACAAATTTAACCAAGGTCGGTAATATTGGTTCTGCGGCTATATTTGCAGCTCTACATGATTTTTGGGACACATATAATCTTGTATCAGGTCAAAAAATTCTTTTATTAGTTCCGGAAAGTGGTCGCTTCTCTTATGGGACAGTGTTATTAAGTGTTGTCTAAGTTTGGAAATAAGCAGCAAATAGTTTACTTTTGCACAAGTAACAGAACATAGTATTGTATCATATATCGTCTTTCAAACGAAAAACGGAAAATTTCAAAGAGACAAGATGGAATATGACAGCTTGCGCTATATTAAAGTATATAGCACAGGTGTGTCGGCTTTGTCTCAGGGCGTTTCCGTTGCCTCGTTTGAGTGCTGATTGCATCTGTGCTATTTCTTTATATAGACGGAACATGGACCCAAGTTTAAGACAGCGGATAATTGACGAAACATATAAATTATTCATCACGAAAGGAATCAACCAGACCTCATTTTGTGATGTGGCTTCGGTTGTGCATAAATCCAAAGGGGCTGTCATCCATCACTTCCCGTCCAAGAAACAATTAATTGAAACCGTCATAAAGATGCGCTTCTTCCCCGCATCCCAACTCCCGCAGGAGATGGATTCGCTCGCTGAAGAGAACTGGCATAAGTTTCTTCAATTATACCAAAACCCCATCGAACGGGCAATCGCTACCTTCCCCGTTATATGCAAAGGAAACGGCTTGATGAACTATATGCAATTCATATCCTCTGCCAACGACTGCATGGACGAGTTTCCGCAAATGTACCATGAACTCCTTGCCCGGGAACAGGCATTTCTTTTAAGCGCGGCGCAAAGAGCGGTTACAAGCCGCCAGATTACGGTAGAAGACATGCACAAGTTCAGCAGACAGGCACTTGAAATGTCCATCGGCAGGACTTTCTCACACTCTTTCATGAAGGTATGACAATCTCATCTCTCGCTATTCCCCATCAGGGCTTTTGTCACACGATTGAATTGTTCTGAACGCTAATAAACAGATAATCACGCTTTAAAATGTTTTTTCCTTTTTTTATTATAAAGAAAGGTTTACCTTTGCGCCCAAATAAAATACCGACCGGTCGGTATTTTATTAATTAAAACAAAGTATAACTAACTAAAAAAGGAGTTGATAATTGAAGAATTGGAATAAGCGGATGAAAATATGCTCGAATAGCCAGCAGCTGCTTGTCAAAGTGACAGTCGGATATGTCGTCATGGTCCTCATCATAGGCAGCATCGTATATACCGGCGTCCATGAATGGCGTGAGGCGAAGGCGAGAGAAATAGAGACAGGACAAATCAAAAAGCATAAACTAAGCGTACATAACCTATATATGAAGATGCTGGAACTTTCTTTTCTTTGCGAGACATATATGGAATGGGACGAGAAGGATTTCAAGGCATATCAAAAGCAACGGCAGAATTTGGATAGCCTGTTATGCGAGTTAAAGACCATCTATCCCGGTACACATATAGACAGCGTCCGGAATTTGTGGAATGACAAGGAATTGTATATGCGGCAAATCAAGGACCTGATGCACATGCAGGAAGAGACCAACCGGCAGATTGCGGTACGGATTCCGGTTATCGCCCGGCAGAGCACACAAAAACCGGTAGCCAAGAAACCGGGATTTCTGAAAAGGCTGTTCGGAAAAAAACAAAAGCCGGATGTACCGGATACATCCGCCACTACCATGCTTTATGCCTTAAATAAGGAAGTGATGGCAAAACAGCGGGTATATGCGCAACAATTATCCGAACAGGCGAACAATCTCGCGGACAGGAACCGGCAGCTGAACGGGCAGTTGCAGATGATGATCAGGTACATGGACAATACGGTTCAGAAGGAGTTACGGTTGCGGGAAGAGAAAATGGCGGAAGCCGGCATGCGTTCGTTTGCCACAATCACGGGACAGACGGCGTTCATGCTCCTGCTGCTTGGAATCTCCTATGCCATTATACTACGGGACATGAAACGCATAAACCGTTACAAGCAAAAGCTGGAAGGAACTATCGGGGAGTTGGAGCATACGATTGGCGAGAACGAGGAACTGATTGCGGCAAGAAAGAGAATCATGCTGACCATGACTCATGACTTGCGCACCCCTCTTGCCGCAATCAGCAGCTATGCGGAATTGCTCAAGACAGAAAAGAAACAGGCGAAACGCAGGGAATATAATCAGGCGATACGGCAGGTGACGGAGCACATGGTTTCCATGCTGAATACATTATTGGGATTTTTCCGGTTGGAAAGCGGCAAGGAGGAGGTCAATCCGGTACCGTTCAGGTTGCACGCCATTACGGAAACGCTTGAAACGGACTTCATGCCGCTGGCGGCCGAGAAGAACCTTTCCTTGAACGTGGAGGAAAGCGGTGGTGACCTGGTGGTTGTCGGAGACAAGAAACGTATTATCCAGATAGGGCAGAACTTGCTGTCCAATGCCATCAAGTTTACAGGACAAGGAACGGTCACACTGCGCACACGGTTTGAGAACGGGACGTTTCTGCTCACGGTCGAGGATACCGGCACGGGAATCAGTGAGGAGGAGCAGGCTTACATATTCAATGCCTTTGAACGGTTGCCGAATGCGGTCACGGCAGAAGGCGTCGGTCTGGGATTGTCCATCGTCAAGAACCTGGTCGAGTTGTTGGAGGGGAAAATCGAACTGACAAGCCGGAAGGGACAGGGAAGCTGTTTCACGGTTGCCCTGCCCATGGCATCTACGGATAGCGTGAGGAAAAAAGGGGAGGATTTTTCTTCTGCACAGCCTTTTACCGTATTGGCATTGGACAATGACCCTGTTTTGTTGGCAGCCATAAAGGATATGTTTGCCCGCCACGGGGTGATGTGCACGACGTGTGGTAGCGTACGCGACATGATGGAACGTATCCGTTATCAGAATTACGATTTGCTGATTACGGATTTAAGGATGCCCCAGATGAACGGGTTCGATGTGCTGAGCCTGCTCCGGATGGCAAACGTAGGCAATTCCAGGACCATTCCTGTCATTGCGGCTTCGGCAGCGAGCAACTGCGACATGGAGGATTTGCATGAGGCTGGGTTTTCCGCCTACCTGAACAAGCCTTTTTCCGCTGAGGAGCTGATGCGGATAAGCCTGGGATGCTTGGGGGATGAAAGGCAGCAGGAGCAGGTGGACTTCCACTCGCTGCTGGAGTATGGAGACAAGCGGGAGATGCTGGATATACTGATTAAGGAAACGTCCGATGACATGAAAGCCGTGGCGGAGAGTGCGGAAAACAATGACCGGGAGGCACTGAAGGAATGGACGCACCACCTGAGTAGCTCTTGGGAGGTTATCCATGCCGGAACCCCGCTGCGCAAACTGTTCGCGTTGCTTCAACGTACACAGGAATGTTCGGCTGAGGAACTGGGAGCGACCGTACGGGACGTTTTGAATAAGGGAAAAGAGATTATATGGTTGGCACAACAGGCAAAAGAAACTTATGAAAGTAATTGTTGTTGAGGACAATATATTGTTCTGTGATTATATCTGCAATTTTTTGCGGAAAGCCGGCATTAAGACCGTAAAGGCCCACCGGATTGCCCAGGCGCAAAAATTGATAACCGCTTCCATCCATGAGGATGATATCGTATTGGCGGATTTGAGGTTGTCAGACGGGGAAAGTACCGGACTGTTGGAGTGGATGAGGGGGAAAGGTTACACGCATCCCTTCATCATGATGACAAATTATGGGGAGATACACACCGCTGTATATGCCATGAAGCTGGGTGCGGAGGATTACATCCTCAAGCCCCTGATTGAGGACAAGCTGCTTCCTGCCATAAAGAAAATAAAGGCGGGATATGAATCTTTCGCCAGAATCATTTATGAACGTAAAAGTACCGCCTTCTGTAAACTGTACCACCATATCCGTCTGGTCGCCCCGACAGACATGACGGTACTCATACTGGGAAAGACCGGAACCGGAAAGGAACATCTGGCGGACAAGATTCACAAGCAGAGCTTGCGTGCGAACAAACCCTATATCAAGGTGGATTGCGGCAGCTTGTCCAAGGAACTGTCCGCCTCCGCCTTTTTTGGTCACACCAAAGGGGCGTTCACTGGCGCCACGGAAGAAAAGGCGGGATATTTCCAGGAGGCGCAGGGAGGGACTCTGTTTATGGACGAGGTGGAGAACCTACCGATGGAAATCCAGCAAATGCTGTTACGGGCGATAGAGGAACGCAGATACCGCCCGGTGGGTGCCGGACAGGACAGACGGGTGGATGTACGCATCATTGTGGCAACCAATGAGGACTTGCAGCAGGCGGTTGTCGAAAGGCGTTTCCGCAAGGATTTGCTGTTCCGGTTCCAAGATTTTACGCTGGTCGTTCCTTCATTGCACGATTGTCTGGAAGATATACTTCCTTTGGCCGATTTTTTCCGCCGTCAGTCTTGTGCGCAGTTGCGGAAAGAGGTGGAGGATTTCGATGAGATGGCAAAAAAGATATTATTGGAATACGACTGGTCTGGAAATGTCCGGGAACTGAAACAGGTGGTCCAGGCATCGGTACTGATATGTGAGGGAAAAGTAATCACTCCGCAATACCTGCAATTAAAACGGCCCCGTAAACGAATACATAATGTAGCGGATGAGGAAAAAGTCAATAAGTACTTGCAGAAAGATGAGAAATCGCATACGGAGCAAATCCGACAGGCTATTTCCGCATCCAAGGGCAATCTAACACAGGCGGCTGTCTTGTTAGGCATCAGCCGTCCGACACTCTACAAGAAGATGAATCTATATGGAATAACCAAATAAGGCAGGTAGGACAGTTTTCCCTTCCATCAAAGGAAAATCGAATTTGCCTTGCCAGCCGCATTTTTGCACTCTTTTCGTGGAAATTTTCCTTGCGGCTGAAGCCGGGGAAAATTTCCACGAAAAAGAATGCGGCGGCAATTCAAATTCGATTCAAACGATGATTACAGGGGCAAACTGCGACCGACGTGACGCATGGATACATACAGGACATATTCAAGGAGCCATGTTTCATGCCCCTCAAAGTCTCATGCTTTCCGGATACCATCCCCATCCCGCCGGAAGCCTTTCGAGAAAAATAAAGTGACCACGGAAAAAACAGGGGGCTTCAGCTTCCTCTGCTCTGCATGGTCCGGTTCCGTCCGCCCCTCTCTCTTCACTTTCTGCCCTCTTCTCCTTTGCGTTCTCTCCCCTCTTTTGTATGCTCCTGCTTTTTCCCTTCTGTCTGCCCCATTTAATTCCGATGCTTTTCGGACATCTGATGACATCTGATGGCATCTGATGACACCTTTTTGAAAATCAGCACATTATTCAATTTTACCGCATACTTTTGGAGTGTCAAAGTGATTCATTAACCTCAAAAAGATGATGTATGGCACAAGAAAAGAACATGAATGAAAAACCTAAACGGACCCGAAAACCGAAGGTTAAAACGGACGTTCTTCCGGTGGAACAAATCACCGAGCTGATGATGGTCCACAACAAGAATGACCCGAAGGAAGGCGTACAGGTAGTCAGCGAAATCGGCAAGGACGGAAAAGTCAAAACGGTCCCGGCAGATGAGCGGAACGAAAACTCGTTCCTGAAATTTGACAAGAATTCGAGCATCCTCGAGAACTTCATCAAGAATTTCTGGAGCCAGTTCAAGGAACCGACCCATTTCCGCCTGCTCCGCATGACAATCCATGACTACAAGCAGAACAAGCAGGCAATCAAGGACCTGGCGGAAGGGAAACAGACGGACGCGGTGAAGGAGTTCCTCAAACGCTACGAAATCCGTCCCCGGGAAAACAAGAAAGAACAAGGTACGAACCAAAACAAGAATGATGCTATGGCAAAGAAACAACAAAAAACCGTCGAAACGCAACAAACGGTACAACAGCCCCAACCGCAGGAACCCCTGCAATCCAGCGAGGTACAGCAGGCGGCGCAAGGAAGGGAGCAACCCCAACCCCAGCAGCCGCAGGAACGGCAGGCACCCCGCTACCGGTATGATGAGAACATGGTAGATTGGGAAGCGTTGGGGAAAATGGGAGTCTCGAAAGACTTGCTGGAGCAGCAGGGAGCACTCGATTCCATGCTGAAAGGTTATAAGACGAACAAGCTGATTCCACTCACCTTGACATTGGACGCGGCTATGGTCAGAATGGATGCCCGCCTTTCCTTCATCCCCATGCAGAACGGACAAATCGGACTGGGCATTCACGGCATCCGCAAGGAGCCGCAACTGGAACGTCCGTATTTCGGACATATTTTCACCGAGGAGGACAAAAGGAACCTGCGTGAGAGTGGGAATATGGGACGTGTGGCGGAACTGAACCTGCGGGGTGGCACGACCGAACCCTGTCTGGTCTCCATTGACAAGATTACCAATGAACTGGTAGCGGTACGTCAGGAACATATTTATGTACAAGATGAAATAAAGGGTGTCAAACTCTCCCCCGAGGAAATACAGACCCTCAGAAATGGCGGTCAGGTATTTGTGGACGGCATGATATCCAACAAGAACACGGAATTCAGCGCGACATTGCAGTACAACGCCGAACGCAGGGGATTGGAGTTCATCTTCCCAAAGGACCAGGTGTTCAACCAGCAGTCCATCGGGGGTGTCCCTCTCTCACCCACCCAGATGAAGATGCTCAGCGAGGGGCACACCATCCTTGTGGAGGACATGAAACGCAGGAACTCCAATGAACTGTTCTCATCGTTCGTCACGATAGACAAGACAACGGGCCAACCGAACTATACGCGGTATAATCCGGAAACCGGGGAAATCTATATACCCAAGGAAATCTGTAACGTGACACTCACGCACGAGGACAAGGAGCAGTTGCGCAAGGGCCAACCGGTCTACCTGGAAAACATGATCAACCGCAAGGGCGAGGAGTTCTCCTCCTTTGTCAAGCTGAACATGACCACCGGCAACCCGCAGTACTCGCGTACACCGGATGGTTTTAACGAGCAGCAGGCACCGCGCATCCCGGCGGAAGTCTACGGCCATGTCTTCACCGCACAGGAAAAGGCGAACCTCCAGGATGGGAAGTCGATTCTTCTCTCCGACTTGAAAAGTAACGGAACAGTGTTCAGCTCCTACCTGAAAGTCAACCCCAATTCCGGGCAGCTGCAATATTTTCAGGACAATCCGGACCTCCGCCGTGATACCTCCCGACGTGCGTCCCAGACGGATAACGGGCAAAGCCAACAGCAGGAACAGAAGAAAGGTGCGAAGCAGGCGGTATAAGCCATGCCGGAAAGAGACAAAAACAGTTTTACAAACATTCAATCCCCGAAACGTATGAATACGAATCAGAACGACTGCCGCATCTACAAGGCGGAAGACATTGACTGGGACGGCCTGAAGGCAAACGGCATCAGTAAGGAACAGCTTGAGGCAAACGGTAACATGGACTTGTTGCTGCAAGGTGAGGAGTCGGAAGTCATCCACCTGAAATTACGTACTCCGGTTATCCACCTGACCATGGATGCCACGCTGAGACTGGTACTCGATGCTGGCGGGAAGCCGGTCATGGAAATCAACGGCATCCACCTCGAAAAGGAAATTTAGGATTAACCGGCAGAAAACCGGATAACAAACAAATGTTGAACAGCCTCCCCATACCCTGCATGATACGGGGAGGCACAAAAAAATAATTATGATTGCGATATTGACTGACAGACCCAATGTGGGAAAAGAGATAGCAAGAGTATTGGGAGCGCACAAAAGAGAGAACGGTTATATGACCGGCAACGGATATATGGTGACATGGACCTTCGGAAACATGCTCTCGCTGGCAATGCCGAAGGATTCCGGAAATGCCTGGGTGGAATGGGACGATTTCCCCTTGCGACCCGCCCCTTTCATGACCGTAAGGAACGTGAGAACGGATACCGGATGGAACCCCGACATCAATGCGGTGCTCCAGTTGAAAGTGATAGCCCGGGTGTTTGACGCCTGCGACACCATCATTGCGGCGACCGACGCTTCCCGTGAGGGAGAGATGCTGTTCCGTCACATCTACCGTTTCCTGGGGTGCAAGCAACCCTGCCACCGTCTTTGGATTTCCTCCCTGACAGACGAGGCTATCTTGAACGGCATGGCGAATCTCTGCCCGTGCAACCGGTTTGACAAGCTCTTTCTGGCGGCTGACAGCCGCAACAGGGCGGACTGGTTCCTGGGGGTCAATTCCAGCTACGCCATCTGTAAGGCGGTCGGGTTCGGAAACAACTCGCTGGGCAGAGTGCAGACACCCGTGCTGGCGGCTATCAGCAGACGGTACAGGGAAAGGGAGAACCATATTTCCATAGACAGCTGGCCCGTGTTTGCCAGCCTCTGCAAGGACAACCGCATCATAAAGATGTGTCATGTGGAGGATTTTGACAACCGTCGCTATGCCCTGGAACTGTACGAGGACTGCAAGGCGATACGGGATGCCCGTATTACGGCGGTCAGCCGCAATACGGAAGAGGTCGTGGCTCCGGCGCTGTATAACCTGACCGAGCTGCAAAAGGACGCTAACCGTTACCACGGTCTGACAGCCATACAGGTACAGGAGATTACCCAGAGTCTGTATGAGCGGAAACTGATTTCTTATCCACGCACCGCCAACCGTTCCCTGACGGAGGACGTACAAGCTGCTCTTCCCCCTATCATGGAGAAGATACTGGCGGGCAAGGAATTCCGCCGGTATGCGGATAGGGTGGACTTCACCACGTCACGGACTGCCGACGATACGGGGGATACGATGGACCATCACGCCATCATCGCCACCGGCATACGCCCCGGTGAACTGAACCGGGAGGAGATGCTGGTCTATACGCTCGTTGTCGGCAGGATGCTCGAAACCTTCATGCCGCCCTGCAAGGTGGAATATATGACAGTCGATGCGGTATGCGCCGCACGGAAATTCAGTGTCCGGATGCATCGCATACTGGAAAAGGGATGGCTCGATGTGTTCGGACGGGAAGGTCTCATCGCAAAAGGATGCGATTCCAGCCCTGTATTCCCGGAATTTACCCAAGGGGAGCTGGTACCGGTAGCCGGATGCAGCGTCATACACAAAAAGTCCCTGCCGGTTTCCCCCTGTACGGATGCGGAACTGATAGAATACATGGACGATGCCGGTCTGGGAACGGTGTCCACACGTACCAACATCATCCGCACACTGCTGGAACGCAAGTACATCCGTTATTCAGGCAAGTATATCATCCCGACCCCGAAAGGGCTCTTCTTTTACGAGACGGTACGCGGCATGAGAGTGGCTGACGCCTCGCTCACGTCCGGCTGGGAAGCGGAACTGGCACGTATAGAGCAGGGAAAACTCACGCAGGAGGAGTTTCTGGACGAGGTGCTGGAACTGGTAAGGGAAGTGACCGATGAGATCCGGCAGATTCACCGCTCAAAAAAAGAACCTGTATAGCCCTATGGAACAAATCTTGGAATAATTGGAATAAGCGGACTGTTCCCGAAAGACAGGCAAGAGGATAGAAACACTCTATTTTCTTGCCTGTCTTTTTTTATGACTCGACCATATACTTTTCAGTGATTATCTACAACCATATCCGCTAAGAGCCTTCACCGGAAGCTATGGTGACAGTTTTTCCGCTTTTAAGTGGCAAAGGTCTCGGATTGCCTCGTTTTTGCCGCAAGGCGGCCCCTTTCAGGGGCTTGGTTGGCAAAAGAAAATCATCCTCGCTTCGCTCCGGTATTTTCTTCTGCCAAGCCTTGCGCAAAAAGGCAATCCGAGGACCGGGGCCCATAAAATCGGGAAAACATATCCCGATGGGATTATTCATTCTAAAAAAATTAAAGTTATGAAACTGAAACTAATCGAAAGCGTCTGCAAACAGACGGTTTCCCTCGTCCTGCTCGTGGGAATATGGCTGCTTTATAACAAGGGGATTGTTCCGGTCTGTACCATCATCCTATTCCTCTTTTCGGGGGCAATCATCGGATTCCTTTTCGGGACATTCCGTCTTATCGTGAAAATCATCCTTCTTCTGCTTGTCATGGGCATGCTTGTATAACCTTTAATCCATAAAGACATGAGAACCGCAACATTCACTCCTCCGGCTCCGGTCATGCCAGCCGCATGGCCCGCCACAGACCGTGTGACACCCTCTAAAAGACGTCTTCCGAATACGGTGGACGAACCGAGGCGTATCAGCTACTATCTGGAACCTTTGAGGGACATCGCCTCCAATCCGGACAGGCAGAGAGTCCTGAAAGAATTTTTCAAGGAAACTTATGTATAACACTTTAATACTTTATCATTATGTTTTTTCAAACAATCAACCGAATGATTACGACAGGCACAGACCTGAGTATCAACATCAGACAAGTGAACAACAATCTTACGGTGTCCGTCATGCCCCGACGTTCCGCCCTGAAGGACGAAGCGGGTGGCCATATCGTTCCCCTGGTATTGAACGGCACGCCCGAGGAACTGGACATGGGATTCCTGCAAGCCATCAGTACTCCCATACAGAAGGCGCAAGGCATCCTAACAAATCTGGAAACCTTCGAAAAACAGGCGGAACAGGCCGCATCGCAGGGCAAAGCCGCCAAGGCTGCGGTAGAAAAGGAGCCGAAAGAGGTACGCGAGAAGAGGGAGAAGATGGAAAAACTGCTCAAAAAGGCGGAGGATGCCACCACCGGAAAACGTTATTCCGAAGCGCTGACATGGCTGAAGCAGGCAAAGGCGTTGGCAACAACGGACAAGCAGAAGGAGATTGACGCAAAAATGGCGGAAGTACAGAAAAAGGCGTCCGAGGGCAGCCTGTTCGGTACGGAACCTGTCATGACCGAGCTGCGGCAGGAACCCGCCCCACGACCGGCGGAAAACCATACTCCCCAATATCTGGAGGGAGGACAGATGCAGATGTTCGCTCCCGAACAAGCGGACAGAAGGCCGCAAACCGTACCCCACCGGCAGGAACAGCAACCGCCACAGCCCATCCAGGCGGCACCACCCGTACAACCGGTACAATACGCACAGCCTGTCCCGCAGACACCATACGGGATGAACGGTGCTCCGGCTGATTATCCGTACAGCGAACAGCAGGTTCAAATACCGGCTGGACACTATATGCAGACCTCGCAACCTATGCAGCAGCCCATGCAACAACCCGTAGCGCAACCCATACAGTTCCACCGGCCCGTACAGATGCCACAGCCACAGATGTACGGAGAACAATGGGGGCAGCCTGTCCCCCCGCAACCGGAAAACATTCCCGTGCAGCCCCTGAACGGCAATGACGGAGCCCGTGAATACAGGTCACAGCCGCAAGATGTGGAGCCGTACGGTTTCGACAAGGATGATGAATGTGACAGGGAGCTCCTGCGTGAAGACCCCTATGCCGAGTATCTTGATTTTCCGGAGGAATACCGTATGAGAGACGAGGCGCAAATGGAAACGATATGTTAAACCCTATAAAAAAGAATGATTATGGCACTTGAAATTAAAGGATTACAGAGAATTTTCAAAATCAAGAGAAACTCGTCGGAGCTTGAACTGCCCGACCCGGACAGCAATATGTCCGCCAACGAGGTGATGGATTTCTATTCCATAACCTATCCCGAGCTGGTCACGGCAACCGTGCACGGACCTGAATGGGAGGATGACAAGGCGGTTTACCGGTTCAAGACGACCATCGGAACAAAGGGGTGAGATATGGCTAAAGTAAAGACAAAATCTAAAAAAGAAGTGACATGCAAAGCACTATCGGATTTACAAATTTCGGAACTGGCAGAGTTGATTATCCGTGCGGCCGGTGCCTCGGACATCAGCCGGGGCATAAACAGCCGGAAAAGAAGAAGGTTGCCGCCGCCGGGAAGCGTAATGATTTTCTGACAAGCCGGATTGTCCCCGTCTCAACGGATTTACTCATGAAGGACTGTACCGGAACAACGACCGGTAATCTCACCACTTCCGAGAATTTGGATTATCTCTATCGGTCGGCGTTGAGATATGCCGGTCTCATGAATGTAAGACTCCCTTTCCGCATCCGGAAGGGAGTCCATCCCCGAATCAATATAGCCGCCCTGTACAAGGCCTTGGACGAGGTTCTACCGGAAAATATCAATATAGAAAAAAGGGAGGGACGGCTTCATTTCTGCCTGTACAGGTTTCATGAGTGGCCGGATCATACACTGTTCTGGATACCCATCGATTTTATAGAGAAAATCTCCGTCCCCTTGCGGCGTATCGTCCGGGAATTCATCCGCCGGTTCATCCGGCATCATGGATTGGATAACGTCACGGAAACAGGGTATTACGAGATGGCATTGGAGGAACTGGATGACTGGGAGAGCCGGGAACCCGACGCCTCCCCGCAGGAAATCAGGAAATACAAGCGGCTGGCAGCCTCTTACACCTCCGGAAAAATCTCAAAAGCCCTCAAACGTATGGAGGGAAAACCGTTTTGCAGCGGACTGGAAGAAAAACTCCGGGAATGCCGGACAGAAATCAAGGCGGAACAGGAACTGCTCTCGCTGATAAGGGAAGGCATGGAGCTGATCACTCCCGGAAATCCGTATCTCGTATGGTATGATTATGACTGGGCGTATGAGGAATCACCGGATTTTCCGCCGATTGACCTGAGCAGGCAGGTTATGCTGGTATATTCCGTCGATGACGCGCTGACGGAAAACATGGGAGATTATTTCAACTCGGACTATCGGGAAACGTACACCATCACTCCGGTCACATACAAATACCTGACTCCGGAAACGGATAAACTTTTCCAAATGGACAACTACCCGGAAAGATTGTCTGAATGGATGCAACGTTTCATACAACACATTAATACCCAATTTAAAAAGAACGGAAATGAATGAACTTACCAAACAACTGCAAAAGATATGGGTGCCCAAAGCGGCATTGATTGCCTACGCGTACCAGGAGGATACCTATGCAAGCAAAAGGAACTACCTTGAACTTCGTCCCATCAACAAGGCGGGACGCATGGGGGCGGCTATCCCGGTAACGCATGAGTTTATAAACTCCCTGGTGGATTCCTGTTCCGACGGGGATCAGCGTATCCCGCATGGAAGAGTGCCTTCCTGCATGTTGTGGTGCGACACACGCCGGGGACACGAAAAATATATATGGTACAACCTGCCGGGAGAACGGCGCATGTTCTTCTCCGAAAGGCTGAACATCAAGGAGGGCGTATTCCATGTGCCGGGGGTCATCTACATCATTGAGAATGAAAAGATGGACATCTTCGCCTATAAGGGAAAGAAACCGGACGGGAGGACAGCGCTTTATCTGGCGCCTTTTTTCAATGTGACCGGCGCCAGTGTCTGCCTGGGCAGTTCCACTTTAAAGAAACCGGAAAGCCTGGACTTTCAGACGCTTTTAGAATACTGGGAGAAACGGTTCTGGCTCAGTGAGTTCTCCCATCTGGGAGGACAGACGAACCCCACACATAGCAATCTGGTTTCCGTAACGGAGCAGGCACGTAACCTGCCGTTCAACGACGATGAGCTGAAACCGGCGAACAAACGATTAAAAGATATTTTATCATGAGAAAAATCCATTATACAGACAAATACCTGCTCAGTCCCTATCATCCTGTGACTGTCTTCGTGGTCGGAGCCGGCGGTACAGGCTCACAGGTAGTCACCAATCTGGCACGTATGAGCATGGCGTTACAGTCCCTCGGCCATCCAGGGCTGCATCTTACGGTTTTTGACCCCGATACCGTCACCGAGGCGAACATCGGGCGGCAACTGTTCAGTGAGGCAGAGCTCGGACTGAACAAGGCTACAACGCTTGTCACACGTATCAACCGCTTCTTCGGCTACGCGTGGGAGGCGATGGAATGCCGCTATCCGTCAATAGGAAAGGGCGGCAAGGACAAATCCGGACTGGCAAACATCATCATCACCTGTACGGACAATATCCGTTCCCGATTGGAGCTCTGGCGGTTCTTGAAAAAGCACAGGGAAAATAAATATAATGACGAAAACACACCGATATACTGGATGGATTTCGGCAATGCGCAAACCACCGGTCAGGTGCTGATAGGCAATATCCGGAACAAGATACACCAGCCCGCATCCGCCGAATACCTGCCGGTTCCCAAAATGAACGTCATAACCGAGGAGGTAAGCTATTCCACCATCCGGGAAAAGGACTCCGGTCCGAGCTGCTCGCTGGCAGAGGCGTTGCAGAAGCAGGATCTTTTCATCAATTCCATGCTGGCACAGATCGGTTGCGACATCCTTTGGCGCATGTTCAGGGAAGGAAGGACATTCCACCGGGGGGCCTATCTCAACCTGGACACGCTCCGGGTAAGTCCTGTCCCCGTATGAATGTCAAGAGGGACAAAAATAAAAAGAATACGCTGAGAAATTACATATTGTGATTACAAAACCTAAAAAGAGCCGTATCATTGCCTAAAACAAGTACGATACGGCTCTTCATTTCTTATTATAAGGTGGCCAAGTTTCAAATCAAAAGCTTATCTTATCTTTTCTTAAATTCAAATCCGGCATCCTCACTATAATTTCTATCGGAAAGCGGTCCGGGGGATCAGCCTTTCAGCCGTACGGCACTCGCCACCCCCTTTTCCGTCCTGACCAGCTCATACCGGTCCAGCCTTTCATACAGCTTTCCCAAGGTCTTGCATCCGTATCTTTTTATCTTGAACTTAGGCATCATTTTTTTCAACGCGCCGCCAATCAGCGAAAGGGAGACCTCCTCCCCGCCATCGGCAACCTGCTCAAAGGCCTTGTCAAAATACTCCATATCCCTTTGGATAAAAAAATCGGGAGTGTTATCAGCCACCTTGCCCTCTTTCCGGTCAGCGTACAGGAACACGGAACAGGACCGTACCAGTGACACGGGAGCCTTGCCCTCACCATACCCCAGCACTTTCAGCCCGGCCTCCCGTATCCGCTGGGCCAACAGGCTGTAGTCACCGTCGCTGGTTACCAGGCAAAAACAATCCACCCGGCCGTCACGAAGAATATCCATCGCGTCTATGACCAGCGCTATATCCGTCGTGTTCTTGCCGGAAGTATAGGAGGAGGCCTGTACCAGTCTGAAACCATGTTCCCGTGCGGTCTCCTTCCATCCGGAGAGCGGCTTCCTCGTCCAGTCGCCATATATCCGTCTGATGACGGCATCCCCGTGACGGGAAACAAAAGTCATGATGTCCTCCATCTTCTCGAAGGATGCGTTATCACCGTCAATCAGGACCGCGACAGTATATTGGGAATTGGTATTTGTTTTCATTACAACAGTTTATGAGACAAAATTAGCATAAATCCCGTATATCAGGAAACCGCTCCGGTTTTATTTCGGCTCTCTTCCGGAAATTGTTATCAGGATTGTTCCGTTCATTTGGCTTTTCCCCGTTTCTGCAAGAACTCCTGTATCTCCGAGCTCCGGTAGAAGTTCTTGCCGTTCGCGTCCGTCTGGTAATAGCGGAGCAGCCCTTTCTCCCGGTAACGTGCGACCGTCCTCAGCGTGACACCGAGAAGCCGGGCGACATCATAGTTATCCAGCAGCGTATCCCCGTCCAGGCAATCCTTCACACGGTTCATACGGTCCAGTTTCTTCTCTATGCGGTCAAAGCCTTCCACTATGGTCATTATCATCTTTTCAAGCACTTCATTATCTATATACATCATGGCATATTTCTCCTGTTCTTTTAAAGGTTATTACTGGAATACCCCTTGGTGCGCACTCTTGGGAGTATATGCCAACCAGAGTGAAAAATATATGCCGGTTATCTATGATACATTGAGTATGAATCGCTATCCATATCATTACCAGCATATTATATTAAAGAAATATTTTTTGTACCTCCATAGTGTAAACAGATAAAGTGTAAAACTGTAAAATATATCCTGTAAACTTTACAACCTGTAATCCTTCTCTCATTTTCCAGACAGCAAGGCGGACAGATGGCGCTTCCAGACACGCCACCTTACTCTTGACAGCGGAGGGACCTGAAATGTCCGGGCAAGGAAGACGGCACCCACCACGATGGCCCCGGCACGTTCCAGGTTACGGGCATATCCCATCAGGCTGTCCCCGCTGGTCAGCAGGTCATCGACAATCACCACGCACTTCCCCTTTAAGGTGCCCGACATCACATAATTGGCCGTATCCACGTCCGACCGTCTGCCGGACAGATGCTTGCTCTCCCTCTCCCGCGTCATCCATACCAGTTCCAGTCCTGACCGGGCATATCCCTCCGCTTCCAGAAAAGAGGCTATGCCCGCGAAACGCCTGTAATACCGTTCCGGGGTACTGCAAGGCATGAACACGGCAGTCACATCCCCGTCCACGGCAAGTACATCGAAAGCCTGTGAGAAGCAATCCCGGCAATCGTCCTTCCCGCCCTTGAAATCATACACCCGTTGGACAAAGTCCGTCTGGTTGTCGCACAGCCAGTATTCATACCGCTGGGGGAAATAATAACCGGCGAATACGCAACGGATGTCATTAAAGCCGAACGGACGCAGCGGGCGGGCCTTGTCGAACAGCTCCGGATAAGTCAGCGCGTACAATACCAGAGCCTGCCGGTTTCCCGCTGTTACGGCATGCCGCATCAGCTTTTCCCGGTCCTCCCGCTCGCCACACGCCACCGCATGCCGGAAGAAAGCCTGTCCGCACCTCCTTCGCCAATACCGGCCATACAATCCGAGTCCGGTACAGAGTGCCGCCACGGACAAAATTAGAATCCAGTCCATCATACCTCCTTCTCTAACTGCCGGAACTTCCCGGCAGCGGATAAATGTAACGGTTTCCCGATGAAAATGGAATATTTATCTTGTTTTTTTCTGGGCAGACAGCAGTTCCGCCTTCTCCCATTCCTGTTATTCCCCAAATGACAATCCGACATCTGATGAAACCTGATGACATTTATGGACAACCTTTTGTGTATGACGGCCTCCGTGGTTACTTTCGTACCGAACTAAAAAGAAAAACGTATGGAAATCGTCACCATCGAAGCGGCGACGTTCATGGAAATGAACAACGCCTTGGAAACCCTGCTAAAAAGGGTATGCGGTATCTGCGGGGGAGCATCCCAAAGCATGGACGACTGGATAGACAACCAGGAGGCGTGCATGATGATGGATATTTCTCCCGGTAAACTTCTGGCGCTTCGGCGAAAGAGGGCCATCCCTTACAGCCACATAGACCGTAAGGTCTATTACAAGCGTCAGGATATTATCCGTTTCATGGAAGACACGATTCACCTGGTAAACATTTGAGACAAGACCATGACACAATCCCTGCTGACCAAGGAAAGTCCGGAAATTATATGCTTTTTCCGGAACATCGACACATTATCCGGGCTGCTGGACAACCGGACAGACCTGTTCCGCCCGGTATTGAACGGCGAGCGTTACATCACGGACAGCGAGCTTGCCGGGAAGTTGAAGCTCACACGCAGGACGCTCGCCGAGTACCGGATAAACGGCAAGCTGCCTTATTATAAGATAGGAGGCAAACTGCTGTATCGGGAAAAGGATATTCTGGACTTGCTGGAAAGGAACCGGATGGAGGCATTCGGTGAGGGTTGCCTATAGGGATGAGAACGCCCCGGACCCTTCAGACATCACACTCTTTTGAGAGGGTGTCAAGAGACAACGCAGACGAGCGCAGATATTATTAATTATCAACAAAATAAATCTGCGTCAGTCTGCGCTCATCTGCGTTGTCCGGTAATATAAATTTGACACATGCACCTTTTTTTTTACAAGGTGATTTGTATTTCAACTTCTTACCTGCAAAGGTAGCCTTTTGCTTCCGGTCGTGCAAGGTGGTCCTCCGGACCGGTTGGCTGAAAAAATCATCCTCGCTTCGCTCCGGTATTTTTTCGCCAAACCTTGCACGACCGGAAGCAAAAGGCTATAAAAGGCATGTAAGAAATAGAAATACCGGCTTCACATGAGCCGGACATGTTTAATCTCAAAAAAAGAATATTATGATTCAGACAAAGAAAAATGAAAACTGCAAAGAGGCAACCATGGACAACTGCGATATCGACTATCTCCATTTCTTCGGAATAAGATACCCGTTCGTGGAAATTGACGGAATGAAGATTGCCTCGGACGAACTGGAGTATGCCATACTCAACCATCCATGGTCTCCCGAGGGTTATGAGCTGATGGAGGAGATTCACGCTTTCCTGCCGGAGAAGGAGTTGTTGACATTGGATGAGGAAACCATCGGACACATACTTTCCTGAACAAGAGACAAGGCAGGCCATCGGTCAGGCCTGGAAATTCCAAGGCAAGGCAGGCGACATCCGGACAAGGGATATTCCACCATGGAGTATCTCTTGTCCTTTTTTATCAATAATAATCTAAACATTTGAAGCAATGTTATACTACAAGATTCAAAATTACGAGGATTTCAAGAAATGTTTCGGAACTGAGACAAGAGAGAACGGAGTGACGACCCGGAAAAATAAAATACTGCTCGGTCATTTAAAGAATCCCCTGTTACTGCGATATTGCCAGGAACACGGTGATTACAGGCTGTTGCACATATCCGACATGGCGGATTTGCAGAAAAAAGTAACGGAAGCCGTCAAGGAGTCAGGCAGGAGCGATGAAAGACTTGCCAATAAAGTGGAGCTGATCGGTGAGACCTACCATTCCGCACTGTACAGGACAGACGGAAGCAAAGGGGTCTGTGAGGATATGGACAAGTCTTCTGTCCGCTATGTCAATGTCGAACGCAACCGGACCTTCAAAATGAAATCAGGAAAATTCATGAGGGCGCTCATCCTTGAGACGGAAATAGGGAAACTCCTTTCCCCCGGCATACTGAACTGGCTTTCCGGAGATGTCTTTACCCAGCGGTGGCACACCTATACCTATGGGCATACCTCCAGCCTGGAACTTCATGTAGACTGTAATTTCGAGAAAATTTATAATAGCAATGACTGTGACGGGGACTTCGGTTCCTGCATGACGGACAGGGACAGGGAACGATTCTATACCGACTCGGTAAACGCCAAGGCCGCCTACATCACAAATGAGCACGGTTTTGTAGTGGTAAGGGCCATCCTGTTTACGGACGTGACAGACCGGGACGGTAAAAAATGGAGATTGTTGGAGAGGCAATATGCTGCCGATAAGGATGATACGCTGAAACGGTTGCTCATTGACAGGCTGATACAAGGGGGACATATAGACGGCTACAAAGTTGTCGGTGCCTCATGCAATGACGCGGATGCCTTTGTAGACATTGACGGGAACTCCCTTCGGGAAAAGAAGTTCGAGATTGACTGCCGGTTGAGAGAGTGTGACACGCTGTCTTACCAGGACTCCTTTAAATGGTATAATTACAACAAGGAAAAAGCCTATAATTATGAGCCTGAGGACTACTCCCACGAACTTGATACCACAGACCGTAACATTCATGGGGATGAGGACGGGGAGGAATGGGATGAGTATCATCAGTATTACTGCCCGGAAACGCAGCTATGCTACCGGAACGGAAGAGAAATCTATGTGGACTCCAACAATCTGGAAGATTTCGTATGGATAGAGTCAATAGACGAATACCACCATGACGATGACTGCATGTGTTGTTCCGGATGCAAGGAATGGCTTCTAAGCGAAGATGCCTTGTACTCGGACATTACCGATGAGGAGTATTGTTGTGAACAGTGCATGCAGGAAGCGGAGACCCGGTTCAAACATGACAACTGGTACTATTCCGAATACGACGAGGAGTGGTTTGAAAAGGTGGATGACATCACCCTGCTTTATGTGTGGGTGGAAACAGAGAAAAAATACAAGGAAACAAGCATCAGCACCGACACGCTGGACAAATTGATTGAGGATGAACAGGTGTGGGAATTTGACAAGGAGGCATTTGATACCATAAATCCTGACACCAATCTCCCTTACGGTTATAAACTTACAAAAGAAACAAAGCATGAATACACAACTGTTAAAGAAACTGTATAGCATTTACAGCCCGAGCGGAAAGGAACAGAAAATGATACGTTTTCTTTCCTCTTATATCCAAACACTCCCCGGTAACATATCCGTCTCACAAGACCAGTATGGAAACCTTTATGTAGTGAAAGGTTGCAGTGAAAGCTATCCCTGCCTGGTCAGCCACATCGACCAGGTATCGCATTGCAAGCATTCCGAGGATTTCAAGGCGATAGAGACCAAGGAGATCATTTTCGGTTATTCCCCCGGGAAAAGGAGGTTTGAGAATTTGGGAGCGGATGACAAGAACGGAATTTTCATCTGTCTGGAATGCCTGAAAAAATATGATACTATTAAAGTCGCATTTTTCAAGGAGGAGGAGACCGGGTGCATAGGCAGTTCCAACGCCTATATGCCTTTTTTCAACGACGTGCGGTTTGTCATCCAGCCCGACAGGAAAGGAAACTCCGACCTGATTACAAGCATCGGTTATTCGGAACTGTGTTCAGAAGGGTTTATAGAGGCTGTTGAAGCGGAAAAGTGGGGGTATAATGAAAAGAACGGTCTGATAACCGATGTGCTGGTCCTGAAGGAAAACGGTCTGGAGGCCAGTTGCATCAACCTGAGTTGCGGCTATTATAACGCCCATTCGGACGAGGAGGTAACAGTCAAGAAAGACCTGATGAAATGCCTCTCATTTGTAGAGCACATCATCGGGAATTGCACCGGTACCTATCCGCATACGGACATATTCGACGACCGTTATGAATGCGAGGAGGAAATCCATGACATCCTGAGACAGGACCCGGCACTGACGGCGGAAGACCTCCACTACATGTACGCCACCAACTTTTCCTACCTGAAGTTGGAGGATTACGAAAGGATTCGCGAAGACTACCGGACATTATGGGCGGATGACGAAGGCGATACCGCTTTCGGAAGCCTGGCATATTCCTGAGCAAGCCATAGACAGGAAGACAGGGTAACCCATGCCGGACCACGATAGACCGCCGGTAGGCACCAATCGGAAATTCGCGGCAGGGTTACCCCTGGCAACAGGTATTGGAAAAGCATGAGAATTCAACTATCCATCATTTTTATGGCACAGATATTCATTCAAATCCTTATAGCCGGCATATTCCTGCGAAAGGTCATGCACACGACCACCATATTTTTCTTTCAACACCAATACCGCATTCTTTCCGGCAGCATCATTATCCAGACAGCAATAAATGGCATCGTATCGTGAAAGGAAAGAAAAGGCCTTTTGCAAGTTACTGACAGAATTCAATACAAGACAATCACCCTCTTCCCGAAAAGGGAAGACCGGTCTGAAAGACAAATAATCGATAAATCCCTCAAAAACATAGCATACTCCGTTCGTTGATTCATGTATAATATGACTGATAGCCTTGGGCGCTATACAAGCCTTGAAATACCGGCTTCTCACCTCATACCCTCCAGAAATATTGGGAAAGGCGACGGCAAAATAACTCTTCCCGTTCTGTTTGAAGTAAACCTCCTTACACACATTTTTGGCAGTTTCCACATCAACGCACCGTTCCTCCAAATAAGTCAGTAAGACCCGATTGGTGAGTGTTCTGACCTTCACTTTCTGAAAAGCAGGCCGGGACTCTTTAACGGGATAAGCAATGGCAACAGGTTTCAAGCAGGCTCTTTTATGACCAATATACTGTAACACATGGCTGATGTCGTGTGTCCGGTAGATTTCCTGAGCTAAAGTTATAATATCCCCGCCTTTTCCCAATCCGAAATCATACCACAGATTTTTATGGATATCAACCTTGAAGGATGCTTCATTCTCCATCCGGAAAGGCGATTTATACCATACGCTGTTTCCACGTTGTACTACCGGATAGTGTCCCAATCCGGCTAAAAAATCAACAAGTCGGACACTCTTTGCTTCCTGTATATTCATGATGTAATCATTTTGTGAACTTATTCACTGTATTATATGGAGCAAAGAACCGGTTTATATCCGAAATCCGAAAAAACGTGTCGCCAGATGTCATTGGAAGTCATCAGATGACATAACCGGTCTGTCCTCCGGTACAAATGACAACCACTTTCATCCTTCTATCTCCATCTTTTTGCGTGGATGTTTGGCAGACAAAATTTTCTTCTGCTTATTCATGTTAACGTGGGTATATATCTGTGTCGTAGTTATACTGCTATGTCCCAACAGGTTCTGTATATATTTTATATCTACATCCTCCTCCAGCAGCAAAGTGGCAAAGGTATGGCGGAACGTATGTGGGGTAATGTCCTTTTCTAACCCTGCCGCTTCTTTACACCGTCTGACCAGCAGTCTGACCGATTGTGCAGACAACCTGTTTCCCAACCGATTTATAAAAAAATAAGCCGAGGGAGCGAACAATTGTTGATATTGTCTGAGTATCTTTACAACCTCTGTTGAACAAATCTGTATAACCCGCTCTTTACTTCCCTTTCCAAAGACTTTGACTGTAGCCTGTTTCAAATCAACGGCTCCACAAGGCAATTCGCACAATTCGGAGACACGGATTCCGGTGGCGAACAGAAGTTCCACTACCGCAATATCTCTTGTCTGCGCCTTATATGTATAATCTTCCGTATTCGGGTTGCCTGCCCTCAATTTATAAAGATACTTGAGTATGGCTTTCACCTCATTGCCTGTCATTACCTCCGGGAGTACATAGGGTTCTTTAAAACGGATATGCAATTTCCTGAAAGGATTCAAAAAGGCATCATGCTCATAATCATAGTAATTGAATAAGGCCTTCAAGGATGCCAACTTTCTCTTCACTGTTTTAGGCTTGTAAGTTGATATGTGTTGCAGGTATGTCTTCAGCATCTCTTTCGACACTTGTTCAAATAGAACTGAAGGATACAAATTTGAAAGATACCTTTCAAACATCTTCAAATCAGAACGATAAGCATAAACCGTCTTCTCATTCAAATTCTTCTCATATTGGCAATGAAAAAGAAAATCTGTAATAACCTGTCCTACTGTTATCTGCTGGCAATAATCCACATCTGTTCTCATCATAATTTTATCGATTAGAGTTTTTCGTACGAAGAAACGACATTTCAACCCAACTAACTATAAATCAACCCATAATATAAGCATTAAATAACTGATAACTTAATATTATGGACGACTATATTGCTACATTTCAAAATCTTCATATTGATAAATTATCAGTCTCCTTTACATGGGATGATAATTTCCATAGGCATAAAGAATTTATTGCTCCTTTATTCTCAAAGTACAATAAAAAATGCACATTCTATATAAATGTTGGAGATAAAGATTTTACTTCACAATTAATCTCAAACTATAAGCAATTAAGTAATGATGGGTTTGAAATAGGCAGTCATGGATATAATCATAAAAGCATGAAAATGATGACTGAAAAAGAATTTGTTGATCAAATGGAATCATCAATTAGAGAAATATCAATGTTACTAAATTTTCGTCCAATAACTTTTGCTTTTCCACATCATGAGTATAACTCTTTAAATGTTGAACTAACAAAACATTATTTTATTGAAACAAGAAATACTTTAAACCAATCTCATCGAATTAGTCTTAAATCACATACAAAATTATCTGATGTTATTCAAAAGATAGACCAATTGATTTGTAGTAATAAAAATATCGTTTTTTCAGGACATTCTGTAAAAACAGCATTAGATAAGAGCACTCATTATGAAGATGGATATGAACCGATACAGTTAAATCTAATAAATGATATCTTATTATATTTAGAAGGTATAAAAAGAATTGAGGTTATTACTTTCGAACAAGCTGCATTTAAAGAATATTTAAAACAAAATTGTAATTATACGCAAACAGAATGTATATTATCACCTTATAATTTAACATATTTAACCCAATATGGAATTAATCTTGATAGAATCAATTCAATATTATGAATAAAATAATACTTAGTTTAATTATACCTGTTTATAACACAGAAAAATACATCAAAAGATGTTTAGATTCTGTCATCTGTCAAAGAACAGAGGGCTTAGAAGTTATTGTAGTCAATGATAATTCAACAGATAATTCTCTATCCATTATATCTGCTTATGCAAAAAGTTACCGTTGCATTAAAATTATAGATTTGCCTAAAAATGAAGGGGCTGGAAATGCAAGAAATATAGGATTAAAGAATGCAATAGGGAAATATATTGGCTTCATAGATAGTGATGATTGGGTTGATATAGATATGTATAATATAATGCTAAATTATCTTGAAAAAAACAATGCAGATATCGCAGTTTGTGGAGTCAAAAATGAGTATCAAGATAGCAGAGTTGGAAGTTATAGATATCACTATGACAATATGAAAATATTATCTAACGAATGTGCATTACGAATTTTAGCTAAAAGTTTAGATGTAGGGGCAAATATTAGTTCAATAGTGTGCAATAAATTATTTCGTGCAGATTTGTTTTCAAATTCTGATTTGTATTTTCCACAAAATAGTTATAATGAAGATGATTATTTTACATTTATGGCATTCATATATTCAAAAAAAATAATACTGACACCTAATTGCTATTATCATTACTATCAAAGAGCAGATTCAATAACTCATTCATTTTCCAAAAAACATATAAATGACTTGTTTTCTACATTCAGTTTATTAAAGCATAATCTGAATAAATCCTCAATATCTGAATTATATAACAGAGAATTCTGGTCATTTTTAGAAAAATGTTTCATTTTTACGATGTCTGCTATGTTTAGTTCTGAACAAAATAATATAATTCAAAAACGATACATAGAATATGCTATAGAAACTTATCTTAAATATTTCTCAATTACAGAATTAGTTAATAATATCTCTATGACTGAATTTAAAAGATATCTTGGTATTTTATAGGATATAATAATCTGATAAAAAGCTGGCATATTTTTGATCAAACTCTTTAAGCTTACATTGATTAGCGGTGTTATCCAATTTCATTATTGCTATTCTGACATGTTTAAGAATAAAGAACTGTTTTGTTTCTATAATATCCTTATTATGAACTGTTAACCAAGTATTTATCGCATCTATCCCATATTTAGAATTTAATTTTCCAATTGCTTCAATAATACTTGTAGCTGTAAAATAATTCTCTTCAATTTCTAGTTGTTTAATCAAACAAGGCTCTGCTAAATATAATTTCTTCTCTCCAATAATATCAGAAAGATGTTCACGTACATAGCAATTGTCATCAAATACGGCATCTGCTATTATTTGGTTGATCTCTTTATCGGATGTCAGCATCAGAAAGCGCTCCAATTTATAACGATTTAGATCTATTGTGGTAGATTTTGTCCTTTTAAAATATGATATGATCCATGGCATTACAATATTTAGCTTTTGTTGATGAGAAGCTAATTTAAGGGATAAATCAGCTTGCCAAGATAATATATCCTTTTCATCAACAATGCATGCTTGGAAAAAATCATTGAGAAATGAATATACTATCTTATCTGTTATTATAGGAAAAGGCGCTGATATTATCAATTCATAGTATACTTTAAGTATACCATTTAAAATAGAATATTCACCATTCTGTATCAAAAGTAAAATTTGAGAGTTAAATAAATTAAATGTTTTCTCTATATCAAATCCCACTAAATCTTTTGTATCGTAATTCAATATATCAGTTATTATTGATAACTCATTTTTAAAGTGTTCTAATAAATAGTCCACAAACATCTCTTTGTTGTCGTGGATAATGTTAATTATTCCGCGCAAATGCAAGCTTTCTTGAAAAGACAAAAGTGAATTGTTACCTTTTATAAATTGTAAAATTATTGATGTCAACAACTTTAAATTGCTTGCATCATATTCAATATAAGTTAAATGAGTAATATCAAACGGACATTTGAATTGTTTTTGTTTAATTAATAGTATATTTTGAGCATCTTTAAAAGTATGTGCGATACCTAACTCATAAAATACATTAGGATTCAAGTTTGTTAGATCTGCAATTATGTACTGAGATTTCAAGATCTCTGTAAGGATTTTATTCATTATAGGATAACTTCCATGAATTTCATCAGCTCTATTACAGATGTAACCATTATCTTGCAATTCACTCTTTATTGTACCATAAATTAAATCGAAAATTTTATCAAATGGCATTAACATAAAGCACCGATTCCTTTCAACTGGAATTTTAGCTGTTCGAAATTGCTTGGGATATATAGTATAATTATCCATAATATTAAGTTATCAGTTATTCATGTTGCAAATTTATATAAATGAATATCAGAAACCAAGTAAACCAACATCAATATTTAGACAATGATACGTAAAGCTATGTTGAAGAAGTTTAATGAAATCTGAAACATAAAGCTCTTAAACCTGACTCTCTGATGGTTATCACCTCACGAAGATTACATTATTGAATCCTTTGTTTTCTAATTTTTTATCTCTATATTTGCAATAGTACTCCAAAAACATGAAATTTTATGTTGTATCAAAAACTCTCTATAGACAATTTCTTGTGTTTCGACCATTTCGATATACAGTTTGCACCTAGTGTGTCCATTATTATCGGACGCAATGGTGCTGGAAAGACCACACTCATTAGAGCTATGGTTTACTCGCTTTATTTTATGTTTACGAATGACCGTTCAATGGGGGATGACTTCTTGTCGGCAGGAAATCCTGATTTAAAAATGAAATCCATCAAATATGATGAATTTCATAGAAGAAAAGATTCAGAGGATGTAACTGCTGATGCTAATTTTCATGGACAAATAACTTTTCAAGAAGAAAATATAGAATGGGATATGTATCGCCGTTCAACTAGTGGATCTTCACTTAATCCATCACGCTATAGGCCTGCTTATCAACATCTGATGCAATTGTATAGGAAATACGATGAATTGCCATTACTCGCATATTTTTCGGATTCTTTTCCGCATACACTCACTAATATATCCTCCTTTGCCAAGCAACAGATGGCTGCAAATGGAAAAACATTACGCAACTTTGGTTATTACCAATGGGATAATGAAACAGCATGTGTGGAAATATGGCAACGACGACTATTAAATTCAATGGCTAAACTAAAACAGCTAGATGATGATACAGACACATTCACACGTGATGAAGTTGCATTTGTTACTAAAAAGTTGACGCAGTTTTCTCTAGTACTTAATCGTGATATATGCGATACTGCTTTTGAGATAGATCGCCTTTTCTATTTATTTGATGAAGAACAAAAACCAGAACTGTGGCTTCGTTTAAAATCAGAACAGGAAATCAAATTTGACAGACTTCCAGCCGGATATAAACGGTTATATTCCATTGTCTTAGATCTGGCATACCGGGCTTATTTGTTAAACAGGCGAGTAGATGTAGAACCTACAGGATTAGTTATGATAGACGAAATTGATTTGCACTTACACCCTTCGTTAGAAACAGAAATTGTAAAACGGTTTACACAGACATTCCCAAAATTACAATTCATAATGACTTCCCACTCTCCATTAATAGTAAGCAACTTGTCAGCGGACGAGAAACAAAATAAAATATTCAGACTTGTAGCTGGAGAGAAGCAACCGCATGAATTGCCAGACCTTTTTGGTATTGATTACGATGATGTATTACTGGATTGGATGGGAGGAGCTCCTAGAAACGAGGAGATGGAATTTCTACAAATGGCAATAAAAAGAGCTATACAAATGGAAAATACACAACTACTCAACATGAGACGCAAGGAATTAGAAAAAATGTTGGGAGAAAAAAAAGCATTGCAATTAATCAATAAATGGAAGGAAGAATAACCTCGCATCATTAGATATATGTTTTGGATTGATAAGCATAATAAAGGAAGGCGGCGTAAAGGTCATCAAATTGTAAATCGTTTCCTATGTGAATCGTGGAATGAACAAGATGGACAATATGTAAATTGTACTTATACTTCATTTAAGAGAAATCATAAAATGGAAAAATTGCTTTACAGGGAACAGAATGGATTCTGCTGTTATTGCATGAGGCATATGGAAGTAAATCAACACATTTCCTTAGAACATGTGATGCCTCATAACTCTGTAACCAAACAAAACAAGATAGATTTTAAGAAGATTAATTATTATAAACGGTTTAATAAGAATTTTAAACAAAATGTCGTTTACAAACATCTAAACGATACAAGACGAAAATGGCGCAGCGGACCACCATATCCTCATTTTTGCGCTTATGAAAACCTAGTATTGTCATGCGATGGTAGTCTTTTCATTGATGAAGACAAGGAGAAAAAATTATATCCTTCTAAAATGCATTTATGCTGTAATGAGCATAGAGGAAATAAATTGATTGCCCCATTATTTTTCATTCCTAATATAAACGATTTAATTATATACAATAAAAATGGAACTATTGGCATATCGAAAATAGTCAAGTCCTCCCAGCGTCAGATTGAATTATCCAATACTATTGAGGGCTTAGCATTGGAGCATGAGCGCTTGAGAATCATTCGGCAAGCTTGGTATCATATAGCTACAAGTCGCATATATAATATAGAAGAAGTAAAGGCTGCTATTAGTGATGAACTTTTACGGCAAAATATTATGATGGATAGTGGCATTCCTCTTGATATCGTAAACCGGATTAAACATCCTATATACTGGTCCTTACTGTGTGAATATTTTTGGTTCTATAAACACTTCACACCATAAATATGCAATTTCCTCCCAAGATTCCTTTAAGGGGTATAGATGTAATCTTGATGGGTACAAAATTACTAATTCTAAGCTATGATATCAATCAATAATAAACAGTTGGACGGACTCTGTTATGACTTTGAATATCAAGTAACAGACAAGGATGAGCTAGCAAATAAAATTTGCCAACTCATCCTTGGAAATTGTGGTCATGTATCAAAAGTTATTAATGGATTAGCTTCAAATCCAAGAGAGGTGGACAAGAAAGCTGTTGATTTTTTGATTAAAGAGTTAGAAAAGAGAAATGTAACCAAAGAAGATATGTATAAGATTGATGGATGGTTATTTCAAATGATCTCTTGGCTACAATTAGCCAACCAGAATAAAGGTCATATTTTTTTTCAACAATCACCTCATTCACAGCCTTCCATGCATGGATTTGATGGTTTTGCTATAAAACTCACACCTGATAATATGATAGAGCGAATTGTGATAACAGAGGATAAATGTACAAATGATGCTCGCACAACAATTCGAGAGAAAGTATGGCCAGAGTTTTCTGAAATGGAGAATGGAGTGAAAAATAATGCAATCTTCCAGCAAACAGAAGCGCTGATTGGGCATAGGTTAGGAGAACAATTTGAACACATTCAAAATGATATTGTAAATGAAAAATATCGTCAGTATCACGTCAGCATAACTCGTCAGAAAATTCACAATTCTGATGAAGGGCGGAAAAGACTGTTCAAAGATTATGATACAGTAATTTCAGGAGGCGATGTTCACAGAAGATCGGCAGCAACAATCTGCTTGGATGACAAGGAACGGGAGTGGATGAGCGATTTGCAACAGAGAGTTTTAGCGAAACTGAAATCATACATCTAACACTATGTACAATTTCGTAACTGAAGAATTGATAAAAAAATTCCTCATGTGGAAGGCTTTACTGAAGAGTTACTACCCGTAACTCTAACAAAGATTTATGCTCAAATAATTAGCCTTAGCGCAAAATATGAGGACGGTGAGATTCCTTTTGATTTGGAAGTGCTTAAAAGTGATGGAAAAAAACTTAATATACTATCTAACACCCTAGAACTGTATCTTTTTGCAAATTCCCAGACTGATAAACGAAAATCAATGGCTTTTGTTGCAGCAACTGCCCGAAAACTCTTGTTCAAAATAAAAGGAATACACGAGGATGAGGTATTGGATTTGAATTATATTCCATCCGACCTTTATGCATCTCTCTTATATGTTATAAGTGGTAATTTTGCTGATGCACAAGAGGTTGCGGAGGGTTTCTGTGTACGCAGAGAGGCTGACCAATATGTGAAGAAATTATATAACTCTATCAAACTTCTGGTGAGCGGCAATTTACATGAACTACAAAGTTTGACAATCAATGAACCAAAGGAATATAATGATTTACAACAATATACGGAATGGCTACTTTGGAAAGAACTAGTGACGGGAATAAAGCAGTTTTCAATTTCACTATTGGGTAAAAAAGCGTATACAATCAATTCTTTTTTAAAAGTCAGAGAACTGTCTGTCTATGAGGATAAGCTCATTGCTCTCAGAGACGTATATGTGGCTCCATATATATTGTCAACTCTGTTTATACTATCGTGTGAGGAGATGTGGAGTCATGCTGTGATTAATGTATCTACTCCCATAGGAGTGAAAAAGAAAAGTTGGCAAGAGGCATTAAAAAAGCAAGCGGTAGTAAGACCTTTTTTATGGGAGAACCATTTGGATGCAATCAGTAAGGGGATATTGAATGTTGGTGTGTCGTCAGTGATTACTTACCCTACAGGTGCAGGAAAAACAACTCTTTCTGAATTGAAAATAGCTTCTTGCTTGCTGGCAGATAAGCGGGTTATATATCTTGTTCCTACTCATGCATTAGAAAATCAAGTTAACAACAGTTTGAATAAGTTGACTGAAAGAATGAATATGTCAATTCGGAATAGAGATGCAGAGTTCTCTTGGTTTGAAGAGGAGGAGGAAGATAGTACTATAATGGTGATGACACCTGAGCGTTGTCTTGCGTTATTACGCCTGAACCCAGAAAAATTGAATAATGTGGGATTGGTTGTTTTTGATGAGTTTCATTTGGTTAATGGCAATTTTGATGACAAACGTGCGAATGATGCTATGACACTTGTTGTGGAACTGCTCGACATTATACCTAAAGCAGATTATTTTTTCGTTTCTGCAATGGTACGGAATGGAGCTGATGTGGCTGGTTGGATTAAGTCGGTGACTGGTCGCGAGTGTGTGTTACTTGACAATCCATGGAAGCCTACTTGTCAGTTGCAGGGATGCTTGGTTTATAATGAGGAAGAAATCAATAGATTAAGGGAAATTATTACTGTATCAAAGAGTAAAAATAAGAGTAAAAATCCGACAGTAGCACTACAAAGAATGCTGAAGGTAAATCCCCACTGCATATTCAGTTTGAAATCAACATGGGATGATGTAAACAAAGCAAATTATTGCTTGGTGGAGTTAACAGGCAGAGATATTCATCTGAAGGCAAATAGTGAGTGGAAACTTTCAGCAAACTACAACTATGTGGCTGCAGAGGTGGCAAGTCGTTATGCAACTATTCATTACAAGACAATAATCTTTGCTACCAAACCTGTTGATGCCAATTCAATACGTAACCATATAAATGAACTTTTGAAATGGAAAAATGTTGACTGGATAAAGCGCTACGAAAGTGAAAAGTATAATGCTATAACAATGGAATTAGGCGGTGAAAAGTATTCGTATCTTTTTGAATCAAATTCAGCTACTGTACATCATGGTAATCTGTTGCCAGAAGAGCGTATTATCTCGGAGCATTATTTCAAAAGCAAGGACGGCGTGAATGTGTTGGTGGCTACACCTACCTTGGCTCAAGGTATCAATTTACCAGCTGATATAGTTCTCATTGCTGGCGACAAAAGATTTGATGGAAATAGCATGGAGCAAATCAAGGCTCACGAGATATTGAATGCAGCAGGAAGGGCTGGTCGAGCAGGTTTCCGTTCGCACGGAACGGCTATTCTGATACCATCCATCATTGCGACCTATCTGGATAATGTGGTAAAAGGTAATTGGATGACGGTGCGTGATGAGATTTTTTCTAAAGGCGATCGCTGTTTGGATATAAAGGATCCTCTTGCAGATTACTTTAATGCCGAGATAAATGTGGATAGTGATTTAATATTGAATCATTTTAAGTCAGATGTGGCTGATGTGAAACGTAAGTATGGAAAGACATTCTATGCATATCAAATGAGCGTGAAAGGTAGGGCAACAGAGTTTAATACCCATTTGGATGCTATGGTTGGCAATTGGGTAGAAAATGTAGAGCAGCCCAAGTGGCTGTCTGTGTTGTCTGCAAAGACCAGTGTTGATCAGGATTTGTTAATGGTATTCTATGAATCCATCAACGTGCCCTTCATAGCTGACCAGGACAGTCAAAATGTTCTGTATATACTAGGACATTTGCTGTCTGTGATGAAAGAAAATATGGAATTGATGGATAAATTCTTTTCAAGTTCGATAAATGCTGAAAATGCTAGAAAATTTGTACTCTCTAAAGATATTAACATTTGGACGGAAAGTGGAATCAAAAAGTTCTTTACGCTTGTTGAAATGTACGTAAAAGGTCTGTCTTTATTGGAGATTGAACAGACCATGGAATGCAAACAAGATAAAAAACTGTTACATGCAAGACAATTTGTACTCAAAATTATTCCAGATGTAAGTTATACTTGCGGTGCTTTTGTTCAGGTGCTTATAGAAAAACTGAATTTACATGAAGAAAACTCCGATTTACCTACTGATATAAAAGTTTTTGCCTCATGTATCAAAGAAGGAGTGTTAACCTATGAAATGCTCAAAGAGAAATATAATAAAAAGTATATGAGAGTAGAATGTCATTATAAATGTCGGAAAACAAAAACATAGAAGTGATTTAGAGCCCATTTAAATTTTCTTCAATAATAGACTTCTTGTAGATTTGTTTTTGTATATGCGCGCGTATGCGTGCGCGTTGCAGGATTAATTTCCGTAAACTCTAATAATTTAAACAGGCTCTTAAATGATAAAAAAGCTATTTATATTTGCAGAAATCGAACTTTTTACCTACCTTTGCATCGTCAAAAAGATAATGATTGTCGAATTGACAAAGAAAAACGATGAATTTAGTGTAAAGCTAATTCGATGGTTTTCATAAGATATAAAGCAAAAAGAGGCTGTCAATCAAGGAATTAGAATAAACCAAATCAAAAGGTTCGATTCCTGGTGGCACCACCAAAGAAAGTACATAACTTTACTTAAAAGCGCATTAGGCAGGTAATTACATATGTAATTACCTGCTTTCTTTTATATCTTTCCTATCAGTATTTTTAGATATTTGTCAGTTTGGCTTATATTTAAAGTTCAACTAATTCCCGGATTATGATGGCCGCTATCCTGCCTGCCGAAAAATTCCGGGATAGTATATGGTGGGGTAAGAGTTTTTCGTTATCTTTGCTCTCTACATGATAAAACTGATTTTATTTTCCTGTTAACCATTAGGATCATAAGATATACCTTCTTGATGATTTCTTTAAGTAAAAAATGAGAATTAATGAATATGAGAAATTTGTTTTTGACTTTAGCTTTTGGTCTATGTTCCGGCATATTCGCCCAAAATACGACAGTTTTTGAATCTCCTATTATGGGGTGGAGCTCATGGAATACCTATCGGGTTCATATCAATGACACCTTAATAATAAGACAAGCGGATGCTATGGTGCAGAAAGGGTTGAAAGAAGTGGGCTATTCCTATGTGAATGTAGATGACGGTTTTTTTGGATGGCGGGATGAAAGAGGAGTGATGCAAACACATCCCGAACGTTTTCCGAACGGATTGAAGGGGGTGGCTGATCATATTCATTCTTTAGGATTAAAAGCCGGCATTTATTCGGATGCGGGAAGCAATACTTGTGGTTCTATCTGGGATAAAGATATGAACGGAATAGGTTCCGGTTTGTATGGACATGAATTTCAGGATGCCACGTTGTATTTTAAAGAGTGGGGATTTGATTTTATCAAAATTGATTATTGCGGAGCCGGTCAGGAATTGAATTTGGAAGAGGAAAAGCGATATACAGAGATTCGTCAGGCTATAGATAATCTGGGTTGCGGACATGTTTCTATTAATATCTGTCGATGGGCTTTCCCGGGTACTTGGGCTAGAAACATTGCTCGTTCATGGCGAATCAGTGCGGATATCCGTCCGGAGTGGGGATCAGTAAAGTATATTATCAATAAAAATCTTTATCTGTCTGCCTATGCGGGAGAAGGTCATTATAATGATATGGATATGTTGGAAATAGGCCGGGGGCTAAAGCCTGAAGAGGAAGAGGTGCATTTTGGAATGTGGTGCATCATGAGTTCACCTTTGTTGATAGGATGTGATCTGACAACCATTCCGGAGGCGTCATTAAAACTGTTGAAAAATAAAGAACTGATAGCTTTGAACCAAGACCCTTTAGGATTACAGGCATACGTAGTTCAGCATGAAAATGAAGGGTATGTGTTGGTGAAAGATATAGAACGGAAGCGTGGTAATGTACGTGCGGTTGCTTTATACAATCCTTCGGACACGATTTGTAACTTTACAGTTCCGATGAATATTTTGGAATTAGGAGGAAAAGTTAAGGTACGAGACCTGATGAAACAGCAGGATTTACCGGAGATAAAAGGGGGTGTTCTGAATCGGGAATTGCCTCCCCATAGTGTGCTGATTTTACGTATGGAGTCCGAAAAGAGGTTGGAACCGACTGTTTATGAAGCGGAATGGGCTTATCTGCCTTGTTTCAATGATTTGGGAAAGACTCCGAAAAGCATCGTATATGTTCCGTTACATGAAGCATCCGGAGGCATGAAGGTAAGCTATCTGGGAGGGCGAAAAGAGAATTTTGCAGAATGGAAAGAGGTGTACAGTGAGCAAGGCGGTAAATACGAAATGACTATCCGCTATGTGCCTAAAGCAGACCGTAAGCTGGAAGTCTGTGTGAATAATGAAAAAAGGATTCTTCTTGATTCGCTGTCGGCGGATGAAACTCAAAAAATAGCTTCGATTACTGTTCCGGTGCATTTGAAAGCAGGGTATAATAAGGTACGTATGGGAAGTTCATTTTGCTGGGCTCCGGATATTGACTGTTTTACTTTGACAAAAGTAAGTGAGTAAGCTGAGAAGATCTATCCTCTTGAAGTACTACTTTGATAAAGAGTAAGAATATGAGTGTAACAGATGTCACCCGTGAGGAATTGTGGGCAAAGCAACATTTGTCTTGCAAAAACATAGATTATGCAGTATGGGAACGGGATAAATCCATGCTCCGGAAGTTATCTAGAATCAATGGCGGCTGTTCTTTCGTGGTGGATGTATATAAAGGATGTTATGCGTATGCTTCTACGGGTTTTGTCGATTGGTTGGGGTATGACAGGCACAAGATAGAAACATTGGAAAAACAGGGTGATTATCTGGAGTCGCGTATTCATCCGCATGATCGTTCCCTATTGGAAGACTTGCAAGTCAGGCTGGGGAAGTTCATTTATAACCAGCCTTTGGAACATCGGAATGACTATTGTAATGTATATAGTTTTCGTATACTCAATGCTCGTGGTAACTATGTGCGTGTAACAAGCAGGCATCAAGTTTTGGAACAGAGCCATGACGGAAAAGCATGGCTCATTATAGGGAATATGAGTATGGCCCCCGGTCAGAAAGAATCAGAACAGGTGGAATGTACTGTTCTGAATCTGAGAAATGGAGAAATGTTTTCACCCGGTGTGGTGATAATGAATCCGGTTGTCAGTCTTACCGGACGTGAAATGGAGATATTACGCCTCATCCAACGAGGATTCTTAAGCAAAGAAATTGCCGATAAATTATGTATCAGTATTCATACCGTCCATATTCACCGGCAAAATCTGTTGCGTAAGCTGGGAGTACACAACTCTTTGGAGGCGATACGCCTGGGACAGGAGTCGGGGCTGTTAAGCTGATTGCCCGATTTCATCGGGTTAAGGCATCCATTCCACTACTCCCGTAATAGGATGCTGCTTTCTCCATTCCTTAAATCCGCTATAATCCCGTACCCCATCTCGGAGGACTGCCTGATAATATTCCACTCCGATAATCTTCTCGGTTTCCGGTGTCTCATATTTTAACCTTAGAATAGTTTCCCGTATTTCATCGGTCATAATTTCCGAAATGCGTTGGGCTACCTTTTCAAAATAACCGTCATAACGTGAACCTTCCCGGATGTGAATCATATCCATCTGCCAAAGTTCGTTTTCTTCATTCTGATACCATGCATGCCATTCAATACAGGCTTCAGAGGTATGCAGTAGATTGGCACATTCTATTCTTTTGATAGACGGATTCTCTGCTAGTCTGGCCATTGCCAGAAAACTGTCCGCTAGGTTCAAGGGTGATGAATAAATATGGAAATCAATGTCCCTATGTTTCATCAGTAACCCTGTTCTGAGTGAACCTACCAGATTAATTTTTGCACCGGCATCTTCCCATATCTGGATGATGTTCGTGTTTTTGATAACTTGCCAGGCTTTCTCCTGATTCTGTTTGGCAATGTCGAAAATATTCATACGCTATCTTTTATGGTGAGTTTGCAAAAGTAGAGAAAAGCTTTCAAACTGAAGATAGTTATAAATAACTATTTATTGCCGGAATGAATCGGGAGAAAGGGTGTGGCAAGGAACTTAGTAATGCTTCCTTTTCAAGTAAATGACAGATTGTATTCCTAACATGATGACAAACAGATATTCTGTTGTCATATATACCGCTAGAGGTGCATATATACAGTGGCTCAGCCAGTAAAGATAAAGAAGATATACCATAATGGTAACCATTTGAAAGATAAAGGCAATTTTTGTCTTTCCGGTTCCAGTGACAGCACTGATGTAAACATATCCGGGCACTGCGAATACATAATTAAACAGCATAACGATGAAAGGGGGGACAGTGTGTTGCACCAGTGTTTCATTGTTGGTGTAAAATCTGATAATCCAATAATTACAAAGCAATGCGATTCCTACCAGTGGAAGACCGATGGCATATCCCATTTTGATGATTTTGTGGCAGATAGGAAAAACACCTTTTCGTTGTCCAGCTCCTACAAGATTGCTTACCAAGGAACTATTGGTGGTTCCTAAAGAACTGACAATCACAAAAAAGAGGGTGGAAACGCTGCGGGTAATGTTGGATACGGCCAGTTCCATCTTTCCTAAATGTTCGATGGCGACGAAGAACAGGAACCATGGCGCCATGCTGATAAAAGAATGCAGCATGCTCCATACGGACAGGTAAAACAGTCTTTTCAATAGTTTTCCATCAACTACCGGTTGTAGTCCATATTTGTTTTTATCAATCTTTCTCCACATATAGATAAGGAGAATGATTAAAGATACCATTTCTGCCAGCGTTGAGGCTATTGCCGATCCTGCTATCCCAAACTTTAAGGTAAATATCAATAGATAATTGAAAGGAATGTTGATAAGTACGGCTGCTATTGCAGACCAAGATAAGGTCCTGGTCTTTGTTATTCCCACAAAAAAAGCCCGGAGTGCCAGAAAGGGAAATGAAAATAAAAGTCCGAAACTGCGCCCGTCCAGATAGTCCGTTATGGCCTGATAGATTTCCGGTGAGGTAATTAATTGTTTCAAAAGGAAGGGAGAAAGGCCCTGTATCAACAAATATAAAGAGAGCGCTAGTCCGGAAAGGAAAAAGAGTCCTTGAAAGAAGGTACGTCCTGTCTCGGCATAGTTCTGTTCTCCATTCCTGCAGGCAATCATGACTTGCAGCCCTATGCTGAAACCGAAGCCTAGCATATAAGTTACCAGATAATATATTCCTGCTAAGGCAGATGCGCCAAGTTCCACTTCACCGACATGGCCCAGAAAGACGGCATCGGTAATATTGATTAATTGCTCCATTAAAACGCTCATCATTATGGGAAAGTTGATGAGCCATATTTGTCTATATGTATAATTCATTGTTTAACTTAATGTATACACCATGCTTATGCACTTATCGGTTTGGGGATGGTGCATAATCTGTATGAATTGATAATAGGGGTATAAAACTCTGTAACGAATCTTGTTTAAGATCCGTCAGAATAGCTGAATAGCTTGGGGAGGTAGTGCTATTTGTTGAATGTAGCTATATACAGAGTTGATGTTTCATTAGTTAAACAATTGTGTTTTGCAGGTTAAATCAAATCTCCTGGTTCGGCATAAATTTTGTATTCGCTCTCTAGTCCCTTGAAATCTTTTCTGAGGAGTACAATTTTAGCTTTGGGGGTAAGCCAAATGTTTAGTGGAATGGCATTCTCTTCTTGAAATGAAAATATAGTGCTGAATTCTTTTCTCAAAGATTCGTCTGAGGTTGCGGTATAATTAGGTAATGAGAAAAATGAATTTATGTAGTCATACAGTATCTGTTTACTTTTTATAGATCCCCCTTTTTCATATTTCTCACTTCTAGCATACAGCACAACAGATGGAATACCTTGATGGATATGAGTCTGTGTACTCAGATGATATTCGTCTAGATTATTTGCATAGCCTGTGATAAAACTGGAGTCGGTTACGTCTTTCCAATTGAAAGCTAGGAAATCTTTTTTATTTGTGATATCAATGGATATTGTATCACTACTATAGATTATTTCATTGTTTTTGTAACCTAGCAGATAAGTCTTGTATGTGCCGGGTGAGTAATAAACATGTGCCCATTTGAAGAATGTTGTTTCCACATATCTGGCGTAATTTGAATGACTGAATACTTTAAAACTATTTGGGGAATGAGATGATTTCCACACTATGGAATCATACACTTCGCTTAAACAAGGTGCATCTTTACCAAAATCAAAAGATTGGTAGAACACAATAGGAGCAAATATGTTTTGAGAACTTTTTTCTGCTTCTAATATAATTTTTATGTCTTTATTTTCTGTTTCTTTATTTTTGTCACCATCCATATCGGCCTCTTCTTTGGAGCAAGACAAAGCAAAGAAGGTAAGTAGCAAACAGTAGAATCTCTTTTTCATATTGTTTCTGAGGCTTGGTAAATAGTTCTGTTTGTAATGTCGAAAACAAAGTTAGCAAATATATTTGATAATCTTAGCTCTATATCCTATATTTTATTTCAGACTGATGATTTGATAATCAAAATTGGTAAAAAAGAGACATTTACAGAGACTCGAAAGGTTCCTGCACATACCTCATATACTCCTCATAGTCTATATACCTTCCACCCATTGACTTTAAGTGTGGTGTCTCAAATTGACAATCTATCAAGGTCCCTCCCAATTCTTGAAATGTTTGTGCCAGATAGATAAGCGCTAGTTTCGACGCATTAGGAACCAAAGAAAACATACTTTCACCAAAAAAACACTTTCCCAAAGTGACTCCATAGAGCCCGCCGACCAGGCAAGATTCTTCCCATACTTCCACACTGGCTGCAAAACCTTGTTCATGCAGGCGGGTGTAGGCTTTCATGATATCCTCTCCCAACCATGCTCCCGCTTCTTCCATCCGCAGATTACCGCAAGTTTGAATCACTTCATGAAATGCCTGGTTAAAACTAACTCCGTATCGTCCTTTGTTCATAAGGGTACGCATGGAGTGGGAAATGTGAATCTCGTTAGGGAAAATCACAAATCGTTTCAGGGGACACCACCATTGTATCTGTTTCTCACGGAAAGCATACCAGGGAAATATGCCATTGGAATAGGCAAGGATGAGGCGGTCTACAGAGAGGTCACCACCCACAGCCAATAGTCCGTCCGGCTCGCCATAGTAAGGGTTGGGGAAAACAAGTTTTTGAGTTAGTTGAAAGACCATAATGTTTTTTATTTGTGTGATTCACATACAGTCTCCTGTAGGGGCTGACTCGTATGTCTGCCCCTACGGAGGAGTTACTGGTTTCATTTAGGCTTGTTGCTTTTTGAGTACTTGCAAGCTCAATTGTCCGTTCTCTGCTGTCACTTCCACTTTGCCTCCCGTTTTTAATGTTCCGAATAGAATTTCACGCATAAGCAGTGGTTTCAGATGCGAGGCAATTGCCCTGTCCATTTCTCTGGCCCCATATTCTTTGGTAAAACCTAGCTTCAGCAGATGTTTATAGGCTTCCAGGCTGAGTTCCATTTCTACATGACGCGCCGACAGCTTGTTTCTCAGTTCGCCGAGCTTTTTGTTTAGGATGAGAGAAGCCATTCCGTAATCCATATCATGGAAAACAACTGTTGCAGATAACCGGTTGATGAATTCAGGCTTGAAAGTTTTCTTAACTTGTTTCAACATTGCCTCTCCAGCAGCAACCTGTCCGCCGAAACCTATAGAGGCTTGGTGCGCGAATTGCGCTCCGGCATTGGAGGTCATGATAAGTATCACATGACGGCAGTCCGCTTTTCGTCCTTTGTTATCCGTCAGTATGGCATAGTCCATAACTTGCAGCAGAATATTGAACACATCGGGATGTGCTTTCTCGATTTCGTCAAGCAGTAACACACAATTGGGAGTTTTGCGGATAGCATCTGTCAGCAGTCCACCGTCTTCATAACCTACATATCCGGCAGGTGAGCCGATGAGTTTGGCCACTGTATGCTTTTCCGTATATTCGCTCATGTCAAAGCGTTGCAGGGCGATACCTAGTTCGGAAGCCAATACTTTGGCTACCTCTGTCTTTCCCACACCGGTGGGGCCGACGAAGAGAAGGCTTGCCAGTGGTTTGTTTTCGTCCAGTAGCCCGGCTTTGGCCATTTGTACGGCTTCCACCACTTGGCAGACAGCTTCTTCCTGACCGTATATCTTTGCACTGATGCGTTCATGCAAGGTTTCTAATGTGGCATTGTCTTCTTCCTTCATGGCAAGTACATCCACTTTACAGATACGTGCCAGTATATCGGTTATCAATGCTTTGTCCACCGTTTGTTTTTCTGTATCTGTGGGGTGGGTCTCACGATAAGCACCGGCTTCGTCTACCAGGTCTATGGCCTTGTCGGGCAAGAAACGGTCGCTGATGTACCGTGCGGCGGCTGTAACGGCATACGCTATCACTCCTTCTTCATAAATCACTCCGTGGAACGTTTCGTATTTTTCTTTTAACCCTTCCACTATGTGGATGGTTTCCTCGATTCCCGGTTCTTGTATGTCAATCTGTTGGAAACGCCGTACTAATCCTCTGCTACGCGAAAAATAGCGGTTGAATTCTTCGTAAGTAGTGGAGCCGATAAATCGGATCTCTCCTCCTTCCAGATAAGGCTTGAGCATATTAGAGGCATCCATCGAACCGTCTCCCGTCCGTCCGGCGCCTATCAGGTTATGTATTTCATCTATATATACAATGGCGTGTCCTTCTTTCCGTATTCCTTCCATAATGGCTTTCAGCCTTTTCTCGAACTCACCCCGATATTGTGTACCGGCCAATAAGTTGCCTAAATCCAGCTCGTAGATACGACAACCTGTGAGACGTTCGGGAACATTGCCTGCTTCTATACGTGCGGCCAGTCCGTAGGCCAGTGCGGTTTTTCCCACTCCCGGTTCGCCCACGTGCAGAGGATTGTTCTTTTCTTTGCGGCAGAGAACCTGAATGGTGCGTTCCAATTCCACATCCCTGCCTATAAGCGGATTCCGGTCTTGCAGGCCCTCGTTGAGGCAGGTAACATAGTTACGCCAAGGCTCGCTTTTCTCTTGCTCAGAGGAAGTTTCCTCTTGAAACTGATTCATGTGCTCGTAATTTGAAATGAGGGTGCTGAGGAATTCCGGCATATCTTCGCCCATTGTTTTTTTTAACAGATAGCCAGCCCATGAATCTTCCAGTTGAAGCATTCCTTGTACCAGATGAGGAACATCCATTTCTTCTGCGCTTGAATGGCTGATTGTCATATAGGCATATTGCAGCAGCTCGGAGAGTTGACCTGAAATTTCCAATTCATATTCTATTTCTTGAGGAACTCGTTCCACTTCTTTTGACAGATATTCGGAAATGGACTGGGACAGTTCTTCCGGGGTACAAAAACACTCTGCCAATGCTTTTTGAAAAGGAACTTGTTTCAGCAATGCGCTCAATAAGTGTTCGGGCGTGATAAATTCATGCCGATATTGCATCGCTTGGCTCTGCGCAGAAGCGAAAGCGTAGTTCACCGAATCGGTATTTGGTATATCCATATCTTATTCTTGATTTTTTATTCTTCTTCCGGTGTAACCGTGAGTCGGAGAGGGAATCCCTCTTCACGAGCCATACGGGTGGCTTTTTGTACTTTTGACCGGGCGATATCATACGTATAGATGCCTACTACGGCCGATTCACTTTTATGTACCTGCATCATCAAAGCTTCTGCTTCCATCGTTGATTTGAAAAAAACGGTAGTTAATATCTTTACAACAAATTCCATTGTAGTAAAGTCGTCATTGAAAATGATAACTTTGAAGCGTCGCGGCTCGTGAAGGTCTATACGTTCTTTTTCTTTATAAGATGATTGTTGTTGTTCCATATTGGTATTTGTCATACGTACTTATGGCACAAAGGTAGGGAAAGTATTGGAAAGGTAGGGTAGGGAAGAGATGAATTTTGTCTCCCAAAGTAGCTAGAATGGCGAACTTCACAAAACTCATAACCATACCATGGATTGCATTGAAAGATTTGTATCATTCATAAATGGTATCACTAATAAAAAAGGGCAGAAACAATGCTATTATAAATAAAAAGAACAGAATATCACTCTTTTTCATAGATAGAAATGTGTTTTTCATTAATATTTGCGACAAACATACGAAAAAACTTCTAACTTCCTAACCAAACAACAATTTAAATTCGAGGTGTGAAGGAATGGCAAATAAGATTGCTTTCAGGCAATTTTATGTATAATATGGTCTGTGATTAATAATTCGACGGCTCTTTATTTGTTATCTAGCCATAATCTTTTATCTTTGTTTCCCGTCATGGAATAAAGTAAAAAGGTTATTATGAAAACAAGAGGATGGATTTTAACTGTAATTTGTAGTATGTTGTTATTGGTGGCGGGTATCACTTTTGCATCAATGGTGCTTGTCGGGCAACCGGCTTTGGCAAACGAATCATTGTGGTGGTGGATCTTGATAAATCTTGGTGTGATGGTTTTATTATTCGGGTACGGCGTGAAGCGGGGAATCCAGATATTGCGTATCTTCAGCATACCGAAAAGCAAACTGACACGGGAACCAGGTGTCGTGGTTTGTGATTATAATATCAGCCTGAAAAAGTATGCTTTGTATAAATTGTGGGACATCCGTCATTTCAGTTTTTCTTTGTTGTTTATCATTTATATTTGTATTGCATTGTGTACAGGGCACTATATTGTTCCCGAAGAGCAAAGCCTGTTCAGCCCGCTGCTGATTTGGTTCTTGTGTCTTATCTATATCTTGATTATGCTGCCTGTCAGACTAAATAAAATTTATAAGCGGAGTATTGCAGGGCAGACTTGGGTGGAAATAACTCCGGAAGGGTTGACATATGACAAGGCGAAACTGAAACAGACATTCCCTTGGGAAGAGATAGCAGGTATAGCTCTTTATAAGACCTATTGCTTTCTGTATGATAAAAGAGGCGGTGAATTTTTGATTGTAACTTCGGATGAAAAGGTGAAAGAATCCCTTCTTTACTATTTAAATACGAAAAAATAATGAATTAAAGCTAAGTGTTTTTCATAATAAGGTTGTTCGTATTATTATAATGTGTATTTTTGTAACAAAGTAATAATGAAAAACCTCTTAAGTATGAAAACACCTGTTCTCGCGCTATTCATTTCTTTAGTGGCATTTGGAGCCTGTGTATCCAATAAACAAACCCAGCCGTTAACCGATTATACCCAATTGGTGAATCCGTTTATCGGAACCGATTTTACCGGCAATACTTATCCGGGAGCGCAAGCGCCTTTCGGAATGGTACAACTTAGTCCGGATAACGGCTTGCCCGGATGGGACCGTATTTCCGGCTATTTTTATCCGGACAGTACGATTGCCGGATTCAGTCATACCCATTTGTCGGGGACGGGAGCCGGAGACTTGTATGATATCTCTTTTATGCCTGTTACTTTGCCTTATCAGGAAGCGGAAGCTCCTTTAGGCATCTATTCCAAATTCTCTCATGCGGATGAAGAGGCTTCAGCAGGTTACTATCGCGTGTTGCTGAAAGATTATGATATCAATGTGGAATTAACTGCTACAGAGCGTTGCGGCATCCAGCGTTATACGTTTCCTGAAGGGGAGTCGGCTGTCTTTCTGAATCTGAAGAAAGCGATGAATTGGGATTTTACCAATGATTCTTATATTGAAATAATTGACTCATGCACTATTCAGGGATATCGTTTTTCTGAAGGATGGGCAAGAGACCAGCATGTGTATTTTCGTACTCGTTTCTCCAAACCGTTTGCTTCGGTAGAGATGGATACTACTGCCATTACTTTGAAAGGTAAACGTGTAGGTACGGCTTATATCGCCCGCTTTAATTTTGATACGGAAAAAGGAGAACAGATTGTTCTGAGTACTGCTCTTTCGGGAGTGAGCATGGAAGGTGCCGCTAAAAACATGGCGGCTGAGGCACCTCACAATGATTTCGATAAATATTTGGCTGAAACTAAAGATAATTGGAACCGCCAGCTAGGAAAAATAGAAATAACAGGTGACAACAAGGACGATAAGGTCAATTTCTATACAGCATTGTATCATACTATGATTGCCCCGACTATTTACAGTGATGTGGACGGGTCTTATTATGGTCCCGATAAGAAAATTCATCAGACGGATGGTTGGGTGAATTATGGAACCTTTTCATTGTGGGATACTTATCGTGCCGCACATCCGTTATTTACTTATACGGAACCTCAACGTGTCAATGATATGGTGAAATCATTCATTGCTTTTTATGAACAGAACGGACGTTTGCCGGTATGGAACTTTTGGGGAAGTGAGACTGATATGATGATTGGCTACCATGCTGTGCCTGTTATTGTTGATGCTTATTTGAAAGGTATTGGTGATTTTGATGCTGAGAAGGCATTGGAGGCTTGTGTGACTACTGCTAATTTGGATAATTATCGCGGCATTGGTCTGTATAAAAAGTTAGGATATATACCTTATAATATAAAGGATGAATATAATGCGGAAAATTGGTCGCTTTCCAAGACATTAGAATATGCTTTTGATGATTATTGCATAGCCGAAATGGCCCGGAAGATGGGGAGGACTCAATTAGCGGACGAATTCTACAAGCGTTCTCAGAATTATCGCAATGTGTTCAATCCGGCATCAAGCTTCATGCAGCCGATAGATGATAAAGGAATATTCCAACCTAATTTCAGCCCGGATGACTACACTGCCCATATTTGTGAAAGTAACGGTTGGCAGTACTTTTGGTCTGTACAGCAGGATATTAAGGGGTTAATTGCCTTGACTGGTGGTAAGGATCGTTTTACAGAAAAGTTGGATAGTATGTTTACTTATATCCCGGCTAGTAATGCAGATTTGCCTCTTTTCAGTACAGGTATGATTGGTCAGTATGCTCATGGTAATGAGCCTAGCCATCATGTGATTTATCTATATAATAAGGTACGTCAGCCTTGGAAAACTCAGAAGTATGCGGCGCAGGTCATGCATGACCTTTATTTCAATGCACCTGCCGGACTGTGTGGTAATGAGGATTGTGGACAGATGTCTGCTTGGTATGTATTCAGTGCTATGGGATTTTATCCTGTCAATCCGGTAAGTGGTGAATATGAGATTGGTACGCCGTTGTTCTCCGAAATACAGATGCATTTGGATAATGGAAAAACGTTCACAGTACTGGCCCCTGGAGTAAGTCGTGAAAATATCTATATCCAGTCGGTGAAAGTAAATGGGCAACCATACGATAAGAGCTATATCACACACCGGCAAATAATGGACGGTGCTACTGTAGAATTTGAAATGGGTCCGGAACCGGGAAATATTTGGTATAGATAATAATTGGTTCAACTTATTAAGAATTGTACAGGAGGTGAGTTAAAAGTGATATTTGTTGTTATCGTTTTGCTGTAGAGGCGGGTTGAATCTGCGTGAAAATTGTATGATGAGCGGAAGCTTTCTACCCCTGCAGTAGATGATTGGATCGTTATTTGGAACATTGGCTCCCTCCTCATACAAAGGTGAATTATATAATATGAACGAGGAACTTGATGACACCTATAAGGCCGTCTTTCGTCAATGCTATCCTAAGCTGTTGTTTTATGCGACACGGCTGGTCGGTACCGAAGAAGCCGAAGATGTAGTGCAGGATGTTTTTGTGGAGTTGTGGAGGCGGAGAGATTCAGTCGTCATAGGAGAGCAGATTTTAGCTTTCCTTTATCGTTCTGTATATACCAAGGCTATAAATTTATTGAAGCATCAGGTTATAGAGAACAACTACAGTGCGGCAATGATAGAAATCTATGAACGAAAATTGCAATATTACCAGCCGGATCATGCTGAAGTTATTAAAAAGATAGAGAATCAGGAATTACGTCAGGAAATTTTTGAAGCGATTAATGAATTGCCGGATAAATGTAAGGAGGTGTTCAAACTGAGTTATCTTCATGATATGAAAAACAAGGAAATTGCTGATACTCTTGGTATTTCTTTACGTACCGTAGAGGCACATATGTATAAGGCCTTGAAATTTTTGCGCGAACGTCTCAGCCATTTATTATTGTCATTGATTATATTTTCAGCAAAACTGCTAAGTGTTTTTACAAGTTGAATTGTTTACTATATGAATAGGGAAAAAGATGAGTAAACTTAACGAAGATATTATTATCAGGTATTTGGAAAACCGATGCTCGGAGGAGGATTTTGTTCTTATCAATGAATGGATGAAAGAATCTGATGAGAATGCCGGAGAGTTATTCCGTATGGAGGAGATTTATCAGTTAGGTAAATTCCCCTTTGAGGAGGAAAATCTGGTAGCGAAGGCAGAGCGCAGGTTGGGTAGAAGATTGGAACAGGAAAATCAAAAGAGACAGGAGGTGTTCAAGCTTAGGAGTGTGTTGCGTTATGCAGCTGCTATAGTGGGCGTGATAGTGCTGGCTGCGGGATTGGCCTATTGGTTCCGGAATAAAGCGGAGGAATTGGTGGTAGCATCGGCTGCTCATGGACAAGTGCGTGAGATGTTGTTGCCTGACGGGACAAAAGTATGGTTGAACCAGTCGTCTGTTTTAAAATATCCGCGTGCTTTTGAAGGTAAAGAACGTCATGTATATCTGGATGGGGAGGCTTATTTTGAAGTGGCACGTAATCATGAGAAACCTTTTACGGTAAAAAGCCAGGCAATGGATGTCAGGGTCTTGGGAACCTCTTTCAATATAAAATGCCGTCCGGATAACAGTTTTGCTGAAACGACTCTGGTAGAGGGGGAAGTTGAGGTAAAAGATAAATCAGATAAAGGCAGAATTACTTTGTTACCGGGACAAAAGGCTGTTTTAAACAGGGTGACAGGGCGGATGCAGGTAAAACAGGTCGATCCCAAGATGGAGATAGTCTGGCATAATGATTTGATTCCATTTGAAAAATCATCTATTTTCCAGATTGCGGCAGCATTGGAACGGTTCTATGGGGTGAAGATTATCCTTTCACCGGATGTAGACAGTACCAATACTTATTCAGGAGTGCTGAAAAAGAAAGATAATATAGAGTCTGTGCTGAATTCTTTGCGTAACTCTATTCCTTTCAATTATAAGAAAGTAGATGATAACAATATATTTATCTCATCGGAAACGAAATAATTTTTAAATAAAGAACTATGAAAATCAACATGCTCTTAAGCGGCTGTCTTCTAGGGTTATTGTGTTTCACCGCATGTGATTCTGAGGGCAATGAAATGAATGATTACACCCATTATGTCAACTCTTTTATTGGTACAGGAGGCCATGGACATACCCATCCGGGTGCTATGGTTCCCCATGGCATGATACAGCCGGGACCAGATACTCGTATTGACGGTTGGGATTCCTGTTCCGGATATTATTATGAAGATACTACGATCAATGGCTTTGCCCATACACGTCTTAGTGGTACCGGGTGTGCGGATTTCGGAGATTTCCTGTTGATGCCGACTGTAGGTGTGCAACGCACTGATTTCTTGGGAACAGAAAGCCAGAAGCGTCCTTTCGCATCGGCTTTTTCTCATGAAAAGGAACATGCCGAACCGGGATATTATTCTGTCTTCCTGGATACATACGGGGTAAAAGCCGAACTGACCTCAACAGAGCGTGCGGCAATGCATCGGTATACTTTCCCGGAAAGTAAGGAGTCAGGATTTATCTTGGATATGGACTATAATATTCAGCAACAAATCAATCAGGTCATGGAAGTGGAGGCTGTGAATGATACTGTGTTGCGGGGGCGCAAACGCAGTGCCTATTGGGCATACCGGCAGGATCTTTATTTTTATGCCGTATTTTCCAAACCCTTCACGTATACTTTGTACACGGATACTGTTCAGGAAAATGACAAACAGATTCCTGTATGCAAAATGCTTTTGCATTTTGAAACGGCGAAAGACGAACAAGTGCTGGCTAAGTTCTCTATCTCTTCTGTTGATACGGAAGGTGCTTATAAGAACCTCCAGGCTGAGATGCCCGGTTGGAATTTTGATGGAGTGCGTGCCGATGCTAAGAAGAAATGGAATGAATGCCTGTCAAAGATTGCAGTCAAAACCAATAATGAAGACCAGCGTGCCATTTTCTATACGGCTATGTATCATGCTTTCCTAAGTCCCAATCTGTTTACTGATGTAGACGGGCGTTACTTGGGAATGGATTTGAAAGTGCATACCACCGACATGAAACATCCGGTTTATACCATTTTCTCTTTGTGGGATACTTTCCGTGCGTTACATCCGTTACTGACTATTGTCGATCCTCAGTTGAATACGGAATTTATCCGTTCATTGATAAAGAAGCATCAAGAAGGTGGTATTTTCCCGAAATGGGATTGTGTATCCAATTATACCGGAACGATGGTAGGGTATCATGCGGCTTCGTTGGTAGCCGATTCTTATGTGAAGGGATATCGCGATTTTGATGTGCAGGAAGCTTACAAGGCATGTTTGCGTGCGGCGGAATATGATACGACCGGTATTGTCGCTCCCGGTTGGCTGATTCCTTATGTAATGCCTAAAGCTCGTTACTATAAGAATACCCTTGGCTATATCCCGTGTGATCGTGAGAATGAATCGGTTGCGAAAGCGTTGGAATATGCATACGATGACTGGTGTATTTCCGTGTTGGCAGACAGCCTGGGAGATACTGAAACCAAGGAGAAATATGCCCGTTTTGCGGATGCGTACGAATTTTATTTTGATCCTGCCACCCGTTTCATGCGCGGATTGGATAGTAAAGGTGAATGGCGTACCCCGTTCAATCCCCGTTCTTCCAATCACCGTAATGATGATTATTGTGAAGGAACTGCATGGCAGTGGACTTGGTTTGTTCCGCATGATATTCCGGGATTGGTGAAGTTGATGGGTGGAGAGGATGCTTTCGTTGGAAAGCTGGATTCTTTGTTTACGGTTTCTTCCCAGTTGGAAGGAGAGGCTACCTCTGCTGATATCACAGGACTGATAGGCCAGTATGCGCATGGCAATGAGCCGAGTCATCACATTACTCACATGTATAACTATGTAAACCGTCCATGGCGTACTCAGGAATTGGTTGACAGTGTGCTGCATAACCAGTATTTCAATGCTCCTGACGGCTTGTCGGGTAATGAAGATTGCGGTCAGATGTCTGCATGGTATATTTTGAACTCCATGGGCTTCTATCAGGTATGTCCCGGCAAGCCGGTTTATTCTATCGGACGTCCGTTGTTTGAGGAGGTGACGATTAATCTGCCCGACCGCAAGACTTTCGTTATCCGTACCCACAACAACTCGAAGACCAATAAGTACATTGAGTCGGTTCTGTTGAACGGAAAACCACTGGATGTTCCTTTCTTTACCCATAATGACATAGTACGTGGGGGAACGATGGAGATTACCATGAGCTCCGTACCGACGGAATGGGGAAAACAGATAAAGAATTAAAAAGTATAACTTAACCCAAATAACAATATCATGAAAAAATTATTTCTATCAGTTGCAGTCCTGTGTGTTACACTGTTTGTGCAGGCAAAGGATTATGCAGACTATGTGAGTCCGTTGGTAGGTACACAGTCTTCCTTTGAACTCTCTACAGGAAATACTTATCCTGCCATATCCCGTCCATGGGGTATGAATTTCTGGACTCCCCAGACAGGAAAGATGGGGGACGGATGGCAGTATGTCTATACGGCTAATAAAATCCGTGGTTTCAAACAAACCCATCAGCCCAGTCCGTGGATTAATGACTATGGTCAATTTTCCATCATGCCCGTAACTGGAAAACCGGAATTTGAGGAGGACAAGCGTGCAAGTTGGTTCTCTCATAAAGCTGAAATTGCAAAACCTTATTATTATAAGGTTTATTTGGCAGAACATGATGTGGTGACTGAAATGGTTCCTACGGAACGTGCCGTTATGTTCCGCTTTACTTTTCCTGAAAATGACTCATACGTAGTGGTTGATGCTTTTGATCGTGGCTCATCTATCAAGGTGATTCCCGGAGAAAACAAAATTGTGGGCTATACCACTCGCAACAGTGGTGGTGTTCCTGCCAACTTCAAGAATTATTTCGTTATTGAGTTTGATAAGCCGTTTACTTATGAGGCTACGTTCTCTAACGATGTACAGCCTGAAAAACCGGACGGCAGTGTTCCTGTAACCTTGAAAGAAGGTAAACTGGAGCAGACTGATTTCCATACCGGAGCCGTTATCGGTTTCAAGACAAAGAAAGGCGAAGTAGTTCATGCCCGTGTCGCTTCTTCATTCATCAGTCCTGAACAAGCAATTCAGAATCTGAAGGAATTGGGTGGAGACAGTTTTGAAGTATTGGTACAGAAAGGTAAAGATGCCTGGAATGAGGTCTTAGGTAAAGTAGAAGTGGAAGGTGGAACATTGGATCAATACCGTACTTTCTATTCCTGCTTGTACCGTTCCTTGTTGTTCCCGCGTAAATTCTATGAACTGGATGCCAATGGGCAACCTGTTCATTACAGTCCTTACAATGGGGAAACATTGCCGGGATATATGTATACGGATACAGGATTCTGGGATACATTCCGTTGCTTGTTCCCTTTCTTGAACCTGATGTATCCTTCGGTAAATCAGGAAATACAGGAAGGTTTGATTAATACTTATAAGGAAAGCGGCTTCTTCCCCGAATGGGCCAGCCCCGGTCATCGTGGTTGCATGGTCGGCAATAATTCAGCTTCTATCTTGGTCGATGCTTATCTGAAAGGAGTACGTGTGGAAGATGTGGAAACATTATACAAAGGACTGATTCATGGAACGGAAGCTGTACATCCTGAAGTTTCTTCTACCGGACGTCTGGGGTATGAATATTATAACAAGCTGGGCTATGTGCCTTGTGATGTGAAGATTCATGAGAATGCAGCCCGTACATTGGAATATGCATACGATGACTGGTGTATTTATCAGCTGGCGAAAGAATTGAAACGTCCGAAGAAGGAAATCGCACTCTTTGCCAAGCGTGCCATGAATTACAAGAACCTGTTTGATTCGGAAAGCAAGCTGATGCGCGGCAAGCAGAAGGACGGCAAATTCGCTCCTAAATTCTCACCGTTGAAGTGGGGAGGTGACTTTACGGAAGGAAACAGCTGGCACTATTCTTGGTCTGTATTCCATGATCCCCAAGGCTTGATTGACTTGATGGGAGGTAAGGAAATGTTCGTTACCATGCTTGATTCTGTCTTTTCGGTTCCCCCTATCTTTGATGATAGCTATTATGGACAGGTGATTCATGAAATCCGTGAAATGACAGTTATGAATATGGGTAACTATGCACATGGAAACCAGCCCATTCAGCACATGATTTATATGTATGATTATGCGGGTCAGCCTTGGAAAGCCCAATATTGGTTGCGTGAGGTGATGAACCGTATGTATACAGCCGGACCTGACGGATATTGCGGTGACGAGGATAATGGACAGACTTCGGCATGGTATGTATTCTCTGCATTAGGATTCTATCCGGTATGTCCCGGTACAGATGAATATATTCTGGGTGCTCCGTTGTTCAAGAAAGCGACACTGCATTTTGAAAACGGAAAGAACTTGGTAATAACCGCACCGGATAACAGCGATACCAACCGATATGTAGATGAAATGCGTGTAAACGGTACTGTTTATACCAAGAATTATTTGAAACACAATGAATTGTTACAAGGTGGTGTTATCGATTTCAAGATGACCGACCGTCCGAATATGCAACGTGGAACACAAGAAAGTGATTTGCCTTATTCATTTTCAAAAGACGAAACAATGAAATAAAAGTTTCACCATGCATTTCTCTTTTGTAAAGAGAGGTTGGAGGGGGATGTTCTCTTTTGGCAGCATTGCAAGAGTACATCCCCTTTTTGTTTTTAAATATTTCTTCTATACGTCAAAGTCCGATGATATCACTACTTTTGCCTTTCCTCTGTTTTTTCTAGAAAATTTAGAAAAAAGAACGAGATGGAGTAAGTGTTTTCTTTTAGCTGCCTGTTTTTATTCTCGAAAGGGGCATGAGAACCCCTTCACTGGAGAAAAATAAGTCAGTGTTAACTAATTTAATAAATTATGAAAGGCAATCAATTAATGAGAAAGCCCAAATTACTCAGGGCACTTTTGATTCTTTTGTTTGTGGCTGCACCCATGCAATGGACCCGCGCACAAATTGTTCTTTCAACTCCCAAGACAACTCTTGGAGCGGTAATCAAGAACATCAAATCACAGTCTAACTATCAGTTTTTCTATGATGACAAACTGGCTGAAACGCCGGTGAATGCCATTGATGTAAAGAACGGTTCATTGCAGTCTGTACTTGATGCAGCTTTGCAAGGCAAGGGAATCACCTACAAGATAGAGGATAATATTGTCTATCTATCAGCACCCGGAGAACCTCAGACACCTCAACAGACAGGACAGGAGCATACAGTGACCGGAACAGTGGTTGATGCGACAGGAGAGGCCTTGATTGGTGTAAACGTACAAGTGAAAGGAAACCCTACAGCCGGTACGATTACTGACTTTGAAGGTAACTATTCTTTGTCGGTTCCCGGAAATGGCGAGATTGTGTTCTCATACATTGGTTACCGTTCGGAAACGTTGAAGCCCGATGGCAAGAATGTACTGAACGTAACCATGCAGGAAGACACACAGCAGATTGGCGAAGTGGTGGTAACCGCTTTGGGGATCAAACGTGAGAAGAAGATGTTGGGTTATGCGGTTCAGGAACTGAAAAGTGATGAACTGAACAAGACAGGTGACCCGTCTGTGACCAGTGCCTTGCAAGGTAAGGTGGCAGGTCTTCAGATGAATACTTCGGCTACAGGTTTAGGTGGTTCTACGAAAATCACCATTCGTGGTAACTCTTCTCTTACCGACAACAATCAGCCGTTATGGATTGTGGATGGCGTTCCTTTCAGCGACACTAGCACTTCAAGCGCATCCCGCTATGATGGTGTTGACCGTGGTAGCGCTTCCATGGACATTAATCCGGATGACATCGAGAGCATCTCGGTATTGAAAGGTCCGAATGCGGCTGCTCTTTACGGTTCGCGTGCAGGTAATGGCGTTATCTTGATTACGACAAAGAAAGGCAGTAAGAAAGATGGTTTCGGAATCCGTTATAGTGGTAACTTCACTTGGACAGCTATCGGCGAGACATTGGATATGCAACGCCGTTACGGACAAGGACATATTGATACAAAAGATGCCAAGACTGCGGTGTATGACAAAACGGATAGCGGAAGCTGGGGCCCGGTATTGGATGGAAGCATGAAAGAGGCTTGGAACGGAGAAACTTACGCTTACTCTAACTATGGGGATAAGTTGAAAGATTATTTTGATACCGGTTTCTCGCATACGCATAACGTATCTATCAGCAACGGTACAGAGAAATCACATTTCCGTACTTCTTTCGGATACTCAGATAATGACGGTGTATTCCCCACTGAAAGTTTGAGCCGTGTGAATGCCGACCTGAATGCAGGAACGGAATTGAACAAATGGGTGTCTATGGACGGAAAGATTTCTCTTTCACGTACAAAAGCCGATAACCGTCCACTGTATGGTGATTACGGTGCTATTTCCCAGTTGATGAGAATCCCTAACAACGTCCGTCTGGATGACTTGAAACAATATTCTGATGAAACTCATGCGCATGTGAACTGGACAGGACCTACTGCCAGTATCCGTAATCCTTATTATGTATTGCATCAGCGTCAGAATTCAGATGAACGCTGGCGTGCTTTCGGATATTATAGCATGAAAATCAATTTCACAGATTGGCTGCATCTGTCTGCCAAATACGCTTTTGACTACTACCGCACCAGAGTGCAAAGCACCAATGCGGGTGATGGTATCAATGGAGAAGCCAATACTTCCATGATTACGAATGACTCAATGGATCGTAGTGAAGAAAACTTCTTCGAGTCAAATGCTGAAGTCATTTTGATGGGTGACCGTCAGTTGACTGATAACTTCCGTCTGGGCTTCAATGTCGGTGGTAACTTTATGTACCAGCGTTCGGAAACTTTGGGTGTGGGCGTAGGTAATATGGTGGATAAAGGTAATTGGATGCTGAATGCGGCCAATTTGTTGAGAACCGGTAGTGAGGATGGTTACAAGCGTGCCATGAACTCAGTGTTCGGCTCTGTACAGATGGCATGGAAGGAATATCTGTCTTTGGATTTGACAGCTCGTAACGACTGGTCATCCACTCTTCCGTCAGGTAACAATTCTTTCTTCTATCCGTCTGCCAACCTCAGTTTCGTAGTTTCCGACTTTTTGCGCTCCATCGACAAACCGTTGCCAAGTTGGGTAACATTTGCCAAGGCACGTCTGTCTGCCGCACAGGTAGGTAAGGACACAAGCCCTTATCAGTTATACAACACCTACTCTTTCAAATTCGATAATGGTGTATTGACTCCGACCAAGGATAATGTGAAGATGAACGATCAGTTGAAGCCTGAAATCGCGACCTCTTATGAAGCAGGTCTGGACATGAAGTTCTTGAACAACCGTCTGGGCTTTGACTTTACTTACTATTACAGCAAAACAAAGAACCAGATTATGAAAGTGCCCGCAGCAGCTCCCTGGAGTGGTGGCCAATGGGTAAACGCAGGTATGGTAACCAATCAAGGTGTAGAATTTATGTTGTATTCCACTCTGGTAGAAACAAAGGATTTCGCTTTTGATTTGAATGTGAATATGGCTCACAACGTATCGAAAGTGAAAGAACTGGCTCCGGAAGAAAATGTGAACTATATGTTCTTTAACGGTGATGGAAACTTCCCTGTAAAAGTAGGTACACGCGCCGGACACAAATTAGGCGAGATTTATGCTACATCGCTTTATAAGCGCAATGAAAACGGTGATATTATCGTAAATGAAAATGGTTTGCCCATGACTGTGACCAATGAGTCTGAATATGTGAACAAACCTATCGGTAATATCCAACCTAAGCTGACCATGTCTGTATCTCCTACCTTTACTTATAAAGGGATTACACTGTCTGCACTGTTTGATATGAAATTCGGTGGTGATATCTTCTCTTATTCCGAGATGCTGGCTACCGGAAACGGTTTGGCTAAGCGTACCTTGAACCGTGGTGAGGAAAACAACTATATGATGGTATTCCCCGGTGTGACAGAATCAGGCGAGGTGAATACAAAACAGGTTTCCGCCTCAGAATACTACGGCTCATTGCAGGCTGAGGATTTCATCTACGATGCTTCATTCATTAAACTGAAAGAATTGTCAATCGGCTATTCATTCCCTTCATCTATGCTGAAGAAGACTCCTGTCAACTCGCTGAATGTTTCATTTGTAGCACGTAACTTGTGTTATCTGATGAAGCACACGCCGGGTACAAGCCCCGAAGGCGGCTATGACACTACGATGTTCTCACAAGCCATTGACTATGCATCGTTGCCGTTTACACGTACTTTCGGTATTTCTATCAACTTAGGTTTCTAATTAATTAAAAGGAAAAACTGATTATGAAAATCAAATTATATAAATCCGTAGCCTTATGCTCATTGCTGGCTCTGGCCGGATGCCATGATTTTGAGGAATTGAATACAAATCCTTACGCACCGATTTACGACCCGACTGTGGAGAATGTATCGGCCGATGGAATAGACATTGATTACACCTTGACAGACAATGCCATGGCAAGTTTGAAAGGGATGGAAGGCGCTATCGGAAGTATTTTTGCCAATTTCACCTACGAAGGTCTTTACAATGATTATCAGACAACGACCAATCTGACTCATGATATCTATGCCGGTTATTGGGGAAACAATGTCAGCGGCTTTGTGAATCAGGCGCCTACCTATTCTTATACGGATGGATGGTCGGCCAGCCGATGGAAGCATTTCTATGATGACCGCAGCACTTCGGAATACAGTCAGTTGGTCAAGACATTCTATTTCTGTAATAAGGATTATTATCATACGGCATTCTATATTACCCGCATTTATTATGCTTTCTTGTTGTCCATGCAGACAGATACTTACGGAGATATTCCCGTCGCTTATTATGTGAAGGGAGCTATGCCGCCGGAAGAAAATGTGTCTTATACGCCTCAGAAAGAGGTCTATAATATCCTTTTCCAGCTGTTGGATCAGGCTATAACAGAGTTGCACCAGGAAAATCTTCCTGCTGTCAGTCAGTATGATTTAGGTGACAATGACAAATGCTATGGAGGTGATGTGGACAAATGGCGTCGTTTTGCCAACACACTGCGTTTGCGCCTTGCTTTGCGTGTATCCAATGTAAATCCGGAATTGGCCCAGACTCAGGCAAAAGCAGCTTTGACAGATCCGGCCGGTCTGATGCAAAGCCAGGATGACAATATGAAGCAGACTCCAAAACGTCAGTATATCGCCGGCGGTAATGAAAATATATACGCATTGTTGTTCAGCTGGACCGGCAATGCTGTATTGTCGAAAGAAATGGAACGGGCCTATAAGAATCAGGCCTTGAAAGAAGGTGCGGCAGCCGATGCCGTTACTTTCAATGAGAATTCAGAGAATTGTTATCTCGACCCTCGTTGTGAAGTTTTATGGTTCCGTCCTACTCCGTTTGATTCGTTGACTACCAGTCCGCTTCCCACAGAGAATCTGAAGAGAGATTTCAACGGGGTGATGAATGGAGAAACCAATGTAGGCGGCTCTTATCTGAACAGATACTCTGCCAACCGTTGTATTCTGTCATCTGATGCCATGAACAAGGATTATTGGTGGAATCTGGCCCGTGAAATAGTCTGGATGGGGTATTCTGAAAGTTTGTTCCTGAAAGCGGAAGCAGCATTGCGCTGGCCGTCATTGGTGGATGAAACTGCTGAAGCTCTTTATTTGAAAGGTATCAAGGCATCTATGGATTATTATGAAATTGATGCGGACAAGGCCAATGAATACATCAGTCATCTGGATGGCGTAAAAGCATTTGCCGGTGGTAGTAAGGAAGAACAATTGGAACAGATTATTACTCAGAAGTGGATTGCCGTTTTCCCGAATGGAAATGAAGGATGGGCAGAAGTGCGTCGTACCGACTATCCGCGTTATCTGCTGGCTCCGGTTAATGGAAACAATTCCAATGGAGAAGTGGCGTCCGGCAAGCTTATCAAACGCATCAACTATCCTAACAGCGAGTCCCGTAACCCTAATAAACCGGGCAATGTGAACCAGGGTAGCCGTGTATGGTGGGATGTGGCCGATACGATGAATGATAAAGGTCAGTGGCATACTCCGAATAATTTCCGATAGAAATTGCTATCTTTGTATCCTAGGGAACATAAAAAGAAACAAAATGAAGCAAATTCTATTTTTATTGGCAGCCGTCCTGTTATTGGGCGGCTGTGCGGAAGAGAAGAAGACCGACGTTCGTTGGGCTACTTTTAATGTCCGTTATGACAATCCGCAAGACAGTTTGAACAATTGGCAATATCGGAAAGACCGTGTGTGCCAGTTTATTAAGGACCGTGAACTGGATATTGTCGGTATGCAGGAAGTTTTGCATAACCAGTTTCAGGATCTTCGTGCAGGCTTGCCCGAATACGATGGTATCGGTGTGGGACGTGATGACGGGAAGACAGCAGGTGAATATGCGCCGCTATTCTATCGTAAGGACAAATATGAGGTGTTGGACTCCAATACTTTCTGGTTGGCCGAAAATCCCGATAGCGTAGGAATGATGGGATGGGATGCGGTTTGTGTCCGTATCGCCACTTGGGCGAAATTTAAAGACAAGGCCACCGGAAAGATATTCATGGCTGTCAATACTCATTTTGACCATGTAGGTGAAGAGGCTCGCCGTCAAAGCGCATTGCTCATTATTCGTAAGATAAAAGAGATCGTAGGCGAACGCCCCGCAGTGGTTACGGGTGACTTTAATGTGACCGATGCGAGCGATGCATACGAAACGATTACTACCAACGAGTTTGTGATGAAGGATGCTTATAAGACGGCTGCCCGTGTGACCGGCGTTGATTATACTTTTCATGATTTTGCCCGTATTCCGGCCGAGGATTGTGAAAAGATTGATTTCATCTTTGTCACTCCGCAAGTTCTGGTAAAGAACTGTGAGATACCGGCTGAAGTACCGGAAGCTTTGCTTTCCGATCATAATCCTCAGTTGGCTGACTTGGAATTCTGATTTTTTTAATAGGTGAACTTACGCCGGTAGAGTCTTTAAAAGGGCTTTATCGGCGTTTGTATTACAATAACTTTTTCAAATCTTCAATGTTTGGCAGAGCGTTACGAAGTCGTTCCGGCATATCTTTAGATGCACGGTAAGTGGCAACTCCCATCGGCTTGTTATAATCACGAACGGCAAACTCTACAAAGGTTTGGTTCATTTCTTTGCAAAGAATTATTCCGATAGAAGGGTTTTCGTGCGGTTTTCTGATATATGTATCTAAAGCGGATAGATAAGTATTCAACTGCCCCAAATAAGAAGTGCGGAATTTTCCGGATTTAAGCTCAACTGCGACTAAGGAGTTAAGCTCCCGATTGAAAAAGAGCAAATCAATAAACATTTCTTCTCCTGCAACTTCCATGCGATATTGATTGCCTATAAAGCTGAAATCTTGTCCGAAGGTCATAATAAACTTCTTCACATTGGCAACAAATTGCCTTTTCTACTATTTTTTCGTCTAAGTCCTCTTCCTGCTTTCAGTTCCTCCACATTGATGAAATCAAGCAAGTATTCATCTTTGAATGAACAAACAACTTTTAGCGCTTGCTTAGTATCAGGCAATGTTTGTGCAAAATTGTTGGGTAAAGTTCCCCGATGGCTGTATAGATCTGCTTTTAAGTAATCCCTTAACGTGTATTTACTCCAATAGCGAATGGCGCACTCATGTATATAAAATAGTCTTGCTTCTAAAGTCTTGGCTTTGGATATTATTTCGGTATGGTGACTAAAGCCGATTGAAAAGAAGTCTGACCAATTAAATTCATCCGCCACTGGCTGATGAATTGCTACAAGAAGCAATTTTTCATTCAACACCAAATCATCAGCCAATGGCGGATGATTTAAAACTTTATCCCACTCTTCATAAAAAATACGCATATTTCTTATGCTTGTTGCTGAAAATCCCCTCAGCCCCGGCAATTCTTTTTGTAACAGAGAAGATATTTGTTCAATGGCACCTTTCCCCCAAAAGCCTGTACGGGAATTTTCCGACACGTAACGCCCGATGCCGTAATAAAGAGATAATTGTTCCTTATTTACTGATGCGGCTGCACGGTACTGGCTTCGTAAGATAGCTTCTTTTATGGCCTTTACTGCTTCTCTATAATTCTGATTTATATTCATTTGCACTTTGTTATATGTGACAAAAGTACAAAATTAATGCTGTCAGTACAAATAAGCTTATCATTCCCTCTCCCATTTAAAATAATTTTCCTCCTTCGATAAGTGTAATACCTTATTTAATTGTTTTATATTTGTATCATTAATCCAATTTAATATTATGAAGGCATACAGTTACTATGTATTATTTTTGTTAGTCGTGTTTTGTGGGTGTTCTCGCCCCACAGAATTGACATCGCCGGATGGCAATATAAAATTAGTATTCAATCTCAATGAAGCGGGAGAGATGACCTACGGAGTTTCTGTAGGAGGGAATCCATTCATCACCCCCTCCGTTATGGGCTTTGAAGGCCGTGACGGGGTAAATCTTTCCAAAGGTTTTCTGATAGAAAGTACCGAGTACACCACAAAGGATGAAACTTGGACCCAACCTTGGGGAGAAAATAAATCAATCCGGAACCATTATAACGAAATGGCCGTGCGTTTGAAAGACCAGGCAAATACACAGCTGACCCTCCGTTTCCGCGTGTTCGATGACGGCCTGGGCTTCCGCTATGAATATCAAGTACCCCAAGTGGACAGTGTGTTCGTAATGGATGAGCTCACTTCATTTAATTTGGCACAAGACGGCAAGTCATGGTCTATTCCCGCCAGTTTTGAAACCTACGAATTGCTGTATCGCACCCTGCCCGTCAGCAAGGTGGATAATGCCAATACCCCGATGACTTTCAAAACAGATAACGGGGTATATGCCAGTATCCACGAAGCAGCTTTGACCGATTTCCCCGAAATGACTTTGAAGCATACCGAAGGTTGTCACTTCAAATCGGAACTGGCTTCCTGGCCCGATGGGGTGAAAGCCCGTTTTGCCGGAGGGACTTTCGTGACTCCGTGGCGCAGTATTCAGATAGCTCCCAAAGCGGTAGGTCTGATAAACTCCGGCCTGATACTGAATCTGAATGAGCCTTGTGTGCTGGAGGGGGATTTGAGCTGGATACGTCCTATGAAATACGTAGGTATCTGGTGGGGAATGCATCTGGGAGTCGAAACGTGGACGATGGATGAACGCCACGGCGCCACCACCGCTAATGCCAAACGTTATATAGACTTTGCTGCTGCCAATAACATAGAAGCGGTAATGTTCGAGGGATGGAATGAAGGCTGGGAAAGTTGGGGCGGTATGCAGACTTTTGACTATACCAAACCCTACGCCGATTTTGATATGGCAGAGGTGGCACGTTATGCCAAGGAGAAAGGGATTGAAATAATCGGTCACCACGAAACAGGTGGCAATATCTTTAATTACGAACGCCAGTTGGACAATGCTTACAAATGGTATGCCGACTTGGGAGTGCACAGCGTGAAGACCGGTTATGCCGGAGGACTGCCGGGCGGTCATAGCCATCATGGACAGTTCAATGTACGCCATTACCGCAAGGTGGTGCAGACTGCCGCCGGTTATCATACAACCGTTAATGCCCACGAACCTATCAAAGATACAGGAATTCGTCGTACTTACCCCAATATGATGACACGGGAAGGCGCCCGCGGTATGGAGTGGAACGGATGGAGTGAAGGTAATCCTCCAGAGCATCACGAGTTATTGCCGTTTACCCGCTTGCTGGGCGGTCCGATGGATTATACGCCGGGTACTTTTGATATTCTTTATGAAAAGACACGCAATTCTCCCCGTCGCAAGAAATGGAATGACTTGGATAAAGGAAACAGCCGTGTGAATACCACCTTGGCAAAGCAGATTGCCAATTGGGTAATCATTTATTCTCCATTGCAAATGGCATCGGATATGATTGAGAATTATGAAGGGCATCCTGCTTTCCAGTTTTTCCGGGATTTTGATGCGGACTGTGACTGGTCTGAAGCCTTGCAGGGCGAACCGGGAGAGTTTGTAGCCGTAGTACGGAAAGCGAAAGACAATTATTTCTTAGGAGCTACGACCAATGAGGAAGCACGTACGCTGACCATTCCTCTGGATTTCCTTGAGAAAGATAAAAAATACCATGCGGTGATTTATGCTGATGGAGAAGATGCCGACTGGAAAACAAATCCTACTTCTTATCAGATTAAGGACAGAGAGGTGACAGCAGCCGATACCTTGTCTGTAGTCATGGCAAAAGGTGGTGGACAAGCGGTAAGCTTTATTCCTGTAACTGACTGATTTACCAAATGCTTCGTCCTATTGCATTAATAGATTCCGAAAGGTAACTTCATCCCCTCTCAGAAGGAGATGAAGTTATCTTCGGTTATAGCCGAATTCAACAACCTTAAAACTTAGATATAAATGAAAACAACCGAAACCCCAACTCCGTCCAGACGCCGTAGTCCTATTTTCTGGGTTCCCACCGCTTATTTTGGTATGGGGCTCCCTTTTGTTGTCCTCAATATGGTAGCCGTACTGATGTACAAAGGTCTGGGAGTCAGTGATGCGAAAATAGCCTTCTGGACTTCCCTTATCATGCTTCCTTGGACACTGAAACCCCTTTGGAGTCCGTTGCTGGAGATGTACCGTACCAAGAAATTCTTTGTTGTCCTCACTCAGATGGTGTCGGGAGTTACTTTCGGGTTGATCGCTTTGTCGCTTCATCTTCCGTCTTTCTTTGCGGTCACTATTGCCTTGTTCGCCATTGTCGCTTTTAGCGGAGCAACGCACGATGTGGCCTGTGACGGAGTATATATGGACGAGTTGAATGCGCAGGAACAAGCTAAATATATAGGTTGGCAGGGAGCTTTTTATAATGTGGCGAAGATTATCGGTACAGGCTTGCTGGTCTATCTGGCCGGTTTTCTGAAAGATGAATACGAAGGGCCTGCAGAAGATGCGGTACTTTATTCCTGGACGGTCATTATGATTATCCTCGGAGTAGTGATGTTCGCCTTGGGAATTTATCATACCCGTATGTTACCTTCGGGCAAGCACGCCCATTCGGTCACCTCTTTTTCGCAGAGTATGACCGAGTTATGGAATGTCATCCGGAACTTCTTTACGAAAAAGCATATTGTTTACTATATTTGCTTTATTATTTTATATCGTTTTGCCGAAGGGTTTGTGATGAAAATTGTACCTTTGTTCCTGAAAGCCGGTCGTGATGTGGGTGGCTTGGGATTGACAGAACAGGAGATTGGTATTTATTATGGAACCTTCGGAGCGGCAGCTTTCGTACTCGGTTCATTGCTGGGTGGATATTATATTTCCGCACGTGGATTGAAAAAGACTTTGTTCTCCTTGTGTTGTGTGTTCAATCTGCCTTTTATGGCTTACACGCTGCTTGCCATTTTCCAACCGCAGAGTGCGCCCCTTATCGGAGGGGCCATTGTGCTGGAGTATTTCGGATATGGTTTCGGCTTTGTGGGGCTTACCTTGTTCATGATGCAGCAAGTGGCTGCCGGTCCTCATCAGATGGCGCATTATGCTTTTGCATCGGGTATCATGAATCTGGGTGTCATGTTGCCCGGTATGATGTCCGGATATGTCAGCGACTGGTTGGGCTATAAACTGTTTTTCATCTTTGTGCTGGTGGCTACCATTCCGGCCTTTCTGATGACCTGGTTTGTACCCTTCACACACGAAGACAAGAAATAGAGAAAAACTATTAACCTAACAAAAAAGAGAATATGAGTGAATTGAAGATTGCGGGCAATCCGTTGCCCGGTATGCCGTGGGAGGAGCGTCCCGAAGGTTGTAAAAATGTAATGTGGAGATGTAGTGCGAATCCTATCATTCCCCGTGATTTGCTGCCTACATCCAATAGTATATTCAATAGTGCGGTAGTACCTTTCGGCGAAGGGTATGCCGGAGTGTTCCGTTGTGATGATACAAACCGCCGGATGGCGCTTCATGTGGGATTCAGCAAGGATGCCGTTCATTGGGACATCAATCCGGAGAAGTTGCAGTTCCAGTGTGATATCCCCGAGATAGGTGAATGGGTGTATGGTTATGACCCGCGTGTCTGCTTTATCGATGACCGTTACTATGTGACTTGGTGTAACGGATATAAGGGCCAGCCCACCATCGGCGTGGCATGGACTACGGATTTCAAGACGTTCCACCAGGTGGAGAATGCTTTCCTGCCTTTCAACCGTAATGGCGTGCTGTTCCCTCGCAAGATTAATGGTAATTTTGCCATGTTGAGCCGTCCCAGTGACAACGGGCATACTCCTTTCGGAGATATTTATTATAGCGAGTCGCCCGACTTGGAGTTTTGGGGACGCCATCGGCATGTCATGTCGCCTGCGCCTTTTGAACAGAGTGCATGGCAGTGCTTGAAAATAGGTGCCGGTCCTATTCCTATCGAAACCAGTGAAGGCTGGTTGTTGTTCTACCACGGTGTGCTTCGTTCCTGCAATGGTTATGTCTATGCCTTTGGATCGGCATTGCTTGATTTGGACGAGCCTTGGAAGGTGAAGTTCCGTTCGGGACCTTATCTCCTCTCTCCGCGTGAACCTTACGAATGTATGGGTGATGTGCCCAATGTATGCTTCCCTTGTGCGGCTTTGCATGATCCGGCAACGGGACGGGTAGCCGTTTATTATGGTTGTGCCGATACGGTGACCGGTCTGGCATTCGGTTATATTCCTGAAATTATAGAATTTACCAAGCGTACTTCTATTATTTAAGCACAGTTTGTACTGTTCTCATTAGAAAACAGAGGATGTGTCCTGTGGCTGTCACTTCGGCCCGGACACATCCTTTTTGTTTTTTCCCGGAAAAGGGACCTGTCTGGTTATAAAGCGGTTCTTAAGTGCCATCTTCTCTTTGGCTAAGTGTTTTCTTCCGGATGATTAAGGGCTTTTATACTGAAACCTTCTACAGTCCATTGTAATGGACTGTACGGTCTGCCGTAATGGACTGTACGGTCTGCTACAGTGGACTGTACGGTCTGCACTGGAAGACTATAGAAGATAATAGGAATAAAGACCTTAGTTGTATGGATAAAAAGGCTTATGTTTACTGTTGAACGTCTTCGTCGCAGAGGATGCGGAGTGTATTGCCGAAGTCGCGGAACAGTTCTTCTGTGACGGTTTGGGTGGCGGATTCCACCAAACGATCCGCATGGTATGATGTATCATAAATGTTCGTTTTATAAGTAAATAAATCTGTTTCTTCGAGTTTGTTTAAGTGGAACTCGGTGGAGATTTATTTTTTATAAAGCGAACAGCATCAGGCCATCAAAGTAGAAAACCAGCATAAACATACACGAGTACGTGTTGCGGCATACGAAATTCATTCAGCCAGTCATCGGGTAGGAAGCAACTGAATACTATATCATCGAAATTATGTAGTCTGTCTTCAAGCATTAGAGCGTTTCGAGTAATTCGATAAGACGTTCGGTGTGCGCTACTGATATATTTCTTTGTTGCTCGATAAGTTCCGGTGTGGTACGGTTGCCGTAACTTACGCCGCAGGTATAAACACTGCCGCTATACTCCATGTGTGTCAGTCGGCAGGTTGCTTTGTAGCAAGCTAAAAATTCGTCTATGGTGTAGCCCATCGCCCCCTTGTGGCTATACAATGCTTCGGGTGCTCCCGTTGTGAAAGAGAGAACGAGTTTCTTGCCTTTGAGTTTGTCTCCGGTACTTCCGTGCGAGAATCCGTGACGGAAAGTCTCTTCCATCCAGCGTTCCAATATGGAGGGTGCGGAGTACCAGAAAAGGGGGAACTGCAATACGATGATGTCTGCCCGGAGCAATTTCTGCTGTTCGGCTTCCACGTCGATTTTGAAATCGGGATAGAGTTCATCCAGCTTTACGATTTCGGCTTCCGGCAGCCGTTCGTTCAGGGTTTCGAGAATCGTTTTATTGGCTACAGATGCGGCAAGGTTTGTATGGCCGCTGATAATCAATACATTTTTCATATTCATTCTTTTTATTGTTATTTGTTTTATGCACCTACACCACCGTCCACTTTATAGTCGGCTCCGGTTACGAAGCTGGCTTCGTCGCTCGTCAGGAAAGCGACGACGGCGGCAACCTCTTCGGGCTGTCCCATTCTACCGAGAGGCACGCTCTTCGTTACCATATCCTTGTGGGCTTTCGCGGCCTCGTCCGAAAGCTCGGTCTTGCCGTAAATAGGGGTTTCGATGGGCCCCACGCCGAGTGAATTGACACGCACGCCGTCTTTTGCCAACTCTTTCGCCCATGCACGTGTCATGGTATAGACGGCAGCTTTCGAGGCGGCATAGTTCGCCATCGTCGCGATAGGATTGGTTGTCATAGTTGTCGTGACATTCAGGATATTGCCTTTTGCTGCCTTTATCATCGGCAGGAAGGCTTGTGTCAGCATGACAACGGCACGCACGTTGATGGCGAATACCTTGTCGTATTCGTCGATTTTCATCGTTGCAAACGGGGTGACGGGTGCCCATCCGGCATTATTGACAAGAATGTCGAGACGACCGTACCGTTCTCCGACAGTACGGATGATAGTGCGTATCCCGTCTTCCGATTCGAGGTCGATGGCAAGATAGGAGATTTTATCACTGTAAGCAGCCGTTTCGACAAGTGTCGTTTCCGTGCGGCCTACAATCAATACGTTAGCACCTTCATCGGCCAGACGTTGGGCAATAGCTCTTCCGATGCCCGTCCCGGCTCCGGTTACAAGAGCGACTTTGTTGTTCAATGACTTATACATGGGTTATTATTTGTTATTAGGGTTAAATTGTTTGTCGTAATTCAGAAGGAATTTTACGAGTTCGGGATTACGGTGCGACCAGCGGAAGTCGGCAGGTTTGTCGAGCGGACGGATACTTTCCATATCTTCCGGTGTAAGTGTGAAATCGAATACATCCAGATTTTGTTTCATTCGCTCGATATGCGTGCTTTTCGGGATGGCGATGATGCCGCGTTGCACCAAGTAACGCAGGGCGACTTGCTGTACCGTTTTATTGTATCGTTCGGCCAAAGCCGTCAGTATGGGATTGGTCAGAAGGTCGGGATCGCCTTGTGCCAGTGGGGCCCAAGCCATGATACGTGTATCATAGGGCTTCATTTCAGCTTCAGCATCCCACTGCTGACTGAATACATTGGTTTTTAGTTGGTTTACGGCAGGTTTTATTTCGGCACATTCGGCCATATCCACGAAGCGGTCGGGATAGAAATTCGATAGCCCAATGGCACGGACTTTTCCGGCCTTTACCGCTTTCTCCATCGCCCGCCATGTTCCCGGATAGTCGCTAAACGGCTGATGGATAAGCAGCAGGTCGATGTAATCGGTGCGCAACTTACGGAGCGATTCGTCGATGCTGTGGGTTGCCTTTTCCTCTCCGGCATTGGTAATCCACACTTTGGTCGTGAGAAAAAGTTCATCACGGGACACGCCGCATCTGGCGACGGCATTACCCACGCCCTCTTCGTTATAATACGCCTGCGCCGTGTCTATCAACCGATAACCCGCGCCGATGGCATCGAGTACGCAACGCTCGCACTCTTCGGGCGATACTTGAAATACACCATATCCTAATACCGGCATTTCGATGCCGTTGTTCAATTTTACAGTCTGCATATGATTCTGTTTTAAGGGGTAATATTCTATTTGTTTTTTGAAATCATTCATGGATTTTGTGCAACCCGATACCTTTTACCGTAAGTAAATCCATGTCATCGTAGATAGGACTTTTCCCTGTCTCCAGCAGGGCGATGGCATCCATTTCCTCTTTGGACAGCGTAAAATCGAGAATATTGAAGTTCTCGATCATCCGTTCCTTATGTACGGATTTCGGGATAACCACGATGTTACGCTGGTTCAGCCAACGAAGAATAATAGCTCCGACCCCCTTATCGTGTTGCTCTGCTATCGCTTTCAATGTAGGATGATTGAATATGTCATTCTGCCCTTCAGCAAAAGGCGCCCATGCTTCGTGCTGGATGCCTTCCTGCTGTAAGAAAGCATTGGCAGCCTGCTGCTGGAAAAACGGATGCGTTTCAAGCTGGTTTACGACGGGTTTTATTTCGTTATGCAAGAAAAGGTCTTGCAGGCGTTCATTAGAGAAACTCGTAACCCCGATAGCCCGGATGCGTCCCTCTTTATAGAGCCGCTCCATCGCCCGCCATGCGGCATAGTAATTCCCGTACGGTTTGTGCATCAAATAGAGGTCAAGATAGTCCAACCCGAGCTTTTTCATCGAGAGGTCGAAAGCCCGCAGGGCATCGTCGTACTCGTAGTCCTGCACCCACAATTTGGTGGTTATGAAGAATTCCTCCCGTTTGATACCGCTTTGCCGGATGGCATTTCCCAACTGTTCCTCGTTGAAATAAGCAGCGGCCGTATCGAATTTCCGATAACCGATCTCGATAGCATCATTTACGGCTCGTTCCGTTTCGTTTTCAGGAATCTGAAAGACACCGAACCCGATAGCAGGCATCATTACTCCATTGTTTAATCTTACATTTTTCATATCCTTTATGGTTTTTAATTCTGATGCAAAGTTACAGGGTACCTATCATTTTATTGTTTCATTATTCGGGGAAGAATTTTCACTATTCGTGGTTTTTCGTTATTTTTGCAGGAAATGAAAGAGAAATGACACATACAGACTTCGACGGGATTATTTTTGCTGATACATTGCAGGAATTTAATGCTTTACGATATGCAGGAAGAGTAATCCATATTCTTTGCAGCGGAGGAAATATGGGTTTCACGTTTCAGGATACCCGTTATAACATCGCGGCCGGGGATTATGTAATTCTGCCCAACGCCACACTCGTATCGGAATTTTCGGACTCCGAAGACTTTCAAGGTATCCTGATGAACCTTTCGGATGCGTTCGTTTCCTCGATTGCTATTCGCAGCAATTACGGCATTATTGGGTATCTATCACTCTTGCAGAATCCGGTCATGAAACTTTCCTCTCATGATTTTCAAGTATGCGAGCAGGCAATGCGCTGTATCCGGCAACGTCTGAAAGATAAAGAGCATCTGTTTTGGGAAGAATTGATGGGAAGCCTGCTTACGGCGCACATCCTCGACCTTTATGATATTCATGCACGCAGTCAGAATACCATGCAGGTATCGGAGCGTATTACGGTCTTACTGCGAAATTTCATAGAACTGTTATATAACGGCGAATATATCCGAAATCGAGATCTCGATTTTTATGCATCCCGGCTTTGCATAACACCTCATTATCTGTCGGAGATATGTAAAAAGGTAAGCGGCAAACCTGCCACTTATTGGATTGACCGTTTTACTCTTCAAGAGATTACCCGCTTGCTGCGACAAAAAGAGTTGTCTTTAACTACGATTGCCGAACGAATGAATTTCTCCTCTGTTTCTTATTTCAGTCGGTATGTGCAAAAGAGGATGAAGACAACACCGTCAGAGTATAGGAAAGATATATCTGTCCGCTAAACAACAAGATATTTGTTCAAGATACAAATAAGAACAACCGTTTTATACGGCTGTTTTTTACTTAAATTTTTATTCCTCTGTATACGACCAGATCGTGTTATTGCAGTGGTTCTTTTCCACTTTGAGGAACAACTCGAAGTCGGTGATGAATGCCGGAGTAAGCTCTTTCAGCGCAATATCGCTGGCCTTGTACCGCTTTTCGACGAACTCCGCGAGGTGTTTGTAAACGACGCAGTATTTCCAATAGCTGCGCAGACTTTTGAGTTTACCGACCTGCGTCTCGTGGTTCATGCCCAAACCTAAATAGGCATTGCGAACTTTCTCGGCGGTAACATAGTTGTCGCCCGGTTTCAGTTGGCTTTTCGATGGCTTCGGTTTGGCTTCGATATCGCAGTTCGATTCTCTCTAAATCCCTTGTTTACAACCTTCTTGCTCCAATCCGCTCCCATTCTCGAATTTTCTCTTTATCTTTGTCAGAAAAATAAAGCAGTCCATGAAACGACCCAACGTACTTAATTTAACCTGCCCTGCCATCCCCGTAGTTCGGATCGGTTTTGTCGGATTAGGAAACAGGGGCATTCTTGCACTCGAGAGATATATGCACCTGGAAGGCATTGAGGTGAAAGCGCTTTGTGATTTGCGGAAGGAAAACATAGAGCGTGCAGAGCGGATTTTGCAGGAGTCCGGCCGCCCCAAGGCTGAGAACTATTCGGAAGAGGGGATGTGGCGCAGGATGTGCGAATGTAAAGAGATAGATCTTGTTTATATTTGTACAGACTGGCTGACTCATACCGAGATTGCGGTTTATGCTTTGCAGCAGGGACGCCATGTCGCTTTGGAGGTTCCTGCCGCCATGAGTGTGGCCGATTGCTGGCGTTTGGTGGATACAGCCGAAGAAACCCGCCGTCATTGCATGATGCTGGAGAACTGTTGTTACGATGCGTTTGCCTTGACTACATTGAACATGGTGCAGCAGGGGGTGTTGGGAGAGATCACTCATGCCGAGGGGGCATACATACATGACTTGCGCAAGCATTATTTTGCAGATGAAAAGGCGGGTGGGTATCACAATCACTGGATAAAGCTTTACAGTCAGCAGCATACGGGGAATCCTTATCCTACTCACGGTTTGGGTCCTGTCTGCCAATGGATGAATATTCATCGGGGAGACCGTATGGAATATCTGGTTTCCATGTCCTCGCGTCAGGCCGGTCTTTCTGCTTATGCCGGACAGGTGTTTGGCGCATCCTCCGAAGAAGCGGCACAGAATTATGAGATGGGGGATGTGAATACCACGCTGATTCATACCGCAAAAGGAAGAACTATCTTGTTGCAATATGATGTGACCACTCCTCGCCCGTACAGCCGCCATCAGACGGTGTGCGGCACGAAGGGATTCATGCAGAAATATCCCGTTCCCTGTCTTATGCTGGATAAATACGGAAAAGAGCCTTTGTCCGGCGAGCAGTTTGAGCGGATGATGGAGCAGTATAAACATCCTTTTACAGCTGTTATCGGAGAAGAGGCCCGGCGGAAGAATATGCCGAATGAAATGAATTATATCATGGACTATCGGCTTATTCATTGTTTGAGGAACGGTTTGCCGTTGGATCAGGATGTGTATGATGCCGCCGAATGGTCCTGCATTACGGAACTGAGCGAGCGTTCCGTGCGGCAGGGCAGTATTCCGGTGGAGATTCCCGATTTCACACGAGGGGACTGGAAAAAGAGATAGTGCTGTAGGTTCTTTAGCACAGGGGGATAAACCGAATGGTTCTCACCTGAAGATGAAAAGAACGCTGATATTTTAATCTCCAGATGAAAATATAGGCTTGTTTATTGAACTCCCATTGATTCTGTCTTATAGCCTATGTAAGAAACCCGTATCAAGTAAGGTATCCCTTCTTCCGCTATCATCAGGAAACTTCCGTCTTCACGGGTGACACATCTGTTTACAAAGGTGGAATCGCCGGGTGTCAATAAGAGTACATTGGAGTAGGGCAGCGGTTCATTCTTTTCATTGGTTACTTGCCCTCGTATTTCGGTGGTGGGTACATTCTTTCCCTTTTTCTGTATGACGAAGTATTCTTCTCGTTCTTTGCAAATGAAAGGAGTGCCGTTCAGGACAGTGCCGATGGCTTCAAGTTCAGTTTTTTGCCGGATGGAGGCTGTAACCCGGTAACTTTCAGTTTCGTTATAGGAGAAGATAATATTCTTTCCACCTTCCTTTTCGATTAGTTTAAGGGCAGCGAGAAGTGGTTTGTCCTTTAATTCTATAGAGAATTGCCGGGGTGTTTGTGAATGAAGCGGAAAGATGATGCTGAATAATACGGTCATGATCCACGCTGTTTTCAAATAGCCGTCTGGTCTCATTTTACTAGTGTTTAATTGTTCTTTATAATTAGTACAACCAAGGTTTGTAATCGGGTACGGTAAAATAAGGAAAAAGATTCGATGGGTTGTCGGAACGGATTCTTGTGGTTGGTTTATACAAAGGGAACGGATACAACTTTATGAAGAATTTATGAAGGATTGGAATAAGAATGATTCATTGTAATAGTTTGATATTCATTGTATTGGTTGTGTATGAAGGATTTGAAGGGAAAAAAGGTGGAAAATGTATCTTGAAAGGAGATGATTAGGCCAGCTACTTGTGTAACACTCGTTTTATGGAAATTGTAGATGGCGGTAGCTATGAAGAACAGAGAGAATAGAATAGGGTGGCTGAGAACCAAATCCAGCCACCCTGTTTCTATCGTTTAAATTCTTGTCTTATTCTATCTCAATCTGATGTTTTACCGGAGTCAGGATGAAAGTAAATTCATAATCACCGTAAGGCAACATATATTGAGGCAACGGCAGAGTTCCCCAGCTGTTTACACAACCTAATCCCATCTGAGCCTTGTCGATAATCAGGTTGGTCAGGTCTGCTTTCTGTACTTCGGGCGAGTGACGCTGGTCTTTTTGTTCGCCATCATCCAGTGAACAGATGGTATAATGCAAGGCAGATGCGGAGAATGGAGCATCACCTACCACCTTCAGTCCGTTACCACCGGCATTCAGTTGCTTCCACCAACGGATATCGGTCTTGGTTCCTGTTTCCTGCGGACGGATATAGGAATAGAATTGTTCATTCACACTCTGGCGATAAATACCCAAATCTGTGCTGTGGTTGCGGTCACTGTAGTTTTCTACCGGACCACGACCATAATATTCTACGGTTTCAAAACATTTAGGCATCTGCATTTGCATACCGAAGCGGAACATCGGAGATACTGTGGCATTCTTGTCGGCTGTCATCTTTTGGGTCACTTTGATGGCTCCTTCGTTGTTGATGACATAAGTCAGATATAATTTGGCGGAAACATTCTTCATGTCATATTCCGCATTCACTACTATCTGGTCATTTTCTGTTTTGGAATTCAAGGAAACCAGTTTCAATCCCGGGTTCTTCCATGCTGCATATTTGTTTTGCAGGCCGGCTCCCATATCATTGTCTGTCGGGGCACGCCAGAAGTTAGGGGTCAGGGCTGCGCCTTCTTTCAGCATTTCCGTTCCGTCCACTGCATATTTGCTTAAGTAACCGTTCTGTTTGTTGAACTCGGCTACGAAGTTATTGCCTTTTACGATCAGATAATGATATTGGTTGTCGATGATTTGCGGAACAACGGTGGCTACATTGGTTGTTTCCACGTTCTTCAAATCCATAGACGGTGCTTTGTAATCATTCAGTGTCAACTGATTCTTGGCGACGGTGAAACCTGCGGGCAGCAAACCTTCGCGGTTTTTCAGTTTGTAGGAAACGTTCAGCAACCATTCCTTGCAGGTACAGGTCTTGCCGATATTCAACGTAATTTTGGCTGTTTCCTGAGGAGCGATTTTTAAATCATCCACGCGTCCGGTGCGGATTATTTTTCCATCTTTCAGTACTTGCCATTCCATATAGTAGGCGGATAGGTCACGGAAGAAGTTCTCATTGAACACATTTACTTCCCCTTTGCTTAAATCGGAGGGAGTAGTCCAAATGTTCTGATAGAAATAGCCTACTTCATACATGTGCGGATTAGGAACGCGGTCGGGGCTGATCAAACCATTGTCACAGAAGTTGTTGTCAGAAGCGTCAAAGCGGTTGAAGTCTCCACCGTAAGCGTAAATCATCACGCCGTCTTTTCCTTTCCAACGGCAGGACTGGTCAACGAAGTCCCAGATAAATCCACCTTGCAGGTTCGGATATTTGCGAATCAAGTCCCAGTATTCTTTGAAACCACCCTGCGAGTTACCCATTGCATGGGCATATTCACACTGAATCAATGGTTTGGTAGCATCGGTGCGTTGACCGTATTTTTCCATTCCTTCGTAGCCATAATACATCGGACAGAAGATATCGGTATGGTCTTTCTGGCGTGCTTGTTCATATTGGCAGGCACGGCTGGGGTCTTCTGCTTTAATCCATTGATAGCATTGTTCGAAGTTGGGGCCGTCGCCGGCTTCATTACCCAATGACCAGAAGATGATGCTTGGGTGGTTGAATCCGCGTTGTACATTGCGCTGGTTACGTTCCAGATGGGCTTTCTTATAAGAGGGGTTCTTGGCCAGAGTCTTGTCGCCGTAGCCCATGCCGTGAGATTCTATATTGGCTTCGGCCACGACATAGATACCGTATTGGTCACATAAATCGTACCATAAGTTGTCATCCGGGTAGTGGCAGGTACGTACAGCGTTCAGGTTGAATTGCTTCATTATCTGGATATCCTGTAGCATACGTTCGGGAGATACTACATAGCCTCCGTCCGGATCCATTTCGTGGCGGTCGGCCCCCTTGAACAGGACTGCTTTACCGTTAACTAAGATCTGGTCACCTTTCAATTCAATCTTGCGGAAACCTACTCTGACGGGAATTACTTCATTGCTGCCCTGCATACTGGCACGCAACGTATATAAATAAGGTGTTTCGGCACTCCACTTTTTGGGGTTTTCTACGTTCATCGTTATCAGACCGGATTTGTTGGCGGTAGCGGTTGCCACTTGCTTGCCCTGTGCATCCACCAGTTCCAAATCGACTTTACCACTGCCTTTCAAATCCAGATTGATAGCCAGGCTACCGTTTTGATAAGCTGCGTCCAAATCGGGAGTTACACGGATATCTTGAATGCGTTTTTTGTTGCGGGCATATAGATAGCAGTCACGTCCCACACCACTGTAGCGGAAGAAATCCTGGTCTTCCAGGTAACTACCGTCGCACCAGCGGAATACTTGGAAAGCGATCAGATTCTTCTGACCCGGTTTTAAATACGGAGTCAGGTCAAATTCGGCTTCCAGTTTGCTGTCCTCGCTGTAGCCTACATAACGTCCGTTTACCCACAAATACATGTTAGAGGTAACCGAGCCGAAATGAGCGATAATATCTTTTCCATTCCATGAGGCAGGAACTACAATTTCACGTCGGTAAGAACCAACGTGGTTGTTTTCTGTCGGCACTTCGGGAGGGTTGTTCTGGAACTGGTTGCGCCAGGCATAGCCTACGTTCACATAAATAGGATCACCGTATCCGTTCAGTTCCCATACGGCGGGCACTTGCAGGTCATCCCAGCCTTTGTCGTTGAAACCGGTTTTCCAGAAATCAGTGGGGCGGGAATCCGCATCCTTCACCCAGTTGAACTTCCAGGTTCCGTTCAAAGTCATGTAGTTGGTTGATTGTTTTTTGTTCGCTTTCTTAGCTGCATCTGCATTTTCAAAAGCAAAGTAGTTCGTGTGCATCGGCGCACGGTTTACCGCATTTATTTCCGGATTGCGCCATTCTTGGAAGGTCTGCGCACCTGCTGTAAGGGCGAGGACTGTGAACAGACCTGTCATAAGTTGTTTCTTCATGCTATTATTTTATTGGTTTTGTGCAAATATAGTGAAAATAATAGTGACCAATAGGACATAAATCGGGCAATATTTGTTATAATTATGAATGATTTGCGTTCTATTATAAAAAATTATGGCATTCTTGAAGCATATTTGGAACAGGTGGCAGAATTTACTGCATGATGAGAAATTAAAGCATAAAATATATGTGATTATTTTTGAGAGTGACACACCGATGGGAAAGTTATTCGATGTGGCGTTGATAGGGTTTATTGTCTTGAGTATTCTGGTGGTTGTTGCCGAGAGTATCAAGAGTTGGGATGCTGTTATCGGGCCTTATCTGCGAGTGTCGGAGTATATTTTTACTTTCTTCTTTACGTTGGAGTATGTGTTGAGGCTTTATTGTTCTCCTAAACCGCGCAAGTATGCTCTTAGTTTTTTCGGTATAGTGGATTTGTTGGCTACCTTACCTTTATATATAGGCTGGCTTTTCGGCACGGCACGTTATCTGCTGGTGATCCGCACTTTCCGGTTGATTCGTGTGTTCCGTATCTTTAAACTTTTCAATTATCTGAATGAAGGTAATTTCTTGTTGCGTTCTTTGGTGTTCAGCAGTCGGAAGATTATTGTTTTTTTCTTGTTTGTACTGATATTGGTGACTTCGATCGGTACATTGATGTATATGATTGAGGGACAGCGGCCGGGCACTTCTTTCAATAATATTCCGAATAGTATTTATTGGGCGATAGTGACGATGACAACAGTAGGTTATGGGGATATTACTCCGGAAACTCCGTTAGGGCGCTTCCTTTCGGCCATTGTAATGTTACTGGGCTATACCATCATTGCAGTTCCCACAGGAATTGTGTCTGCATCTATGATTCAGGAACACAGGCGCAGGGTGGCCCTGAAATGTCCGCACTGTGGTAAGGACGGACATGAGGACGAGGCTGCTTATTGTAAATACTGTGGAGGAAAACTGGTAAATTGATTATGGAATGCTGTATGATAGAAAGTTATTCTATCACCCATCGCTTATCATGCGCCACCGTCTTTTTCGGATCATAAGTCATTCCTTCTTTGGTAGGGATTTTTATCACGTAAGTCCGCCCGCTATGGTTGGACAAGGATGTTTCCCGCAGCCAGGGATTCATATTCTTTAATATGGCCAGATTGATTCCTTTGCTACGTGCGAAACGTGCCAAGTCTGCAATTCCTTTTGTCACAGTGACTTCCGTATAGGGAATGGGCGGATACAAATCCGATGCGCGCAGACGGAAACCGAAAGTAGTAGGGGCACTGAACAATTGTTTGGCTGCAAGAATGCGGTACACATACCGGGCTGTTTCTTCTACCAGTTGCAAATCCAGCGAATCGTCCACATCCTGTTTAGCCAGTTGGCTGGCAATGCGTGCCTGACCAGCGTTGTATGAGGCGGCAACAGCCACCCAATCCTTATATTTAGCATACGCGTCTTTCAGATAACGGCAGGCGGCACGAGTCGCTTTCTCAATATGGTAACGTTCATCCACATTGTTGTTAACCTCCAGTCCGTAATCCCTTCCCGTACCTTGCATGAATTGCCATAGTCCGGCGGCTCCGGCAGAGGAACGGGCGGTGGGATTCATATTACTCTCTATGACCATCAGGTATTTAAAATCATCGGGGATTCCGTTTTCTTTCAGTATGGGTTCTACAATGGGGAAATAACGGTTGGCTTTTTTCAGCATTTGCAGGGAAGTACTGTGCATATAGGTGAATGCCAATAATTCACGGTCCATACGCTCGTGGCGGTCAAAGCGGCTCAAGTCAATCACTTTACCACAAAATTCAATGCTGGAGGGAACTTCGGGACTACTGTATTTCAATGCCGTAATACCTAAATCTTCTCGTATGATAGTGGTATCTTCCTGTTCCGTTTGGGGAGTGGCACAACTGCTGCTCACTAAGGCGGGTGAGGCGACTACAATGCAAAAGGCTGCCACAGCAGCCAGATTGATGGTTATTTTTCTCATTTTTCCTTTATTCGTTTTCATTCTCTTTTTCTTTTCCTCCCCGTCCGAAGTTACGATATTCGGTAGGGGTGAAGTTGGTACGTTTTTTAAATACCGAGAAAAAGTGTTCAGTAGAGGTATAATTCAATTCATAGCATATCTCTTTCACTGACATGGAACTTTCAATCAATAATTGTTTCGCTTTGCGTAGTTTCAGCTCTTGGAAATACTTGGCAGGCGCATAGCCGGTGTATTCTTTGAATACTTTGCGGAACCAGGAATAACTGATACCTAATTTCAGTGCCAGTTCTTCCGGATCTATATCCTTGTACACATTTTCGTGCATGATGATTTTGGCACTTTCTATTTTTTGTGCCGCATTATCCACCTCATAGCGTTTGTTCTGCGAGATAGCAAGTACGGCTCCCATAATGTGTAAAACAATGCCGGACAAATATTGTTGCGCTGCGGTCTTGTCTGCTTCCGCTACTTCCAGTGCACGGGCAAAAAGACTGGCCAGTTCTTCATTGATACCGATATCCAAAATCTGGTTTTCTTTTGAAATAAAGCTGTTTTTTACCAGATTGTCTATAATCGGACCTTCAAAACCGATGTAATATTCGTTCCATCCTGTTTTTTGCAGCGGCGCGTAGGTATGCCACTGTCCGGGAAACAGGAAAAGTATCTGTCCTTTAGATATGTCGACAGACGGAGTAGTATCGCTGGCGAAAGTTCCCCGTCCTTTAGTAATGTATACCAACTGATATTCATGCAGCACACGTCCTTTCTGGGCCGTGAAATAATAAGCGTCCGGGTGGTTGCGTGGTGGATAAACGCTCCCGGCCCTGATGGCCTGGAATCCGACGGTAGTCACCGACAAGCCGAAACGCTTGTCACGTTCATTGACAATTAGGTATTTAAAATCAGCGCCTTGGTCGTTGTAATGCATGTTTCTCTGTTTTAAAATTAGGTCACACTTATCGGCAAATATACAATTTTTTATCTTAACTGCCTCTAACCTTTTTGTCCTAAGTGTTTCTGGAGGTATAATTTTAGTTTCTTATGTATGCGGATGAGGGAAATTTAGAACAAATCTTATGGAATATTTGCTTAAAATGCTTTTTTTTGCGAATATTGCATCAAATCTTAAAGTTGAATCTATGCACTTTGCACACCGTAACTGTGAATATATTCTTGGAGTAATATATCTTTTGTGTTTTCCCGTTTGGCTTTGGGCTGATAACAAGGTCAATACCTATCATTTTAAATCTATTTCCACTTCGGTGAATTTTCCGACTAATGAAGTCCGGAAATTATTTCAGGATAGCCAGGGGTATATATGGATATCGACTTACAATGGCCTTTTGCGCTATGATGGGTATTCTATTGTGGTGTATAAACCCGATGGAGTGAATCATGGACGTTCCATTGATAGTTTTGTGAATATGGTGGCCGAAGACAAGGAGAATAATTTGTGGATAGGTACGCACAATGGATTATATGTATTGCATAAGGAAACGGATGAGATAGAAAAAATAATCAGTCCTTTGTTACAGGTAAGCAATGTGGAAAGTATTCTTTATGCAAGCAACGGGGACTTATGGGTGGGAAGCAACAAAGGATTGTTTCGCAGGAAAGCCGGAGGACGTACTTTCGATTGTGAAAAGAACATGGACATAAAGTCCGTTATCGAAGACAGGGAAGGACAAATATGGATTGGTACTTGGGAACAGGGGTTGCTGCGTTATAATCCTCAAGAGGAATTGTATTATACTTACGAGGGGATTAACCCTGGTAATTCGGCGCATGTCATATTTCAGGATGAAGCCGGGAATATTTGGATCGGTACCTGGCGGTATGGATTGGTGAAACTCATTAATCCGTATGATCCGGAACATTTCTCATTTAAAACATTCCGGAACATCAAGGGAAATTCTCATTCTCTGTTGGATAATATTATCTACGCCATTGCTCAGGATAAAAATTCCGGAAAGCTCTGGATCGGTTCACGCAGTGGAGTCAGTATTTTGGAAGATGAATCGGGGGACGGGAATTTTACCAATATTGTTCCGGGTAACCTTCAAGGAGATTTACCTTTTAATGAAGTGAATTCTCTGTTGTGCAGTAAAGACGGGCTGATGTGGCTGGGTATGTTGGGGGGAGGTGTTTGTACTGTAAATACAAATAAGTTCCGGTTTAATTATGATTCTTTGGAGGCTTTGCGTGAGCATTGCCCTACCAGCTCTGTCCGCAGTGTCTATCAGGAGGATAATGGGAATCTGTGGATGGGAATCATGGGATTCGGTCTGGTTTTTTATGATATGGAACAGCATACCATTGTTCCTTACCGCTCTCATCCTGTATTGAAGAATATGGGATATACATCGACGGTCAATGATATTATTTATCGTAAAAGGACAAATGAATTGTGTTTTGCCACTTGGGATGACGGTGTGTGGTTCTATAACGTCAAAGCCGGGAAAGCACACGTGGTAAATACCGTAACCAACCCGGAACTGAGTGATATTTGTATTTATTCTTTGTTGGAGGATTCGAAAGGGAATCTGTGGTTGGGGACACGTTCGGGAGTGTTTATTTTGGATACGGAACAAAGGCTTCATTCTTTGAATGAACTGGTGACTTTGACAAATCAGGCATTGCCCCAAATTTCTATTTTCAAAATGGCGGAAGATCAAGATGGTTTTATCTGGATAGCGACTAGCAATGAAGGGGTATGGCGGATAGATACATCCGGAGAAACATATAAGGTTAAGTTTTATACGCCTTCGGATGGTACATTATCCACTATCGGGGCGATGAGTGTTTGTGTGGATGGATACAATAGAGTATGGGTGGGGTCGAATGGTAATGGACTCGATTTGTATGACCGGAAGAATGATCGTTTTGTTTCAGTCTTGAATGATTATTTCCGGAATGGAGATGTTGTTTTCAGTATGCTGGAGGATGATGAGCATACTTTATGGCTTACTACCAATGCGGAAATGTATCACATTGATATCCCTTTGGATGGTGCTGCACCGAAAATACATACTTACACGGTAGATGATGGTTTGCAAGACCACATGTTTAACCGGAATTCTTGCTTCAAGGGGGCGGATGGGAAACTTATCTTCGGAGGATTCCGTGGATTGAACAGCTTCTATCCTGATAAAATTGTTCAGGATACTGCTTATTCTCCGGTAGTGATTACAGATATAAAGGTACATAATGTATCGGTACGTACCTACCCTCTTTCCATCAGAAAGGGGATTGCTGCAAACAGGTCTATTGATTTTATTGATAAAATTGTATTAGGATACCGGGAGAATAATTTCAGTCTTGATTTTTCAATATTGAACTATATCAATCCTGAGTTGAACCGTTATTTATATCGGTTGGAGGGATATGACAAGGAATGGTTGTCCGTTGAGGCTGGACGTCGGTTTGCCTATTATAACAATCTTCCGGCAGGTACTTATACTTTTTGTGTAAAGGGAGCCAATCAGAATGGAATCTGGTCTCCGGATATGAAATGTCTGCGTATAACTATTCTTCCGCCGCCTTGGTTATCGTGGTGGGCTTATTGCCTTTATGTCTTGTTGTTCGTTTCATTGGCATGGTATACTTATCGGATTGTCAGAAACCGTATCCGGATGAAACAGGCCATAGAGATGGGGAAGATAGAACGGCAGAAAATGGAGGAAATCAATCATGCTAAATTACAGTTCTTTACCAATATCACTCATGAGTTGCTGACTCCGCTTTCTATTATATCGGCTTCGGTGGATGAACTGAAACAAGAAGTACCGGCAAGTTCGTCGGTTTGTCCTGTGATAGCTGATAATACTGTGCGGTTAATCCGGTTGATTCAGCAGATCTTAGAGTTCAGAAAAGTGGAGAATGGCAAGTTGCGGCTGAAAGTCTCGCATGGAAATGTCAGTATGTTCTTGAAAAAATCAGTGTCGGCTTTCGCACCTTTGGTTAAAAAGCAGAAATTGTCCATACAATTTGATTTGTCTGAAGAATATTCGGGATATTTTGATGTGGATAAATTGGATAAAGTGGTGTACAATCTGCTTTCCAATGCCGCTAAATATACTCCTGAAGGAGGAACTATTGTGGTGTCACAGGCTCATGATGAGGAAAGGGGAACTTTTAAATTGAGTGTGAACAATCCCGGCGAGTTGATTCCAAAAGAGAAGTTGGATCATATATTCGAGAGATTTTATGAAGGGGAGTATCGCAAATTCCATACCATAGGGACGGGTATCGGTTTGTCACTGACTAAAGACTTGGTATTGTTGCATCATGGAACGATACAAGTATTTAGCGATAAGGAGGAAGGGAATACTTTTGTGGTTGAAATTCCTATAAGACGTGAGGCTTTTGATGAGGATGAGGTAGACGAGAATACCGAAAATGTGGACTATGCTATTTTATCGGCAGATGAAATGGAGAATGTCTCGGAGATTGATATGTTGGAAGAGAAACCGGCAGCATCGACTATTTTGTTGGTGGAGGATAATGAGGAATTATTGGCTTTGATGGTTCGTCTGTTGCATGGCAAATACCATATTCTGAAGGCCGCCAATGGAACGGAAGCTTTGGAGATACTTGCCAAACAGGAAGTGGATTTAATTGTTTCTGATGTTATGATGCCCGAAATGGACGGTATGGAATTGTGCCGCCGGGTGAAGACTCAATTTGAGACCTGCCATATTCCATTGATTTTGTTAACGGCCAAGACTAGTGATGAAGACCGTGTGGAAGGGTATGAGTCTGGGGCCGATGGTTATATCTGTAAACCGCTCCGCCTCTCTGTCTTGTTTGCCAAGATAGATAACTTGTTGAAACGGCGCAAACGTATGGGGGTGGATTTCCGTAAGCAGTTGGTTTTTGAAGCCAAAGAATTAAATTACACCTCGATGGACGAAGCTTTCATTCGGAAAGCGGTGGATTGTGTGAATGCCCATTTGAGTGATTGTGATTTTGAACATGCACAGTTTATGGCGGAGATGGGTATGGCCCGGACTACACTAGCAGATAAATTGAAACTGTTGACCGGACTTACTCCCTCTGCATTTATCAGCAATGTCCGTTTGCAAGCGGCTTGTCGGCTGATAGACGAGAAAAGGAAAATCCGTATAGCCGATTTGGCGTATGCTGTAGGTTTCAACGACCCTAAATATTTCAGTTCCTGCTTTAAGAAGAAATTCGGACTTTCTCCTACAGAGTATATGATGAAGTATGATGGCTGATTATTACCGGAAATAGGCTCTATAGGGAATAAACAGCCTTTTTCCGGTAATAATTCTCCCTGTTTCTTTTCTGTTCCTCTTACTTTTGCTGGCAAATAAAACGAATTATCTTTATTTGTTAGACCTTTAAAAAAAGTATTATGAACATGAAAACTCTGACAGAAACCAGTACATTCCGGGTACTGAGCCTATTGCTGTGTTTCTGCTTCTTCATCCTTGCGATGAATGTGAGCGCTTCCAGTCTGCAAGCAGACAAGTTTAAAGTTTCCGGTATTGTAAAAGATGCCACAGGCGAACCGGTCATCGGTGCTAGTGTGGTTGAAAAAGGAACAACCAATGGAACGGTAACTGACTTGGATGGTAATTTTAATCTCTCGGTGGCTTCTAATTCTACTATTGTCATTTCTTTTATAGGATATTCCGATCAGGAATTTCATATTTCGAAAGACAATATGGTACTGAATGTAAATCTGAAGGAAGATACGGAAATGATTGACGAAGTGGTAGTAGTCGGTTATGGTGTGCAGAAGAAGGAAAATCTGACGGGTTCTGTTGCTGCTGTAAATTTCAAGGATGTAGCTTCTATGCCGGTAGCTAATACTGCCAATATGCTTCAGGGCCGTTTGCCGGGTGTTATGTTGACCAACAATGGTGCCCAGGCCGGTCATGACAGTCCCGAAATCCGTATCCGTGGTGTGGGAACTTTTGAACACAATGATCCGATGGTCCTGATCGACGGAGTGGAAAGCTCGGTGAGCCAGATTGCGGAAATTCCTGCTGATGATATTGAAAGTGTTTCTGTATTGAAAGATGCGGCTTCGGCTTCTATCTATGGTGTGCGTGCTGCAAACGGTGTTATTTTGGTGACTACCAAACGAGGCGGTGAGCAGAAACCTACTATTACTTATTCTGGTAGCATCGCTTTGCAGGAGGCTACCGTGTTGCCCGATTATGTGAATTCTTATGAGTGGGCGAAGATGTATAATGAATGTTGGCCTTCCAAGGCATATACGGATGATATGTTACAGAAATTGCAAAATGGATCAGATCCCGATCATTTTGCCAATACCAATTGGGCTAAGGAAATGTTCCGTACGGCAGCTATGCACCAACACCATTTGTCAGTGAATGGAGGTAGTAAGGCAGTACATTACATGATTTCCACTCAATATTTCCAGCAAGATGGTATCTTGCGTGAGACAGCTAACCAACGTTTCAATTTCCGTTCTAATCTGGATGCGCAGTTGGGTATTGTAAAATTAGGATTGAATCTTTCGGGAAGCCGCCAGAACATTGATGAGCCTACGACCAGTGTTACCGGCGAAGGTTTGATGCGCTACCTTACTTGGTTTACCCGTCCTACTGTTCCTGTACGCTATTCTAACGGACATTATGGATTCCTGGATGGAAATCCCAATATTTCCCAATCCGTATTCAAAAATCCGATTGAAGCTTTGAATATGGGATATAAGGATAACAAGCATTATCGTTTTGATGGTAAATTCTTTGGTGAGATTGACATCATGAAAGGATTGAAATTCCGTTCAAGCCTGGCTTATAAATATTATATGAATGATGTGACTACTTTCAATCCGAAGAATAATGTAAGATACGATGCTGAAGGAAATGCGCTGACCACGGTCGGTACCAATAAACTGACAGATTATCATTATCTGGAAACGACTTATATTAATGAAAATATCCTGACTTATGATTTTTCTGTAGGAAAACATTCGTTCAATCTGTTGGCAGGCCATTCTATCCAGGCTACCCGTTGGGACAAGAATGAGGCGTCCAAGCAGGGATTTGCTACCGATAATATTTATGAAATGGATGGAGGTACTATGAATGATCATGTGACCGGATCGGCGGAAGAAAGTTCCTTGCAGTCATTCTTCGGACGCTTGAACTATAATTACGGAGGCCGTTATCTGTTAGAGATGAATGTCCGTCACGATGGTTCGTCACGTATGCCCAAGGCACACCGTTATGCTACCTTCCCTTCATTTTCGGGTGCATGGATCATGACAAATGAGAAATTTATGGAGAATGTGAAGTTCCTCCACTCATTGAAATTGCGTGGTAGCTGGGGTAAATTGGGTAATCAGGAAATTGGTAACTATGCTTATGCGGCTACATTGGCGGCTAGTGGTAGTTACTATTTTGGTGATAGCAAACAGATTGGTATGAAGACTGCCAAGATACCTAATGAGAACATTAAATGGGAAACAACTACTATTACAGACTTTGGTTTTGATGCTGCTTTTTGGGGTGGAAAGATCAATGTCACTTTTGACTGGTATGAGAAAAATACCTCGGATATTTTGATGAAACTCGCTATGCCGGGTATTTTCCTGGGATCTTTGGATGCTCCTTATCAGAATGCGGGAAAGGTCCGTAACCGTGGTTGGGAATTGGCAGCTAACTATTTCGACCAAAAAGGTGATTGGGCATGGCAGGCAGGTTTCTCACTTTCAGGCGTGAAAAATGAGATTACTGATATGAAAGGGGTGGAAGATATAAGTAATAATACCATCAATCGTGAAGGTGAAGCCATCGGTTCTTATTATGGGCTGAAAGCTATCGGTATCTATCGTACCCAGGCAGATTTGGATCGTGTAAATGCGAACGGACAGAAGATTCTGCAAAACAACCAGGAACCGCAATTAGGTGATATCATGTATGAAGATATAGATAATAATGGCAACATAAATGATGCTGACCGTACTGTTATCGGAAATCCGTTCCCTAAAATGCAGTATTCTTTTAACTTGGGATTCTCTTATAAAGATTTTGATGTTAATACATTTTGGCAAGGCATTGCAGGTGTATATCGTTATAATTGGGATGAAACTACTATTTCCAATGGCGGAAACAAGACTAGCCGTTGGTTGGACAGATGGTCTGAAAGTAATCCGGATGGAAGCATGCCTCGTTTGGGAGGAACTATTAATAATAACTACTCTTCATTTTGGCTGACAAAAGGAGATTATTTGCGCCTGAAGAACTTGGAAATTGGATATACTTTCAGGCAAAGAGAGTTTTTGACCAAGTTGGGCGTTCAGAGTCTCAGACTCTATTTGGCAGGAACTAATTTGCTTACTTTCACTTCCTTGGATGATTATGATCCTGAGAAACTGAGCACAGATTCCCGTAATGATGTGCATCCCAATACAAGAACTTATTCATTTGGTGTTAACGTTAAATTTTAAAAGCAACAACTATGAAATCAATTAATAAATTTATAGGGCTAGCTCTGTTGTCAGGAGCTTTGCTGACTTCTTGCTCTGACAGTTTTTTGCAGAGGGACTCATTGACAGAATCTTCATCCAATACATTTTGGCAGACACCGGATGATGCTTTGATGGCGTTGGCATCTTGTTATGATGCTTTGCAGAGCAATCAGCTTTATAATTCCGACCAATATTCATTGGGCCCTTTATATATGGATTGTATATCAGATAATGGCGGTCATTTTAATTGGAGTGGCTGGATGGAAGGTTATGATATGGCTATGGGGATTCATACCCCAAGTTCTTCTATTATTGGCAGTTATTGGAAAGATTGCTATGAAGTGATCAGTCGTTGTAATGTGCTGATTGCTAATATTGATAGAGTGGATATGGATGCTTCCCAAAAGGCGATTTATCAGGCTGAGGCAAAGACCATACGTGCATTGATGTATATAAACTTGACTATGACGTATCAGGATGTTCCTTTCCTGACCGCCCCTTTGACCATTGACGAGGCTGAATGTGAAAAGACGGACCGTGCAGCTATTGTGGCTCATATTATGACTGATTTGCAGGACGCGGCTGAAGTACTTCCGCAAAACGCGTCTTCACGGGGACACATCACCAAAGGAGCTGCTCTTTCCCTACTGGGGCGTGTGGCTTTGTATAATGAAAAATGGGATGACGCAATTGCTGCTTATAAGCAGGTGCAAGGTTTGGGATACTCGCTTGATCCGAGTTATGCCAAACTGTTTACTCAAAGTGGAGAAACTTCTCCTGAAATCATTTTTGCAGTCCGTTATGAAGGACCGGGTATGAGTGAAGGTGCTGCTTTTAATGCGCATTGGAATACTCCGCTGGAAGCAATGAATGGTACTATAGATTTGGCGGATGCTTATTATTGCAAAGACGGTAAGCCGACTACCGATACGAAGATAGCCGAATTAAACAATGAGGGTGGCTTGGATGTTAGCAAGCCTAATCCTGCTCATTTTGAGAATCGTGATCCACGTTTGTATAGTACTTTGTTTGTTCCCGGTATGCTTTGGAACGGTAAAGGAGGTATAGATACTTCGGCTTCAAATCCGTATGCCAATGTATATGGTGGAACTGCCGCTTCCCTGTCTACCATATATGTTTATAAGTATTTTGATCCTACGGATACTTCTAACTCTTGGGATAATGGACAAGACTTTTATGTGGTGCGTTATGCTGAAGTTTTATTATCTTTGGCGGAGGCAATGGTACAGAAAGGAGGCTATGCTTATAGTGATGTAACTGCTTTAGTGAATGAAGTGCGGCAACGTGCAGATGTGAACATGCCCACAGTAGAGGAAGTGGAAGGCACTTCTCTTTCTAAAGATGAATTGTTGGAAGTCATTAAGCATGAGCGTTGTGTGGAACTGGCCTTTGAAGGTTTGCGTTTGTTTGACCTTTATCGTTGGAAGGAATTGGATAAGGCGGTAGCTAATATAGAGAATGAACGCACTATGTATGGCTTGGCTTATGAAGCACGTAAGTTCAACGGTGAGAGGGATTATGTATGGCCTTTGCCAACTGCCGAACTGGATACTAACAAGAAACTGGTTCAGCACGACTTGTGGAAGTAATGTAGAGTGTAGGTTTTCATCACAGGGTACATGGATTGTCACAAAGAAGTAGGAGGCAAACAACCTTTAAATCAAAAAACTGTGTGAATTTGCGTAATCTGTGGTGAATCCTGGTTGTTCTGACAACTTCTGGAATAAATAGATAACTTTTTAAAAACGGAAGAGAAATGAGAAAAACAATGATCCTTCTTTTATTTTCCTTCCTGTTGGCAGCATGTTCTGATAGTCCAGTGTGCTATTATCTGGATGCTACCGGCGGTGATGATAATAATAGTGGGTTAGCCCCGGATGAAGCATGGAAAAGTCTGGAAAAACTACGTGGAGTGAAATTACTGCCGGGCAATAAAGTTTTGTTGAAGCGCGGTGAGGTTTTTAATGGCGAACTTGAAATCACCGGACACGGTATACCCGAAGATCGTATTTATATAGATGCTTATGGTGATGGTGAACGGAAACCTTGCATTGTGGGATATGATACTTCCTTGTATGCAGCTCGTATCTGTAATTCGGACTATATAACGATGCAGAATTTGGAAATCGTGAATACAGGTAGACAGCCTCTGCCTTATCGTTCGGGCTTGAAGATAGAGTGTATGGATTATGGCGTATCGCAGAACATTGTTGTCAATAATGTGACTGTACGGGATGTCAATGGTTCGTTGGTAAAAGAAAAAGGCGGAGGGTGCGGTATTTATATAGTGAATGGCGGTGAAAAGAAAATTTCAACATTCAATAGGTTAACCATAGAGAACTGCCATATTTTGAGATGCACCCGTAATGCTATGATTTGGGCCGCTTATAGCGATCGGCAGAACTGGCATCCCAGCAAGCATACCGTGATACGGGGAAATTTGATAGAGGAAGTACCAGGTGATGGTATTGTACCTATCGGTTGTGACAGTACCTTGATAGAATACAACGTAATGCGTGATTGTCCTGATATGCTTCCTGACACAGAGGCGGCGGCAGGTATTTGGCCGTGGAGTTGTGATAATACTTTGGTGCAATTCAATGAGGTAAGTGGTCATAAGGCTCCGTGGGATGCACAGGGGTTTGATTCGGACTGGAATTGCCGGGGAACGGTCATTCAGTATAATTATAGTCATGATAACTATGGTGGCTTAGTATTGGTTTGCAATGACGGCACGGCCGACGCATCTTTTAATGTAGGTAACTTGGGCACTATTGTCCGTTACAATGTGAGTATAGGTGACGGAGTGCGGCCTGAACCGACTCGTGCCGGGATGTTCTCACCAGCTGTTCATCTGGCAGGTCCTGTAAAGGACAGTCGCATTACCCGTAACATTATTCATGTGAACCGTAAACCTGCGGCTGATATCGATCGTACTATGATTACTTTGGATTCATGGGGCGGATATCCGGATAGTACATTTATTAGTGGAAATATTTTTTATGCTCCAGAATCCAGCAGATTCCAATTGACAGAATCTACACATAATTTCTTTGAAGGCAATTATTACCTTGGTCGGTTCGAGAAATTACCTGAAGATGGTAAAGCCTGCCAATCAGCTGAAATTTATCAGCAGGAAGTATTGGCAAAGGATGAAAACGGTTATCAGGGCTTGGCTTTGTTGATGGATACGGTGGAAATGACCGGAGTAAAAGGAGTTTTTGTCAATAAGGAAGCCATTGAGAATTTCTTTAGCCGGTTAGAGAAATAAGTAAATAATAGCTGTAATTTAATCAGGGGGGCAAAACTAAAATGACCTGATCATATAGCACGATAGGTTGTTTTAGTTTTGACCCCCTTTTATTTATGGCTCATTCTTTCTTCTTTAGATCCATTTCTCCGGAGAAAGAAATAGATTGTCTGTTTGTAGGGGTGACCTGTATGTTACTGCTGCCATTGGGATAAATGATGATATTGTAAAGGTAATTGTCTTCCTCGTTCCGTACTTTTAGTGTGATTTTAGCATTCCCCTTTTTATTATATGCTGAAGTATATTCTGATAAAGGAGCACTAAAATTTAATCCTTTTCCACCCCCGTAAGGAACGTTATACGCCACTCCGAAATAAGGCAGATAGGAATAAACCGAATCGTTTCTTATTTCTAAAGAATAATCGGAAGTCAGGTGTTTGCTGCCTCCTTTCATAGGCATTACCCGGTCCACATTGATTTTGTATGTCTTTGCGTCAACAGCTTCGCGTACAGCTTGTTCTGTCTGTTGCTTCTTCTCTTTCTTACTCTGAGCCGCTATAGGTGTCAGGCTGCTTGATAGAAAGAAACTTGCCAAAAGGAATAATTTATTTGCTTTCATATATCTCTGTAGGTTTAGTGAATCTGTCTTTGTCAAAGATAGCCAAAAAGAGTACTCGTTGTTCTAAAAAAACATAAGATACTCAAACTGTCAATGAGTTAAGTACGCGATTGTCTAGGAAGTGTTTGCTGTATAGGGAGTGTTAATCTTTTTAATCAATAGAATAATGAGATAAAAACATAAATTGGTCATTTTATATGCTTGTTCATTTGTGATGAATATCGTGTGATGAAAAGCTTAAGTGGCAATCTGGATCTCATTTATCTTTTAAGCTTCGATAATAAAAAAGATGATTTGTCCCCATGTGGGTTCAAATCATCTTCAAAATCTCCCCATTAGGGGAAGACCATAAAAATATTATTTGGGTAGATTAAAAGCCACACTCATTTCTTTCATCTGTTCCTGGCTCATGCCGTCGGGTTCAAATCCCATATTTTTGGCAGCGATGTAAATTAATGCGGATTTATTTAAAACATCAATTTGGTCGAATGCGGCCATTACGTCACAGTCAACAGCAAAGATACCGTGTTTTTCCCACATGACTACATCATAATCAGCCAATTCCTTGATAGTTGCATCTGCTAATTCTACAGAACTGGGTAACTGATAAGGAATCATGCCCAATCCACGTGGGCAGAATGCTTTTGTTTCGGGAATCATGCTCCATAGCAGGTTGGTTGCCACATCTTTCTCCATGAACTTTTTGTTGTGAGACAAGGCAATCAGTTCGATGGGGTGTGTGTGTACGGATGCTTTATAAGGAGAGCCTATGCTAATGAGATAATTGTGTACGCTCAGGTGGGAGGGAACTTCCGAAGTAGGTTGAACCGGTTTGTCGGCAATAATGACATAACTAGCACAATCATCTAAAATACGGATGACAGAACCGTTATCCATAGGCCAACGTGCCAAATCCCGCATACGCATATTGGTTCCTTTGCAATAAAAATAACAGCCTTTCAAGTGAGGCAGTGTTACACCGATTTGTTTTACTTCGCTGATAGCGGGCATCTGACGGATTTCATCGTCTACATACTCGGTGATATTGACGGTGATATTACCTCCGTTACGTTCGGCCCATCCTTTTTGCCACAAATATCCGGCTACTTCGGCTACTTTATTCACCTCTTTGACCAATTCGGGGCGATTGTCTAAGATTGATTTCATATCTTCTTTTATTTGATTGTTCATAGGGTATTGTTATTCATTTTTTTATTCTGAATAACAGTATGCTACAAATATAATAATTCTTTTAGAATAAATTAGGGAATACAAGAGAAAAGATAAGAACTACCAGTCCGGTTACCAGAACAGTGATAGTTTGGGTGGATACACCTTTCCATTCTTTTAATAAAATACCCCATACGTTACTGAAAGTAACATTCAAAGCCATTAATATACACCATGAGAAGGCAAGCAGTACAGGACTTCCGGTCAGGAAACTTTTACCCATTTCCAGTCCGAAGAATTGCATGTACCACAGTACTCCTGCCAAGGCGCAGAATATCAGGTTGTTTACCCATACATTGCCTTTGGCATAATCACTCATAGTTTTGTTGGCTACATTTTGTTGCAGACAGTAAACGGCATTGGTTAAAAAACCGCCTAGTGTTACCAGAAAGATTACAGGAAGTCCCGCATAAAGACCTTCTACACCTCCAGCTAACGCAGCTTCCTTGATGGGAGTTCCTGCATCGAGTCCCAAAGCGAAACAGGCACTCATCACACCTGCCAGTAGGGCTACCAACAGTCCTTTAGTCAGAGCAAAATCTTTTACTGCCGCGCGTTTATCTTCCTCGCTCATGTTTTTGGCGCGAAGACTGCCGGCATATCCTATAATGGCAATGCCCGACAAAGTGATACATACTCCTAGTAAAAGAATAAGTCCGTTTCCTTTGAACAGGTTGGTTCCGGCAAAGATGGCGGGGAACAGTGTACCGAATCCGGCACAAGTACCCAGTGCGATACTTTGTCCTAAGGCTACTCCCAGATAACGCATGGAAAGACCAAAGGTAAGGCCGCCCACTCCCCATAATATACCATAAAAGATGCTCATTGGAGCACCTCCCGCTCCCCAAAGGTCAAACAGACTGCCTCCTTGGGGAATACCTAGCAATGCGCCCAATAGTGGGAACACCAACCAGGCGAATACACCTTGTATCAGCCAAAAACTTTCCCAACTCCATTCTTTTACTTTCTTGATAGGTACGTATGAACTGGATTGGCAGAAGCTTCCTATAGCGATAATGATTAATCCGATAATGATTTCCATTGTTTATATTCTTTAAAACCACAAATACGTTCTCTGTAGGGGCAGATACATGAGGCCACCCTTACAGAGGACGATATTGTGGTTGGATATTGATTAGCGTTTAGAAGTAACTTCTGCTTCGTATTTCTCTACTTCTGCAATGAACTCTTCGCCTACGGGTACATTGTTCTTCAAGCAGAACATATCCCATACAGCATTCCAAGGCAAAGCTTTTTCTTCTTCGAGCAGAGCCAGACGTTGGAATCCTTGTCCGTTTGCTTCGTATTCGCGCAATTTGGCAATCGGTTCCAGCAAAGCGCGTACCATACATTTCTGAGCTGCACGGCTGCCGATAACGTATGCACCGATACGGTTGATGGAAGCATCGAAGTAGTCAAGTCCATAGTGTACACGATCCAAGGCGTTGCAACGAACGATTTCGCTGAACAAATCCATAGTCGGGTCGTCCATGATGGTTACGTGGTCTGAGTCCCAACGTACGGGGCGACTTACGTGCAGCATCAGTTCGGGAACATACAACAATAAAGAAGAAACTTTGTCTGCAACACTTTCTGTCGGGTGGAAGTGCCCGGTATCCAAGGTAATCATCTTGTTGTTCTTGGCGCCATAGCCGATATAGAAATCATTAGACCCCACTGTATAGCTTTCCAGTCCGATACCGAATACTTTGGATTCGATACAGTCTTTCATGTTCTTGTATTCTGTTGCGAAAATCTGATCCAGAGAGTCTTTTAACAAAGCACGATATTTCATGCGGTTTACAGTGATGTCTTTGCTGCCATCGTGTACCCACAGGTTCATGATACAAGGATCGCCTTGAGCTTTACCCATTTCTTCGGCTACGGCACGGCAACGTTTAGTATGTTCAATCCAGAAGTTGCGGATACCTTCATCGGGATTTGACAAAGACAGATCACCGCTTTTGGGATGGGAGAATGAAGTAGAGTTGAAATCCAGTTTCATGTTGTTTTCCTTACCCCATTCAATCCAACTTTTGAAATGTTCGGGTTCTACTTCGTCACGATCTACGACTTTTCCTTGAAAGTCGCCATAAATTTCGTGCAGATTCAAACGGTGAGTACCTGGTATATATGAAGCAGCTTTCAGAATGTCTGCACGCAGTTCGTCGATGTTGCGAGCTTTGCCGGGATAGTTACCTGTAGCCTGGATACCACCGGTCAATGAACCTGCCTGAACTTCGAAACCGGTTACATCATCTGCTTGCCAGCAATGCAGTGACAGATGGAAATTCTGCATGGTTTCCATTACTTTTTCTGTGTCAACACCTACAGCGGCATAACGTTCTTTTGCAATCTCATACGCTTTATTAATCAATTCTTCTTTCATGATATTATTTGTTTATTTAATGAATAAATTTCAAGGTGAATATTAAATATCTTCTCTATAATGAGCTAAATACTTCTTATATGCTTCTTCCCATTCTTCTGCTTGCTGGGGCTCAAAAGAAACGGTTTCTATGGAAGTGCTGATTAGTTGGCGCATAGCCGCAATATCGCTTACCAGGCCGTTGGCTTTTGCCTGTAACATAATGTTGCCGATAGCTGTTCCTTCACTGGGACCTGCTATAACAGGTACGCCCACTGCGTTGCAAGTGAATTGGTTTAACAAATTGTTTCGTGAGCCTCCACCGATAATGTGCAGCTTTTCGATGGGGAACGGGGCCATTTGTTGCAAATAGCCGAATACTTGTTTGTAGCGCAGGGCAAGACTATCGAAAATACAACGAGTGATTTCGCCATAACTCTGTGGTACAGGTTGGTTGGTTTCTTTGCAATAATGTCCGATGGCTTGAATCATAGATGACGGATTGGCGAAGCAGGGAGCATCGGGATTGATGACACTGCGGAAAGCGGGAACTGCCAGGGCTGCATCTATCAGTTCTGTATAAGAATAGTTGTTGGTTGCTTCCCATTCTTTGCGGCAACGTTCCAACAACCACATGCCACAGATATTTTTCAGGAACCGGGTCGTTCCTTCCACACCTCCTTCGTTGGTGAAGTTCTGTTCAAAGCTTTCCTTATTTATAATAGCATCTTTCACTTCAATCCCCATCAAGCTCCACGTGCCGGAACTCAGATATGCGAATTTTTCGTTTTGTGCAGGTACGGCAGCTACGGCTGAACCTGTGTCATGACCGGCAACGGCAATAACAGGAATAGCTCCCAGACCTGTAATTTTTTGCACTTCTTCTGTCAGCACTCCAATAGGTTCCCCTGGAAAAACAAAACGGCCGAACTGTTCTTTCTTGATATCTGCTACATCCAGTAGTTCCTTTTCGAAGCATTTGGTGCGCGGATTCAACATCTGGGAAGTAGAAGCGATGGTATATTCTGTTACCATTTTACCGGTCAGCATATAACTTAAAGCATCCGGCATAAACAGTATTTTATCTGCTGCTTCCAAGGCCGAGCAATGATTGCGGTGGAGTGTTGATAATTGGAACAAGGAATTGAAATTCATAATCTGGATTCCAGTGATGTCATATACTCGTTCACGGGGAATATGGGTAAAATATTCTTCGGGTGCACCTATTGTGTGAGGGTCGCGATAACAATAAGGATTGCGGAGTAACTCTCCATCTTTGCCCACTAATACGAAATCCACCCCCCAAGTATCAATACCGATAGACTGGATAGGCAGATTGTCTTTGGCTACCACTTTCAGTCCCTTGATAATTTCATTGTATAAGGCATAAATATCCCAATAACAATGTCCTCTGGTTTCTATAATATGGTTAGGGAAACGAGTCAGTTCTTTCAACTCCATTTTGCCTTCTCCCAGGCAACCTAAGATGGTACGTCCGCTGGTGGCTCCCAGGTCTACCGCAAAGAAATAAGTGTGTTCCATGCCTTTATTTTTTGATTTTAAGGAATTAATAGTGATGCAAAAATAGTTTATTCCCCGAAAGTCGTCCTTGTTTTTTTGATATTATAACTGTTGGATTTGGTTGTACCTGTCGTAAAACATAATATTACCGTCTTTTTAAGAAGATTGCATTGAAAAGAAAAATTTGGTATGATTTTGGTTTATTCTTGGGATGATAGATAAAAGCTTTATTGAAAATATGCATAAAGTCGCAAAAATATTCTCTTTTTTGTATCTATATTCCCGAATATTCTGTAATTTTGCAGCCGAATTAGAATAATTATGCAGTATGAAGAGCAAGAATAGCAGACTTGATGCCATTAAGATTATTATTTCGAGTAAGGAAGTAGGTAGCCAGGAAGAGTTGTTGCAGGAATTGGCGAAAGAAGGATTCCAATTGACCCAAGCTACTTTGTCTCGTGACTTGAAGCAGTTGAAAGTGGCGAAGGCAGCCAGTATGAACGGAAATTATGTATATGTATTACCAAACAATACCATGTACAAACGTATGACTGAGCAACATTCGGCCAGTGAGATGTTGATGCATAATGGATTTATTTCCATTGAATTTTCGGCTAATCTGGCAGTAATCAAGACTCGTCCCGGATATGCTAGTAGTTTGGCTTATGATATTGATAACCGGAACTTTGATGAAATATTGGGAACTATTGCTGGTGATGATACTATTATGCTTGTCATTCGTGAAGGTTGCACAAGAGCGGGAGTGAAGAATGCACTTTCATTGATTATACCGAATATACAATAACATAATAATAGATAAAAAAGGAGATGGATGCTAAACAAGTGGATGTGATGGTGGCAGATGCCTCACATGAAGTTTACGTTGATAAAATTTTAGATACTATTAGAGAAGCTGCTAAGGTACGCGGAACAGGCATTGCAGAACGCACACATGAATATGTGACTACAAAGATGAAAGAAGGAAAGGCGATTATTGCTTTATGTGGAGATGATTTTGCAGGATTTACCTATATTGAGTCATGGGGAAACAAGCAATATGTAGCAACCTCGGGATTGATTGTGCATCCTAATTATCGTGGAATAGGTTTGGCCAAGCGTATAAAGGCGGCTTCGTTCCGATTGGCACGTCTACGATGGCCTAAAGCAAAGATATTCAGTCTGACCAGTGGCGCGGCGGTAATGAAAATGAATACAGAACTGGGATATGTTCCTGTAACTTTCAATGAACTGACTGATGATGAGGCCTTTTGGAAAGGTTGTGAAGGCTGTATCAATCACGATATATTAGTGGCGAAGAACCGTAAGTTCTGTATTTGTACAGCCATGCTTTACGATCCGGCTTTGCACGAAGAAGACACTATTTAATAAATTAAAAATTAAGAATTAAAAATTAAAAGATGGCTGCGCATTCATGTACTTATTTCTCAGTTTTCAATTTTTAATTCTCAATTAAAATAATATCATTATGGAAGAAAAGAAGAAAAAAGTAGTAGTGGCATTCAGCGGGGGGCTTGATACCTCTTTCACTGTAATGTATCTGGCTAAGGAAAAAGGGTATGAAGTGTATGCAGCTTGTGCAAACACGGGTGGTTTCAGTGAGGAGCAGCTGAAGCAGAACGAAGAGAACGCTTACAAACTGGGTGCTGTGAAGTATGTGACATTGGATGTGACCCGGGAATACTATGAGAAGAGCTTGAAATATATGGTATTCGGTAATGTGCTCCGTAATGGTACTTATCCTATTTCTGTAAGTTCTGAACGTATCTTCCAAGGGTTGGCTATAGCGCGTTATGCTAATGAAATAGGTGCGGACGCTATCGCACACGGCTCGACTGGTGCGGGTAATGACCAGATTCGTTTCGATATGACTTTTTTGGTACTGGCTCCGGGAGTTGAGATCATTACATTGACCCGTGACATGGCATTAAGCCGTCAGCAGGAAATCGATTATTTGAACGAACATGGTTTTGCCGCTGACTTTACAAAATTGAAATATTCTTATAATGTAGGTCTTTGGGGGACTTCTATCTGCGGTGGGGAAATATTGGACTCTGCGCAGGGTTTGCCCGAAAGTGCTTATTTAAAACAGGTGACCAAGGAAGGAAGCGAACAACTTCGTCTTACATTTGAAAAAGGTGAACTGAAAGCTGTTAATGACGAGAAGTTTGATGATCCTATCAAGGCTATTCAAAAAGTGGAGGAGATCGGTGCGCCCTACGGTATCGGCCGCGACATGCACGTTGGGGATACCATTATCGGTATCAAAGGGCGTGTAGGATTCGAGGCTGCTGCTCCTATGCTGATTATCGGTGCCCATCGTTTCCTTGAAAAATATACGTTGAGCAAGTGGCAGCAATATTGGAAAGACCAGGTTGCCAATTGGTACGGAATGTTCTTGCATGAAAGTCAGTATCTGGAACCGGTAATGCGCGATATTGAGGCAATGTTGCAGGAGTCTCAGCGTAATGTAAATGGTACAGCTATCTTGGAACTCCGTCCGCTTTCATTCTCTACTGTGGGTGTTGAATCAAAAGACGATCTGGTGAAGACCAAATTTGGTGAATATGGTGAAATGCAGAAGGGATGGACAGCAGAAGATGCTAAAGGCTTTATCAAAGTGACTTCTACACCTTTGCGTGTTTATTATAATAACCATAAGGACGAAGAAATTTAATAAGTATGATTAAAGCAGGAATTATCGGTGGGGCAGGTTATACGGCGGGCGAATTGATTCGTCTGCTGATTAATCACCCTGATGTAGACATAAAGTTTATAAATAGCAGCAGTAACGCTGGCAATAAGATTACCGACGTACATGAGGGACTCTATGGTGAAACGGATTTGGTTTTTACAGACGAACTTCCTCTGGATGAGATTGATGTATTGTTCTTCTGTACGGCTCATGGAGATACAAAGAAGTTTATGGATAGTCACAATGTACCCGAGGATTTGAAAATCATAGACCTCAGTATGGACTACCGTATCAAGAGTGATGACCATGACTTCATTTATGGTTTGCCGGAACTGAACCGTCGTGCTATCTGCCATAGCAAGCACGTGGCCAATCCGGGATGTTTTGCCACTTGTATTCAATTGGGTTTATTGCCGTTAGCCAAACATCTGTTACTGAACGAGGATGTAATGGTAAATGCCATTACCGGAAGTACAGGGGCAGGGGTGAAACCGGGTGCTACCAGTCATTTCAGTTGGCGTAATAATAATATGAGCATTTATAAACCGTTTTCTCATCAGCATGTTCCCGAAATCAAGCAATCATTGAAACAGTTGCAAAACAGCTTTAATGCTGAAATAGATTTTATTCCTTACCGGGGTGATTTCCCGCGTGGTATCTTTGCTACTCTGGTAGTCAAATGCAAGGTGGAACTGGAAGAACTGGTGAAGATGTATCAAGACTATTATGCCGAGGATTCTTTCGTTCATATTGTAGACAAAAATATAGATTTGAAGCAGGTGGTGAACACCAACAAGTGTTTGATTCATTTGGAGAAACATGGCGATAAGCTGCTGGTTATCTCTTGCATTGACAACTTGTTGAAGGGGGCAAGCGGACAAGCGGTTCATAATATGAATCTCATGTTCAATTTGGAAGAAACCGTAGGGTTGAGGTTGAAACCGTCTGCTTTTTAATAAAGAAGAGTTTATGAAATTATTTGATGTATATCCTCTTTTTGACATAAATATTGTCAAAGGAAAAGGTTGTCATGTCTGGGATGACCAAGGTACGGAATACCTTGATTTGTATGGTGGTCATGCGGTTATTTCTATCGGTCACGCACATCCATATTATGTGGAAATGATAAGCAAGCAGGTTGCACAGTTGGGATTTTATTCCAATTCGGTGGTTAACAAGCTACAGCAGGAAGTGGCAGACCGTTTAGGGAAACTTTCGGGTTATGATGATTATCAATTGTTTTTGATAAACAGTGGAGCTGAAGCTAATGAAAATGCGTTGAAACTGGCTTCTTTTTACAATGGTCGCAACCGTGTGCTTTCTTTTTGCAAAGCATTTCACGGACGTACTTCACTGGCAGTGGAGGTAACCCACAATCCGAAAATTATAGCCCCAATCAATGACAATGGGCATGTGACTTATCTGCCTTTGAACGATATAGAAGCAGCTAAAGCGGAATTGGCAAAAGGAGATGTCTGTGCGGTGATTATTGAAGGTATTCAAGGAGTAGGCGGTATTCAGGTTCCGGAAGTAAAATTCTTGAAAGAACTGAGTAAGGCTTGCGAAGAAGTGGATGCAGCCCTTGTTTTGGATGAAATACAATCCGGCTACGGGCGTAGCGGTAAATTTTTTGCTCACCAACATGCAGGTATCCGTCCCGATATAATTACGGTAGCAAAGGGGATTGGTAATGGCTTTCCGATGGCTGGTGTCCTGATCAGTCCGAAATTCAAGCCGGTATATGGACAATTGGGAACCACTTTTGGTGGTAACCACCTAGCTTGTGCTGCTGCTATCGCGGTGCTTGATGTTATGAAAGGTGAGAATCTGGTAGAGAATGCTGCCAAGGTAGGTGCTCATCTGCTGAAAGAATTGAAACAATTCTCACAGATTAAAGAGGTGCGTGGCGAAGGTTTGATGATCGGTATGGAATTTGAAGAACCGATTAAGGAATTGCGTCAGCGTTTGCTGTTCGAACAGAAAGTATTTACCGGAGTCAGTGGTACTAATGTGATTCGTCTGCTTCCGCCTTTGTGCCTTACTATGGCAGAGGCTGATGAATTTCTTGAACGCTTTCGTAAAGTGTTGGTATAAGCTGGAGATTCAAAAGGGATAATAATCTACGAAAGAAAATGAGGTCTCGTCAGGAAACATTTCGGTTCCGGCGAGGCTTTTTGATTTAATCTTCTTTAAAGTAATTTTATTTTTAGCTTTTCATAATACGTTCTTCTCCTTTTTTTCCCTTATCTTTGTAGCTATAGACTTAATCTTTAATAATATGAAAGTAGCAATTATTGGTGCGGGAAATATGGGAGGGGCTATTGCTCGCGGCCTTGCCCAAGGCACTATCATTCCTGCGAGTGATGTAACAGTAGCCGATCCGTTCAGCGGAAGTCTGGAAACTCTACAGGCGGATTATCCGGAGATTAATGTAACAACGGAAAACCCGAAAGCGATAAAGGATGCTGATATCGTTATTCTGGCTGTAAAGCCGTGGTTGATAGATCAGGTATTGAGTGTGATTCATTTGACTCCTCAACAAGTATTAGTTTCTATCGCAGGCGGTGTAACCTTTGAGCAATTGGTGAAGAGTGTAGGCCCGGAACAGACTATATTCCGTCTGATTCCCAATACTGCTATATCTCAGCTGGAAAGTATGACCTTGATATCCAGTCGTAACGCCAGTAAGGAACAAGAACAACTGATGCTGGATATCTTTAATGAATTAGGATTGGCTATTCTTATTCCTGAAAGTCAGATGGCTGCTACTACGGCTTTGACTTCATGTGGTATCGCATATGTTTTGAAATATATTCAGGCAGCTATGCAGGCAGGTATTGAATTAGGAATTTATCCGAAAGATGCACAGAAAATGGTTGCTCAATCTGTGAAAGGGGCTGCTTCCTTGATATTGAATAATGATACTCATCCCAGTGTGGAAATAGATAAGGTGTGTACGCCCGGTGGTATGACTATCAAGGGTATTAATGAATTGGATCACGAAGGGTTTGACTCAGCGATCATTAAAGCAATGAAGGCTTGTCTGAAATAGATAATAGGTATGATGGAGCTGTGATGGAAATCAGCTTTTATGTCTCTATTTGAACTGAGCAGGCGTTTGGAGAAAGGAAACCAGCGCTTGCTCATCTTTTAATTTTTCATATTATAGGGATATCTCCCAATATTGGGATTAGATATCGTTTCCACCTTTCTTGATGAAATATTGTGTGTAAGTGGAAGTTTATCCGATGGAGAGTATCCAATCATTTCATAGTGTGGAGAATTGTTAAGATAATATGTATAACTGAAAAATATAAGTTGCTATGAAAAAAAATCGTTTATTTGCTATATTGATAGCATTCTTTACTTTTTCTTGCTTTGCTCAGAATTGGAAAGCCGACCATGTGTTCTTGATTGGCCTTGACGGTTGGGGGGCTTATAGTGTGGAAAAGGCTGAGATGCCAAATGTTAAAACTTTAATGGATGCAGGTTGCTATACTTTGAAAAAACGTAGTGTGCTTCCTTCTTCAAGTGCAGTAAACTGGGCTTCTATGTTTATGGGGGCAGGACCTGAACTCCATGGATATACAGAATGGGGGTCTAAAACTCCCGAACTTCCTTCACGTGTAGTAAATGAGCATCATATATTTCCAACTATTTTCAGTGAACTTCGTAAAGCTGTTCCTGATGCTGAAATAGGAGTGTTGTATGAGTGGGATGGTATTAAATATCTAGTAGATACTTTGGCTTTGAATTATCATGTGCAGGCTCCTGGCTATAATCTATATCCCGCTGCTCTATGTGAGATGGCATGTAAGTATATTACAGAAAAGAAGCCGGTCTTGACTGCAATTTGTTTTGATAATCCTGACCATGTAGGTCATGTGGATGGACATGATACTCCGGCTTATTATGCAAAATTGAAAGAATTAGACGGATATGTAGGTCGGATAGTAGATGCTATCAAGGAGGCAGGTATTTATGATAATAGTATTATTATTGTTACAGCCGATCATGGAGGAATAAATAAGGGGCATGGTGGAAAAACGATGCAAGAAATGGAAACTCCATTTATTATTGCTGGAAAGAATGTAAAAAAAGGAGGAATTTTTGATGAAAGTATGATGCAGTTTGATTGTGCTTCTACAGTTGCTTTTATTTTTGGCTTGAAACAACCGCAGGTTTGGATAGGCCGCCCTATGATACAGTTGTTTAAATAATTATTTTCAATAGTGATCTATGTGAATTAAAAAGTGATTTGCTTTCTGTAATTAAAGTTGTTTTGATTATTAAGGTTGTGTTGCAAGGAATTTCATGAATTCTAATTAACTTTGCATTAACTGATGATCAGGCTATAGTGGTGGTTTACAGTAAATAAAGGAAGGTTAAGTAAAAGACTATGGACAAAAGAGACAAAAAGGAAATGAACCGTAGAGAATTTCTAAAAATTGTGGGTGTTAGTACAGTTGCATCTACGGTGGCAATGTATGGTTGTGCATCCGGCGAGAAGTCGAATGCGTCTGAGGCTTCTATTTTAGGCGAAGTGCCTGTTGATAAAATGACTTATCGTACTTCTCCAAAGGGAGAACATGTTTCACTTTTAGGATATGGATGTATGCGCTGGCCGTTGAAACCAGCGCCGGACAGTGATGGAAATGTGATAGACCAGGATGCGGTGAATGAGCTGGTGGATTATGCTATCGCTCACGGAGTGAATTATTTCGATACATCTCCTGTTTATTGCCAGGGATTTTCTGAAAGGGCCACTGGTGTGGCTTTGAAACGTCATCCTCGTGAAAGACTGTTGATTGCGACAAAGATGTCTAATTTTCAAAATTATACTCGTGAGAATTCCATCAAGATGTACCATCAGTCGATGAAAGAATTGCAGACGGATTATCTGGATTATTATTTGCTTCATTCTGTAGGTGGAGGGGAAGGGATCAAAACTTTCCATGACCGTTATATTGACAATGGAGTTCTTGACTTTTTACTAAAAGAGCGTGAAGAAGGCCGTATTCGTAATTTGGGATGGTCATTTCACGGATCGGTGGAAGTGTTTGATTATTTGCTGTCGCTGGATGTGAAATGGGATTTTGTGCAAATTCAGATGAACTATGTAGATTGGCGCCATGCTTCGGGTCGAAATGTTAATGCGGAATATTTGTATGGAGAGTTGGCCAAGCGTGGAATTCCGGCTGTGATTATGGAGCCTCTGTTAGGAGGACGTTTGTCTAAACTGAACGACCATCTGGTGGCGCGCTTGAAGCAGCGTCGTCCGGAGAACAGTGTGGCATCGTGGGCATTCCGTTTTGCCGGTACGTATCCCAATGTGTTGTGTGTGCTGAGTGGAATGACTTATATGGAACATTTGCAGGATAACCTTCGGACTTATTCTCCCTTAGAACCTTTGAATGAGGAGGAAAAAGAGTTCTTGGAAGAAACAGCCCAATTGATGCTGAAGTTCCCTACGATTCCTTGCAATGACTGCAAATATTGTATGCCCTGTCCTTACGGCTTGGATATTCCGGCGATTCTGGTGCATTATAATAAATGTGTCAACGAAGGAAATGTGCCTAAAAGCAGTCAGGATGAGAATTACCGCCGTGCACGGCGTGCTTTCCTGATAGGTTATGACCGTAGTGTGCCCAAACTGCGGCAGGCAAGTCATTGTACCGGATGTAACCAGTGTAACCCGCATTGCCCTCAAAGTATTGATATTCCCAAAGAACTGCATCGTATAGACGCATATGTGGAGCAGTTGAAACAAGAGACTTTATAATGGAATGGATAAACATGATAAAATAACGAATGCTTATGTTACGTAAAATAAGACTCGTCGCCGCCCTTTTGTTCTTTACAATGATCACGTTGCTGTTTCTGGATTTTACAGGAACTGTGCATAGTTGGTTTGGCTGGATGGCGAAAATACAGTTTCTTCCTGCCGTGCTGGCACTGAATGTGGGGGTGATGATAGCCCTTGTTTTGTTGACGTTGCTTTTGGGGCGTGTCTATTGTTCGGTTGTCTGCCCGTTAGGTGTGTTTCAAGATATTATTTCCTGGGTTTCGGGAAGGGTAAAGAAGAATCGTTTCCACTACTCGCCTGCTTTGTCGTGGTTGCGCTATGGGGTATTGGCGGTGTTTATCGTCGCTTTGGTAGCAGGGGTAGTTTCATTGACGGCATTGATTGCTCCTTACAGTGCATACGGCCGTATCATTTCTAACCTGCTGACACCTTTGTATCAGTGGGGGAACAATGTACTTGCCCTGTGGGCGGAGCGTGTAGACAGTTATGCTTTTTATTCGGTAGATGTTTGGATGAAAGGTCTTTCTACTTTTGTAGTTGCAGTGGGTACTGTGATAGTGCTTTTTATTTTGGCATGGCGTGGAGGAAGAACTTATTGCAATACCATTTGTCCGGTGGGTACAGTATTGGGACTCTTATCTAGATATTCTTATTTTAAACCGGTTATTGATACGTCTAAATGTAATGGTTGCGGACTTTGTGCTCGTAATTGCAAGTCTTCCTGCATTAATCCCAAAGCACATGAGATTGATTATTCCCGTTGTGTTGCTTGTATGGATTGTTTAGGTAAATGTCGTCAGGATGCGATAAAGTATGTATCTGGAGCAATAATTCAGAAAAAGCAGGTTTTGAGAAGAGAAGAAACAGGTCAGTCAGCTTCTCAATCGTCTTCAAATTCAGAAAAGGTGAATACGTCGCGGCGAAATTTTTTTACGGTTTCTGCTTTACTTGCTACAAGTGCCGTAATGAAAGCGCAGGAAAAGAAAGTGGATGGAGGATTGGCGCCTCTTATTGATAAAAAGAATCCTAAACGTGCCACTTCTATTGTTCCTGCAGGAGCGAGAGGTCTTCGTCATTTTGCACAGCATTGTACGGCTTGTCAGCTTTGTGTGTCGGTGTGCCCTAATCAGGTATTGCGTCCATCGGGTGATCTGAAGCGGTTGATGCAGCCTGAGATGTCCTATGAACGTGGATATTGTCGCCCCGAATGTGCGAAATGTGCAGAAGTATGTCCTACTGATGCCATTCATTTGACTAGTTTGGCTGAAAAGTCGGCTATTCAAATAGGGCATGCCGTGTGGATTGCTCAAAATTGTATAGTGAATACGGATAAGGTAAGTTGTGGAAATTGTGCTCGTCATTGTCCTACTGGTGCTATTCAAATGATACCTGAAGATGAGAATGATGAAAGTTCACCTAAAATACCGGTTGTGAATACAGAACGTTGCATCGGTTGTGGCGCTTGTGAAAATCTTTGTCCGGCACGTCCGTTCAGTGCCATTTATGTGGAAGGACACGAAATGCATCGTGTTATTTGAATGAAATAAAAAATGGATAAATTAATCAAACTGTTGCATGAAGGTAATTATTCTTGTGTAATAAAGAATAAGGAAATCAGCACTTTTACACAGCGTGGAATAACTGATTTGTATGATTTGTTGAATACGGATCCGGCTTTTTTGCGTGGGGCTCAGATTGCTGACAAGGTGATAGGAAAAGCTGCTGCTGTTTTGATGGTATTAGGTAGAGTACAGGAAGTTTATACAGATATTATCAGTGAACCTGCATTGGTTTTATTGCGGCGTGCGAATATAAAGCTAGATTGTATGCAGGTAGTTCCTCGTATTCAGAATAGGGACCGGACAGGTTGGTGTCCTTTGGAAACTCTTTGTTATGAGGAGAATTCTTTGGAGATTTTGTATTCCATTATTCATGATTTTGTAGAAAGAATGAGAAATAATTTATAATGTGTACAACTTTTATGGTTGTTAAGATGGTTGCTTTTCCAAATACCTAATCTGAAAAAGGATAACATAAAGAAAATTTATTCCGGTAATATTGTTTTGCCGGAATAATGTTTTTATAGCATGTAATTTTCTCAATGATCCTTTATAAAAGTTGTATCGTGTTTCTTTTCGTCTTTCTCAATTATCTCCTTTTAACTCTCTTTTATCGGGGGAATAATAGTTGAGAATATTAGAGGAATAGTTCAATGAACTTTTAATACTTATTGCATAGGTATATGTTTGCATTTTCCGCTTGCCTCTTCTATATCTAGTCGGATAATTTCTGTTCTGTGAAAAGATTTTTGGGCATATTGGTTACCAATTACTTTGTCGTTTGGAGAGTATTTTTCTATTAATAAATGTAAAGCGTTTATTCGTTCTTCTTCATTTAAGCCAATGTATGCCCGACATTTCAATATAATGCTCTCATATTCAGTTGTGAATTGATTGGATATGATATGAGTCTTTCCTATAATACAGAAAGAAACGGTGTTGCAGCGTTTGATACAATGTAATTTTCGTCCTTCGGGAGCACAGTGAATGTAAATGGAATTTTTCTTGTTCCATACATAATTGATAGGAACTCCATAAGCGCCGTTTTCTTCATCTTGCATGGACAAAACTCCGTATTCTCCGTTTTTCAATAAGCTGATAGCTTTTTCTTTTTCTAACAGACGGTCTTGGCGTCTGATTTGTTCATTCGTATAATTCATTCTATTTCATTTTTCTGCAAAGTAAGTATAAATATGGTTATAAGAAAGGTTATGGGACAAAGATTATTTTATAGTTTCAAATGAAAGTATTTGAATGATCACTTTCTGTAAAAGGTTTGTTTGTGCTCATTGTAAGCGTGTTTGTGCAGTTTTATTGTCTGTTAGATAGTTTTCTTCGAAACTTAATGAAACTTTGCTAGGAATTCTCAAATCTTCATTATCTTTGAGGCATAAAACAATAAGATTATGAGTGACCAGATAAAACAAATAGCTGAGCGTCTCCAGGGATTAAGAGACGTTCTGGAACTGACTCCTGATGAAGTGGCTAAAAGTTGCCAGCTTTCAGTGGAAGAGTATTTGGGTATGGAAAGCGGGGAGAAAGATATTTCTGTCAGTGCTTTACAGAAAATAGCCCGTAAATACGGTATTGCATTGGATGTATTAATGTTTGGTGAAGAACCTAAGATGAGTTCTTATTTTCTGACTCGTTGTGGTTCAGGAGTGTCGGTAGAGCGTACCAAGGCGTATAAATATCAGTCATTGGCTTCCGGTTTTCGTGGGCGTAAGGCTGATCCTTTTATTGTAACTGTAGAACCGAAACCGGAAAATACTCCGATTCATTTTAACTCACATGAGGGACAAGAATTCAATTTGGTTATTGAAGGAAGAATGTTACTTAATATAAATGGAAAAGAATTGATCTTGAATCCAGGTGACAGTCTTTATTTTGATTCTTCTATTCCACATGGTATGCTGGCATTGGACGATAAGACTGTGAAATTCTTGGCAGTAATATTATAATAAATTGAGATTAAAAAGACTGTGTTGTCATTGACCGCATAATATTTCTAATTTTTAGTTCTCAATTTTTAATTGAATAAGATTATGGTAGAAAAATTCTTAGAACAGACCACATTTACCTCACAAGAGGACTTTATAAAGAATTTAAAGATTAAAATCCCTGAAAATTTTAATTTTGGTTATGATATAGTAGATGCTTGGGCTGCCGAAGAACCCGATAAGAAAGCATTGTTATGGACTAATGATAAAGGGGAGCATATACAATATACTTATGCTGACTTGAAAAAGTATACGGATATGACTGCTTCTTATTTTCAGAGCCTTGGTATTGGTCATGGCGATATGGTGATGCTTATTTTAAAGCGTCGTTATGAGTTCTGGTACTCTATTATTGCCTTGCATAAATTAGGAGCTGTGGTTATTCCTGCGACTCATCTGTTGACGAAAAAGGATATCGTGTATCGTTGTAATGCTGCTGATATCAAGATGATTGTAGCTGCAGGAGAAGATGTGATAACAAAGCATATTATAGATGCCATGCCCGATTGTCCTTCAGTAAAAAAGTTGGTCAGTGTAGGACTGGATATTCCGGAGGGTTTTGAAGATTTTCATAAAGGTATTGAGAAGGCTACTCCTTTTGTTAAACCGGAACATCCTAATACGAATGAAGATACTTCATTGATGTATTTCACTTCGGGTACTACAGGAGAACCTAAGATGGTGGCACATGATTTTACATATCCTTTGGGACATATTGTAACTGCCAGTTTCTGGCATAATTTGCATCGTGACAGTCTTCATCTTACCATTGCCGATACAGGTTGGGGGAAAGCTGTTTGGGGAAAACTTTATGGACAGATGATAGCAGGAGCCAATATTTTTGTGTATGATCATGAGAAATTTACACCGGCAGATATTCTTGGAAAGATTCAGGATTATCATATCACTTCTTTATGTGCTCCTCCCACTATTTATCGTTTTTTAATTAAGGAGGACATTAGTAAATATGATCTTTCTTCTTTGGAATACTGTACTACGGCGGGAGAGGCTTTGAACTATTCTGTATATGAAACGTTCAAGAAAATCACAGGTATTCGTCTGATGGAAGGTTTTGGACAAACGGAAACCACGTTGACTTTAGGTACTTTTCCCTGGATGGAGCCTAAACCTGGAAGTATGGGGGTACCTAATCCTCAATATGATATAGATTTGTTGACTCACGACGGGCGTTCTGCTGAAGATGGAGAACAAGGTCAGATTGTTATTCGTACAGATAAGGGTAAACCATTGGGATTGTTCAAAGAATATTATCGTGCTTCGGAATTAACGGAAGATGCTTGGCATGATGGTATTTATTATACAGGTGATGTGGCTTGGCGTGATGAGGATGGTTATTTTTGGTTTGTAGGTCGTGCTGATGATGTGATCAAGAGTTCGGGTTATCGTATAGGCCCGTTCGAGGTGGAAAGTGCTTTGATGACTCATCCGGCTGTTGTGGAATGTGCCATTACCGGTGTGCCTGATGAAATCCGTGGTCAGGTGGTAAAGGCGACGATTGTCCTTTCTAAAACTTTTAAGGGTAAGGAAGGACCTGAGTTGGTAAAGGAGTTACAAGATCATGTGAAGCGTGTGACTGCTCCGTACAAGTACCCACGTGTCATAGAGTTTGTAGAAGAACTTCCAAAGACCATCAGTGGAAAGATTCGTCGCGTGGAAATCCGTGAAAAGGATAAATAATCAGTTGTGGACTGATCGGAGTTTTATTGGTAAAATAATTAAAAATGAAAAAGGTTTTACTTCTTGTGTTTTTAAGTCTGGCTTGGCTATCAGTAAGTGCGCAAGCTTTGGTTCCTATTACATGGACAGCCTATGGTCTGACTTTTGAGGCTCCAAAAGGGATTTTGGTGGAGGAGGATACAGAGGAGACTTTTCTTCTGAACAATTCCAAGTTTTATATCACCATTCAGTCTTTGGATTCGGATGGTATGACAAAAAGTGACTTGAAAAGTGTATTAAAAGACTATGCCAATGATGACGGGGTGAAAGACCAGTCGGCAGTGCAGGAGTTTGAGTTACCACAGTTTTTCGGTACTTATTTAAGAGGGAGCTGCGAAACAGATCATTGCCTTTATGCTTGTTTGATGACTAAGACGGCAGGTAGTGGATTTTATATATCTATTATCTATAGCAAGGAAAATGAAAATATTGCCGAAAAAATACTGAAAAGTTTTATAATGGAGGAATAAACAAAAGAGCGTTAATGCTTGTTTCTTAGATAAGAGAGCGTTCAAAATTTACCAGAAAATTACTAGATTATTAATAGCAAATGAAAGGGCTGTCTTCGTGAGAAGGTAGTCCTTCTTTTTTGTGTAGTTATGAATGTTAAGGGACTCTATGATCCATGTGTAATATGCTTTGCCGGCATCAGAAAATCAAATGATTTTGGGCATAATAAGGGACACTCATAGAATATAAGTTAGCCAGCTAATTCGCAATACTTTAAGTATGAATTAGCTGGCTAACTTATATTATTCTATGAATGTCCTAGGTTAAGACATTAACGTCCGGTCCACCATAAAGGAGTGATGATATTATCTGAGCCTCCTAACAACTCTACAGCTTGTTTATAGCCTTCGGGATCTGCATTCTCCAGACTGGAAGGATATCGCATACGTTGTGGATAAAATTCCCACTTCTGTCCGTCTTTCCAAGAATTAGGATTCCAAGCATTAACCATGTCTGAACCAGTCATTGAACTTTCGTTTGCAGGAATCTCAAAGAATGGTAATCCCAAACGGCGGAAATCCGACCACATTTCCAATACCAAATACGGAGTTTGTGCAATGAATTTTTGAGTGATAATTTTAGTCAAGTGGTCATTCAATGCTTTTCCATATAAAGTTTTAGAAGCTGTAGGATATTCATAAGTAACAGTTTTCTGTTCTTTGCTGTATCCATCCACATAAGTCATTTGTTCAGCAGTCGGTTCAGTGGTATGATCAAATTTGACTGAAGTACCTACACGATTGTAGTTGGTGGAATTCAGATAATCATTCACATATTCGCTAACACCAAAGTATTCAAAACTAGCTTTAATACCGTTCTCATAGGCTTCTTTTGCTGTTGTTCCAGTGTTCCAACCATACAATGAAGCTTCTGCTAACAAGAAATAAGTTTCCCATGCTGCAAAGAATATGCGAGATTTGCCCTGACAATAGTCTTTACCCAACATTGGAAGAGTACAGCCGGGGCCATATCCATTTGTCACTAGTTGGTTATAAGCCAAGGTTGGCGACCATCCACCGCGCGAACCAGCGGGATAACCATTCCAACAACGAGTTGCATCAATCTTTATTTCCCCAGGATTATCCTTATTAGGAATCGGATTCCCGTTTTCGTCTACTGTGTAAAGAACGAAATCTTTAGCTGTTCTATCATTATATTTATCTATGTAGTTCTCAGCATTTTCATCATCAGGTAAACAGAATATCTTTAATGCACGCGGATCAAGATTTTCCGGCATACCATCCAGCCAATATTGTTTAGTAGGATTATCTGTATTAGCAACATAATGTCTGTCATATTTAATACCTAAATAATTAGCTGGTTTAACATAACTAGCCAAATCGGAACGTTGTTCTGTTACTTTAATACCACCTAAATTGGTCAGAAGATTAGCAACTGTTGAGGAAAGAACCTGATCGTCAAATGAACGGGTATATACTCCGGAAAAGACATCCCATCCATCATTTTCTTTTACTGCAAACATCTCATCAGCCGTTAAAATCTTGTTACCTTTAGCCGCATCCTCAAATTCGGTCTGCGCAGTTGCCTTGTCGATGTTTGATAAACGCATAGCCAGACGCATACGGAGTGAATTTGCATATTTCTGCCACTTCACAGGATCATATTTTACATTGTCAAACGGGTCGCATTTACCTTCTGCCTCAACAGGTAGGACAGAGGTGTTGATAGCTGCTGCGGCTTCTTTCAACTCCTTTAAAATGAATTCATAATCATCTTTCTCTGAGTTGAAAACAGGATTTTCCCCTAGGAAACTTTCAATAGGATAAGGTCCGAAATTATCGACAAACTCACTGATAAGATAGGCACGCCAAATACGGGCAAACTGCTTTACGTTCGGGAAAAATTCTTTTTCATGTGCAGTGGTAGTGGCCGCTTCGAGTTGGTTCTCTACTGCTGTAATAGCCAACGTCGCATTTTTAATACTGGCGCTGAGATCAGGATAATAATAAGCAGATGTATAATCATCACTATAGCGGCCTACGTTCAGAAAACTCATTTCTCCACAAATTCTGGCAGCACTAGCCCAATTATAGACTACTATACGTTCTGCAGTACCGGGATTCATCTGTGCCTGTCCTATAGAATTATTCAATGCATATTGAGGTTTTACATATTCCTCACCGGCAGCTGTGGGATTGGTATTGACTTCATCAAAGTCAGAGCAGGAAACTAATCCGGCGCAAAAGCCAAGCCCCAAAAATAATTTATTCATTGTTTTCATTGTTCTTTTTCTTTTTTATGATTAGAAACCAAGAGTCACATTAAACAGGTAAGAACGTGATGTCGGAGCTGACGAGTTCTCCAAACCTGTTGCATTAGTGCTTGTAGCATATACTGATTCCGGATCAATACCATCCAAATGGCTTGAAATCATCCATACATTATTCACAGTGAAACCAAGCTTAACCTGTTGGAACGGAGTCTTTTTCAACATAGATGACGGGAAACGATAACTCAAGGCGATGTTACGCAAACGGATGTTGGTAGCATCATAAATATAAGCTTCCGAAATACCGGCGCGGCCTGTAGCCAAAGCTTTATAATAACGTTCTAAAGAAACACTTTGATCATTTACCTTATAACCATTACCATCTTTGATAACTCCCGCTACAACGATATCCTCACGTTTACCGCCAGGAGCAGTACATTCAGAAATACCACTACGTTGCAAGTTCATATTGGTGAATGAGAAAATATCACCACCAAAACGTCCGTCAATCAGGAAACTAAGTGTGAAGTTTTTATAATTAAATGTATTTGTCCATCCTAATAAGAAGTCAGGCTGTTGTTCACCAATCTTATGCTTGTCACTAGTGGCCTGTGGCAGTCCTGATTCATTGAGTAATAATTGTCCTTTAAATTCTCCTTCTTCTACTCGTTGATATTTGGTACCCCAGATTTCACCATAAGCACCTCCCGCAACTGCATAGACCTGCAATGCGTCAGAACCTCCTAAAGCATACTGCATACCTGGTTTTCCCGGCAATAATTCAATAATCTTACTCTTGTTCTGAGAGAAGTTCAATTGAGTATCCCAACTAAATTGAGTTGTTTCGATAGGGCGTGCATTCAACATGATTTCGATACCGGTATTTTGAATGTTACCTGCATTTACTTTCATGTTATCATAACCGGAAAGGTTATTTAAAGGAATATTCATTAACTGGCGTTTTGCGTTTGTCTTGTACCATGCAAAATCAACTCCTAAACGGTTATTGAAGAATTTCAATTCAGCACCGGCTTCCCAAGAAGTAATCAACTCACTGCGTACATCTGCATCGTATTTAGTTTTTCCTTGTCCGGCAGTTGTATTGCCATTAGGGTCTGAACCAATACTATATGTATTATATAACTGATATGCATCCATATCGTTACCTACTTGTGCGAAAGATGCACGTGCTTTAGCATAAGTAAACCATTCGGGCATACCTTTGCCGACTTTACCCACCATATCACTGATCACCCATGACAATGAAACAGACGGATAGAAGAATGAACGGTTTTCTTTATTCAAAGCTGATGACCAGTCATTACGGAAAGTTGCATCCAAGAATGCCCAACCATTATAGTTGATTCCAAGAGTTCCATACAAAGAATTGATTTTTTTATGAATATAGGTTTCGGTTATTGACAAATCTTTTTTGTCACCATTGGCTAGAGAGAATAAATCGGGCGCAGTCAATTTTCCCATAGCATTGTCCAAACCTGTAGATTTTCTTTCCATTAAGTTACCACCAAAAGAGAAATTGCCACCAAATTTTCCAAACAATTCATCTTTATGGCCACTGATCAAAAAGCTGAAATTATTTTCGAAGAACTTTTTCTCGCTAGTGCTATAACGGCTGTTCTTATTATTAGTAGGACTTCCTGCATACAATTTCTCTTCACCCTCAGTGAAATACATATCACTACCGGCTTTGATTTCAGCATCCAGCCAATCTGTGAATTTGTACTTCAATGATCCGTTCATCAAGAAACGATTACGGCTATCTTTATTTGGATTATAATCTTTGGACCAGTAAGGGTTGATTCCCCCTTTACTCCACCAGATCATTTCGCCATATTCGTCTTTGACAGGGCTGGAAAAGTCACGGATGTCAATAGTCGTAGGCATATTGAAAATAGTATAAAATGCATTATTCCCACGTGCACCACTGATAGGACGGTTTTCTGCGAGGGTATTGATGTATTGTACTTTTGCATCGATGCTCCAACGATCATCTTTACCAAAAGTAGAAGATGCACGCAAAGTTAAGTTTGTACGGCTTAAGTTAGCGCCCGGTATCATGCTGGAGTCATCCATACGATTCAATGAGGTGTAAATGGATGTTTTATCATATTGCTGCTGGAATGATATGCTTTCTGATAAGTTCACACCTGTATCAAAGAAATTTTTTACGTTATCAAAGATTTGCATATTTGCAGTTGTACCATCCCATTTTGTATAGCTTTGCCCTGTTACTTCAGGTCCCCAGCTATAGCCGTTAGTTGAATCGAACACACCATTCTCACCTTGTCCAAAGGTCTTTTGGCGTTTAGGGAGCATAAATGTTGTCTCAGCAGAAACTGAACCTGAGATGGTGATACCCAAACCTTCACGCTTTGTTCCTTTTTTAGTTGTAATCAAAATAACACCATTACCGGCACGAGAACCATAAAGTGCAGCAGCTGACGCACCTTTCAACACAGACATGGACTCAATATCTTCAGCATTAATATCTGAAAGTCCATTACCCATATCCAATGTCGGGTTATCAATATCATTATTACTTGCTCCTGTAAAGTTATCCATTGGCACACCATCGACAACAATTAACGGCTGGTTCAAACCTGTTACAGAATTCGCACCACGAAGCTGGATTTTGGAAGAGCCACCAGGACCATTGCTTGAACGAATAATCTGGACACCTGAAACTTTACCTGTCAAAGCATTTGCGAGGTTCGTTTCACGAGCTTCAAGTAACGCGTCACCCTTTACCTCCTGCATGGCATAACCTAGCGCTTTTTTCTCACGTTTGATACCAAGAGCAGTCACTACAACTTCGCCCAATGTTTGTGTGTCATCTTGTAAAGTTACATTCATGGGTTGTCCATTCCAAGGAATCTCTACTGTTTGATAACCTACAAATGAAATTTGAATGATATCCCCTTTTTTCACATTGGATAAAGAGAAGTCGCCATCAAGTCCGGTTATCGTACCATTAGTCGTACCTTTCACTATAACAGACGCACCAATGACAGTTTCACCTGTAGCGTCTACTACAACTCCTGTACAAGCTCCATTTTGTTGTGTGATTTTCACACCGGCAACGCCAGGATTGGCGACCGCGTATGCTGCTCCGGTAGAGGCACCCATTAGGAACAGCAACATACTGACTGATTTTAGTCGTTTTAACATAGCTGTGATTTTTTTTAAGTTTATTGAAAATCAAGTAATTCCGTTTCATTAGTTCCTTCAGAACTACTCTTACAGCTATGTATCTGAATATCAGTGTATTTTATTTTTGTATCTCAAAAAGAAAAATTGTATTTAAAAGTCTATAGAAGGGCTTTTAAATACAATTTTCTATCTATTTTCTACCGAAATCACTACTTTGTACAAACAAATAAGGGAGTATTATATTCCGTAAAAGAATAAGAACTTCCAATAATTGATTGGGAAAGTTTTTCATCTTACAAATGAAAATAGCATCGGTTCATTGTTTTAAAAGGTCCTTATCTTTTTCAAGAAGAATCAATTCTCTACTTGCATATAAATAATATTTGCAAAATAATTCTATGTATAGTCCTGAGGGTCAAAATAAAACAATCCCCTTGTTCTTACAGGAAAAACAAGGGGAACTGCTATTCTTTAATTTTATTTTCAGTTCTTCGGTCCGTTACCAAAATCAGGATTTTCTTTATCCATCCATACACGTTCGTCATGCAAAACCTGTGGATTCTTTGCATTTGTACCTTGATATGTATAACCTTGTGCTTTATATGCAGCGATAGTTATGTCATGTAACTGATCTGATTCCAAAGGCTCCGTAACAGCAAATCTTCTAGGAATAGGATAGGAATCACCCAATTGTTCGTCAAATTCCTTACGCGGTAAAAGGGAACTATTTTTCATAGGAACACCAGAACGCATAATGTTAACATATTGATCAATCGGTGCATTAAAATAATGGAGATATTCTTGGATATACACTTTCTCCAGATCAGAAACTTTATCTCCACTTAAAATATAAGCCTCTTTCTTAAGCAGTTCTGTCAGCCATTCATCTTGCAGCTTAATAGATACATCATGAGGATCATTTACGTAGGGACTGTCATAATAAGGTATATGATTCTGACTGGCAACATAATCATATCCTTTTACTGAAGCAGTGATACCATCTGTAAAATACTCTTGGGCACTTTTTTGTCCATTCCAAGTGGCTCCCAACAGGGTGAATTCAGCCAAGAAGAAATTGGTTTCCGCTGCCGAAAAATACAGTCCATACCAACCATATTGTTGAGTGTCTTGAACCGGAGTAACATCCGGGGCATCCGGATAAGTATATGTCAACAGACCTTTTACCATTTCTTGATTCCGGTAAGTACACGGATAATAGCTTTTCTTGGCACCAGCTGCCGAGTACAAGACAAACAATTGTCCTGTGGGATCAAAATAATCCTCGTATTTGTCCATCTGCCCTGCACCTATTTCCACAGGAAGGCCATAATAACGTACCCAAGGTTCACCTGGCCCCCCCCATTCTTTAAAGACTTTCTTTCCGTCTTTAACCTCAGAAATTACATTCTTCTCTACAAAATCCGGCATTTCTCTTTTTTGATCAAAATAAGCCTGTACAACATTAGAATTGTAGTCATTCTTTTGGAAGAAATAAAGCAAACGCGGATCTTTGTTGTTTACTAAAAAGTCTATAAGATGTTGCGTACCTACTCCTACAGAAAAATCATTATTCCAATTGTTATCGAACTTACCCTTGTTATATACAAAATCATCATCCGTAGTAGCAATTAAGCCAACAGGACTTTCTGCTACCTGTTTTACTATTTCAAAAGCGCGGTTCCGATCTTTGTTTATCAAACGGGCTGCAATTTTCAATTTCAAAGAATTGGCCAGTTTGCCCCATTTTTTCAAATCACCTTTATAAATAAAGTCCTGATTATTCAAAACATCTTTGATTTCATTACTGCTCAGATAATTAATAGTCTGGTCCAGTTCTTTCAGCCATACTTCCAAAAGTTCCTCTTGAGTGTCATATTTAGGCAATAACAAAGGAGGATTGGTATATCTGGCTTGTTCTGCTTCTGTATATTGACGTGATCCATATAGGTCAGCATCTTGGATACTTAAGTAAACCAACAAAGGATTACAAAGATATTGGATGTATTCATAAGTCGCTTTTTCCTCTTCAGGCAACAGGCTGATTTGATATCGAATCTCATTAGCATAACGAAGCACTTCGTTTACTTCATAACCACAACCATTGGCTTCATCAGTCGGACGATTTGAACGAGTTGTATTACCTCCTGATGAAACTGTTGTTTGCGACCAGGTAGAAAGGTCATTAAATCCTCCAAACCATTGTGCATAATCTCCCGGTTGGAAGGAAGCTTCACATTTAGTGAACAGGAAACGGATATCAGGCTTTGTAATAGTAGACGGATCTGAATTTAATTCAGAAAATTCATCTACACAGGAAGTGAACATTACACTTCCTAAAAGCAGTGCGGCTGCTAAAGTTCTATATTTCATTGTTGATAATTCTTTTAAAGTTAACAATTAGAAATTGGCATTAATTGTAAATATGTAACTTGCTGTATAAGGCTCGAAACCACGAATACGGAACTCTGAAGCTGAATTAGAACGTACAGATTCCGGATTTAGATTATTAGGTAATGAATTATACAGATATCCCAAATTACGTGCACTGAATGATAGGTTCAACCCTTTTGCACCCAATTTATGACTGATGCTATTAGGCAAACGATAATTTACAGTAATATTACGCAAAGCGATATAACTCAACTTGTGTACCCAAATGTCATCAATTGTCTGTGCTCCCCATGCATAATTATTTCCATACCATGAACCGGCATGAGTGGGCTCCAGTTTTCCTTCCTGTACCAACTGTGCGTAAGACAGACCGCTGACATCCATTTTTGTTCCATCCACCAAGGTCGCAATTGTTCCTTCTTTAAAAACACCTTCCGGAATCATACCATCAGTATATTGAATACCTTTAGAATCGGCATATTGACTAGTCCAAGTCATACCTCCATGTTCCGGATCACGGTATTGCAAAGAGCTTTCCGTCCAACCGGCCTGAGTTCCGTATAAGTTACAGTAAGATGCCACCAAACCTCCAAAACGCATATCCAGTCCAATATTCAAACTTAAATCTTTCCAAGTTAATGTTGTTGCTACAGATCCCAGAAAATCCGGTGTCATGTTACCTACTACTTCCGCTGTTTTGCTTTGTGCTCTATATGCGCCTCTCCAACTGTCATCCCACTCCAACAAAGGTACACCGTTTTCATTACGTGCCTGAGTGACATCTGACATCAACACACCATAAGACTCACCGACTTTTGCTACAGAGCCGATATGATAGTCGTATGCGTTTACATAACCGGACAATTCAATATAGTTGGCAACATTAGGATGCAAGGATACAATTTTACTTCTGTTTCGTGTATAAGTGAAGTCCAGATCCCACTGCCAGTCTTTAGTTTTGATAGGAGTGGTATTTAATGCGATTTCAATACCTGAGTTTTGGATATTACCAGCATTTACCAACTGTTGGGTAACACCGGAAATAGCAGGAACATTGATTTTCATAATCTGGTCTGTGGTATTTTCCTTATAATAAGTGAAATCCAAATTCAAACGATTATTAAAAGTACGGAAATCCAAACCTATTTCCCATGAATTCTTACGTTCCGGTTTAAGGTCAGCAATCTTCATCAGTTTGTCCAATTCATTGGTATAGATATTGCCGTCATACATTTCCATTGTGGCAAAAGAATACGTCTGATTGACTGTATATGGGTCTGTATCATTACCTACTTGTGCCCATGATGCACGAAGTTTTGCCAAGTTAATCCATGAAGGCATACTTTCACGGAAAGTTTCATTAATCAACCATGAACCTGATACGGAAGGATAGAAGTATGAGTGATTACCTGTACGATTGGCATATACCAATGCAGAAGACCAGTCATTACGTCCTGTAACATCCAAATAGACTTGATTCTTCCATCCTAAATTTAAAGCAAAAATGGTAGAAATAATTCTTTTGCTACCCGATATTGTCGCTTCGCTCTTTTTAGTCTTTTTTGAGTTCTCCACGAACCATTCTCCAGGCACCACCATTCCTCCGTCAGTTGATACTTTTGAATGTTTGGAAGAGGTGTTGTAATACTCAAATCGTGCGAATCCACCGAGTGAAAAATCTTTTATCTGCTTGCTGGCAGTAAAAGTTCCCCCTACGGTAAATTGTTCTTTTATATCTTGCGTAATACCATAATACCCTCCTTCGTTTGCATAACCGGAACCTAATTGCTTATCTTCTATTGAAGTATAATAACGGTTCATATTAGCGTCTGCTTTAAATTTCAGCCAATCTGTCATCTTTACATTTACTTCAAATGTAGGACGAATAACAGTTTCCTTCCGCACATAATCATAATTATCTACTTTGAAGAAATAATTTTTAGCGCTGGAAGGAACCGAACCATATTGGTCACCATAGCTGGTACTAGCGATACCACCATGCTCACCTAAATATTTGTTCCGGAAATAATCTACGTCAAATAGCGGGTTAATCACATTGGTATTTGCATTGACAAATAATTCACCCGCATTCAGTTGTGCATTACGCGGTTTTGAGTTGGTAAAGCTAAAAGAAGCGGCAACGTCCACCCAATCGTTCAACTTATGGCTAGCTTTCAACAACATGGAGTAACGCTCAAAAGTATTGTTTTCTGTTGTTGATTTGGCATTTTTATAAGATAAAGATGTATAAAATGATGTTTTTTCATTACCACCGCGAATAGAAACATTCGTATTTGTATTGAACCCTAATTTATATAAATCCAGCATATTATTTTTACGTGGAGAATAGGTAGTCCATGTACCATCATAATTGCGGATTTGAGAGCCATCATATTTAGGTCCAAAACCAAAGTTGGGTACCCCTACTAATGTATGTTCTCCATTCTGATTTACCGTAAACTGATGTGCATCCCATATACTTCCATTTTGGTCGGCATCAGATTGTCCCGGCATATATCCAGGACCATATAAAGTTTGAATATCCGGAGTCTTGAAAGCATGGTCAATACCAAATGTTTGAGAAACGCTAATACCCAGTCCTTGCGTACCTTTACCGGATTTGGTAGTAATTACAACCGCACCATTCAAACCACGAGAACCATACAATGCTGTTGCTGCCGCACCTTTCAATACTGATACAGTTTCAAAATCATCAGGATTTAAGTTTTTCAACTCATTACCATAATCGCTGGCGTTGTTGGCACCTGCATCCCAGTCTGCTGTCGTATTACCAGATACACCGTTATCTAAAATCACTCCATCCACCACATAGATAGGCTGGTTGTTGGAACTTAAGGTTGAAGCTCCACGAATCTGTATCTTGGTACCACCAAATAAACCACCATCTGAGCCTGAGATTTCAACACCAGCTACTTTACCTTGCAATGCGGCTACCGGAGAAATGGTATTGGCAGCTTTTAATTCATCTCCCTTCACTTCAGTAACTGCATATCCCAAAGCTTTTTCTTCACGCTTCAATCCCAAAGCTGTTACCACAACTTCACCTAACTGTTGCGTGTCATCTTTTAAAGTTACATCAATAGGCTGTCCGGTCCATTTAATTTCCTGTGTCTGATATCCCACAAAAGAGATCTGAATGATATCTCCTTTTTTTACATTTGACAAAGAAAAGTCAC